>Ga0207422_1000454_pt1 | contig 128665 bp, 79 predicted proteins | sample MarCyaLeptolynsp_FD_187757 | JGI IMG/M metagenome (GOLD analysis project Ga0207422, IMG submission 187757) | Marine cyanobacterial communities from Panama - species 1 Leptolyngbya sp. (SPAdes) | ecosystem: Environmental > Aquatic > Marine > Unclassified | place: Panama: Panama City | collected...
ATAAGGCCATCTATCAAAATTATTATTTTCCCTGTTATATCTGGCCAATCCTGAAGCTGTTCCTAACCATAGGTTTTGCCTACTGTCTTCAAAAATATCTTTGATCCTGTTTGAAGGTATGCTGGTACTATCATTTATATTATGTTCAAATATTTCGAATTTTATCCCATCATATCTGTTGAGTCCATTATGTGTACCTGCCCAAATATACCCTTGATGATCTTGAAGGATACACTTAATATTATTTTCAGAAAGGCCTTCATTCAATTGCTGGAATTCTAACTTTGTTGGTATGAATTTCAATTGACCTTGTGCTTGAAAAGTGAAGTCGATTAAGATTACTAAAAATATGTGTTTCAATCTCATCTTATAAATTTTCTTAAAATCAATTTTTATATATGAACTTATAAAAACTTGTACTAGTATTGTCTATATCATAATTATATCCCTTCCTTTGAATTGGAATAATCCTTCAAGATATTCTTGACTTGAGGCAAAATAAGGATACGCCTTAGAGTGGGTTAAACAATGGGTTTTCAGGATTTTGTTTTTTGTATTTTTCAAATAAACTCATTTTTTTCTTTTTTTCATATTTTTTCTTTTTCCATCTTTTCTTCACTTTCAGATCTTTTGCATGTACCTCATCTGGAGTCTTAAAATCCAGTGAAAAATGAGGTCTGCCACTGTTGTAAGCCCTTATCAATTTGCCCAGTTTTCTACTGCATGTATGGAGTGTACCCAGCAGTCCACGTCCTTCGAGCAGCTCGTTCTTGACCGTATTGTTCATCCTTTCGGCCAGAGCGTTGTCATAAGGGTTGCCATCTTGGGTCATACTGATGGCTATCCTGTTCTTTTTCAACAGCTTGATATATGCCCTGCTGCAATACTGTATACCGCGATCGGAATGATGGATAAGTTTCCTATCAGGATATTTCCTATTGGCAAGTGCCATCCTAAGTGCCTCTAATGGTCCCTCCATACCCAGGTCGTTCCTCAGTGACCAACCTAATATCTTTTTTGTATAGGCATCAGTGACCATGCTCAGGTAGCTAAAAGTATTTTGGCTCCTCACATATGTAATGTCGGTCACCCATATCTCCTCTGCACGTTTGGCAGTTTTGTCCTTGACAAGGTTACTATATTTCCTGAAACTATGGTCTGAAAAGGTCGTGCGGGCGTTCCTACGTCTTATCTTTACCAATAATCCATGCTCACGCATCAATTCCCTGAACTTCTTTTCACCCAGCTTGATACCATGCTCTTTCAAAAAGCTTTTCAGCTTATGGTGCAGTTTCAGGCAACCCATACGGGGGTGTACCTTCCTGGTTTCCTTTACTTTTTCTACCACTAGTTCCCCTTTCAAAATACCGTTTTCCTTCCGCCTCTCAGCTTTATAGTAGGCTTGTCTCTGCTTGCCAAAAATGGCACAAACCTTGGCTACACCGCTCAGGGGTCTTTCCCTGAGGATATCGACCGACGTGCCATACCAGAATTTTTTTTTATGTTGATACCCAGTTCCTTCTCAGCAATATCCACCATTTTTGACCAGACCGCTTTTTCCAGTTCGGCATCATCCAATCTTTTCTCGGTCTCTTTTAGTTGTGCTTCCAGTTCGGCGATACGTTCTTTGTCCGTCTTTTTTTCTTTTGTAGGCATAATACAAACATTTTGTTTTGTTACTTCAAGATAATATATACGGTTAAGTTTTCGAAGCTCGTTCAATGACATATCGTACCTACTTGTAATTTCATCGGCTGTGAACATGCCATGTCTATAGGCAATCACCGCTGTCTTTTTTGACCATTTTTCTACCTTGGACTTTCCTGGGATAAACAGTTTTTCATTCATTCTTAAATAGTTGTACTCAATATGTACCCCTATTTTGCCTCAAGACATCTAAGTATATAATTGAAATTATGTTAAGTTAAAAAATCCCACTTAATAATTATACTCTTCCATTAATATTAATTGTAATTTTCAATTCATCATTTTTTTATTCAATTAATACTAGTAATCAAGCTTTTTTATTTCTAAGTAAATATATAATTGCACACGCTAAGTAAGTTGTAGTATATCTATTTTAAAATTTCAAATAAAATATCTAATATTTATTCCTTATTTAGATTTCCATATTCATTACTTTCCTAACTTCAAATAAAGTTTTTCTCCCATAATCCCGGGCTTTATCAATCCCATGTAATAAAACTTCTCTTACAAATGCTTTATCCTTTGAAAGTTCGAATCTTCTTTTACGTATGGGTTTGAAGTAAGAGTTTATTGCCTCAGAAACTATTTCTTTTAGTTTACCTGCACCACTATCACCTATTTCTTCTGCAATAGATGAAGGTGATTGGTTTGAACATAACGAAGCAATTCTCAACAAGTTCGAAACCTCAGGCCTGTTAACTGGGTCGTATGAAATATATCTATTTGAATCAGTTTTGGCAGATTTTATTAATGTTCTTGTTTGGTCTTCATTTGCCTTAAGCATTATACTATTTTTCCTACTCTTACTCATTTTTTGGTTTCCATCCAAACCGATAATTACAGGAGTGTCACTAAGAAGAGCAGTAGGTTCAGGAAATACTTTTCCGAATTTATTATTAAATCTTTTAGCTATTAATCTTGCCATTTCAAGGTGTGGCAATTGGTCTTTACCTACTGGAACAACATTGCTTTTGCAAAAAAGAATATCAGCAGCTTGATGTACTGGATAAGTATACATTCCTGCATTTACAACTTCTTGTCCTGAAGCTATAATTTCTTCTTTGACTGTCGGATTTTTATTTAATTCTGAATTTGAAACAAGTGATAGAAATGGAACTATTAATTGATTTAATTCAGGTATATGACTATGAGGAAAAATGTAAGTATCTTGGTTTTCAGTGTCGAGTCCACATGCTAAATAATCTAAGGTCAATTCAAATACGAATTTTGAGATTTCTTGAAAGACATTTCTGTCAGTTAAAACTTGATAATCAGCGATTAAGATGAGCGTTTCGACACCCAAATTCTGTAATTTTACTCGATTGGCAATAGAGCCAAAATAATGACCAATATGTAAATTTCCAGTTGGTCTGTCACCTGTTAATACACGATAATTCTTAGAATTACTTTCTAAGTCTTTTTTTAGTTTATTACTTAATGTAATGGCTCTCTCAAAGGAAGAATTTTTCACAATTTTATATATCGTTTTTTTGATTTTTTTTTACTTAAAATAATATACTGATTTACATACCATTTGTCCTAAAAGTAAGCAGTAATGTTCGCTGTTTAGATGATTATTGGACATATTCAGATGGGATTATGGAAAATATTTAATTGGTTTATAAAATAGGCTGAATTTAGCTTTTACTTGATGTTTGCTAAAGGTGTTCCATTCGGCATATTTTTATTACCTTAAAGTAATTCTAAAGTTTTTCTTTAAGCTACAAGTGTTGGTTAAAATGTTTAATACTGTTCTTTTAATAATGGGTTATATACATCATGGCAATCTTTATCAACATTTTTCAGGAGATATTTTAAGATGTCAAGGTACTTTCCATTCAAGAGGTATTAACCAGGTCCTATATAGTTAATCTCCTATTTTAGACTACCAATTTTTCAAAGACATTGACACTTGTATGAATGACCTTAATATGGTATAAATCGTATTATTTTAAAAATAGTACTTGTTTTATATTTCTTAAGTATTGATGTCAAAATATTGAGCTGTATTGATATTTGCTTTATTACGCATTATTGATATTCTTTGAGTTGTACGTCCTAAAGATTTTTTTGATACCTTGGTTGGGCCTATTTCTATTAGATTGTTAGTGTGAGACCCACCACAAGGATATTTAATATTTCTTCCTTTGAAATTTGATAACCAATACCAAGCTTCTTTTTCTAGTTCATGTTGCAATGTAGATGCCTCTTGATTTTTTTCTATCATTTCATCTACAACTTCCTGTACATGCTCGATATCTTTTGAAGTAAACTTATCTATTCTTGCAAAATCTAATCTAGCTTTCTCTGGCGTAATCAGGCAACCTTTTATTGTTGGATATATTTCAGGGAATAACTCTTCCAGACCAACTACTACAAGATGTATTGCCGAATGATTCAATCTTAATCTTTCTCTCCTAATAGTATCTATCTCTATTCTGACTTTTTGACCGGTTTTAAATTTATCCAAGTACTCCTGAGGAATCTTGTGATATACAGGAACTTCTACATTAATTGAAGGGAAATCCTGCAGTAATAAAGTCCTACCATATCCCTTTTGAGTATCAGAAAAAGGGATTGAATTATTTTTGTCAAGAAATATATTACCAGTATCACCTTGTTGTCCTCCCGATTCTGGGTATGCAACAGTTTGATCGGTTACAATCCCCTGTTCTGTTGCTTCTATAACAATTGCATTTACTGATTTTGCATAAGGGTATTCATTATATAATCTTTTAGTCATTTTTTTCATTTGTAGTTTTCATTATAATTTAAAATATCATTTCTAAAAAAATAATTACTATTATTTTAATATCTTATATGTTGTAGAGGGTATCTAATTCATTTTACTTTGCTTAATTTCTAAAGTACAACAACTGTTATTCAGCAGTATTTACGATAATTTAAATCCTTTTTTAGTATTATACCCCATTAATGTTATATTATTTTCCTTGTTTTTAAGTTGACTAAAGAACATGTAGACCAAATAAATGCTTTTGATGAGACATAAGAGAGCCAATTTAAAATTCAATTCCGATATGATAATTTTCAAAATATCTTATCACTACAAGGTTGAATAAATTTTTTAAATACATTTTGAAAGTTCTATTTCATGATAAAAAACTCTAGTTTTCTTTAAACTAGATATGTGACAATACGAAGAGCTATATTATATTTTTCAAAGTGAGAATTATTTAATGACTATCCATCGTATTTTTTCTGAATTTATTTGTGAAATATAATCATTGTTAACTTTTTACTTAAAAAAATTAATTATAATACGATTCCTTCTAATCAACATATAAGCTTAAATGAAGATGTTAATAACTTAAATTCTTAATATTGAGATAAATCATATCTAGTTTTTTCAAAAGGTTATTGAAACTATTTAGTATTTGAACAATTTGATTCCATTTTTTCTAAAAACATAATAGTTATATATTTATTAAATTAATATAGAATAGTTATCTTATAAATTTTTTTAAGATTTTAGTTAAATATAACACTCTTTTTAGGAAAAGCTTTATAGATATTCTATTCTTTTTTATCATTGGGATTATTAATCTTTATTAAGACATTTTAGTCATTTTTTTTGCAATTAATCTAATTTTTTTGGTTAAAAAAAATTTATATCTCCCAAAATATTCCTGTTTGAAGAGTTTTCTTTTCAAAAATCCATTTATGTTCCCCAAAGCCCTTTATCAATATAATTTTTAGGGTTACCCCTCTAAGTTGCAAGTCATTAAAAATGAAAGATTTTCGAACCAAATCATCCTTTAAAGTGAGTATTGAAAGCTTTTAGTCAAAATGTAGATAATCTCTGAGATTTAAATGGGTAACCGTATAATAATACTAACATTATTTATTATGGACATATTTTAAATCTGTATTATAAACATGATAACAGATTCGTCATCAAATTAAAGTTTTATTTTTTACTGGTGATACGATATTTCTGACTAAACTTAAAACATCTTGGAAACTTTCTCACGAAATTGACTTGGGCTGCTTTGTGTCATTTTCTTAAAGAATCTTGAAAAATATAAAGCATCTTTGAATCCAATTGAATATGCTATTTCATTAATATTCATTTTTGTATACAGAAGCTTTCTTTTTGCTTCATTGACCAAGCGGGTATGGATATATTCTATTGTTGAGCATCCAGTAACTTCTTTTACAAGATTATTCAAAGATTTACCCGATATATTGAGTGTTTCAGCATAAAAATTTACATTGTGATGCTCGTGGATTTTTTTATCCAAAAGTTTCAAGAAAAAGACAAAATTTCTATCGATATTTTCCAAATATTCTTCAAAATAATCATTCAAAAATGAAATAAAATTTAACAGTACTATTTTCCTTTGCCTATTACTTTTCAACTTTGAAATGATTTCTATTGAATATTCCATAATATGTAAATCATCAGTAGAAATCCTAATGGACTTTCTACCATAAAAAGGTATAAATATTTGAAAGTCTTTAAATAACATTTGTTGTACATCATTAAAAAAACTATCGTCAAAAATCAACTTCCACCCATGAGATTTATCAGATGGTATGAAATCATGGATACTTCCTTTTGGTATAATCAGAACATCTCTTTCATTTAAAAGATATTCATTAAAATCAACAGAATGAATATCATTTCCTTTGAAGATAAAAATAATTTCATGGAATTCATGTCTGTGAGGCTCACTTATTACAGTTCTTTTATCTAGCCACCCTTTCTTTATTTCGATAAGTTCAAAACCTCCATATTTGATAGATTCCAAATCAAAGTTTGTCACAGGATATTTTTTCATCGTAAATATAAAGTCCTTATTTGCTATTATTCTTAGTGCTCTATTTATAATTTAAAATGTATCAAGCTAGAATTAAATCAAACAATTTTTGATTTTAGTTTTTATTTTTTTTTCTCTTTTATAATCTTCAACAATAATAGATACAAATGCCTATTCTAGCAAAAGATCTATTTCTTTTTCATTTTTAAAAAAACTTTTGGACTAACACCTATATTTTTTTTAAAAAGCCTTGAAAAATAAAACGGATCACGGTATCCTAAGTTAAAAGCTACTTCATTAACTCTAAGATTTTGATTTGATAATAGCCTTATTGCTTCTTGCATTTTCAAATTTATAAAATAATCAATTGGAGATGACCCAGAATTATTCTTAAAAATACGAGAGAGATGAGACTTTGATAAGTTTACATGTTTTGCTATTTCTCCTACACTTAAAGAATTATTAATATTTTTTTGCATAAAAAAAATAGCCTTATCAATTGGGGAAGTCCCAGATACTCCATTAGCTGTTTTATAAGTTTCTGGGAAAAAAAATGAAGCTAGTAAACTACCAAGTGTTAAGTTACAAAATTCTAAATTTTCATGTTTGAACCCTGATTCTAAAACAGTTAATATCTCTGTAAACATACTTATTCTCTTATCTTTATGAGAATTTGGAGAAGAGATATTATAAGCCGAATCATAAAAGAGTTCACTGAAATATTCACTCCTTTTCCCGCTGAAATGAATCCAGTAAATCGACCATGGTCGTTTATCTGAAGACCAATATGAATGTGGTATTCGTGATTTAATAATAAAGTAGGAATTAGGTGACAACTCATGAACTTTATCACCAATTTTAACATGGCCATATCCAGAGATACAATAAATCAAAATATGTTCATTAATACCATATTTTCTCTTTCTATAATGATTTTTTGCATGTGGATAAAATCCGATACATGTTAGGTACAACTCTCCGAATTTTGGATTTTTTTTTATGAATAAAATTTGTTTTCTAGATAATACAACACTTCTATCACCTTGGAAAGTATCCATTTTTCCTTTTATGGGAATTTTTTTCTTATTCTCTTTTCTCATAATAGTATAACAAAGATTTTAAAGATTAGATATATGGTATAATAGTACAGGTATTAGCAGGAAAGTCTATTCCAAATAACTCATAAAATAATTTTCTTTAAAAAATTATTAAATACATTTTAAAGTAACAATATCATTAATCTTATATCAGATTTGAATTTTTATAATCATAGCAAACTTTATGCTCTATGTAGTTTAAATTACAGAAAACCTTCTCTACAATGGCAGTTTATTCTAAGGAAGACTTTGATATGTGGGTATAGAATTGGTATTCCTACCTTTATAGTAATCTAATTGAATCCCAGCAGAGATATATAAGGAAATAGTGAGCAAAACTACTTCCATACAGTCATAGCTTTTGAAGCTGTTATTGTTAAATTATTAGGAAAAGTTTTCGACAAAGTACGATAACTTATTTTTACTCAAATTTCAATCATTTCAAAAATCAACAATCTTGATGTAATTGTATATAAATATATTCCAAATATATATGATTTTATTTGTAAAGATGTTGACAGGGGAAATTAACAAAGCCAGAAAGCAGGCCATTAATATCTTTACTTTGGATACTATGCATATTGGAATAAAAGTGGCTTGGAATCATTTATTCTTGCTTTGTATCTTCACGGATGATAAATTAAAGTGTTCAACATAGTTTTAGTCAGTAGCTAAATGTATAATTATAAATGATTTATGCGTATTTATTACAATTATCTGAGTCATTTATCCTAATCAATTTTAAAATATTTATTTGATATTTGTATAATAAACATTATCACGAATGATTTACTATAGCGGAAACATTCTAGCTAAATTGCTGATAAACATATTCTATTCAATGTTTCTATTAATTGGAAAAATCGCCATACAAAACTATTCGTGATAAACTTTAATATAAATAAACTTATTTTCGCATTTGTTAATGAAATTAGTTTTAGCATTTAAAAAAATATATTCTGTAAATTTTATCTAGCAATTTTTCAAATTTTAAAGACACAATACATAGTCCATATATTCACTATCTTTCAATACTTTATTCGTTTTATAAATTATCTGTTTATACTATTTAATAGTAATAAAACCTTACTTAATTAAGGTAATACAAGATTAGAAAAAAATTAATGGATAAAAATTGACTTAAAGGAATTTATTCTTTATCCAATCTAAAACGAATTCTTCGAAATTAACAATGTATTTTCAAATAATCACATATTATTTCTTTTAGCATATTATCTTAAAATTAAGAATGGAAATAACTATAATAGGTGGAGGAATTGGGGGATTAACCTTGGCAAATGCATTGAAGTCAATGGGAATTAATTTTCATCTTTTTGAACGGGCATCAACTTTAGAACAAGTCGGTGCAGGTATTGGACTTAGTGAAAGTGCATTACAAATAATAAATAAAATTGGACTTTATAATCGTATTGCAGCCAAAGGGAAGCTTGTCAAAAAAACCATTTTAGCAGACAAGCATCTAAAATCTATAAGGACAATCCCAACTGAAGGCGATGGATTATGTATCGATAGAACAAGTTTAATCGATATCCTGAGTGAGAATCTCAGTTCAGAAGATTACAGCCTTAATAAAAATTTTCAATCATTTCATAAAAAAAATGGAAATATTATTGTTGAATTCTCTTCTGGAGAGAAAGTAGAGGCAAATCTGTTAATAGCTTGTGATGGAATAAATTCATCAATAAGAAACAAAACCTATCCACTTATACAAAAACGATTTTCAGGTCAAACTATTTGGAGAGGTATATCTAATTTAAAACTACCCTTAATATTTCAAAACACTTATTTTGAACTTTGGGGAGAAAATCTAAGATTTGGAATATGCCCGATGGATGATCAGAGATATTATTGGTATGCAGTAAAAAGGGCACCTGCAAATGAAAGAGAAAAACCTACTAGAAGCAGACAATTACTGAAAAATTTATTTAAAAATTATGCCCCAATTATTTCACAAATAATTGAAAGTAGCCCGAAAATAATCAGAGATGATATGTGGGATCTAGAACCACATAATTTCTCATGGTATATTGATAATGTAGTTTTTCTAGGAGACTCCATTCATGCTACAACTCCAAACTTAGCTCAAGGAGGATGCCAAGCAATTGAAGATGCATATACATTAGCATGCGTGATAAGTAAATATGGATTAACTAAGAATTCATTTAAAATATATGAAAAGTTAAGAAGAGGAAAAACAACATATATTGTAGATAAATCATGGCAGTTTGGTAAATTGGCACACTCTAGTAACCCTTATTTTGTAAATTTTAATACCTTTCTGATAAAATATTTTATTCCAAATAGATTCTTTATAAATCAATACAATAGGATAACAGATTTAACATACTTAAATGAAATTTAAAAAATCCTTGTTTTTGTGTAAAGGAGACTTTGCATCATCAAATAATATATTTTTCCCATACATATGTTATATTAAATACCCTTAATAGTATGCTCCCTTTCATTAGTGGTGGTCATTTTCAGCAATCTTAACATAAGTGTGAGTTTTAGCATAAAAGAAATTGACTTAGCAAATTTTATTTTCATAAACTATATGAAAGACATGAATTTTCTTTATTAAATATGTTAATAAAAACTATGAGATAATAATGGTTTACAGTAATAGATTCAAAAATCTCCTTTTCAAGATTAATAACTTATCATATAGTTACGGCTTCAGATATTTAATTCAAATAATGATCTTCATCTTGAAATGCTTTTTTGATATGATTACATATTTGTTCTTCGGGACAATATGAAGGATTCCTCAATAAATATATGTTTGTGGTTAGTTCAAAACCAAAAATTGAATGAGATACCTAGTTCCATGTTGGACATTATCTATTATAATAATTTTTTTTGCATATAAAAACCTCTTCTTAGATGAGTCAAAACAGGATTCATTTTGAAAATACAAGTAGACTATTAGTTTTAAAAAAAAATCTATGTACACTTTAATCCCTTCAAACTTTTGAGAGAGAGGTTTTTAAAAATACTTTTCTGACTCCCTCATCTTTTTGAACATATGACTTACGATCACGCTTTATTTTGCTACCAAAGTGTTTTATCAAGTACTGGCGGAGATGACTGTATTTAAGCTCTATACCAAATTCAGTCATTATCCACTCCTGCGCATGCAAGTAACCCAATAATGGGTCCTTGTTGTAATTAAGTCGTTTTTCAAGGGCATAGTGTAGCTCGGCGGATATCAGCTTTGAGGGCCTCTCTCTTGTATGTTCCTTCAAAAAGTCATTGATACCTTTCTCCTTGTACATCTTTTTCCATTTCTGTAGTGTACGTGGGCCGATATTCAATTCTTTGCACAAAATATTTTGATTAGGCACTGTAGTATTTTTGAAATACAGCAACGCACGAACTCGCTTCTCTTGCCTCAAGCTGGTACACTTTGTTAAGTATCGTGTGAGGGTAGCAATGTCTTCTTTTACTATTAATAATTGTATCTTACGTCCCATAAGCCGAACTATTATGATGTAATTTATACCACTTTGATGAATTCTTTTTTTAAGGATATTCATGACAGTATCTTTACTAATAGATAAAAACCTACCAATATCCCTTGTCGCTAAGCCGTTCAAACTCATATCTCATGCCTTAGCTTCAATCCCTTCCATGTATGCATTATATGTATATGTAAGTTGGAAATAAATGTTGCAGTCTTTACAATGGCATTTTTGATGACCTGATTTACTCTTGCCGTTTTTCTCTAAATTTGTACTAACGCATTTTGGGAATTCTACTATTATATCTTATCATAGGATTACTAAAGTATTGAAATAATATAGAATTAATACTCTTTTTTTATTCCTTTCAACCTTATAATATCTTCTGAAGAGTCTTCAAACTAATTAAAGAACCTTATAGTAGATCCTTTCCAATTCTTATTTTATTTATATTTAAGCAAACATTATTAAATTGACCTTTTTTTACTTCTTATTAACAAACAGTTGGCACAGCAATATCCTTTTTTGAAGCTTTAAGATGTTATTGAGAATCTCGATTTTACCCTTTTATGTAAATACTTTAAAAAATAAATCATGAGAGTTCATATATTAAAATTCTAATATTTCATTTAAAAATGATTGAAGAAATAATTCCTCGAAAATTATTGTTTTTTTAGTTTTAGGGAATTTTAAATGGATTATTTAATATCACCTAGGATATTTTTTGTTATCATGAATATTTATGGTATCATATAATTTTATTTTGATAATATATACATAAAGAATTTAAATAAAACTTAAAAACACTTAATTAACTACTAAAGATGAAAGACTCAATATCCCTAAGTGAGCCAATGAAACTTTCAATAAAACATAAAAAGTATTGTATGTTCTCAATTTCTCTAATAATTGATATTTAGATATACAATTATTCTACTTATAATTATATTTTAAATAAGAAATTTATTTATCTTATTTTAATATTAAACTTTTATTCCTATTAATGCTATATCGTCCCTTTGCGCCTCATCTTGTTGAAATGAAGCTAATTTATTTTCTATTATCAACTTTTGTCGCCAAACAGGAAGTTTCACGCATGATAGTAATATATCTTTTAACCGCTTACTTCCTAATCTTCTCCTGTTAGAATCATTCTGATCTATTAATCCATCAGTTGTTAGGTACATCATACCTTCTGACAAATGGAATATTTGTGTATCAAAATTTTTCATGCTAGAATATTGTATTCCTTTTAATTGTGATTCACCTATTTTCTCACCTTTAGCTACTCCTGTTAACGGAATACCACCAATACTGAACCTATTTCCTTTTAGCTTGAACATACTATCATTTTGAGCATCATAATATAATAGTCCATTCATTGCCCCTGCATAAGCAATTTCAGTGCTTATATCATCTCTTTTCATTCGACAGATAATCATGTCCATCCCATCCTGATTTTCTGACTCATATTGACGCAATGACTCCACAATATAGAAATCAAGCGTTTTCAAAATCTCAGCTGGATCATAAACATTCATCTCTCCTACAATACGATTTAAGAGAGTACTACCCATCATACTCATAAAGGCACCTGGCACACCATGACCCGTACAATCTACTACTGCTATAAAAGTATATTCTTTGGTTTGGAACATCCAATAAAAATCTCCTGATACTATATCCTTTGGCCTGTAAATCACAAAGTGATAACCAAGTGCTTCCTGAAGTTCCATTTTTGAAGGAAGTATAGCATTCTGGATTCGTTTTCCATAGTTGATACTATCAGTAATCATCTGGTTTCTTAGGGTAATAGCTTTGTTGGCGACATTCAAGTTATCACGTTGAACTTCTAGTTCTTCGGCCTGTTGCTGAAGCTCTTCATTTTGAGCATTTATTTCTTCTGCCTGCTGTTGCAATGCTTTATTTTGTATATCTATTTCCTGTACTTGATTTTGAACTTCAATGGTTCTTTTCTCTACCAAGTTTTCCAACAATACTTGATTTTTAAACAATTTATATGTTTTATATCTGTAATAAGATATAGCTACTGCTATTATTATTAATAACAAACTAGTTCTCGCCCACAAGGTTTCCCACCAAGGAGGTAATACTATTATCTTTAATGTAGTATCTTCTGTGTTCCAAAGTCCATCATTATTGCATGCTTTTACCCTGAAAAGATACTCTCCTGCATCTAGATTAGTGTATGTTGCAGACCGTTTGTTTCCAACATAATTCCAATCTGTTTCAAATCCTTCTAACATATAAGCATACTGATTTTTTACAGCATGAGTTAGGTTCAATGCTGTAAAATCAAGTGAAAAAACTGATTGGTCATGTCTCAATTCAACCTCATGTGTCGAAAAGATACTCTTTGTCAAAGGGGAATTCCCTTTTCCTATTTCAACATCCTTATTGAAAAGCTTGAAACTGGTAAGAATAACCATTGGCTCATAAGGATTGTCTTTCAATGCTGATGGATTGAAATAATTGAAACCATTTGTACCACCAAGGAATACTTTTCCTTTCTCATTAATATAACTAGCCCCCATTACAAACTCATCACCTTGAAGTCCATCACTTACATTATAGTTCCTAAAGGTAAATTTCCCATCTTCTTGTTCAATCATTTTACTTACTCCTTTCATGGTAGTAATCCAATAACCACCAAGTTTATCTTCTGTCATTCCTCTTATTGCATTATTGGGTAGACCATTGGATTTAGTGAATACTTCAAATCCTTTCTCATTACTAATGTAAAGATTCAGCCCTGCATTTGTCCCTATCCAAATACGTCCTTTACTGTCTTCAAAAACGAACCTGGTCCTTTTTGAACTAATAGAGTTTGTATTTTCTTTAGATTCATGAAACTGTTCTACTTTGTAACTATCATCTAAATCCATTGATATACGATTAAGGCCTTCTTCTGAAGTAACCCAAATCTTCCCACTTTTGTCAATATTTATACCATAAACATATTGAATTGAAAGAGAATTTCTATTATTAGCCTCTGAACCTATCCTTAGGAATTTTCCTGTTTTCTTATTTAATCTACAAATACCTGAACCCGAAGCAGAAACCCAGATATTCCCACTTTTATCCTCAGCTATACTATATATACTATTACTGGAAATTGAATAAGGGTCATCGGGATTATTGATGTAACGTTTGAACTTCCCAGAATCGGGATTATATTGATTCAACCCTCCTGCCCATGTACCTATCCAGATGATACCTTCACTATCCCTAAAGATACATAACACTGAGTTGCTACCAAGACTATTTGAATCTTTTGGGTCATGTTCAAGATAACTATAGGTATTAATCCGGCTGTTCCAGATGGTTATCCCACCACCATCGCTTCCAATCCATAATTCATCACCACAATCAAGAAATGAAGTAACCCCATTATGCTTCAATCCATTAACCTGTGTAGGACTACGCCTTTCATGATAGAACTTTCTATGGAAGGGGTCGAACATATTTATCCCAGTGTTATTAGTACCTATCCAAAGTCTTTTTTGATTATCTTCAAATATATCATGTATTGAGTTACTCTTTAATGATGATCCAATAGTTGGATTGTGAGTATAGATATGGAACTTTTCAGTCAATGTATCATAAAGACAGAGACCACCATTTTCAGTCCCGATCCAGAGCCTATCATTATTGTCTTGTAAAATTTTGGTAATCACATTTTTTGGAAGGCTATGTGGATCGCGCACATCATGCTTGAAATTTGTAACTTCAAATACATTATCAATTGTCTCCCGAAGCTTGAATAGGCCATTATTCCTTGTGCCAATCCAAATATCCTCATTTCTATCTTCAATGATATCACGTATATCCCAAGTGCCTAAATCACTTAGACTTTCTATTTTTATGTCAATAAATAGTTCATTAGTTGTATCAAAAAGATAAATTCCTGAACCAGTTCCTATCCATAATCTTTGTTTCTTATCGAATTTTACAATGAATACATAGTTTTCAGATATACTTAGACCATTTATAGGAAAATAATTAAAAGTGCCTTTGTCAGAGTTAAATTTACTTATACCATAGCCTGTACCCAACCATAAATTTTTTTTCTTATCTTCAACAATTGAATGTATTATATTTTTATTGGGAGCTTTTATTTTTTTATTTTCATCTTTCCAACAGTCAAATCTATTAAATTCCCTATCAAACTTAATCAATCCAGAAGCAGTCCCAATCCAAAGGTTTTGCTGATTATCTTCAAAAATATCATAGATTCTATTGGAAGGAATACTAGTGCTATCTTGGATATTATGTTCAAAAATTTCAAAATCAATACCATCAAATCTATTAAGTCCATTATGTGTTCCTACCCAAATATACCCCAAGTAATCCTGAAAAATACACTTGATGTTATTTGAAGAGAGTCCTTTACTTAATTGCTGAAATTCTAATTGAGGCGGTATAAATTCTTCTTGAGGAAAAACATAGAAATTGATTAAGAAAGTTAAAATTAATAAAAATGCTATTCTCATCTTAAAAGTTTGACTAATAATTTAATTATTAATATATGAAAACATGTATTTTAATAGAAATACAGTAAAAATAAATAGTCAGTAATTTTAGATTATTGAGTTTCAGCTGATGAATTAAAAGGCCTAGAGATATTAATGTATAAAATATTCAAAGTTATATTGAAGATTTATTTAAATCATCAATTATCTGTCCATAACTTATCTTTGATATTTACAAAAATACACTGAATTAAGAAACAATTTTAGGATGAAAAACTTAAGAAGTAGGATAAACTACGCAATTATTCTTTTAATTTCTTAATAGTAATAGTTAAATAATTCCTATTAAATTTCATGAATCAAATAAGGTATTTTAGTAGTTTTACACGAGACAAAAATATTGTAACAGGAATAAGAATACTATTTTTTATCTATAGAAATTTCCCATTTTGAAACTAATGAATACTTTTGTGTTCGGTCTCACTGTCTTTTTTGGTATTATAATACTCATCTAACTAAGTTTAATCAGCCTTATTTATTGGAAGAAATATCTAGGTAATTAATCTTCTCTTATAACTACCTACTTGTAATACCATAGTGGATACTTCAAAAAATATACTTTCTTTATTGATTCAAATCGAATTCTCTAATTGGAATTTAAACGTAAAGGCACTTGGCTCTTCAAGATATATGTTCCCCTATCAAACATATATCAATTTTAAAAAAGGTATTAAATTATTGGGTTTTATATTCTTCCAAATATACTTCATATCAGGTTTATTTGTTCCCATATACCAGTTTAAAGGATACAAATGTTTTTTAGACAATATAAAACGCACATACTGTTATCAGAAGTAATTTTTTATTTTAAAGTTTGTAAACTATCATATAAGTATAAAACAATACAACATTGACTACTTTGCGGTGATGTATCAATTCTAGAATGATACACTATTCAAGTAAATGGTAAGCAATAATATCAGATTTTAATTATATACGATATTATATCATAATGGAGTTATAAATCATAAGAATATATCTAGTATGAATTTATTAGCTGCTACTGTAAATTCTATATTTTCCTTCAATCCTTGTCTTAGCTCCACCACCAAAACAAACTCTTACATCTTCATTTTCATCCTTCTTTTTTAGAAGATTTACTTTATTAAAGTTTTCTCTAATTCCGTTTTGTTCTATATTAATAGTTGGATTTTCCCAAAGTTTATTTTGTATCAGATAATAACCTAATGCTGAATTTCCCGAACCAGTAGCAGGATCCTCCAAATAACCAAAAGTTGGGGCAAAAACTCTTGTCCTATAGTCATTGGTCTGTTTGTATACATCATCTGTAAATACTATGATGATATCAATGTTAGAAGAAAAGCAAAACTCTTTCAACCCTAAAAATTCTGGATTAATTTTTAATGTAGAGGTTAAGTTTTTAATTGGAACGATTAAAGTAGATAATCCTGCGTTGATGACAGATATTGGTAGATTAGTATTGATTTCCGTTTCTGCAATATTGAGATTTTTAACTATTTCAGATAATTTCGGACACTTTTCAGAAAACAACGGTGCAGGCGACATGATATAAACCGCATCTTCAGAATCAACTTTATTCTCAACTTCTAACCTACCTCTATTAGTATTTATGATTAGAGTACTATAATTAGAGAATTCTTTTTTTGTTTTAATAATATCATAAAGTATAGCTACTGTAGCATGACCACAAAAATCTACTTCCCTTTCTGAAGAATAATATTTCAAATCAAATTCTTTTTCTCCAGTCATTGAAATGAACCCTACTTCATTTACATATCCCTTCATTTCTTTAGCAATTTCTTGCATTTCAGATTCTTTTAAATCCTTTAAACTATTTAACCAAATATATCCAGCAGGATTTCCAGATGATTTAACAGTTGCAAATGCATCTATTTTTTTGAAATAGTATTCTCTCATTTCCTTAAATCGTACTTTTATTCATTAACAAAATACCTATCATCCCCCACATGACTAGAAGCACAGGAAAATATAGCCCTTAAATTATAATTAGTATGGTTAATAATTTGATGGACTGTATATTCAGATATAGAGAAACAGTCACCTTCACTTGCTTCAAATGTTTCTGTCCATTGAACCTTATCATTTTTTAACTCACCTATTTTCATCAATCCTTTTCCTTCTAAGATTTGATAGGTCTCAATACCAACCTTATGATAATGTGGATTAAGTGATGTATTAGGACTTATATCAGCAGCATAGATTGAGATTTCATCATCACCAGTGATTTTAACTAGCTTTATACCAGCCTTATCATCAATCGGTGCATCTTTTAATTCAGAATTAATATTTTTAACTAACATATTGCAAAATAAAGTTTTCTCAACAAATTTTAATATGGACAATTAGGAGTATAATATGGATATTTTGAATTCTTTTGATTTTTTTAACTTAAACAATATGTAATATCGCTCCAAGTTTTGGATTTATTAATAGCATATTTTCTAAAACAAATAAATTGTTTCTCTTCCAAGAAACATTGATTAAAAAAAATAATTGAATTGGTATTGAAATACATAAGGAATTTATCGCAAATTACCGATGCAGTGTATAAGTATTTTCTATTTATATCTAATTACTGTTTTTTGCTAAAAAATTGGTCCAAGATTAAAAATATCCAAGTTTAAACCATTGTTATCTAATTTAGGTTTGTTTTAATATTCTTTCAAATTTTATTAAAAGCACCTTGACACAATCTTTATATTAAGAAATGAGAAGATAATCTTAAATTATTCCGTAGAAATTGGACTATTAACCAAAAATTAAATACCAATATTTTGAAAAACCATCTAGTATTTTGTTTTAATTAAGTGTTTTGTCCTAAAAATCAAGATTTTAATCCTAATATGAAAACTTCTTTTATAATATATTTGAATATAATAATACGGTTACCCATTTAAATCTCAGAGATTATCTACATTTTGACTAAAAGCTTTCAATACTCACTTTAAAGGATGATTTGGTTCGAAAATCTTTCATTTTTAATGACTTGCGACTTAGAGGGGTAACTCTATATAATTATAATAAATATTTTTTAATTTTCTACTTGGAGGTCATGTTTATTAAAATATGGCTTCCATTTGGGAAATGACATGTAAATTATAATAACCCACCAGATAACTTTATAGTACCATAAAGGACTACTACAATCAATAGTAAATCTAATTTATAATAACATATATAAATTAGATTTCATGTTTATTTTGATATTGGGAAATATATTTTTCAATATCTGTAACCTAATAATTATCACTTAATACATTTTCATAAAACTCACAAAAAATAAAAAATTTAGAATAAAAATGAGGTGCTTCATAATTTTGTTGTATGTTACTTTCTTAGTACCGATTAAATTGCATAGTCTATCAATTAGACATAATAAGCAAGCATTAAAAGAAATTGAAGAAGACGACAAAAATGTAGACGATTACAATCAACTTTATTGGGAAAATGCTAATTCAAATATAGAAAAAGCATATTCATTTGCTATCAAAGGTTTATTATTATCACAAAAGATCGAGGATAAACAAGGAGAAATCGGAATGATTATATGTTTATCCAATTATTATAGAATAACAAATAATATATTAGATGCTGTTAAATATTCAGAAAAAGCATTGGAGTTATCCAGGGCTATAGAGGAAAAACAAGTCCTCAAACAACTTGTATTCTTGGAGCTAGGCTTCTCAAATATAAATTTAAATCCGCAAAAATCTTTTCTTTGTTTTCAAAAAGTAAAAAAGAATTCCTCTAACGTCTGGGTTAGAGCAAAAACTGATTATGCGATAGGCACTTTACACCATAAGTTAGGAAATAACGAGGAAGCAAAGAAATCTTTTTATAGTTCTATTTCCAAATTTGATGAAGTAAACAATAAAGAGTCTATTAACTACCCATTGTATAGCTTAAGTACAATATTCATAAACGAACATTCATTTGATAGTGCAAATATTTATATGGAGCGGATGAAAGTTAATGCTTTGATGAATAATGATATTTATGACCAGATAAGGTTATTATTATTGGAATGGAAAATTTCGACATTAAAGCAAGAATATAGAAATAGCCTTGCCATGATGGATAGTCTTGAGTTAATGAATGAAAATAACAATTTACCAAAAAATTTATTTGAGGATATCCAATTTGCTAAAATCATAACGTTTATGCATTTAAATAAGCTGGAAGAATCCCTTAATATAATAAACTCTCTATCCCAAAAGGCAAAGCAAAATGGTGATAAAGAATTACTGATTAGATCATATGAGTATCTTTCTAAAATTTATAGTGATCTTAAGATGTATGAAAAGGCTATTGTAGTCGATAAAGATGCCTTTATTATTTTACGTGATTCGATTAACAATATCCAAAAACAACAGATGGATGAAATAGGCTTAATCTATGATTACATGGCTGAAAGGGATTCTTTAAAGTTTCAAAAAGAAAGGGAAAAACTATTATTTAATAATAGAATTAATCAGATAAATGCTAAACAAAGGAATAATAACATTTTAACAATTTCTATGATGCTATTAATGTCGCTAACTGTTTGGTTTTATCTTGATAAACGTAAAAGTAACTTAAAATTAAAAAAAACCAATGAAGACTTGGAAAAAGTCAATAGAGAAAAAGAAATTATGTATAATGCCCTAGAGCTTAAGGTCAAGGAAAGAACTTTAGCTCTTCAAAAAAGAAATAATAAATTAGAAGAATATGCATCTTTTAATTCTCATACTTTGCGTGCTCCAGTTGTAAGACTTCTAGGACTGGTAACTTTATTAAAGACAACTGATTTAAATTCAAAAGAAATACCCCTAATCTTAAATTATTTATATGCTTCTTCTGAAGAATTGGACAATATAACATATAAAATGCAAAATATATTAGAGATAAGTGATGTTTTACCAAACGATTACAATGTATAAACTTGAAATATTTAAATGTATAATTGAAACATATTTGAACTACAAATATCTTTTATTCAATGTTTCATAGCACCCCTTTTTTAGTATAATTCATTAGTTTTATAACTATGTTAAAATTCTGGTATCCAATTATTTAAATAATAAAGAACATTAGAATACTTTTATATAGTAATTTTTAAATTTTAATGATATTAAATTATTTATCATCTTCTCACAACATCTCAGTCTACAACAAATCAAACGTTATAATACTCATTCTATAATCTCTTCATTTAGGGTTGTACAGACTTCGATTTAAGTTAAGTTTTAGAAATATAAAATATTTATCTATATTGATATAATCGAACAAGTAAGATTATATGAAAAAAAAAGAAGTATTTCATTCTGCGAAACAATTTTCAGAGAGATATTTGAAAAGTAGTAAAATAGCAGATAAATTAAGACAAGAAATAAATCAATTAGAGTTTTTTGGTTTTCTAATAAATAGAATAGAACATGCTATGCCTGCAATTAACTTTCCAAAAAAAGGGATAAAAACTAGCTATTTCGAAGTTATTCTATTGACGCAAGGTAATTGTTATTTAGAATATAATCTTCAAGGAATTTATCAGAAAAGTCATCAAATTCGTTTTTCTTCACCAGGTGCACTAAATTTACTCAAAGAAAAATCAGATGATATCAAAGGTTACTATCTATCTTTTAGCATTGATTTTTTTTCTCTAGCAGCTAATAAAGATCTTATACCTGAATTGCCATTTTTCTTTACAGATAGTTGCCCATTAATAGATTTAGATGAAGAAACACTTAAACATTTTTCTAATGTATTTGAACATCTATTAGTAATCTCAGACAATACCAACTCTAAAAATGAAAACAGAACTATCAGTACTTATCTTTTAGCCTTATTGCTTGAGTGCAAAGAAAAGTTTAAAAATGTATCTTTTCAGAACAAAAAAAATACAGCATCTAATATAATTACTAAAAATTTTTTTAGCATGCTAAATCACAATTTTTCCTATAATTATCTTTTAAAAGATTATGCAGATAAATTGAATATTTCATCTAAACACCTTACAAAATCAGTTAAAATGACAACAGGTTTCCCTCCTAGTTATTTTATTAAAAAAAATTTGGTGTTAGAAGCCAAGATATTACTCAATGAAACACAAGACTCTGTTAGTGAAATAGCTTATCACCTTGGTTTTGAAGACGTATCCTATTTTATCCGTTTTTTTAAGAAAAACACCCAACTAACTCCTGTCTCATACAGAAAATCACAAGAGAATTAAAAAAACATTTATAAAAAGAGCAAAACATTGATTTCAATTAATGTAAGTATTTTTTATTCAAAATCTTTTCCACAAAAAAGAATTTAAAACAAAATATGTTCTTATAAGAGTACAATTAGTTAAAAATCTACACTGGCTATTGTGCAAGTATAGTCTCGAAAACCATCTTATTAAGTTTATGTCATTCTAATTTAATGTATTATGGAAATAATATTTGAAAATAATTATATTAAAATTTTATACGATTCTACTCGTCACTTTTTAAAAGATATTTGGTCCCAAAATTCTAATTATGAAAATTTGATGGAAGAAGACTTTAAAAAAATATTATTGATTAATAAAAAAATCGCTATTAAAAAACAAATCAAATATGCTCTTACCGATGCCCGTAAGCTTGAGTTTCCTGTTACGCCTGAATTACAAGAATGGGCTGTGAATGAAGTAAGCCTCCCGCTTAAACGCAATTTTAATATCAAAAAACACACTTTTGTAATGCCAGAAGAATTTATTACTAGCGTCGGAATTGAATGTTTAATCGATGATTTTAATAAAAGTGGTCTAGCAGCAGAAACTATGTGTTTTGACAATGTAAAAGATGCAGAAAAATGGCTTTTTAAAAAAAATATTAGACTAGATTGTTAAAAAGATAAATCTTATTCTGCTAATAAATTTTCGTCTTGGAACTCAAACGGTGATAAAATACTATAATTACTTAAAACATCAATCTAGCTCATAAATCTTTAGATTAAAACCTTTTCTATATAGTTCTTATGGTAAATAATGTAATACATCTTGAACGCACGTTAGATTAACACTTTTTAATGAAGTTCATTACCATCACTAATACAACCAATATCTAGATAAAGTGTTCCTTTGAATTTTAAAAGCAAGTTAACCTATCAAGATATAATAGATGTGCATATTGGTTTCATCTTTTATAGCTTTTTCCGTTTTGCTAAATTACTTGGTAATACTTTGTTATACCCAATCATATTTCAGCTGACTAATCAAAACTCTCGCATTCATCCTAAGAATGTAAAGAGTTTTGTAGTTTTAGTTGCTTCATGCGTTTCTATACTACTAACATTACTACGAAAATTGAATTCAAGTTCTCCCTCTGTATAACTTTCTAAAATTTAAAATATGGGGTTTTCTCAATTTTACCAACTCTTATAAATCCACTTAACTAGAGTTAACTTTATTGAGTTATTACAGTAGATTACTTTATTTTCATTTCAAGTAATTTTTACTATATATAATGAGTTAGATTATCTCTATAATAACCCTCAGTAGGCCAATTTTTCCCATGATGATAATTTTATTATGAAAAACTCCATTCAATCATTAATAGGAATACAATCTACTGTGAAGAGATTTACTTCAAAACACATGTGAGATTAGGATTTACTAATCCTTGTAAAGTTTATAAGTTTTTTAGATGCTGAAGATTTATGGTTTTAAAGTTCAAATACTTTAAAACCCTTAATGGTTTCTTAGGATTTCTGTGAAGTTGTAAAATGGAACATAAATTACAGAATATGATATATACTATTGGAGGGCTTGACATAAAAAATAGACAGGTGCTGAGTCTATACAATGATACCTCAGTTAAGGCAGGAACAATCGCTGGTTATTTACAATGGCTCAGGAATACCCATTATTTGGACCTGAACAAGAGGCTCTATATTATTTTGGACAATGCAAGATATCAGTATTGTGATTGGGTACGGGAAGAGGCCGATATATGGAACATTGAGTTGGTATTTCTACCATCGTATTCACCTAATCTCAATATTATTGAGCGTTTGTGGTCGCCATGAAATGGAAGTATATGAAAAAACAACTGGCAAGGATATACTTTTATAGCGAGCAGGCTTTCGAAAATGCGATTAAGGGGTTGCTGGAAAACATCAATTTAGCGGAATACTCGCCAAAGTTTAATAGCCTGTTTACACTTAAATTTCAATCATTTGAAAAATCACGAATCCTGACGTGGTGATGTATAAATGATATGTAATTAATGACTATTCAAGCTAAGGAAGAAAGCTCAAAAGCACAGATTGATCATATAAAAGTTTCACCATAGCAATGTATCATGCCAAGATGTCTTTTTGTCAAATACTATACTTTATAGCTGTTTATAAATACTGTCGATTTTTCTTAGAAAATTGATATGATAAACAAAGCATAGCATTTTTTGTTCAGTATTATAATTGAGAATTTATCTTTTTTATGACACTAAGAGCTTATACAAAAGCTTGTTTACTATAGTTACAAATTATACAGAATATAACTTGTGTTGGTTTAGAGTGATGATTATGCTTTGTAAATCTTTAAACTGGACAGGATGAGTAGTCTTGGTCAAAAAGATCATAGCTGATTCAACACTTTGTTTTAAAAAAAATCAATTGTCTTAAATGTTATTACGTACTATGAGTAGTTTAGAAAACTTGAGATTACACTCTATATTTAATATTTCAGCATATGATTAATTTTGCCAAAATAATATGTTTCCTCCTTTTAACCATTGAATATACCAATATTGCTTTTGCGCAAAATCATATTATAATTGATTCTCTTTTAAATGTGCAAAAATCTATTATTTCGGATAAGAGAAAAGTAGATATTTATATAAAAATTGCTACAGAGTATCGTAATTCAGATTCTTTGAATGCTGTTAAATATGCTGATGAGGCTATTCTATTGGCCGAAGAAATCAACTACAAAGAAGGAAAAATTGAAGCTGTTCGAGTAATTGCTATAGTCAATGCCATTTTAGGTAATTATGATAACGCTTTCCAACTTTTCCAACAAATTGTGAAGGAGTCAAAAACGGTTAACTATCAACGTGGGGAATTATATGGATTAAATGGTTTAGGGAATATCAGTAAGTTTCAGGGGAACTATGATAAAGCACTAGAATATCTTCAGAAATCTTGTAAAGTTGCTGAAGAGATAGATGATAAAAAGGGAATGGAGTCCAATTATAATAACATTGGTATTATATACAAAAGTCAAGGAAATTATAGTAAGGCTTTAGAATATCATTTTCGTTCGCTCAATATTTTACAAGAACTAGAAGATGAAAGGGGGATGGCATTGAATTATATCAATATCGGAAATATTTATAAAAACCAAGGGAATGATGAAAAAGCCTTAGAATACTATTATCAGTCTCTCAAAATCCTTCAAAATTTTAAAGATAATAGAAGGATTGCTGGAACCTATATCAATATTGGAAACATCTATAAAAACCAAGGAAAAGATGAAAAAGCCTTAGAATACTATTATCAGTCCCTTGAAACCTTTCAAAATCTCAAAATTAAAAAGGGAATTGCTTTGAGCTATATGAGCATCGGAGATATTTATAATAACGATAGAGATTATGAAAAAGCCTTATTGTGTGCACTTAAAGCAAAGGAGCTAAACGAAGAAATTGGAGCAAAAGATAATATCCCTAATAATTTACTTTTAGTTGGTCAAATTTACAGGAAACAAGGTAATTATTTATTTGCTAAAAAATATATTAATCAGGCTTTTCAATTATCCAAAGAAATAGGTGTAGCTCAAATTATCGGAAATACTGCTAAAGAGTTGAGCGAAATTGAGAAAGAGCTTGGGAACTTTCAAGCAGCCTATGAGAATCAGGTTTTATTCAAACAAATGGAAGATAGTCTACAAAATAAAGAATTGATAAAAAAAATAACACGATTAGAAGCAGAATATGAATTTCAACAAGAAAAAGATTCCATTCAGTTTGCAAATACAGCAGAAATGTTACTTCTTGAAAAAGATATTGAAAACCGAAAAAATCTTCAATTGGCTACTTTCATAGGCCTTGGGTTACTAGCTGTTTTAGTCCTAATTCTATTTTTATTTTTTAAGTCAAAAAGTGTGTCTAATAGGCTCTTAACTATAAAAACAGAAGAATTACAAAAAGCTAATCAAGAAATTACGGCACAAAAGACAGAAATTCAACAAATACAAGAAGAAACACAGGCATTTAATAACCTACTTTGCAAAGCAAATAATGAGATTTTGGAGCAAAAAGAAGAAATCATATTTCAGAATGAGCAACTGTATGAGTTGAATGCTTTAAAAGATAGGATCTTCTCTATTATTGCACATGATTTACGCAGTCCTATCAACTCTTTACAGGGGGTATTGATGCTTTTTAAAAACGACCATGAACTATCTCAAGGTGATATCAACCAGTTAATTAGAAGGTTATCAGTAAATGTAGAAGGAATCGCTGAACTATTAAATAATCTTCTCTATTGGTCAAGGTCTCAAATGCAGGGAAGTTTAACAATATCACCAGAACCACTTATCATAAAAACATTTCTCCAAGAAGCAATCCAACTTCATGCGGAGGCTGCATTAACGAAAAGTATTAAAACAGAAGTAAAACTTGATGAAAGAATACCTAAACTTTATGTTGATCCTGAAATTCTACGTTTCTTGCTACGCAATCTTCTAAATAATGCTTATAAGTTTTCTCATGTCAATGGGCATGTAAAAGTTGAAGCAAGTATAGATTCAAGTTTTGTAAAAATCCTTATCAAGGATAATGGAATAGGAATGGATAAGATGACAAAAGATGAGTTGTTTAAAGGATATGTAAAAAGTAAACAAGGTACACTCTCTGAAAAAGGAACAGGTTTAGGTTTAATGCTTTGTCAAGAATTTGTAAAGCAAAGTGATGGTAGTATTGGAGTTCAAAGTGAATTAGGAAAAGGAAGTACATTTTGGTTTACAATCCCAAAAGTATAAATTCACGTCGTGCTACTAACAAAATAGTTAAAAAACTATTGAATTGACACATTAACTTATTCTTACATGGCCTTCCTTACATAGTAAATATGCAAAGAATCTACTTGATATTTTGATATGATTTGGACCAGATAATAGAGTTCTTCTATAAGTTGAAAAGCATTGTTCCCTGTGCCAATGACCGATTAAAACAGAGTTACCAAATTAGCCATGGAGTCAACATATTGTATAGTTATATACGGGCGAACTATTAACTTATATACTGAATTCCTCAATTAAGACAAGGAGATGATAATGGCCAATGGTAAGTTAAGCAAAACAGGAAAAGAACAAAAAGACCGTTAAGATGATTGTACTTGCATACAACAGTTATAGACCTTAAGATTGCTAATTGGTAGTTTTTTGCCAAATCAGACTTCAGAAATACTGAAGTTAAAAAAAAAGATAAACCGGGATAAGATTGCTGCTAGTACCTCCAATAAAAAGTTAAAGTATATCAAGCGTCAAAGTAGAAATTAATAGTCTATCCAAATGAATTAAAAGGTTAAATATTGTTCTTTGAAGTGTATTTGATAGTATCAGGAATTTAAAAGGAATAATATCTGCTACTACAAGAAAGCCGGCTATCATTAGTTGAAATATTAAAACAAAAAATAACCATATGAACCTTCCTTTAAATATATCTTCAGTGACAAAAGAGAAACGATAGGTAAAATAGAAATTTACTAAGAGTCCATGATTTTTTTTAGCAAATTTACCAGTAATTTCGTTAGCCTTAGCTTAAAATTTTTTACAATACATATTAGTCTATTTCTCCATAGAAAAATATTCAGTTTAATTTAGTTGATATTCAGCAATTTTAGGCCATTTAATAGCCCAAAATCCATTTTTTTAGAAAAAAAATCGACACTAAAGTTAGACAAAAATATAAGGCAACTATAAAAAAAGCGTTTACATTTTATCAAGGATTTTTTACAATTAAAGTGAAAATATACTCACAAGTCTTATCTATAAATCTTTATTTATACAAATAGGAAATCAATAACATATTGGAAGTATGTCTATTTTATCTAAGGTACACTCCTTTATTTGTGAAAATATTACTCGATTCTAAAAAATATAATTCGTTAAAAATCAATCGTTGAATGATGAAAAAACTTAAAGATTTCAATATAAGCACTAAGCTTGGATCTATTTTGGTGCTTTTTATTGTTATCGCCTTTGTCAATTATTTGAGTGTTAATTATTTCAAACAAAAACAAAAAAGTGATGCCGCTGTTGTAGATGCAGCTGGCAGGAATAGGATGTTATCCCAACGGATTGCCTTTTTTGTAGAGTGTATTGCTAAAGGAGATATATCAGTAAAAAATGATCTTAGGAAAGCCATTGATCTTCACAGCACCTCTCTACAGGCTTTAAAATTGGGTGGCATTTCACCAGGTATAGCCAATGATGAGGTTTTACCTCCAACAATTCCTAATATTATGCCTTCTCTTCTGGAAGTTGAAAAGTTTTGGCAGGATTATAAAAGTAAAGCTATCTTATTTCTAAAAGAGCCCCTTTATATAGATAGCCTTCAAGTTGTTGAAACAAGGGATACAACAGGACTGATTATTAAAGAAAAAGTATTGATAAAAGTTAAGAATCCTATATTGATAAGTGCCTTAAACTTTATTGAAAACAATGCTGCTTTGATGTTACAAAAAAATAACTATCTAGTTAAAAGATATGTAGCAGAAAATTCCGATAAACAGGCTATTTTAAATAAAACTCTATTAATGCTTTTAGGCATAAATATATTGTTGATTGGTTTAGGGTTTTATATAATTAAAAGATTCATTGTTGAACCTTTAAAGCTAATAGGAGAAGTATCCTATAAGTTGGCTAAAGGAGATCTTACTCAAAAAGTAGATTATATGAATCAAGATGAAATAGGCCGAGCAATTAACTATATGAATGAAATGATTCGTAACTTAGATGCCGCAGCAACGTTTGCTGAAGCAATAGGTCAACACAGATTCGATATAGATTATAAAACAGCAGGTGATAATGATCGACTGGGAAAAACTCTTATTGACATGCATAATCAATTGTCTAACGTAGCTAAAGAAAATGAAAAAAGGAACTGGACTGTGGAAGGCTTGGCTAAATTCAGCAATTTATTGCATAAAAATAAAAAAATAGAAAACCTTGGAGAGGACATCATTATCAACTTAGTGCGATACTTGAAAGCCAATCAAGGGGCACTTTTTATACTTAATGAAGATAACTGTCATAATGAGAAAGAGTGTCACCTTGAATTACTTGCTTGCTATGCCTGGGATAGGACCAAGTTTTTGGAAAAAAAGTTAAAGTTGGATCAAGGCTTAATAGGACAATGTTGGCAAGAAAGAAATACTATTTTTTTAACAGAAATACCAGAAAACTTTATTAATATTTCATCAGGATTGGGAGATGCCAGACCTAATTGTATCTTGATTGTACCGTTGAAAAACAATCAAGAATGTTGTGGAGTAATTGAAATCGCATCTTTCAAAGTATTCGATGATTTTAAAATTGATTTTGTTGAAAAGTTAGCTGAAAATATCGGGACTATCCTTTCTAATTTAAAAATAAATGAGCGAACCAAATTTTTGTTGAGACAATCTCAACAGCAAGCCGAAGAATTAAAAGCACAAGAAGAGGAATTGCGCCAAAACCACGAAGAATTACAATCCACTCAAGAAGAAATGAAAAGGCAAAAGAATGATTTAGAACAGGAACTAGGAGTTTATAAAGAAAGACTTGCTACTTTAAAATTGACTCCAAAATGTAATTAGGCTCAATAGTCAAATAATGCCCTTAAATAAATACCTTTTTTAATTCCTGGAAACTTTGTCTTTTACTACTTTTTTGTTAATTGGCTACTTCTTGGCAGTTAAAAATTAACCTAAGTCACCAGCGATAGCTTTAACTTTTTTACATAGTAAAATAAAGTGTATATATTATTTTTATTAGCCTTTATAACTATACCATATTCATCAGTTTAATCAAAAAAAAATCTCTAAGATTTACCATTTACATTCAAGTATAATATTTAAATGGATTTACTTACAGATATACTATCTCCCATTACTAGTTTTAAGTTTACATAGGCTATTATTTTTTCAAAAGTCCAATTCTCTTTTAGATTTGTACTACTTCTAAATCACTATTAAGTACTTGGTTAAAAACATATTGACAGTAACATAAAGCAATTAACTTCGGTTTATATTTAAAGGACAAAAAGTATAGACTGTATAAAGCCTATACTATCTCCCTAATTTTATGTATAGTTATACTCAATAATTAAGAATTTACATTTTTGTTAGCTCTATAGTACTGATTAATTTAACTGTTTCTCCAAGGGCAGCTGCAGGGTAATCTACTCCTACCTTAAACTCAAGACGAGGTATGTCAGCATTAATTTCAAAAACGGCAATTGTTTTCCTGAGTTGAGGGTGCTCAAAAGAGCCTTTGTAGGTTGCATTGATTACTAGTTCCTTAGATATTCCATTCATTGTAAATGTTCCATAGGCCTTATACTCCTTTTCACCTATCCTTTCAAATCTTTTGCTTTGAAACCTGAGCTCAGGATTCTTTTCTATATCTAAAAAGCCTTTAGATCTCAAGTGATTGTCACGGTCAGTCTGATTGGTATTGATGGACTTACCTTTTATGGTAATAACCAATTGACTGTTACTAAAATCTTCTCCGTCAGAGCTTAAAGTTCCTTCGAAAGTGTCAAATGATCCCTTAACTGTTGCAATTATAAAATGTGAAATCGAGAAACTGATGTTTGAATGGGCAGAATCTATTGCCCATTCGGTTTCTTGTGCTACTGTTTCCATATTAATGACTATAAGAATGTTTAAAATAAGAAAAATCTTTAATTTCTTCATTTTTACTAAATTTTAGTGTAGCACAAAGATCAGCAGATACTCGCTCCAATAAAATAGAATAATAGCCCTTTTTGATGTGTTTTTCGGAAATTATGATTCGAACTGGCTCGGACGTATACCTGTTTGATTTTTAAAGAAATTGCTCATGTAGTATGGGTCCTTAAAACCTAGATAATAAGCTATCTCTTTATGGCTATTTGTGCTATACGATAACAGCCTTTTTATTTCAAGTATTATCCTGTCTTTTATAATGGAAGATGCCGTCTTTCCAAGGTCTTTGGATATAATATTATTGAAATGTCTCACAGATAGATTTAGTTTAGCTGCATAGTGGTCAGTTATATGGTATAGCTTATAATCCTCTTCCAAATACTGTAAAAATAAGGTTGTCCGCGAATCTATATTATGTATCCGACCAGGTTTTTCATTGAAGAATCTATCAATGTGGGCAAGAATTGCCATAAGTATTCCCTGCAATACAATTGTCTTCCCAAGATTTTGAAACTCTTTCTTGAAGAGAAAGATATATTTTTTCAATAAACTAGCCTGTTCATTGGACATTCCTATGAAACAAGTATTTGTATGTAAGCCAGGTGTTAAAATTTCAAATTTTTTAGATAAATCAAGATACTCTGGTTTAAAAATTAATATATCCGCTCCGTTCAGTTGTACTTTATTAGCTTTATGGATTTGATTCGGTCGTATCAGAAAAAAATTATTATTGCCTACCTTATAATCCTGAAAATCTATACTCTGTTCTCCAGACCCTTCCCATATAAACTGAAGTTCGAAGAAATTATGTCGGTGTAGGATATCTTTTTTATGTGCTAAATCATAAGTATTCATATCAATTAGTTTTATTGATTCCTCAAGTGTAATATTTTCCTTAAACTTATGATACTTCAGTATAGGGGTATTCATATAAAAAAATATTGATATAACTTTTTAATATGGTTAATTAATAATTTAGCAAACTACATCCAATTTACAGTAATGTTGAATTCTTTATTTTCTGGTCATTTAGTAAAACGTGAGGTCTGAAATTAAGTATAAATAATACTATTTTAGATAAATATGGCAACACATCTATAATATCCATCGCTGACTATATATTCCTCTTACCTTTTCAATATTTACACAGAATTTCATTTTTCATTACAAAATTTTACCCCCTTGATTCTTTATCGATTAATATTTATGACCTTTATTTCATTAGGGTCAAAACATTTGAATTAATATTCATTATTTACTAGACAATCATTTTATTTTTCAAATTATTGAAATTTGAGGGAGAATAGCCTTACAAATTTTACTATATAAAACTTATATAATTTTAAACCTTTTGCAATGATTGAAATAAACATATCAGTTTATAAATTGATTATACTCTTCAACCTTAGAATTCCTTCAAAAAGCTAATTAAGCAGTAGGTTACAAGTTGTTTTAACTAATCAATAAACTTGACTAAGCTAATCACTGGATTTTAAGATGAAACAAATTAAGTAGTTGTAACTCGGGATAAATTAAAAAATGTGTAATCGGGTATACGGCAATGAATCTTAAAACCTATGGACGTCTTCTCGATTAGTTGAATTATTAATTCAGAATAAGTGGCACTTATCGAGACAAGTCTCCTATAATTCAAGGTACCGAGTGCATCTAAATCTACTTGATTATCGAGTCTGCTATAAAAAGTTATTGTTGCAGTTCTTAAGTCAATGATATCTGCACATACTCTATAGCTAAAACTCTTATATAGATAGGTATGTAATATGCCGCCTAGTACGGATTATCGATGATTTCTCTGTTTGCTTTCAGCTGATTCTTGATACGTTTGCTATGGATGCTTCAGTTTTACTGATCTCTATTGACCGTTACACAAATAATAGTATTAATTTATTGTTTAATCACTCTAAATATTATACTTCTTTTTTTCAAAATTGTCGTGTTAATGTATATCCATATTATGATCTTAGATGTTTAAATAATATAAATAGGAAATCCAAATCCCCTAAATTTTGATCACCCTTCTTGTAATAGAACCTGAATCTGATAAAAGCCTGAAGTAGTAAATACCACTTGGTAAATCTCTTTTGGGTGTCCATTGCCAGAATCCAGTTGATACTTCTGAAGAGATATCAACTACTTTTTCTATTAAAGCCCCTTTTGTATCGTACAAGCCAATTTCTATGGGGCCAGATTTATTAAGATCATACTCTATCAAAACTGGCTGCCCTATGTTACTGGGAAACACATTTAGTCTATTTGCTTGCTCAAAAGGCATAGCATTCATCTCCTCAGTAATTTTTATTTTCTGATTCGCCGTTACATTTCTCAAAGTTTGTGTGTTTCCCCCTACCCACTTTATAGTCAACTCTTCCACTTCTGTAGCATCTGCCAAACCAAAATGCGCAATGGTTGTATTTTGAGAAATATGGCTTCCTCCTCCATGTATTTCTTGAATCAATAGTTTCCCATCTACTAAGGCTTCTACCCTAGAACCTAAGCCATTTTTATCGGCTTGTACCCCTTCTAATTCTACCTGTAACCAGTTCCCATCTGCTACATCATTTCTGAAAAGTAAGCATCGAGCCTCAGGTATAGTGCTCGTAATATCCCTCGGTATTTGGTTTACTACAAAAAGGTCTAAGTCCCCATCATTATCATAATCAAAAACTACCGATCCTCTTCCAATACGTAAGTCAGCCAAACCATAGGCTTCTCCTACTTCTTCAAACTTACCATTATCAAGTTCAAAGAAGAGATTTGGATTGACCCTTATCGTTGGGTTTAATGCGCCATTACATATGAAAAGATCTTCATCGGTATCATGATCAAAATCAAAGAAATTAGCACCCCAACTTACAGGCGGTCCTGTATACACTTCTCTTTCTATAACTGGTACAGCTAAATTTAGACTTACAGTTCTATCTACAAAGCCTTCTCCATTCCCTCTGTTCAAATTGAACAAACTTGTTCCTAAATTAGTAACAAAGTAGTCCATCCAGCCATCGTTATTGATATCTGTAGAGGCTACTCCCATAGCATTCATCCCAAAGTTAAGGGCAAGGTTAATAGATCGTTCTGTAAGTTTCTTCTCAGGAAAATCATTCCTGAACATAAGATTAGGCGTACTTCTAAAACCAAAGTCATTTACAATGTACAAGTCTAAATCTCTGTCATTATCATAGTCAGTAAACATACCTTGAAACCCAAAGCTTTCATGATCCAAGCCATAAAACTCCCGTACATCTACAAAGTATTCCCCACCTACATTCACAAAAAGAAAATCTAATGAAGGTCTAAATGAATTGGTAATGGTCTGCTCGTTATAAATAGAGAACCCAGCGGTTGAATTGGTAAAGTAATTTCCTACAAACAAATCAGGATATCCATCGGCATTGATATCTCCAAAAGTAGCACCCATACTATTTACCTTAAAAGCTCCTAAACCCCAAGCATTGGTAACATCTGTAAAAGTACCATCACCGTTGTTGAGATATAATAGATTAGGGGCAATTTCCCTATTTTCATTAAGGAAGTTCATGGTGGTAACAATAATATCTTTGTGCCCGTCCCGGTTTATGTCTGCAGCCGTTGCACCTTGGGTATACATTTCTTTGGTACGAGTAAAACCGGCCGTTTCAAAGACATCGGTAAAAGTCCCATCCCCATTATTTTTATATAATACATCTGGATTCGCACCACCTGTTACATATAAGTCTTCAAAGCCATCATTATCAAAGTCTAAAACACAAGCCCCACCGCCAAAGGTCGCCAGATCTATTTTGAATGCATGATTGATACCTGCTTCTTCTGAGACCTCAGTAAAAACTTGCGCACAAACCAATAGGGGAAATAACACAAAACAGAAAAGTAGTAGTTTTTTCATCATTTTTCTTTACTGGTTAAATATCTGTTGATGCTATGTGATAGACTACCATTTGTCATGACAATGCCAATTACTATCAAATAGTCAATCAAGTACCAACTGATATAATAAAAGCTGGTATATAAATTAGCTGTGAGTTGTATTAATAGCTTGTTATATAAGAAAGCAGAAACCGAAATTTCGGTTTCTGCAACTCATATAGTTTTAATTTGAAATTAAGCGCCTCCGTAACCTGGGTTTTGGGTCAGACCCGGATTCAGATCGATTTCTTTTTGTGGTATTGGGAACAAATTATGTTTTGGTGCAGTAAATACCCTTGAATCTAAAGATTCACCAAATAAAGTCACCGTAGGTATTACATCTGCTGCATCTCCCCAACGGATAAGATCAAAGTAACGAGTACCTTCCCAAGGGAATTCAACATGTCTTTCATGTTTAATTTCTTCACGCATTTCATCTTGGGTCAAACCAGCAGTAAAGTCAGGCATTCCAACCCTGGCCCTAATTTGGTTTACAGCATCGTATACATCGGCAGTTGGTCCATTTATTTCATTCATAGCCTCAGCATAGATCATTAACATATCTGCGTAGCGGAACAAAATGAAGTTTGTCTCATTACAAGAGCAACCTCCTTCACCAATAGTAGCATCTGGATCAACCCATTTTCTTACTGCGAAGAATGGTGAAAAACCTGCCAAAGCTTCTGTGAACACTTCTCCTTTCCAAACAGATACGCCTGGCACAAAAAGGTTACCTAACATTCTTGGGTCTCTATTTAAATAAGGATTATCAGGATCAAATAATGGAGATTCGTCAATTGAAAGTCCATCGGTCATGTAAAAAGAATTGGCCAGCTGATCGGTAGGGGTTATTGAACCCCAACCATTGCCTGGAGCACCTTCAGGTCCTGGTGCCAAAGCCACTTGCATAAAGTTACCTTCACCTTGTGTTCCTTCAGTATATTGGATATCAAAAAGTACTTCTTTGTTATTTTCAATATCAGGATTGAAAACATCGTCATAGTTATCCATCAAACCGATCAAATCAGGATTGGCAGCCGACATATCCATGATCTTTTTCGCTTCGGCTGCGGCACCTTGGTAATCTTGGTTATACAATTTTAAACGGGCTTTTACAGCTATCGCCGCTTGCATGGTCGGCCTACCTACATCACCATTGAGTGGTGTCATGTCTAGGTTTGCTTCTGCAAAATCCAAGTCTGCGTAAATTTGGGTCAACACTTCTTGTTTTGATGTACGTGTTACTTCTAGCCCTTCTTCACGGGTTAAAACGGTTGTGACCAAGGGTATATCACCAAATAAATTGGTCAATTCTTGATAGATCAATCCTCTCAAGAATCTTACCTCTGCTATCAATTGTGTTTTAGTGGTCGCTTCAATATCTACATTATCAATATTTTCCAATACTGAATTGGCCCTGAAGACACCTTCATAACCAAAATCCCACTTGGTATCGATAATACCTCCTGTAGTAGATGTATGCTCTCCCTTGGCAATAGTAGTGTATTGTTGTTCCCATGGGCAACAGCCTACGCCATTGTCTGCGATAATATCGAAATTTTGGGTGTACCAATAAAATGCGCCACCCCAAATACTGCCTTGGAATACATCATAGATACCATTGATCGCACGTAACACATCTTCTTGCGTTTCGAAAAAGCCTTCTACACTACCTTCTGCAATAGGTGCTTTTTCTAGAAAATCTTCATTGCAAGCCGTAATGGGCAATAAAGTGACAAGAATCACTAAAATCAGTTTATTTATGCGTTTCATAATATGATTGAGAATTAAATTAAAATTCGTTTTAAAATTATTAGAACCTAACATTTACACCACCTGTAAATATCTTCAACTGCGGATAACCAGAAGTACCGTTCGTATTTCGTTCTTCCCTTTCTGGATCAAAGCCTACATAATCGGTGATAGTAAATAAGTTGGTCCCATTTACAAATACCCTGAGGTTATCTATAAATATGTTTTGCAACATTGACTGAGGGAAATTATAACCAATTTGTAGGTTTTTTAACCTTAGGTAATCCCTATTGGTCATCCACCAAGAATGGTTTACGTTATTATTGATCCCAGATTGACCTATCCTGATCTTAGGCAAGGTAGTACTTGGGTTTTCTGGTGTCCAACGGTCCCTCCAGATGGTAGCCACACCACCACTATTGTTAAATGGAGCGTAGAACCTAGATGTTTCGAAAGTTTCAGCATCTCCCACACCTTGGAAAAGTGCAGCTATGTCAAAGCCTTTAAAACTTGCCCTCATATTGATACCATAGATCCAACTAGGATTATCTTTTCCTAAAACGGTCCTATCTGCAATGGTAACCGTTCCATCACCATCAATATCCCTATACCTTAAATCGCCAGGAGTGGGCTGCCCAAACTGAGATTGATCGGGTGCATCGTCGATTTCTTGCTGAGATTGGAAGATACCTATAGCTTCTAGGCCATAAAGTGCATTGATCGGCGCACCTCTTTGGATAATAAAAGCACCTTGGATTACCCTATCTGATTCACCGGCTAGTAATGGATCTATTTGCAATACTTCACTTTCTACTTTGGTCACGTTACCACCAATGGTAAATTCAAACTCTCCAATGTTTTGCGTGTAATCCACAGACATTTCCCAACCTCTGTTTCTTACTTGCGCAATGTTTACAGTAGTGGGTGTCCTTACTCCTGTTACACCCGGGTTGTTTTGTTCAAATAAAATATCGCTTGCAGTCCTGACAAAATAATCAGCTTCCACATTCAATGCCCCGCCTAACATCGACATGTCCAGACCAATATCTACTTGCTCTGTGGTTTCCCACTTAATATTTGGGTTACCCAAGGTAGTTTGTGCAGCAGCACCTACTATAGTTCCTCCAAAATTATATGCCTGATCAAATGAGATATTGGCAGCGAATGGATAATCATTGCCCCTTTCATCAGAGCTCAATTCCACTGCCCCCAAATTTTGATTGCCCAACTGCCCCCACGAAGCACGGACTTTCAAGAAATCTATCGCACCAATACCATCGAAGAAATCTTCTCTGGATATTACCCAACCGGCAGAAAGGGATGGGAAGGTGGCCCAACGGTTATTAGCACCAAACCTTGAGGAACCATCACGTCTTATATTAAATTCGAAAAGGTATTTACTATTGAAATTATAGGTAACCCTACCGAAAAAAGAACGCAGGGCCCATTCAGTGGCCAATCCATTGTTGGTAGAGGTCTCTGGGTTACCAGTACTTAAAGCAGGTAATGAATTACTTGGTATCTCTAGTCTTGCTGCTTCGAAAAACGTTTGTTCTGAGCTTTCTTGGTTCGCCCCTACTAAAGCACTAAAATTATGAAGCCCGAAAGATTTTTCATAGGTAGCTTGCAACCAGGTAGTTATATTTAACTGCTGTCTTGAAGTATTGGTAAGCTGCCTGTTTTCCAACCATACCAATCCTAGATCACCGGTCCTCCAATCAAAGGTTTCAAATCTCCTATTAAAAAATTGATCATTATCTTGTTGGTAATTGGCAGCAAAAGTAGCTTTTACTTTAAGTCCTTCAATCACTTCATACTCGGCATACATATTACCTAAGAACCTATTGTCTTGCAATACCCTGTTTAGCGCTTGAACTTCCGCTAAGATATTAGGTGTCGAAAGTTCTATGGCATCCAATGTCCTGTCCCTATCAGCTAATCTTCCTTGACCATCAAAAGCTGGAAAGTTAGGGCCTAAACGGGTAGTTCTTGCAAGTACACCACCATCTTGTCCAATGTTGTCAAGATCGGATTCCTGACGGCTTAAATAAAAACTAGCTCCTATATTTAGACCTTCCATTACTTCCGTATCCATATTTAAACGGGCATTGTATCTTTCGGTACCATCGGTAAATTCAACGATACCTTCCTGCTTTAAATAACCCAAGGACAAGTTAAAATTGGTGTTTTCACTACCACCTCTTACAGAAAAGCTATGTTGTTGAATGGATGCATTTCTAAATACTTCATCGAACCAATTGGTATTAGGTCCATTTGCTGTGTATTCATTTACTATATCATTAGGATATAAGGGTTGGTTACCTGAGTTGGCATCTGCTTCGTTCCTTAAGCGCATGAATTCACCAGAGTCCCAGATATAATCAGGTATATTGGCGGATTGGGTAAATCCTGTGTACCCATTGTAGCTAAAGGTAGGCTTACTATTACGGGAACCTCTTTTAGTAGTTACCAATACAACACCATTTGCGGCCCTAGAACCATAAATAGCAGCTGATGCTGCATCTTTCAATACAGTGATGGACTCAATGTCATTAGGATCGATATTACCAAAAGGTGCCTCGATACCATCCACTAAGATCAAAGGATTGGCATCGTTCAGGGTACCGATACCTCTGATCCTAATGGTTGCGCCATCCTGACCAGGTTCACCGGAATTTTGATTGATCCATACCCCACTTACTTGACCCTGCAAACTTTGCGAGGCGTTTGTAATAGGACGTGCTTCGAGCGATTTGGCAGAAACCACACCAACAGAACCTGTCAGGTTTTCTTTTTTCTGCGAACCATAACCGATCACCACTATCTCTTCCATTGTTTGGGCATCTGTTTCCAGGTTCACATCGATAACACTTCTACCTTGCACAGGCAATTCAATTGATTGATAACCCACATAGGAAAAAACAAGCACAGCAGATTCATCAGGTACTTCGAGTGAATAAGACCCATCAACTTTTGTGATCGTTCCTGTTGTAGTTCCTTTTACGGTAATGGATGCCCCAGGGAGTTCTGCGCCACTTTCAGCCTCCTTCACTGTTCCGGTAACAGTTTTTTGGGCATAAGCCTGAAAGTTAAAAAAGAGCATGCAGAGGATGCTCACCAAAAAAATTGGTAGTTTTTTCATTTTCATATTTGTTGTTTTAATTAAAAATTGATTTACAAATTCAAATTGTCAAGTAAAAAGAAAATTTATTAATAGATATCGAAGCAAATAACATTATTTTAAATACTTGGCATTTATATACACAAACTTAAAAACATGATTTGTTTTATATTGAATCATTCTAAATATGAATATTTCAAAACTTGTTTACTTAATCCTTTCTCTGCCAACGCCAATAAACGTTTACCTTCTATTTCGTTCTGCAACTGCAAATCATCTTCAAAAACCAAAAATGACGGTAGTGAAGTAGCAAAGTAATCGATCTTGGTGTCTTCATTTATTTTCTTCTCAGCAAAATCTTTAAGTGCGTTCAATAGCACCACGGCTTCCTTTTCTTTACCTAATTCTCTAAGTGATAAAGCTCGATAATAAGTCATTCCTGAATGCTCACTTACTGCCATATCAATAAAATCACCTTGTTCATTGGCACTTATCTCAAAGTATTTTTGAGCATTTTTTAAATTGCCTAATTCCTTTTGGGCTTTTCCTTTCCAGTAATTGATATGTGCAACGGCTTGTAATGGGTGGTATTTTTCTCCCAAGTTATCAGGAGTCTCCCAAGCTTTTACAAAATAATTATAGGCAAGTTGAGCATTTCCTTTTTCTAAGGCTTGCTTTCCTAGTGCTAAACAAGAAGTAGAATATTGTAATAATACTTGTCCTTCACCTCCTTCCCATGGATGAAAATTCTTTCTCTCTAAAAACTCTTTCGCTTCTGAATATCTCTCTTCTATGTTTAGTAAATTGGCATATTCTACACAGAAATCATCACGCTCTAGTACTAGTTCTTTAATGGCTTCAAGTTTTCTCAAACGCACTGAAGAAGTTACTTGGCATTTCTTCAACAATTGGTCTTGCTCGTAGCGTATGCGCGTATCATTAGGCGCTAAGTCAACTGCTTTTTGATATGCTACTTGTGCTTTTTCTCCATCTCGGTCAGTATTCCAATAGGTTATACCTAAATTTCTATAAAGAATAGCATAAGTACTATTGGCCTGGACTGCTTTTTCCCAAACAGCAATGGATTGCTGATGTAGTTTTTGGTCGAACAGAAAGTTACCAAGTCCAAATGCAACTACGGTTCTGGCTTCATGATATTCTAATGCCCACTCTAGAACTATTTTCTCTTGTAGTCTTGATGGAAAGAAATAATCTGGTGAAATAAGTTCAACTTCTTTCAATGTTGCAATAGCCTTTTCATCATTTCCTAATCGGTCATTCAACCAAGCCGACAGTATTTTGGTCATAACTGATTTTTTCATTGAATTGGGAACAACACATTCGGGAACAGGATGACCATGATGTAATTCAAGTAGGTTGACAGCTTCTTTGTATAAACCCGCTTCTGCATAATCAAAAGCTAAGTCAATCATGGTCTGCGCATCATTCCTGCTAGATTTTAGAAAGTTTTGAAAGGAATTTTGTAAACAAGCTAATTCGTACCTTGCCCATTGGTCAAGTGGATCGATAGCTAACAAATTTGCTAAAACCTTTTTTGCTTCTTCTGCACGACCGAGTTGGCGCAGAAGGGACGCTTTTAAAACAAAAGCTTTGTTATTATGACGATTGGTATCCAGAGAAGCTTCTAAGTGAGCAAATGTTGATTTTAAATCACCTTTTCGGCAATCCAATAAAGCTAATTGATAATACCCTGCCGATCTCCAAGCATAGTTCCAAGTAGCTTTGTAGAACAAACCATAAGCATCTGCTAATTTCTCCTGATAGACACACGCCAAGCCCCCAAAATAAAATGGTTCACCAGTAGCTGCATTCGGATGGTAATCAGTAATTATTTCAATAGCATGTCTAAAATGACTCTCGGCTTCTATAAACAATCCTTTCTTAAGCAATATCCTTCCGAGTGATGTACGCGCCTTATGGTTATGAATATCCCGATGAATAGCTTCTTCCAAATAAATTTCAGGATAACGAGTTGGATGGCGATATTGCTCTAAATGCTCCGCTATCAATTGTAACTCAATTGTGCTTTCAACTACTCTAGGTGCAAGTGGCTCGCGTGCGACCTTTCGGCTTCGTTCTTTAGAAATCTGTTTATGTTGATAGGAAAGTAATTTCTTACCCGATTTATCCAGAATAATAAAAGAAAGCTGATACTCCTGCCCAGCTTTAATAACTACATCTTGATTCTGCCACGGCATTTCTGGAGAAACCGAGATATTTTCAAATCGGGTCATTTCCTCTCCAACTTTTAGTAAAAAAGTAAGTCCCTCAAATAGTTCACTAGCGGCCACTCCCAAATCAAGTTGATAACCTTGTCGAATATCTAGACGAATAGCAAATTGTTCATTTGCATTTTGTACAGGCCCTAATTTTTGATACCCCCACCAGAATTGTGAAAAGGTCTTTGTCTCATAAGGCATCAAATAGGAAAAATCAGGTTGATTATCGGTATAGACCCCTGCCATTAATTCTAAATAAGGCCCACCTATATCGGTCAATTCTCTATACCAAGCTTTGCCAAACTCGGCACTTCCCCAGGTCCATTGCTTTTTGCCCGGGGCAATATGCCGATTAGCCACATGTACAAAACCACAATTGGCTTTGTAGTCATAACCTCCAAAAAAATCGAACTGGGTATCGCAAACCATGTAGCTGGTTGGCACAGGGATATTATCATATCTTCTCAAATCGTTCTTGCCTTGTCTCTCATGATAAGGAATTCCATAATAATGATTCTCTGCTAATGGGAAACTACTCATAGCGCGCACCGCATGGTCAGCTACATAATGAACATCTGGTGGAAAAAAACTTTGATAATCTTTATGCACTTCTACCGCCACATTGGCCCACCAAAGAAAGGTTTGGGTGAGCGGAGTCCTGTTAAAAAGCCTTACCCTCAATTCGACCAAGGCACTATCGGGACGAATGCGAATACCATGCATCCCTTTCAGCCGGTCCATGGGGTCATATTCAGACATCCAAACTGTTTTTGCTCCATCAGTTTCATGTTCAATATGAACATCAGTGGGTAGATATGTTCCAGGACGATGGTGTTGAGGCCAATTAAACTCTACACCACCACTTATCCAAGGGCCTGCCAAACCAACCAAAGCAGGTTTGATTACTTCTTGCTTATAGAAAAAGTCGTAATTGTTATTACTCTTGTCTTGAGCTTCAAAAATTCGCCCACCGATTTCGGGCAACATCACTAAGCGAACGAATTCATTTTCTAAAATGGCTGCCTGATAACCTTTATTTATCTTATGGTCATATACCTTATCGATAAAAGGTATGGGGTACACTTTCCCTGAAGAACCTTGATAAACCCGCTTTTCAAAAAAGACAGGATTTTTCTCGGGCTTACCTAATTCATAGGTAGGGATATTTACTTGAGAGATTTCTGCCTTTACCGATCTATTCATGAGTCCTTATTTTACAATAGCTTTTAGTTGACTTGCTGATAATGAAACCTCAGGTTGAAATCCATCAGAAGTCATATATTTTAAAATACTAGTTTTCAATTGTTTGGCTTCTAAACGAGTGTCTGAATCAGTCAATAAATCGACCCCACTAACCAAGATACTTCCTTTGCCTACTTTAGCCTCAAAAATAAGTGCTAAACTTCTGTTTGAAACCCAATCATCTATTATCCGAACAATTGGTTTTAACTCTGGGGTGAAAGCATCCAATTGGATAGCATCAGAATGACTCATAGCATCCCACCATTGCCAATTTGAATGATATTCTGTTGGAAACTCTTTAAGAGCTGGATGTTCGGGATTACATAAAATCCCAAGTGTATGTGGTTTCTGTCCTAATGTCCATGCCGTATTCCAGAAAATGCTTGAAAAACCTACACCCACATCACCACCCATTTCAGGACTTACCTTTCCTTTCCCTAGAGATAGTAAAATTTTAGCCCCAGCTTCTAAAGATTGGATAGTAGCGGTATTTAAACTGTTTACTATTTTTATTTCATTAGATGTTGAGATGTTCTCTGATGGATAAACCCAAATATCCCATGTGTTTATAAACTCATTAATAAAGACCTCAAGAATTAATTTCCTAGGTTGGTTATCTAACTTTAATTTATACTCGATCTTTCCCAACTGAATACCATTACCAACAGGGATATTTTGCTGCTTTAGCTCACCTTCTGCAATAAGCTTTTCACCTGATTTAATTTTCCATTTGGGACTTACCTTTTGCAAGGGTAATGCTCCATAGTGTGCTACTTCAACTTTAGCAGTAAGGGTTTCTCCTTCATTAAAAACCCGCTTACCTAATCTTACTAACGGAACTGTCTCATTGCAAAAGCGTTTGTATTCTTCGGGCGAAATATATCCTTTTTCTTCCCAAAAAGGGTCTAATACACCTACTAATGCAGTTCCTTGACCAGGGAAGTCGTGCAAATCGAGTAATTGGAAGCCTCCAAAATTCGGCGTTCTTAAAGCCGCTTCTATATCTGCTTTATAGCATAACGCTTGTAACTTCCCAGAAGCTAGTAAAAAGCTATCTGCCATATGTCCCAGTTGACTGGCATTCAGGCTTTCTTCAAATAACTCGAAGTTCTTGGCTTTGAGTACTCCTGTGTATTTTTTTATCTCCTTGAAATTAGGATACACACACCATTGCCCAATTTCATGACTCACTATTGGACTTTGCATATCTGTAGTTCCGTCTGTCCAATCATAATCACTTTTTGGTGGCTGACTATTGATTATACTTCTTAACCCTTCTCCCCAGCCTTGAATACGTACCTTATTAGAAGTAGAATGAAAATCATTTTCTTCAATCACAGGCCAACCTCCTCCTGATGTGTAAAGTCTACGATTGTCCTCCTCTTTCCAATAATTGACATATTCTTTTAGGTAATCGATATGTCCATCTCCACCTGGTTCATTGCCATAAGTCATCATTACAAAAGAGGGATGATTTCCATAAGTATCTATGATGTGCTTACTTTCCTCATAAATATACTCGTCTACTGGCAGGCCACTCCCTAAAGTCGTACTTTGGTTTGCCCAAGAAGAAGCTTCAATTTGCAAATAAATCCCCATTTCATCTGCTACTTGAAAAGCTGCTTTTGGAGGACACCAAGAATGAAAACGGATATGGTTCAACCCATGTGCACGGACCGATTTGAACACCTTTTCCCAACCTGATTTATCCGTTGGAGGATAGCCTGTTAATGGAAAAATGGCACATTCTAATGTACCCCTTAAAAAGATAGGACGGTCATTTATCGTAAGCCCATTAGCATGTGCCTTAAAATCTCTGAACCCGAAATCAATCCTTTGTATTTCTGATCCACCTATGTACCCCAAATCTAGGGTAAGTTCATAAACATTAGGTTCAAACTCATCCCAAGCCAACACCTGAGTTTCTATAGGATAATTGATTACTAATTCTTTTATTCCCTCGGCTATTTCAAAGTTAAAGTATTTCTTATCAGCTTTTTTATTCGAAGTTTTTAATGCAGCTGAAACCCCAATTTTAATATTTTTAACTTCTCCTAAGTCATTGTTTATTTCTGCTTTTATTTTAACTGCATTTCCTTTTAAACTTGGATATATTTTTATGTTATTAATAAATATTCTATCAGTTGTAGATAAGGAAATATCACCTATAATGCCATTCCAATTAGATTGTGTATGATCAGAAATACTATGAGCATTTTCCCCCACATCAATAGCCTTTATGCGGTTATCTACACAAATGGAAATGATATTTTCTCCTACTTGAAGCATCTTTGAAATATTGTATTTATGTGCTGTAGCTAAGCTATTTTGCTTTCCGACCATTATTCCATTGACCCAAACATTAGACTCCCAATGCACTCTTTCAAGATTTAACCAGACAACTTTTTCTTTCCAGTCTGGCGGAATGGTTACTTTCTTTTGATACCATGAAGCTCCGGTATATTTTAATTTGGGTTGTAGCCAATATGGAAAACGAATATTGTTGGTATCATGATAAGGAGCATAGTTCGGATGCATGTGCCACTCAGGATTTTGCACCCCACCTGTCCATTCAGTATCTAAAGTTATTTCATTCCCTTTACCATTTTCTACCATCGAACCGGGTAACATGACAGTTTCTGTGAAGTTTTGCTCATACCATTTCTCTCTTACTCCTTGGTCCAGAGAATCTATTCTGAACTGCCATTCTCCACTCAAATTAATTTTTTGAACAGTCCCTGATTTACATGACCAAAGGAATAAAAGTGATAAGAAAATTAGTAAATATCTCATTGGTTTGGCTACTAATTGGTCACATATTGTTTTTCTATTTCTTCTAATGATTTCCCTTTTGTTTCCTGAATTTGCATTTGTACAAAGAGCCAGCCTATTAAACAAATAAAAGCAAACAACCAAAAGCTTCCATGTGGCCCTATTTCTTTGTTGATAATGGGAAAGAAAAATGCTAAAAGGGTATTTGCTGACCATAGGGCGAAAGTGGCCATCGCCATGGCTCTTTCACGGATGTTATTTGGAAAAATCTCTGATAGTATCACCCAAGTTACTGGAGCAAGCGTCATGGCATAACAAGCAATTGCTGATACGAGTAAAAGTAACATTACTAATCCCGTTGTCCCTTGGAAATAACAAACACCAAGTATCAGATAGATGATTGAGAGACCTGTTAGTCCGAGTAACAATAATTTTTTCCTCCCTAGCTTATCTACTAATGACATAGCAAAAAGTGTAAATACTAAATTTACCGATCCCGTTATTACTACACTGAAGAGCATGCCCGAGACAGTATATCCAGCTGTAGTAAACACTTCCTCTGCGTAAAGGAAAATTACGTTTATACCACACCATTGTTGTAGGACTGAAAGAGCAGTACCTATAAAAACAACTAATAGATATTGCCTACTGAAGAGTTGAGGGATACTTGTATAGACTGTTGTATTTTTAAATGATTTATTGATTTCTTTTAGAATATTATCCGAATAGGACTCCCCACCTATTTTCTGAAGTATATTTTTAGCTCTACTCTCTTGACCTACTTGAACCAACCATCGAGGACTATTAGGTACTAGCCAAATTAAAATGAAAAATAAAGATGCAGGCACTGCTTCCGCCCAAAACATGTAGCGCCACCCTGTCTGTCCATTCCAAGAATTAAAAAGTTCAGAGGGAGTAATTTCATCTGTAACTGGTTCAGCAATCAGCCAATTTACTATTTGTGCTAACAAAATACCTATAACAATTGTCAGTTGATTGATAGAGACAAACCTGCCTCTTAAAGAAGATGGTGATACCTCTGCAATGTAGATAGGTGCAAGATTTGATGCGATGCCAATCCCGATACCACCTAAAATACGATATAGGATAAAAATTGTAAAATTTTCTGAAACTCCTGTACCTAGAGCGGAAATTAAAAATAGGAAAGCCGAGACTGATAAGAGGCATTTTCTACCATATCTTCTTGATAAACTACCTGATAAAAATGTTCCAAAAATACAACCGACCAAGGCACAACTTACTGCCCAGCCACTTAAAATAGCATTTCCAGAAATATTAAAATATGGCTCGTAAAAAGGTTTTGCGCCACCTATCACTACCCAATCATACCCAAATAGTAGTCCACCCAACGTAGCTACTAATGAAATACTTATAAGATAAGTAGTATTATACCTTTTCATTTTCATTGTTCAAACTTACCGAAGAGATGGATTTGAAAAAATAGAATATATTTATATTTTGATAGATTATCTTCTGATATGAATAAAAAAGAAAACTTTGTTGGGCAACGTATGGCCGTATTCCCGAAACCTATTGTCGAGCTTATGAAAGAAAATAAGCTTACAAAGGCCTTATTTGTAACTGATGCTGGATTTTTCCCAAAGGCAAAACATCATTATGTGCATAGAAGTGAAGGGAGCAAAGAACACATAATCATTATATGTATCGAAGGCAGAGGACAGGTAATATGTGGTGGTAAAACTTTCAGTTTAGAAAAAGACGAATATATTGCTATTCCTAAAGGAGTATCCCATACTTATTCAGCAGATGAAAGGTTACCTTGGACAATTTATTGGATGCATTTTGATGGATTGAATGCGCTTCATTTTATAGAAGGTATTTCAGGAAAACCAATTCCTCTAAGTATTACGTTAAGCCTATTAAGGGAAAATACACTTGCTATGATTGATGAAATGTATTCAATTTTAGAAGAAAGTTTTGCCATTGATCATTTAATATATTGTAGTATCAAGTTTACATTTTTATTGGGTGAATTGAGATACTCAAACAAACATCGTCCTATGTCCATTTCATCTAATCATTATAAGATAAAACAAGCTTTAAGATATATGAAAAGTAATATGCACCGAAAAATAGTATTAGAGGAAATTGCAGAATTCTTAAATCTTTCAATTTCGCATTTTTGTTCACTATTTAAAGGACAAACCACATACACACCTATCGAGTATTTAACATTATTACGTTTGCAAAAAGCTTGTACTTTATTGATTTCAGGCCATCAAAAAATAAAGGAAATCGCCAAAGATGTAGGTTTTGATGATGCTTATTATTTCAGCCGTGTATTTACTAAAATGATGGGTGAATCACCTAAGTCGTATAGAAATTCCAAAAATAAGTCGGTAAACCATAATCTTCTGGAAAGGGATGGTATTTGGTAACCATAAAACTCGTGGGATATCAATAATATCCACTTTACCACTGAACTGTTCACCATTGTTCAATCTGTCTCAAAGAGAGAGTGCTCATTATATATTTCCTGATTTTATTTGATTTGGATCCAATCTAAAGCTCACCTTGTTTTGATAAAATCCTATCATACCCTTTATATTTTCTGAAATTGGTAATGGTTTTTTGTATGTCCATGCAATGTCAGAAATCAAATATCCATCCAGCTCAAATGATAAATAAGATGCTTCACCTTTAATTGGACAATAGGTTTTCGAACTTGAAATGAAGAAATATTCACTCGCTACGTCTTTTTCAAGAATATAGAAAACCCCGTCATATATTTCATTACCAACTTCCTTAAGCAGTGCATTAGTTGTGTCAGCAAGGACCAGTTCTTCTAAAAAGACCCTTATACGAAAATCTGATACTTTCAATTGATAAAAGTGTTTATCATTTTCAGGATTAATTGTTACGTTTTCCATTTTATTTGTCATTCAGTATCAAAAAGGAACTCTAACATTGGTAACCAATTGGCATACCAGTTTTTTATGGTAAGGAATAGTTTACTTCATTGTACACTAGTTTATATCCTTTATCTCGGATTTTTCCATATTATAGCTTCGTTGCCCAAGTATATTCCTCTACTTATAAAAACAAAATAGGTAGTTTTGGTACTTTTTTATTGGGTGTCGGTACTGAGGATTTGGGGTGAAATTCTTTGAATGGTATCTCGCTAGAAGTAAATTCTCGTAAGCGTTTTGAGAAAGGTTCTCAACTTTTTGGCCGAAGGTCCCTAATTTGTATCTCCCTAAAATTACATTTGCGATACTATTGGCAATTTGATGTTCAAGCAATACAAGTTTATTTAGGATATATTTAAAGTGGAGAACGTGTTTTGTCTGATGCTTCATACAGATAGCTACCAAAATCTGAATGTTGTTTCCATAGATTGAAAATGATCCGTTGATGATATAGTCTTTGTATGATTCTAGCTGATAAGGGTCAAAGTTTTCAGATTAAACCTTAAATGAATCGAATTCAGAAAGCAGTGATAGAACTTGAGACAGTATTCCTGACATAAGTCTTCTAGTCTTCTCATCATATGGATTCAAATTTGTGAATTGGGTAACTGCAATCTCTATTGGAATCTTCTCATTTAAAGGTAACATAAAAAAAAATTCCTGATAAAATTTGTTTTAACCAGGGATTAATTGATGAAGTTATCTAAAATAGTTTTTTCTAAAAAGAATAGTCAAGAACGTAATTATATTTAAATTAAATACGTTTCGTGCAAATGTCTGTAACACAATCAGCAATGCCTTGAGGCATCCATCCAGGCAAAATTGTAAACAGTAGATGAAATGGTATTATATTTTTTTATGTAAATCAGAATAAATATACAACCAATTAATAGGTATCGGTTTGTAACACGGTTACTTTCTTTGCATCTAAAAGCTTAAATTGATATAACATGAAAAATCCATTATCTAGCAAATATTCAGAAGAAAAGAACAGAGCACTCGTTTTCCAAATTCGAGAACGGGGTGATAGAGCAGCTATGGACGAGCTGATCCATCTACACCAGCCATTTATTTACAATGTGGCCTGGAAAATGACCAGGGAACACAACGATGCTATGGATTTAACTCAAGACACGCTCCTCATAATTATAACCAAACTATCACAGTTCAATTTCAATAGTCCTTTCCGCACCTGGCTTTACCGTATTGTAGTCAATGAATTCCTGCAAAAAGAAAGGAAGAAAAAGGCAGCTCACTATAATTCCTTTGAAGACTATGGAAATCTACTGGATAGCATCCCTAATGCCGAGCTGTCGATAGAAGAAGAAATTATCTACAAAGAGCTTTCGGAAGAAATGCGATTTGGCTGCATGATGGGTATGTTGATGTGTTTGACCAAGGAGCAACGGCTCATATATATATTAGGTGACACATTTGGGATCGACCATAACCTAGGTGGAGATATTTTTGGGATAACCCCACAGAATTTTCGGATCAAACTACACCGGACCCGTAAGGATCTGTATAATTTCATGAATAAAAAATGTGGGTTGGTCAATAAGGACAACCCATGTAGATGCCCTAAGAAAACCAAGACACTTGAGCAAAATGGAGCTTTAGATCCACAGGGTATGGTTTTTAACGTCAACTTTAAAAATAAGGTAGCAGACTATGTCGAGGAACACGTAGAACAGGCAGATGAAAGCTTCGACGAGCAATACACTTCGCTATATCGTGATCATCCATTCAAGGAAAATTTTGATAAAGAAACGGTGATGAGTAAAATTTTAAATAATGTAGAACTGATGAAACATTTTCAATGACGATCTGAGCATCCTTTCAAATATTCTAAATCTCAAGTTCTACAGGGCTTGAGATTTTTTTATACCCGTTTGTAACACGCCTATATACAATGCATCCAATAGTCGATAATTATTTATTCAAAATATTTTAAATCTTAAACATGAGTAATCAAGCATTGGCACAAAAGCTAAGACAGGCCATCATCGATACAGATTTGGCGACCATTCACGGAGAGTTGTTCTCTGAGAAAGTAGAATCTATTGAATATGAATTTACTCCTATGCCTCACGCAAAAGGCATAGAACAAGTAAAAGAGAAGGCCAATATGTTCGGAGGTAACATCAAAGAACTTCATTCCAAAACAGTTTCTGATCAGGTAATCGTATCCGATAAATATATCGCACTTGGAATGGCCTTTGACTTTACCGCACAAGATGGTAGTCGAAATCAGATGGAAGAGATCGTAGTCTATAAAACCGAAGACGGTAAGATCGTTTCAGAACAATTTTTTTATTCATAAATCAAACTAAACATCGTAGAAAATGAAAAAAGCAAAATTCATAGTGTTAAGTCTTTTAGTAGCTGTTGTTGCAACAACTCAAGTGAAGGCACAAAAATCTGATGCAGATGTAACAGTAACCAAAGTACTTGATATATCAGCAGATAAGGTATGGAGTAAACTCCGTCAAATGGACGATATCGACAAGTATTCAAGTGCCGTGGCGAAGGTAACCTGGACTGGAAACCATGGGGTAGGAGGGCAAAGGATCTGTACTACACCAGATGGTAAAGGATTCTTCAAAGAGTCGATCGTGGGTTTCGATGACATTGAAAGAAGCTACACCTATGCCGTAGTAGAGGGTGTGCCTGTGAAAGGTTTAGTGAACAGCTTTAAAGTTGTTGATCTTGGATATAACAAGAGCTTGGTGGTTTGGACTTCAAACTACGACCAGTTCATTAATAACCCTAATATGACCGAGGAGCAGTTTTTGGGATTTATGGATCAGTCAATAAACGAGATTATCTCCAAGATATCCAATGCTGCTGCAAAATCATAATGTCCAACAGGGAGGCGTATACCTCCCCTTTTAAACCTTTTGTTATGTCACGATCATTTTATCGCCCATGTGTAGCTTTTTTATTCCTTTTACTTTTTAGCTGTGGTTCTAATCTCAACAAAGAACTTACGGTCAAGAGTGGTGATCTAGGTTACGATTTTGATGTTACCATCAAAGAGACGGGCGGACCAGAAAAAAAACCGATCTTCTATGTAACGGATGGGGAGTCATTTATAGAAAATAATTTAGACCTGTTCCTGGATAGCCTAACATCAGCTAAAGTGATCTCTCCGGCATACTATGCCTTTGTTAGTAGTATCGATGAACGGTCCGGTGAAAATGTCAGAAACGAACTTTTTTTCTGTAACGACACTTACTTAAGTTTTTTCGAACAAGAGTTGATACCTGGGGTAGAGGCTAAAATTGGTAAAACATTTAATCCTGAGGCAAGGGGGTTGGTAGGTATATCATTTGGAGGATTGAATGCAGCCTACTTCGCGGCTAAAGGTAATGCTTTTCAGAATATCGCCATGCTATCACCCATTACCTATCCGTGCGTCGGACTCAATCAATCTATCGCATTTTCGGAAAGAAAAGGACTTAACCTGTTCCTCTCAAGCGGAAAGAATGATGCCGAGAGCTACTTGACTGAGATCCATCAAATGTTTAAAACAAAAAACTACAATATAAAAGTATTGAATACAGATGGCAGTCATGACTTTGAAAACTGGAAACAGCAACTTCCTGAGGTAATCCAATTCCTAACCCGACCGTGACATGAACCTACCAAAATTCCTTCTATCACTTCTGCTCTTACTAACTATCACTACTTCTTCCTGTAGTCAAAATCAAAAGAACATGAAACAAGCCCAAGCCACATCACCTTTATTGATCGATTTGATTCCTCCTCATGAGTTCGATCCACAAATCAGGTTGTACGCAGACCACTCCTATGAAGGTCAAGATGTACTAGAGGTTTTGATCAATACTACTACGGCCATGGAGTCTTTCATAGCGACTATTCCACCAGATAAAATCACCTACCGATACGGTTATGGAAAATGGACTGTGGGAGAAGTTATTCAACATGTTATTACCTACGAAAAGATATTTATAGATCGAATTCAGCTCATCCTTGATGAAGATAGTAAATTATTGGTACCCTTTTACACTCAAGCATCCACAGCTTCTCCTGCCAAGGGCAAATCAAAACAAGACCTATTAAAAGAGTTCAGGAAAACAAGGACACTTTTGACGGATATTATTCAAAATACAGACGAAGATCGTATGTGTGAAATGGGTTCTATCGATGGTTATAAGGCTTCTATACGTGCACTTGTTGCTTGTGCATCAGGGCATCAAAATCATCACTTTCAAGTTTTGAGGGATAGATATGGATTTTAATAAAAAATCTTCATCCTATTACCGAAGTAATACTTCCTAAAGGGATCAAAATTTATTGATTACCTCTGGTGTATCACTATCAATATATTAATCGTTTAATATTATTTTTCATACCTATATAATTATCACTTATTATCTTCAGTTTTAAACTAAAACCAAGGTTTATCAATTGTATATACTGATCTTTCAATAACTAAAATTTTATAAGTGAGCTTGGGCACAGATTTTCTAAAAATTGTATTATTTCAAGGTGATTTTCTGGATTGGACATAATTGAAGGTTATGTTTCATATTGTTACATACCAAAATAGCTTATTATTTTTACCCTACTGTAAATAGCTGATATGGCCTTACACATTTCTACACTGACTAGATTGAACATATAACCAATTATATGCTTTTCCCGCTAATTTTATTGGCAAGTTATACGGTTTTTGGCAGGTTCTTTATATAGTACAATTAGCTGAATAAATTTCAGCTAGTTACTTACAATAGAGATCTTATAATAATCTAAGCTTATTGATTAGTTATAGGAATGTGTCTTAATCTATATTCTAATTATTCAATATGATTTCCTCATGTCATTACCCTACTACACTTATGGTGTTAAGTTTTAACCTTAAGCTAGAGCATATTTATATATACTAATCTATCAATCGCAAACTCCCATAAGTACTTTGCAAGGTAGGTTTGCTATATATAATTGCACGATTAAAAGACGATTTTCTATAATTATCTTACAATTTCTTTCTCAATATAGCTGAAAATTAATTGAGCTGCATGATAATGCAGTGTTCAAGAATAAGTATTTAGGGACTATCGAGGACTTCGAAGACCGACTCAGGGCACAGAGGCAGGCTATCAATGAAAAACAGTGGAGTTTCGATTAGAACAAAAAAACCAGTGATACAATTGTAAGGAAAAAGTTAAACTCTGTATATCCTGAAATTATAAGTTGACAATGTACTAGAATAAAAATGAAATTAGCTTACTAATCGAATGAAGTTTATTATAGAACCTTAAGTATTTACAAAATAGATTGTACTAAACAGTCTATTTTATTAAATACATGAGAAATATTATATCCTTAATAGATATAATAAAAATAATGATACTATGGATTTTGACCTAATATCTTGATATACAACTGTTTAAGTAAACAATGTAAACAAAAAGACGTGTAACTTTTCACAAAAAGACGTGTAACCTACTACATCATTACGTGTAACTTACCCCAAAAATACGTGTACGAATCTGCAAGAAGACGTGTCCTGCAAAAATACGTGTAACTTATAGTTATAAAATACTCACCTTTTTATTAAATCCGCATTTTTCTTTGAAAACTCTGCAAAAACACGTGTAACTTATTTTAGATATTTATTTGTAATAGCTAGAGAATCATTTAGTTTTTATCTAATACTGCAAAAACACGTGTAACCTGTGTAGTACTAGGTATATTGCCATTGAACAATCAATTTGAGGGTATATATGTGCTTTATACTTAATGAAATGTAAAATTTCAAGCCTAATTGCCTTATAGATAACTATAGAACTATCTTTCTGCAAAAACACGTGTAACTGTTGTTACAATCGCTATAAAATATATGTATAAATTCACCAATAAATCTATAAATATCTGATTTTCAGCAAAATATTAATTTTATTTTAATATCAACTTTAACCTATTTTTGCAATACGATAAAAGGATATGGGTGATTGCAAAAAGACGTGTAACTTTTCAAAAATACATTTTCTGCAAAAAGACGTGTAACTTTATTTATTATTAATATAGAGTTGAGTAAAATGTAAAATGTATTTTTTGTAACCATCCACAGAGACTCCTTCTGTAACTTTCTCCAATATGCCACGTGCAATAGCATTATCAAATGCAGTTTGAATATTTTTCTTAATCAATGCTCTTCTCCCCTCTTCTTGATATTTTTGCATCCATAAAATATCTATTAGTTTAGGGTAAGTGACCTCCCAAGTAAGGTCGCTTTTTGGAGTAATGCTGTGTATCCATACACCAAAGTTTCTCACTCCTGGCGAAACACGTTTCCCTCCCCCAGCAGTTGTAATTTCTAAATTGATATTCTCAGGGATAAAAAAGAAATTTCCTGATTCACCAATATTTTCGAAAAAGATCCTATTTACGGCAATAGTAATTTCACCTTCTTCTAAAGGGAGCTTATCCCCTATTTCATACTCACCATTCACACTTACTTTTAAGGGATTAATTATTGGTGAAACCTCTGTGACCATTTTTCCTTTGGTATCTTTACTTATACTTTTCTTCAATTTCTTTTCAAAGTGAGTAGCTATTACTTTTTTACTCACTTTTAACAAGGCTTGTTTTGCCTCTTCGGCTTTCCTACCAGTAAATCTTATTTTTTTATCTGCACCCCTTTTGGTTGTAGGAACGCCAAAGTATCTATTAAACTCAGTAATATTAAGATTAAAATAAGATAAAGAAGCATCTATATTCTTAAGCTCTTTACGTTCTTTTGCCTTGTTAATTAAAATCATGATGGAAATAACTGCCTTTAATTCATCGTCAGTAAATTCTCCATCTTTTAATACTAATTTATCAGGGATATAATCGTATTTGCTGCTCTTGTTTTTTATTGGTTTAATCTTAGTATTTTTTGCATTTATTATTTCCTCTATTTCTCTTAATTTTTGTTTCTTTTCTGAGGGGAATAAAGAAAGCTGCTTTTTAATAGAAGTAGTTTGATATCTAAGTAAATCTCTTGAATACTTTGTAGAGCGTTTTTGTAATGCTTCGGGATTTGTTGAGTCAATTTTATAAGACCAATCCAGTAAAAAATCAACAATTTCTTCTGCGATTTTCTTTGCCTCTTTAGTATTGCTTTTTAGCTTGTACTCATAAGCAATGTTTCCAATTTTATTTTGGCTCGGCTTAATGGAGAAATCTACAAATTCATTATACACAAAATCTAAATAGCTTTGGGCTTTTTCCTTAATGCTTTCATTCGTAGCTGTAATTTTCGGATTGTTTTTTTTCTTCTTGCTCAAAAAGTCACTATCAACTCCTTTATAACCTATTTCAAGAATTCTTAATTTGAATGACTCAAGGCTATTTACTTTCATCGGAGAAAGGAACTCTTCAGATGGCTGAATAGAGGAATTATTTTCGATACCGACTGAGTTCTCATTTTTTGAAGATAAATTTTCTATTTGAATTTTATTGATCCAATATTCTATTGAGGCCAATTCCTGGAGGCTTTTATCTGTTATTTTAAAATGCGTGTCCCACCCAGTTTCATTTTTTAAAACCTTTAAGTCCCCTTTACCTTTAAACATTAATTTGACAAGTTTTGTAATAGCTTGTTTTTGATTTAATGAAAGTAATTTTTCACTATTAGCAGTAAAAGGGGTGTAATTTTTGGCTTCTTGAGAGCTTTTCATAAAAAAATTAAAAAAATTATTCTATCAAGTATAATTAATGTCAAAGATATTTCAAAAGAACTATCTTATGATATATCTTCATACCAAAATAAAGTAGATTAAAAATACTACCTATGCTTAAAAATTTTGTTTCTGTATCTCAAGCCATGCAACTTACTGGTAAAAGTATAAGCACTTTAAGGAGATTTATTGACAAAACTAAGAAGTTATCGAATTCATCGGAATTACTAATAAAAAAAGATAATGGAAAAACGTCTCCTATATACATTAGAAAAGATTATTTACTTGAGTCTTTGGGAAGTAATTTAGCAAAGACAACAGATATTGATTCGGAAATATTACAAGATTTAAGAGAACGTATAAAATTTTTAGAACAGCAATTAATAACGCATCAAAATCAAAAAATAAAAAGTGATGAAATTATCTATCAACTGGTAAAGGAAGTAAGTGATTTAAGACAAGAACTGAAAAAAGTTTCTCAATAACGAATAAAATTTTATAGAAAACTGATGTCAACAATTTCAATTCTCAATCATAAAGGTGGTACAGGTAAGACCACCACCACCATTAACTTAGGTAAAGCGCTTGCATTGCAAAAAAAGAAAGTATTAATTATAGATATTGATGCCCAATCTAACTTAAGTCAGCATGTTGGTATTGATGAAGCAGAAGAAACGATATACGCTGCACTATGCAAAAAGCAACAGTTGCCAATAATTGACCTAGGAGGTAATTTGCATATAGTACCTGCTAACATAGAATTAGCTGGTGCGGATGAGGAGTTAAAGAAGAGTGTAAACGGATACTTTAAACTCAAAACCGCATTAGAACATTCTCAGGTAAATTACGACTTTATTTTAATTGATTGCCCACCATCATTAGACATTCTAACTATTAATGCTTTGATTGCCTCTTCAGAGGTAATTGTACCAACTCAAAGTCAATATTTTTCTATACGTGGTTTGCAGACCATTTTTGAATTGATAGAAGAACTAAAGCAAAATTTAAATCCCAATCTTAAGATTAGGGGCATTTTACTCACGCAAGTGAATAAAACTATCATAAACAAAACAATTCAAGAGTCGGTGTATGAGGGATATGGTGAGATGGTATTCAAGACTTTTGTCAGACAGAATATAGCGTTAACTGAGGCATCTTTTAGTAACCAATCAATATTTGATTACAATCCAAAATCGCAAGGAGCAGAAGATTATTTAAACTTATCTAAAGAGATTTTACATGGCTAAAAAATTTTTTGAAAAGAGTAAAATTTTAAATGCTGCTATAAAGCAGAAGGCATCTAGTGAGGATTACATAAAAGAGAATCTTGTAGTCAATAAAGAATTAAAAGCCTTTATCCGCTCTTTGTCAAACGAGGAGTACAAACAACTAGAGGAGAACATTTTGGCAGAAGGTTGTAAAGATGCCTTAGTTGTATGGGATAACAATGGTAGTTATATTTTGGTAGATGGGCACAATAGGTACAATGTATGCAAAACCCACAACTTAGAATTTAAAATAATACTCAAGGAATTTAAAAGCTTGGATCATGTAAAAGAATACATGATAAAAATACAGCTTGGAAGGCGTAACCTTACCCAAGAAGAAATAAGTTATTATAGAGGTTTAAGGTATGAAAATGAGAAACAAAAAAAAGCAAATATTCAGAATTTAAAACAGAATAATTCCGAAAAGGACATTTTGTCCCCTTCGGTAAATAATGCTGAAAGATTAGCTAATGAGTATGGAATAAATGAGAAAACTATTAAGAGAGATGCCAAATATGCGAAGGGACTTAATAAGTTTTCTCCGGCCTTTAGACAAAAAATTTTAAAAGGGGATATCAAAGTTAAAAAGCAAGATGTTCAAAAATTAGCTGATTTACCTGAGGTACAAGAAAGCAGCATTAAGTCATTAAATATCTTGGCGAAAGAATTAGACTCTGCACAAATGGCGGAACAGAAAGGTGGTGTAGCACAACTGCAAAAAAACATTGTGAATAAGCTAAGACAGGTAGTGAAAAATAGAGATAAAGAACTTATTAAAGAGATAAAAAAGGAATTGGGGTTACTAGAAAAAGCATTGTAAACTACTTATTAGATTAGAAACTTAAAATCATTGCACAGAAAAATGGAATTGATAAAAATATATCAAGGGAATTTAGTCAATGCCAGGGAACTGCACCAATATGTAGTTGTGGAAGCTAGGGGAGGTCAAAAAGGAGAAGATTTTAGTAATTGGATTAAAAGAATGCTAGCACATGGCTTTAAGATAAATGTGGATTATAGCTCCATTGGCTACAATTACAAAAGAGAAATAATAGAAGAAAATGGTATCGCTAAATATAGTGAGTCTGATAATCAGCGAGTTAGCAAAAGAGATTACTTTCTAACCTTAGGATGCGCTAAGCAAATTGCCATGTTGCAGAACAACGACAGGGGCAAAGCGGTAAGAGAGTATTTTATTCAATGTGAAACAGCATTACAAGAACTAAATAAGAATAAGCGCCTAGAGGCATTCTTAAAATTAGAAGGAACAAAAAATAAATTATTAGAGAACGTTTCGGCCTTGGGAGGTACGCATACCGACTATTTGCAAATTGATTTAGCTGGAAGAACTGTATTGTTCAACGGTACACCTTTACCAGATGAAGAACTGCCTACTTTACTATTGAAAGGTAGAGACTTTGCAACTGAAATGACAAACACTAGAGTGCTTAGAAATAAACATAGCTTGGTGGATATTGAAGCGCTCAATAAAGCGCATCATGGAGATATCAGGAAAACCATTATCGATAATATTGGAGATAACCCTGAAAACTTTACACCCGAAACAGACATTAAAAAGTTGGGCAAAGGAGAAAAAGGTTGACTTTATTGTAGAATAACATTTTGAATGTTTTTAGCGATTTTAAAGCTTTTTTAATAGAAGTCATGGTTTGCTATTTCTAAAGGGAATTATTGGTTTTAAAGCCATAAAAATATTTTCATATTGAACTTTAAAAATAGGGCAATGTTGGTTTTGTTCTACACCAAATTAGCAAAGAGTATCACATCAATTATAATATCAAGTCAAAAAGTAAAAATACAGTACCTTTATGTGTGTATTTGAAAATAAAAGACATATTGCCAAGTGATGCTTGTTTTCCCAATCCTCATACATGTTTAGTTAGGAAAGCTTTAACTTTATTTTCACTATTAGTATCTTCTTCCCCTCCTAAAATTTATTGTTTGTAAAATGAAGTAAGACATCAAGCAATCCTACGGTCAGATTAATACAAAGAGAGATGATTTTAAAGGTTTGACTATTGGGCAAAGTTACAAAGAATTTGTAAGCAAGATGGATTCGGGCAATTCCCGAATATAAATTTATGTTTTTATCATAAAGTGCTCATTATCATAATGTTACATAATTTCAATGGTAACTTTTATAGTAAGTAGATGATCAGCTATGGTAATCTTTTTTAAAAAATGCCTATATTGGGCTTGAAAAACCTTATTTATGGTAATTTCTATGGTAACTTTTTTGATGATTTATGAATGATTTTACGGTACTGAAGGTACTCTCGACATCCAAAAAGTCATTTGATGGCCTGCTTACCAAGCTCTCAAAAAGTGAGAAAAGGTATGGTTATCAGTTTTTCCAACAGATGGTGGATTTTTTTCAAAAGACAGGCTATGACCCTGCCGAAGAGTTCGAGTCCCCTGCTGCGGAAGTGAAGAAACTCAGGAATACCTTGGTGTCCTTTATCAGGAAACAGGAAAAGGACTACATAGTACCCTTGAACGATAAGGTGGACCATCTCATCAAGGTCACCGCTGCAGCAGTCCCTGCGACAGAGACCTCCTCCAATAACGTCCAACAGATGCCAAAAATGGACAAGGCCACAGACCCTAAGGTGCTTGAAAAATCATCTGATGATCCAGTGGAGATACAGGCATTGAAAAAAAGGATAGCCGAACTGGAGGAAGAAAGAGTGGGACTGTTGGAGAAACAGGCATCCATGATAAAGCTATACAGGAAGATAGGGAACAGTCTGGAAAAGACATCTACGGGAATGGATGTCGAATGGGTCATCTTCAATTTTTCAAGACAGGACCATCAAACAATCTTGAATTATGTACGTGAAGATCCATGAACCGAAAAAGTACGGGGGCAATACCGGCTCTTGTGAAAACCTTGTGGAGTACCTGGAGAAAGAGAACCATGACAAGGAGATAGGAGAGGGTACGATGTTTTTTACCACCAGGGGACATGATGTATCGGATATCCATGTAAAGCACCGAGTGGACAACAACCATTCAAAACTGTGCAAGGACGAGGCCAAGTTCTACATGCTCACCATCAACCCATCGGCAGCCGAACTGGCACATCTATCAGGTAGTAGGGCAGGAACGATGGAGGAAAACCTGAAGACCTATACCTCCCTTGTGATGGACGAATATGCAAGGCAGTTCGACAGGGAACTGAACGGCAGGCCGATGGAAGGAAAGGACCTGTTATGGTATGCAAAGATAGAGACCGAACGGAGTTACAGGCCATGGGACAAGGCCCATGTAAAGACCTACGCCCATAATGAGGGTATCAAAAGGAAGATAAAAGGGAAAAGGTCCAGATTGTCGACTGCAGATGAAAAAGCCGCAAAAGGCCTTAAAAAAGAGATTTCGGCCCTAGAGAAAAAGTATATCAGGAACACGGAAGGTACGGTGATACTGCCCCATGCAAAGAAAGATGGTGTCAATTACCATGTACATATCATCGTTTCCCGAAAGGACAGGAGCGGAAGGTTGAAGCTTTCGCCATTGGCCAATTCCCGTGGCAGCAAGAACGTGCTCAATGGTAAGAAAGTAAGGATAGGTTTTGACAGGAAGGGTTTTGTGGGCAACTGTGAGACGATATTCGACAAGCGTTTTTACTATAACAGGGACCTTGAGAACAGTTTCAAGTATTACCATGCGAGGAAACATGACCCTGTCAAGTATTTCAATTATTGTAGGCTATTGGCGATGAGCCCGAGGTATGCTGCCAAAAGGCTGATACTGGAACACCTATTGAAGGACACTCACGCCAAGAAGTTACTGGATTTCCCGCATACACCAAGATCGCTGGCCAGTAAGATGGAGAACATGGTGATATCCAAGGCGACCCGGACATTGAGCAAGATGGCGGGTTTCTCACCTGTGGGTGTCCCCGGCAAAGTGATAGAAATGGCATTACGGCAAGCAGTGGGTATCGCCAAACAGGTCATGGTAGGGGTAAGGGCGCCGAATGTCGGACCACCGAATGTCGGGACACCAAATATTGGATATGGCCCATAATTGGATATCGGAAGATCATCTTTGGGGATGGACTATAATTTTCCGGGACTGTACAATGCCATTGCCCCATACAGGTTCAATACCATGCTTGAAAGTATCTTTATTAAAGAAGATACAAAGGCATACGATATCCAGCTACTAAAAAAAAGTCTACCGGTCCAAGTCACAATCGCACATAAAAAAGTATGCCCTTGAGACACCATTGAAAAAGGAATTCCCCATGGAATTCCCTAGACTCCTAAAAGGAATTCCTTTTACCCGTTTTTTTATACAGACATCTCCCCGATGACCAGCTCCAAGGGAATTCCCTTTCAAAAGAATATAGCAAAAACCCAAGTTGTGGCACATAGAAAGTAACCGTGAAGACTTTGGAAAAAAATGAGGTCCGATTGACATATCACTAAGTGTCCAAATAGTAATAAAATGGACCTCTAGCATCCTTCATTTTTTATGGCAAGGGTGATAGCTGGCCAATATTGGGACATGTTACTTTACAGTTATATTTAGTGGTACTATGACCTACATCTGAGAAGGAAAGGAAAGCTGTACGATCAGGGAATGTCCTTTCGGGTATGAAATGTTATGAAGTGCGCTATTATCTGACCATTTTCTCAATACAATCAAAAGCCTTTAATGGAATCAGATGAAAATAGCTTAAACCCTTATCTAAAAAGAGTGTCCAATTGAGTTATCGATAGCTGATTACAAGCAATTGTACTTTATAAAGAATCAACGATTTGAGGTCAGTTTTGCCAATATCCTTAACAAAACAGTATGTAAATCATTGATTTTCCCTGTTTTTAAAAGCATATAATTGGTTATATGTTCAATTTAATTAGTATGGAAAAATTTAAGGTTATTTTAGCTTTATACATCTCTAAGTATTCCTGGTAGATTTTTGCCGCAGATGCTATTAAACTTAGCAAGTCGTTAGTATCGTTTATGAACTAATTCAGACTAAATCAAAATTGCCCTGAAATCTCCTTCAATTATAGTGCATGCCAAACTTTATCTTATTTTTGTAATGGATGCGCAAATGGATTTCATATGGTTTCATTTGGCTTGCAGCAATTTTACTGATAGGCCATTCGCTTGTACCTCACGTTCACGAGCATTCCACTGTATTGGCAATAGGTGCTAAAAATTGCCATCCAGATTCTTCCTATGGTTTTCTCGGAAAATTATTTTCAGTTGATATTGGTGGAGAAGGACATTTAGAAAATTTTCTACAGATCAAATCCAGTTCAATCTCATTTTCTTCATCAGATCATGGGTTTGAGTGTAGTCCGGTTTTTTATTATCGTTCTTTTGGGATAACACAACAATTTGAAAGTAATTTTTTAAATGAAAGAGTTTTAGGAAGCACAACTAAGGATTTAAGTCACTATTTTATATTATCGCATACGCTACGTGCCCCCCCTTTTGGATAGATTACCCTAAATCTTTCAGCCTGATATTTTTCCTTTTAAACTTGATCAAAAGGCAGTACTACTTTACAAAAACTTAATCTTATTCCATTAAATATTTAGATAATGATCAATAAAATCATTGCCTATTCGGTGCATAATAAATTATTGATCGGTTTAATGACCATACTCTTGGTTATTGGTGGGGTTTACAGTGCTTTTCAGCTTACCATAGATGCAGTCCCCGATATTACCAATAACCAAGTGCAGGTTGTCACGGTATCACCATCATTAGCACCCCAAGAAATAGAACAATTTATAACATATCCAGTAGAAATTGCCATGTCTAATTTGCAGGCAGTGGAAGAAATTAGATCGATTTCCCGCTATGGACTGTCTGTGGTAACCATTGTTTTCGAAGAAAACTATAACAATATGTTAGCAAGGCAATTGGTCAGTGAGCAATTGCAGATAATCGGTGAAAAGATCCCCAATGGTTTAGGCCAGCCTGAATTAATGCCTATTACTACAGGGCTTGGGGAAATTTTCCAATATACCATTGATGTAGAACCAGGATTTGAAAACCAATACACTACTACTGATCTGCGAAGTATTCAAGACTGGATAATAAAGAGACAATTGGCCGGTGTACAGGGAATTGTAGAGATAAGTAGTTTTGGCGGTTATGTAAAACAATATGAGGTAGCAGTAAATCCTGGTCAGCTTAGGGCACATAATGTGACCATTACGGAAATAGCAGATGTATTAGAAAATAACAATGCAAACACCGGTGGGAGTTATATACAGAAAGGGCCTTATGCTTTTTATATACGTGCCGAGGGTTTGATCACTTCTCTAGAAGATATAGGGAATATAGTAGTAAAAAATACAGGTAAAGTACCACTGTTATTAGCTGATGTGGCCAAAGTACAATTTGGTGCTGCGCCAAGATTTGGTGCTATGACCAAAAATGGAAATGGAGAGGTAGTAGGAGGGATTACCCTTATGCTTAAAGGAGGGAATGCTTCCAATGTGATCGAGAATGTAAAAGAAAGGTTGATTCAAGTACAAAATTCACTTCCAGAGGGAGTGTTCATCAAGCCATATCTTGACAGGGCAGCTTTAGTGGATAGGGTAATTGAAACAGTGAGCACAAACCTGATTGAAGGAGGGTTAATTGTAATTTTTGTTTTGGTCATTTTACTAGGAAAATTTCGTGCTGGGTTAATCGTGGCTTCTGTCATTCCCTTATCAATGCTGTTTGCATTGGCAATGATGAACCTATTTGGGGTTTCTGCCAATTTAATGAGTTTAGGCGCTATAGATTTCGGATTAATTGTAGATGGTGCTGTAGTAATAGTAGAAGGCATTGTGCATTATATCAATAAGCAAAACAAATCCTTTACAAAGGCGGAGTTCGATAAAACTGTATCTTTCTCGGCCTCAAACATTATGCGCTCTGCCGCTTTTGGTATGCTCATTATAATGATAGTGTATATACCTGTAATGAGCCTTTCAGGTATAGAAGGAAAAATGTTCAAGCCGATGGCCTATACTGTCAGTTTTGCCATAACAGGGGCTTTGATACTCTCACTGACCTATGTTCCCATGATGAGTGCTTTGTTCTTGAAAAGAGAGCCAAGTTTCCAAAAAACATTTGCAGATAAAATCAATGAAAGGCTTTTAAATATCTATCGACCTGTTCTAGAGTTTGCGCTTGATTACAAAAGGGTTGTCATTGCTGGTGCACTACTGATTTTTATTGGAGCGGGTATATTATTTAATAGGATGGGGGCTGTGTTTATACCTACATTAGAAGAAGGTGACCTTGCCATGCAAATGACCATTCCACCCGGAAGTTCACTTAACGAAAGTATCAATTCTGCTACTAAAGCCGAGGGAGTGTTATTGGATAATTTTCCCGAGGTAAAAGATGTTGTCTCAAAGATTGGTACGGCAGAGGTTCCTACTGACCCTATGGCCATTGAAGACGCCGACATCATGATTATCCTAAAGGATAAATCTGAATGGACTTCCGCAAAAACAAGAGAGGAACTGGTTGACAAAATGAAAGAAAAATTGGAAGTGATCAAAGGAGCAGAGTTCGAGTTTACCCAGCCCATACAACTTAGGTTCAATGAGCTGATGACTGGGGTCAAATCGGATATTGCTATAAAAATTTATGGTGAAGATCTTGAGGTGTTGTTTGATAAGGCCAAAGAGACAGCCGATATAATTCAAAATGTACAAGGAGCTGCAGATATAAAAGTGGAACAGGTTGAAGGATTGCCCCAAATACTTTTGCAGTATGACAGGTCAAGAATGGCAAGATACGGGATTGATATCAACAGTGTAAACAACACTGTAAAAGCAGCGATGGCTGGAGAGGTTACAGGTGTAGTGTTTGAAGGTGAAAAACGGTTCGATCTGATAGTGAGACTTCAAGAAAAATATAGAAATGAAAGTGATGTTTACGACAATTTATATGTAAAGGCAGGCAATGGACAACAAATCCCTATCAGTGAGTTGATGCAGGTAAAAGAAGTAACAGGTCCAATGCAAATTTCAAGGGATAACACCCATCGTTTTATTTCTATTGGTATTAACGTAAGGGACCGGGATATCCAAAGTTTAGTAGTAGAAGTTCAACAGCTGTTGGAACAAAGACTTAGTCTATCACCAGGCTATTACATTACCTACGGAGGGCAGTTCGAGAACTTAAAAGATGCCACAAACCGATTGCGTTTAGCTGTACCACTTGCACTTTCCCTCATTTTTATACTGTTATTTTTTACGTTCAATTCTATGAAGCAAGCAGTTATGATTTTTACTGCTGTACCCCTTGCGGCAGTTGGTGGGGTGTTGGGTCTTTGGCTGCGAGATATGCCTTTTAGTATTTCTGCAGGGGTTGGTTTTATTGCATTGTTTGGCGTTGCCGTTCTTAACGATATTGTTTTGATCGGATATTACAATCAATTAGAAAAGAACAGTGTACTTTGTCTAAGAGAAAGGGTCATTGAAGGGGCATCCAATCGATTAAGGCCAGTAATTATGACGGCAGCTGTTGCTTCTTTGGGCTTTATGCCCATGGCTTTTTCTACTACAGCAGGAGCAGAAGTGCAAAGACCGCTGGCTACAGTAGTCATATTTGGAGTAATAACAGATATGTTGCTCACGCTTATCATTTTACCTGTTTTATACGCCACGTTCCAGAGTTCTGTGCGAATACCGAGAAAAGTTATAGCAGTTGGGCTGATCTTGTTATGCTTCCTTTCTTTTAACGAAGTTGAAGCACAAACCAAAACAACAATTACGCTAGAAGAGGCCATACAGATTGCTGAGGAAAATAACCCATCTTTTAAAAATGCAGCACTACAAACAAAAATTGCCAAGGTAGGTAAAAGAGGAGTAATTGCATTGGGAAATACTTCCATCATTTATCAACAAGGACAAATCAATTCAGAGATTGATTCTGACTATTTCCTGACCGTGGATCAGTCCTTGGGAAACCCTTTTAGTTTTGCTGCAAAAAATAAATTGGTACAAGCAGAAGTAAAACTGGCACGAAGTCAAGAAGTACTTTCAAAAAATGCTTTAGCTAGAGAAGTTAATTTGTATTGGCAAGATTACCAGTGGATTTTCCATAAAATTACTTTGCTCCAAAGCTTACTGGAAAATTATGGAGCAATGGTAAAAATTGCTGAATTACGCTTAGAAACAGGAGCTGAAGACATACTATCTACCCTTGTGGTTTCAAGCAGAAAAGACGCGCTCAATAGTCAGCTAGAAGCGTTGTATTCAGATTTAGAAATTGCCCGACAAAATTTTAATACTTCTTTATTCTCAGAAAAAAGTTATGTGCCAGAAACTAGTGTGTATAGCAAATTAGATTTTCAGTTGAATGATGGGTTAGCACTAAATGAAATGATCAATCCCTTATATCAAGTTTATCAACATCGTTTCTTGTTAAAACAGCGAGAGTTGGCATTGGAAAAAACAGCTTTCGCCCCCGAACTATCCGTAGGATTATTTTCCCAACAATTAGATGCTTTGGAAGGATTTACTGGTTGGCAAGTTGGGGTCAGTTTACCTCTTTGGTTTTTACCTCAAAGCAGTAAGGTCCAAAAAGCAAAAATACGCCAGCAAATTGCTGCTAACGAATTGCAGTTTCAAGGTCTTAAACTAAAAAATTCTTTGGCTTCATTGATTGAAGAAGCTGAAAAATTTAAGGCCCGCATTGACTATTTCGAGGATGCCGCACTTCCTCGTGCTGAAATAATTAAAGAGAAATCTGAGCTTTTGTATAAAGAGGGGGAAATCTCATATTTTGAACATTTGATAAACCTTGGTGAAGTCAATAAAATCCAAATAGGATACGCCGATGCTTTACATGCTTATAACAGTATAATCATACAAATAGAATATTTTCTAATAGACTAAAACTTTCACTGAAAAAATATGCTTCTATGAAATCCATCAATTTTATATTTCTTATATCGATTGCTTTTCTTTTTGCTTGTAACAAAAAACAAAATACTGGAAACAATGAAATGCAGGATATAATGCAAGCAAAACTTATTACAAAGGAAAACACAGTAATTTTATCTGCCGAACAAGCTAAAATGGCAGGCATTAAAAGTGGTAAGATCCTTCAGAAAAATATAGCTAAAAGCATTAAAGCCAACGGAATTATCGATGTGCCGCCTAAAAATATAGCCCAGATTCATGCATTCATGGATGCTTTTGTGAAAACGGTAAAAGTACATGAAGGGGAAAAAGTAAAAAAGGGACAAGTCATGGCAGTACTCGTACATCCCGGATTCATCCATTTACAAGAAGATTATCTCAAAACTTTAGGGCAGTTTTCTTTCGCAAAAAAAGAATACGAGCGACAAAAAAAATTAAGTGCCGGACAAGCTACAGCGCTAAAGAATTTTCAAGAAGCAGAAGAGCGGTACATTACCGCAAGATCTGAGGTTGCTGGTTTGGAAGCTAAAGTTAAAATGCTTGGGATTGATCTATCAGCGCTAAAAAAAGGAACAATTGTAGAAGAGATTTATATGCGCGCTCCCTTTACAGGAGCTATTTCGGCTGTTGATATTAACCTTGGTCAACACATTACTGCGCAAGACCAAGCCATAGAAATGGTCAATAAAACGCATGTACATGTCGAACTAGGAGTGTTTTCTCGTGATATTTTAAAAATAAAGGAAGGGCAAAAAGTTACTTTTACGGTGAATGGCAATGATGAAACCGTTTTTGAGGGCGAAGTATTTTTGATAGGAGAAACAGTAGATGAAAAAAGTAATACAGTGAATGTGCATGTACATCCATTAGGAGATGTATCTAAACTGAAGCTAGGTATGTATATAAGTGCAGAAATTTTGCAAGATACTGCGATGCAGCATGTTGTACCTGAGCTGGCTGTAGTGAAAGATGAAGGAAAAAAATATATTTTTATCGATAAAGGAAATTTCAGTTATGAAATTTTGCCAGTTAAAACAGGAATAGCTCAGCATGGATTTTTAACTGTAACAGGTATCTCCAATGATATAAATATCGTGACTGAAGGAGCTAATTACTTATGGGCAGCACGATGATGATTCTTTAAGATATGTATTGGAAAATAGAAGTTATATCAAAAAGTAGTATCCTGAATAAAAGGAGGTTTTGGATTTAGGAGATTTCAATATGGCATATAATTGACCTAATAGTTGGATCATTTATTTTTCTTCATTTATGTTGAGTGAACATTCCTTTTTAAAAGCTTATAATGTGCCATTATGTTTATTTCCAAATTTACATAAAAATAAAAGGCCATATCATCCTCACATCCTAATATTTTGTAGTTCAAAAGTATATCCGCTATCTATTTTTCCCAATAGAAATTAATCCTATCTTGGGGAAAAGTGAGGAAAGAAATATTGCTCTTTTTGAAGGTATTTAAATATGACAGTATGAAGTATTTAATCATAGGATCCATAACATTACTTTTTGGGTCCATATTTTTTGATCTTGGGCCCATTACAAGGGACCTTGACGCCGGAAATACCAAAAGCCCTTCCATCCAAAGATTGGTAATAGATGAAAGTGGGCATTTTCTTACCACCGAGGACGGTAGACCATTTTTTTGGTTGGGTGATACAGGCTGGCAATTATTCTCAAAACTTGACAGGGAGGAAGTGATCAGGTACTTCAAAGACAGAAAGGATAAAAAGTTTAATGTGATACAAGCCCACGTACTAGATTGGGATATCCGGAAACCAAATGCATACGGGCATTTGGCATTTATAGAAGGTGATATTGATAGACCAAATGAGGGGTATTGGCAACATGTCGATTTTATTTTAAAGAAAGCAGGAAAAATGGGACTTTACATTGCATTATTACCTGCTTGGGGTGGTTCTCACATAGAAAATAAAAGAAAATCTCCAGGTAGTCTAGAGCTTAATCCTGCCATGGCCTATCGTTATGGCAAGTTCATCGGCAATCGTTTTCAAAAACATATCAATATAATCTGGATACTAGGTGGTGATGTGAATCCGACCAAACATGATGTCTACGACTCACTGGCCAAAGGTATCACCGAGGGTTATGGAAAAGGAGATCCCAAAAACCTATTGATGTCATACCATCCTCCTGGCGGTACATATAGACCACCGGCCACATCCACAGGGGAATTTTATCATGAAAGACCATGGATGGACTTTAATATGATCCAATCCGGTCATAGCATAGGAAACAAAAATTATGAAAGGATATCCGAAGATTACCAACGCACACCTGTTAAGCCTACGATCGATTCAGAGCCATGTTATGAGCAGCACCCTGTGAAACACAAGTTTAAGAACGGTGTCTTTACTTCTTGGCATTTAAGGAGAAGGGCTTATTGGTCGATCTTGGCGGGAGGGTTCGGTTTTACTTATGGCGGCAATGGGATATGGCAAATGGATAAACCAGGGAATGTCCAAAAAGAATCCCACCATAATAACTTTTGGTACGATGCTATAGATTATAAAGGGGCCAGTGATATGACACATGTCCGTAATATTTTTGAGTCCCGTCCTTTCATCGGTCCTTATCGCATACCGGATCAAGGTATCATCATGTCAGATAAAGGAACAGTTGATGATCGTATACAGGCAGTGACCGCAAGTGATAAGAGCTATCATATCATCTATATCACCAATGGAAGATCTTTCGAAATGGACCTATCACAAATGTCAGGCAAGAGGTTGATTTGTTGGTGGTACAATCCCCGTGATGGTAAAATATATGATAATAAATTCCGAGCTAGCACAAGACCGTTTATATCATTTTCAGATAAAAAGACATATAGATTTGATCCTCCAGGGGAAATGGAAAATGATTGGATTCTTGTGATAGATGATGCTTCTGCAAAATACCCTACACCTGGTAACCTAAAGTAATATGGGTTTAGTAATTGGAATATTTGTAATTTAAGTACTTGAGATATTAAATTTTAATACGGAGCCATGATTATTTTATTCCAAGCCTTTCAGATACTTATTAAAAAACCTCAGTAGATGCCCAAACAATTCCTCCCAACCTCTTCCACCATGGCCCAGTCCTTCCAACAAGATCAATTCAGATTCCTGTCCCTTTGACCTTAAGGCATCATGTAGCATCTGACTTTGTTCCCAAAGTACCAGGGCATCTTCTTTTCCATGTAAGATAAGGAATGGGGGTGTACCTTTCCGGATATAGTTCATTGGATTAGCCATTTTTGCTTTTTGCTTGTTTTCTTGGACCGGACCGCCGATGAGTAGCCCTTCAGGTGAATCCGGGGAATCATGAATGATCTTACCGGGCCTGTAATCCATCCTAAGAAAATCAGTTGGGCCATAATAATCGCATACTGCCTGGACTTTAGAGGATACCCCTTGGAACACACCTGATCTCTCCCATTCTTTTACATGCCAAGAAGTACCGACCAAAGCACTCAGGTGGCCACCTGCAGAGGAACCCCAGACACCCACACTGCTGCTATCGGCATTGAACGTAAGTGCATTCGCTTTCAGCCAACGGATGGCGGACTTGCAATCAAGGATCTGTGCAGGAAACCTTGCCTTGTCACTCAATCTATAATTGATACTGGCCACGACATACCCATGTTCGAGAAGTCTGACAGCCTCCCTTGGATTGTCCTTACTGCCTTTACGCCACCCTCCTCCGTGTATCCAAATGACAAGGGGGCGTGGTACTTCAGCCCCTTCATACCAATAAACATCCAATGACAAAGTGTCCTTATCAACGATATTATATACAATGTCCTTTGAGACCTGGACATCCTCGGGGATATCCAGTTGGGCAAATAGGGCTGTCCACCCAAACAAAAAGAGAAAGATGGATACGATAGACCATTTCATACTTTTTTATTTTAAGGTTGTTTCCTGTTATATTTTTTCAAATTTCAAAATGTAACCATTTTAATTGGTTATTCTGTACTACTTTATAATAGGCCAATAGGGTCCTTCATTTTTTTAAAAAAAATATAAAACGATATATGTTCATCCCAATTGGTGTAGGAAAATATAGTTTTTTACAATAAATGAACCACAAGAAATAGTGGTAAAAAATCTCTTATAATCGTTAAAGATCATTGATCGATCAATAATAATAAATGCATATTTGGATGTAAAAAATTCAATCAACTGCAATCCCATATCAACCTAATTTAAGGATACATAAAGAAGATAATAGTAATTATATTTCATGTATCAGTATAGTAATTGGAACAATAAATTGTATTTTCCTGCCAATTACACTAGCTACATTGTGTTTCATAGCATATTTATATATATTTCTGACCAATTATAGGGCATCTATTGACCAATGGACTTAGGCTGCCCAATTAAGTTTAACTGAAACTAGTTTGCTATGATATTATTCTTCACTGGGTACATCCAAGGTAATGAGTTCAGATAATATTGAAAAAGATCAAGAGCTTATTAAGCTTGAGATTGACTTACAGGGCAATATAGTTTTTTTATCCGATGCTTGGAATAAATATGCAGGTATAGCTCCTCAAAAGCTCTTGAACAGTCCGTTCATAGAGATCTTACATAAAAAAAGTAAAGCAACGTTTAAAGACTTCTTAGAAAATGAGGACATGTTGGAGGCCCGATGCCAACTGTATTTAAAAATAGATGAACAAGTATTGCCTAAAATAGCACTTTTGGTAAAAGATTTGACACAAGCCCGCATCAAGATTGAAATCATTCCTCTATCAACTGTGGAGGAAGATACATCTACAAAACATGATAACCATACAAAAAAAACCGATCACACAAGCATACTGCAAGAAAAAGTCAATAATATCACTAATTTTTTTAATCAAATTGGCAGGACCGCTAAAATTGGAGGTTGGGAATTATACTTAGAAAACATGCATGTAGTATGGAGTGAAGAAACCTACCGTATACATGAGCTAGCAATAGGTACTAAGATAATATTAGAAGAGGCCATTAATTTCTATCATCCAGATTATAGACATATTGTACAAGATAGGGTACAAAAATTGATTGAAAGTGGGGGGGTATATGATGAAAAACTCAAGTTAATAACTGCCAAAGGAAATGTTCTTTGGGTGCGTGCATGGGGCAAAAGAGAAATGAGGGAGGGAAAACCCTACAAACTTTATGGGGTTTTTCAGGATATTGACCAACAGGTCGGGTCAGAAGAAATATTACGGGAAAATGAACAAAGATTTAGGCTCATATCTGAAAATAGCGCCGATCTTATTTGTATACATGAACCTGATGGTACCTATAGATATGTCTCCCCTTCTTCACAAACTTTGCTAGGATATAGACCCAATGAGCTAGTAGGGAAAAATCCCTACGATTATTTTAATAAAGAGGATGCAGAAAGGATCATCAAAGAATCACATGAAGCTGTATTGGCAGGGCAAAACACAAACATCCAATATCGTTTTAAAAAAGCCGATGGTAGTTATATGTGGTTAGAAACTGTTTCAAGTTCCATTTTTACCAATGGACAGGTCACTAAAATAATTACATTTTCAAGGGACATTACTGAAAGGAAGATAAAGGAACATACCCTTATAACTGAAGAAAAACGCCTAAAAATGGCTTTAAATGCATCGAAAACAGGTATTTGGGAGTGGTATGTGAATGAAGGGAGGATCATTTGGGACGAAAACGTCGAAAGATTATATGGGTTAAAGAAAGGGGAATTTGATGGAACATTTGTTATGTACGGTAAATTTATTCATCCAGAGGACAAAGACATTTTATTCGATAAAATACAAGAATTTGCGAAAGACAGCTCCAAAGAATGGCACGTGACCCACAGGATTATCAATAAAAACGGGAAATTACTTTGGTTAGAAGGAGCAGGGGAAATGTTCTTCGATCAAAATGGAGTGCCTATATATATGATCGGGGTCACTTCTGATATTACGCAAAGTAAATTGCAAGAAGAGGCCATAGCTGAGCAAAACGAGAAACTCTTAAAGACCAATAAAGAACTAGATAATTTTGTGTATCGAATTTCCCATGATTTACGGGCCCCTGTCAGTTCAAGCTTAGGGTTGTTAAATTTGGCCAAACTAGAACTAGCGGATACTGAAGATCAAGAAGAAAAACTACAGAACGTAGAAGAGTTCTTAGATTTACTCAATAAAAGTATGAAACGTATGGATGGTTTTATAGGTGATATTCTAGATTATTCGAGAAATACGCGTATGGTCCCAGAATACGAGCCGATAAATCTACATGAACTGGTCAATGACATATACCATCAAAATAAGTTCTTAAATAATAAAGTTGACGTACAATTATTCAATAACATTCAACCAGATAAGTTGCTCATAAGTGATGCTTTAAGATTGAACATGATATTGTCCAATTTTATATCTAACAGTTTTAAGTTTTACGATAGGCAAAAAAGTGAGCATCACATAAAAATCAATGCTACTTGGAAAGAAAAGGAAATTCTACTAGAGATATCTGATAATGGTTCAGGTATAGCACCTGGACATCAAGACAAGATATTTGATATGTTTTATCGGGCAAGTGACCAAGAAATTGGTTCTGGATTAGGTCTTTACATTGTAAAAGAAAGTGTGGAACGTATCAAAGGAACGATAAAATTAAGTTCTGAGCTTGGGGTAGGTACAACTTTTACCTTGGCAATTCCTTTTGATGAAAACACAAATAACTTTAATTAATTGCCAGAAACCGTGAGATTTAAATCTCAAAAAAATGAACTTACAGAACTGTACAATTTTTAAAACATATAATTGGTCAAATGTTTAATATAAAGATTTGATGACCGCGCAACCTTGTTCAACGAAAATAATATTATTATGCACGAGTGTAAAGTGTAAAGGGAGTTCTATTATCTCAAATAGAGAAGGGCTGTTTTTGATCAGCCTTTTATTTAGGGTGTTCTGATGGAAAACCATCAAAACTTACTTTATCCAATTCCTGGAAGTCTATATTGTATGGTTATAGGTGGATACCCTTTTCAATGATGGTCGAGCATATATCTATAGTCTGAAATTTTCCTGTTCAGCAAGTTTATTAATCCTGCACCTGTTGGTAAGGTTGTCCCATAAGATATCCCGGTATCTGTTCAACTTGCAGATATTGGCCCTTGTAATATGGCCATCTACCAAGGACAGCTGCTTATCATCGATGCTACCTTTTAATGGATGACCTGTAATGAGCATGATGGGGGCATATAGGTCCATTTCATGCAATCTTTTGATGGTGTTCCTTAGGTCAGTGCCTTTTTCCCCGATGACGAGCACTATGATATCCTTATTATAGTTTGGGAGGATCTCTGTATGATGCTTACTGAAGATGGACTTCCCTTTCCGCTTGAGTTTACCTTCTATGTCACAGATATCGTCCTGGTCATATATGATCAGGACTTCCTGCCAAGATAATTTTTCTTCTGGTACCATAAACATTTGTGGTCATACCTTTATATACTAGGTCCAAGGGTCAAATGTTCGATCTGTTTTGATTTTCCTTTAAAGTTTTTTTAAGCTATAGGGCCGATAAAATAGGGCCATTGATGAACGCCATGAAATGGGAATATGTTTATAGATAAAACAACCAGATGGAAAAATGCAGACAGTAAATGAAGGTAAAGGATATTACATTTTTATTGATGGTCAGGTCAAATATCTTGTATTGGAAAATGTCCATACTAAAGAACTGATAGATGGTAGTACAGGAGACATTTTGCCCGGAAAATATGAAAATACCGACGTCCCGATCGAGATCATAAGGGAAGCGATAGATTTTGTGGGTCTTTCTGGTAAGAAAGTAGAGGTCATAGGTCATCGAAGAAAAGGAGCTGACCGGTCAGATGATTTTCTGATAGTCATAAACAGGTGCTTTTTTATTTCTTGTTCCATTAAAGAACCATAGTTATCTGTTCCCGCCCTTTTTTTACTCCTCAAGTCTTAATTTTTTACTTTGATATACTGAGCAAGATACAAGAGAAAAATCAGCATTGCTTGGGACCATGATAAGTTTATAGGATAGTACAATCTTTGTAGAGGAACGGCCAAATAAGTTCCTATCATATAGATAAGGATATGATGGTTCATTAGCTGTAGGCACACAAATATGACCAAAGATGCCACCATACACATGGAGGTATAAATCCAAAAAAGGTCAATAAAGATCCAATGATCTTGATCTCGTGGACATGGTAAAAGCCATTTTTAAGTGTTGATTGTACCGGAAGTCCGATTTTATTTTTGATGATATTGAGAATGGACCAGCCCAAGATAATCATGGGTATCCACTAAAAAATATTTCAATGGAAATGGCACCTGATGGTCCAGTGATCTGTTTTTTATATATTTATATTAGATGTCATCTAAACCATAGATCATGACCTCACTCGACCAAGTGACCATTCTTTTTTCAGGTGATTCCGGTGATGGGATCCAATTGACCGGAACACAATTATCCAATACCTCTGCGCGTATGGGCAATGATATTGCTACTTTCCCAGATTACCCTTCAGAGATAAGGGCGCCATCGGGGACAGTCCTTGGAGTATCGGGATTTCAGGTGCATATAGGTGCAAAAGAAATCTTTACGCCAGGAGATGAGCCCGATGTACTGATAGCGATGAACCCCGCTGCACTGAAAGCGAAATTGCCTGTCCTGAAAAAAGGGGGGACCATCATTATCAATGAGGATGAATTCGACCGTTCAGGCATGAAAAAGGCTGGATATGGTAAAAAGCTCTTGGTGGACCTTACCGAAATAAAAAGTTATCAGGTCATCCGTGCAAATATTTCTTCCCAGACCGAAAAGGCCTTGGAAGAAGTGGACCTAGATCTAAAAATGAAACGGAGGTGCAAAAACTTTTATGCCCTTGGGCTATGTTACTTTATCTTTTCCAGGGATAGACAGACCACTTTGGAATGGATACAGGACCAATTTTATGGGAACACTGCCTTGATCGAAGCGAATCAAAGGGCATTGAATGCAGGCTATCACTTTGGGGAGACCCTGCAGGCGAGTATTTCCACTTATGAAGTGGAACCTGCAGGTCTTCAAAAGGGCATCTACCGTCAGATCAATGGAAATGTGGGCATTGCCTGGGGATTGATGCAAGCGGCCCAGGCTGCTGACCTGAAACTTTATTTAGGCTCTTATCCCATTACCCCTGCTACAGAGATCTTGCAGGAACTGGCCAAACACAAGGTCTTTGGTGTCAGGACCTTTCAGGCAGAAGATGAAATCGCAGCTATTTGTTCAGCCATAGGTGCCTCTTTTGGTGGGGCATTGGCAGCTACAACGACATCAGGCCCTGGTCTGGCCTTGAAATCCGAGGCACTCAACCTAGCGGTCATGTTGGAGCTTCCGCTAGTGGTGGTCAATGTACAACGTGCAGGCCCATCTACTGGCCTGCCAACCAAAACGGAACAGGCCGACCTGCTCCAGGTAATGTATGGACGGAACGGTGAATCCCCTTTAATTGTATTGGCAGCTTCTAGACCCAATGATACATTTCAAATGGCCTTTGAAGCCGCCAGACTTTCACTGGAACACATGACACCTGTTGTACTCCTTAGCGATAGTTATATTGCCAATGGATCGGAACCCTGGCAGATACCAGATTTGAAAAAGCGGTTCAACTCCATTAAGACCAAATTGATCACGGGTGGACAAAAGGATTTTCGTCCATATTCACGTGATAAAGCATTGGTACGAAAATGGGCACCAGTGGGAGAAAAAGGGTTACAACACAGGATAGGTGGGTTGGAAAAAGATCATGATACCGGTGATGTGAGCCATGACCCAGAAAACCACCAACGTATGGTAAAAACACGTGCAGAAAAGGTCGCCAATGTCAGTGATAATATACCCTTATTGGAAATAGAGGGGGAAAGACAAGGTGAGCTTTTGATCATATCATGGGGTGGTACTTATGGGGCAGTACACTCTGCAGTGAAGGAACTTCATCGGCAAGGATATTCTATTGGGCACGTACATCTCAGATATATCAACCCTTTTCAGAAAAATCTCAAAGAGATATTAAAAAATTTCAAAAAGATCCTTGTCCCTGAGTTGAACAACGGACAGTTGGTCCGCTTACTGAATGCCGAATATCAATGCGGTGCAAAAGGTTACCATAAGATACAAGGCCAGCCTTTTAAGATCTCAGAGCTCTCATCGATTTTTATGAACGGACTAAATAATGAGGAATATGTCTGATAAAGAAACTAAATTGACTTCCAAGGACTTTGATACAGGACAAATGGTACGTTGGTGTCCTGGTTGTGGGGACTACTCTATTCTTAACGTTGTAAGGAAAGTATTGGAATCCTCAGGTAGGGCAAAAGAAGATATCGCTTTTATCTCTGGTATCGGATGTTCTTCCAGGTTTCCATATTATGTGGATACTTACGGTATGCATGGGATCCATGGACGTGCTCCAGCGATCGCTTCAGGTCTTACTATCCATAACCCGGACCTGAGTGTCTGGGTCATCACAGGAGATGGTGATGGCCTAGCTATCGGTGGCAACCATTTTATCCATGCTATCCGTAGGAACATGAATTTCAATTTGCTCATCTTCAATAATGAGATCTACGGATTGACCAAGGGCCAATATTCGCCCACTTCGAAGTGGGGTACCAATACCAAGACCAGCCCTATGGGCACCGTGGAACGGCCCTTTTCACCAGCTGAGTTGGCCATAGGATCGGGCGCTACTTTTTTTGCCCGTACTACCTCTTCAGATCCCAGACATCTTAAAGAAGTACTTCTCCGAGCTGATGAACATCAAGGTACTTCTGTCGTGGAAATACTTCAAAACTGCCTTATCTTCAATGATAAGGCTTTTGAGGGATTTGTCGGGAAGGATCATCGGGAAGAAAATACCGTAAAGTTGGAGCATGGCAAACCAATGGTCTTCGGTAAAGAAAATGATAAATACCTTTCGACATATCTTGGGGAACTGAGTATCCGTGACAGAACTGAAGAAAGTGAACATGGACCACTGGTCCATAATGAGCAGAACATCAATGTGGCCTTCATGCTTTCTAAATTGGAATATGTTATGCCGCTTGGGGTTTTTCACTGTAGGTATGAACCGCATTATTCCAAACTTTTGTCGAAACAAGAAGAAGAGGCCCGGTCTCAACAGAAAAACATGACAATGGAAGACCTCTTATATGATGGAGAAACATGGAAACTATAATTTCATAAGTTTCCATTCTTGCTTATGCACATAAAAGTAAAGTTATATCGGCTTTTTATAAACCATTACACACCAATTTTACCTTATATTTGCCTTTAATGAAAGGTAAATTAAACATAATAATACTGTGCTTCTGTATGCTGGGAATTTCTATCCGTGTTGCTGCACAGCAGTATGGATATGTGCAATACAACTCAGAATCCGGTGCCCCTTTCGATCAAGTAACTACCGTACTTCAAGATAAAGCCGGTTTTATCTGGATTGGTAGTAAAAATGGTTTATATCGGTTCGATGGAATTCATTTTGATATACATAGTACAAATACTAAGGGCCTATCTATCCATCAACTCCATGAATATAGTAACCACTTACTATTTATCAATGATGTAGGCATCTATAAAGTGGATGATCTATCGACCCAACCTATTGTAAATCCTGTATTGGAAGGAACTATCGATGAAACACCTGGGCTTCCTTTTTACCCTAACGACTTTTTGATAGGCAAAGAAGGAGATATTTGGCTTTCGCAATCAAACCATTGTATGGGTAATTTACGACAGGGCGATTTTAAAACTTATCAGTTTTCCAAGACAAGCAAAAAGCAAAAGCTTTCAATACAAAAAGATTTAAATGGAGGTATTTGGATATTAAGTGCGTTAGATGGGTTATTTTATTTTGATAACAACTCTTCTACTTTTGAAAAAAAATTAAGTATCAAGAATGGGAATACATTATTAATTCACAAAGACTATTTATTAATTGGAAATGATGAATTAAGGGTCTATTCCTTAAAAAATGATCAACCTCAATTAATAAAAATATTTGAACTAGCTAATGATGATCTGATTACAGCTATGTACGCTGATGGCAAGGACCAATACCTTGTTGGCACAAAGAAGGGCAAACTATTGATAGTAACTGATTTAAGCCTGCCCCTTAAAACTGTATATGGGGCCAATGAAGTCCATCGAGTAGAAGAATTAAACTTCGGACATATTTATGAAATTTATGTAACGAAAGATGGAAAAAGTAATAATGATCAACTTTGGGTCTGTTCAGAAACTGGTCTCTGGCTACTGCAGCAACGCTTTTTTAAAATGGTAAACAGCTTACCCATGGTCAACCCAATTAGTATTGCTATGAGTGAAAAAGGGAAGGCTTGGTCACCCATCAATTATTTGTTTGAAATTTCACCTGAAGATGATGGATTTACAGCTAAACCTATTTTAAATGATTTACAAGTTACAGCAGTAGCACAAGATAAAGCAGGATTTATTTGGGTTGCTACCTCTACACCAAGAGTTGAACTATTGAAATATGTTGAAAGTAGATTGATTAAACGATATGTTGAGTTCCATGAAAGAGGTGAGTCTATTTTCAACCTTTATCCAGATAGTAAAGGTAATCTATGGTTTTGTCAGGCCCCTATGTATAAACCCATTCTTGGTATTGCAAAAATAAATGAGATGGGTGAAGTTAAGTATTACGATGAAACCAAAGGCTTTTCTAGTAGGGTATTAGCAATTAAAGAAGGTTTTAGAGGCGAAATATACGCGGTTGGCATAGGAGAAGAAGGTTATTTATATCGTTATAATCCTGATGAGGATATATTTGAAAATCTTAGCCTTCCGCTTCCTTTTAATGCCATGTCTAATTTTGAGGCACACGATTTAACTATCGATGACCGAGGAGTTGTTTGGCTGGCTACTACGGACGGTTTGCTCCGCTACGATGGTGAAAAAATCTCACTGATAGAAAATGATATTTTAGGTCAGGAAGAGGTGAGGGGAGTAACGCATTATTCCAACAATAATATTTGGGTATCTACCGCGACAAAAGGTCTGGTTTTTCATCAGCAAAATACTTCTACTGCTTTAGGAGAGACAGAGGGACTGCCAGCCGTTATCAATGCTTACAGATGTATTACTACAGATAACAAAGGCCGTTTATGGGCAGGTACAGCAGAGGGACTAGTGTACTCTCGAATTTCTGCTGCTACACTGCCTTATTCCAATCCACCTAGGGTCAGGAAAATAATGCTTGATCAAAAGGATTTTACTGATGGTTTCATGGAGGCATCAACTATAAAAAAAGGACAGGAACTGCAGTTACACTTTACAAATTTATCTTACCCAGCTGGCAATGTTGAATATCAATATAGGCTTTTATTGGAAGAGGATAGAGAGATCCTATTAGAAGAACAACTTTGGGAACCCATTGGAAAAAGTAATGATCTGACCCTGAGTCAGATTGCTATAGGAAGTTACTATTTGGAATTGCGGGCCAGGCAGCCTGGTGGTTATCAATGGAGCCTACCTATCGAGATTCAATTGACTGTTTTTCAGCCTTGGTATTTAAAAAATTGGTTTGCCTATACTGCTATTTTTCTTATTGTTTTAGGAATATCTTATTACTTCCGTGTAAATGTTAAAAAGCGTTTTAATGAGTTACAAAATATCTTGAATTCTTCTAAAGAAGCATTGGCAAAAAAAGAAATCCAACTCAATAAAAAAATCAAAGAGTATAAAGAGCAACAAAAAGAGCTGAATGATGCGAATCTGAATTTCCAAACACTCGAACAGTTTATTAAAGGGATTCCTAGAAAGGCCTCTTGGAATGATATCATCACTGCAATGGGTAAAGCAGTTAACCAATCCAATGATGTTAATGCTTTTGAAATAGTTTTTAAAGAAGGGCATGAAATTGTGCACAAAGGTTATTCTAGCCTTGAGAGAAGTGGTTATACCTTTAGGAGCAAGCCATTTAGCCCTAAAACGAGTTTAACATCCTGGACAATGGCAAATTTTAAGGAAGTATTGATCAATGATTACGACAAGGAGCATACTATGTATATCGAAGAAAAAGATGCCTACCGTTTTCAATCTTTACTGTTCATCCCTTTTAATCTAGAGAATAACCAACCTGTAGTTCTGTGTGCATATAGTATCAAAAAAAATTATTTCAACCCTAATGATTTAGTAATGTTTAGAATTTTGGCCAAGTTTATCTATTTTGCTGTTCGTCAAGAAATAACCAAAGAGGCATGAAACGACCATGTTTTTTCATTTTGTTGATTTTACTACTATTCATTAACAAAGCACAAACTTTTGCCCAAGATACCCTTGTTGTAGGGATTTATCAGAATCCTCCTTTTGTAATTAAAACAGGTACTAACGAGTTTGAAGGATTAAGTATTGAACTATGGGAAAATATAGCAAAGTCTACAGGACTAAAATTCCGTTACGAACAATATCCAGATTTTATCGGAATCTTGAAAAGTCTAGAATATCGGGATATCGATTTGACTATCAATCCTATGCATGTAAGCAGTTTAAGGGTCAAAAGATTTGATATGACACAGCCCTATTTCATTTCAGGAATAGGTGTTGCCATTCCATATTTAAATCGTAATCCTTTGGCCATTTTTGTAACAAATATTTTCTCTACTGCTTTTTTAGAAATAATCTTATTACTCCTTTTCGTTATTTTCATCTTTGGTTTTTTCCTTTGGTTGGCCGAGCGAAAGAATAATAGGTTTCAGTTCCGTCCAGGTCTTTTGGGATTGTTTGATGGACTATGGTGGTCAGCCGTAACAATGACTACGGTAGGTTACGGCGATAAGGCCCCAATGACAAACTTAGGCAAAGCCATTGCCATTATTTGGATGTTCACCGCAGTGATCATCATTTCAAGCTTTACTGCAGGTATTGCTTCTACTTTGACCATAAGCAGTTTACAGACCGATATAAAAAATGCTGAGGATATTCAATTCGCAGAAAATATCGCAACATTAGGCGCTTCTAATGGAGAAGCCTATTTACTACAAGAAAATATCCCTATTCAACAGACTTATGCCTCTCCAATTTTAGCTCTAAGGGCACTAGCCAAAAAAGAAAATGATCTATTGTTATTTGATAGGACTATCATGCAGTATTACATTAACAAGCTTTCTTTAGATGATGAGGTAAAACTACTCCCCGTTACTTTGAAAGAAAGTTATCGAAGCTTTATGTTACCAAAGGATCATCCAGCTTTTGATTTTATAAATATCTGCTTAGTACAAGAAATCCAGAAGGAGCAATGGAGAAATCTACAAAGAAAGTATAATGTAAAAGGGAAATAGGAATTTGTATACTTTTATTGTAAAATAGTCATGATTGGAACTATAATTTAGTAATTAATTCAATTTATTTTAACCAAGAAAATTATCTTGGAAGAGTGCAATTTTTTGGACCTAAATTGAACCAGTAACATTAAAAACGATTATCAGAAAACCGTGGTAATATATACTATGACATTCATGATGGTCTATATGTTCCTTTGTTCACTATAATTTTAGACTAAATAGTACGATTTAAATGAGGTACTTATTTGCGAGAACAATTGCTTATTTGTTGGACTGCTTGATATGTTTTTCTGTAGTCATGATGTTCTTACAGTGGGCCATCTTGAGCAACATAAGGAAAGAGATCGGATTGACGGAAGAATGGTTCCAAAATAGCTGGAACCTAGAACTATATGTCCTGTTAACGATATCGCTACCTGTTTGGCTATATTTCACGTATTTCGATAGTAATAGGTCTTTTGGGACAATTGGTAAAAGGTTTGCCAAACTTCAGGTCGTGAACCATGATAAAGGACAGGTCGGATTAAAAAGGTCTTTCCTAAGGACGATATTGAAGTTAGCTCCCTGGGAAATCTCACATATTGGAGTAGTTTTTCCTGAGCCCTTATATTTTATGCATACACCAGATATCAGGCCTTTGACATTCATAGGTCTTATACTTTTCACGACTTATTTTATAAGTATAACTATTGGTAATGATAGACAATCATTTTATGACATGTTGTTAAAGACAAGGGTAATTGAAAAATAAGGACCAACTTTCAAAACTGACCTGCAGTTTATATAGAGTAGCAATGTTTGGTTAAAAACAGAAAAGTCCTTGAATGAAATTACAGTACTTTTCATATATTCATCATTGGATATGATACAATAATGGAAATAAAAATTGATAATAAATTAAGTGGGTTGCCATTGACAAAAACCAATCCAAGGACCTTGAAAGCATTGTTTGGAAATAGCAATGTTGAACCATTTTGGGTTGCTGACATGGATTTTCAGATTGCTGGGCCGATCCAAGAGTTATTAATAGAACGTATTACTGGTTCTGGCTTTGGATATGAATACAAACCGGAGTCATTTTTTGATTCTCAAAAAAATTGGTATAGAAACAATTACGGGATTGAGCTGAACAAAGACCATCTCCTTTTCAGCCCGAGTATTACTACGACAATTTCTGTCCTACTTGAAAACTACGCGCCTGAACGAGATGGGATAATTACGCAGCCACCAGTTTTTATGGAATTCCGTGATGTAATACGTAATACAGAGCAAAGAATAATAAAAAATCCCTTAAAGTTGGCCAAGGGAAAATATCAAATTGACTTTGAGGATCTGGAAGAAAAAGCAACAAATGGGAACAATAAAATTTTGATTATTTGTAATCCTCATAATCCTGTAGGTAGGGTCTGGACCGAAAAGGAATTGAAACAAGTAGTCAGGATCTGTAAAGAAAATGACCTACTCCTTATTTCAGACGAGATACATAAGGATATCATTCTTTTTGACAATCAATTCACTTCAGTGCTGCAATTCATGGATGACCATGACAAGATTGTTGTCTGTACATCGGAAGCCAAAACTTTCAATCTTTGTGGAATTGCAGATTCAATGGCGATCATACCAAATCAAAGTATAAAGGATTTGGTTTCAAAAATATTTAATAAATATAACCTGGGAAGAACGAACGCACTGACAAGGGTGGCCTTAGAAGCTGCGTACAATAAAGGAAAGCCTTGGCTGAAGGATTTGATAAAAAAGATTGAAACCAACATCCAACATGTTGAAGATGAATTGGTCAACACCCAGATCGGGCTTATAAGTCCTGAAGGGACCTATCAATTATGGTTAGATTTCAGAAATGTCTATAATGATTCAAAGGAAATGTCAGATCATTTAACAGAGTACTCTGGAATTGGGTTGAACGCAGGACACTGGTTTGGTCGGGAAGGCGCATTGTTTATGAGGATGAACATAGCGACATCGGGCAAAAAAGTGACTGATGCGATCAAAAAGATAAAAAGTGCTATTGCTAATAAAATATAACTTATTTAAGCACTATATCCAGATTTATACTTATTAAACTGGCCATTTAATTAAAATCATCAGCTTTGGACTCCACGTCATGGTATTTGTACATCATTTATGCCCAATTCATCTAATTTTATACGCTCAAAGGTCATTTGTGCTTGACTACCTTCGTACAAAATGCCAATGGTATTATTATTTATGGATGTTAGGCTAGAATAACCACCCTTTAAATCAAGCTCATCCAAAAGTAGAAAGTGGCTGTCTGGCCAAGTTTTACCTTCATCAAAACTCACTTTTATTGTCATCCTCTCACGTCTATATTTAGAGTCAGGGTTTGAAAATAATAAAATACTTTTTTGATGACCGTTAACATCAATATACCTGTGCTTATAGATCGAAGCCATACAAACTGGTTCTACTAATGTATTGTGATGAGTGGAGTGTTGTATCCAACTCTTTCCTAGATTCTGTGTGATAAAAATGGCACGTCCATTTTTATCTGATTTATCTTGATTATTTCTATTATCGCGCATGTTTTGCATAATGCTTCCATCACTCAACTGAACAACCATATTTTCAGTTGTATTACTAAAAGAAGGTTCACTTGTTTGCCAATTTAGACCTCCGTCTTTACTATAAGTAATGCAGGAAAAAGGGATTTGATTTTTATCTTTACCTTGGCTCGGAAATACCAATGTTCCATCATCAAGTGTTATTCCGCTACCTGGGGCAGGTGCTAATAAGTGCCATTCACTCTTTTTTGCCTGTTTTGTAATGTTTATAGGTCCACTCCACGTTTTACCATCATCGGTAGATTTAGTTATCAAAAACTGAGAGGTTCTGTTTATGTCAAATCCGCGCAACGATCCAAATTTACTCCATTGATGGTTCCAACTAATTGAGTCTGCTGTAAGATTTTCAACAGGTTTGCCAGTTTTATGATCAATTACACCATGCATCCAGCAACCTGCAATATAAATCGCATCGCTGTTTTTATCCACTAAAATACAAGCGTCACTAACCCCGTTGAATTTTTGTGGAAGATTTCCGTATTCACCCATATCTAAGGCTATTTGCATTGGCTCCCATGTATTTCCGCCATCCAAACTTCTGCTTACACCAATATCTATATCTCCCTGCAAATCTCTACTTCTGTCTCTTCTTACATCATATAAAGCAAGTAAAGTATTTTCATTAGTACACGCTAAACCGGGGATGCGATATCTAACAACACCATCATCGCCTCCTTTTCTTAATGCAAAACCTATACGCTGCTTTATTCGGTTGATATCGATTGGTAGAATTATGGTTTCAGGGTCAAAAAACCCTGCTTTTTTTATTCCTGTTGAGATTTTATTCCCAAGCGATGCACTATAGGATAATTTTACAGCTATAATAAAATACTGGGTTTTAATCTGTAGTGGTGAGGTAAAAGAAAAAGCCGCATGTTTCCTAGGCAAAGACTTCCTTTCAATTATTTTACCATTATCTGCATTCCAGCTGCTATCTTGGTCCATACCTATAAGGAAAACAGAATCTATATCGTTGATATCGGTTGTTCCTTCAAATTCTAGCTCTACTTTTTTTAGTGATAGTTCGATAGTACTATTGATTTTAAACTGGAGTACTGGTGTAAATGATTTGGATTTTAATATAGGTATTTGAACCCTGTTTTGTTCTATTGAAATTGCCTGCCCCCAAGCCGAAAGAAAAGTAAGTAAAGAAAATACTAATGTGGCCGTTATCAGTCTCATTTTTATAATAATTTGGGATCAGTTATATCAAAGCTTACCAGCAATTACAATTTTATGGTTCTGCAACAGAATAAACCACATTTTAATGCAATTTGAGTCAAATATGTGCTAGGTATATAATCTACCATCGAAAGATAAATTATTAATATGGAGGGCACAAATCTAAATGACTATGTCGGCAACGACCAGTTGGATAACCTGATATGTAATATATCATCTACCTTAGCCAGTTATACAACATATTCTAAAAGCATGGATTGAAATATTAGCTATTTATAATTGAAAGTATTTAACATTAATAATAAAATAAGGTATTGTAATCGGAAAGTACTCATATTGTTAAAAACTCAATGAAAAAAGTCATAGTAAATTTAGATAATGAAGAATTTGGAGAAGAAGACTTTGGCTAGACTGTATCACCCTGACAAAGATTTACAGGATCCTACAATCTTTAAAAGCATATAATTGGTTGTATGTTTATTCTATGCGTATAATTTTTTTTAATTAAAAGGAAATAAGATTATCTGTGACTTTTCCAAATATAAATAAGAATAATTTCAAAATATCATTATAAATATATTACAAAAAATTGATATTGCATGATTAAAATAAATTATATTTAATAATTACCAAATAATATTTGTTTATCATTGGTAATATGTCCATACTCATCTATGCAGAAAAATGTAAGACTATATCAGTTGTTTACAGTATATTTTAATCAGTTCTTATTGATTTAATGACATAAATCATTTTATGTCTTTATCAAGTTCCCTACATTACAATTCATACTTAAAATAAGACAGTTTTTAAGTAAACCTCTCCTAATCAGAAATTTATTTCTACACTACTTAATTGAAATAAAATATATCTAATCTAAGATTACTACCTACCTCTCTAATTTTTTTTGACAGACTTTGTATTTGCAATAAAAGAGATTACCCCACGATCTGCCTTCTATTCAATTAATTATTACTGTTATGAAATCACAAAAACGACTTTTTGCTTTTTTGCCTATAGTTTTTCTTTTTCTTCTTATAATTTGTCAACTTTCAAGCCCATTAATTGCGAGCCATACTGGAATTGAAATCAAAAATAAAGGATTATCAGTGAACAGTTCTGTGTTGACCATACATGCAAAAGGTTCACAAGCAGGAGGGGTATTTGCCCATTTTAAGGTTTTTGTAAATGAACAAGAAGTGGGAGAGGCCTACACTTCTTCAACTTATCAGGTATACCAGTACAATTTATCCATTGATTCCAATTTAATTGAGCATGTGCAGATAACTTTTGATAACGATGCTGTAATCAATGGACAAGACCGAAATCTTTATGTACAAAGTATTGAATTAGCTGGTCAAGTAATTGAAGCTACTGCTGCTAACGTTACTTTTAAAAGAAATAATGGAGACATTATACCCTATAATGGAGTTATGGGTTGGGAAGGGGATTTGATATTTGATATTGAGGTCAAAATTTCACCAATACCCTACACTTATACCTCATTTAATGGTGATGTATACGATATGTTTTTATGGGAAGGTGATAACATAGTGATGCTCACCCAATCTGAAAAACTAGATGGCAACATTATGAAAGATTTGGTCGCCATACATGACAAAGCATATGATTTTTATTTTTCAGCTACAGGTAGGAAGCCAAATCTTTTATTTAATTATAATGGAAAAACCACTATTGCAGAAGTAGATAATACTTGTGGAGCAGGTTGTGGGTATTTAGGTCAAACTGGGATAGAAATTTTAGGATATTACTTCAATCATCTATATGAAACATATAAGAATGAGGGAAAGTATGACCAAATAGTGTTTTATGAACTTGGAAGAAATTTCTGGTATTATGGTAATCAAATCGAATATAAATCCCCAGACTCTACAGGAAGAATAACAACGGGATATGCCGTATTTATGCGCGATATATCCTATGAAGCTCTTAATATACCAGCAGCCGATTTTAGCGATATGCCATTTGAAGAGTTTACCGCTGTTGTAGAGGGTTTAATAGATATTTACTTAGCCGATCCTTCATATACATGGGAAAATACATTAAGAGTTGGAAAGGCGCCACCAAACCCTACTATAAATGGTTTGCAAGGCGAATCTTTATTTACTTCCTTTTTATATAGATTAAAGAGAGATTATGGTGGACTAGAATTTGTAAATAAAATATGGAAAGAAATAGAAAAAAGACCAGATGCAATTTCAACACAAGATGCAGTAGACAATTTTATTTTAGCAAGTTGTGCTGCAGCAAATAAAAACCTTACAGGATTATTCACTGAATGGCGTTGGCCTATTTCACAAAGTGCCATAGATGAAGCCAATACTAAATTTGGTTCAACAGGCTTGATTGTAAATGCAAAAGGAACACAAGCTGGAGGGGAATATGCGCATTTCAAACTTTACGTAAACGAACAGGAAGTTGGTGAGGCCACGACCAACTCTTCTTACAAAAACTATCTTTTTGATGTTTCTTCAATTACTGATGATATCAATACTGTAAAAATCGCCTTTGACAACGATGCGGTGATCAATGGAGAAGACCGCAACCTTTATGTGAACAGCATTACGGTCGGAGATAAAAAGATAGAGGCTATTGCGGAAAACGTAACTTACAGAAGAACTGACGGTAGTATCATCCCCTATAATTACGTGATGGGTTTTGCTGGAGATTTAATTTTTGAAGTTGGGCCAGTTTCTACAATTTGCGAAGGAGATGTGAATTTAAGTTCTCAAGCGGAAGTAGATGCTTTTAGTTGTACAGAAGTTTCGGGTTCTTTGACTATAAAAGGTGATGACATTGGCCATCTGGAAGGCCTTTCTCAATTAATACACGTGGGGGAAGATTTAAAAATAATTGACAATCCTATTCTTAATGATCTGTCAGGATTAAACAATCTACAAACAATAGGTGAATGGTTGGAAATAAGCAGAAACCAGCAACTAAAATACATTGATGGCTTGAATGATCTCAATGATTTGAATGGCATGAATATCATTGAAAATTTAAATCTTAAATCGATTACAGGTTTAAATGGTGATATAGAAGATACTGAATTGGTGATATCAAGAAATGATGCTTTAGATACCATTTCTGGATTTAACGGTCTATTAAAAGCCAATGATTATCTAGCTATTAATGCTAATCCTTCTTTAAAAACTATTAGTGGATTTAAAAAACTAAATACTACATTCATTATAGATATAATCGGTAATGTGGAATTACATAGTATAACGGGCTTTGAAGGTCTAACAAGGGTCAGTGAGTCGATACTCATCCAAGATAATTCTTCATTAGAAATATTGTTTCCAAATACGCAACTCAACTTTTCTGCTGAGTACACCAACATTAAGAATAATGATAAGCTGAAAAGCATAGATTTCCTTAATTATTATAAAGATGCCATTTCTTTAGAGATTACAGGTAATCAATCATTAGAAAATATAGATGCGCTTTCTAATTTACTAGAATCATACATCTGGTTAAAAGTTGCAGATAATCCAAATTTAAATAGCTGCTGTGGTTTATATAACCTATTGACTTTTGGAGAGCTACAAGGAACACTGATTTTAGAAAACAATGGTTCTAATTGTACCGAAGCAGATATTATCGCAAATGGGCCATGTAAGCAAGAAACTACCTTGTTTGTGAATGCCAAAGGTACTCAAGCAGGTGAAGAATCCGCCCATTTTAAAGTGTATGTAAATGATCAAGAAGTAGGGGATACTTACACTACATCATCCTATCAGACATATCGTTTTGGATTATCCATCGACTCCAGTAAGATAGAGCAAGTAAAGATTACCTTTGACAATGATGCTTTGATCAATGGACAAGACCGCAACCTGTATGTAGAAAGCATTGAGATAGGACAGAAGGAAATAGCAGCTATCGATAAAAATGTAACTTACAGAAGAACAGATGGCAGTATTATTCCATATAATGGTGTAATGGGCTGGGCAGGGGATTTAATTTTTGAAATTGAGCCAGACGTTATCAATTGTAACAGTGATGTAAAATTAACGTCTCAGGCCAAAGTAGATGCTTTTAATTGTAAAACAATAAAAGGAAGTTTAACGATTTCGGGTCAGGATATTACAAATTTGGATGGACTAAGTGGTTTAGATACCATCTGGAATCAATTAAGCATAATTGACAACCCCTTGTTAACAAATTTAGATAGTTTACAAATTCAAGGGGGTATTTCTGACCTACTCATTTCTAACAACAGTCAACTAAAAGATATTAGCGCCTTAAACAATATTTCAGTAGGTTTTTCACTTAGCATAGAAAAAAATCCTTCTTTAAAAGAATTAAATGGTTTACAACATCTAACAGGAATACGTACGATAAACATTTCAGATAATGACTCATTAAAAAATTTAAACGGGTTAGCTTCTTTGAAAAATGTCAGAGATATTTCCATTTCACGTAATGCCTCATTAGAAAATATAAATGGGCTATCTATGCTTACAAGTGTGGAATATGGAGGTGTTATTAGCAGCAACCCTAATCTTACGAAATTCTGTGGACTTTACGCATTGATAGCAACAGGCAATCGCTCTGTAGTAATTACGAATAACGCTAAAAACCCAACCTATGAAGATATTTTGGCCAATGGCCGTTGTGTTCAAGAAAATGGGTTGATTGTAAACGCAAAAGGTTCCCAAGCGGGTGGAGAATTTGCTCACTTTAAAGTGTATGTAAACGACCAAGAAATAGGAGAGACCACTACCACCTCTTTTTATAAGGATTACGCTTTTGATGTTTCTGCTATAACAGGTAATATCAATACAGTAAAAATAAACTTTTACAACGATGCTGTAATCAATGGAGCAGATCGTAACCTGTATGTTCGCAGCATTACAATTGTGGATAAAAAGATAGAAGCTATTGCGGAAAATGTAACCTACCGTAGAACAAACGGTAATATTATCCCTTACAATTATGTTATGGGTTGGGCCGGTGATCTGATATTTGAGATAAAACCTGAACCAATAGTATGCGAGGGGGACATCACTTTAACAACACAAGCCGAAGTAGATGCTTTTAGCTGCACCGAGGTTACTGGCAGTCTGACCATCTCAGGAAATGATATTATAAACCTTGATGGCTTGTCCAGTTTGTTATTTATTAGACAGGGTCTGAGTATTATAAATAATCCATTGTTAGCAAACTTAAAAGGACTCAATGCACTAAAAGACTGCGATTTTTTAACAATTGAAGGTAATCCATTACTCAGGGATCTTAGTGCATTATCGGCTTTAGAGGAAGTTTGGTCACTCGCTATTACTGATAATATATCTTTGGAGAGCATAAAGGGATTGGGAACACTGAAAGTAAATGGTATTTTGTTTATCAAAGGGAATGATGAACTAATTGAGATAGATGGACTGGATGTCACATCAAATTTCGATACTGAAATTATTATTTCTGAAAATGAGAAGTTGACAAGCTTAGGAAGATTTACCTCCCTTGAAGCTGCAAACAGAATTATGATAAGTAACAATGCAGTATTGGTAAATCTCGATTTCCTCTCTTCTTTACAATATGTGTTACAAATAGAGATAAGTGAGAACGGTAGTCTTCAAAATATAGACGGTCTTAGAAAATTGACAGATGTACCTGCAAGCCTTTCCCTTGCTAACAATATCAACCTTAGTAGTTGTTGTGGATTGTACCCGCTATTGAGCGGAAGTGGCACCATCGGTGATATCAACATTTCGGGAAACGGTACTGAGTGTACTGAGGCAGACATCATTGCCAATGGCCCATGTGATCAAGAAGCTACATTGATTGTAAATGTAAAGGGCTCGCAAGCTGGTGGGGAATTCGCCCATTACAAATTGTATGTAAATGATCAAATTGTAGGTGATACTTATACAACATCTACATATGAATCTTATCAATACAGTGGTTTACCCTATAATATTAGTAATATAAATATGGTGAAAATAACTTTTGACAACGACGCGGTAATCAATGGACAAGATCGCAACCTTTATGTAGAAAGTATTGAAATAGAAAAAAAAGAAATTACAGCTTCAGAAGAAAATGTAACTTATAGGAGAAAAGATAGCAGTGTTATACCCTACAATGGTGTAATGGGTTGGGATGGTGACTTAATATTTAGTGAATTGATGCTGATAGATAATACAGCATTTAGGAGAGGAAAGCTTAGTGGTAATACTAGTGTAAATAAAGATGTATCTCAAGAAATTGTTTTTGATGTTTATCCTAATCCAAGTAACAGCAGATTTAATATATCATTAGATAACATAGATTATGAATTACTTCAATTAGAGATTTTTGATCAAATAGGAAAAAATGTCTACAATCAATATGTTGAGAATATAGATGACCCAGTAATTGAAATAGATTTATCTTTATTGAAAAATGGTATTTATTACTTAAAGCTTAATTCCGATCAACATATTATTACTAGAAAAATTATTAAATATTAATAGAAAACAAGTATAGTTTGACTGTAAAAAAATAGGATACTTGGCATATGATCCCTAATTATGTTTGATCTGACATATGTTCCAAATCAAAAGGTCTGTTAGAGGAAAATTTTTGTAACCTAATCCATCCATTTGATCGAGTATCCTATCAGGAGGGATCAAGGTCAATATATCCAATGATATTCATGATTTTTGGACCATGTTCTCTAAAATTATACTTTGGATCCTTATTCTTTTGTCGGGCTCTTATTGTACTGAGAAAAAATAACTGTAGCTTGATTTTTTTGTAGGTGAATAATCCCTACTTTGGAAATTACTGAAAGTTCGCATCGATTTTCTATACTCGATCGCTTAAATTCTTATTTTAGCGAATTCTTGCCTACAAATATTTGTTTTATTAACAGAACCTATATTTTATAAAAATCCCGACCCCTGATCCCCACTCGCAGACTATTTTCTTTTTCATCATTTAGACCCCCTTTTGATATTGATCGAACTATACGGCAGGACCAAGGCCAAAAGGCATTTTCTGCAAATTCAATCCAACAAGGATATACCTATTTGTTGACCATAACAAGTATGTCATGAAAATATTCATCACAGGAGCATCAGGATCAGTTGGCAAAGCACTGATAAAAGATCTGTTAAAAGAAAGACATGAGGTTTACGGCTTGGCCAGAAGTGAAAAAGCTGCCCAAATGATCGGCGCATTGGGTGCCCGCCCAGTACGTGGAGATTTATGCGCAGTCAAAGCATTTAAACATAATTTATGGGGTATCGATGCGATCATACATGCTGGAGCAAAGGTAAAATTCCACGGTCGGTTGGATGAGTTTTATGAAACAAATGTAAAAGCAAGCAATGATCTAATAGAAGCCGCTATAGAGTCGGGCGTCAAAAAGTTCATATACATAAGTGCGGCAGTCGTTGTACTTGATGGGCATCCATTGATCGATCTGACAGAAAGATACGAACCTGAAAATAAAATCGAAAACGGTTACATTGTTTCTAAAATATTGGCCGAAAACGCTATCCTAAGGTATAAAGACAAAATAAAGATCGTTATTTTCCGTCCTCCTGTGATCTGGGGAAGAGGTATGCGCATTATGGAAGAATTTAGGGAGACCATTGAAAAAATGGGGTTTCCGACCATTGGCAATAAACACCACCACCTGGCCACTTGCCATACCAACAATTTGGATGCAGCGATATCATTGGCCATCAACAATGAAAAAGCCACAGGTATCTATCTAATAAATGACAATGAAAAAGTAGAGGTGCGGAAGTTCATGAAGGAATTGACAAAAGGGTACGGTATGGAGATGGGTGATTTGCATATCCCCAAGAAGTTGGCTTCGTTGTTGGCAGCTACCCTTGAATCTTTATGGAAAACATTTCACCTAAAAGGAGATCCACCTTTGACCAGGTTCATAGTACAACTCATGGGCACTGAGTTTACCATTGACGATACCAAAGCCAGAAGGGAGTTGGGCTATAGGCCAAAAATAAGTGTAGAGGAAGGCTTGAATCAATTGGTCGACAAAAAGTGACCAAAGTATATAACTGTAAAAAAACGAAATACAGACGATAGTAACATCACAGTGAGCGCGAAAGCCAGATCTCACATGATCCTATAAAGTACGACCCATTTCAATTTAGGGAGCTGCCCGACCTTAATTTTTATGTAAAATGAAAAAATGTACGATCTTTCTTTCATTACTTTTATACTGTATGCTCAATGGTTGTAGTAAGTGCCCTCCTATTTACACTTACAAGGTACCCGTCGCTTATGATGATGGTCTGCAGATAGGTACTTTGGAAGAGGTGGGCATGGACAGTTCAATCTTAAATGGATCGATCGATTGTATCCATGCCAACAGATACGATCAAGTACATGCAATATTGATATACAAAGACGACAGACTTGTTTTTGAAGAATACATGGAAGGCAACAGGTATAAATGGGATGGAAGGTATTACCATGGCGATAGGATACAATGGCACAAAGACAGCCTCCACATGATCATGTCCTGCACTAAAAGTGTTACTTCTGCCATTGTTGGAATTGCTGTGGACAAAGGCTATCTTGATGAAAATGAACCTATTTTTGATTACCTGCCCGGGCATCAACAATATAAAAAAGGAGGAAAGGAAAACATCACCATAGAGCACTTACTTACCATGACCACAGGTTTGGCATGGGATGAATGGGGTGCAGCCCATGGAACATCGGCAAATGATATTGACAGGATTTATATTGAATGCCAAAAAGACCCCTTGGCCTGCATTTTAGAAAAAGAACTGATCGATACACCTGGAGAAAAATTTACCTACAGTGGCGGCAATATGATCATTCTTGGCGAAGTACTCAAAAATGCCGTAGGGACCGATATAAAGGATTTTAGTGAACAACACCTGTTCAAACCCCTTGGAATTGACCCGGTAATCTGGTACCGGTTTGAAAATGGGGTTTTTGCCTGTGATGGCTCCATCATGTTGACACCCCGCAATATGCTCAAGATAGGGGTTACTTTTTTAGATGAGGGCTTATGGGATGGGCAACGTATCATCTCAAAAGAATGGGTTGAAAAAAGCCAAAGACCATATAAGGACAATAAGGACATAAATGTACCTTTAGATGATATGGGCAAAATGGATTATGCCTACACTTGGTGGCTCAAAGAGGTTTCAGCTGGTGGGAAAGATGTCAAGATGTATCAGGCCAGTGGTTGGGGTGGACAAGAGATCATAGTGATCCCAGGGACAAACATGGTAGTTGTTTTCACTGGAGGTAATTACGCAGTTAACAAACACATTCGTAAAATGCTTGAAAAGCATATTTTGTCTTCCATTCAATAAGGCATAATTGGTTGTATGTTAAGTTAAAAGCTTATAGTAATTATATTACTCTGTTTTATGCAATTAAGCCCAGCAATGACAAACAATGCTGAGCTTATATTAAAAGAACTGTCTTAGGTCTGAACCAAGTCTCTATTCCCGATTCAAATATTTTCTGATCTGATTTCCTGCAAAATCCAGCATACTTTGGGTTGAAGGCAAGTCCGCAAGAACATTGAGTAATCCAAAATCGTGAATGGTCCCATTAAAACGAACTGTACTAACTTCTATACCAGCCTGATCAAGTTTTTGGCCATAGGCTTCCGCTTCATCTCGAAGAATATCATTTTCTGCGACCATTATTACAGCAGGCGCTACACCTTTTAGCTGATCGATGCTTGCTTGTAAGGGTGATGCATAAATCGAAGCGCGTTCCTTAGGATCGGTAGTGTACTGATCCCACATCCATTTCATGATATTGGTAGTAAGGAACCTATCTTTTGCATAAGACTTGTATGATCCTTGTGAAAAAGTGGCATCAGTTACAGGCCAAAGTAGAATTTGCGCTTTGATATTTACATTATCATCATCTTTAGCTCTAAGCGCTGTAACTGCACTCATATTCCCGCCAACGCTGTTTCCAACAATCGCCAGTCTGTTACCATCTACATTAATTTCAGAACCATTTTGATACACCCATTTAGTAGCTGCATAAATTTCATAGATAGCTACTGGATATTGGGCCTCTGGCGATGGTGTATAGTTAACAAATACAGCTACTGCCCCAGAACGCACCACCAGATCCCTGACCAATCGCTGGTGTGTTGGGTAGTCACCTAAAATCCATCCACCACCATGTATGAACATAAATACAGGTAGCTCTTCTTTTACACCTTCCGGTCTTACAATATTAAGTTTGATCTCATGACCATCTGCGTCAATTGTTTTTTCCGATTCTTCGATCCCTGATAGATCGACCTCTACCGAGGCCTGTGCTCCGATCAATACTTGACGGGCGTCTTCCTTTGATAAGGTTTCCAAAGCTGGACCACCTGAAGTATTCAAAGCTCTTAAAAATTCTTTTGTCCCGTGATCCAAATTTGGATCTGATGCATAATCTTTCACTTGTGCATTTACATTGGTACCCATAATAATTAGGATTAAAAATTTAAAAATTGTTTTCATGATCTTTTGTTTCTTGGATTAAACCGTGTTTGATGATCCAAAGGTGAAGATTTGCATATTATAAATCAAATTAATACTTTTTAACTATCATTAATTCAATTTATAATCATGACCATTCAACAACTTAAGTATGTGATCGCATTGAATGAAGAAAGACATTTTGCAAAGGCTGCTGAAAAATGTATGGTAAGTCAGCCTGGTCTGACCATTCAATTAAAAAAATTAGAAGAAGAGATCGGGATTAAAATCTTTGACCGTTCCAAGGTCCCATTAAGACCAACAGGGTTAGGGGAAGAAATAATAGAAAAAGCAAAGAGGGTCATAAAGGAAACCAATGAGATCCGGGATTTTGTTATTTCAAAAAAGAATGAATTAAAGGGTACCATCAAAATAGGGGTCGTTTCCACTTTATCCCCGTATTTAATACCCATATGCTTGAGTGAGTTGCAGAAAGCAACTCCAGACATCCGCTACATAATAACCGAAGCATCTACTATAGACCTGCTAAAAAACATTGATAATGGAGAAATGGATATTGCCCTTATGGCGACACCTACCGGTAAAAAATTTGTTAGGGAATTTCCAATCTTTGAAGAACCTTTTATGGTCTATCTCAACAAAGAACATCCACAGGCCAAAAGTGAATGTTATAAGCTGGACAGCGATGATGCGAGTAATTTAATCCTGCTGGAAAGCGAATTTTGCTATAATTCCCAGCTATTGAATATCTGTGAATTAGAGTCATCAAGATCTACACCTAGATTTTCTTATCAAATCAATTCTATTGAATCCTTAAAAAGAATGGTAAAAGTAGATTTCGGGTTTGCTATTTTACCATGGTTATCGACAAATGGTGAGAAGGACCATCACAATGCCATTTCTCTTCCTTTTGATCCTCCTATTCCTGTTAGGGAAATAAGCCTGGTAACTTCCGATACGTTTTCAAAAAAACTATTGATAAAAAAAATCAGTAAAGTGGTGTATGATTGTCTTCCAGAAGAATTAAAGCAAAGAACTAAGCACAAAAAAATCAGATGGGATGATTCCCCTTACTTTATAAAATCAATATCTGATCGATCGTAAAATCAACTGCTTACAAAAATGTATATAGCACATTGTCAAAATATGGCCAACTTTAAACTCCCCCCTACTAATAAACCTCAGTTTATACTGAAAGCACATAATTGGTTATATATGTTCATTTAGTTACATGTTCATACCAAAAGTTGAAGAAAGAAATAATATGATATCAGCTATGTACAATTCTTTTTTTAGGATAAATAAACTGCATGTATGAACAAGCAAATGAACATAGCCACCAATAGCAGATTGATAAGGATGCCCAACCAATTGATACCGTCCTTCCAATAAAAGCCACCAAACCATCTGACCGCATAGAACATGATCTGCACCCTCCATTCCGCTACACCTCCGTCCCTCATCATCTTCCTGAACAACCTATCACAATCCTTTCTAGAAAAAGAACCATATTGTGGATGGAATGTATGTCCTTCGTATTGTGCCTTGAAATATTCAGCTGGTAACTTTCCTTTATATATATAGATGAAATCATGTACAAGTGCTGCAGCCCTATGCTTACCATCGGGCCAAAACCCAAGCCACCATAAAAACCTAGGAACAGAGGCACCGTCCCACCTAAAACCTTTTGGAACGGTCAATTTATTTTCTACGACCATATCCTCTTCCCTGGTATCTTCTTTTACCTCCCCTCCCCGCGATATGTAACCGCATAGGTCCCATTTGTAGGTATATTCCTTTGTAAGAACATAATAATCCTTTTTGAGTATCAGTACATCAGGTTGTATAAGTCGTCTCTTTTTTTTGTTGCCAGCCATTATCGAAAATCTTTTAGGATGGAAGGGGATCGTATTTTTTCTATATAGGTATCTTTAAATTATATAATTGGTCATATGCAATATGCTCATTTCAATCAGTGTGCAAAATATAAGGTTTTATCAGCTGTATATAAAACTATTGATTTTTGATGCCTAATGTTTTATTTTATCCTCGTAGGTTTCGATCCATTTTTCCGATGTCATCTTTGAACAAAGTTTACCGATCAGTTCAAATGGGATATGTTCAGGTTTTTTGAAACGGATACAACTTTTCCCCATATTTAATTTTGTCCTACTGTAGTCATGATATTGATCGATAAACCAATTTAGTATTTCATCATCTGCATACAGTCCCATATGATAGAGGGCTATATGGTTTTTTTGTGAGGCAATACTGATGAAAGGCAAAGGTTGTTCGGGGTCACAATGGTAGCCATTTGGGTATACAGAGTGTGGAACTACGAAGGAGATCATTCCATCCCCCATTATTTCTGTAAATCCGTTTGGCAAGTTATCAAGGACCACTTTTCTCAGTTTCCCGACCGCTGTTCTTCTGTCTTCATCCAGTTGTCCGATGTATTGTTCCGGTGTTTCAGTTTTCATTTTTATATCCTCCTTCTTATTTTGTTGTCGTCGTGTCCATTAATGTCCTTTTAGAATCGGCCGATCGTATAAAATACACAGCTTTTTTTAGTTTATCGATTATCTGTTTAATACCAGATGAACAATATACAACTAAAAATATCCAAAATATAAAAGATTTGGCAATTGGCCAATAGGGTTTAAGACCCATAGCCGTCAGGTTATTATATTTAACCCGTTGGGTGAATTGTTTTCAAAGAAATATGGGTAAAAAAAGGAGCATCTTTCTATAAATGAGTAAATTAATAGTGCAAACAAATCAATAAAACTCATTAGAAAGATGCATGACATTAAAAGAAATTACGATAAAATTTTGGAAACTATCAAGCCTTTTTATCAATAATATTCTTAATTGCTATGGTAACTTAAATAGGCTAGGTCCCAAACCTAAAATGGCCGATATCCAAATAATTGCCCTTGCCATAACCAGTGAATATCTTTCTATTGACAGTGAAAACCTTTTGTTCAAAAAGATTTCCAGTTGCCATAAAAATGATTTTCCGAACTTGATTTAAAGGAGTCAATTCAATAAAAGAAAAAAAGCACTTTTTGCTGTTATAGAACAAATCCGGCAGCAGTCAACCAATAAATTTACTTCTAGTGAGGACTATTTTATTATCGACTCCATGCCTGTAGAAGTTGCTAGGATCGGTAGGGAAAAACAAAGTAAAGTTTGTAAAGAATCTTTTGAAACTGCTCCTGATAAAGGATATTCCCCCTCGCAGAAAATGTATTTCTATGGCTATAAACTCCATGGTATATGTAGTGTCAACGGAGTTTTTCAAAGTATTGATCTGACCAAGGCCAGTGTCCATGATCATCAAATATTGCCAGACTTAAAGTCACAACTAGCCGATTTTGTACTTCTTGGAGATAAAGGATATATTGGTAAAGAAATTCAACTTGACCTTTTTGATCAAGCTAGAATTCAGCTGAAAACACCTTCAAGAAGCAATCAGAAGGACTATAAGCCTTATCCGAGGATCTATAGGAAAGCCAGAAAAAGACTGGAAACGCTATTTTCACAATTAACAGATCAATTTATGATGAAAAGGGATTACGCTAAATCTTTCAGAGGCTTAAGAACAAGGGTCCTTTCCAAGATAACTGCTACAACAGTCATTCAATTTATTAATCATTTTTTATTGGGTAGAAATATCAATGCACTTTAAACATGCTATTTTTTAATTCACCCAACGGGTTATATTTAGTATTATGGAAATTACCGCTTTAGCGGTAATTTCCACACTTTGATAATTTTATCCCTGTTCTTTTGAATACCCGGTAAAAATGGTAAATTGGATGGGATAATGATATATGGTTTTCCGCATACAAAACAATACTGGGGCATGAACAATTGGATATCTATCTTATTACTTTTTTTGACCTTAGATGTCTTTGCACAAAATACCATAGTATTACGACCGGATAGTAGGGACATAACCATCAGCAAAGAGATATATGGCCATTTTTCCGAGCATCTGGGTACCTGTATATATGGAGGTATATATGTAGGTGAGGATTCCGATATCCCTAACATAAACGGCTATAGAAAAGATGTGGTAGAGGCATTCAAGGAACTGAAGGTACCTGTCCTGAGATGGCCCGGTGGTTGTTTTGCCGATACCTACCACTGGAAGGATGGCATAGGCCCCAAGGAAGATAGACCGTCGATAGTAAATGTATTCTGGGGCGGTGTCACCGAGGACAATAGCTTTGGTACCCATGAGTTCCTGGATTTTTGCGAACTGATAGGGACAGAACCTTATCTGAGCATCAATGTAGGGACCGGCACTGTACAAGAAGCAGTCGAGTGGGTCGAATATGTGACTTCCAGTAACCAGAGTCCTATGACCGAACTGCGCAAAAAGAACGGCCGTGAAAGACCATGGGATGTGAAATATTGGGGGATCGGTAATGAGAATTGGGGTTGTGGTGGCGATATGGCCCCAGGATATTATGTAGATATCTTTAGGAATTATTCCTCTTATATCCGAGGTAAAGATTTTCAAAAAGTGATATGTGGGCCATCAGGAGGTGATACCGCTTGGACCAAAAAGATATTGACAGGACTAAAAGGGAAAGATCACCTGGCACAGGGACTTTCCCTTCATTATTATACGCTACCTACAGGGAAATGGAGCAAAAAAGGTCCTTCCATCGATTTCGAGGAAGATATGTGGTTTGCGACATTGCGGAATACCATGCTGGTGGAAGGTTATATAAAGGAACATCTGGCCGTTATGGACGAATACGATCCTGAAGGAAAGATCAAGTTGATAGTCGATGAGTGGGGTACCTGGTACGATAAATTACCCGGGACCAAAGATGGTTTTTTGCAACAACAGAATACGGTCAGGGACGCAGTGGCCGCAGGGATCAACCTGAATATCTTCAACAACCATGCAGACCGTATCAGCATGGCCAATATCGCCCAGATAGTCAATGTATTGCAGTCCGTTATCCTCACCAAGGGAAAGGACATGGTAAAAACACCTACCTATCATGTTTTCAAGATGTATAATGTTCATCAAGGGGCCAGGTTGATACCAATGGATATCGAAACGGAAGATTACAGTTTCAATGGCGAGAGTATCCCAGCACTGACAGCCTCTGCCTCTGAAAGGGATGGGGTCACGAACATTACCATAACCAATGCAGATCCCAATAGACCAAAAGTCATTGATTGTAAGTTGGACAAGGATTTTACAACGGTTTCCGGTAAAATAGTGACCGGTAAAAAGATGACCGACCATAACGATTATGGAAAAGAGGAAAAGGTAACAATATCGGATCTTAAAATTGGGGAAGTAGCCAATGGAAAACTAAAAATGCAGATACCCCCACATTCGGTGGTCCTTGTCCAGTTGCAGTAGGAGCGAAATAATCAAATAGATCCATTTCTAGTTTTCGGATAAAAACCAGCAAGTGACCGAGTTTGATCGGAGTGACAAGATATGATCTAATACCTGCTCTAATGGAACTGCTTTTGACCCTGATATATCACTATCTTAAAAACTCAAGACTGGACAATACAATGGGACTGTGGGCTATCCTAGCTGAATATAGGTTTGGTCTGGGCACATCATATATCAACCATCTTTTTTTTGGGATCTATATCTTTTCCTGAAATCCCGTGGGGTGCAACCATTCATATTCCGGAAAGCAGCATTAAAGCGGCTTATCGAGTTGAACCCACATCCATACAATATATCGGTGATACTATCATCTGAAGATATCAATTTCCGTTTTGCATGTGATATCCTTTGTTGTATCACATATCCGTTCAGGGTCGATCCAAATGCTTTTTTAAAGATGACATTGGCATGATCGGGATGCAGGTCCACTTCCCTTCCAACATCTGCGGCCTTGATCGGGCGATGATAGTTCTTTGCGATGTAAAGGGCTATTTTTTCTACTTTGCTGATCTGGTTGGAATGGATGATCGAAGCCCCATCCTGCTGATAGAGCGGGACCCTTTTGGACATCCTCAATAATCTTGCATGTATCTCCAATAAGGCAACATTATGTCCATCCTCTTTAGATAGGTCCTCTTTCCAATTTTTAAAAGAAAATTCATCGACTAAAGGATCGCCCCCCTTATCTTCTATCACCATCTCCCCTTTTAATATCCGGTCCACAAAAAATGAAGGTAGCTTCCATTCGAGGAACCCTGCCAAGGGTACCGTACATACATAGTATGGGGCAGATTCAGTATGCCCAACGATCTGATGGGGGACAAGTCCCCAAAAAAGTGCCAGGCTTTTTTCAGGTACCGTTATCTTGGATCCTTGAAAAAGATAGGTGAGCATCCCTTTGGGGAGATAATTGATCTCGATCTCATTGTGTCTGTCAGGCCTTCCCATGAGGTCCGGTCTCCAGGTCTCACAAGTCAGGCCATAGGGCCTGAATTCAACCCTTTTCTCATCAAATGTATTGAAATTCTCGGAATCCAACATGTATATCTCAATATATGATTAGTTAGAATGATAAATCGAGGTTAAATTTACATAATTGTTTTTAAATATCGACCAGTACAAATACTATCAAGATCATAGGATCCATCGAGATACATATCCCTTTAGTCCCATTATGAAAATGTACATCGGATCGATATTACTTGTAATCTTTTGCTTTCCGGTCTTTTGTCCGACCGCTCAAACAGTAAAAGAAAAGAAAGTTGACACGGAATATAGGCCCAGGATAATCAATACGACAGACCTAGGGGCGGATCCCGATGATGAAAGATCAATGGTGCGCCAGTTGGTCACGGCCAATGAATTTGATATCGAGGGCCCGATCGTAGCTACCGGTCGCTGGAAAAAAATGTAGGGCAATACTTCTTTGTAGACAAGATAGTAGCTGCCTATGGAAAAGTATATCCAAATCTCAAAGTGCATGCGGACGTGTATACGACACCGGGATATCAAATGATAAATATTATACCATATTAAATCCACTGAAATGAAAGATGTAATTTTAATGAAACTCATATTGTTTGCAATGATATCCCATTCATCTGCACAACAATTGGCATTCCCGACTGCTGAAGGTCATGGAAAATACACAAAAGGTGGTCGTGGTGGAACTGTTTATGAAGTGACAAATCTGAACGATAGTGGAGATGGTAGCCTTAGGGCTGCAATTGATGGTCAGGGACCGAGAACAGTAATTTTTCGAGTTTCTGGAAATATTGAACTTGAAAGTCCTTTAAAGATCAAAGATCCATACATAACCATTGCCGGACAAACAGCCCCAGGTGATGGGATTTGCATAAAAAACCATCAATTGAGCATTGACGCTGACCAAGTGATCATAAGGTACATCAGGGTAAGGTTAGGGGACATGTCCGGGAAAGGATATGATGCGATCGGAGGACGCTATCATAAGAATATCATCCTTGACCATGTATCTGCGAGCTGGAGTGTAGATGAATGTATCTCCATTTACCGCTGTGACAGTGTGACGGTCCAGTGGTGTATCATCTCTGAAAGCCTATTTAAATCTGCCCATGAAAAGGGACACCATGGGTTCGGGGGCATATGGGGCAGTGATCATAGTACCTACCACCATAACCTGCTTGCCCATCATTCGAGCCGTAATCCACGCTGGGCATCAGGTGTAGGATTCAATGATTACCGTAACAACGTGATCTATAATTGGGGTTATAACAGTTGTTATGGTGGCGAGAGGATAGAGGACAGTTATCCCGACCGTTTCAATTCTTTTACAGTAAATATGGTGGCAAACTATTATAAACCAGGACCAGCGACAGAGCCGGGACCCGTATCCTATCGTATAGCAAGACCTTCCTATAAGAAAAATGAAGAAATGCATGGATCATGGTATGTATCAGGAAATGTAATGGAGGGAAATCCTACTGTTACTGCCGACAACTGGAACGGAGGGATACAGAAAGAGTATGAGACCCAGGACCTGGACCTATTGAAACTGAAAGGGCCTTGGCCTTCGATGCCCATCGATCAACAATCTGCAGAGGATGCATATATATCGGTATTAGAAAAAGTTGGGGCAAATTTACCCAGGAGGGATGCCGTGGATGTAAGGATAATCAATGAGGTAAGGGAAGGCAATGCAACCTTTGAAGGCGCTGGCTACAAACAGGTAAAGCAAGTCAAAGATAAAACTGTCGTCTGTGGGATGATCGATTCACAGGATGATGTAGGCGGCTGGCCCGAACTAAAAAGTGGACCGGCCCCCAAAGATTCAGACCAAGACGGAATGCCTGATGATTGGGAAGATAATAACGACCTGGATAAGTCAGATCCAGATGATAGGAATGATATATCACCGGACGGATATACCATGTTGGAAAAATATTTGAACAGTATCCGATGAAATACACAGTAGGATCAAATGTCCCAGACTGTATCTATATCGGACCATTGATCGAACAAGCTTTATTTGGGCATTATACCGTTACTTTTTAAAAAGAGACCTTGAATAAAAATGAACAAGCTGATATCCATTTTCCCTATCTATTTTATGGTGACCCTTGCTTTGGCACAAGATCCTATGGCAACCAGGCCAAGGGTCATCATCAGTTCAGATATAGGTGGTACCGATCCAGATGATTTTCAATCGATGATACACCTGCTGATGTACGCCGATATCTTTGAAATTGAAGGGTTCATATCTTCCCCCTATGGAGAAGGGAGGGAACGGCACTTTATGGAAATGATCGATCTATATGAAAAAGATCTAAAAGTTTTAAGACAACAGGCACCTGGGTTACCTGGGGCAGGATATCTAAAAGGGATCTGTAAACAGGGTGCCATATCAGGTGCCCCTTTTAAAGGTTATCGAAAAGCTACAGAAGGTTCGGATTGGATCATCAAATGTGCCAATGGGCAAAGTAAAGGACCGCTTTGGATATTGGTTTGGGGCGGTCTGGAAGATCTGGCCCAAGCGTTGCACGATGCACCAGGGATAGAGGAAAAGATCAGGGTATATTGGATAGGTGGTCCAAACAAAAAATGGAGTGCAAATGCATATGCCTATATTGCAGGGAACCATCCAGATCTATGGTTCATCGAAGCAAATGCGACGTACCGTGGATGGTTCATGGACAAGGGTTCACCAGAAAAGGTACATGGTGATGCTTATTATGATAATTTCATCAAAGGCCGTGGGGCCCTGGGCCAGGATTTCAAGAACTACTATGATGGCCGGATAAAGATGGGTGATACACCCTCTTTGGCCTATCTGATGAACGGTGACCCGAACGATCCAGAAGGTGAAAGCTGGGGAGGGAGTTTTGTCCCAATAAATAGGAGTACAAGGAATGTTTTTGAAAGGAACACTACAAACCGTGACACAATAGCTGCATATGGTATAATAGAGTGGATATTCAAAGGGCCCGTGCAGGATATCCCTGAAGATTCGGTCTGTTTTTCTATCGATATCCAAGGGCAGGTATGGCCAGGATATTATTTGGGTGAAGGCAGATATGGCATAAGATATTCATCTAAAAAGCCAGAGTACGGAAAGTATGTGACATTCAGTGGTATCCAAGAATTGGATGGTCTTAAAGGGGGGTATGTAAGTATTGCATCATGGCCAGGTAAACCAGGTAGATCCGATTATAGACTAGGGGAGAATTGGTTCAGCGATAGACCTGATGAAGACTTGTATATTGACGGTCAACAAGGGGCAAGGACAGTTTCAAGATACAGGGAAGAGTTCCTGATGGACTGGGCCGAACGTTGGAGCTGGCTCGAGAAATAAAATTGTTATCCTTTAAAATGCCCAAAAGTAGATCAGCAATTTTAAAAGCACATAATTGGTTGTATTTTCAGTACAGTCATTGTAGAAAAATGTAAGGTTATTTTAGCTCTATACACTCGGTTCAGTCAACACCGCATTCATGTTGGGCTCTACGAGCAACACGAATGCTTAGTTATTGTGCATTGTGTTTTCTTTCAAAATAATAGAAAATCGTTCCTGTCAAAACGATAGTGTCCTTGAATTTCACAATTGACCTTTCATCTCCTCCATATCCGAGATGATCTCATTAAGTTTTTTGAAAAGGTTACCATAAAGGAGGTTTACATCAAACTTGTAGATTTTCTTAGAAAAGATGGTCATTAAAAGAGCGATGAGCCCTGTTGACCCCCAAAAAAGATAACCGACTTCCATATTGCTTAATGGAAGTATTTCATTCAGAATCAAGAAAGATGTGAGCTCTTCCCGTCCCTTAGCAAACCAAATCATCGAAGCAGCAGCAAAGAGTGCAAGGGGATAATAAAATTTGCTGTATCGAAGGTTAGTTTTGAATTGCGTTCTTAACCAGTTCCTAAGATTTAATAGATACTGGTAGCTATTATCTGTTAGATCCAGGTCCTTAAGTTCTTTTAGTTTATAATGTGTATGCACTGCGGGAATTGCAAACAGGAAAAAGAATACTATAGATATCCAGAGGGGTTGTGATGAAAGGAATCCGTACAGGGGTATGACCACCGAAAAACCCATCAACATCCACACATTGAATCGACCCATTCGCAAGATCTTATCCATGATATGAATCGATTTTCGATTATACAGATCTTCTATTTTGGGGATTACTATTTCTTTTTGACTTGCTAAGCCGCTTTTCCAGATATCTTCAATTGATCTTTCCATCGAGCATTTCCTTTAACTTTGATTTTATTCGTGTGATACGAACACCCACAGTGTTCTGATTGAGCCCCACTACGCCTCCAATCTCTGCGTAGCTCTTTTCTTCCAGATAGAGCAAAATGATCGCCTTATCAACTTCTTTCAGTTTCCTGATGGCCTGAAAGAGCTTTTCGAAATCATTGTCGCTGTAGTCGTTTTTATTGCCACTATCTAATGCTTCGGGCAGTCTGTCATGTTCGGAGTAATTCAGGCCCATCTTTTTATCTTTTCTTAATAGGGTCAAACAGACATTTAATGCAACCCTATATACCCAGGTCGACCATTCTGACTGGCCTTTGAAGTTTTCATGACTTCTCCATATCTGTAAGCAAACTTCCTGGTAATAATCCTCATAGTCATCATAATTTTATGCACTCCATTTTTAGATAAACTGAACGAAATAGAGGGCTGGATTTTTAAAAGACTTTCTTTCCTTACAACAAAAAAAATCTATTTTTTTGAAGGAAGTTATGAACACCTGACAGAATATCTAAAACAATCAGATGGACCTTACTCAATAAAATTTCATAAGTCTAAATTAGTAATTACGGCCCATTTTTCATTTGGTACTTTAACAACTAGCAACAAGGGTTTTGTTGATAAACCTAGAATTGATGCTATAGTAGAATCGGTCTCATCCGATCGACAACAAATTACATTGTTTCTAAAACCATCGGATACTTCTATTTTCTCAACAATATTTGGATTGATCATCTTCCTGATCACTTTAAATCTTAAAGCACACATCTTGGTACTGATATCCGCTTTAATGATCCCATTTTGGTTTACATGGATATACAATATCCAGCGTAATCACCTGATCAAATCTATTGCCGAATCTTTACGATTGAGAAAAAAGGATGTTTGAATTCTATAGTATTTTGAAAAGTCAACTATATATGAGAAGTATCTTATTGATTTTTATATCAGTATTCAGTTTCCAGTCTTATGGACAGAAAAGCTACAGGATTGAAAAGCTTTTATGGAATTATACACAACCTTCCGAATATATTTCGCGAGTCGATAATTTTGAAGAAGAAGTTAAAGCAGGTCAGGAATATATAAGAGAAGAAGAAGATGAATCTACGCATTCGAATGATGACAAGATACTCTTTGCAATTGCAAAGAGTGATTCTGCTGAAATGAACATTGTATTGGCCAGCTTTAAAAATAACGGAAATATTGAAAAATTTACCTTAGAAGGTTATGCTGAGCAGCTAGGAGAGTATCTTAAGGAAAACCCCAAAAATGATGAACTGGAAAAGACTGTGACCGTAAGTGTGAGTGACATAACAATAGATAAAATCAGGTTTTACCTTATCATTAAGACGACAGATTTTACTAAAAAGGACTATTCTTTCACTTCCGATTATTATGTTACTGAAGTACAAGGAAAGGAATTTTCTATTGCTGATGTTTATGACAATGAAATCGATAAACAGAAGATTAAAAAATCGATATTAGAATCAACATTTGAGTAAAAAAATGTTTGTTGACAAGTTATGAGCTTAATGAGTGCTTTAAAATGTGGGAAACTCTTTTTGAATGTACAGTTTTAAATATCTAATATTTTAAAGCCTATAATTGTCCATTATGACAAAATGATATTGCAAAATAAGTTTTCTTAAATCTATACTGAAAGTAGTTGATTACGGCTAATTGAATTTATGGATGTCCCCCAAATTTTAAAAAGAGAATTATTAATCCTTTTAGGGCTATTTGTTATTGCAGTAATTCTTTTAGGATTTGGAAGTTTGAGTAGTGGGGTGATTAATTTAAATTTTATCTATGCCTATTTAGGCACTACAAATTTAAATATCTTTTGGGCTATACTATTATGGATAATATATTTTACCTACTTATGTAGGCAGATTATTTCATGCTTTGATTTGCTACTTCCAAATATGATACTATTGATTGCTTGTATTTTCTTGACAGCTATGATTTCTTATAATATTTGACAATTAGGTAACAGTCGGGTTATTTATCCCCCATTGAATTTATACCCAGAAGATTATAAATCTTTAGAAGCTCTTGTTTCTGAAAAACAAAGTGTATTATCAATGGTAAGATTGTTGATCATATTGACAATGATTATAACTGGTATACTTTCTATAAAAAAATCAAAAAGCTCATAATTGACCATAATGTTCAATACCAAATATCCTATATTTTGATGATATTTAGCCTTGACTTAAAGTTTTTATGGTTTCATTAGGTGCAAAATCTCCATAGCAAAATACCTTAAAACTAAAATGTAATCTAGAGATATAGGAACGCTATTAGTTTTCACTTAAACTACTATTATCTGTAATCCCATTTGTCCTTTTGATTGGACTGATTGCCACACTGCACTGGTAACCAACAGTATCTACAGTCTGACAAACAGTTTTTTCGAAAATAAGACAACTAATTATATTTTAATCGGGACCTTACTTCTTGGAATGTCAATCCACTTCTTGAACAAGTCAAGAAAGAAAAAAAACTATGATAATTGGGACTAGACAAAGGTAAATTGATCAGATCTCAAAAGGTCCCTTCTAGAGTATCTGACCAAATACATATCGCAAACAGTCCCAGCCCATTTATTTTCAGTATTTTACCTGTTTCCCCTTAACCTCTATTTTTTAATTATTTTCAACTGTATCTGCTCATTACCTAAGTTAACCTGAAGAAGGTATGTGCCACTTCTGCTTGGTAGTTGAAGCTGGTGCTGAAGGCCATTAAGTGTCCCATTGGATACCTCTTTACCTGAAAGGTCGAACAAACTATAGGTCGAATGAATTGGTAAACCTTCTAAATTAATCAAACCATTAAATGTAGGATTTGGATAGGCAACTACCTTTTGACCATTGCTATTTTCCGAAATGGAAGTAGGTAAACATTTTATTTCTTCTATAATGGTCAATTGAAGTATAGCCGTGGAGTCACAGCCAGCAACGTTGGTGAATAATTTTTCATAAATCCCTGATTCTGTATAAGTCATCCCGTTCCAGTCGTATGATCGACATGTTTCGACAGTTTTTTTACTGAGAGATGTTTCTAGAATGGTCAGGTTCAATGTTACTGTTGAATCACAACCTACAGAACTTGTAAACAACTCCTGATAAATTCCTGATTCTGAATAAGTAGTCCCATTCCATTCATAACTTTCACAGGCCTCAACAACTTCTTCGTTGGAACTTGGCTCACAATATTGATCAGCTCCTACATCTACTCCGATAGAAGCAATCCTAATATCTCCATCAATATCATTGGTCACATCACTCAGGAATGTGCCAAATCGGTAGTCAGAATCATCAGTGATGTGGAAATCATCATCATTGACAAAATTTGGGGCAAAACTTTGGGAGTTTTGATCATAAGTACCTTCATTCTGCCAATCTTCTAATGTTGCATAATTTGTAGTAGCGTTCATTCCCTCATAAGTGATGAAGGGCTTTGGCCCAGTGATATCATCAAAATGATACAGGTTGTGATCTAGGCTGAGGTTCAAGTCGTCATCCTCATCTACAATCATCATAAAAACGTCCACTTGTCCCCCACCTACAAAAATGTTATTAATCATCCTGTGGCTTACATCTCCAGTTGCATCTCCGCTTTCTTCAAAGAAGATTACCTCATCCCGCTCTTTCTGAGAAACTACTGTGTTATGGATGAAATCAAGATTGATTTGCCTATCCAGAAAAACAATATCTCCAAAGAAGTTATTGACCACCTTTAGGTCTACGGTCCGACTCGCATAAAAAGCTTCTCTATCTATTGATCGAACAATATTCTGCGCTATAAGAGCTAAAGTATCCCTACTCAAATCAATCCCATATTCTGTATTTTCAATGATATTTCCTTTTATTGCTGAACTATTCGTTTCATCCAACAAAATCGCAAAACCAGATATTGTTGAATCGGTACCATCAATGCTGTTTGTGGTAATGGCAAGATTTTCTATTTCATTTAATTCAATACAGCTATTAAAATATCCAGAGAAGTCATTGTTTTCTATTGAAAGATCAATTCCTGTTCCTGTATTGGTAATAACTTCTCTGGCTGTCTGGAAATCATTTTCTAAGATATTGACATCATGATGATCTCCTAAAACAATATGAACTCCCGCCCCACTAAATGAACAGCCATCTACTGATAGATCATTTACACTATCTGCAAAAAGAGCACTGGATATATAAAAATCATTATCATCAAAAACAGCGTCTTCACTGTCATTTTTGAAGCAGATATCAACTAATGCAGTATTATCAGCATTGATAATTGAAATCCCTTTTGTGTCATAGGAATTAAATCGAACTTTCCCATCTGAGATATCATCCATCTCTAGGGTAAGGTTTCGGATGGTAATATTATACGTTTCATCTATCAGGATACCTGCTTTACAGGCTTCAATGTCCGTTAATGGATGTAAGATGGTAGCAGCTTTGTCTTCGCCATTAAAAGCTACAGAAAAGTCCCCTGTGTTTACAGAACTTAAATTTAGTGTATCATTGTAAGTACCTGCTTCAACTAAATATTCAATATCCCCAATGATTGTGGCATATCGCAGTTCTAATGCTGCTTTTGTAAAATTAGGATAATCTGCTTCTGAAGATGATCCAATGATGAAGTTTCCTTCTAAGAAAAGAGGTGTAATGGTCAATTCAAGTGTAGCAATACTATCACATCCATCCTGATTGATGAGCGTTTGTTCATATATACCAGTTCCTGTATAGATAATCCCGTTCCAATCATAGAAGCCTTCAGCTGTGATTGCGCCACTACCAGCTGTTGGTCCAAGGATGGTCAGGTTCAAGGTAACCACACTATCGCAACCATTAGAAGCTACAAACTCCCCAGTATATTCACCTGATTCAGTCAGTGTATTTCCATCAAATTTGTAAGACACGCAGGCCTCTACTGAAGCAGAAACTTCTATTGCTTCACAATATTGATCAGCGCCTATATCCACGAAACCTTCAACACGTGTTTCACCATCTATATCAGTGGTATACTCTGAAAGGTATGTCCCAAATCGAAAGTCTCCATTGTCTATTCGGAAATCCGAACCATCAATAAATTCAGGGCTCTGCAAAACAGAATTCTGATCAAGATTGATGAGAGTTTTCCATTCTGATAAAGAAAACTCTCCAAATACTGTCGTACCATTCACGACAACATTACTTGAATTACCTTCCACTGCCATGCCCAGGTCTGCATCGAAAAGGTTATAATCAGCAGTTATATTAAAAGTGTTGCCCGACAATGGTTCAAACATAATTGCTGTATTACCATCACCATCCTGGGGGACCACTCCACTGAAAATGTTATTCTTCAAGACCAAGTTATCACCCCCAAAGGTGAAGATGACTACTGGCTGTGTTATAACAAAATAATCACCACTGGCCTTAAAATTTCTAAATCCAATTTGGTCACTATGAAAGGTATTATGGATGATGTCTATAGAATTACATTTGTCAACTCCAAAAGCAACACGCTCTGCAGCTATAATGTTGTTAAAGAGCTGAATGTAATCACTATCATAAAGTGTTATAGCGGCAGCCGCACTGTTCCCTATCAATCCCAGTCCTATTGTATTTATTTTATTATTTCTGATACTTCCATTGGTGGCTTCTTCAATTAGTACCGAGCCAACGATTGTAGAGACAATCTGATTGCCGTTAATGTCAAAATCTTCTATATCTGTCAATCCAATACTGTACTCAGTCTGCTCATTGAATTCATTGTCTTTGATTGTAATATCAGAAGGAGTACCATTTGCTGTTCTAGCAATTTCAAGGCCATTACCCCCTCCCTGAAAGATATTATCAATCACCTCCAATCGACTACCTGTACCGGTAACATATCGTATGTGTTGGGTAGTGTTTTCAAAGGAATTACCTGTGACAGATAGATTTGTAAAGTGGCTGATCTCAATGTGCCTCAATGCTCCTTTAAATTGGTTAGAAGCAATTGTAATATCCTGCGAATTTAGAATACGGATGGTTTCTGAAATCTCGTATTTATTATCTACCACTGGGGTAGTATTCAAAAATGCTATTTCTTCCATGGTGATTTTGGATATATCACTTAGGTAGACCCCGTAAATATTTTGATCCGAGCTTGACGTATTATCTGTGATTCCAGATAGGTCATAGGTAAGATTTCGTATAATCACATTATTCGTTGATTCCATCACAATCCCAGCCTTAATGGAGGCTGCGTCCTGATTTGGGGGAGCCAATGTTGTCTGTTGACTTTCTCCCTCAAGCGTTACCGTAAAATCGCCATTGTTAAGATTACTAAGATCAATGCGCTCAGCATAAGAACCTGTCGTGATTTGCAGGGTAACGTCTCCAGAGAGTCCCCCTGAATTAATGTCTGTAATCGCTTCACCAATCGTTAAATAATCACCACCTGATCCTACTGTGTATAATCCGCTCATTTGAGCATTGGCCATCGATATGTTCACTAGCATAAGTGCACCGATCAAAAGTAACTTTAAGTCCATAGGTATAACTTTATGTTTTATTACATATAGATAATTATACCTATGTCCAATAATTGCCATAGAGGGGGTGGACAAAGGGTGACATTGCCCTTTATAGCTTTAAAAGAGGGTTTTAGAAAGATTCAAAAAACTGATAAAGATCCGTTCCTTTCCCTAGATCGAGCTTCTTTCGTAATCTCGACCGGGCTTTTTTAACAGAATCAGTGGTCATGTTCCGAATGACAGCTATTTCTTTGGTCGATAACCTGGCTTTAAGGCTCAAGCTCAACTCAATTTCTTTCTGGGTAAGGTCAGGATAGGTTTTCTTCAATTTTAATAAGAAGCCCTCACTTACTTGATCGACCGCTTCGATCATGACTTTTTGGTTGGCAGGAATAATTGGCCCACTGTTCATTTTTTTGAGTATGGCCTTAAGGAAACCTTCATTTAGTTGCCCGGTATTCAGTTGTCCTTTTATCTCGTTGATCAGTAACCGCTCAAACTCACTTTTTTCTTGGTGGACGATCCCTAATGCCGTGAAATTATCTTTGAGGTTATCGACCTTTTCATTAAGGCTTTTGTATTCTAATGCAAAATAAAGGAGTTGAAGAACTGATGCAAAGACAAACCCAGGGAGTTGCCAGAACTTCCAAGGGACCACTTCGGCCACGGCCAGTACATCACGGGTAAAACCAATGACTATCGAGGTGATACTCAATCCAACAAGAAGGAGATCCTTACGGCCTTTGGAAATGGCCTTTGCCAACAAAAAATAGAAACCGATAAAACTGATAAAGGTGCTGGCCTGAAAGAGCATGGAGAAATATGTTCCCATCCATGTAGGGGCCAACAATATTCCGGTAGTGCATATCAGTCCACTCATTACCATCAACTTAACGATCCAATGACGGTGCATGGTGGGAACCAGCTTCTCACAATATAAAGCGATAAAAGTCCCACTCATAAAGAATCCCACATATCTGAATGTTGAGACCAAGAAAAATGGGACTTCTGGGAATACAACCCCGAGGATGAGATGTTCGATGGTGGTCAAGCGCAGTACTGAAAAGAAGCAGAAGAGGGCGAAATATAAATAGGCAATCTGCCGATGTCCAATAAAAAACATGAGCAAGGTGAACAGCGAGATGGTAAATATCAGTGCTGTCCATGCTATTTCATTTATCAGGCCCTTCATCCACGATTCCTGGACTTGATCGGCCTCTCCTAAAAATACCTTCCTGACAATACCTCCCCGAGCATACCAGTGATTTGATACACCGATATAGAGGTTAAATTCAGTTTTTGGAGGTTTGAACAAGATCGGTCTATTGTAAAGCCCCGGGACTTCATTTTTTTCTTCTACCGAAGGCTGGCCTGATTGATGGACAAGTCGGTCTTCCACCCATACTTGATAACTGGTATGTACCCTCTCCAATCGTATCGCAAGCCATTCTTCGGTAGCATTTTTGATCCTTACGTGGTACAGTCCAGAGCCATATTTTTTATGATCCTTACCAACAGGCCAATAAGCTGGTACTTTGACGAAGGATGGATTTATGGCATCTATTTCTTCAGGGGATAGTACACCTTCATAAAAGCACCATTCACCGGAGAGTTCCATCACTTTTCCCGTTTGGTTGGCCAGATCCATAATTCCGTTTACGACTTGCGAAGCAGCAAAACTTGGATATAAAATGAAAAGCAATATTACAAGTCGAGGTTTCAAGGAAAAATGTGTGCTTTTGGCTGTTAAAGTAGTAATATAATAACCTGATCAGGGTGGCCCAGTCTGGGCGACCATTTCATTAATTATCCCGACCGAATCAGTTTATTTCATATTTATTATGAGGTCAATCTAATAAATTACTGACTTTTCTAAAAGCATTATCAGCTATATAAGCATAAACCTCTGTTGTCTTACTACTGCTACACCCTAACAATACTTGTATGTATCTTAAATCGATACCTTGTTCTAACAAATTGAGAGGTCTGTTACCTAAAACTATAACTGACTATAAAAAAGAAGGATATCAGAAGTAGTCATCCGTTCACAATATAAAATTCTGAAACCAACAAATCTTATATGATTTGCTGTCGAAAAGAAAAATCATAAAATCCTGTTTGGTGGGATAGCTGAACTTTCAAGCTGTTTCGTTCTGGAGTAGAAGACTTTCAACAATCAAAAAAACTGCCCCTCATAAGAATAGCAAAATATATTAACTTAACATAAATCAGATTATACGTCAAATATTGTTTGGTTATTAAAATAATTATATTATTTATAATTATTTTAATAACCAATTAAAAGTATTTTTATTACTTATAGTGAGGATTTATGTTTTTTTCAGTCCATTAAACTAAGAATGTAGTCAATGTCATTTTTTTTGTCCTATGGGCAGTTCTCTACTAAAAAACTCCGGGGGGAAACTTCACCAGAAGTAATATTTTCATGTACAGAATTTACATCACTATTCCATTGTGGTTCGTATATTACATTGTCGTGTTATCAATTGGCATTAGTCATTTCGAATGCCTTTTTGAATGATTTTACAGATTTAAATATATCATTTTCTGTCGTGGCCCAAGAGCATATACTGACCCTCATTATTTTTTTACCAAACCATATTGAACCACCAAGCCAGCATTCTCTTAACATTTGAATGTTGCTCAGGACTTGTTCCGTAATTTCATCAGAATCACAACTTATAATTACTTGATTAAATACAACCTTATTTTCAACATGGAAGCCTTCGATTTTTTCTATTTCTTCAGCAAATTGTTTAGCTCTTTGGTTCAAAGTTAGAATCATTTCATTTATTCCATTTTTTCCTAGATATTTCATTATAGACCACAATTCAATTATCCTTGCTCTTCGAGACATTTCAGGTGTATAAAACATTCCATCTCTTTCGGAACTTTGTATAATATAGCTTCCAGACATATGAAGTGAAGAAGTTATAGCCTCTTGATCCGAACACAGTATGATTCCACAATCATAAGGTGTATTTAATGTTTTGTGACCATCTACAGCCCAAGAGGTAGCATTTCCAATTCCTTTGGTTAAGTATTTTAATTCATTTACTGCCTCAGCCCACAATCCGAATGCACCATCAATATGTACCCAAGCGTTGGCTTTATTAGCTTTTTCGCAAATAGTTAAAAAGTCGTCAAATGCCCCACTATTTACATTACCTGCTTGCAAAATCAGAATTGTGTTTTCATCTAATACAGGAATTAAATCAGGGATGATTCTACCTTGATTGTCTATGTCTACCCACTCAATATTTTCTATTCCTAAACCTAGTATTCCTATTGCTTTTAAGACAGTTGAGTGTGCTTGTTTTCCTGTTATAAGTCTTATTTTAGGTGAGTTTCTTAGCCCTTTCTTATTTATATCCCAATCATTCCTTTTTAGAATACGATATCTTGCAGCAGCCAATCCACATAAATTTGCTGTAGATGTTCCACTTACAAATCCTGCGGATGTACTTTTCGGTAAATTAAATAAATCTACTAGCCATTTTTCTACAACAGATTCTAGTTTACTTCCTAATGGTGATAAAACATTCATTGCTGGTGCTTGGTCCCAATAAGTTCCTAAATTTTTAGCTGCTAAACCAACAGGAACTGAACTTCCACAGACGAATCCGAAATATCTTCCACCAAGTGTTGTAGTTGTTGCAGGATTTCCAAATTTATTGAGCTGTTCTAGTACATTTTTAGGGTTTGTAGAATTCATTGGAAGTTCTTCATCAAATACCGATAAATTCTCTATGGCCTTCTGAGTAGGGTAGACATTGCGTTCAAAAACGCTCTCTAAATAGTCAAAAGCATATTGTTGTACTTGATTAAATAATTCTTTGTTTCTTATTTCAAGAAACATTTTTTCTTGAATTTTGCTCATTTTATCTAAGTTAAAGCTAACAATTGAACTAACTGCATAAAAACGTGCAACTATTTCAATTATAAATTATCCTAAATCTAAGGGATTCTTTATCATTTTGAAACTGTTCACTATCACAATGGTATATATTTCAGTAATCTTACTGAAACCATGTCCCAAGAGTATCTGAATATCACCTTCAAAAGGTTTTTATTTTGCTTATACTTTTCATAATAATTTCTTGGCTCATCCAATAGTTTAGAGGGGGAATTAATTATTACGGTCTTTCACCAATTTTGCCCCACATACTTTGATGAGTATCATGGAACTATCGATTTCACTAATCTACAATGACAACATTTCCCTTTTTCTCCAACCTTGCAGCATATTTTAAGGCAATGATACATCTGTGATTTTTTTCTTTTTCAGTGATATCGCCTAGAATCCAGCGATTAACTTGGTCAATCTCCATTGAAACAACCTCTATCTTACTGTTGGCTAGCTTTTTGGAAGAAGCTCTAAGGTTGAATGGTACTATTAAATCTATACTGAAATCTGGTTAGTATACTTGGAGGAATAACCGACTTTATGTTCAACCCGAAATATCACCTTAAAATGACATAATATATTACCATTACAGGGTAAGCCTTGAAAAAAAACCTAAAAGGGATAGCATTCCCAAAAGATGTAAGTACTATTTTATCTTCTTACCCTATACTTTTAAAAAATGGTGTGATACATAATCAAAAGAAAATTCCTTTTATTGATGAACGATATTCCCTATCTGCCTTTGGTTTTCTCAAGAGGGCGTAATTAGCTACCCAATGGATAACAATGAACATTTTGACCATGAAGGAGAACGTGAGGCAGGAAATACGTTACTTGTAGTTGATTAAGCTATTTTCATTATTAAAAATGGCTTGTTTGTTTTCAAGTACTTTAACCCATTCGTAAATCTGGTACGTAGAGATAGTATCCTGAAAACTTCAGGATGACTTGGTCCCAATTAGATAATTCTACGATAATGTAATATAGGTCGACATCTAAGTAATGAGACAAAAATAAATATTATAAAAACCCTCCCTAGGGTTTTACTTAATAAGCTCAAAATGAAAGTTTTATAATGAACCCTAGGGAGAGCCACCCTGGAAGGGGTAAAATTAATTTAATTATGTTCAACTATTACCATAAATTACACTGTTTAAACTTTGAGATGTTAGATTTTATTTGATCAATAATATTTTATAAACCAAATGTTAGCGTGTTTTATACTAATTATTAAGCCTTTTATCCTATCCCTTTGCTCAACTTCGAGCTATTTTTGTAAAGTTGTTTTGACAAGGATAATTTATAGTAAAAAAGTAGAAGATAAAATTTACTGATATTGAGTCAGTATACTCCAAAAAGTCAGTAATAATATATTAAAGTAGTACACAAATATATGCCTACAAATTAAGCTTCATTTGTTTTTCCAAATTGTAGTTAGTGAAGAAATACTTTAAAGTGCAGATATAGTTATCTAAACACTTAGAGATTTCGGATAGGATGGAATAGTATGGGGAAAGATTTCTCTGTGTATTATTTTTCATTTGCCGAAATCAATAGGAAAATATGGGTGGTTACAGGCACTGAACTTACAACATCAATAGAATAGTGTATAGAAACATTGAATGCTTTTTCTGGGCGGGTCACACAAAAATACGGCATGGTGATACCGAAGGATAAACATAGAGCATCCAAAGCCAAAGGATATGGCAAAGGTAACCTATATGTTAGCAGTGTAGTGCCCAGTCCTATTACCTGAAAGAAAACTCCCAATCGAACCTATCATACTACCAAATACAGTATAACATAGCGTAAAATGAAAGTGAAGGAACATAAAAAGTTCCTACTTCTTGTTCAAAAAGGCAGAGGATATATGCCTCGAACGGATGATCCTTGTAAAATATGAAATTGCCCAGGCTACAAAAGCCAATGGACAAAGGTTATCGATGGCCATAAAAAGTAAGTGCCAGGGCATGCCCTGGCAAAGATAAAACGACCTAGGATCATCTGTCATAAGACCAGGATGAACTCTAACTGAGGATGTAAAGGACTCATTGATGATAGTCGCTACCGTAACCGTATGGCATGACCCAAGAATAACGGGTACAAACCTTTAATAAATGAATTTTTAAAGACTTTAAAACTAAAATTTTCATCATACATATTTAATTTTTAAAACAATAAACTATTTGACAATGAAAAACAATTTTAAAAATCTGTGTTTTATCTTAATACTGGTGTTTAGTGTTCTGTCCGCTTGCCAAGAAGAAGAGATATACAACAACGGTACAGAGCTGCAAGAAGGGACGGATATGCTCGACCAACTGGCATTGCTCATGACCACTTTCGAAACCGACCTGCCAGATGGAAAAGTGGAAAAGTTGAGCAATTACTACCAAAATCTTTCATTTGAAGAAATGGAAGAATTGATAGACCTACGGCACAGCTACGAGCTAGAACACAGTGTACATGAACCAGAAGTAGCAAAAACCGTAAGGGAAAAGCGACATTTCATGAACAAAGTAGCCAAAGAACACTACAACGATTTAATGCAAAATTTAAATGATGAACAACTCAATATAGCTGTGCGCATGTATAAAAATAGTATCAGTTTTAGAGACGCATCTGGGTTAAACAGGAAAATTTTTGGGATTTTCGACCCAAAGTATACAGATACACCCAAATGCCCCGAATTTAGGGAAAATACAAATGGAATAGGTATCCAGAGAAATGTAAACACCGCAGGGAGGATTACTGCGCAATTTAAACATACAGGTAAAATTACCTATTTTGATCCAAGAGAGGGTAAATACCAAAGCGATTGTGACGTGCGATTTACGGCTACCTTAAATAAGATTTATGAACCTGAATTTGTCAATGCAATTGGATCCTTTAATTTATTCACCAAAGATTATTTTAAGGGTAGTGCAATGAAAAAAACCGACCTAGATTCTGGAACCTGTGGAGAATTCCAGTACGAAATTTTTCTGGGGGAAGGTAGGATAGAAGCTGTGTGGGGAACCCCAGAAAATGCGGCAAAAAACCTGTTTCTTGTAGCAAAAGATGATGAATATGAGAATACTAATTCTTTTACACCCAATGAAGATGCTCCGCCACTTAAATACCAAGCTACCATGAAAAATAGTACACCTGTCAAATATATCGAGCAGGTTGTAATCAATAGTCCTAAAGCTGAAGGTAGATCTAAGTACTGCTATACATTTAGGGTCACTTTGGAGAATGGATATAAACCTTGCCTTCTTAATATAAAAGACGGGTGTTTAAGCAATTTATCAGGTCAATCTAGTACTGTACTACCAGTTTGGCTTAGGTCAGAAAAACAGGGTAATGACCCCTCTGATTGTGGTAATACCCACTGGGACTTTGCCCTTTCAACAAGTTATGTAAAAAGTGTATGGGGAAGTACTGAAAAGGCGGCAGCGAATTTGTTTGTCCAGAAAGTACCAAAGGCTGGCATAGGTAGTTCAGAGTATACTAGTTCTCCAAAATGTGAACCTTTTTCGGATAAGTATGATTTTCAGATAGGACTTAAATACCAAGACCAACAGGAAAGTAATGTACCTGTTAAATATGACGGAGAGGTTTCTCTTCAATCTGGAAGTTCTAGTAGTTATGAAGAAGATTGTAGATATAAATTTAAAGTAACTTTACCTAGTATTTATTACCCTGAATTTGTGAATATAAAGAGCGGATGTTTTATAAGCATAGCAAAACCCGACCCCAACGACTACGCTTCGATTAGTAAGGTTGGGATTATAGAGAAAAAAGATGATAAATGGTTTGCTTGTGGAAACACCCATTATTATTTTACCTTCAAAAAAGAGTATGTGGAACGTGTATGGGGAAACCCTGAAGAGGCTGCAAGTCAAATGTTTACTAATAAGCGTTTAAGTTTACCATCATCTGAGTGTTATACAGGGAGTTGGGGAAGTGAGAAATGGTATGTGAATGGTGTACATCGACCTGAAAATGATGGTTGGGGAAAAGATAATCAAGCATATAAAATCTATTATAGTCCATGTGAATGTAATGTAGAAGGTTATTTCTTGCAATAAGGTAAACAAGAGAATATCATCTTAAAGTTATCTCTTTTTAATAATTTGAAGCTGCCCCCATCTTACACCTTAGGGTTGTATACGTGGGGGTAGCAAAATTAAAACTTACCTCTTTAGTAGAGGGCCAATTACAATCAGTACTATCAACTGTATACCTCTGTAATAGGGTTATGCAATTCTACAATTTTCAAAGTACAACAGCCTTTATGTTAAACTTTTTTACATATCTTATATTTTGTTAAATTTGGCCATTGATCAAATGTAAAATCCACGGTCAAGGTCAATATAAATCAGTATGACCTATGCCCCTGACTGCATATAACGACGATAATTATAAATATGAAAGTCGAACAATTAATAGTAAGCCTAACAGAATTAGAAAAACTGAAAACTGTCGAACGTGGACAGAATGTAGGTAATAGAAAAGAAAGTAGTGCGGAACATTCCTGGAGTTGTTTGCTAATTGCCGATTTGGTGATCGACCATGTTGAAGAATCACTGGACAGGTTAAAAGTATTTGAATACTTACTTTATCATGATGTAGTAGAAGTGTATGCTGGAGATGCCAAATTTAATAACCCCGAGGAAATGAAATTAAAGCAAGAAAAAGAAGAAAAGGCATTAGAAAAAATCTCCTCATTTCTACTAAATCCTGATAGATTCCGAAGAATAATGTCGGAATATGAACACCGAAAAACAAGGGAATCAGAATTCGCAAAAGCGATTGATTGCATTGACTCATGCGTTAGAAACCTGAATGATGAAAACGCTTCCAATAAGGACGGATTTACAGAAGATTTAATCAGGCAGAAATATTGGCCACATGTTTCAAAATTTTCGATTACTGAAGAATTATTTGAGGTTCTTATGGAGAAATTGATTGAATTGGATAAAGTACAATAGCATAGAGCAATCCCAAAAAGCCCACAATGTGTCATTATGTTCAAGCACATAGGAAGACCGATTTTGACTAAAATATCTTTTTTAAATATTTGGCAACCGTATATCAAATATTGAACCTTTACCTTTTTCTGATTCCAGTGTAATTTTACCTTCGAGCTTTTCAACTGTTTCTTTGACAATATATAACCCAATACCAGAGCCTTTCGAGGATTCACTGACCCTGTAAAACATATCAAATACTTTATCGATATGCTTTTTAGGAATACCTATTCCATTGTCTTCTATGCGTATAATTGTATCCACTTCCGAGTGATTTATTGTAATTTTGAGAAAAGAAGATTTATCAGATTTAAAGTCTTGATATTTTATAGCATTAGAAATCAAGTTTTTAAAGATTATATATAATCTTTTTTTATCATTTAAAACTGAATCTTTATTACTGACTTCTGTAATAATGTGTAATTTATCAGCATTATCCATAAATTGTAGTTCCTCCCAAGTACTATTAATTAATTCACGGGCATTAAATTCGATTTTATGTACCTCTAGTCGGGAATTCATGGAATAATCAAGTATATCCCTTACAAATGTGTCTAGTTTATTAACGCTTTTTATAATTAAATCAAAATAATGGTTTAGTATACCCGAATCTTGTTCCTCCCTCATTAGTCCCACAAGACCAAGAACAGAAGATAAAGGTGCTCTAATATCATGTGAAATTCTATAAACTAGATTATCCAACTCTTTATTTGACTTAATCAAATCTGAAGTCTTTTTAATTACGTTTTCCTCTAACTTCTGATTAATACTTTCTATTTCTTCTGCACGTTGTTGTAGTTCTTTTGCCTGCATTTTTACTTCAGAGGTCCTTTCTTCAACAAGGTTTTCAAGTACTTCTTGGTTCTTCTTCAATTTATACGTTTTATACCTGTAATAACCAATGGCTGCTCCTACCACTATCAAGAGCAAAGTCGTTCTTGCCCACCAAGTTTCCCACCATGGGGGTAACACGGTTATTTTCAAGCTGGCACCTTCTTCGTTCCAAAGTCCATCATTGTTGGCCGCCTTTACCTTGAAAATGTACCCTCCTGCATCAAGGTTGGTATATGTTGCAGAGCGTTTGCCCCCCACATAATTCCATTCTTTCTCGAACCCTTCCAACATGTAAGCGTATTGGTTCTTTTCTGAGTGGGTCAGGTTCAGTGCAATAAAATCAAGGGAAAACACAGATTGGTCATGGTTCAATATTATTTCTTTGGTCACACTGATATCTTTCAGCAAAGGTGAATTGTTTACCCCTATGCCCACTTCTTTATTGAACAACTTGAAACTTGTAAAGAGCACATTCGGCTTGTAAGGATTATCCTTCAATCGTGCAGGGTCAAAATAGTTCAAACCATTTGTACCTCCAAGGAATATTTCTCCCTTCTTGTTGATGTAACTGGCACTCATTATATACTCATCCCCTTGTAAGCCATCACTTTTATCATAATTTCTGAAGTGGAACGACCCATCCTCAGGTTCGGTCATCTTACTGATCCCCTTCACTGTGGTAATCCAATAATCCCCAGATTCATCCTCGGCCATTCCCCTTATTGCATTGCTGGGCAGCCCATTATACTTGGTAAAAACCTCAAAACCTTTTTCATCGCTGATATATAGGTTTAGCCCTCCATTTGTCCCGATCCAAATACGGCCTTTACTGTCTTCAAAAACAAACCTTGTCCTCTTTGAACTCAATGTAGTGCTATCTTCTACAGATTCATGGAACTGGGTCACCTGATAACTATCATCTGCATTTATTATCACACGGTTAAGTCCCTCTTCAGATGTTACCCATATCCTCTCATCCCTATCAACATGGATATCGTAAACAAATTCAATTGACAAGGAATTCGGATCATTGGCGTCTGAGCCTATCCTGAGGAACTTTCCCGTTTTCTTGTCCAATCTACAGATACCCTTTCCTGAAGCAGTGAGCCAAATATTCCCACTTTTATCCTCTGAAATACTGAATATGCTATTGCTAGAAATAGAATGTGGGTCTTTAGGTTCATTGATATACCGCTTGAACTTACCTAAATTTGGATCATATCGGTTCAATCCACCTGCCCATGTACCTGCCCAGATAATACCTTCGCTGTCCCTAAAAATAGACAATACCGAGTTACTACCTATACTTTGTATGTCTTTGGGATCATGTTCAAAATATCTGTAAGAATTGATTTCCTTGTCCCAAAGTGTTATTCCACCACCATCAGTGCCTATCCAGAGTTCATTCTCATATTCAAGAAAAGAGGTCACCCCATTGTGCTTCAATCCATCGGTTTGAGAAGGGCTCCTTCTTTCATGAAAGAATTTTCGGTGGTATGGGTCAAATAAATTGATGCCGGAATTATTGGTACCTACCCACAGTCTACCCTGTTTATCTTCGAATAGATCTTTTATTGAATTACTTTTCAGGGATGTCCCATCAGTGGGATCGTGGGTATAAGCATAGAATTTATTAGATAATGCATCATAAAGACAGAGACCACCATTTTCTGTCCCGATCCAGAGCCTATGCTTATGGTCTTCTAAAATTTTTACGATCACATTTTTCGATAAACTGTGCCGATCATTCTCATCATGTACAAAGTTAGTAATACCAAATACACCCTCGCTCAATTCTGTAAGTTTGAAAAGACCATTGTTCCTTGTACCTAACCAGATTTGCCCTTTTACATCTTCATGTATATCACGTACATCTAAAGGACCTAGACTACTCCCGTTTTCACTTTTTAGGTCAATGAACTGTTCTTTATTTATATCAAAAAGAAAGATGCCAGAACCTGTACCTATCCATAACCTTTCCTTATTATCAAAATTAATGGTATGCACATAGTTCTCTTCTTGAGCAATATCAAGGGCTTCTATTAAATAAAATTTGAATTTACCTGTTTTGGGATTGAATTTTCTTATGCCACAACCCGTACCCAACCATAGATTCTTTTCACTGTCCTCTTCGATGGAAAGGATCATGTTTTTATTGGACGACTCAATACTATCGTTTTGATAAGGCCATCTATCAAAATTATTATTTTCCCTGTTATATCTGGCCAATCCTGAAGCTGTTCCTAACCATAGGTTTTGCCTACTGTCTTCAAAAATATCTTTGATCCTGTTTGAAGGTATGCTGGTATTATCATTTATATTATGTTCAAATATTTCGAATTTTATCCCATCATATCTGTTGAGCCCATTATGTGTACCTGCCCAAATATACCCTTGATGATCTTGAAGGATACACTTAATATTATTTTCAGAAAGGCCTTCATTCAATTGCTGGAATTCTAACTTTGCTGGTATAGTAGTTTCTTGAGAATAAAAATGTAGATTGACGGACAAAAAAAAACTATAAATATGTTAATTTTCATTTTAATATTTGAAAGTTATTTTAATAAAAAAGATAAAAATTGAAATTTAGGTTCAAGAGAAGATAGATTACTAAAACATTTAATTATACCATGCGTCATATTATTTATTTGATTTTTCAGCTATTATTATAAAATTATTGAAAAAATTCATTTCTATTTTTAAACTGATTCTTTGATAATTTAGTTATATTTTATGTTTTGGAATGCTTCAAATTGCCTTATAATTGTTTATAGATTCTTGTGTTATTGAATACCTTAGGTTTTAAATTAGTTAATGAGTTAATGTAGATATTTATACTAATGAAGAAGCAATTTAAAATTTCAATTTTTTGTATTAAATGTGTTTAACTATAATGGTATTCAATCTGAGCTATTAAATATTTTATAGTCTACCTTGTTAAGATTTTAGATTTTTCAATCTCTTGGAATTTTAAAGTGAACATACTCTCAAATTGTTCTGAAAAATCCTCCGTATTAACGAATTCCAATATATTTTCGATATCAGACCTAAAAACAGTATTTTTAAGATGTAGGACTTACTGTATTGAGTATGGGTGTAAAGTATAAAGAGCTATTAGGCAACTTCTTCCGTGATAGGAAATACCACATTTTTAGTAGTTATGCTTACAGACCCTGTTTATTTCATATATCCTTATCCATTCTTGGTGGACTTTTAACTTTCGGTCTTGAGCTGACATAATGGTTGTAGATTTATGAATCCTCATGGAATGATAACTATATCAAGTTATCGCTCCACGATGGATCACAAACCCATAACATAGCTATAGTAATATTTTTAGATTTTATTAAAGTTCAAATTGTAACGTATGTCATGAATATTCACAGTTAAAGATTACGATTTTTCTCATTGATGCTTTAAATTTTGATTCCCAACATAGCTATATCATCCCTTTGCTTTTCTCCTTGGCTAAAAGCATCTAACGCATTTTCTATAATCAGTTTTTGACGGTGAATTGGCAGTTTTCCACATGATGATAGGGTTTCTTTCAGGTTTTTACTTCCCCAGCGAATCCTAGAAGCATCATTCTGGTCTATTACCCCATCAGTAGTTAAGTACAACACGCTGCCTTCAGTCAGATTGAGTACATGGGTTTTGAAAAATTTATCATTAACCCATTCCACATTTTTATTAACTGATTGGTTTTCTTTTTGGACCATTACAGCTTCTGAATAAGCTTTCCTAACTCCTCCTATGCTGAACCGCTCCCCTTTTACTTTTTTAGTAAGCCCCTCCTCTTCATCATAATAGAAAAGCCCATTTTTGGCACCAGCAAAGGCTACCTCTACTTTACCATCGTCTTTCTTTATCCTGCAAAGTGTCATATCCATCCCGTCCTTGTTATCCGACTCGTTTTGACGTAATGACTCTACTACCAAAGAATCGAGCGTTTGTAAAATTTCTGCTGGATCTTGAACCTGCATCTCTCCTACGATCCGGTTGAGTATACTACTGCCCATCATGCTCATACAGGCTCCAGGTACGCCATGTCCTGTACAGTCCACTACTGCCACAAAAGTATATTCCTTAGATTGTAGCATCCAATAAAAATCTCCAGATACAATATCTTTGGGCCTGTACATGACAAAATGGTCCCCAAGAGCATCTTGGAGTTCCTGATTGGATGGAAGGATGGCCTCTTGTATACGCTTGGCATAGTTGATACTATCGGTAATCATTTCATTCTTAAAGGTGATTGCCTTGTTTGCCTCATGCAGGCTATCACGTTGTACCTGAAGTTCCTCAGATTGTTGTTGCAATTCTTCATTTTGGGTAGTAATTTCTTCTGCACGTTGTTGTAGTTCTTTTGCCTGCATTTTTACTTCAGAGGTCCTTTCTTCGACAAGGTTTTCAAGTACTTCTTGGTTCTTCTTCAATTTATACGTTTTATACCTGTAATAACCTACCGCCATTCCTACCACGGTCAGGAGTAAAGTCGTTCTTGCCCACCAAGTTTCCCACCATGGGGGTAAAACGGTTATTTTCAAGCTGGCACCTTCTTCGTTCCAAAGTCCATCATTGTTGGCCGCCTTTACCTTGAAAATGTACCCTCCTGCATCAAGGTTGGTATATGTTGCAGAGCGTTTGCCCCCCACATAAT
>Ga0207422_1000455_pt1 | contig 128657 bp, 107 predicted proteins | sample MarCyaLeptolynsp_FD_187757 | JGI IMG/M metagenome (GOLD analysis project Ga0207422, IMG submission 187757) | Marine cyanobacterial communities from Panama - species 1 Leptolyngbya sp. (SPAdes) | ecosystem: Environmental > Aquatic > Marine > Unclassified | place: Panama: Panama City | collected...
TGGACTTTGGACAAAAAAATCTATATTCTTCATTCTCCATTCTCCATTCTCCATTCTCCATTCCCTTGACAACGACGATTTTGCCTTAACTTGTCACCAATGGGTGTTAGGTGTTAGTTTTTGATTCTTTATTCAGCAATTCCCAATTCCCAATTCCCAATTCCCAATTCCCAATTCTCAATTCTCAATTTTCTTCATCAATAGTCGAGTCACTATGGGATGAACATCGTACCAGAGTCGAGCATTGCGATACTCTAAAATATACAAACCGTGGAGTAAATCCAGAAATCTTTGCTCCTTCGGGTCATTAGGTTGAAAGTTCTTGTAAGTTGTCTCCAAAATTTCATAGTCAGCATTACCAATGCGAGTATCAAAATCAATACTAAACTTTGTAATTGCTTCCTGGAGTATTGCTTCATTAATAATAATATCCCTGCGCTCCGGCTGACGCCGCACTAATTTTAAGCAAATGCGACAACATTGATTGGTAATTCTAATTAACTCCCGCAACACTCCACCACTTTGAATAATAATCTGCTCAGCTGTTTTGGGTTCGAGCAGGTGATGAGGAACTCTCTTGTCCAAAACCGCTTGCAGTATTGCCATCGCCTCTGCTTGAGGCACCGCACCTGCTTGGCGATGCTCCCCTTGCCGAAACAGCTTACTTACAGGCATTTGGACAATCTGATCATTAGTTTCCGTCTGAATCGTCGCCGCCAAAGACACTTCACGAAAAGCCGAAATCGGGATAGTAAAAATTATCTGAAAATTAGGTTGAAACAGTGCCTTAATCTGCTCCTGAAACACCTCTCGCACTACCTTCAAGTCCAACTTATCCAAATCATCGATAATAACAATAATCTCCTTCTTACTAGCAGCCTGCACCACCGACGCTATGATATTAATCTGCGCAATCAACTCCGATACCTTGCGCATAAACTCCTGCTTGATTTCATTACGAATTGCCGCATCCGCCTTCAGTTTCCCAGTAATCGACTTAAATAAATCAAAACCAGCACTAGTCTCAGCACGAAATTCTTCTGTTTTAATTTGCGTTTTCTTAGCAAACCATTGATAAAAGCCATCCTTAGTAGACTGCTTAATCTCCACCTGTTGCTTCTGCGCCTCTGCCATCAAACGCACAGCGATCGCAAACAAAATATTAATATGATTGACATCCGACATTTCTATCAAGTCAGATATCGAGAAAAACACCACAAAATAATCATCATGCAGCTGTCGGCTAAACTCCGCCAGCAAAGTAGACTTACCACAACCGCGATGTCCAGTGAAGATAATCTTGCCAGTACCAGAAGGACTATCCTCCACCAATTGTTCCAAATCTTCTAGAACTTCCCTACCATAATCTACCCGAAACTTTTCTAGCTCCCTTTGATCCAAAAGTGGCAACAGCTCCAGATTCCGATAAGCTTCCCGAAAAGACTCTAATAATTCGTTTGTCATTGGTTATTTATTATTTGTCATTGGTTGTTTGTTGTTTATTGTTTGTTGTTGGTTGTTGGTTGTTTGTTGTTTGTTATATAGATGAACTCCCAGCAGTTGGTATGCATGAGCGTTTGTTAAGCATTTTCTCTTAAGAGCCCCCCAACTGGCGGTGCACTGCCCACTACGAATGAGATAAACTTTTGTCAAACCCTCTTCCCTCCTGCCTCCTGCCCTCTGCCTCCTGCCTTGTTTCTTAAGAGCTCTACGCCGTATGAATTATCAATAGCACACAACCACTTTCCATCAGCAACCTTTTTATAGACGTAAATTGCATCTCTTTGAGTGGCAAACTCTGAATCTAACTTTTCAGGAGACTCAATATAAGTTTTCGATAAAACTAAGGCAATATCACCTGCCTCAATAATAACCATGTCACCTTGTGACACATTAAGACTATTGTTGAAGTAGTCAGAAATTTTCTTGTGAGCCACTTTAATCGCTTCACGACCTTGTACCAGGTTCCCAGGCTTAACCACCAATATCGCTTCTTCTGTATAACAGCTGGCTACGGTATCAAAATCCCGTTCGTTGATCGCTTGATCAGCTTTGGCTATTTCTTGTTTTAAAGTATGATCACTCATTGTTGTATTCTTGTCCCTTGGCTCTCAATCCCTAGATGTTCTTCTGTTACATGGGAGATCCTTGCCGAGTTCAGATAAATCATCAGTAGCTTGACTCAGTAAGGTAGTGCGAGAGCAATGATCTGTTCGGAGTTTGCCACCTTGGGGTTGATGGGCATAAACAAGATAAGTTTGGTTTACTTCAAAAGGATACCCACAGGCAGCACTTGATGTAGCAGTTTGAATAACTATTGTTTGCGCTGTCTCCCCTTTCCACTGCTGATCAACCTCAAAAGTAACATTTAGTTTGTATCTATCCTGTTGGATATTCGTAACCTTGCCTGAAAAAACAGCTCCCGCATCTGCTAAAGCTTGATTAGGAGCAGGTGGCTTCAAGCAAGAGCAAGCATAGGCAGGACGTGTAGAAGGTATTGTCATACCCAGACCGAAGAGTAATAGGGTTAATGATAAAGGCTTTAAGTGTTGGCGTTGAAGTAGTTTATCCATTTATCTGTTAGCTGAGCAATTGTACCTTGTTTCGACAGGTATATCTCGGCTAAAGTTCCTGCTCTAACCCGCAGTAATTAACATCTTCAGTGTAGGGGCGAATGGCCATTCGCCCCTATTATTACCTTCAAAAAATATTGGAAATTTTGCATAAAAGTCCGAATTTCGCCTGAGTAGTATACAGAAGAGATTAAGCTTTTTCGTACTAATGGCAACCATACCTTCAGATCCATTATTTCCCAACCAGTGGCATCTCCAGAATACAACACCTGGTCTTCTTGATCTCAATGTGGTGGATGTCTGGGACGATTATACAGGTGCTGGTGTTCAAGTCGCTGTGATCGATGATGGGGTACAGTACACTCATCCTGATCTTAACGGCAACTACTCAATTGTGAAAGATTGGGATTTCGGAGACAATGATCCTGATCCTAGCGGTTTTAGTAGCGATCGCCACGGCACTGCGGTAGCTGGTATCATTGGAGCTACTGAAGGTAACGGTATAGGCGGTGTTGGGGTAGCCTATGGCTCGACCATTTTTGGATTTCGAGGTCTTTCCTTTCAGAATGTTACCGACGCCATCAACAATGCTTCTGGGTTACTAGAGACAGAAGGTGTCAATCGAGAGGCTGATGTGGTTAATATGAGCCTTAGCACTGGAGGCATTTTTGTTGATCGAGAGGATATTTCTTTCTTTTCAGCCTTAAACACCGCAATTGACAATGCTGCCGCTTCCGGACGTGATGGACTGGGTACAATCTTGGTAAAGTCGGCAGGCAACTCGCGGGGTATTAACAGTGATACCAATGCTTCTTCCTGGAACGCCAACCCCCATACAATTTCCGTGGCTGCTGTCGATCAGGACGGATTCGTCTCATTCTACAGTACCCATGGTGCATCAGTCTTAGTTTCCGGTTTTGGTACCCCTGGTGAAGTTGTTACAACAGATCGCTTGGGTAGTGAAGGCTACGCTTCTGGGGACTACACACCTAGCTTCAATGGAACTTCAGCAGCAGCACCGATGGTTTCTGGTGTCGTTGCACTGATGCTGGAGGCTAATCCCAATCTCGGCTGGCGGGATGTGCAGGATATCCTCGCTTATTCCGCACGCCATGTGGGTACTGATATTGGTTCTGGCATCAGCGGTTTTGAAGAATATGCCTGGGAGTTTAATGGCGCTAACAACTGGAATGGCGGTGGTTTGCACTTCTCGAACGATTATGGCTTTGGGTTAGTAGATGCCAAGGCAGCAGTGCGCCTAGCTGAGACTTGGGGTAGCAATTCTCAGACAAGTGCCAATATCACAACTTTATCCAGTGACTTCCTCAACACCCCGACAACGATTAACCTAGGCGACAATGGTTTTGGGGGAAACTCATTTAGCCAAGTTATTGGAAGTAATATTGACATTGAGTATATTGAGGTTGATGTTAATTTTATCCAATGGCACGACCTCGGCGACTTAGAAATACGTCTTATTTCACCGAGTGGAACCTCAAGCATTTTGATTGACAACAGCGGTGAGAATAACGGAAGTTTTATTCAGGGATTTGGCTCTGGACGTTGGGAGTTCTTCTCTAATGAATTCCGAGGTGAAGATACATCTGGAACTTGGACTGTTGAGATCTTCGACATAGACAGCAATATCATATCGCCGATTACTATCGATGACATCGATATCACTTTCTACGGGAAGGCAGCCTCGGATGACGACACTTTTATCTTTACCGAAGAATATTCAGACTATGCCGGAGCCTTCAGTCACACCACATCAATTAGCGGTGGCATTGGCATAGATACAATCAACGCCGCCGCAGTAAACTCCAACACCACCATTAACCTGACTACAGAGACAGGCTCGATTGATGGTGTTGCCATCACCACTTCCGAAATCGAAAATGTATTTACTGGTGATGGTCATGATTTAATCATGGGTAGCGCTGTTGACAATAGTCTTTCAGGAATGCGTGGTGATGATTCTATCTATGGCAACAGCGGCGACGACTTCATTGATGGAGGCGCTGGTAATGACGTCCTCCACGGCGATGCTGGCAATGATACTCTGATTGGTAATGCTGGGGATGACTTACTTTGGGGAGGTGCTGGTAACGATACTCTTACTGGAGGTAGCGGTGCAGATGATTTTTGGTTCACTAGTGCTGGGGATGGGGTAGACACCGTTACTGATTTTGCTCCAGGAGATGTGCTTCACATCTTAAACTTTGGTTTCAATCCCTCAGTTGGGGGAATCAGCGATTTAGTCAATGGTTTAACTTCTCCTGTAGAAGGTATTACCGATTTGGGCAGCAGTGTGGGATTCAGATATTTCTCAGGGAGCGGAGATCTCTACTTCGATAGTGATGGTGGAGACTTTAGTTCTGGAAATACTTTGTTAGCCACCTTGTCTAATACCCCAGCTATTGGAGTTCTGACGGATAGCATCCAAGTTGTGTAGAGTTCCCCCCGAAGCTCCCCTCGGAGTTCCTCTCCTCGGAGGGGTTAGGGGTGAGTTCTACTCCCTGTTCCCTTGTTTCTTGAAAGCGCCCGACGGGCGCGGCGGCACCCGCAATGAATGGAAGAAACAAATAAAATCCTCTTCCCTTCTGCCTTCTGCCCTCTGCCTTCTGCCTTGTTTCTGAAGAGAAATAAAGAATGAGTTAGGCACAATTTTCTAATAATTTACGATATGTATCAACGATTTTTTCAGCTTTAGCATCCCAAGTAAATTCTATTGCACGCTTAATGGCTTGGCGGGACATATTTTGGCGCAGAACTTGATTCTCGACTAATTGCTCAATAGATTTTTTCAATTCTTGAACGACAAACTCCCTAGAAACTGGATTAATACTAAAGCCTGTTTCTTCAGTAACATATTCACCAATACCACCATTATTAACGACAATGCAAGGTAGACCATTGGCCATCGCTTCTAATACTACTGCCCCACCGAACTCACGTATAGAGGGAAAACAAAAGATATCAGCATTACTGTAGTATTTGAGTGTTTCCTGTTGGGTTACCCAACCAGTAAAATGAACTATTTTTCTGAGATTATTCTCCTCAACTTGCTGCTCTAAGGCATTGCGTTCAGAACCGTCTCCAACGATAGTTAAGAAGATTTTTTGCTGAATAGATGCTTCTAATTGACTTACTGCTTCAAGCACAATATCGGCACCTTTGTAGGGAACAAGCCGACCCACAAAAAGTAGATTTACTGGTTCACTATCTTGAGATTTAACTCTAGAAACTTCCTCTTCTTTTTTGATAAATGAGTTGCTTATTCCATTTTCGTAAAATAACTCGATATGCTTGTTTTCAATCTTAAATAGCTCTTTGATTAAATTCAAAGTATAAGTTGAGCCAGCAAGAATATAGTCAGCTTTCTCATAAGTTCTCCGATAACCAGGAATAATGAATCGACCTACTGAGCGAAGAAAATTAAAATAAGAAAACTCTTGTAGAGCTATTTCTTTAAAACCACTGGGAAAGGGTACACCGCCATTTACTGGTCCAAGAATAAAAGGCTTGTTTTGACATGCTTTCACCGCTTTTACTGGGTAGCGTGGCATCATTGGTGTGATGGCATGAACTATATCGTAGTCACCTCTGAGGATAGGATGCTTGAAATTGCTGTAAACCAAGTGATCAAACTCACCATAGACAGGATACATCAACGCATTATGAAGTGGCCAAATTATTTTATTCTTTACCTTGCTCAACTGCAGGGCAATTTTATAGTATTGCCTGATTAATTTACTTTCAGTAATGTAAGTAATATCTCTATCTGAATGAATTTTTTCTAATGCCGACTTATTTCTTTCATGAGTCACAAGGGTAGTATCAACAAGTTTACTAATACCTTCGTAAAACCTATATCCTTCTAAGGGTACTGAAGCCCACTCCGGATTACATTCATTAATAATTAATAAAACCTTAAAATTGTTGCTGTTCATTATTGTAGTTACCTGTCAAAAATAAAACCGGATTTTTTTACCCATTTTGCACACACTCCAAATATAGAAGTATGAGACAATAAGTTTTTGTTGTTTAGAAATATTTTTTTATCATGAGAAATATATAACAATTCTAAATAGAATTGCTATAGAATTTCGCTTAAAAAAGGCCCTAGAGTCGGACTCTAGGGCTTAACCAGGGTGCATCTACCATTCAATCATTCTGAAAAGGTAGGGATTATCCGGAACATTTTTGATAGTTTTCTCAATTTTGTGGGAGGGTGAGTGAAATTTTGGGTAGCATTTCCATTCTCCGTGTCTCCGTGTCTCCATATCTGCTTACTCGTTTTCCCACTCTTTTTTTCGTTCTACCCTTTGTGGGAACTAACCTTCAACTCAAGCTTTGGTACACTAGGTGAGCAAACATAGGCAGCATACCTATCCCACAAGAGTTTTATCATTGAGAACTGAGTTGACCAACCTAGAGAAGCCTCGATCTCCCTTAGCACCAGCAGTCTATATTATTGGTGCTGGACCTGGAGATCCCGATTTATTGACGATTAAAGCAGTTAAAATTCTCCAACAGGCGGATGTAATTGTCTTTGCTGATTCCCTAGTACCCAAGCAAATGTTGCAAGATGTCCGTGCTGATGCGGAAATTGTGCGCACTGGCAATAAAACCCTCGAAGAGATTGTACCCCTAATGATTGAACGAGTGCGATCGCAAAAATCTGTGGTACGTCTCCACTCTGGGGATCTCAGTCTTTACAGTGCCATCCACGAGCAAATGCAAGCTCTTTCAGAAGCCGAAATTCCCTTTGAAGTCATTCCAGGTATCAGTGCCTACCAAGCAGCAGCAGCCAAATTAGGTGTTGAACTGACAGTACCAGGACTAGTACAAACTATTATCCTCACCCGCATCAGTGGTCGCGCTTCAGCAGTACCCGAAGCAGAAGAATTGGCATCTTTGGCAGCTCATCAAGCCAGTCTCTGCCTCTACCTGAGCGCCCGTCACATTGAAGAGGCTCAAGATAAACTCTTAGCCCATTATCCAGCAGACACACCTGTAGCCATTTGCTTCCGCATTGGTTGGCCTGATGAAAAAATCTGGTTAGTTACCCTTGATAAAATAGCAGCAGTTACCAAAGCAGAGAATCTGATTCGGACAACACTTTATCTAATTAGTCCGGCACTAGGGAAAGTAGACAAACAGCCTTGGCAAAATTTCACTACAGCTCGTTCCCGTCTTTATCACCCTGAACACACTCACTTGTTTCGCTCGTTTACAAGGCAAGAATAAGAATGAATGGGAACAGACATTTGCACTTATCTTAGCGCCATTCGGTTATAGCCTTTGGTGACGGTCTGTAGCGACTGCTAAACTAATGATAGCTATATGCCAGGGGCAAATCCCCATTAGCCCCTACTAAAGGTCTAAATTTAAAAAGCAAAAAAATATGAGCAAGATAAAATGCCCCAAGTGTCAGGGAACCTCAGAACCAGTCGTTTATGCGGATATTGAAGTAGATCGGTGTACAGACTGCAAAGGGATTTGGTTTGATTCCCTAGAAGCTCAGACGCTCAAGGAAATTAGAGGTTCTGAGAGTATAGATGTTGGTGACCCTGCCACAGGTCAACAGTTTAATGAAATGGGTAAGATTAATTGTCCAAAATGTGGTACCCAAATGACCAAAATGGTTGATCTCAATCAATCTCATATTTGGTATGAGAAATGCCCTGTCTGTTATGGTATTTGGTTTGATGCAGGAGAGTTTAGGGATTTCAAGCAAGAAAATGTACTAGATTTCGTTAAAGATATTTTTGCTAAACAAAGAGCATAAGGGATTTATTCCATTGCCTGAACAAAGAAATTTAATTCTTCCCTACACTCCATACTCTGACTTGTAAGTAGGGAACAGGGAAGAATCTACTTTCATCATCTTTATGATTTCAATAATTTACAATTGTAAAACACATTGAAGATTCTTTTGTCCGATCCTCTTACATTTATCAAATCTTGATTGTGCTTGCACCGCTAGAAAACTTAGTATAGCTATAGTACTAATCAATACAATTAATTGTGTTGCTCTCATTCCGTGTTAGTTTGTCAACTTTATACCAACTAAAGTATAGTCTGGTTATCTCTTTGTTAGCAACAGAATAATAATAAATCCAGGCTTTGATAGTTTTCTTTTATCCCAAATCCTGGTTGGATATCCCGCTTATTTTAAAAAGGCAGAGGAGTAGGGAAGAAAAATTATCGCCTGATTATAACAGGGATATTTGAGCCGGATATACTATTAATCAAAATGACTAAAAGTCTCACTCTCTCACAGCCTTTATTTTCCGGATCAAGTTTGTAACCTTTGTACAGCTGATATGCTTTATCAAATTATTACAGCATCTTCACTGTTGCCAAACACTAATTCGTCAACAAAGAAGCATAATTATATTAATACATACACCCTAAATTAAAGTCCTTGCATCCTTAGTCGAGGGCTTTTTTTACTTTAGTGTTCAAAAAATCATAAGTTCTCCTTTGTATCTCTATCTCCCCACACTTCCCACACTCCCCACACTTTTTGAAAGCTCACCCCCAGGTTATCTTTCCCCCAGCTTACCTGTGGCGACAGAACCAACCAAAGAGGTTGAGCTCACCTCGCATTTTCTGTAACTCTTGCCGATGACGTTCTGCTGTTAATTGATACCATTCACAGTAACGCTGATACTCTTGCCGATACTGTATTTCCCGGTGAAACTCGCTAGCCAATTGGTAAGTAGCGAAAATATCTACTGCAGGTGGTGGTGCTGGGACAATTCGTTGAAATTCGTCTGGCATGATGACAATTTTACCTAAAACCTATAAGCTAAAGCCAGCCTCGGAGGCGATAAACTACTGTACCAATGTATTCTTTAATTACACGGGTAGTTTTGTCTAATTGATCAGCAGTTGGTAACAGGCTGAGGAGTGTAGCTTGTGGACTAACTTTTGGTTCCTCGAGTTCGAGTTCAGTTACTAGAAAATCTGTGGGTGCTGGAATGGCTTCAATTCCTTGACGTAGGAAAATCTGGAGTGCTCGTGGCATATGCATGGCTGAGGTTACTAGTAATACCTGGTTAATACCTCTTTTAGCCAAAATTTGCTTCACATTGACAGCATTTTCATAGGTGTTGAGGGATGTGGGATCTTGCATAATGGCAGATTCAGGAACACCTAGCAATTTCAGAATCTCTGCCATATCTGCCGACTCCGGAGCACCACCCCCACGCCAAGGAATACGTCCCCCGGAAGCAATTACTACGGGAGCTTTACCTTGACGGTACAACTGTGCTCCATATAAAATGCGATCGCCTTGTTCTCTCAAGTCTACTTCTGGTCGTGGTTTAGCAGCGGATCTAGTTGTACCTCCCAAAATCACAATTGCCTGTGCTTGTGGTAATTCTGTTTTGGGGATATGCTGCCATTCTAGTGTTTGCACTAAGCTATTAGCGACAAAATTATTACTTGATACCAACAAGATTACCAAGGCAAAAAATATTGGCACTGGCAACCAACGAGAGTATTGCCACCACAGTATTAAAGCTACCACCATCAACAGGCAAGCTAATCCTAAGGGATAGAGGAATATGGGTAGTAGTTTGGAAAGGAATAAAAACATTAGAAGTCAGAGAAGGCAGAAGGCAGAAGGCAGGAGGCAGAAGGCAGAAGAGAAAAAAGCTTGTACGGTAAGCCTTTTAACCTTTTTCACTGCTGGGTTATTTCCGCCGCGCTGCACTAGCTATTTTACCTGTCTGAGTGCGTAAATCCTGAGTGTTTAATTTAGTCTCAATTCTTAATTCTTAATTCTTAATTCTCAACCTCCAGTGTCTCAATCAACAAATCCATCTGCCGCTGGCGTTGGCTGAGAAAGGTTTCGCATTGATTGAGGTATTCTACAGCAGTAGTGAATTGTTCAAAAACTTCTGCTAGCTCGAGTTCACCAGCTTCTATGTGCTTAATGATTTGCTCAACCTCAGCGACTGTCGCTTCATAGTTCCAGGATTCCGGTAAGGATATGTCTGCTTTAGTCATTGGTTATTGGTCATTGGTCATTAGGTAAATTAAGTACAGATATTAATCATAAAACTTTTGTGGAACAGGCATCTTGCCTGTCCCAATACTGCTCGGATAAGCCGATCCTTCATCCCTCCATCTCCCCTTAAACGAGCAGTATTTTTGCCTATCCTTATCTACCTCATTGAGATGAAATTTGCTGTAATAGTGTTAATCCGAGTAGTACAATAAACCTCCCTAACTATGAACTCAGAACTCAGAACTCAGAGCTTGGATATTTCCGGTTACCGCCTTACCGAGCAACTGTACGAAAGTAGGGATTCACTAGTTTATCGTGGCTACCGAGAGGCTGATGAGCAACCTGTTGTTCTGAAAATTGTCCAAGATACCTATCCAACTCTAGAGCCTATTGCTTGGTTTAAGCGGGAGTACCAAGTGACTCGCAACTTAAATTTGGCAGGGGTGGTGAAGGCTTATGCTTTTTTGTGTGAGCAACAGCTAACGGTGATCGTATTGGAAGATTTTGGGGGAGACTCCTTGGCTCGATTGGGAGTTGCAGGCAAATTGGAGCTAGGGGAGTTTTTGCACTTAGCGATCGCGATTACCCAAATTTTAGACCAAATTCATGCTAGTGACATTATTCACAAGGACATTAATCCCAGCAATATTGTCCTTAACCCCACGACAAAAGTTGTTAAGATTATTGACTTTGGTATTTCCACTGTACTTTCACGGGAAAACCCAACCTTCTGCAATCCCCATGTTTTAGAAGGTACTCTCCCTTATATGTCACCGGAACAAACGGGGAGGATGAATCGAGCCATCGACTATCGTAGTGATTTTTATTCTCTTGGTGTTACTTTCTACGAATTGTTGGCAGGTAGATTACCGTTTGAGAGTGATGATCCCCTGGAATTAGTCCATTGTCACTTAGCTAAACAACCACCTCCCCTAACAGAAAGCACAAAGAGAGAAATTCCCTCAATCATTGGTGAGATAGTTATGAAGCTGATGGCGAAAAATCCTGAAGATTGTTATCAATCAGCTTATGGCATACAGGCGGATTTAGAGTCATGTTTAGAGCAACTACAAACTCAGGGTCAAATAGACTCGTTTATTCTAGGAAGGCACGATATTTCAGACAAGTTCCATATTCCCCAAAAATTATATGGTAGAGAGCGAGAGATAGAAACTCTGTTGGCTGCCTTGGAGCAGGTAGCTGGGAATGAGGGAGATGGGGAGACACGGAGACGCGGAGACACGGAGACGCGGAGACACGGAGACGCGGAGACAAAGAAACAATTCCCAATTCCCAAACAACAAACAACAAACAACAAAGGACAAACAACAAATAGCAAAATCCAAATGATTTTGGTGTCGGGATATTCCGGCGTAGGTAAATCTGCCTTAGTGAATGAAGTTTATAAGCCGATTACTGCTAAACGAGGCAACTTTATCTCTGGTAAGTTTGACCAATATCAACGTAATATTCCCTACTCTGCTCTTAGTCAAGCCTTTAATCAATTGTGCAACTACATCTTGAGTGAAAGCACAGCCGACTTCGAGCAATGGCGACAAAAAATACTGGCAGCTGTCGGCAATAATGGAGAGGTTTTGCTTGATGTCATCCCTAATTTAGCATTGGTTATTGGTCAACAGCCTACTGTTGCTCAAGTTGGACTACAAGCAGCGCAAAACCGTTTCAATTTGGTCTGTCAAAACTTTATTAAAGCTATTTGTCAACCAGAGCATCCCCTAGTTTTATTTATCGATGATTTGCAATGGGCTGATACTGCTTCTTTGAGGCTATTTAGGACAATAATGAGTAACAAAGAAATTCAACATTTACTCATTATTGGAGCCTATCGAGACAACGAAGTGGATGTTACTCATCCTTTGATGACTACCTTGGAATATCTTAAACAAGAATCAGGACTATTGTCTAGCATTCATTTGGAAAATTTGGCCAGTTTCCAGGTAAATACTTTAATTTCTGAGGCTTTAGCTTGTTCGGCAACCGCTTGTGAGCAGTTGAGTGATTTAGTTTACACTAAAACTCAGGGTAATCCCTTTTTTACTATTGAATTTTTGCGATCGCTCTACAGGGAAGGCTTATTATCTTTTAACCAAACAAGTCGAAACTGGCAATGGGATATTAGCGAAATACAAGCAAAGAGCATCACTGATAATGTTGTGAAATTGATGGTAGGGAAGATTAGCCAGTTACCTCCGGTAACTCAAGCTAGCTTGCAGTTGGCTGCTTGTATTGGCAATACTTTTGATTTGTCCACCTTAGGGATTATCTCTCAACATCAGCCGACTCAAGTCCTAGCTGATTTATTTCCAGCGCTGCAAGAAGGCTTAATTGTACAGTTGAATAAACATTACAAGCTAATCAAGTTGACAGAAATTGACGATATACAAGCTGCTGATGAAGTTAGGTTTAAATTTTTACATGACCAGGTTCAACAAGCTGCTTATTATTTAATTGCTCAAGGTCAAAAGCAGGCAACACATCTGCAAATTGGGAGATTATTAGCTAATAATGCCAATCAAGAAGTATTAGAAGAGCATATTTTTGATGTTGTTAATCATTTTCATAAAGGTATCGAACTAATTAGTAATCAGCAAGAATTAGTTAATTTAGTTAAATTCAACCTGCTAGCAGGTAGACAAGCAAAAGAGGCAACAGCTTATCAATCAGCAGTCAATTATTTAACAAGAGGGCGAGCCATCTTAGGAGCAGATAGCTGGCAAACTGAGTATGAGTTGACGCTCAATCTTTATTTAGAAGAAGTGGAAGCTCAGTACTTAAATACTAACTACGAGCAAGCAGAAATACTTACTAAAATTGTTTTAGAGCAAGCAAAGACGCTCCTAGATCAGCTCAGGGTGTATGAAACACAAATTCAGTTCTATATCGCTCAAAATAAGATGCTTTTAGCAATAGATACTGGTTTGCAAGTTCTGGAAAAATTGGGAGTACCTCTAGTCAATCATGCACCTCAAAAAATCATTATAGAGGAACTAGATAACTTGCCAGCAATGACTGACTCCCATCAACTAGCAGCCTTGCGAATTTTAAGTTTGATATTTTCTCCTAGTTTTATTGCCAAACCTGAGCTGTTACTAGAGCTAGCATTGACGCAGGTTAATCTATGTATCAACTATGGTAATTCACCCCAAGCAGCTTCTGCCTATGTCTTTTATGGTTTACTCCTGTGTGGTGTCTTGGATGACATTCCATCAGGATATCAATTTGGGAGGTTGGCTTTGAGGGTGTTAGAGCAATTTGATGTTAGACAAATCAAATGTAAAGTGCACACCTCATTTAACGCTTGTATCAGACATTGGCAAGAACCTCTGAGGGAAGCAATAGAACCTTTATGCCAGGCTATTCAAATTGGTTTAGAAACTGGAGATATAGAAGGGGCTGGTTATGCAGCACTTACCTATTGTGAATATCTATTTTTGAGTGGAGAGCCTCTAGCATTTGTTCAACAGCAGCAGGTTTACTACATTAATATTATTCAAAATCTGAAGCAGGAATTTTCACTTAATTCTGCTCAGATTTGGGGACAATTGACTCTCAATTTAAGCGAAAAATCAGCAGTAGAATATCAATTATTAGGTGAGCTGTTTGATGAAACTCACATGCTACCATTGTTCCGAGATACAAATAATTTAACCTCGCTGTTTCGTGCCTACTTAGCGAAAACTATCCTCAGTTACTTATTAAAAGATTATGCTGGAACTGTTGTTAATGCTCAGGAAGCTTCAAATTACGAACAAGCTGTAGTTGGATTACTGTATGTTGCTGAGCATTGTTTCTACTATTCTTTAGCCCTGCTGGCAATCTATGCGGCTACTACAAATGCTCAACAGCGAGAATATTTAGCACAAATAACAGCTAACCAGCACAAGCTGAAAAATTGGGCAGAGCATGCACCAATGAATTTTCAGCATAAATATGAGTTAGTAGAAGCAGAGAAGGCGCGAGTTTTGGGGCAAAATTGGGAAGCAACAGAGTTTTATGAGCGAGCAATTAAAGGTGCTAGAGATAACCAATATCTTCACGAAGAAGCCTTGGCTTATGAGTTAGCAGCAGAGTTTTACCTGGCTCACAATCGATTAGAAATTGCCCAAACTTATCTGAGTAAGGCTCACTATGGCTATAGTTGCTGGCAAGCTTGGGCGAAGGTGAAAGATTTGGAGGAGCGATATCCCCAGTTTTTAGCCAAAAATGCTTCAAGGATTACCACAACAACTTCAGGTAGAGATACTAAAACAGCAGCCGCGTTAGATTTAACTAGCATAATCAAAGCTTCACAAGTTCTTTCCGGTGAAATTGTACTCGATAGCCTGTTAACCAAAATGCTGAAAATCATCATTGAAAATGCAGGAGCACAAAAAGGTTATCTCTTAATGGAAACCAATGGACAATGGATGATTGAAGCATCAGGAAAAGTTAACTCAGAGGAAGTTGAGCTTTGGCAGTCTATCCCCATTGAAACTGTAAGTGGCAGAAGTAATCATCCTCTGATTGCCAATGCCATTGTTAACTATGTCATCCGTACCCAAGAGAGTGTGGTGTTAAATGATGCCACTAAGGAAGGTAATTTCACCCGCACCCCCTACATTCTCAAACAGCAGCCTAAATCCCTCTTGTGTACTCCCTTACTCAATCAAGGCAAACTACTGGGGATCTTGTACTTAGAAAATAACCTTACTACGGGAGCATTTACCCCAGAGCGCTTGGAAGTATTAAATTTATTATCCTCTCAAGCAGCAATTGCGATGGAAAATGCCAAACTTTATGCACAAGTGCAGGCTAATGAAAGTCGCTTGAATCAATTCCTAGAAGCAATGCCAGTAGGAGTGGGAGTGTTGGATAAGCATGGTAGACCCTACTATATTAATCACAAGGCACAGGAGTTACTGGGCAAAGGAGTTGTTAAGGAAGCAACCCCAGACACAATTGCCGAAGTTTATGACAGCTATATTGCCGGAACTAATCAGCTTTATCCCTGTGAGCAATTACCTATTGTGCGAGCCTTGAAGGGTGAAAGCGTCACTGTCGATGATCTAGAAATCCACGCCAAAGACAAGATTATTCCCGTGGAGGGCTGGGGAGCACCAATCTATGATCAACAAGGTAATATTGTTTATGCCCTAGTTGCTTTTCAAGATATCACAGAACGCAAACAAACACAGCAGCTGTTAGCAGACTACAATCGCACTTTAGAAGCTCAAGTTGCTAAACGCACAGAGGCATTGGCAGAGAGTGAAGAGCGTTATCGTCGCATTGTTGAGACATCCAATGAAGGAATTTGGCTCCTTGATACGGAAAATCGTACCACCTTTGTCAATCCTAAAATGGCTCAAATGTTGGGCTATAGCATCGAAGCAATGCAGGGAATGTCGATATTCGCTTTCCTAGATGAGGAAGGGAAAAAAATCGCCAGCAACAATCTCAAACGCCGTCGTCAGGGAATCAGTGAACAGCATGATTTCAAGTTCCGCTGTAAAGATGGTTCTGATTTATGGACAATTTTTTGTGTAACTACGATTTTTGACGAGGTGGGGCAATATATTGGGGTATTAGGGATGGTAACTGACATCAGCGATCGCAAACGAACTGAAGAAGCTTTGAGAGAGTCCCAGGCACAGTACCAGTCTTTAGTAGATGCTTTACCTATATATCTCTATCGTACAGACACTCAAGGAAGGTTTACCTTTGGTAACCGAGCATTTCTCTCCTATTTCGGTATAGTTCTGGAAGAATCCGTAGGCAAAACTGCCTACGACTTTTGCCCTCAACCTTTAGCAGATAAATACGCTGCTGAAAATGAAACAATCATACAAACTGGAGCAACCTTGGATATTGTTGAGGAAGTCCCAGCAACCAGAGATAATCCAGCTTTCTATCTTCAACAAATCAAAAGTCCCGTAAGGGATGAAAATGGTCAAATCATTGGTACTCAAGTCATTGGTTTAGACATTACTGAGCGCCAACTAGCTCAAGAAACCTTACGCTGGCAGGCAGCTCTTCTAGAATCGATGGCAAATGCCTCCCCTTTAGCATTTTATGTAGTAGACAATCGAACCGATGCAATTCTCTACTTCAACCACCGCTTCTGTGAAATTTGGAGACTCCAGCATCTAGAAGAGTCGATGGAACAAGGAGAACTCAAAAACAATGAACTCATTCCCTACTGCTTAGAGCTCATCCTGGATGTTCCCGGCTTTGCCGAATCCTGCAAACCCCTACAGAGTGAAGAAAACCGAGCTATTGTTGAAGATGAGATTGCCTTTGTAGATGGGCGTATCATCAGACGTTTTTCCGCCCAAATCCGAGATGAACAAGATCACTACTTTGGTCGTCTCTACATTTTTGAGAATATCAGCGATCGCAAACAAGCAGAAGCTGCCTTACAGAAAGCTCTAGAAGCAGCAGAAGTAGCCAACCGCGCCAAAAATACTTTCCTTGCTAGTGCCAGTCACGAGTTGCGTACTCCCCTCAATGCCATCCTCGGCTTTGCTCAACTAATGAGCCACTCTCCCAATTTGTCCCCAGAAAATCAAAAACACCTCGGCATTATTCACCAAAGTGGAGAACACCTGCTGAATTTGATTAACAACGTGCTAGATATGTCAAAAGTTGAAGCAGGTTCCATCACTCTCAACAAAACCAACTTTGATCTGTATCGCCTGCTGGATGACTTAGAAGCAATGTTCTACCTCAAAGCATTAGAGAAGAAATTGCAGTTAGTCTTTGAATGCTCCAGCGATATCCCTCAGTACTTGCACACCGACCAGCTTAAATTGCGTCAAGTACTGATTAACTTAATCAATAATGCCATTAAGTTTACCCAAAAGGGTAGTGTATTAGTAAGAGTGTCATTAGTCATTGGTCATTGGTCATTGGTAAACAACAAAGAACAAATGACTAATGACAAAGGACAAACAAAAATTTCCTTTGAAATACAAGATACAGGAATTGGCATTGCTCCAGAGGAATTGGAAAAGATATTTGAACCCTTTGTACAAGCCTCAACTAGTCAACAATTCCAGGAAGGAACAGGTTTAGGATTAGCGATTAGCCGTAAGTTTGTACAACTGATGGGGGGTCAAATAACTGTTAGTAGTAAAGTAGGAAATGGTACTCTCTTCAAATTTGATATCCCAGTCAGCGTCGTTGAAGCCGCCGCTATCCAAACGAAACAACTAAAGCGTCGAGTCATTGCCCTAGAACCCAATCAACCCTGTTATCGGATTCTGATTGTCGATGATCGAGATTACAATCGTCAACTATTAGTCAACTTGCTCTCCCGCTTTGATTTTGAACTCAAGGAAGCTTGCAACGGTCAAAAAGCAGTTGAAGTATGGGAAAATTGGCAACCCCACCTAATCTGGATGGATTTGCGGATGCCAGTTATGGATGGGTGTGAAGCTACCCAGCAGATTCGTCTCAGGGAGGGAGGGAGACACGGAGACACGGAGACACGGAGACGCCGAGACGCCGAGACGCCGAGACACGGAGACGCCGAGACACGAAGACGCATAGATAAGAAAGAGGGGGAGAACGATTCCCAATTCCCAATTCCCAATTCCCCAACAATAAACACTATCATTATTGCTCTAGCTGCTAGTAATCCAGAAGAAGAGCGAGCGGTTGCTTTAGCTGCTGGTTGCGATGATTTTATCCGCAAGCCGTTCCAAGAGTGGGAAATCTTTGAAATGATGAAGAATTATATTGGAGTGCGCTATATTTACGAAAAAGTAGCTTCGGAGAAAAAGTACCTCCCAGCTCACAGGGATAGCACAGGGATAGCATCACCATCAATGGGTTTAGCGACGCGGGAGCTTCCTCAAGGAACACCTATCCTCACTCCTACTATTCTTGCTAGCTTGCCTGCCGATTGGTTAGTTAACTTCCAGCAGGCAACAGTGGAGGGAGATTTAGATTTGATGCTCACCTTTATTGAGCAAATACGACAGCAAAATCATCATCTAGCTGATGCTCTGGCTTCCTTAGCTAACCAATTTCAGTTTGAGGAACTATTAGCTTTAATCGAAGAACAGGGAATAGAGAGCTGAGAGTAGGAAGACAAGGAAGCTAAGGAAATGAGGAGATGAGGGGTGAGGAAAAAGGAGTGGGAGAACACTAAGCAGATGCACCAAACGCACTAGATACGGAGAATGAAAATTCTACCCAAAATTTTCTTCACCTAGAAATGAGGAGATCAAAAGATGAGGATACAAGAACACAAGGACACAAGGGTTAAATTCCCAATTCCCAAACAACAAATGACAAATGACAAACAGCAAATCGAAAGGCAATATTTTAGTTGTTGATGATACCCCTGCCAATTTGAACTTGTTAACCAGTATGTTGTCTGAGCATGGGTATAAAGTGCGCCTGGCACCTAATGGTAAGCTGGCTCTGAGATCTGCTGAGTCAACTCCCCCTGAGGTGATTTTACTGGACATCTTGATGCCAGAAATTGATGGTTACCAAGTCTGTGAACAATTGAAAGCAAATCTGGGAACTCGCGACATTCCTATTATTTTTCTAAGTGCCCTGCATGAAGTATCTGATAAAATAAAGGCTTTTAAGGTAGGTGGGGTAGACTATATTACCAAACCGTTTCAGTTGGAAGAGGTTCTAACTAGAGTCGAGAACCAGTTAAAAATTGGTCGCTTGCAAAAGCAACTGACCCAACAAAATGCCCAATTGCAACAAGAGATTCACGAACGCAAACTTGCTCAAAAAAAGTTAAGCAACCGCCACAGATTAAACCAGTCAATTCTAACTTCTGCACCAGTAGGCATTTGTTTAACAGATGAAAATGGCTGTTTTGTAGAGGTTAATCCTGCCTATTGTCAACTGTATGGATTTACTTCAGAAAAACTCATTAATCAACCCTTTACGATACATTTTCCCCAGTTAAGCTCAGCTGAAAAATTAGAGTTAGTTGAGCGATATCAAAAATTTATCCAACTCCAAAATTATGACCAAGGGGAATATACGGTATCGCGCCAAGATGGCTCGAAGTTAACAGTTTATATCAAGCGGAGCTGTTGTGAGCAACAGGATGGTAAACGTTTTGTTGTTACTACCATTTTGGACATCACCGAGCAAAAACAAGCAGAGGAAAAACTCCGTACAGCACTTTATAACGCTGCGAGATCCCAAGCTTCTCTTGCCCAAGCCCAAAGAATTGCCCATATTGGTAGCTGGGAATACCATGTACTCGCTAATAAGTTTACTTGGTCAGAGGAGTTATTTCGGATTTTTGGCCTTGAGCTAACCAGCTCTGAGCCCAGCTATAGAAAACTCTTCAAGTGGATTCATCCTGATGATCGCTCTTTGTTGCAACAAAGCGCTGCCCAAATGATTGCTGAAGGGACATCTTGTGAATTTAACTTTCGGATTGTGCAACCCAATGGTCAAATTCGTCATGTTGAAGGTAGAGGAGAGTCAATACTTAATGTTACTGGAGAGGTGATTCAACTTTTGGGAACAGTCTTAGATATTACCGAGCGCTACCAAGCAGAAGCAGCTCTCCAAACCAGTGAGCAGAAATATCGGAACCTAGTTGAAACTTCCCAAGATATGATCTGGTCGGTTGATAGCCAAGGACATTATACCTTTGTCAATCAGGCCGCCAAACAGATTTATGGCTACGAACCGGCAGAAATGCTCGGTTGTCTTTTCACCGATTTTGTTGCTAGCAAGCAAAAGCCTCAAGAACTCGCAGTTTTCCAAGAGCTGATTAAAACAGGGTCGATTTCTCAGTATGAGACTACTCATCTAACTAAAAATGGTAGAGCAGTTAATCTGATGTTTAATGCCATCACGCAGCAGGATAAACAAGGCAATGTTGTGGAAATAACTGGCACAACTAGTGATATTAGTTACCGCCTAGAGGCTCAGAAAGCTTTGCGCTTAAGCGAAGAGCGCTTTGCTTTGGCAGTAGCTGGAGCTAATGACGGGATTTGGGATTGGGATCTACAAAGTGGGGAAATTTATTTTTCTCCCCGTTGGAAAAGCCTATTAGGGTACGCAGATGATGAACTTGCCAATACCTATGAAACTTGGGAGCAAAGTATTCATCCAGAGGACTTAGAGAGGGTGAAGTCTACTTTGAATACTTATTTGGAAGGTCGTAGTTCTAGCTACAAAGTAGAGTACCGTGCCCACTGCCAAGATAACACCTACCGTTGGATGCTTGTCCGTGGCTCGGCATTGCGGGATGAGGAAGGAAAGCCTTATCGTCTGAGTGGCTCTAAAACCGACATTACCCAACGCAAGCACACAGAAGAAGCACTGCGCTTAATTCTTGAGGGGACAGCTTCTAGTACAGGTATGGAATTCTTTCGCTCCTGTGTTCGTTATCTAGCTCAAGTGCTACATGTTCATTATGCTATATTCGCAGAGTTCACTGACGAGACTAAAACTCGAGTTCGTACCCTGGCATTTTGGATGGGAGAAGATTTTAGTCTCAACATCGAGTATGACTTAGCCGGTACTCCTTGTGACAATGTTTTAGCAGGGATGATGTGCCATTACCCAAAGTGTGTGCAACAACACTTTCCTCAGGATCAAGATTTAGTTGAGTTAGAAGCAGAAAGCTATTGGGGTATTCCCCTAACTAATTCAGCAGGTGAGGTGTTAGGGCATTTGGCTGTGTTGGATCTCAAGCCGATGCCCTATGATCCCGGCAAGGAAATGATTTTGCAAATTTTTGCCGCACGAGCAGGAGCAGAAGTGGAGCGCCAGCGGGCAGAAGAGGCATTACAAGCCAGTCAAGAAAAATTTGCAGGGATTTTAGACATTGCTGAAGATGCAATTATCTCTGTGGATGAGAACCAAAGGATTCAGCTGTTTAACCAGGGTGCGGAAAGGATTTTTGGTTACACCGCTCATGAGATTATCGGTCAATCCTTAAATATTCTACTACCAGTAAGGGCACAAGAGCATCATCAACAACACTTCTCTAAGTTCACCACATCAGAAACCAATGCTCGCAAAATGGCAAACCGCTCTAGAAGCGTTTTTGGTTGCCGCAAAAACGGTACTCAATTCCCTGCTGAAGCCTCAATTTCTAAGCTGGAACTGCCGGAGGGAGCACTGTTTACCGTTATGCTCAAAGATATCAGCGATCGCAAACGCTCAGAAGCAAAGTTGCAAAAGGCTCTAGAAGCAGCAGAAGTCGCCAACCACGCCAAAAGCGAATTCCTTGCCAATATGAGCCACGAACTCCGCACCCCCCTCAACGCTATCCTCGGTTTTACCCAAGTGATGAGTCGCGATGCCTCTGTATCGAGCGAGCAGCAGGAAAGTCTAGAAATTATCAGCCGCTCCGGTGAGCATTTGCTCGAATTAATTAATGACATTCTAGAAATGTCCAAAATTGAGGCAGGTAGGAGTACTTTTAACCAAACCAGTTTCGACTTGTATCATCTGTTAGAGGGACTCGAAGAAATGTTAGGCTTAAAGGCCCAAAACAAGGAGCTACAACTCATGTTTGAGCGCGCTCCTGAACTTCCTCAATACGTGCAAACCGATGAGGGTAAACTCCGTCAGATTTTAATTAATCTCCTAGGTAATGCCATCAAGTTTACCCAAGAAGGCGGTGTCACACTGCGGGTGGGAGTGGGGAGATGGGGAGATGGGGAGATGGGGAGATGGGGAGATGGGGGAGACAAGGGAGACAAGGAAGACAAACAAACAACCAACAACAAACAACCAACAACAATAATCTTTGAAATAGAAGATACTGGTCCTGGTATTGCTTCTAGTGACCTAAATACCATATTTGAGCCTTTTACCCAAACTGCTACAGCACAGAAATTTAGAGAAGGTACTGGTTTAGGATTACCGATTAGTCGTAAATTTGTGGAACTAATGGGAGGACAACTAACTGTCAACAGTACTTTGGCTCAGGGAACGGTGTTTAGATTTGATATTCCCATTACCCTTGCTCAGGCAATTGATAATCAAAAGGTTGAAACCTCTAGACGGGTAATTGGGTTAGCACCCAAGCAAAGACTGTGTCGCATTCTAGTAGTAGAGGATAAATGGACAAATCGCCTCCTATTGTTCAGACTCCTGACTATGGTAGGTTTCTCTGTATGTGAAGCAGCCAATGGTCAAGAAGCAATAGCCGTGTGGGAGGATTGGGAACCACACCTTATTTTGATGGATATGCGGATGCCAGTGATGGATGGGTATGAAGCAACTAGAAAAATTAAGTCTCATGTCAAGGGTCAGGCAACAGTAATTATTGCCTTAACAGCAAGTGTTTTTGAAGAACATCGATCAACTATTTTGTCAGTAGGTTGCGATGACTTTATTCGTAAACCTTTCCGAGAACAGTTCCTCTTAGAAAAAATTGCTGATTATTTGGAGGTGCAGTATATCTATGAAGAACACGATCAAGTCACAACGATTCAGAAGGAAAAGACAACTTCAGACTTCAAACTTCAGGCTTCAGACTTGAGCATGATGCCTACAGAATGGCTCCGCCAGGTTCACTTAGCAGCAGAAGCTTGCAATGATGAGGAAATCCTTGTACTGATGGAACAAATCCCAGAGCAGTACGGTGTTATGAAATCAAGCCTGAGTAAATTAGTCAATAATTTCCGAGTGGACTTAATTTTTGATTTAACTAAAGTATTTATTAATGAATAATTATTTTTTATCAACTGACAAACCAAAGAGTGGAGTCAAACAGCTAATATAGTAATCGGCAACTGATGGATGCTGATTAGCAGAACAGTGAAGCGAATTATACTTTTGCTCCAAGGCTTAGCAGGTCTTTTAGTGATAACGGTGAATGGCATCTTGCTCTACCAATACCTACATAGAGCAGATTGTACTCAGCTCAAGACCCAGCCTCAAACTTCAGATGATTTTGTGCAAGCTACTAAGAATTTTGGTGAGTGTGTACAAAAGACTGTTAATGATAAAGAGCAACCTTTGGAGAAAAAATTACTTTTGGATGAGAGTGAACCACCCACAACAGTTTCCCCTCCTAGTCAGGTTTCACCCTCTGCTGAAAGTTCACCTTACCAGCAAGCTTTACCGGAAGAGAAGTCTTTACCATTAGAGCCAGCTACACCTGCTGTGGGTTCACCTTACCAGCAAGCTTTACCTGAGGAGAAGTCTTTACCATTAGAGCCAGCTGCACCTGCTGTGGAAAGTTCACCTTCTACTCCAGTCACCCCCCTTGAGCCAGCTGTACCCTCTGAGCAGATTTCACCTTCTAGTGAAAGTTCACCATCAGATAATCCTTCGGCAAACCCTAGTTCAGACTGACACTCCAGACAAGGAGATGCTGGGACGTTGAGAAGTTTTTATTATGAGCAATTATGCCGACATGATATTAGATTTTAGATAACTTTTCAGGATAAAGAGGTTTGGAAGAAGTTGGGCTCCTCTTGGCTGTAGGGGCGAATGATGATTCGCCCCTAATCTTGCCTTTTAACTACCTACTTAACTTAATCGTCACACATGCCAATCAAGCCATCGTACCACCTATCAATATAATCAATTTCATCTTGAAAATTGCTCTCGGATGCTCCACATTGCCAACCAGTTACTAGACCTGATGTATGTTGATTATTGTGAGTGCTGGTAAGATGCTGAACTATAGTTTCTGGTATATTTTGCTCAAGCTCTATTTGCCTGTCGTTATACATTAGTATATTCTCCAGATTCAGTTAAAGGTTGATAATCAAGCTTTTACTTATTTCCCAGTAATTGGGAAAGAATCAGGAAATTGTTGTTTGTCCTTTGTACTAATGACCAATGACTAATGACTAATGACAAAGCGGCGGGGCGAAATTTCCTCCAATCCCTTTAAGGAGTTTGCTTCCCCGTCGCTTTTTGTGAAAAGTCAGATTTGGTATGAGGTACCCTTGTGGGTACTGTCAAAATAATTTTTTTTGAACACAATAGAGACAAACCAAGTAGGGAACTAACAAAATGCCAATTAAAAACTATGGTGTTTGGGTTGCCAAGCCTGTTCGCGTCAGTGCTGAACGGGCAGAACAAGATCCGAAGACGCCACACATCCATCTTTTTTATGACGATGGCTCTGGTGGCGATTTTGACAATGCTCGCAGGGCATCGATTAATGTCAAGTCAAGTTCCGAGCTGTCGGAGCTTGTGTTCTGGTTAGTTCAGGATTTTCAGCACCCGATTGTAGACGAACTACTTGGTTTAGAGATGGGATTTCACAACATACCCAGCCAACCAGGAGGGTTAGCACTAGACTACATTAGGGGCAACTTGATTGACCTTAACAAGGGTCGCATTCTACCTCACGATCAACCAGGATCTTTTGATGACATCATTGACTATGTGATGCCGGAACTGGAGGCGGCGATTAAGCGGAAAGCAACCGTCTATCTCTTTGGTGAACCCTATGATGATCTACAAGGCATCCATGATATCCATATGAATCAGGGGAGCAAAGGTAGATTTAAGAAATATAACGGAATCTGGCAGGATGGTGGAGCCATTATTCATTTCCCCGACGTCAATCTCTTCAACGCCATTTTCATCGCCTTTGCCTCACAAGCCGTCAATACTAATGATGAGGGGCACAGCTCGCCAGGAAGTCAGAACTTTGCCCAATTGCTCACTCAACAGGACGGTAACGATGATGTTATCATCCCAGATGATCAGCGTGTTGCGATTGTTGCTGCACTGGTCAATCCAGTAGGTGGTGATAATCAACCGGGGTTTACCGGACGACCTGAGATGGTCTATCTCCTCAACCGTTCCACACAGGGTGTTTCACTCAACGGTTGGTCTGTTGTGAACAAGAATAACCAGGCGCATGTCATCTCTGATGATATCTGGTTAGCTCCCGGTGAAGTTCGCTCTGTGGCGATGAGAAAGACACCTCTGTCGAACCAAGGTGGACTTATCTCTCTTCTCGACAAAAGTGGTAACAAAGTTGATGGTGTAAGTTACACCAAGAAGCAGGCAAAAAAGGAAGGTGAGTTACTAATTTTTCGGTAAGTCGGTGGGAATTGAGAATTGAGAATTGAGAATGTAGAAAGTAAACCAGATTTTGTTCCTCTCAGCTGCTTGAGAGCTCCTACTCTTCGAGAGCGCTAAATCATTACTTCATACCTAAGAAGAATGGCACCGATAAAAAACTAGAACTAAGATTGCTTCCTCATTCTAAATTCTAAATTCTAAATTCTAAATTATTCTATGGCTAGACGAACTAAATTCTCCATTGCTACATTTAACTTATTTAATCTCAACCGTCCAGGTTTGCCAATTTATTCAGATACTGATGGCTGGGATGCAAAGACTTATCAGCGGAAGTTAGATTGGATACGCACCACAATTGTCAAAAATCCATCCGATGTTTGGGGTTTTCAGGAACTTTGGCATAAGGATGCAATTGAAGATGTTTTTGAACACGAAGAGTTAACCAACTATCAGCTCCTTGCTCCAGAAGGACATTCTGGACAAAAAATTATCTGTGGTGGAGCTGTAAGAAAAGATATCCTTGTGGGTGAGCCAGAGTGGATTGAGAAATTTCCTGATAAATTCATTCTACAAAGTGGTGGAGATGATCAGCAGACATCAGAGATATCAGTTAAGCTCGACAGCTTCTCAAGACCTGTTCTACACTTTAAAGTTCGTCCGAGAGCGAATGGTAAGGAAATCTCTATTTATGTAGTGCATTTTAAGTCTAAATCACCCACCAATGTCTACTCTGAAAGTTGGTACCGAGATGACAGGGACTATTACAAGCAACATCTAGAAGCGCTTGGTGCCTCTATTTCTACTATCAGAAGAACAGCAGAGGCTACCGCATTACGTATGATTTTAACTGATGAAATGAAGGGAACTGACCAGCCTGTAGTTGTCCTGGGAGATTTCAACGATGGTCAGCACAGTAACACACTCAATATTCTCACTGGTCAACCCAACTACATTCTCAGTGGCCTTAAAAAAGGTGGTAGTGATGTTGACCTCTATACAGTAGCCACCCTACAGCAATATCGCAGCGATCGCGATGTCTACTATACCCACATTTATCAGAATTTGCGGGAATCTCTAGACCACATCTTAGTTTCCCAAGAGTTCTATGACAACTCTCGCAAGCGGCTGTGGGCTTTTAAGGGCATGCAGGTGAACAATGATCATCTCAATGAGGACAAGCATAAGAAGGATGGTTCCTCAGATCATGGAGTGGTGCGGGCTACTTTTGAGTATCGACCTCATAAGTAGGTGTTAGGTTTTAGGGAACTCTAAGAAATAAAATACAGATATTAATGAGAAAACTCTTCTGTGGAACAGGCATCCTGCCTGTCCTTCTGTCCTTCTTGCCTTCTTCCTAGTTATTGTTTATTAGTACAATAGCTCTAGAACAGTAACAAATAATATAGACAAACATGGCTAAATTAAATCAAATCATTGCCATCGAAAAAGATGTTTCGAGTAAATCACACCGGGTGATTACTGATGCTTATCAAACCCTAGAAAAACCTGCACCTCTTTCAGGAATTTCTCGTTCTTATCGCCCCAAAGATGAAGAGGGAGATCAACTCCCTAGTGAATCAACCAAGGTTCAGGTTAAAGGTGAGCAGGTTGTTGCTGAGGTTTTTAGTGCAATCACAAAATTATTGAACATAACCGCAACTAAAGATTACGCTAATTGTGAAGCAAGAGCAGATATTGTTGTAGACGGACAAGTAATTGTCCCTCAGGCTCCTACTACTTTTTTATTGTTCTTGGAGAAGAAACTGATTGATATTCATACTTTTATTCAAAAGCTTCCGACTTTAGATCCCGCTGAAGAATGGCACAAGGATATGAGCCAGGATGCCTGGGCGACAACTCCCACACAAACTACTCGCACTAAAAAAGTTCCTCGCAACCACGTCAAGGCAGAGGCAACGGATAAACATCCTGCACAAGTCGAAGTGTTCCACGAAGATATTATTGTGGGGTATTGGACAACAATTAAGTATTCCGGAGCTTTCCCTACAGCTGAAGTGAATCAGATGCTGGCTCGTGTAGAAAAATTGAGGGAAGCGGTGAAGTTTGCTAGGGAAGAAGCCAATACCACTCAAGTAACCCAACAAGATGCTGGCGATCGCATCGCTGCATATTTATCTGGGACAAGCTATACTCCTAATAGAGTACAAGCTTAATTTCAAGTTCAAATTAATCAACGCTCTCAGTGTAGGTGCAAGACCTATCCTCCGGATTCAACCGGGGGTAGCCCAAAAGTAGAGGCAAGCGTATCAAGTTGAAGTTATTACTCTAAGTTTATTAACCCATACTTACTACCAAATCGAACAGAAAAGTCAATAGTCGTTAGTCACGGGTTCAAATCCCGTCCCCTGCTCCAAGAATTTGCAGGGGTAGTTTAGAGGAAGAACAAACGCTGTAAACCTGAACTTTTCTTTAAATGTGTTGGTGGCAAAGTACTACAAGCTATTAAAAGCTTATCGCCCCTGTCGTCGGATATTCGGCAGGGGCAATTATCTGATACTAAATCTGGTGAGGGTTGTATAGGTTATAATGCTACGCGCTAGGCAATAGGCAATAGGCAATAGGCAACAGTATCAAGAGGAATGTGTTAAATCGGTTATTTTAATCCGAATTTGGTATCATACCAAATCTAGATTATGATTACTCCTAATTTTTCGCTAATACCTAACACCTATCTTCATTAAAACTTACTTGTTACTCCCTGAGAGATGTGTTCTAAAGTAGGCGGAAGATAAATGGGTAGCGGTAAGACTCGTTAGGATTAGCGAAAACTTTGATGATCGTCAGAATAGGCATAACCCAACTTACCAGAACTGTTAGAGCAAGGAGGGGCCAACCGATAAGAATAAGCGTCAGAAAGCCAAAAATTGCCTCGTAAATCCAAATATTGAAGTGGAAATTGAGAGATTCTCTAGCATTTTCTTTGACTATTGGATCGTCTGATACTAACAAAATACTTAGAGGAATTAAAACTGATATCCCCAAAGAGCTGACAAAAATTGCCCCATGAGATAGAGATGATAAAAGCTTTCTTTTATCTTGGTCATATTCAGCATATTGATTCTGGTCATTTACCATAAAATAAACCTCCTAGTTGCTGCAAAAATGTATTACTCTACAATCACAACTTTAGCACCCATTTAAAGAAGGATAGGTGGTAAATCCCGTCTAGATCAGGGGTGGCAATCTACCAAGAGCACGAAGCTGCGAAAAGAGGTATTATGTATAGTGTGTCAACTCTGAGTAGTATTGCTAAACATTTCACCTAACACCTAGTATCTATAATGTTTATTAAGCTCATCCCACGTAATGCAATTCGTGGGCTCCAAGCTTCCTACTCTACGAGAAGCCGCTAGCGCGTCTATGTTATTAGTCAGAAAGTCCTTTTTACTAATGACAAAGTGGCAGGGCGAAATTTTCTCCAACCCCTTTAAGGAGTTGGCTTCCCTACCGCTTTTTGTAATTCCCCTAAATTAGGCTTATTGAATGTCCACTGAAATTCAGGCAGAACTAGAAACTGCAGTTGAACAACGACGCAACTTTGCGATTATTTCTCACCCTGACGCTGGTAAGACAACACTTACCGAAAAACTACTGCTTTACGGAGGTGCTATTCACGAAGCAGGCTCAGTAAAGGCGCGGAGAGCCCAACGTAAGGCAACCTCTGACTGGATGGCAATGGAACAGCAGCGGGGAATTTCTATTACCTCAACAGTCTTGCAATTTGGCTATCAAGGTTGTCAGATTAACTTACTCGATACTCCTGGACACCAAGACTTCAGTGAAGATACCTATCGCACTCTCGCAGCAGCAGATAATGCAGTCATGCTGATTGACGTTGCCAAGGGTTTGGAACCACAAACGAGGAAATTATTTGAAGTTTGTCGGATGCGATCGCTTCCTATCTTTACTTTTGTTAACAAACTTGACCGTCCGGGGCGCGAACCCTTAGAACTATTAGATGAGATTGAACAGGAATTAGGGTTACAAACCTATGCAGTTAACTGGCCGATTGGCATAGGCGATCGCTTCAAGGGTGTCTTTGATCGACGCCAGCAAGAGATTCACCTCTTTGAACGCAGTGCTCACGGAACGAAAGAAGCTAAAGCTACTGTAGTACAGTTGGGTGATCCCCGCATTGAACAACTCTTAGAAAAAGAACTCTATTACCAGCTCAAAGAAGACATAGAACTCCTCGAAGGTATTGGTCCGGAACTGGATTTAGACTTGATTCATCAGGGTAAGATGACGCCTATCTTCTTTGGTAGTGCCATGACTAACTTTGGGGTGCAGCTGTTCCTAGACGCTTTTCTCGACTACGCTCTCAAACCAGGAGCAAGGAACTCCACAGCAGGAGAAATTACCCCTACTTACTCGGATTTTACGGGTTTTGTCTTCAAGCTACAAGCTAATATGGACCCGAAGCACCGAGACAGAGTCGCATTTGTTCGTGTCTGTACGGGTAAGTTTGAAAAAGATATGACGGTTAGTCATGCCAGAACTGGTAAAACCGTGCGTTTGTCAAGACCACAAAAACTGTTTGCTCAAGACAGAGAATCCCTTGATGTTGCTTATCCAGGGGATGTGATTGGTTTAAATAATCCTGGAGTATTTGCGATCGGCGATACCATCTACAATGGCAAAAAATTAGAGTACGAAGGCATTCCCTGCTTTTCTCCAGAACTGTTTGCCTATCTCAAAAATCCCAATCCTTCCAAGTTCAAGCAATTCCAAAAGGGGGTGAAGGAGTTGCGGGAAGAAGGAGCGGTACAAATTATGTACTCCGCCGATGAGTCAAAGCGTGATCCAATTTTAGCAGCAGTAGGACAGCTGCAATTCGAGGTGGTACAGTTCCGTATCCAGAATGAGTACGGGGTGGAAACAAGATTGGAGATGTTACCTTACAGCGTTGCTCGTTGGGTAGCTGGTGGCTGGGAAGCCTTGAAACAGGCAGGGCGTTTATTTAATACAGTAGCAGTGAAGGATAACTGGGGGCGTCCAGTGCTATTGTTCCGGAATCAATGGAATTTGCAGCAAGTGGAAGGGGATCATCCAGAGTTGAAGTTGAATGCTACTGCACCTGTGGTTTCCGGTCAGCAACCGGAGTGATTAAGGTATTAGGTTGTAGGTTGTAGGGAAACACAAAAGGAACTAGGCAAGAGCAGCTAATAATAGCAAATCCGGATTAAAACAACCGGTTGAACAAATTTCTCTTACCCTACTCCCAATTCCCAATTCCCAATTCCCAATTCTTAAAAGTAATGAACTTAGGATTAACCGTATCTAGTAGCTTGACTACTCAAAAGCATCCTCAAGACAGTTTTGCCATTACTATTGCTCCATTATCCCTAATAGAAATCTACGCCTTGGCTGATGATCCAACTAACGGAGCAGTAGTGCTGATGAGTGGTATGGTACGCAATCAAACTGATGGCAAGGCTGTAGTTGCTTTGGAATATCAAGCTTATGAACCAATGGCAATGCAAGTATTTGCTTCAATTGCGGCTCATATCCGTCAGCAATGGTCTGATGTGAATAGAGTAGTAATTCATCATCGCATAGGTCGCTTACAAATTGGGGAAATTAGTGTACTAGTTGCTATTGGCTGTCCCCATCGTTCAGAAGCATTCGCAGCTTGCCAGTATGCTATTGATACTCTCAAGCATAACGCTCCTATCTGGAAAAAAGAACATTGGGCAGATGGTTCTAGTAGCTGGGTAAGTATTGGTGCTTGTGAGGAAGTATAACTGTTGTTTTTTCTCAAGAGTAATAAATTACCAAAAATAGCCTTTTTCAGCCATAGTCTGACGTTTAGTGGGTTCATATTTAAGGAGATATTCTCGTGCGATCGCATTAGTTTTTCTTAACTTTTCTACTTCCTCTTTACCAATCTCGGTATCTGTAGAAAGTAGAATTACTTGATGACTGGCATGGGGAAAATAACGCTCCACTAAGTTGGTTCTGTGAGAAGAATCTAGGCGTCCTAAAGGAGTATCAATCGCTACTGGTAGTTGGCGTCCAGAAACACGAGCAAGTCCCCACAAAAAAGCGATCGCCAGAAGCTGCTTCTCCCCGGCTGAGAGGCGATGCTTAGGAACTGCTTGGCCCTGCAAGTCATAGAGAGATAGACTAAAAGCTTCAGTATCAATAGCTACTCGATGGACTAAATCTGATTTGTGCAGCAGATAGAGGAAACAATCAGTTACCTCCCGCTCTAATTTATTCAGTTTCCTCAGGGTTAATTTCTCCCGAAATAGTTTGAGTGTCTGTTGGACTTTAGCTGAAGTGTTGATGATATGCTCATTGTTTTGACGGTCAATATTTTTTTCTCCATAATCTGCTAGCTCTTTTCTAATTTGCTTAATTTCACTATCTAATTCGTCAACTCTACGTCTAGCTAATTCCCAGTTAGCTTGAGCTTGGGCAAGTTGAGTTTGAGCCTGTCTTAAATTATTTTCTAGTTGTTCATAGGCTTCTGGTGAAGCTGCTATGGCTAGTTTCCTCTCTGTCGCATCAACTTCTGCCTCTGAGTTGTGGAGTTTTTCCAGTTGCTCTTGAGCTAACTTGCTGGCTTGTGGTAAGTAATGATTGAGTAAATTAGCCAGATAATTGAGAGTTTCACCATCCGCCCCTAACCAAGAGTTCTCCTGCTCTGCTGCTGCTTGCTCTAGTAGTTGATTTTCTTGAGCTAGGAAGTCTTCAATCTGAGCTAATTTTTTGGCTGGTAATTTGAGTTGGGTTAGTAAAGCTAAAAGACGTTGCTCTCGTTCTTGTAAAATCTCTCTACTGATTGTGGCTTGGGAGGCGCTATATTCTTCTTTGCCTTGAGATTGAGCTTGGTTGAGGAGGGGTTGAATCAACCTCAAAGGTAATATACCAGCAGCCAATTCTTGCATTTGCTCACGAACTTGCTTAACATTGGCTTGGTAAGCATTGAGCTGAGTTTTTAGTTGGCTAGTTTCTGCGGCAATTTTGCCCCCTTCTGAAATGAATTTATCCGAGGCTTGTTGCTGCTGATCTTTAGCTTCGTATAGTTGATTTTGACGAATTGCTTGCTCTTCTATGGCAGTTTCGTAGGTAGTTTGTTTCTCAGAGAGTTTTTGCTCAATATCCTCTAAGTTAGCCAATTGTTGTTTACTAGCAAGGGCTTTGCGTTTACGGTTGATTAAAATTTCTAAATCAACTGCCAGCCGTTCTGCTAATTCTAATCCGAGGAGGGAACGAATAGCTTCAACGACAACCTGGGGAGGCGCTTCGAGTTCGGCAAGTTCTTTGACTTGTTCGCCATCAAAGAGAAATAGATTAGAAATGCCTAAGGGAAGGAGATTTTCAATGTACTCATCCCAGATATTGGCTAAGCCCTTGTCGGAGAATCCACCATCTATAATTCCTAAGCTGTCCTTACCGTCTTTCGGGTTTCTTGTCCAGTAACGCACAATGCGATATTCGATCCGCTGATCATTTTCGATATGCTCAAACAGCAGTTCAATAGAAGTCCGATCAACTGGTGAAGTATTCTGGTTAACTGACTGAGTGAGAAACTCGCTATAACTTAAATTACCACGGGTGGAGCATTGAGCACGGTGTCCATACAAGGCAAGGCGAATGGCATCCATTAAAGTAGTTTTGCCTCCGCCGTTCATACCACCAAAGAGGATGATTGAACGAGAATCATCTTGATTCTCTGGAGAAAGGTTGATTACCTGTTTTCCATAGTAAGGACCAAAGTTTTGCAGGACAAGTTCAAGAAATCTCACTTTAAGTGGAGGGTTAAATAGGGGAAGAAAATCACGGCAAGCATTACCCACCCTACTATAATCTTGAGTATTTGGCACTCTGGGGTGTGGGAGATGGGGGGATGGGGAGATGGGGAGCTCGGAGCGACTCAAACATTACTCACGGCTTGGCTGTTCCAGCAGTTCAAACTTATAGCCTGTCTCACTATCTGGATCAGGTTGAACTTGGACTAAGACGCCAATGCCAGTAAAGAGTTTGCGATCGCCTGATGAGTCAAATTCTACTTTACCTGTAGCACCCTTAGCTGAAAAATCATTACGGGACAGCTCCTGTTGCAGCTTATTGCGGTTGGGACTCCCGCTCAAATTCTTGAGACCTTCAATCAATGCCTGAGTCGCGTCATATGCCGTTGCAGTTCGCCAAGTTACATCTTCGAGTTTCCAGAGTTCTTCAGCTCCCTGCAAAAAATCAGGATCATGATTGCTCTCTACATGCCAGGGAACAGCAATCACCATTTCTCCCTCAGCTGCTTCCTCGCCATATCCTAGTGTTCTTTGGTTATACATCGCATCTCCGCCGAGTAGCCTCAGTCTTCCATCATTACTGTTAACGACCTGTAGCGCCTTGTCTAAGGTATTCTTAGTGCCGGGAGCTAGTAGCAGAACCTCTGCACCTTGGTTTTCTGTCTGGGACACGCAATTGAGTGCATTAAAAGAACCTCTGACAGACAAGTCACACTCATAAGCAAACTCTTGTGAGGGAAGCAACTTTTGGAACTGTTTTTTGAGAGACTCACTGTATTCGTTGCCAGGAACATAGGCAATAGCGGCTTCCACTGGTCCAAATTGGTTGAACATATAATTAGCTAAGTCTTTAGCTGCCGTTGCGTCATTAGGAGTTGTGCGGAAAAAGTAATCACTAGAATCAGACAAGTTAACAGAGGTACTTATAGGGGAAATGGCAACGAGTTCTTTATTTTTATAAACTCTGCCTGCTTGTTGGGTAGCATCGCTGGAATAATGACCTATGACTCCTAAGATATCCGGATCTTCTGCAAAGTCATTAGCTACTTGCTCAGCAATGTCAGGCTCATCCTTATCATCAGCAATTGTAACCTGCAACAGTTTGTCTTCAATCCCACCACTACAATCTAGTTGACTCTGAATCTGGGCAACTGCTTGTTGAATTTCTTCAATACCACAATTGAGCTGACTCTGAGCTTGGGCAACCCCACGGAGAATTTCTTGAGCGACGTTGGAATCTTCACCGATGGGAACAGTAACTGCAATTTCTAGTTTCTTACCAGTTCCGGTTGTTGCATTTTGTTCAGCTATCGCATTGTTGAGATAAATCAGTGTCTCTGGATCATTGGGGTTTTGTCTTAGGGAGCTTCTAAAATGCTTAATGGCAGTACTGAATTGTTGCTCGGCAAAGGCTCTTATACCCTCTTCTTTTTCTGCGGTGGTGTTATTAGGAATTAGAAGTTTTCCTCCCTGGCTGAGGCTGATGTCATCCGTCTTTACTGAGGTTGTTTTGAGGGAGGGAGTTTGTTGTTGTTTTTTACTTATAGTTTTGTTGTGTAATTCCGTAATAGTGAACGTAATAGTGATCGTAATCCCTCCGATAATCAACCCTACTCGAAATACCTTTGATTCCCAGGACTGACAAATTGCCCCCCAGAGCCAGCCAAGAAGAGATTTTGGCCATCTCAGCTCCGGCTCTGCGGAATTTTGGCAAATTATAGGGAGCCAGGTAGCACAGGGGTGGTTGTGTTCCATCCTTTCCAGCCGCTCACGCGCTTCCCGCACTGCCGAGTAAAACGATTTACCCTTGGCAAATGAGTCTAGGAAATAGCGCAAAAATGTCTGCGCAACTAGATCAGGTACAGGTTCCCGCATCACAATCATGTGAGGAACTTCTAAATCCGCCAGTTGGGATGCCAATCCCAAACCCTTACAGGAATTGAAGATTGCCAGCTTTAAGCCATTGTGCAAAGCGTGTAGCAGAGCATACCGCAACTGACTAAGGGATAGCCAATCAGTGTCATTGATCTTAATTACTCCGTTATTACCTTTCTCATTACTGAAACTGTGTCCTGCAAAAAATAGAATATCCCAAGGCTTTTCCCACAACTCATCATTGAGTTGCTCTTGTGAGGGTTTTACCAGAAACTTAACTTTCGCGCCAGGTAATTGTTCCAGTGAGGTTTTGTCCTGCTCAAGGTTAATATTCTTGTCTCCACCTAAGATTGCCAGGATTTTAACTGGGCGCTTGAGAGGAGCCGATTGTGGAGCACACCTGGCACTTATAGCCATTTCTGCTCTAGGACGACACCTAAACAATTCCCACAAATGCCAGGGGAGCCTCCGTAGTTGTATATCCTCAGTTTGCAAGATGACACGAGCTGACTCATTTGGCTTTACTTCTTGCTGTACCTCCATCAGCAGCCTCAGCATAGAAGGCTGATTCAACCACTTTTTCATAGCAGTTTTAAGCGCTTGAGCCGCATCTTCACAGGTTTGTATAGCTCTCTCCCACTCTTCATCAATCGCAACCCTGTCTATCTCATAGTCGGGAAAATCGAGTCGCATTTTCCCCAAGCGATAGTAGATATCTTGCCAGTTCTGGTACAGATTGGGAATTTCAGCTGCTGGGGGCAGCGAGTAATTGGTGTTGTGTCTGTGGGGGGGTTTTTGAGCCTCACGAATCTGGAGGTCAATAGGGAAACCCTGCTCAAAATTTCCTCTGCCAATTGTGAGTACAACTACTTTGCTCATAGGGATTTGGGGACAGTTTTAATCATCCATCTCCAACCTCTCTTGGAGAAACAAAATTAGAGATTTATGAGGAGTGAATGCAAGTCTCTTATTTCCAAACAATGGGGATGAATCTACTCCTCACAGAAATAAGTGAAATAAGAGTCTATGTTTGTGTACAGAACCTTGAATTGTAAGACATAACTACTCAAACAATAAAACTTTCTGTAATGCTGACTTCCTCTAGTGCAACCCTGACACCAAATCGCTCTCCTAATTCAGCACTGAACTTACGCTGAATGTAATTATCTCTGGTTCTAGCTTGGGTTTCCCGACGGGGATTGCCAGCTTCATCAAGAACGATTAATCGTAGACCTGGCGGTAGATGAGTTTTGCTGCTTATCGGGCAAACTCTTACCAGAATTGCCATCTTTTGGTCGGATTTTCGTAAAATTGCCACCATCAGAGCAATTTCATGACCCCCTAGCTCCATCCCTAAATCCATCAGTCTTTTTATCCCACCTGCAGGATTATCTGGGTCAATCTTCCACAAAAGTTCTGTAGCTTGCCAGCGAGTTTCCTCATCCTGGGTGGTTTGTATAAGGTGGATCAAGGCTGTACTAGGATCTGGATCAGGAAGAGTTTTTGTCTCCGACTGGTCTCTATTCGGCTGATTGGCATACAACTGCTCAATTAACCACTTAAGGTTTTCAGAGTCGTCAATTTCACGAGATGATCTAGGCTCCCGGCATGGTATAGCAGGGCTAAGCGTATAAGTGTTGAATAGTTCACTCAGTTCTTCGACAGCCTGCCAACCTACCTCAAAAATATTGTCAAACCATCGATGCAACTGCACTATAGGTGGTGGAGTTACTGAAGAATCAAGTTTATCAATTAGCCTATCAAGAGGTTGTAGCTGACTAAGACCGAGCATAGTTGTTGATACTGCTGGTACAAATCCCAAAACTGTTCCTTCTTTGTAGGATTCATTTAGCTGCACTACCACATAGCCAATGCGATCTTTCCAGACTTCTTGAGGAATGAAACAAGTGTTATCTCCTTCTCTTATTGAACGACATTCCAGGCGTCCTCTCACTTCAGGAATGTATAAATCAGCCACATCCGCAAACAAACGACCTACAGGATTCCAGCAATGGCTAGCTTTCAAATCAGTCGGAATCTCCAGCATTTCCAAATAGTAGTGCATAACTAGCACTGCTAAAGTATTTCGCTCCACCTGCTCTTGTTTTTCAGCAGTAGGTTGCTGTTGAGCAAATTCTTTAGCTTTCTGCCTATCTGCTTTGGTGATAGGAATAGCAATGGTGATATGTTCTTTTGAGTAAATCATGGGTAGGATAAGGAAGAATGGTTACAGGGTAAAAGAACAGGTTTCATCAGTATGTTAGTTTAAAAGATCGTCAAACTAAATGGTTTAAGCTACTCATAGTCTCCTCCAATGGTAATTTTAGTTTTCACTCTTCCAGCCATCCTTGGGATTTGCCGAAATCGAGTAGATGGGGGAAGCATTTTCGTTGGTAGAAGCTGCTGAGAGTTGAGGTTGATACCCCAAACTCCTTTGCCAATTCCTTCCAGGTTTTTTCTTCTGTTGGTAGGCGACACAAGATTAAATTGTAGGCGTTGATATCCTCGCGATCGCGAATATGAATGCGACTAAGCTCACTCTTATGTTGCTCAAGCCATTTTCCTGTTTCTTCCAGAATACTCAGGGGATCTGAATTACCTAGTGGATCAGCTATATTCTCTAGCGGTTCTGATACTCCATCATCGTATAGCTGAGTAGCATTCTGTTTTTTCTTTGCCTCCGCTGCTTCTACGCACAAATCCCTGATTCTGAATTTAAGGTATGTATTAAACCAAGTCATAACTCTTCCTCGTTCTAGGTCGTAATTACAGAAATTTTTGCTAAACCAAAGCCAAGTTACCTGAAGTGCCTCCTCGTAAAGTTCATCAACTACACCCCAACCTTTCCAGATTTGGTTTGATTGCTGCATTTTTCCCACAATCTCATTCAGTAATTTCTGTCGCTCCAGACTACGGGGTAAATGCATACGAGCCTCTTTGATTGATTGGTTTAGTTGCTCGTTTAAATTATCTGTGTACATAACTCGGTTGAGGGTGGAGTTGATCATGTCTGCTGATTTAAGCCTCCGCAACCTGTTATCCAGTTAGTGTTCTGTAGGCTTATCAGGCTAAATCTAGAGGCTTAATATAATTCGTCACAAAACTTCACAATAATTGCTCCATCAACCCATCCCTTGATGGGGTGACAGATACTCTGAGTTCTCAGCATTTGCTTTAGACTCTGGACAAAATCCTTAAAAAAGCCATAGCTAAAGGCGTATAATGCAATTCGCGAGGCACAAACAGCTTAACCATCGCTTTAGCAACATTGATCCATCCTTTCGACTGACCAAAATTGAGAAGCCGAGGGAAGCATTCTCGATTCCAGAAGTCAATGAGAGTTGAGTCTGACACTCCAAACCCCGCTTCTAACTCCTTCCAGGTTTTTACTCTCCCGTCGTTTTCCTTTTGAGGCAAGCGGTACCAAAGGAGAATATAACAGTTAACATCTTCTGAGCGATCGCGCAGGCGAATGCGACATAGCTCAGGCTTGTTTTCTTTTAGCCATTGCCGAATTTCTCTTGAGAGCAACCATGGATCGCTTGGATGATGATCAGCTAAGTTATTGAGGATATCTGATTGTGTATCGTCCTGATTGGATAGAGGATTATAGAGCCTTTTCCGTTCCTTGACTACTTCTGTGTATACATCTTTGAGTTTGTAGTTATAAAGGTTCAACTTAAACCAACCGATAACAGTTGCTTCCTCTGGATTTTGCGCCTTCTCTGGATTGAATTTACAGAAATTTTTACTGAACCAAATCCAAGTTCGCTGGAGTGCCTCTTCATAATGCTCATTACCATCCCTTTTGATTTCACCTGATTGCTGCATTTTGTAGATGATCTCATTGAGCAAATGTCGCCGTGTCCTGAGCAACTCCCGCCGCTTCCGGCTATTTACTGGAAGTTGATCTGCTTCTTGTTGAAGCTTACAAGCTTGCTCAATTAGTTGGCGTAGCTGCTGATCTAAATCATCTTTGTTCATGATTAACTCAAAGGTAGAATGCGTCTATCTTTCTTGACACCAGAAATAAAGTTCTTGGACTAAGGGTCTTCTTCTTAAGAAGAGTAAATCTTCGTGGCTAGCGATCGCAACAAAGACAGTGTTTAGGATGGACAAGGCTATCTTCTTATTATTTCTGACAAACTCATTGAAGATACTCACTATACTGGTTTATTGGTGCGCTTACTGCTAACAAGCCCTACTGGCGCGACACAGCTAAAATGGTGCAATAGTAGGTTGGGTGAAGCGATAGCGTAACCCAACACGCCTTGTATACTTTGTTGGGTTTCACTTCGTTCCACCCAACCTACAGTTTTAGGCGTGCCACGCTACTACTCACCATGAATTTCATCGAAAGAAACTAATTACACTGTTAGCACTCAGTGTCCGTGAGATTTACTCAGGCATCAGGTGGTGCAAACATGCCAAGAATCACTAGTAGCCAAAGAATTACACCAAAAACAATCCACACAATTTCCCTTCCTGTCAAAGATTGCCTTGTTGCTAACTCAGGCTGTTCTTGTGTCCAATAATAATTGGTTGCTTTGACAACACTCAATAAAGGCACAAAACCCAATAATGATATTAACCATAATGGATCTGGTAATCTTGCAAGTACAACAAATACCCAGTAAAAAAATGTTGTCTGAAAAGGTGAAGAATTTTCTGTATATCCCTGTTGTTCAGCTAGGGCAAAAACTTTTTGGCATAAGCTATGCAAAAATAGAGGTAAAAACCAAGCTCTCCCCCAAGCCGTAATATTTAAGTTTTCTTTTTCTTTGATAAAGTTCCAATGCTTATGAGCCCAGGGAATTTGATAAAAGCCAAAAGTAATAATATACAAAAGGCAAAATTGCCATACAGGCTGTACCTGGGAGAATTGTTCATTAGAGTTTACTTGATTAAGTTGAGCCATAGGGGAACCTCCATTTGTGACTAGTTTTAGTTTTTCGCTTACAGCAAAAATAAGCTGTTACTTGAAGAGTAGCAAAAATAAAAATCATTGATCAGATTCAAAGCCAATAAATGATTCAATTGTAAATAATGAATGAATATTTTGAATTTAATGAATGAAGTTTATTTCAAAAAAATTTTTTTTTTATAAGTTTAGTGTACGCTCAATATAAGACCCATTTCTGGCTGACTGATGAGCATATCAGAACTAATCGGAGTGGCAAACGAACAGGTTTTTGCTAAAACGGGAAAGACTTTAACAGATGTCCAAGAATGCATCCTTCAGCAAGTCTTGGAAGGCAAGAAAGCCAAGGATATTCATATCACTGGCTACGCTAATAGCACTATCAAGCGAGGCTTCTGTCCCAATCTTTGGCAACTGTTGACAGACGCTATAGGAGAGAAAGTGGGGGTCAATAATGTCCAACGGCTGTTGGAGAGGGTTCAACAGGAGCGGAAGGGTGGTGACCCTCCTCCACTTCCTCCACCCAAACAGGTATTGCACAACTTGCCAGCTCCCAGTTGTACAACCTTTATTGGTCGTCAAGAGGAAGTTACCCGGTTGCTAGAACTGCTTTCACCCGGACACGCCGCACACTTAATTAGTGTCGATGGTATTGGTGGTGTCGGAAAAACCACTCTTGTAGTGGAAGCTGCCTATCGATGCTTGCAGGCTAGCAACAACAGTAAAGTTGGCTTAGGTGAACCCACCTTTGATGTGATCATCTTCACCTCAGCCAAAAAAGAATACCTAACTCCCTTCGGCTTACTGCCAAGCTTGGTTCCTCGAAAGACACTGAGTGATATTTTTCGACAGATTGCTCGTAATTTGGACGATTTAGACATTTCTGGAGCCAGTTTTGCCGAGCAAGTAGACCTAATTAAAGAGTCCCTATTTTGCCAACGCACCTTGCTGATTGTGGACAATCTAGAGACAGTCGAGAATCAACAAGATGTTCTAGCCTTCTTATACGAGCTGCCAGCTACAGTAAAAGCAGTCATCACCACCCGTGAACAGATTGTCTTCGTTCCTGTGCGTCTGACTTCTTTACCTAAGAAAGACGGTCTTCATCTCATTCAACATGAGGCTCAAGAAAAAGGAGTAACTCTCACTCACCAAGACAGCCTAGCACTTTATCGGGAAACAGGAGGTATTCCAGTAGCCATCAGCTATGCCATTGGACAGTTAGCCAACGGCTACTTGATTAAAGAAGTGTTGGAACGGATATCTCAGTCTACAGGAGATGTCGCCCGCTTTTGCTTTGAGAGTTCGGTAAAGCTGCTCCAGGGACAGCCAGCTCACAAGTTACTCATGGCTCTAGCTCTCTTCCCCATGCCTGCTCCAGGAAATGCTCTGGTTCAGGTGGCGGTACCAGAAGCTGATCCTAATATCAAAGATGACTTGGCACGATTGCGGGGACTGTCATTGGTGAAGTATGAGGAAAATCGCTATAGTATGTTACCTCTAACCCGTGAATATGCCCTTGCTGAACTAGAAGCTTACCCGGATTTTGAACTTGAGGCACGAGAGCGTTGGATTAGTTGGTACTTGGACTTTTCAGCAGAGCATGGGGGACAGGATGCCCAAGAATGGCAGGGACAGTGTGATGGTTTAGAGCAAGAGTGGCAGAATCTGCAAGCCGTCATTGATTGGTGTATTGCTCAAGGACGATACGCCGATTTTCTCAAGATTTGGCGCAATATTGAAGCATACACCCAGATTATGGGAAGTCAAAAAAGCCGCTGGGGGTACTGGGATGACCGACTGAATTGGACTACCTTCCTCATGCAAGCAGCAAAACAGCGGGGAGATTGGCAAGTTCTGACAGAGGTTATGGTTGATCGAGCTTGGACTCTCACCTCTATGGGTAAGCCAAACCAGTTAAAAGCAGCAGATGAGTTGTTTGAAGGAGCTTGGGAGCTACGGCATCATCAAGACCAATTATTCCAGGTGAAGTTGGCGAAAAATATCGCTGTTCTCCATATTCAACAACAGAGATTTAACGAGGCACAGACTTGGCTTAACCGAACCCTGGAACTGCTCGAACCTGCTCAATTACCAGAACCAACTCAACTGCGACTGCTGACTCAGGTTCAGTATTACCAAGGTGAGAGCCTCTTCAAAACTGGAGAGTATGAACAAGCCAAAATTCGCTTTCAAAAAGCCTTAGAGTTGGCTCAGGTCAATGATTGGAGGCGTGCCATTTTCTGTACACAAAATTGGTTGGCTGACATTGCAGTTAAACAAGGGGATCTCGAATACGCTCAACAAATCCTCACAGAAGGACTGCAAGTAGCGAAGGTTAATCAAGATAAGTGTCGCATGGCTTTTTGTCAGCGCTCATGGTCAAGTCTAGCAAAAGCGCAGGGGAATCTAGCTGAGGCTCGCCGTTGGGCACGGGAAGCACGGGATAATTTTGAGAATTTGGGAATGATGCTAGAAGCAGAAGAAACCCAAACTTTTCTCTTGAATCTGGAGGTAGCTTTGTCGGAAGTCAGTCAACCCAGAAGGGAGCAGTCAGGAAAGAACAGCTGCTCCCTGCTCCCAAATCCTTAAGTTGGAACCCTGAGTAGTTCGCAACAAGCTGCTACAGAATGACCCATTGCACCTTGCCCAAAATTATGCTCAAAAAGTTTCCGAGTCTGAGCAAAGGCAAGAAGCCATTCCTGCCGATCTTCCTCTCCTTTTGTTCCTAGTCCTGGAGAGTGAACAAGAGAGGTGCCAAAGAGATATTGACATTCTGCCTGGTACTCAGGAGCAGTAGCAATGTGGGCGTGTAGAACCGCATCAATTTCTTTGTTGGGAACCATGCGCATATTTGGGTACTTTCTTACTAAAAAGAGAAACAACCGATACCGCAAGATGGCGATAACAGCTTGCGCTAAGGTGAATTCCCAACCTTCGTCCGAGCTGATTAGGTTATGTATGATTGCCAGCCAGTCAATGATTTGAAGTTTGTTAAGGAATAGCTGCTCCACAGCAGATAATTCGTGGTGAATAATAGAATAGATTCTCATTTTGCTAGTCAATTAGGCACTTCGCCGTTGACCACTCGGAGTCTAAAAGACTCTTTATGTTCATCAGCTTATATCTGGCTTATCTGCTGCTTTGTAGAAGGAAAATCCAAATATATTAACAAAACTTTATGTTAAATTTTAAACTGGTTCTATAAAAAGTGTATAGATAGAGCAAAAGCCGCTCTCACTCAAACATAAAATAACCCTGAATTTTATGCTTCAATTTCAGTTTCAACCAATTACCTTAACCAGTTTCCCTGCTATTGTGAAGCAAGCCTTAAAACAAACTGTACTGCTGCTCTTGAGCCTAGCCTTCCTGTTCTACTCCCTTCCTGCCCAAGCAGCACCTCGAATTAATCCTCAACTAGAAGAGCAAGTCTTACAAATTATCCGCGAACACCCAGAAGTAATCCTAGAATCTGTCCAAGCATACCAACAGCAACAACAGCAGGAGATACAAAAGACACGGGAAGCCTTCTTAGAAGAACTAAAAGCCAATCCTAAAGCCGTAATTGGTTCCTCTCCCACTACTGGGGCAACTGAGTTAAAGACAGTACTACTAGAATTTTCTGATTTTCAATGTCCCTTCTGTGCTCAAGCCCAGAAAACTCTCAAACCTTTAATAGCAAAGTATCAGGATCAAGTTACCTTAGTATATAAACATTTTCCCCTCACCCCAATTCATCCTCAAGCTATGTCTGCTGCTAAAGCTGCTTGGGCAGCTAATCAACAGGGCAAATTTTGGGAGTATCATGATGCTCTATTTAGCCAGCAAGATCAACTAGGAGAAGAATTATATTTAGATATTGCTCAAACCCTGAACCTAGATCTAGAACAATTTAACCGAGACAGAAATGCGGGTGCGGAGAGAGCTATTCAACAAGATATACAATTAGCTACCAAATTAGCGCTTTCCGGCACACCTTTCTTTCTCATCCAAAGTGAAACTTTCTCTGGTGCAGTGCAGTTATCTGCTATAGAAAAAGTACTAGCTGGTACTAACAAATAGTTGTTGGTTTTTAGTTGTTGGTTGCTTGTTATTTGTGAATAAAATACAAAGAAGTAACAACCGCAATGCATGCTCATGGTAAAAGGGAAATGGAAAAATCCCTTTTAAATTTTGAATTTTGAATTACTTACTACCATGACTTATACTGCTTCTACTTCCACTAGTGACTTCTGGGATTTTGATTTTGCCCAGCCGCAACCAACACAAGATAGTGATTTGCTCAACCAGCTGAATTTTGTACCTGGCTTAAAAGAAATTTTGATGCTGCGTCAGGTTCATGCCTTAGAACACGCTACTGTCTGGGTTTTGGGGGAGCGCTTTGGTGTCAGCAGAACAAGGGCTACAGCAACTAACTACCCTTTAGACAAAAATACCTTAGGGGGATTATCCACCGATGAAGGGTTTTATCTTTATGGTCAACTACATCTAGCTGATTTGAGAAGAGCAGTACCGATTGCCTTGAGACGGATTACTAGAGGAGAATGGGACTTAGCTGTGCATCCCCGCTGCGGCACTAATTTCTCCGTCGGTATGTTTTTAACTGCCGGATTGGCATTGGGAGCTCATTTGGTGATGCCTCCAGGACCAATTGAGCAAATGCTCGGTTTGGGATTAGCGGCAGCCACAGCAACTCAGTTAACACCGGAGCTCGGTAACCTAGCTCAACGATACTTGACTACTGCAATTCCTTTTAATTTAGCAGTTGAAGGGATTACAGCAGCCCCTGACATGTGGGGACGTCCAGCTCATTTTGTCCGAGTGCGGTGGAAAGAGTAGATTGGAGAATAAGGATCTTATACCAAATCCGCCTATTCTACACCCGGTTTCGCTTAAGCCTTCTTTTCCTTGGAGCCCTCTGACTTTTAAGTAGGAAATAGGCACTCTTGCAATAGGGAAGAACCTACTTTCATAACCTGGTGGTGAAAAAAATTTTTTTCATTTGGACTGCCTTCTGCCTTATCCTCAAAATAACTGGGGTATCTAAACCGGATTTGGTATTAAATTATGCATGTTGTGCGAGAACCGCTCCCTTGAAACATATCCGAATGTTAAGTTTAAAAAGCAACATTTAGTTTTGTTAATATGCTTACCCATTGGAAACAATCCTTAGCCAAGAGTGCCAGACTATTGGCTATTTTGACCATTGTCCAGAGTCAATCAGCTTCTGCCCAATGCGTTCCAACTAACTTTACCTCGGACTGGTTACAACAACAGGAAAAGTTTGGTGGTCATACAATTGCTCGTCATGTTGGCAAGAGTGATCAACAACTAGTGGAACGATTAATTAATTCTCCTAGAATAAGTGCAGCTAGCACTTATCCCAATTTGACAACTGCTGCCACCAATATCCAAGCTGCTTTGAGAGACAATGCGAATACTTTAAATAGTTGGGTTGTTGGTGCTGCTATAGGTGAGAAGCGGGCTGTTAACTATAATGCTACAGGAGTAGTTGGTCGTGTGGCTAGCCGTCCTCCTTCTCTAAGCAATATTTTTAATAGTAGTAGGTTGCGTGCGGTTATGAAAAAAACAGCAAATGGAGATTGTTTACTTATTACTTCATATCCAGTTAGATAAATGGTCAAGATTAGTGATGAACTATACTCTGATAATCTACCCATGAGCCAAGAACCTAACTATGAAAATCTCTACAGTTTTCTTTGTGGGGAGTTTGCTGAAGCTGATTTTGAAGGTAAAAGTGATATAGAAGTAGTTCTTGAGTGTAGCAATCCAGAACTTACCAATTGGCATCGCAGCATAATTGCCGAAGGACGAGTTGCTTTGGCTTCGCCCTCTTTTCCTTGGAAAAATGTGGGTGATTATGCCAATCGCCATTTTGAAACTGAAGAAGGTGCTAGAAAATGGTTAACACAGATACTCGACTTGTTGGAAAGTCATGTTGAACAAGTATCTGGAGGAAAATAGATAGTAGGGTGGGCATTGTCAAAAATCTAAAATAGCTGCGATATGTGGGTTCTATCATTTTGACAACTGCTGACGAAGCGATCGCAACATCTTGCTAGTTCCTTGTGCAAATGCCTCCTGCACTAATCTGGGAATCATCTCTACTACATCTAAATCAGGAAACGTGGGACTGATGATCGATTCAATATAACCAGACTGCTCCAAAATCTGGATCTTGAGCTTATTATTAGCAAAAATCCATACTTCTGGTACCTTGATTGCTTCATAAGCTTCCAGTGTAGTTTTAGAAGTGATATCTACTTCAATCGCTAAATCTGGGGGAGGATCAGTTTCTAAATCAATACGTTGAAGGGACCTTACCTGTTTAGAATTACTAATGTAGAAACAGGTATGCGTTTCAAGTCCAGCCTGCTTTAGTTTCTTAAATGTAGTGGAGCCGAAGTCTTCCCAGTCTCGCTCCTGAGCATCTAAAATTGCCGTGACGATGTAACCAATAATGCGATGAGGTCTTTCATGAGCAGGCAGGGGTGACATAAATTCTAAGATGCCTTTACTGTAATTAATCCGAGGAATGCAGCGATCTTCTCCGAGTTCTTGCAGGAGGGATTCGTATTGCTCCCAAGACACCTCTTCAATTAAGAGGTGACTTCCTGGAGAAAGATTTATGGTTTGGATAGGAATGCTGACTGGGGAGGCAATCATGTCTATTTTTATAATTAGGATTTAAGCAAAACCATAGAGCTTAAAGCAATAATTCTATTTTAGATATTGTTTGCGATCGCCATTATTTTTTGCTATTATTTTTTTATAATGGGAAAAGTGTGCGGCCATATATAAAAGTACCATTTGTAATCTCAAGCAAGTATAGGCGCTTAAGCTATCTGTAGATTAGGTTTTGTTAAATTAACCCAAGCTTTCGCGGAAGACCTCAGGAAAAACTTTCTTCACCCCATAGCGTTTTCCCTTGGGCGATATCTAACAGAAGAGCCATCATCATTGATGGCTCACAATCAGATTTCTTTTTTTTCTACTCCCTTGGTGTCTCCTGCTATCAAGTCTGCTTCAATCGATAATAGCGTTGAGCAGCACTTCAGCCAGAGTCATATTTTCCATATCATCCAGAGTTACTGTATCAACAATGTCAAACTTGGCTCCAGCACCTTCAAGGTCATCATCTAGTGCTTTGAGAAACCGAGTAGCCATTGCATCTTTACCCACTTGAATGAGGGAAATCGCCAATTCTTCATCCCTATCTATCTGACGAGATGCCTTAATAATCACCTCCATGACAGCTTTGCGGTTATCGGGTTCACCATCGGTAATGACTAAAATGGTTTCTCCATTTGACTTTGTCTGCCCAGCTCCTTTACGCTGAAAATAGTTATCTGTAGCATCTTTAAGTACACCAGCAAGGTCTGTGCGACCCATCGGGTCATTTTCTTGAAAGATTTGTGCAACTTTGTCTGAGGTGACATTGTCGTAACGCCTGAAGCGACTAGAAAATAGGTAAACAGTAATCCCATCTGGGTCCAACTCTTCACATTTCCTTGCCACCGCTAGGGTTGACTCCTGTACAGTCTCCCATCGGCTGATCCCCCCCAGTTGATCTTGAGCAGACATACTGCCGCTTTTGTCAATAATTAACGTGTAGTCTCGTTCTTCCACGATAGAACCTGCCACCGAAAAACAACCTCCAGTAACTCTGAGAGTTTACTACATCTAGCTTATACGACTTCCCCAAAATACTACCGATTTCGAGCAGTCAACTTACCTTGGTAACGTATCTTTAAGTGGCTGCCAACGGAAAGAGCGATCGCCTCCCATTTCCACCACTACTTTCACTCGTGATTCCTGTTTGGGCAAAGTGGTTAAATACTCAATTTCCTGGCTCGACAGAATGTTCCCTTCAATAATCCACAATGCCAATCCTTTTGATTTGGGAGATAGATTTTCCAATTGATAGTTTACTATCGGTGGCACATAGTATACTGCGCCAACGGCTGAGGCTTTACCTATATCTTTCTTGCCGAGATGGGGAGGGCGTACACCGTGGACACCAGTGAGATAAGCAGCAGGGTCACCTAACCCTCTAGCACTGATACACAAGCTGTTATAGCCTGCTGCCCGCAGACGCCGCCGATAGCGTCCTTCAAATCCCCCTTCCAGTGGCATATATACAGCCAATGCCTCAGACTTTTCTAGTTCGCGGATGAAAGATTTGCCAGTCGTGAGCAGAGCCATCTCTATTTCCTCTTTCGCCTTAAGTTTTGTGTATTGCCTTAGCTGTCTATTATAGGTGGCAAGGAGCGATTGTAGAGACGTAGCATGCTACATCTCTACAATCGCCAAAAAATTAACTGGACAAAAATAAAAAAATTATTTACAATAGAAAACTGTGGGTAAATTCAGGTTGTTGTGAAGCAACCTAAGTGAAAGTACACAATTTACTTTGAACCAAGAGTTTAAAGTCTGTACTTACCTCCTTCAACATAGCAAAAGTTTAAGAATCTGTTAGATTCATTGAACAATTGCGTTCCATCTAGGTCTACTTGGATTTTCGCCTCGAAGGGATACTGAGAGTTTACTGCTTAAGTCCCGACGTATTAAGGCATTATCTTAGCCAGTATTTAGATAGACAAGTTCGACAAGCTGGCTGATAAAATCTTGCAGGGCTAGCGAAAGCTAACTTTCTCCTCCAAAGAGGAGATTGCTTCATGTTAACAACGACAACGTATTTGTAGGGTAAAGCGGATTGCAACAATTCGGTCATAACCTTACCCTGCCCTAATGTCTAAAAAGGAGAAACCAGTGTCTGTTGGTATCCTCGGCACTAAACTTGGCATGACTCAAGTGTTTGACGAAGCAGGAAGAGCGCTTCCTGTTACTGTTGTTCAAGCAGGTCCATGCACCGTGACACAAATCAAAACCAAGCAGACAGACGGTTATAACTCCGTTCAGCTTGGTTATGACCAAGTAAAGCCCAAAATCATTAACAAGCCTGAGCTGGGACACTTAGCCAAGTCCAATGCTCCTCCTTTACGTCACCTCAGAGAATATCCCTTGAATGACACCAGTCAATTTGAGCTTGGTCAATCAATCAATGCGGATATTTTCACAGCAGGTCAACTAGTCGATGTCACTGGAAAAAGTATTGGTCGTGGCTTTGCTGGGTATCAAAAACGCCATAACTTTAGGCGGGGACCGATGGCTCATGGTTCCAAAAATCACCGTCTACCAGGTTCTACAGGAGCAGGAACAACCCCTGGTCGTACCTATCCTGGTAAGAAAATGGCAGGTCGTTATGGAGGAAAACGGACGACAATTCGCAAACTTGAGATAGTACGGGTAGACTCAGACCGTAACTTACTACTGATTAAAGGTGCAGTTCCTGGCAAGCCGGGAGCTCTCTTGAGCATTGGTCCGACCAAAAAGGTAGGAGGTTAGTCATTAACTGTTGGTTGTTGGTTATTGATTGTTGGCAAACAACCTTCCAATAAGTAAGACATAACCAATAACAAAGGAGAGAAAAATGGTTGATTGTACGGTGCGAAACTGGGAAGGAGAAGAGACAGGAGAAGCAACACTGGATTTGCGAGTTGCCAAAGAAGAAAGCGCAGCTCACATTATTCACCGAGCAATGGTTAAGCAAATGACTAATGCTCGTCAGGGTACTGCTTCTACTAAGACTCGCTCGGAAGTTAGAGGCGGTGGACGAAAACCCTGGCGACAAAAAGGAACAGGTCGTGCTCGTGCCGGTTCAAACCGTTCCCCCCTATGGCGTGGTGGTGGTGTGATTTTTGGTCCTAAACCCAGGGACTTTAAAGTCAAAATGAATCGTAAAGAGCGTCGCTTAGCGCTACGCACTGCTTTCCAGAGTAGAGCTGATGACTTGATTGTAGTAGAAGACTTCGCTGAGCAACTACCACAACCTAAGACTAAAGAGCTATTAGGAGCAATTAAACGGTGGGGCATTAACCCTGAGTCGAAGGTTCTCCTCATCCTGCCTCAGCGAGAAGAAATGGTTTACTTGTCAGCCCGTAACGTGTCAACTGTTAAGTTGATTTTGGCGACTCACTTGAATGTCTATGATATCCTTGCTGCTGACAAAATTGTGACCACCTCATCTGCCCTAGCCAAAATTCAGGAGGTTTACAGTGACTGAGTATAACCCCCGCGACCTTGCAGACTTAGTGTTGCGACCAATTGTGACCGAAAAGGCAACCATACTCTTAGAGCAGAACAAGTATGTTTTTGAAGTCATACCCAAAGCCACAAAGCCAGAAATTAAGGCGGCAATTGAAAGTTTGTTTGAAGTAAAAGTTGTCAGTGTTAACACCCTGCGTCTACCACGTAAAAAGCGTCGAGTTGGCAGATTTATCGGTTACAAGCCGCAGTACAAACGAGCTGTCGTCACCTTAGCAGCTGGAGACTCCATTATCCTGTTCCCAGATGTCTAGGTTATCGGTCACATTGGTCATTAGGAATTCAGACAATTAACAACTGACAAAGGATATTTGTTATGGGAATTCGCGCTTATCGACCATACACCCCTGGTACTCGACAGAGTACAGTCTCAGATTTTGCTGATATCACTCGTAGTGAGCCAGAAAAATCACTAACCAAGTATAAACACCGTAAAAAGGGCCGTAACAATCGCGGCGTCATTACCAGTAGACGTCGTGGTGGTGGACACAAACGTCTGTATCGCGTCATTGACTTTCGCCGCGATAAGCACAATATTCCTGCCAAAGTCGCGGAAATTGAGTACGACCCCCATCGGAATGCCCGGATTGCACTTCTTTATTATCAGGATGGCGAAAAGCGCTATATTATCCATCCTAATGGGTTATCAGTAGGTAGCCTAGTGATGTCTGGTGCCAACGCTCCTATCGAAATTGGTAATGCCTTACCACTGAAGAACATTCCCTTGGGAACCAGCGTACACAATGTGGAATTAGTACCAGGAAAAGGTGCACAGATGGCTCGCTCTGCAGGTGCATCGGCTCAGGTAGTAGCGAAAGAAGGTAATTATGTCACTCTCAAACTACCTTCTGGAGAAGTCCGAATGATAAGGCGTGATTGCTACGCCACCATTGGACAAGTAGGTAACATTGAAGCTAGAAACCTGAGTCTAGGTAAAGCCGGTCGTAATCGCCACAGGGGTCGTCGTCCTCAGGTGAGAGGAAGTGTGATGAATCCAGTAGATCACCCTCATGGAGGAGGGGAGGGAAGAGCTCCTGTAGGTAGATCCGGACCAGTGACTCCTTGGGGTAAGCCAGCTTTAGGAGCGAAAACCCGCAAGCGTAATAAGCAAAGTGATGCTTTGATTATCCGACGTCGCCGAAAATCATCAAAACGAGGACGTGGAGGTAGAGAAAGCTAAACCAGCGGTTAGTTTAGTTTTTCATGTTTATACAGCCATTTTTCTCAAACCAAAAATAACTTGCCAATAGGAAAATATGGGTCGTTCATTAAAAAAAGGTCCTTTCATTGCTGACAGTCTGCTCAAAAAGATAGAGAAACTGAATGCTAAGGGCGAAAAACAAGTCATCAAAACCTGGTCACGAGCATCAACTATTTTGCCCATGATGGTTGGTCATACAATAGCTGTTCATAACGGCAGAACTCATGTACCAATTTTTATCAGTGAGCAAATGGTTGGTCACAAGCTTGGTGAATTTGCACTAACTAGAACCTTTCGGGGACATTCCAAGGGTGATCGCCGGGGTGGTCGCTAGTCAAGTAAAAGGTTTGTTAATTGAGAAAAAGAAAATTGTTTAAAAAACTTTCAATTCTCAATCTTCATAACTTTACAAAAACAGAAAACTATGGCGATAGATACTACATTAGAAACTAAAGCGATCGCACGCTACATTCGGATGTCTCCCTTTAAGGTCAGACGAGTGCTCGATCAAATTCGAGGTCGCTCCTATCGGGACGCCCTAATAATTCTGGAATTTATGCCTTATCGTGCCTGTGGGCCAGTACTAAAAGTCTTGCGTTCTGCTGTAGCTAATGCAGAGGAGAATGTTGGTCTTAACCCAGCTTCCTTAGTCATTACCAAAGCCTATGCTGACATGGGGCCTAGTTTGAGACGCTATCGACCAAGAGCTCAAGGTCGTGCCTATCAAATTCGTAAGCCAACGTGTCATATTACTGTGGGGGTTTCTCCGGAAGTCGATGAATAGTATGAATTGTTGGCTATTAATTATTAGTAATAACAGATAATAATTTTTTAACCAACAAAAAACAACAAACAAGGAAAGATTCGTGGGACAGAAAATTCATCCAACTGGTTTTCGACTGGGTATCACTAAAGAACATCGCTCTCGCTGGTTTGCAGACACTAAGCGCTACCCAGAACTACTACAAGAAGACCATAAAATACGACAGTACGTAGAGAAAACTCTCAACAACGCCGGAATTTCTGATGTCCGTATCGAACGCAAAGCTGACCAAATTGATTTAGAAGTCCACACTGCTAGACCTGGTGTAGTTGTTGGTCGCGGCGGAAGCGGCATTGAGAAGTTACGTACCGAGCTTCAAGAACTCCTAGGCAACAACCGTCAAATTCGTATTAACGTAGTTGAAGTAACACGAGTAGATGCGGATGCCGAGCTGATTGCCGAATATATCATACAACAGCTAGAGCGACGGGTTTCCTTTAGACGAGTTGTGCGTCAGGCAATTCAGCGGGCTCAACGTGCTGAAGTTCAAGGCATCAAAATTCAGGTTAGTGGTAGGTTAAATGGAGCAGAAATTGCTCGCACTGAATGGACTCGTGAAGGCAGAGTACCTTTACATACCCTTCGGGCAAATATTGACTACTCCTACCGCACAGCCAAAACTATCTACGGAATCCTCGGTGTCAAAGTCTGGATCTTCAAAGGAGAAATCATTCCTGGCCAAGAAGAGCAGCCGACTTCTAATCCTCCCCAACTTCGTCGTCGTCAACAACGACGCCGCCAGCAGTTTGAAGACCGCTCAAATGAATAGTTATTAGTTGTTGGTTGTTAATTATTACTCCCTAAACAACAAACAACTTTCCTACAAAAAACAAATCATGTTAAGTCCTAAAAGAACAAAATTCCGCAAACAGCATCGCGGACGCATGAGAGGTACAGCTAATCGTGGTAACGCCATCAATTTTGGTGAATTCGCCCTGCAAGCTACAGAACCTTCCTGGATTACAGCTCGTCAGATTGAAGCAGGTCGTCGTGCGATGACGCGCTATGTTAAGCGGGGAGGGAAGATCTGGATTCGGATTTTTCCCGATAAACCAATCACTATGCGTCCAGCAGAAACTCGTATGGGTTCTGGAAAAGGCAACCCAGAATATTGGGTTGCCGTCGTTAAACCTGGTCGCATTCTTTTTGAGATTGCTGGTGTTCCCGAAGCAACTGCCCGTGAGGCTATGCGTCTAGCTAGTAGTAAATTACCAATTAAAACAAAATTTATCACCCGTGAAGGGGAATAGGTTGAGATTATGCCTCTACCGAAAATAGAAGACGTTAGACAATTAAACGATCAGGAGCTGGCCAATAAAATTTTAGCTGCCAAACGTGAGCTCTTTGAATTGCGACTCCAACAGGCAACCCGACGCCTGGAAAAGCCACATCAGTTTAAACATCTTCGACATCGCATTGCTCAAATGCTGACGGTGGAACGGGAACGCCAAATCGTTGCAGCTCAAGCGCCAACTGACACCCCAACAGCAAATGAAAACTCAGCAACTGATGATGAAAACCCACCAACTGATCAAACACAGCAAGAAGAGGAGTAATCAATGGCAGTCAAAGAAAGAGTAGGTTTAGTCGTCAGCGACAAAATGGATAAAACTGTAGTAGTTGCAGTAGAAAACCGCTCCCCTCACCCTAAGTACGGCAAAATTGTTGTGCGTACCAAGCGATATAAAGCTCATGATGAGGAAAATAAGTGCAACGAGGGTGATCGAGTCCGGATTAGAGAAAGCCGACCTCTTAGTCGTACTAAGCGTTGGACAGTTGCCCAAATTCTGGGCAAGGCTTCTGAGTCCTAAGCCATAGTCAGTGGTCAGTCGGTAGATGCTCCCTTAGCACAGTGACAAACCAATTATCTCAGTAGACAAAAGAAACCGAACGCTATCTGGATCTAGACAGTAGCTTCCAACAAAAAAACTGACTACTGACAACCAAAAAGGAGATCCCAACCATGATTCAACAACAAACTTACCTAAATGTCGCTGATAATAGCGGAGCCCGTAAATTGATGTGTATTCGAGTCGTCGGTGCTGGGAACAGGCGCTACGGCGGGATTGGTGATGTCATCATTGGCGTAGTTAAAGATGCCATTCCGAATATGGCAGTAAAAAAGTCAGACGTTGTTAGAGCTGTAATTGTTCGTACCCGTAAGGGACTACGCCGGGAAAGCGGTATGAGTATTCGCTTCGATGACAATGCGGCTGTACTCATCAATCTAGATGGTAACCCTAGAGGAACCCGTGTTTTCGGACCAGTAGCACGGGAACTGCGAGAAAAAAACTTTACCAAAATTATTTCCTTGGCTCCGGAGGTCCTATGATTACACCTAAAACCAATAAGAAGACAAATAAACCTACTAAGCGCCACAAAATGCATGTCAAAAAAGGCGATACCGTTCAGGTAATTAGTGGCAGAGACAAGGGTAAAGTTGGAGAAATATTGCGAACTTTACCAACTCTGAGCAAGGTAGTTATCAAAGGGGTGAACATAAAAACTAAGCACGTTAAACCTCAACAAGAAGGAGAATCTGGTCAAATTACTACCTTTGAAGCTCCAGTACATAGTTCCAATATCATGCTTTACTCTAATAAGCAAAAAATTGCCAGCCGCATTTGTTACACCTTTAATGAAGAGGGACGTAAAGTACGAATGCTCAAAAAAACTGGTGAAATTATTGATTAGTCACTTATAGCTAATTATTAATGGTTAGCTTAGTTAGTAATTTCCTGACCAAGCCCAGGGGAGAAAAGGACAACAACTATGACAGAACAGCTAAAAAGCCTCTACCAAGAAAAGATCGTACCAAAACTCAAAGAACAGTTTGGTTATCAAAATATTCACCAAGTTCCTCAGTTAGTCAAAATTACCGTTAATCGAGGATTAGGAGAGGCATCTCAAAATGCCAAGGCGTTGGAATCTTCTTTGAGTGAGATTGCCATCATTACTGGTCAAAAACCAGTGGTAACGAGAGCCAAAAAGGCAATTGCCGGTTTTAAAATCCGCCAAGGGATGCCAGTTGGTGTCATGGTTACCTTACGTTCTGAACGTATGTACTCTTTTCTCAACAGATTAATCCACTTAGCACTACCGAGAATTAGAGACTTCCGTGGCATCAGTCCTCGGAGCTTTGATGGTCGTGGGAACTATAACCTCGGCATTCGCGAACAACTAATTTTTCCTGAAGTAGATTACGACAGTATTGATCAAATTCGTGGCATGGATATTGCAATTATCACAACCGCAAACACCGATGAAGAAGGTCGCGCCTTACTTAAAGAGATGGGAATGCCTTTCCGGGACAACTAAACCTGTAAATAGAGGAAGGAACTAATGGCGGCAAACGACACAATCGCAGATATGTTAACCCGCATTCGGAATGCGGGCTTGGTGCGGCATCAAACGACAAATGTACCAGCAACTAAAATGACCCGCTCTATTGCTAGGGTTCTCAAAGAAGAAGGTTTTATTACCGATTTTGAAGAATCCGGCGAGGGCGTCAAAAAATTCTTGGTTATTTCTTTAAAATACAAAGGCAAAAACCGACAGCCAATTATTAAAGTAATGAAGCGGATTAGTAGACCTGGTTTGCGAGTTTATTCTAACCGTAAAGAATTACCAAGAGTACTCGGTGGCATCGGTATTGCGATTATCTCCACTTCCAAGGGGATTATGACTGACCGGGAAGCACGGCGTCAGGGAGTTGGAGGTGAAGTCTTGTGCTACATCTGGTAGAAAACTTGAAGACTATTAGTTTGAAGGGCATCTATACACTGTTTTTAACCTTTCCAACTTTCTAACAAACAACGAGGATGAAGTCATGTCGCGTATTGGCAAACGCCCTATAGAGGTTCCTAGTAAAGTAACTGTGAAGATTGATGGTCAACATGTTACCGTTAAAGGTCCTAAAGGAGAACTTGACTGGGTTGTGCCAGAGCAGGTAACAGTGGAGCAAGAAGGTGAGACGATTAATGTGTTGCGTCGAGATGAATCTAGAAAGTCTCGTGAGCGCCATGGTTTGTCTCGAACTTTAGTTGCCAATATGGTTGAGGGCGTATCTAAGGGATTTCAAAAACGCCTGGAAATTCAGGGTGTTGGTTATCGAGCTCAGGTTCAAGGTAAAAACCTAATTTTGAATGTTGGTTATAGCCAGCCGGTGGAAATTATTCCTCCCGAAGGCATACAAATAGCAGTTGAAAGCCAAACCAACGTCATTGTTAGTGGAACTAATAAAGAAGTAGTGGGCAATACAGCAGCCAAAATTCGCGCCGTCCGTCCACCAGAACCCTATAAGGGCAAAGGCATTCGTTATGCCGGTGAAATGGTCAGACGTAAAGCAGGTAAAGCAGGTAAGAAGTAAAAATGAAGCTTACTCGTAAACAATCAGTTCAACGCAGGCACCGACGGGTACGCCGGAAAGTAAATGGTACGGCTGAACGCCCCAGACTGTCTGTATTTCGTTCCAATCAGCATATTTACGCTCAAGTGATTGATGATAATCTGCAACATACATTAGCAGCTGCTTCCACCTTGGAGCCTACCCTGAACTCAGAATTGAAATCAGGGTCAACTTGTGATGCTTCAGCCGAAGTCGGTAAATTGGTTGCCAAGCGAGCACGAGAAAAAGGTATCTCTAAGGTGGTATTTGATCGAGGGGGCAACCTCTATCATGGTCGTGTTAAAGCACTTGCAGAAGCAGTCCGTGAAGCGGGGATAGACTTCTGATTTTTAGATTATTTACAACCTACATTCACTATGGCAAAGTCAAATCGTAGAAAAAGTAACCGTGCCAAGGAAAAAGAAACTACTTGGCAAGAGCGGGTTGTTCAAATCCGTCGTGTTAGCAAAGTAGTTAAAGGAGGAAAAAAACTCAGTTTCCGTGCGATCGTTATTGTTGGTAATGAACGTGGTCAAGTTGGTGTTGGAGTTGGCAAAGCTAGTGATGTGATTGGTGCTGTCCGTAAGGGAGTAGCCGACGGTAAAAAGCAACTCATTGATGTCCCTTTAACTAAGTCAAATTCCATTCCTCATCCAGCTAAAGGAGCTGCTGTTGGTGCCAAGGTCATGATACGACCTGCTGCTCCAGGAACTGGTGTTATTGCCGGTGGTGCTGTGCGCACCGTGCTGGAATTAGCAGGAGTTCGCAATATTTTAGCTAAGCAGCTAGGTTCTAATAACCCCTTAAATAATGCTAGAGCTGCAATCAATGCCCTTGACTCTCTGCGCACATTTGCAGAAGTTGCTCAAGAAAGAGGGGTACCCATCGAGAACCTCTATGCATAAGTTAAGCTATTGTGCATTTAAATGGTGAATTGGTTCTGATACGGGGACGCACTGGACGCGGAGATTGGGACTAACCAATTTAAATGCGTCTTGGCTTATTTATTTTTTCCTTTCCCAATAACAAACAATAAACAACCAATAACCAACAAATTATGAGAATCAATGATGTACTGCCCCAAAAAGGCTCTAGGAAGCGCAGACGTCGTGTCGGTCGCGGTATCTCTGCTGGTCAAGGCGCTAGCTGTGGTTTTGGGATGCGGGGTCAAAAATCACGCTCAGGTCGGGGTACTAGACCTGGTTTTGAAGGCGGTCAGATGCCTTTGTATAGGCGGATTCCCAAGTTAAAGCATTTTACGGTTATCAATCCTAAACGTTACACCACGATCAATGTCAGTAAGTTGGCATCACTCCCCGATAATACAGAGGTAACCTTAGCATCATTAATGGATGTTGGTTTAGTAACTGCTAATGATGGACCTTTAAAACTTCTCGGTGACGGGGAGCTAACTGTGCCACTAACGGTCAAAGCCGCTGCCTTCACGACTGGTGCCCGCAACAAAATTGAGGCTGCTGGTGGTAGTTGTGAAATTATAGAGGCGTAAATCTATAGCCTGGTTTTTTATGGGACTCAGATTACCACCTTATTCTGTAGAGGTAGCCTTTTATGGTTGTCAATAGAGATAAAAGCCCAACCGCTCAAGAAACATTTATGCAGATGGCACAAGCTGCTGGCTTAAGAGGTCGGCTACTTGTGACTGTTGGTCTGTTGATTTTAGCTCGCCTTGGGGTCTTTATACCTGTACCGGGAATCAACCGAGATGCATTTGCCGAGGCCATCCAAAATAGCCCAGTGATTGGATTTTTAGATATTTTCACGGGTGGTGGGCTTTCTGCAGTAGGGATTTTTGCCTTAGGCATTATTCCTTATATTAATGCTTCGATTATTATGCAACTGCTAACTGCAGCAATCCCTGCCTTGGAAAACTTGCAGAAGAATGAAGGAGAAGCAGGACGCAGAAAAATCTCTCAGATCACCCGATATGTAGCAGCAGGCTGGTCAGTAATTCAAAGCTTAGGGATTACTATTGGGTTACTTAGACCTTATGCTATCAACTACGGACCAATATTTATCGCCGAAACAACCCTAGCCCTAACTGCTGGTTCTCTGTTTGTTATGTGGTTGTCGGAGCTAATCACCGAGCGAGGAATTGGTAATGGTGCTTCGCTATTGATTTTCATTAATATTGTGGCAATTCTACCCAAAACTTTGGGTGATACCATCGAATTTGCTCAGGCAGGTGGTCAAGAAAACGTAGGTAAGGTAATTATCCTACTCCTAGTTTTCCTGGTTATGATCGTCGGGATTGTATTTGTGCAGGAAGGAACCCGCCGAATTCCGATTATTTCTGCAAGACGCCAAGTGGGTAAGCGCCTCTATCGAGAGCGCACAAATTACCTACCGCTACGTCTAAATCAGGGAGGTGTAATGCCAATTATCTTTGCCTCAGCTGTCTTGATTCTGCCTGGTTCTTTGGCTGGAGTAGCTAGTAATGCAGGCACCGAGGGATTTTTAGGCACCGTTAGCCAAGTTCTGACTCAAGTGGCAACTTATTTGCGTCCAAATGGACCAACTCCGTGGCTATATGTGTTGGTATATTTAGTTTTGATTGTGTTTTTCAGTTACTTCTACGCTTCGTTGATTGTTAATCCAGTAGATATGTCGCAAAACCTGAAAAAAATGGGAGCGAGCATTCCTGGGATTCGTCCAGGACGAGCAACCAGCGAATATGTAGAAAAGGTATTAAACCGATTGACATTTTTGGGCGCAATTTTCTTGGGATTGGTGGCGGTGGTGCCAACTGCGGTAGAAAGTGCCACCGGTGTCACAACATTTCAGGGATTGGGAGCTACCTCCTTGTTGATTTTGGTTGGTGTGGCAATTGACACAGCTAAGCAAATTCAAACCTATGTAATTTCCCAACGCTATGAAGGCATGGTCAAGCAGTAGAATGATTGATTATTGGTTGTTGGTTATTAGTAGCTAGTTCTTTGTTAAAAACGACTAACAGCCAATAAATAAGAAATTTGTTAATTTCGATTTTACGAAAAGCAGGGTAGCTTCAGAGCAGGAAAGAAAAAGAAACAGTCAAAATTAAAAATGGGATAATTTGTTTTCGCAATTATGGCAAGGTTAATTTTTTTAGGTCCTCCGGGGGCTGGTAAAGGTACTCAAGCAAAACTTTTAGCAGAACTATTACAAGTTCCTCATATTTCTACAGGTGACATTCTCCGAAGTGCGATCGCGGCTAAGACAACACTCGGTGAAAAAGCTAAGTCATACATGGATGCTGGGGATTTGGTTCCGGATAGTTTAATTCTAGACATGATCCGTGAGCACTTAAACCAACCGGATGCTCACAAAGGTTGGATTTTAGATGGTTTTCCCCGTAATCTTAGCCAAGCATCCTTTTTAGATAAGCTGCTGCAAGAACTCAACCAAGCTTGTGATCTTGCCATTAACCTGGAAGTATCAGATGAAGTGCTAATGGCTCGACTATTGGAGCGAGCCCAGAAAGAAGGAAGAACAGATGATAATGAAGATACTATTCGAAGGCGTCTGGAAGTATATCGCAATGAGACAGCACCAGTAATTGGTTTTTATCGAGAGCGCACGGTTTTAACTGCCATCAATGGTGATCAACCGGTAAACTCGGTTACAGAATCTCTCAAAAAACTCGTTCATCCCTAAAATATATCTAATAGGAGAATAATACTTAATTGATTTAAATAATATGGCTCTTAGAGCAATTTACGAACGAAAGCATTTCAACTGCTTTAAGGGAGCAATTTGATAAAATATGTTAATGAACCCTTGATCAACATTCATAAGTTTGGAATCTATGGGGGTGAGCAACAACATTACATTACTGAGGATTAACACATTGGCTAAACAAGACTTAATTGAAATAGAAGGTACGGTTACAGAATCTCTACCTAATGCAATGTTTCGCGTTGATCTGGACAATGAACTTAATGTCCTTGCCCATATCTCGGGAAAGATTCGCCGGAATTACATCAAAATTTTGCCCGGTGATCGCGTCAAGGTAGAAGTCAGTCCCTACGATCTATCAAGGGGAAGAATTACCTACCGCCTTCGTAAAAAATAAAACTTACACAACAAGCTGGTCTTTATTCAATTATTTAATATTTGATTGACAAAGAAAACTAGCAAATGATATAATTGTAAACTTGCAGTATGTCAAAAAGTAATTAATGAAAGTTAGAGCCTCTGTTCGTAAGATTTGTGAAAAATGTCGCATTATTCGACGTCATGGTCGAGTTATGGTGATTTGTCCCAATCCCAAGCATAAGCAGCGTCAAGGTTGATATCAAGACTATCAATAAGTTTAGTTGTAGCACAAAACCAAACAAGAGGGGGAAAAAACGTGGCACGGATTGCTGGTGTGGACCTTCCTCGTGATAAACGAGTAGAAATAGGTCTTACCTACATCTATGGAATTGGTCTATCGCGGTCTCAGAACATTTTGACTCAGACAGGAGTCAATCCAGATACTAGAGTAAAAGAATTGAGTGATTCCGAGGTAGCAGCTCTCAGAGCTGCTGTAGAAAAAAGTGACTATCAAGTTGAAGGAGATCTCAGGCGCTGGGAGTCGATGAACATCAAGCGCCTTGCTGATATAGGAACTTATCGTGGCCGTCGTCATCGCCAGGGATTACCAGTGCGGGGACAGAGAACTCGCACCAATGCGCGTACCCGTCGAGGGCGTCGTATTACTATTGCTGGCAAGAAAAAGCCAGCTGCTAAAAAGTAAAGAGTCTATTGAGTTAAGCAATTACCAACACAATCAAGCTAGAGCAACATGGCGCGACCAACTAAAAAAACTGGTACAAAAAAGCAGAAACGCAACGTACCCAATGGAGTAGCTTACATCCAATCCACTTTTAACAATACCATCGTCACTATTAGCGATCCTAGAGGTGACGTTGTTTCTTGGGCTTCAGCAGGTTCAAGTGGCTTTAAGGGAGCAAAAAAAGGTACTCCTTTTGCGGCTCAAACAGCGGCTGATGGTGCAGCACGTCGAGCGATGGATCAGGGAATGCGCCAGATTGAAGTGATGGTTAGCGGCCCTGGTGCTGGTCGAGAAACTGCGATTCGTGCCATTCAAGCAGCAGGACTAGAGATCACAATGATTCGAGATGTTACGCCAATTCCCCATAATGGTTGTCGTCCACCAAAGCGGCGTCGAGTTTAAGCAAACATTTGTTCGTACTGAAAGTTGAAAATGAAAGTAGTTGAAAGCTACCTTTAGGATTTAACTTGCCATAGTCTGGTAGGACAAAAGTCAGCGTAAAACAAAATAATGGGCAGAAACGACTGCGACAAACAACCTGTAACCCATGTTTGGGGATTATGAGTAAGGGAGGTCACTCAGTGGCACAGTTTCAGATCGAGTGTGTAGAGTCTAAAACATTAAACAATAACAGTCAATATAGCAGATTTGTCCTGGAGCCTCTCGAACGTGGTCAAGGTACAACGGTTGGTAATGCTCTGAGACGAATTTTACTAGCTAACCTTGAAGGCGCAGCCGTGACAGCAGTAAGAATTGCTGGAGTCAGTCACGAGTTTGCGACAATTCAAGGAGTTAGAGAAGATGTCCTAGAAATTATGCTGAATCTAAAGGAAGTCATCCTCAAGAGCTATACTTCTCAGCCCCAGATTGGTCGAGTTATGATTACTGGACCAGGTACAGTAAGAGCTGCTCAGTTCGATTTGCCCTCGGAAGTGGAAATTGTTGATCCAGGTCAGTATATTGCCACTCTAGCAGAGGGAGCGAAGCTGGAGATGGAGTTTCGCATTGAAAAAGGACAGGGATATCGAGCTGTAGAGCGGGGTCGTGATGATGGGGTTGCAGTAGACTTCCTACAGATTGATGCTGTGTTTATGCCAGTGAAAAAGGTAAATTACACCGTTGAAAATGTTCGCGTTGATGGTTCCTTAGAAAAGGACCGGTTGCTCTTAGATATCTGGACAAATGGTAGTCTAAGCGCTCAAGAAGCTTTGAGTCAAGCTGCCAGTATGTTAGTAGATTTGTTTAATCCCCTCAAAGATATCAATGTCAAACCTCCTGAGGAACCGGACAACTATCCACAAGATCCAACTAGCCAAATCCCCATTGAAGAATTGCAACTGTCAGTGCGAGCCTATAACTGTCTGAAGCGGGCACAAATAAACTCTGTAGCCGACTTACTCGATTATAGCCAGGAAGATCTACTGGAAATCAAAAACTTTGGTCAAAAGTCAGCGGAAGAAGTGATAGAAGCCTTGCAGCGACGTTTGGGAATAACACTACCCCAAGAAAAATCAGCAAAAACTAGCTAAGGGAATGGAGAATAGGGAATGAATGGTTGAAAATCTAGGCAATTCCCTATATACATTCATTTTTTGTGAGATTGTAAAGGAAGAAAAAAAATGCGTCACCGTTGTCGTGTACCACAACTCGGAAAGCCTGCTGACCAACGTCGTGCTTTGTTGAGAAGTCTAGCAACTGAAGTGATTCGTCACGGTCGAATCACTACCACCAAAGTGCGAGCTAAAGCAGTTCAATCGGAAGTCGAAAGAATGATTACCTTAGCCAAAAATGGCTCCCTTGCCTCAAGGCGTCGAGCTATAGGCTATCTCTATGACAAACAATTAGTTCACTCTCTATTTGAGGCAGTCAAAGAGCGGTATGGCGATCGCAATGGGGGATATACCCGTATCTTAAGAACTGTCAGGCGTCGTGGTGATAATGCTGAAATGGCAATAATTGAATTGGTTTGAGAAAAATTTCTAAGGCAGAAGGCAGAAGGCAGTCCTGATGAAAAAAATTCACCAATTAATTGAAAATCAACCTCTCCTGGCTCCTGACTCCTGACTCCTATTTTCAATGACCAATCAAAAACAACTAATAAATAACCATCAATCAAGAGTTGCCTTAGTTATTCAATACCTAGGCACTCATTTTTATGGATGGCAGCGGCAGCCACACCATCGCAGTGTACAGGAGGAAATTGAAAAAGTGCTTTCTGATGTCCACCAAAAATCTGTAACTCTGTACGGTGCTGGTCGAACAGATACTGGTGTTCATGCTGCTGCGCAAGTTGCCCATTTTAATACTACCCTTCCTATCCCAGCGCATCGCTGGGCACCTCTTCTCAATAGCAGACTACCAGAAGATATACTAATAAGGGCTTCAACGGCAGTGCCATCAGATTGGCATGCTCGTTTTTCTGCTATTTGGCGTCGTTATCGATATACAATTTACACTGATGCCTTACCTAATTTGTTTGTGCGGCCCTTTAGTTGGCATTATTATCAAGCACCACTAAATGAATCCTTGATTCAGGAGGCTTTACAACCCCTGATTGGTAAGCACCACCTAGCAGCATTTCATCGGGCAAATTCGGGGAGACCCCATTCCTGGGTAAATGTAATGGTGGCAGAATGTTACCGTAAAGAACCGTTTATTCATATAGAAATTCAGGCAAATGGATTTTTGTACGGCATGGTACGCCTTTTGGTAGGGATGCTGGTAAAAGTAGGAAGAGGAAAGCTACATCCCCAAGACTTCACTGAAATCTGGGTTAACCAGCGACGGGAAGAAGTAAAATATGCAGCCCCAGCAAGGGGTCTGTGTTTGTTAAGGGTAGGCTATCCAGACACCCCTTTCCCTCCAGAAACTTGGTTTGATACTCAACCAAAGTTTCTCTTGCCTACTAGAACTGCATAGGAAAACGAGGAATCGAATCCCTAAATAAGACCCTAATTAACAACTAAAAACATGATGGAAAAAACCTACCTACCCCCCCAGAAATCCCTAGAAAAAAATTGGTATCTCGTAGACGCAGCTGATCAGCGTTTAGGACGGCTAGCCAGTGAAATTGCGATGGTTCTTCGGGGAAAAAATAAACCAACCTACACTCCTCATATGGACACTGGCGACTTTGTGATTGTCATCAATGCCGAAAAAGTTGTTGTTACTGGCAAAAAGCGTGAGCAGAAACTTTACCGTCGTCATTCAGGTCGCCCTGGTGGGATGAAAACGGAAACTTTTGCTAAATTGCAAGCTCGTATACCTGAAAGAATTATTGAGCAAGCAGTTAAAGGAATGCTACCCAAAAATTCTCTTGGTCGCAAACTGTTCACCAAATTAAAAGTTTATGCTGGGGATAGTCATCCCCATCAAGCGCAAAAACCCGAAGTGTTAACAATCGAAACAATTCCAGGAGGAGTAAACTAATGCAAGCAGAAGAATTAGCTGGTCAGGCTGTATACTGGGGCACTGGTCGCCGTAAGTCCTCCGTAGCAAGGGTGCGTTTAGTTCCCGGTACTGGTGAACTTATCGTCAATGGACGTCCAGGAGAATCTTACTTTAACTACAACCCTAGTTATATAACATCCGCTAAAGCGCCACTGGAAACCCTAGGTTTGGAAAATGATTACGACATTTTAGTGAAGGCTCACGGTGGTGGTTTAACCGGACAATCTGACTCAATTCGTCTGGGAATTGCTAGAGCCTTGTGTGACCTAGACCCAGAAAACCGCTCACCGCTTAAAATAGAAGGCTACTTAACTCGAGACCCCCGCTCCAAAGAACGCAAGAAATACGGCTTGAAAAAAGCCCGCAAAGCCCCACAATACTCGAAGCGGTAAGTCATTTATGATTGGTCATTCGTTGCTAGTAATTAATAGAATAATTAATAGAATAGTAACTACTAGGGACTAAACAATGAACTTCAGAGGCGAAAAGTAGCCAAGTACTTTTTCACAAGACAGACGCGATTTTCGCCTGTGGAGATATCAACACAACTTCAATTGTCTAACTTAAGGAAATCTCAAACAAAGGAGTAACTATGCCAAAACCTGATATTCATCCACAATGGTATCCAGAAGCCAAAGTCTATTGCAATGGAGAAGTAGTGATGACTGTTGGTTCGACTAAACCAGAAATCAATGTAGATGTTTGGTCTGGTAACCATCCCTTCTATACAGGAACACAAAAGTTGATTGACACTGAAGGTCGAGTTGAACGCTTTATGCGGAAATACGGCATGCTAGACGCTGAAGATAGCTCTGATTCACAAGAAAAATAGCTCATAAAGTAGAGAAGGGTGAAGGATGAAGTAGGAAAAAAAGGAGCAATTGTGAAGTGTGAAGCAGGAAAATTGTCTAAAAAATTTTGTTGCTATAAATGCCTTTTTGACACTTAATACTTCATCATCAAGGCTTTCTTTTTAAACTTAAATACTTCACACTTAAAACTTTTTGAGCTGTTTCGATGGAGCGATCGCACGAGTCATGGCTGAAACTTACCTGCTGGAGAAACTACAATCTGTTGAACAAACTTTCAATGAATTAACGCGGCGTCTGGCGGATCCAGATATTGCCACCAATCCGGATGAGCTACAACGGGTGGCGAAAGCACGTTCCTCTTTGGAAGAAGTTGTTAATACCTACGATACCTGGAAAGCAACTCAAGAAGAACTAGAAGGAGCACGAATCGTTCTTAAAGAGTCGGGTAGCGATCAAGAGATGCAGGAAATGGCAGCACTGGAAGTTGAAGAACTTCAGACGGAGATTGAGCAACTTGAAAGACGCCTCAAGATCTTACTATTACCCCGCGACCCCAATGATGAGAAGAACATTATGTTGGAAATTCGCGCAGGTACTGGTGGTGATGAGGCAAGTATTTGGGCTGGTGACTTAGTGCGGATGTACTCCCGCTATGCCGAAGGTCAAAATTGGCAGGTTAAATTATTAAGTGAGTCTCTAGCAGATATGGGGGGCTTTAAAGAGGCGATTCTGGAAATTCAGGGAGACCAAGTTTACAGTAAGCTGAAGTTTGAAGCCGGAGTTCATCGGGTGCAACGAGTACCCGTAACTGAAGCAGGCGGCAGAGTTCATACCTCAACGGCAACAGTAGCGGTGATGCCAGAAGTTGATGATGTGGAAGTAGAGATTGACTCCAAGGATTTGGAAATTTCCACAGCGCGTTCTGGTGGTGCTGGTGGACAGAACGTCAATAAGGTAGAAACAGCAGTTGACTTGTTTCACAAACCTACAGGTATTCGGATTTTCTGTACGGAAGAGCGTTCTCAACTACAAAACCGAGAACGAGCAATGCAAATTCTCCGTGCTAAACTTTATGAAATGAAGCTCCAAGAACAGCAGGACGCTGTAACTTCCATGCGGCGATCGCAAGTTGGTACAGGTTCCCGCTCAGAAAAAATCCGCACCTACAACTACAAGGACAATCGAGTTACAGATCACCGTCTGGGTCAGAATTATTCCCTCAATCCAGTACTTGAAGGTGATTTGGAATCTATTATTCAAGCTTGTATCAGTCAAGATCAGCAAGAACGCTTAGAAGATTTGGCAGCTTCTACTGTTGGCGTAAATTAATTTTGAAGGAGCAACCCCACGGGCGGCGGCACCCTCTATGAATGGAAGAAACAAGCCAAATCCTCTTCCCTCCTGCCTCTTGCCCTCTAATCTGAAGATCACTCGAAGCAATCGGGCGGTTTCCAGGTAAGGGGACAACATCAGCAGCTTCTTGTTGAGCCGTCTGTGCCAATTCTAAGGTTCCAGCTTTAAGAAGCTGATGATTGAATTTGGTGCAAATTAGATGCGTTTTAGCTTACCAAATCCGCCTATTCTAAACTAAGACGCATTTAAACCACTTAGTCCCAATCTCCGCGTCCCCGCGTCTGGAACGTCAGTACTAACCCAGATTTGGTATAACACCTTTTATCGGTTCAGTGAACAGCAACAAAGCGATCGCGTGCTAGTTGTTGCAGTTGCTCAATATCTTCTCGTCGGGAAACAGACAAGGGAATCGTCTGACGAATTTCTGCCAATAGTAGTTTGGTATCTAAGGGTTGTTTTAGGTAAAGTGCTCGATAAAGAGCAGCAATTACTACCTGCTCAATTTCTGCACCACTAAAGCCTTCGGATTCAGTAGTTAGTAACTCTAAATCAAAAAATTGGTGATTTTGTTTGCGTAGAGAAAGATGGATTTGAAAGATGGTTTGTCGCTCTTGAGTATCTGGCAAATCCACAAAAAAGATTTCATCAAAGCGCCCCTTTCTCAGTAATTCTGGAGGTAATGTAGAAAGGTCATTAGCTGTTGCCACCACAAACACTTCCTGGCGCTTTTCTTGTAACCAATTTAAGAAACTACCAAATAAACGACGACTCAAACCTCCATCTGCTTCACTGTTGCCTGCACCACCAAAGCCTTTTTCAATTTCATCAATCCAGAGGACAATTGGTGCCATTGACTCAGCTAAAGAAATTGCTTGGCGGAAGTTTTTTTCCGACTCACCAACGTACTTATCATACAGTCTACCAGCATCAAGTTTGAGTAGAGGTAGTTTCCATTCACGGGCAATTACTTTGGCTGCTAAGGACTTGCCACATCCCTGAATTCCCAACAACAGAATGCCTTTTGGAGGGCTAAGATTGAAAGATTTTGCCTGTGTAGTAAATCCAATTTTTGCCTGTTGTAACCAGGATTTGAGCTTGTCAAAACCCCCAAGTTGGTAACTATTGTCCTGCTCAGGATGATATTCGAGTAATCCGCCATCCCGAATGATTTGCGCTTTGCGTTCTAACACCCGCTTGATATCTGCTGGTGCAAGTTTCCCATCTATCAGTGCAGCATAGGCAATCACTTGCCTTGCTTGATTGAGTGTCATGCCACTTAAAGCTCGTAGTAGTTGATCAATATCCTGGGAATTCAATTGCATCTTAATCGGGTGATTTTGCCGCAAAGACTTAACCACTGCCCAAAAAACCTGGTAATGCTCTTTGATTTGTGGAAGCTTTAAGTCATAATGCACCACATTATGAGCAATCTCTTTAGGAAGATTGATCGAGGTTCCTGTTAGTACAATGCTGGAGTGGTTTTGGGAGAATTTCTGAGCAATTTCCCGGAACTGGCGTGTTGAGGCGGAATCCTTTAAATGCTTGTCGAAGTCTTTGAGTAGGAAAATTGCTTCTGCTTTGAATTTTTCCAGATAATTCAATAGTGCCTGCGGTTTCTTCGTTTCTGATGAGATTAAGAGATTGAAACGGCTCAACCCTCGCGTAATTGTCCACTCGTAAAGAGGTAGACGTAACTCCCTGGCTACACAATGCAAAAGCGATCGCACTCGTTCTTCTTCCACCGTTTCGGCAACAATGACTGGATGAAATGAGAGAACAAGGGTTTTAATATCGTGAACGCTAGTAAATAATCTCATAGGAACTATCTTAACTTTTGCTACTGTAGATTAAACTACACAGCGAAAGGTCAGCTTTCCAGATTTTTCCTAATCTGAAAATAGAGAGTAATTTCACGGAAAGCTACTACTCCCCCGTGCTTTCCATTGCTACATGAGTTACTCCTTTTTGAGTTAGCCAATCCCCCATCTTCAACAAGTCAGCCGTCATCGTGCTGAAGGTACGGATTTCTTTAACTATCTCTGTTCCTGGTATTGGTGTAAAACAGCAGGCAACTACTGTCTTTTTGTGGACATCTAATCCTGCACAATGTGTATAGGTGACTTCTATCGCCAGATTCTCCTGATAGCGATCGCGTAAGTGCTAGCCAGATACCCCTTGATTGACGATAAGTACCTGGACAAAATTATTTGGATACATCATCCTTGATTGGCAAGGATTTCAGGCATTTTTTTGTACAGTTAATTTTGTCACACTACTTAGCGTTTCTCATTCGTCAGTTTGGAGACGAGAAAATCGATTTTTCCAATCGAGAGGAAGTAAGTTATTTGCTCCCTCTTTCACCTCAAAAGTGACATTATAAGCCTGTGGTTGCTCTAGCAACTGCACACAAAGCTCAGCAATATCTTCCCGACTGACTTTTCCTCGAATATTATCCCCTTGCTCAAATACCAAGGCTTGACCCCCAGGTTCTTCGGTCAGGGCACAGGGGCGGATAATAGTATAAGGTACACCACTTTGCCGTACCGCTTCCTCTCCTCTAAGTTTCCAGGTGAGGATTCCTCCTAATTGTTCATTCATGCGCACTGCTGGTGGCTCTTCCTCCAGATTAATTCCTGGACGCCCGGGACGAGTAACTCCTGCTGAGCTGATCATAATAAATTGTGGCTTAGTACTAGCACCATAGGCTTTGATAGTTTCAATTTCTAGAGCAAAACCCCCAGGCTCAAACTTGGGATTTAGTGCACCATCATACTCAAACTTGCTCAGCATCAGTTGTAAGGCATAGACTTGACTGGAGTTAAAAGGTGGTGCATCTTTCAAGGTTTTGGCACGAAATACAGGAATCAAGTCAGTAAAAGGAATACGCACATCAATCCACCGCTCCTGCTCGGTATCAAAGGAACAACAGTAGGAAACCCCATCCCATTTAGATTCAGCACGGAGAATGAATTTATAGCGCTCTCCATTTCCTTTCACCCGTAGTTCTATACCCTCATACTCAGATAAATTCAGGGTTGGTTCAAAGTTACGGGTACGTACTGAAACAAAACCGCCGGAGTTAGCAGTAGAGACATTACCGGTGAATAAGGCAGCATGATTTATAAGACAGATTGAGCTCTCACTAACACCGCCCATTACCACATCATCCACAGCCCCCCAGGTTGCTTTGAGGTCTTCTGACGGGTTTTTGAAGTCAAAGAGGAGTTTTTTACCTGGTGTTGGCAGACTCTTGGCAGCAGTTTCTACCAGATTCTTGATACCCTGGTAGTCTACAATTTCCGGGCTATCCACCACTTCTGGCAGATAGAATTTAATGCCCTGGTAGTATTTTTCCCGGTTAGGAGTATCTCCTTCTACTGGCTGTACCCGCACTCCTGTGCAACATATCACCGCAGAGACATTGCTCATTAGTTCGGAAGTTAAAGTCTTGGGGATAGTAATGTCTGCCTCAAACAGTTTTATCTTCTCACCTAGCATTTCCTTTGCTCTTTGAGCATCCCTGACTAAGGCACGTACTGGATAACCCTGTTCCACTAGACGGCGCACAACTCGCTTCCCAACGCCGCCAGTTGCTCCAGCTACTAGTATCACTCCCATGCTTTTACTACCCCCTTCATTGACTTTGTTTGGATTAGTGCTACCCGTGAATAGCCTTTTTAGACAGCTAATGAAAGGTATGACTTCAAAGTAGGTCAAAGTTTGTATAAACCTGCCAGCGTCCCATCGGGAGCGATTTTCTTCCCTCACAACCGACTCCTCATTATTTTTCTTCAGTTTATCCAAATCTCGCTCGAAAACTTAGTATTGGGTAGATAAAAGGGGCGGGTTTATCAATAATCTAGGTGAGTAACGAAATTTTAGTAAACTCGCCCCAGCAAATTGGTGATCTACTCCAGCTGCTTCTGCTCATGGGACAGAGCACTAATCTTAAGCTAAGACGCATTTAAATTCGTTCTAATCTCCGCGTCCCCCTGTCTCCGTGTCCCCGCGTCAGTATCAATTAACAATTTAAATGCACAACATCTTACCCCAAACCTTCAATTATTGGATGGAAGTAAAATGATAACCCTAACACTACATAGGTTGCTAATAGTAAAATCCCCTCCAGCCAGTTTGACTTACCATCAGAACTGATGGAATTAGCAATTAACACTGCTACTGCTACTGCCACCAGTTCAAAGGGGTTAAAATCCAAATCCATTGGTTGCCCCATTAACCAGCCAGCAAGGACTAAAACTGGTGCAACGAAAAGAGCAATTTGTAAACTCGAACCTACTGCTACAGAAACAGAAAGATCCATCTTGTTTTTTATCGCCACAGTGACGGCTGTAGCATGTTCAGCTGCATTACCAATCACTGGCAACAAAATAACACCAGTAAACAGTCTAGTTAACCCTAATTTCTCAGTGGCTTCTTCCAGGGTGCCAACCAGCAATTCTGACTCAAGAGCGACAAATAGGGTAACAGCTAGTAGCACTCCAACCCACAACCAGAGGTTAGGTTTGTGTTCTGAATGCTCTGGGTTGGATTTTTCTTCTTCATCGGAAGCTGTCTCGAATTCTGCGACACCAACGTCGAAGAGATAGCTATGGGTTTTCATCGAAAATAGTAACGTTAGCCCATAAACTAGGATCAACACTACAGCAACTGCGACAGAAAGCCCCTGTAATGTAGCTTCATCAATACCAGCGGAAGTGGCATCCATCGCAGTTGGCAGGAGAATCGCAATTACTGCGAGATTCATTGAGGAAGCATTCACCCGTGCCAGAATCGGCTGAAATTCCTGCTCTTTGTAGCGCAAGCCTCCTAAGAGCATCGAAAAACCCATCACTAGGAGCAAGTTACCGATAATTGAGCCAGTAATAGTAGCTTTGACAACATTGACTAGCCCTGCATTAAGAGCAATCAGGGCAATAATTAATTCTGTGGCATTGCCAAAAGTAGCATTTAACAAACCTCCCAGATTAGGACCAAGCACCACAGCAATTTCTTCTGTGGCATTACCCATAAAGGCAGCTAGAGGGATAATTGCTAAGGCGGAGGTAATAAAGACAACTGTTGAACCCCATCCTAGAAAATGCGCTGCAATAGAGATAGGGACAAACAGTAGCAAGCTATACAAAATTGTGTTTTTGTTGAGCATCTAGTTTTTGAAATAAAGGTAAAAGGAAGTGTCATTTATTATTGGTCATTTATCCTTTGTTGTACTCATGATGGAGAATTGTTATTATGCAGTTAAGTTTGATTAACTTAAGGCACTTTCCATGAACACAACGACTCTACATGATAGTAATTGCGGTTGAATAATAACATTGTTCAAAGATTGCCACATTTTCATTTGCCCAAAGAAAGCCTGACTATTGGCTTGACACCTCCTTGCTAAAATCTCCTGCTCTTAACCTCTAAAGATAGCAAATCCGAAGCAGAAATTAGTTTAAGGTTTTCTGTTGAGTCCCTTCTTCTAGAGAGCTCCCCAGAAGCGCTTCGCGCCCTCAATAAAATAGGAGAAACAAGTCAGCCTCCCTTACGAACCTTCTGCCCTCTGCCCTCTGTCCTCTGCCTTCTGCCTTTTTTCTCAAGAGTTTTTTAGTAATTGGTTAATCTATATGACTTTTGCTGCTGATCTTCAAGTTTCACCAGCTGTGGCAATGAACCCTGATGCCAAGTTGACCAACGACCTTGGTAACGCCAATGATCCTCTACAGACTGCCACTGGCGTTTATGTGACGATTCACGGCCATTTCTACCAGCCACCCCGGGAAAATCCTCATTTGGATACGATTGAACGTCAGCCGAGTGCTACTCCTTTCCACGACTGGAACGAGCGAATTGACCATGAATGCTATCGCCCCAATGCCTTTGCCAGGGTATTGAATGAGCAGGGCAAAATTACCGCTCTTGTCAATAATTATGAATATTTGAGCTTCAACATTGGTCCAACGCTAATGTCATGGCTGGAACGCTACGATGTTGAAGTGTATGAGCGAATTCTGGAAGCTGACCGCAAAAGTTGCGATCGCCTCAATGGTCATGGCAATGCGATCGCTCAAGTCTATAACCATATCATTCTGCCCTTGGCCAATGAACGGGATAAATATACCCAAATCCGCTGGGGTAAAGCAGACTTCCGCTCTCGCTTTGGTCGTGATCCCGAAGGTATGTGGCTGGCGGAAACAGCTGTAGATTATCCTACTCTGGAAGCTTTAGTAGCTGAGGGCATTAAGTTCATTATTCTGGCTCCCTCTCAAGCTGAGCGCTGTCGCGAGATACCTAAAGAGGAAAATCCAGATCCTGAATGGCATGAAGTGGGTGGCTCTCAGATTGATCCCACAAGACCTTACCGCTGTTTCCTGCCTGAGGGCAAATACATCGATATCTTTTTCTATGATGGTCCGATCTCCCGAGATATGGGCTTTAGTAATATTCTGAGCAATTGTGACCATTTTGTTGGTCGTTTAGGCTTGGCTGTGCGTGGGGATCACCGTCAGTCTCAGCTGATTAGTGTAGCCACAGATGGGGAAACCTTCGGGCATCACAAACGCCATACACAGATGTGTCTTGCCTACGCCTTCACCCAAGAGTTTCCTCGTCGGAACTGGACTGTGACGAATTTTGCTCACTACCTCAGTCTCAACCAACCAACCTGGGAAGTAGTACTCAAGCCAGTGACCGCTTGGAGTTGCGCCCACGGAGTTGATCGCTGGCAAGATGACTGCGGCTGTGGCGGCGGCGGTGTCTGGCACCAGAAATGGCGGCGTCCTCTCCGCGATGCCCTGGATTGGTTGCGGGATGAACTAATTAAGATTTATGAAGATACGGGTCGCCAATTCTTCCGTGATCCCTGGGAAGCACGGGACGAATATATCCAAGTAATTCGCGATCGCGAAGCGTCTCGGAATAAGAATTACTCCTCAGCCAATGTTGAGAGCTTTCTGAACCGTCACCAGCATCATCAACTTACCCAGCTAGAGCAGATTGATGCTCTGCGGTTGTTGGAAATGCAGCGTCACGCCCTGTTAATGTATACCAGTTGTGGCTGGTTCTTCGAGGAAATTTCCCGTCCAGAAGGGGTTCAGATTCTGCGCTATGCTGCTCATGCATTGGCATTAGCTGGTGATGTTACTGGCGTACAGTTGGAAACAGGCTTTCGTGAGCGCCTTGCCCAAGCTCCCAGTAATGTGGAATCTGTCCCCACAGGAGAAGAAGTTTATCAAAAATTGGTGGTGTCTGCGCAAGTTAGCCTCAAGCAAGTCGCAGCACACTACGCCATCAGCTCTCTATTCACCAATTATGCCCAACAAGAACGGGTTTACTGCTACGAAGCTCGGCAGCTAGACTACCAGCTACGACGCATGGGAGCCTTAACTTTAGCTGTAGGGCAACTAGAATTGGTCTCAGAAATTACCAAAGAAAGTTCTGAATTAGTGTTTGCTGTACTGCACTTGGGAGGCTGGGATTTCCACTGTTGTATCCAACCATTTGTTGGTCGTCTTGCCTATAGCAAAATTAAGAATCGGCTATTTAATGCTATTAAAAAAGCTAGCGCAGCTCATGCAATTGTGATGATGACTAAGTTGTTTGGAGAGCAGACATTTAGCTTAGAGAATCTGTTTGCGGAAGAACGACACCGGATTATCCAATTGTTGACTCAAGAAACCTTGACACGGTTGGGTCAGTTATATAGCCAGGTTTACCTGAATAATTACGGAGTGTTGATGGCATTCCATCGAGATGAGTTGCCTGTACCCCAGGAGTTACAAGTAGCAGCCGAGATTACTTTGTCTAATCGCTGTTTAACTACCATCAAGGCGCTGGAGCAAGAAACTAGTGACTCCCAAATGCTATTAAGTTATGTAGCAGAATTGGAAACGATTGCCACTGAAGCCAATCACTTCCACTGTCATTTGAATCTTCCCCAAGCTAAACAAACTCTGGAGAAGTTGATTTGGCGATCACTCTGGCAAGTGTTGTACAAAGCTAGCCCAGAAACCCTACAGGAGGATATCCACTACGTTGAGCGCCTGATTGATGTGGGTAATCAGTTTCAGTTCGTTTTATCCCTTGATCGCTGCCAGGAACTGTACTTCAATCGTTTGCACAGTAGTATCAGTACCCAGTGTCAACTAGCGATTCGAGCTCACCAAATTCTTGCCAGCAATAATGGCACTGATGCTGATGAGTTGTCCTCGCAGACTGACTGGGATACCACTTCATTGCGCTTGTTACTACAGCTTGGGGAAAAACTGGCTGTAGATGTCAGCGCTTGGTTAGAGTTGTTACCGTAGGGAAAATTTCAGGTTTGTAAGCTCGCACTTAGTGCCGCTCTACTGGTTGTTATATCTGAACTTCGGTAAAGGCGACCCTTCCCATGTACAATACTCTAAAGAAAAACCTGAGGCTAGCGTATTCAGAGCAATCTTAAGAACTTTGCTAAACCTAACAGTGGTTTAAAAAAGTTAGTGCTCATAAAAAGTCTTAGTGTGCCCCAAAATATACTAGGGGTAAATAGTGAATTGCGCGGTTTTTCTGTGATTGACCGCAGCCCAATTCAGGTATAACCCTAATAGAAATTTTCAGATCAGATTATCGACAATTGAGATTGACTATGAGGTATCGCGCTTTCATTGTTACCCTCCTGGCTTTATGTCTGGGAGTATTAACAGCTTGTGCAGGTCCAGTAACTGCGACTAGTAGTGTTCCTTTAACCTACGATCAGATTAAAAATACTGGTTTGGCTAACAACTGTCCGCGTTTGGAACAAATAACTCGCGGCTCTATTCCCATAGATCCAAGCAAGTCCTACAGAATTGTAGATATGTGCTTACAGCCAACTACCTTCTTTGTCAAAGAAGAACCGGCTAATAAGCGGCAAGAGGCAGAATATGTTTCTGGTAAGTTATTGACAAGGAAAACTTCTAGCCTTGACCAAATTTCAGGGCAGCTCAATATAGATACGGAGGGAACTCTTACCTTTATTGAGGAAGACGGCATCGACTTTCAGGCAATCACAGTGCTACTGCCTGGAGGAGAGGAAGTACCCTTCCTATTCACAATTAAACAACTAGTGGGTAAGAGTAAACCTGGTTTTGATAGCGTTACTACTTCCACGGACTTTGTAGGGAAATTCCGGGTTCCTTCCTACCGTGGTGCAGTTTTCCTAGACCCGAAGGGTCGTGGTGTTGCTGCTGGTTATGATAATTCGGTTGCATTGCCACCTCAAGCGGATAGTCCAGAATTTGCCAATGTTAAGAGCGTTCCTTCTGGCACTGGGAAAATCTCCCTCCAGGTTGCTAAGGTAGATAGCTACACGGGAGAAATTGCTGGTACATTCGAGAGTGAACAGACCTCTGACACCGACTTGGGGGCTGATGAACCTGAAGAAGTAAAGATTCAGGGTATCTTTTACGGTCGAGTTGAAGGAGAATAAACCCTGAAGAAACTCCGAGTCAGGAGTCAGGAGCCAGAAGGATGAAAGAAACACTCCTTCGGAGTGAGGGAACAGGGAGTATGAAGTTAGGAGCATTCCTGTTGCTTGTTGCTCGTTGCCAATTCCCAATTACCCGATTCCCTGCATCTTAGACACTTATTGTCTTGAGCACAGCTCAAGTTGTCTAATCCCACAATTTTTCCATTGTGGGATTAATTTTTTTGCAAATCTTATTAATGCTAGTGTTAATACATAAAATATTATTATATCAATCATTGTTAACTTGGGGTCTGAAGATGATATCCTGTACACCTCATTATTAATTCACTAATCAAGGCTTATAATTCGGGTTTTGTAAGACGATGCTAAAAGTTACCTCAACTGTGTTGTTAAGCTTAGACGCATTCACCTTGCATGTTTCTGAGACAGGCAAGATGCATGTTCCACAAGAAGCTGATGATTGAATTTGGTGCAAATTAGATGCGTTGCGAGCTTACCCTGAAAAAAGTTTGTACTACCTTGCTCGATTAGATAGAGTAAATAAAGGCAGCTCTGATCGATTAATTCCTATGCTCAAGATCACAGCTACAACTTGCCTAGGTTGAGATTCTGTTATCAGACTGCGTCTACCGTTTTAATTGTGTCATGTCACCGCCAATCACCAAAGAACTGAAGTATGCGAGTCTGCAATTGTTGCGAGAATACCGACAATCTAATTCTGCAAAGATTCGTAACCAGTTAGTTCACCTTAATTTTGGGCTGGTTAGAAAAGAAGCACATCATTGGGTAAATCAATGTACAGAAAGCTATGAAGACTTGCTTCAAGTAGGCTGTATTGGTCTGATTCGAGCAATAGAAAAGTTCGACATCGACAAGGGAAATGCCTTTAGCTCTTTTGCTATGCCCTACATTCGCGGTGAAATTCAGCACTACTTAAGGGACCGGAGTTACTCAGTTCGTATCCCTCGGCGTTGGCTGGCTCTAAGGCAACAGTCTGTGGCAATTACTCAAGATTTAAGGGTAAAGCTAAACCGACAACCCACAGATTCTGAGGTAGCGGCAGCTCTAAAAATTCCCTTAGCAGAATGGCAAGAAATTAATCTGGCTCATCAAAATCGCGAACCTCTAAGCTTGGATACGCTGGTACGGGATTCTGAGGAAGGAACGACCAGTTTAGGTGAACTAGTTCCAGACCCGCACTATCGCAGTTTTCAGTTAGCGCAAGAAGATCAGATTCGCCTACAACAAGCATTGGAGCGCCTGGAAAAGCGCACTCGTGAAATCATGGAATTTGTGTTTTTACACGATTTGACTCAAAAAGAGGTGGCAGAACTTTTAGATATCAGTGTAGTGACTGTCTCCCGCCGCCTTAAAAAAGGACTTAACTTACTAAAAAGGTTAATGACTGGGGGCGAAGCATGAATTCTAATTAAGCTGTTTCGATATACTGAATTTAGATAGTGGTTGACTTTATCGCAGCTTAAGGTAAAGTCAGTTGTGCCTTCTGCAAAAATCTGGGAGACTAGTTATGCGTCAAGTTGCATTAATTGGGTTGTTGAGTTTTCTGACTCTGTTGACCGGGAGCTGTACTATTGGTGATGATAGCGAGGAAGCAGCAGAAACAACAGCTCTACCATCCCCTTCTGCCTCTCCATCTCTAAAAGCCTCACCCTCTCCAACTCCTTTCGCTAGTCCAGTGGAGCCAGCCAAGACACAAACAGCACCAGCTGCAGCTGGCTTGATTTCATCTCTGCCACCAGAGGAGAGAGTCAAACAAATTGCTAAAGGTCGCACTGATCCATTTGCAGCAATTCCAGTGCAACCAGAAGTGAAGGTTGACAATAATTCTAGGGGTGGAGGTACTGCTCCTCAACGGGTGCCGGGGATACCCAGGATATCACAGCCACAGAATCAGAGGAGTCCTGGTGCAACTAGAACTAAAGCTAAACCTCAAGTAACAACTCCGAAAAAAACAACTCCGAAAAAAGCAACTCCGAAAAAAGCAACTCCAAAAAAAACAACTCCAAAAAAAACAACTACTCCTTCTCCAAAACCAAAGGTATCGCCGCCTTCAATAAAACCCCCATCTTCTAGTAATACACCTGAATCAAGTAGTCCTACAGGGCCACAGCTGACGCCGGGACCTGAATTTACCCCTCAGTTGCCAGAACTACCAGAAGCAACTGTAGCAAAGCAAATCAAAGTTGAGGGAGTGGTGCAAGTTAATGAGCAACCTAGCGCCATTGTGAAAGTACCAAATCAGCCTAGTCAATATGTTAAGGAAGGGCAGCGCTTATCCAATGGACGGGTATTAGTTAAGCGCATTGAAGCGAATCGAGGTCCAACCCCAGTTGTAATTCTTGAGGAAAATGGTATTGAAGTGACAAAACGAGTAGGGGAAGAACCAATAGGAGCACCTGAAGAAGGAGGTTCCCAGACAGCATTTATTCCGGTACAAAGGTTAAATATGAACCACTCTATTCAAAAATCATGAACTTCATACCTGAAGAGACGGCAGCTGTCGGATGCTATCAAATTAGTTGTCCAACTCTCCCCTTAGCAATTTATCGGGAAATTGCTGCCCATTTGCGGCAAGTGCAAGCGGTGGAAGTTGATTTAGAGCCCCAGATATCACAGAAGTTTGATTATCTTCAAAGTCAGGTAGGGAGTTTGTGGATTTACTGTGGAGAGGCAACTGCCCTACAGGAGCGCAAACGGATCAACCAAATTCTGGCATTTTATCAAAATCGCTATGGCGCATTTAGCTTAACGCATGGGAATCTCAATTAAAAACTCTGTTCCTTTTCCTAGGGAAGACTTACAAGTCAACAAACCACCATGTTTTTCCACTATGATTTGATGAGAAATAGACAAGCCTAATCCTGTACCTTTACCCACTGCTTTCGTAGTAAAGAAACTCTCAAATATATTTTCTTGCACCTGAGTTGACATTCCTGGTCCATTATCAGCAATGCTAATGGCAACAGTATCTTTGTGCCAATTGACTTCACTATGGATGGTAATTTGGTTGGGATGCTCCCTCATTTCATCCCAAGATAAACCTTGATTAGACTCATCAAAAGCATCAATAGCATTAGCGATTAAATTCATAAACACCTGATTAAGTTGTCCTGGGTAGCACTTCACCTCCGGTAACTTACCGTATTCCTTGAGCACATCAATAGAGGAACGTTTCTCGTTAGCATTGAGTCGATGTTTCAAAATCAGCAGGGTGCTATCAATGCCATCATGGAGATTGAATGGTACCTTGGCTTGGGTATCTGAGCGTGAGAAAGTTCTCAATGAGTTACTAAGCTGGCAGATGCGCTCAACTCCCCGTTCCATTGATGAGAGCATTTTGGGTAGTTCTTCAAGCAGGTAATCTAAATCAATCTCTTCTATTACCTGTTCAATGTTTGACCCTGGACTAGGAAATTGCTGCTGATAGAGACTCAAAAGACTGAGTAAATCTTGAATATATTCTTCAATAAAGCTAAGATGGCCTTTAATAAAGCCAACTGGGTTGTTGATTTCGTGAGCTACTCCAGCTACTAGTTGACCAAGAGTGGCTAGTTTTTCATTCTGCACTATCTGTACTTGAGCTTGTTGCAGATTAAGCCAAGCTTTTTTTAGTTCAGCTGTCCGCTCCTCCACTCGTTTTTCTAGTTCCTGGTTAAGTCTCCGGAGCATCAGTTGATTCTCAACCCTAACCAAAACCTCTTCCATCTGAAATGGTTTGGTTATGTAGTCTGCACCACCGACACTAAAAGCTTTGACTTTGTCTAGTGCTTCATTGAGGGCACTAATAAAAATTACCGGAATCTCGCAGGTTTGTTCCAAAGTTTTCAGTCTTTGACAGACTTCATAACCACTCATATCCGGCATCTTGATGTCAAGTAAAATCAGATCCGGAGGAGCAGCCTGCGCTCCCATCAATGCTAATGAGCCGCTAATAGCACTACGAACTTCATATCCCCGTTCAGTCAGCGTAGCAGCTAGAAAGCGCAGGTTTTCTACTGTATCATCAACAATTAAAATATCCCCTTTAGTGGCATTAGTTTGATTGCTGTCCATAAATTAAAAGTAAATGAAATCATCCAAAAACTCAGTGGACGCGGAAACATGGGAGCTTGAGTATTGGAAAGAAACTGAAAGGCGAATTTATTTTTATAATAAATAAAACTGAGTGATTTGAGCTCATATTACTAGAATACTGTGATGGAAGCACAAGCTACCACCTGCTACCTCCCCGTTGAAGTCATAGCAAATATGGCTCCTCGCAACGTAACAGAGCAAAGTTTTCAAGAGCATTATCTTTACGAATCCGAATTTTATCTTCAGAAAATGTCAGATCCAATGTCTAATGTAAAATATTTTCAATGCCCCAGTGACTCCTAATTGGTAAGGTAGATATCACTCTAATTTCATTCGATTTATGTTTGAATTTTTGTTGTCCTAAGACTAATTGATGAGATGATGACCAAGGGCTGACTATATGTAAGGCCTTTTGCCCTTGACTTCGGTCATAAGCTTGTTTCAGAGTTTTTCCATAAGTCTCAATTGTGACCCATCCCTCAGTTCCAGTGATAACGGCTAAGATAGCGATGGGAATAATATCTATTAATAAATGTTCTCTGGTTCTCTCAATTCTAGGACAATTCAAAGTTGCGGAATGTCGAAAAAAACTTGCTTGTTAAAAGATCCGTTTACCCTGCTATTTCATCACTCTCATGAGAGAATAATATGGAAGAGCGTTATCATTCCTAGAAAGCTGGTCAAGTATTCTCAGAAACTTGGTTTCTCGTGAAGACGACAACAAAATATCAGCATTTCTCCACAAGAAACCCAGTTCCTTGACCGACTCTCTAGGCAACTAACTCCGATGGTTGAGGCTTGACAACTACTGGTGTCACCTCAACTGGAACCTTCTGGGGTTGGGGAATTGGCACTTGTTCTAAAACCTGGACTTCTATATTTACTGCTACTAGATAGGAACCAGCCTCCTCTCCAACTGCTTGGGTAATCAAGCTAGCAAAATCTGGGCGCTCTGCGGTAATTGGATTGCGTAAGATGCACTGTTCCCAGTCGTACTGGGCATGGGGATTGATGCTGAGGATATAGTGCTTCTTCATAGAGTAAAAACCTTGAATTTTCATGGGTTTTGGACGTCAGCTGACGGTCAAATCCCTCCTCTTTTTATTATAGTACATTAGTACTGTATATTGCTTTTCACCCCACACCCTACACCCCACACCCTGCCCACTTGGAAAGTAGCTTGTCACGCTATGAGATTTTGCCCTGTTCCCTGGGTCGTCAAACGCTTATTACACAGATTAGCCGCCTGCTGCAAAGGTAACCATGATGATCACTGATAGTAAAAGACCAGGACTCAACAGCAACACTAACATTAACAGTTCATGGGGGGTCATAACCTCAGATTTCCTTAGCTAAACTACTTAAGCCTTAAGCTAACTTGCGTATAGTATTAACTCTGTGAAATTGAACAATTTATTCAAAATTGTCTGTAGCTTATTGCTGCGATAAGCGTTTAACGGCTTGTCCCCCTAACAGTCGATGAGCATCTTCGAGTAAGGCAGGAATTTTCTTAGCGTGAGGACTCTTTTGTAAACATTGCCCTAGATCTAATTCTCTTACCCGTTCGGCTGGAGCACCAGGAAACCAATGACCAGCGTTGGACAAAAGGTTATAGCGCATTTTGGCATATTCCACCATATCGTAAGCGATAGCAAGATTTCTCAGCCACAAAATCACTGAAATATTGATCCCTCCGGGGATTTCTTCTAGACTGGGTAAACCAAAATACCAGCTATTTACCCAGTCTTTTCCTAGTCGTGCGATCGCTGCTTGCTCCAAACGTTCTAGAATTGGAGGTAAGGTTTGATCTGCTTGTTCTAACAATTCCACTGCCTTTAGGTGTTCATCAAAATCTGATGGTTGCGATGCACCTAGACTTAATGTATGTACTTGAGGATGCCAGAGGCAAAACAAATCATTAAATACTATTGGACTAAGGGGTGCGCAAAGTTCAACTAATCGTTGTGGTGGTTTGTAGAGCATTCCCCCTTTATCTGAGGGACTAATAATAAACACCCCCATATCGTGACGGTTGGCAGCTTCAATGGCAGGCCAGTTAAATTGATTAATGTAGTACCAGTGCAGGTTCACGTAGTCAAATTTGTTGGTTTCAATCGCTTTAACAATTACATCCGTCGAACCATGAGTCGAAAAGCCAATAAATCTGACCTTTCCCTGAGCTTGCAGCTGTTGTGCCACTTCCAAACAACCACCAGGACGAATACTATAGTCTAGTAATTCATCGGTATTGATGCCATGCAACGAGAATAAATCTACATAGTCTAGTTTCAGGAAAGCCAGAGATTGCTGAAACTGACGCCGAAATTCTTGAGAGTCTGGTTTGGGGGAAACCTTAGTTTGAACAATCAGTTGTTCGCGGGGAAGATGGGGTAAAATTCGTCCCAGTTGCATTTCTGAGGTACCATAGCCACGAGCAGTTTCAATGTGATTAATGCCTACTTCTAGAGAACCGCGAATGATGGCTTCCAAATTCCGTTGATTGTCTTTGGGAATCTGCCAAGCTGGGACATCCTGCCACTTAAACTGGTAGCGCATACCACCGCAGGAAAACACTGGCATTTGCAATTGTGTGCGTCCAAATCTTCGGTATTGCATCATTATTTATGGTAGCTAGCAAAAGTCAAATGGGATTGAGAGCCTAATCTACACTAAGTTGATATTAACGCACCTTTTAGGGGTAATTTTCTAGCGATCGCACGTTATTTAAAATTGAGTTTAGCTCACGTTTTATCAAGGATTTCAAAAATCACAATTTATCATACTTAACCAAGTATAATGAAAAATTGTAACATTTATCAATTATCAAACTATTTCCTTGAGTCAAGAGGAAAACACAATGACTGTCGCCATTAAAAAATTGACCTTTGCTGGGAAGTTTTAAGGATATTGAACCCTACCCTTTGTTTTCTTCAAATATGAAAAATTTTACAGTCTACAAGATATGGAGACTTAAAGTTTGTCATTTCTCCTGCTTTCTTAGCAGGAACAAGTAATAATCTGGCAGACAGTGGTTTATTTAATTTGAGTGCCAGAGTTGTCACATCCAGCAATATTGCCTCAATTTGTTTAACCGTTAACTCACCAGAAAGTGGAACGGTATCCAGACCGCAACCGCACACTGCTGAATAGAGCAATAAATTAGTGAGATTATAGGCTTGTTCATTAGCTCTTTGAGCTAGTCCAATATCTTCGCAAATGGGAAGCATTAGACCGGAATACCCACAAAGTCTGATAGGTAAACGTTTCAAAACGCGGGTTATTATAGCCGATATCGTCAGCGTTCCCTGGCTGCCAAATTTTCCTAAACCAAGTTTTTCGTAAGCAAAAGCAATGCTTTCATCTTTTTGGAGTGAGGGGGCAATTGATGCATCAATTCCTCCATAGAGGACACCAAAGTTATTTGATAGTTCTATGGCAATTGCTTCTACTTTTTGTAGTTCTTTTGTGAAAGTAGCAAAAAGGTTTTCTTCAGCTTCTTGTAAATTGTTACTCTGAGAGAAAACTCTCATGACTAAATCACTGCACTCCAAACCTATGGCAAAAGATGTCTCGCCCAAATGATAAGCAGTTGGGAAAAAAGGGATTCCAGAGGTGCAATTTGCCCATGCACAAAAACGGAAATTACCATAACCGTTCTCTGTTTTGTCAGCTATCTTCTTTATGACATGTGCTGAAGCACGGACGTTTTCATAATGCACTCCACTTTCAACATTTCCCAGTTTGGCAGAGCAATAAATGATTGACGTATTTTTATTAATATCAGGAACAAGGGTAATAGCTTTAGGAGTGCTTGCATAACCAATGCTTACAAAGCCAACTCCTATACTCTTACAAAATTTCTCTATTGATTGAATTTCTTGAACAATATCCGCAACCGACACACTGGAATCTATATAATCTTCCCAAGAGTTTGTTGCTATTCTAGTTGTTTGAACTTCATACCCTTTATTTTTTAAAAAATCCTTGGCTTTCTGATTAAAATTAGAAGCTTTTTTAAACAAAAACTCTTCTTTTGAAGATTTAAGACAAATTCCAGTTGTAATTGTTCTTATTTTCATAAAATCAAACTTCAATACCAAAGAAAGAAAGGATTATTTTTTTCAGAGGCTATTTTAGCTCTATGCCTCCAAATCTTACTGAATATTTTGGGTATTCTAGACTAAATATGATAATATTTGATATCATGAAAATTCGCCATATGTCAAGATTTAGAAAGGACGTGAGCAAATTTGATTTTAAAATTACTTAGTAAAATGTCATTTTTTTATTATTAAAATATCATAACTACTCTAGAAGAGATGGAATTTTTAAGATAGTGCGCTTTGGTACTGTACCAAAGATGAATGATTGTGTAATCTAGAGATGGAATTATTTTTAAATCTTGGGTTTCGCCGTAGCAAAACCCAATCTACAAGAGTAGCGATCGCACTTACCCAAATCAGGTGGAGATGAACATCAAATCTTCATCACCTATGATTAGCTCAACCGATTTTTCTCACAATCGCATCGTTCTTGGGATCATCAAGGGCTTTCTGGACTGCCATTGACAAGGGATCCTTCTTACCTCCAATGATTTCGAGCAGTTTCTTAATCACGTCCCCATATTCCTGATCGAGCTTGGTCAAGATCAAACGTAGCCGTCTTAGCGTAGGGTTTTTCACCAACAAATTGGTAGGTGTATAGAACCCATTTGGGATCTTTACACTCTCCGGTATAATAATCCGAGATATTGGCTATCAAATACAGACTTACTCGAATTGCGTGCTCGCCCTACACCGTTCATTCTCGAACGGTACTTAGCACCTTCCATAACTTGAGTTGATTAAGAGACAATGAGCTATTCAAGCAGTTTGACAGATAAAGAGTGGGAAATTATTGAACCTCTCCTACCTAAGAAAAAAAGAACCAAACCCCTTTTACTTCTTTGCGAGCAGGATAGAGTAAGTGCTGAGTCAAAGCATTTCGATAAGCTTCCATAGCACCTAACCCATCCCCCAACTCCTCCAAGACTCTCCCTTGCCAGTAATAAGCAGTAGCTGGATTAAACTCCATTAGTTCCTTAACTAGCTGACAAGCCTCTTGCCAGCACCGCCGACTCGCTCTTTCACCTCCCAGCACCTGATAACTCTTTCCCAGCCACACCGCAGCAGATACAGAAGTTGCTGGCAATAATTGCCATCCTTGCTCTAATGCTTCCACCGCTTGCCGATGTGCTGAGTTATTAGGTTCTAAAGAAGTTGCTGCCTCAAAAGCATTGATTGCCTCCTGAATATTACTTCTACAAACTTCAATCAATCCTTCTAAATGATGTCGAGTCCCTTCATTACTTACTAATGACAATGACTAATAAACACTACCTTTTAGTCATTTTTATTACCAGTGAAAGATGTAGGCTTACCAACCATGTTTACTGAAAACTGATTTATATGTAGTAAAACCATTTTGTCAACAACGACAGAATCACATTTACTTCGGTTGAACACCCTAATCAAAGCCATCAGAACCCATAGTTTTTTTACATCCAAACTATGAGCAATGTAGAGAACTTTTTTTTACTGTTCACAGAGGAAGGGTTTTACTTAAGCTCATCCTCCATCTAGGGAGTAAAAAATCTCTAAAGGAAGAGGAGGGGGTAACGCGAGAGGAAAGTTCTTTGTTGTTAGTTGTTTAAAAAACCCTAATTAACAACTAAAGGCTCTCGCGGCGAGGCTACTCTAAATCCTACTTCTAGAAAAAGTAGGCTTCCCCGTCGCTTTTGGTGAAGCCTAACTTCAACCCTGACCACTAAAATAACTATGCAGCTTCTATTTATTTTTTACAACCTGAGTTAAGACTGTTCAACACTGAACTTAATAATTAACCTACAATACATTATTCAAACTCAACCCTCGTTTGGGTTTGAGCAACTGAAAAATTACCTGATCTAGGAAAAGCAGGATTCAGATTGAAGTGGTTGGTAGCCTTAACTTAGGATCTAAAGGTATTAACTTAGGATCTAAATCCTTAATTTAGGATCTAGAGGTATTAATTTAGGGGTTAAATATATTAATTTAGGGGTTAAATATATTAACTTAGAAACTAAAGGTATTAACTTAAGAATAGGAAAATGTTGAGTTATATTACGAATTATTTTGCATTACAAAATGAAATACACTCTGGTCACTGTTTCACCCAATAGCGATCGCTTAAAACCTGATCATGCTAAGTATAAATACTTAAAATAAAAGCGATGCCTATCTTAAGCAAAATTTTTAGTCTCATCCTCGCCATAATTCTCGGTTCTGGCGGGGTGCTTGCCATATTTTATGGACTAAATTACCTGGCTAACTTTCTACCCAATCAATGGCGTCATCGAGTTCTTCCTTGGATTTACTTGGCCCCCGCGCTGATCTTACTGAGTGCTTATCTGTTTCTCCCTACCCTGAATACCATTTACCTCAGCTTTTTGGATCAGCGCTCTCAAAATTTTGTTGGGCTAGATAACTATATTTTTGCTTTCACTAACACGATGATGCTAGCTGCCTTCAGTAATAATATCCTCTGGTTGGTACTAGTAACTAGCTTCAGTGTAGCACTAGGACTGATCATAGCTGTGCTGGTGGATCGGGTAGGTTATGAGTCCTTCGCTAAGGCTTTAATCTTTTTGCCTTTGGCAATCTCTTTTGTGGGAGCAAGTGTGATTTGGCGCTTTATGTATGCTTTTCGTCCCACTGGAACAACCCAAATTGGTTTGCTCAATGGCATTATTACCAGTCTGGGATTCGAGCCGATTGGTTGGCTGGTGGAGCGCTCGATTAATAATTTTGCCCTGATTGCTATTATGATTTGGCTACAGACAGGTTTTTGTACAATCTTGCTCTCTGCAGCCCTCAAGAGTATTCCCCAAGATATTATCGAAGCTGCACGGATGGATGGAGCTAGTGAGTGGCAAATATTTTGGAAAATTACTATTCCCATGATTAGCTCCACTATTACTGTTGTCGCTACCACGGTAGTGATTATGGTACTCAAAGTCTTTGATATTGTTTGGGTAATGACTAATGGTAATCAGGGTACAGAAGTGATTGCTAGTCGGATGCTCAAAGAAATGTTCAATTCGAGAAACTTTGGGCGGGGTAGTGCGATCGCGGTTATCTTGTTACTAGCAATTGTTCCGGTCATGATTGGTAATATCCGCCGCTTCCGACAGCAGGAGCAGTTGCGATAAAGGGGAAACATACTAAAGTCCTCTGTTGCCTGTTCCTGCCCTGAAGGGGCTTTCAATTGAAAATTGCTCAAGCACTAGTACTATGCGCTACCTGCCTTTAGCTTTATTAATCCATTTCTCCCTATGCCTGTTTCCAGCCTCGGCGGCTGAACCTCCCAATGTTCTAGAGCGGAGGCGTCCTGTTACCAATTTCTGGTCCCGGGCAGAATACCTGGTACAAAAGCAGCTGAATTTGATTCAAGGGATTAATAAAGCACTGGCAAGTCCAGATTTAAACCGAGTGCAAGGAGCACAGGGGCAATTATTTGTGCAGGAGAGGAGGGTTAAAAGCTTTCTCAAAAGTCAATACCCGATTCCTGAGTTCCTTTGTCAGAATAGCCAAGAGGACACAGCTATTGTGACTGAGTTGAGTGTCTCCCAGAGAAAAGTTTACTGTGCTCTCTATGGGTCGATGCAACAGCTAAAATCGATCGATGCCCAGCTAGAGTATCGTTTACCGATGCTACTGGGTTTAAGAGCACCTGAACTTCTACCATCAGCCAGAAGTTCTCCCCTCAATCGGCAAGAGACAGTCATACCAAGATTTTCGCCAGTACCGGATTTCCCAGCTCCAGAACCACCGGTGCTTGATGTTCCAGCCAAAAGGCCATTGGCGGGGTATGAGCCACCATTCCAGCCTGCCATCGCTCCTTCTGAAGAAGTCAGTGCGATCCTCTCAGCAGCAAGAAAACCACTATTGTCGGTACTAGACACTTTTCCCCCATCCGCCCAGATTATTGATCCGGTAATAGCAACACGAATAGCCGATCACGGGGATTATGCTCTTTGGGCTACCGATATCCAGAAACATTCTAAATTTCTGGCTCTACCCGGTACTGGTATTGCCCGTGTGTTGCCTGCCGAGAGCTACCGCCTTGATCCTAATCAGTTACGCAACCGCATACAGCCTACGGTAGCCCAGAGATTTCCCTTTATGCCTTTGCTCAAAAACAACAGTGGCTATGCTCCCCGCTTGGCACTTGAGGTTGAAGATGGGAACTTCCAGATTCTGATGCTAGGAATGGATTACGGCTTTGTGGTGAATTTAGGGGATGTTCCTCTAGAAGAGCTAGAAGTTAACCAGCAAAATGCCTCTATCCTCTCTTCACAACAGGCAAGGCTTTTCCTCAACTATTTACCTCCCAATCGCTTGGAAGACTTACAAGCAGAGCAGCGGCGTTTCCTCACTACTAAAATTGGGGCAGGTTTTATTCCTTCCTTGACTACACCAGCTTCCAATCAAGCTCCAGCGGTACTCAAAAATACCTATTTGCTCAGATTAGTGCAATTTCAGCTGCCAGAGGTAGTACTCGCTGACGAGCCGATTTCCAGAAGAGAGCGGCGCTACCTCAATCTGATTTTGGATACCCCTAGTAGTGATGTACTGGTAGCTTTTCGACCAGTTCAACAGCGTTTTGATGGCAGTTATATAGTTCTGTGGCGTGTCTTAAATCAGTTTCCTCAACCCCAAATTGTCGATTTACACAAATACGTCGAACTGGATTGATTTTTACCAGAGTCCTGGATTCAATATAATACATAGACAAAATGAACCACAAAGAAACTAAGGACACGAAGGAAAAAAAGCATTACCGCAGTGATTATTCTCAAATTTCTATGTACATTAGTTGACTCACTGGAAATTCCAAGCAGCGATCGCTATAGAGCCCCAACCTACCAGAAATGCTGCTCCTCCCAAGGGTGTAATTGCCCCCAACAATTTGATTCCACTCAAACTCAGAGCGTACAAACTGCCGGAAAAAATAGCAATTCCGGCGATAAAAGTCCAACCAGCAACAATTAATGGTATCTGTGCTGTCTCAGTGCAGCTTAACAGCAATGCCACTAGTAACAATGCCAGAGCATGATACATCTGGTATTTAGCAGCCGTTTCAAAAATTGCCAGAGCAGGTTCAGTTAGTTGTTCTTTCAAGGCATGACTGGCAAAAGCACCAGCAGCTACAGCTAAGCCTGCCAGAATTGCCGCTACACCCATAAAAATTTGCGTCATCAGTCAGTTTGTTCAAAACTAGATATCTAATACCGTTTGGGTAATGATATTAAGTCTAACTGCTAGAAGATGGCACTTGGTCGCTAGTAGTTCTAGAGATGGTAAACTATACAAAACTGGCAAATAAAACGATTTTTTAGTCTTATTTAGGCAATTATTTATTTTTTTATGCCGTCATTATGCTGTCATTTATGATAAAAAAATATCATGTTGGCAAGATACCGATATCACAAACACTGCTGATCGCGAGGGTTAGTCAACAGAGTTAGAGTGAGCGCTCAATTTAGGGCAAATAGGTTTGATTTATAAACAACAGCAAGGCTACCGACAGGCTTTACTCCTGATGAATTTGTGGATTCATCAATCTTCTGGTTCAAAATTGTCCCAAGCTGCTGGATACATCGGCAAGCAACAAATCCCCAATCCAACATGCAAGCCCTCGGATTTATCCGTGGCGACAATTCCCACTCCTAAATCCCAAATCGCATGATTACTTCACTGATTGTTTTATTACTTGGACTAGTGCTGTTGGTAGCAGGTGCTGAGGCATTAGTGCGGAGTGCATCGCAATTTGCTGCTCTGCTGGGAATCTCACCCCTCATTATTGGTTTAACTATTGTCGCCTACGGCACTTCTTCACCGGAATTAGCTGTGGGTTTGCGTTCTAGTATGGCAGGTCACACTGATATTGCACTAGGCAATGTGATCGGCAGTAACATTTGTAATATTCTGTTAATTCTCGGTGTATCTGCAATCATAGCCCCCTTGAGAGTTTCTTCTCAGTTGATTCGTTTGGACGTACCGTTAATGATTGGGGTATCGGTACTGATGTTTTTTTTCGGACTTGATGGCACAATTGGCAGCTCTGATGGCGTTATCTTGTTCCTCGGCGGTGTGATCTATACCTTATTTTTGATTTACCAAAGCTACAAGGAGAACAATCCAGAGGTTCAAGATGAATATATTAAGGAATATGGTACTAGCGGTAGTATGTCTAGGTCGCAAGGTCTACTCAATTTGGCACTGCTTTTGGGTGGCTTCGCTTTACTGCTGTTAGGTTCACGTTTGTTGGTAATAAATGCAACGAAGATTGCTCAAGCAATGGGAATCAGTCAATTGGTAATTGGCTTAACCATTATTGCTTTGGGCACATCTTTACCAGAACTGGCTACTTCTGTGGTTGCCAGTATTCGCGGTGAACAGGATATTGCTGTTGGTAATGTGGTGGGTAGTAATATTTTTAATATTCTCGCAGTTTTGGGCTTGTGTGCTGCGATCGCACCAGGGGGTATCAACCTCTCTACAGCCGCACTAAGACTCGATATCCCAATGATGATTGCTGTTGCGATCGCTTGTTTACCGATTTTTTTCCATGACAATATTGTCTCCCGTTGGGAAGGGTTGCTGTTTTTAAGCTATTTTGTTGCCTATACTACTTACCTGATTTTGGATTCGACGCAACACCAGAGTCTACCCTGGTTCAGCTTAGTCGTGACGGTATTTGTTGTTCCTCTTACTGTTTTAACTTTGTTAATCATTACCTGGCGTGCATGGCAAGCCAGACGTAAGAGAATTCCCAATTCTAATTGCATTGAAGGCAGGAGAGCAGGGGAGCAGGGGGAGTAAAATATTTGACTGATTGTTCCAGAATATTCTATAGTAAAAACTAAGAGGCAGGAAATTATTTTATTTTTCTGTGATCATGTTTCTTGTGCAACACCTTATTGATAAAGTTAGTGCTAATCTAAGGTTCACACTATGTCCAGAGCAAGAGAAAAGAGAACAACTATGGCACGACTGAATTTGATTGCTCATGACCAAGTTGGGGGAGTAGTCGCCCCACAAACACATCTCCCCTACCACTTCAAGGAAACCGAACCTAAAACACAGTATCAGGAAGAGGAATCAAATCACTTGACAAGTACAACATTAGAGAGAAATGAACTGGATCTTGAGGTAATAAACCAGCAGTTAGAAGACGCTAGCGCCCGTCAAATTGTCGAGTATGCAGCACAGACATTTGGTAATGGCTTGATTATGAGTACCAGTTTTGGTATTCAGTCCGCAGTCATGCTGCATATGGTTACCCGCATCATCCCGGATATTCCGGTGATTTGGATCGATACTGGCTATCTACCACAAGAGACGTACAGATTTGCCGAACAGTTGACCGAACAACTAAAACTGAATCTGAAAGTATACCAGTCCCCCATTAGTCCAGCACGTATGGAAGCATTGTATGGTCGCCTTTGGGAACAAAATGACGTTGAGGCTTTTAACCGCTACGATCAGATGCGCAAAGTTGAACCGATGCAGCGTGCTTTACGGGAACTAAAGGCTACAGCTTGGCTAGCAGGTTTGCGTCGGGAGCAAACTAACCATCGCAAGAGCCTGGGTGTGGTTAACCAACAGGAAGGGCTGTATAAGCTACTGCCGATTCTTCGATGGACTGCCAAGGATGTGTATGAATACCTACAGACCTATGAGTTACCCTATCACCCATTTTTTGATTTGGGGTACACTACCGTTGGTGATTGGCACTCTAGCCGACCACTGACTTTAGATGATGAACACGAACGCGACACCCGTTTCCATGGTCTCAAACAGGAGTGCGGCTTGCACCTACCACAAACCGTTGGTGAGGCAGAAAGTCTCGATTCAAGTTCGCTTTAATTAAAAAATGTGCTAAATTGCCCAACTTTCTCAAGGGCAAGATGGTTTTTGTGCTTCACTACTACAATCGATGATAATGTCTAGGCGAAAATTATCTACCAAGTTGGTGAGAGTCTGGGCAAGAGTTGCTTGAGTTGAAGGAATTTGCTCAATTAACTCAAGAACTTGTCGATCATCGATTTCTGATGCAGCCAAGTGTAGCTGTGTTAACCATTCAAGGGGCATTACCTTCAAATCTGATGCTCGCAAGTTAGTAAATGCTAGAGAATCATTTCCGTTAATTGTCCTTAACCCTGTTAGCTGCTGTATAGTTGAGGTTTGTGGTAAATTCTCTTCGTAGGTATAACGTACTCCCAAATGAGTTGCCATTTTATCAAAGAGGACTTCTTGCCGAAACGGTTTATGCACAAAGTCGTCGCATCCTGCTGATAATATAGCTTCTTGCTGCTCTTCAAATGCACCGGCTGTGAGGGCAATAATGATTGTATTTGTTGTTTGTTGTTTGTTGTTTGTTGTTTGGGAAGAAGATGTAGCTATATTCTCTTCCTTATCTCCCCCAGCTTCCCCAGATCCCCAGATCCCCATCTCCCTATCTCCGTGTCTCCTCAATTCCTTTTCTCTAGCTTTAATCTGTTTAGTCGCCTCATAGCCGTCCATAATCGGCATTTGGATATCCATCCAGATAAGATGGGGTTGCCAACTCTCCCACAAGCTAACTGCTTCTTCACCATTGAAGGCTTCCCGTACCTCAAATCCTACGGGTTTGAGTAGCTCAACCAAAACCTTCCGGTTTTCTACTACATCCTCAACTATAAGAATGCGATAGTTAGGTTGATTTGGCTCTAAGCCAATTACTCTTTGTATGGAAGTTATTATCTGCCTATCAGCTGTAGTTGCTTCATTAACCTGGATGGTGAATGTAAAAGTTGTTCCTTGAGCTAGGGTGCTCTTGACGGTAATTTCTCCATTCATTAAATGTACAAATTGTTGGCTAATGGTTAAACCTAAGCCAGTTCCTTTCATTGATTGACGACCTGTTTGAGTCTGCACAAAGGGGTAAAATAAACTGTCTAATTCTTCTGGAGCAATTCCTGGACCAGTATCTTCAACTTCAAAGATAATGGTTGTTTGGGAATCAGGAATTGCTTCCCCAGCTCCCGAACTTCCTTCCGCTGCGCTAACAGCTTCTCCATTTCCCCATGTCCCTATCTCCCCATCTTCCTTGTACCCATCTCCCCGTCTCACACGAAGCATCACACTACCTTCGGTGGTAAACTTAATGGCGTTGCCGAGAAGGTTAATTAGGACTTGACGTAACTTGGCCTCGTCTGTTTGGACATATTGGGGTAAGTCAGAAGCACGCTCAAAGAACAGCTGTAAACTTTTAAAATTGGCTTTGAGTCTCAGCATCTCTTCGATTGAGTAGAGTAACTGATACAAGTCAAAGCGATTTTCATTGAGGGTAAGTTGACCAGCTTCAATTTTAGACATTGACAAAATCTCATTAATCAACCCCAGTAAATGCTCACCGCTGCGATTGATGATGAGTAGATGTTCTCGGTGTTCTGCTCTTAGGGAATTATCACGAGCCATTACCTGGGTAAAGCCGAGGATGGCGTTGAGGGGGGTACGCAGTTCATGAGTCATTTTTGAGAGGAATTGACTTTTGGCAAAAGATGCTGCCTCTGCTGCTTCTTTTGCTTGGTGTAGTTCTGCTTCTGCTTGCTTGCGTTGAATAACTAGGGATGCAATTCTAGCTAGGGATTCGAGCATCTCTAATTCACTCTCGTCAGGGGATCGCGACTCGTTGAGATACATAGCAAAAGTCCCTAAAACTTTGCTGGTATCAGATTTAATTGGCTCGGACCACCAAGCTCTGAGATTATGGGCTAAGGCTTGCTCTTTTAGGGATCCACACAAGGGATCGGTAGCAATATCTTCAACAATCATGCGCATACCGAAATAAGCTGCAGTACCACAGGAACCAGAAACTGGCTCAATGGACAATGGCTCAATGACTTGCTCCCAAGTCTTGGGTATTTTCTGACCTACGTAAGGATGCAAATACTTTCCATCTTCTGAGCTTAAAAGAATGGAGGAGCATAGATGGGGAGCCAGTTGAGCGACTTGTCTGGTTAATTCCAGCAAAACTTCGTACAAAGAACGGTCTTCAGCAACCATTCTCAGGACTTTGTTTTGAGTTTTACGTAAGAGTTCTCTCTGCTGACGCTCGGTGATATCTACGGCAATTGAGGCAAAGCCAATTACTGAAGCATTCTCATCGATCAGCTGTACATTGTACCATTCGCAGGTGATTATTCTACCATCTTTGGTGAGGTTTTCATTGATACTATAGTTGCTCCCTGGCTGAACGAGGAGTTCGCTATAAATTTGATTCACTTGCTCTGTTGCCGTTTCCGGTACAAGAAACGCACCGTGATTACCGATGGCTTCATCACTGGTGTAGCCAAAAATTTCTTCAGCGGCTGGATTCCAAGCGACAACTTTCCAGTCGGTAGAAAATTCAATAACAGCCAACGGTGTTTGCTCTACTAAAAAGGATAGTCTTTGTTGAGAAGCTCTCAGTTGTTCTTGGGCTTGGTGTCTACTTTGAGCAATGGCAATTAACTCACCGACGAATCTCAGCAAACTAATGTCTTCTTCAGTCCATACCCTGGGCAAGCGGACAGCATCTATACCAATGAATCCAACCGCTTTTCTGGTGTTGCCCATACTCATGGGTACAATAAGCAGCGACTGGATAGATAGCTTTTGTAACTGCGTTTTTTCTGCTTTGGCTCTTGCTGAAAGCTCTCGCACCAGTGGTACGTTGAGTAGGTGATGCTGGGTCACTTGCCGATGTAACCAGGGGAAATTCTTAACCTTGACTTCCTGATAATAGGCAACTGATGGCTCAATACCTTCACCATACCACTCATAGGTCATGCTGAATTGGCTCTGGTGGTTGTGATACTGGCAAATGTAGCTGTGATCGCTTCCTAAGAATTCGCCAATTGCTTGGAGGGTAAAATTGATGGCGGAGTCTAGATCTTGGTCAAGGAATTGTCTGGAGATACTACTTACTAAACTATCTCTATTAGCTCGACGCTGCAAGGCTTCCCCTGCTATTTTGCCCTCAGTGATATCAGTAATCGAGCCCAGCAGGCGAACTGGTTTACCTGTTTGATCCCATTGTGCCTGTCCCCGTGCCAGAAACCATCTATAATTGCCGTCTTTACACTGCAGGCGATGTTCAGCGACGTAGTGGGGAGTAGCTCGAGCGAGGTGAGCTTCGACTGCATCCATCACCCAGGTAAGATCTTCTGGATGAATTCGACTATGCCATTCATCTTTATGGTTACCAATTTCGTAGTCCTTATAGCCCAACATTTCTTTCCACCGAACAGACATAAAAGCTTCATTGGTTTCGATATCCCAGTCCCAAATACCATCACCTGTACCGCATAGAGCTAATTGCCAGCGCTCCTCACTCTTTCTGAGGGCTTCCTCAGCCAGTTGGCGCTCTCGGATTTCTTGTTGTAGTTGCTGATTTTGCCTGTCTAGTTCTCGGCGTCCTTTTTTTTCCTGCTCTAGAAGATTGGCTTGGGCAATGGCAATTCCCATTTGATGTGCCACTGACTCTAGTAACTCAATTTCCTCTTCCTTCCAGTACCGGAAGCGATCGCACTGATGTATACTAATCATGCCATTTGGTTTTCCGTGGTAGGAAGTTCGGACTGCTAGCATTGATTTAAGACCACATTGGTAGAATAAACGGGAAAATCTTGCTAGCAGAGGGTCAGCATAAACGTCATTAGAAACAGCCACCCGGTCTTGTGCTAGAACCATTTGGACGTGAGGGTTCGCTTTAATGGGAAATTCTACCTTCTGAATCGACTTGATTCCTGGTTGCTTGTACTCTGCTACACCAATAATTTGGGGAGGAGGAAGTTCAATGTAGGTATGAATTAAACAAGTATTGACCTGGAAAGCTTGACCAATTTGGGTAGCTGCTGTTTGAAAGATTTCTTCTGGTTTTAAGCTAGAGCGAATCTCTTGAGTAATTTGATGGAGCAGCAAGGAGCGCTGAATTTGCCGTTCTGTCACGGCTTTCGCATTCTTGAGTTCAAGCTCTGCTTGCTTGCGCTTAGTGATGTCAAAACCAGAGCCGATGTAACCAGCAAAGCTGCCATCAGGGGTAAATCGAGGTTTGCCACTGCCAAAAATCCAGCGATATTGCCCATCAGCACGTAACAGACGGTATTCTAACTCAAAATTCTTTCTCGTCTCCAATGCTTTGAGGAAAGTCTCTAGGTAGCGTTGTTGATCGTTGGGATGGACATTTTCCAGCCAGCCTGAACCCAATTCCTTTTCTAGGGAGCGTCCGGTAAATTCTAACCAAGTTTTGTTGAAAAATGTGCACTGACCACCAATTCCCGATACCCACATCAGCACGCTTGTACTGTCTGCCATCGCCCGGAAACGAGCTTCACTCTCTCGTAGTGCTTGCTCTGTGGCAACGCGCTCTGTGATGTCACTGTGAATCCCGATATAGTTACTTACCTGTCCTGTTTGATCTCGGACTGGGGTAAGGGAAAATTCGTTCCAAAATGGTCTACCATCTTTGCGATAGTTGCGCAGAATAAACTGCCCCTCTCTGCCTTCATTAACTACACTGCGCAGCTTTTTAATCGCAGTCTGCTGTCTATCTTTGCCTTGCAAGAAGCGGGAGTTTTTGCCCATGACTTCCTTTGCTGAGTAACCTGTAATACGCTCAAATCCTGAATTGGCGTAAATTATTGGGTTATCTGGCGCTTGTGCGTCGCTGATGAGAATACCGTTGCTAGAAGCCGCGACTGCTCGCTCAAGTAATTTCCAACGCTCTTCTGCTTGCTTGCGTTGTGTAATATCACGAACTGTCACCGCAAAGCCATCCCCCAACTTCACTGCGACAATCTCTAAGTAAGCTTCTATACCCTCATGTTGATAATAAAATTCTTGCTTTTGGGGTCTACCAGTTTCGACTACAGAAACATAAAGAGCAAATAAACCTGTTTCATGATTTCCTGGCATTTCTACTAGTAGTTGCTTCCCTACTAATTCCCTTGCCGTACGTCCCACCATGTTTTCTGCTGCTGGGTTGAGTAACAGCCATTGAAAGTCAATGATGTGCCTGTGACTATCCCGAATTGCAGAGAAGGCCATTATCCCATCCAGGGAGCTATGTAACACCCCCTCCAGTAGAGACTGGGATTCTTGCAGCGTCTTGAGGGTATTGATAGTTTCTGTTAATTCAAATCTTTCTTTTTCTAATTTTAAATCGTTGGTTAAAGCTGAAAGCTCTCGTTGCGTTCTTTGTAATTTTAATTCAGCAATGACCCGCTCCTCTATCTCTTGTCTGAGTCGGAAATTTTGAGCAGAGCATTGCTGTTGCAGCTTTTGGATGGTGAGTTGATTTTCAATACGGGCTAAAACTTCTTCAACCTGAAAGGGCTTAGTGATAAAATCCACTCCTCCCATTTTAAAAGCTTTAACTTTATCGGAAGTTTCGTGCAGGGCACTCAAAAAAATTATGGGAATATTTTGAGTTGCTGGTATTGCTTTAAGTTGTTGGCAGACTTCATAGCCATTCATCACAGGCATGATCACATCCAGCAAAATCAAATCAGGGGGAGCTGCCATAGCAGCATTCAGTGCTAGTTGTCCAGAGATAGCTCTTTGCACTTTGTACCCTTGCTTGGTGAGCATATTGGATAAAAAGCGCAGATTGCTTGGTTGATTGTCAACCACTAGGATTTTGATTGGTTGATTATCCATTAACACTGATGAGATTTTGCCCATAATCTAATTTTAAAATAGGGAATGGGGAATCGGGAATTGGCAATTGATAAATAATAATTTTCTCTTAGTAATAATTATTTAATTACAGCCTTGGTTAAACGGACAATTACATCAAGACGAAAATCACGAGCTAAATCCCTTAAGGCATGAGCTAAATGAACTTTATTTTCTGGGATTTGCTCAATGAGCTCCATAACCGACTCTTCCCTGACTTCATTGGCTGCATAAAACAACTCGGTTACCCAGTTGGTTGGCATTGCTGCCAATTCCGGGAGAAAAAAGATATCTTGTCTGCTAACTGTATTAAATCTTTGGGGTGCTGTTGTTGATGGTGGTAGATCTTCATAAAGATAGCGCAATCCCAAATATTGAGCAATTTTGGCAAAGATTACTTCTTCAGTAAAAGGTTTACGCACAAAATCATCAGAACCTATAGTTAAAATCTCGCCCCGCCTTTCCTCGAAGGTGCTAGCAGTTAGGGCGATAATGATGGTATTTGTTGTTTGGGAATTGGGAATTGGGAATTGGGAATTGGGAATTGATACATCTAGTTCTCCCTTGTCTCCCGAGCTCCCCATCTCTCGAGCTCCCCATCTCCCGAGCTCCCCATCTCGATAGCTGCTTTCCTTGGCTCTAATCTGTTTAGTTGCTTCCAAGCCATCCATTATCGGCATCCGCGTATCCATAAAAATTAGTTGGGGTTGCCAACTTTCCCAGAGATTTATTCCTTCCATTCCATTAGCAGCTTCTCTAACTTCAAAACCAATGGGTTCGAGCAACTTGACTAACAAAATGCGATTTTCTTTGGTATCATCAACTACTAAAATTCGATAATTTTCTTGACCAGGTTCTAAACCAATTACTCGCTGAGTTGGCTGTGTCACGGCTTCAGACTTATCTGCGTGATTTAGCTTGATATTAAATTGAAAAATTGTTCCTTTACCTAAAACACTGTTGACAGTAATCTCTCCCCCCATCAATTCCACAAATCTTTTAGTAATAGTTAAACCCAAGCCAGTTCCTTCCGCAGATTTAATGCCTGCTGAAGTTTGCACAAAGGCATCAAATAAATTATCAATCTCTTTTTGGCTAATTCCTAAACCAGTATCTTCAACTTCAAAGATAATTGTTGTTTTGTAATTGGTAATTGGGAATTGGTAATTGGGAATTGGTAATTGGAAAGAAGATACAGCTGCTATATTGTCTTCCCCAGCTTCCCCAGCTCCCCATTTCCCCATTTCCCCAGACTCCATCCTAACCCGCAGCTTCACATGACCAGATTCAGTGAACTTGATGGCATTTCCTAGGAGATTAATCAAACAACACCGCAACTTTTGCTTGTCAGTTTTAATATATTGAGGAACGGCAGATGATACAGTAAAATTTAATCCTAATTTTTTGTCTATTGCTTTAATTTGTAGCATTTCTTCGAGTTCATCGAGGAGGCGATACAAATCAAAACTACATTCATTAAAGGAAATAATACCTGCTTCAATTTTAGACAAATCTAAAACATCATTGATTAATTCCAGTAAGTGCTCACCACTACGATTAATAATTCCCAAATACTCTTGCTGTTCAGTAGTAATTTCCAAGTCGCGATTCATCACCTGGGTAAAACCTAAGATGGCGTTGAGGGGAGTTCGTAGTTCATGACTCATATTTGCCAGAAATTCACTCTTAGCTTTAGAAGCTGCCTCAGCAGCAGCTTCTGCTTTCTTGCGTTCTTGGATTTCCAGTTGCAGTTGTTGATTTTGCTCCATCAGTTGCCTCTGCAGTCTCCGGATAGTCACTTGATGCTCTACACGAGCTAAAACCTCTTCAACCTGGAAGGGTTTGGTGATATAGTCTACCCCGCCAGCTTGAAAACCTTTTACCTTATCCGTCACTTCATCTAAGGCGCTCAGGAAAATTACTGGAATTTCTGCAGTTTGAGGATTGCTCTTGAGTTGCTCACAGACTTCATAGCCATTCATATCAGGCATTTTGATATCAAGCAAAATCAAATCAGGTAAAGCAGAAGCCGCAGCCCTGATTGCCATTTTCCCTTTAATCACGCCCCGTACTTGATAGCCCTGTTGAGATAAGGTTGCAGATAAAACATGTAAATTTTCAGGGGTATCATCAACAATTAAAACTGTTCCTTTTGTCATTTGTCATTTGTTATTTGTAATTTGTAATTTGTTATTCTCTTCCTTCCTTGTCCTTTGTGCCTTTGTTGTTCATTCCATCCGTACTATTCTGGGGATAAGGAAGTAGTTTCTTCAATTAAATCAATAATGCGATCGCAACGGAAGTTATTGGCAAAATCGGTAATTGCCTTGGCTAGATGTTCCTGGGTAGGGGGAATTTCCTCGAGTAACTGGAAAATCCGCTCATTATCAATAGCGTCGGCAGCCTCGTATAGTTCACTCATCCACTGTTCTGGCATAATAGCCAGCGCTGAAGGGAGCACAGAAGAACTAGATGAATCCCCTCTTGTTTCTCGGACTTCCTCCTGCTGTGCGATCTTCGGTAAACTACATTCTCCTACACTCAGTCTACCTCTACCTCTCTCTTTCTCAGTAGTTGGCGCTAGCTCTTCATAAAGATAACGCACCCCTAGATATTGAGCCATCTTCTCAAAAAGCACTTGCTCTTGGAAAGGCTTGCGAATAAAATCATCACAACCTGCTGATAAAACAACAGCTCGCTCTTCCTCCCAAGCACTAGCAGTTAGAGCAATGATGGCAGTTGCTTGACCTTTTAAATGGGTTTTGATATATTTAGTCGCTTCATAACCATCCATGACAGGCATCCGCATGTCCATCCAGATGAGATGAGGCTGCCAACTCTCCCAAATTTCAATTGCTTCCATGCCATTGCTGGCTTCTTTCATTTCAAAGCCTAAGGGATTCAATAGTTTAATTAGTAGTTGGCGATTATCCCATTTGTCATCTACCACCAGAATACGATAACAGGGCTGGTTTGGTTCTAAAGCAATTACTCGGCGCGTCAATTGTCTGGTTTCGATATCGGTGGTATCCACCACACTAATGACAATATCAAATTTGAACAGGGAGCCACGCTCTAGCTCACTACTAACACTGATGTCACCCCCCATAAGTTGCACAAATTTCTGAGCTATAGGCAAACCTAAGCCAGTTCCCTCTTGTGCTTCTTTGCCAGCTCTGGTTTGGCTAAAGGCTTGAAACAGGCTATCTAACTCCTCTGGTGCAATACCAGAACCAGTGTCTTCAATTTCAAAGATAATTGTTGTTTGGGAATTGGGAATCGGGAATTGGGAATCGGGAATTGGGAATTGGGAATTGGGAATTACTTCCTTGCCTCCTTCAGCTTCCCCAGCTTCCCCAGCTCCCCCAACTCCCCCAACTCCCCTAGCTCTCTCATCCCCCCGTCTCAACCGCAACAATACCTCACCTTTTGAGGTAAATTTAATGGCATTATTGAGGAGGTTAATCAATACTTGGCGTAACTTAACCTCATCTGTGCTGACATATTGGGGGACATTTCCGTGGCAGTCAAACAGCAAGTGTAACCCCTTCTCCTCAGCTTTGAGGTAAAACATCTGCTCCAATTCATCTAGCAGGCGATAAAGGTCAAAGTTAGTTTCATTAAGGGTAATGCGTCCTGCTTCAATTTTAGATAAATCCAGCACATTATTGATTAGAGTAAGCAGATGTTGCCCACTCTGGTTAACAATTTTGATATTATTTTTGTGTTCTTGAGCTAGATCACTACTGCGAGTCATCAGTTGACAAAAACCTAGAATGACATTGAGGGGAGTGCGCAGTTCATGGCTCATATTGGCAAGGAATTCACTTTTGGCTTGATTGGCAACTTCCGCCGCTTGCTTTGCCTGTTGTAGTTCGGCAGTCCGTTCAATAACTTTTTGTTCTAGGGATGTGTTTAATTGCTCGAGTTCCTGATTTATTGATTGTAATACTTGATTTTGCTGGGCTAATTTTTTATCCTGAAAGTAACTCCGCAGGGCTTCGGTGACTGTTAAGTTAAGGTCAGCTGCATCCCACGGTTTAGCAATGTAACGATAAAGATTAGCAGCGTTGACAGTATTACCGACAGCAGCAGCATTAGCTTGTCCAGTTAAGAGTATCTTCAAAGTTTTGGGATACTGGGTATGAATCTGAATTAGTAGTTCATCTCCCTTCATTCCTGGCATAATCTGATCCGAAATAATCAGAGGAATTTCTACTTCTTCTGCTTGTAAATCAGCAAAAATTTCTATAGCTTCTTCACCAGTTAGAGCTAATTCAATATCATAGTCACTGCCTAGGTGAGTCGTTAGCTGATCCCGGAGACTAACCAGCACTACTCTTTCATCATCTACACAAATAATTGTTCCTTTACTCATCTATTCCCTCCAAACCAGATTTGAGTACTTCAATTAAGGTAGCTTCATCCCAAGGCTTCGGTAAATAGCGATGTAGGTTAGCCTGTTGTCGAGTTTGTTCAATTGCCTCTTCATCAGCTTGTCCTGTCAAGAGAACTTTAGTAATGTCAGGGAATTGGTGATGAACTTTAATCAGAAATTCATCTCCTTTCATATTAGGCATCAGCCAATCGGAGACAATAATGAGAATATCTATATCATCTTCCTTGAGCTCCTCAATAATTTCTAAAGCTTCATCGGCACTTTCAGCTAGTTCACACAGATATTGACCGCCAAAATTACGGGTAATTTGGTCTCGTAGGCTTTTTAAGATGATTTGTTCATCATCAACACATAAAATTACTTTTTTAGACATAAATGAATTTAGAATTTAGAATGAAGAATTTAGAATTGGGAATGGAAGAACAACAAATCTTATTCTAAATTATGAATTTCCCTAATTGGGAGAAAAATACTAAATTTTGTTTCACCTGGAACCGAATCTAATTCAATTTTACCTTGATGTTTTTCAATAATTTTATTGACAATATTTAAACCTAAACCACTACCTTCTCCCATAGGTTTAGTCGTGAAGAAGGGTTCAAATATTTTGGTTTGGATTTCCGGGGAGATGCCACAACCCGAGTCGGTGAATTGTACCATTACGTGATTATCCTGCTCAAAAACGTTGATTGCTAATGTGCCTTGGTAATTCATGGCTTGAATGGCATTATGGACAAGGTTAGTCCAGACTTGATTGAGTTCTTCTGGATAGCAGAGAATCTCTGGTACATCTTGATAGTGTTTGATTACTTCAACACCTTGCTTTAATTGGTTATAGTAGATCGTTAGTACTACATCAATCCCTTCTGTAACTTGTGCCCTAGTCATTTCTCCAGAATTACTCTGGCGAACATAACTTTTGAGAGCAAAGACAATTTTTGAGGCTCTTTCTACTGCTAAGTGAATATTTTTGCTGTTGTTTTTTTGGGTTACTAGGTTGTAGGCTGCTTCTAAAACTAAGTTGCCGTTGGGGTCTTGCAGGAGGGGTAACAAGGGAGTAATATCTTGGGTAATGCCTAGTTGAACTAGGTTGGTAGCTAGGGTATCAGCATCATCAATTGCTAGAGCTTCTAACTGTTTCCTCAGAGCACGTTTGTATTTCCGTTCTTCTCGAAAAGACAGATTATTTTGTTGTTGTTGGTTAGCTGTTAATAAAGCAAAGAAGTCCGCTTGTCGTTCCCTAGAGAGTTTTTGGAATATTTGGGGTAATTGTTGTAGAGAACTCTCCAGGGCAGAGGAGATATTGGCAATGGAAGCTTGGATAGCTCCCATTGGAGTATTGATTTCGTGAGCTACCCCAGCAATCAGTTGTCCCAAAGAAGCCATTTTTTCTGATTGGATTAGTTCTTGTTGAGTGGCTCGGAGTTGCTTGAGAGTGCTTGCTAGTTCTTCATTTTTTTGGCGTAAGGCTTCCTCTGCACGTTTACGATTGCTAATATCTCTGGCAACCCAAAGTGCACTTGTTGCTGAAATGGGGGAAATCCTGGCGCTAAACCAAAGCTGCTCGTCACTAATGATAAGACTGTAGTCAAAATTAACTGTCTGCTGTGTAGCTAAAGCTTGCTGAATTTGACTCAACCAAAGCGAAGCCGTGAGTTCTTCAAAAAATGATTCCACTGTCTGGCTGATTAGTTTAGCATCTAGTTGCTCCGCATAATTAGGATTCATTGGTGCAATTTCTATATTCTCTAGCTGGTTGCCTCGCATACTAACAATTAGTACCAGCTCAGTCATTGCTTCAAAGAGCGCACGCATTTTTTGCTGAGAAGTTCTCAAATGAGTCTCAAGGGTTTGGTGCTCGTCGATTTCGAGCTGTAGTTGCTCATTGAGCTGTCTTAGTTCTGTAATTTGTTGTTTGTCATTTGTCATTTGTTATTTGTCATTTGTTATTTGTTGTTTGTTGTTTGGGAATTGGCAATTTCTCTGTCTATCTGGGAAATTGGTAAGTACACGGTGAATGTCGTCTGTCCTGGTTTGCTCTCAACTTTGACTTTTCCTTGGTGCTTCTCAAGAATCTTGCTAACGATATCCAACCCTAAGCCACTGCCTTCTCCTACTGCTTTGGTGGTAAAAAAGGGTGTAAAGATTTTGTCTTTTATTTCGGGGGGGATGCCACAGCCAGAATCAGTGACTTGCACTACTACCTGATTAGCTTGCTGAGCGACAGCTATCTCTAGTTTGCCCTGATTATTCATGGCCTGAATAGCATTATGAATCAGATTTGTCCAGACTTGATTGAGTTCTTCAGGATAACACAAAATCTTGGGAACCTCTTCATAATGTTTGCTAACTTCAACACCCTGCTTAAACTGAGCTTGATAGAGAGTGAGTACTAAATCAATGCCATCAGTTACTTGAGCTTGGCTCATTTCTCCAGAGTTATTCTGACGAGCATAACTTTTGAGCGCAAAAACAATTTTTGAGGCTCTGTCTACTGCTAACTGGATATTTTTACTATTGTTTTGTTGTAGTGCTAAATTATAAGCTGTGGCTAAGATTAAGCGGTGGTTAGGGTCTTGTAGTAGAGGAATAAAAGGGGTAATATCTTTAGTAATACCGAGTTTAACTAGGTTAGTAGCACAGGCATCAGCATGCTCAATTCCTAGTGATTCTAATTCTTTTCTTAGGGCACGTTTGTATTTGCGTTCTTCACGGAAGGAAAGATGTTCCTGACGTTGTTGGCTAGCAGCTAATAAGGCAAAGAAATCCGCTTGCCGTTCAGCGGAGATTTCCTGGAATAGTTGGGGCAGTTGCTGCAAAGAATGTTCGAGAGCGCTGGAGATATTGCCAATAGAGGCTCCGATTGCTCCTAAAGGTGTATTGATTTCGTGAGCTACCCCGGCAATCAGTTGTCCGAGAGCAGCCATTTTTTCTGCTTGAATTAATGCTTCTTCTGCTTGTTTGCGTTCGGTGATATCGTTAGAGATGGCAACTAGACATTCTTGTCCGGAAATATTTATAATTTCCGCTGATAAGAGTGCTGTCTTGATTGTTCCTGATTTGGTACGGAAATTGAATTCATAGTTGCGAACAATACCATCATTTGATAGCATTTGGAAGAGGGACTGGCGGTCTTTTTGATTCACCCAAAGATTTAGCTCCACTGCAGTACAACCAATGATTTCTTCACTGGTGTAACCGGTAAATTGGCAGAAACTATCATTTATCTCAATATGTCGTCCATCAGTGAGAGTGGTGATGGTGATAGCGCTGGGACTACAAACAAAGGCTTTAGAGAACTTTTCTTCTGATAATCTTAGTGCTTCTTCAGCTAGTAGGCGTTCAGTAATTTGCTGTTGGAGCTCACTAGTGCGTTGAGCAACTTCTTGTTCGAGGATACGGTTGTAATCAGCTAACAACTTCTCAGCACGTTTGCGCTTGGTAATATCAATAAAGGCGACAATGGCGTAGACAATATTACCTCGTTCATCATAGATAGGTGTTCCCCAACTTTCTAAGGGAATAATCCGTTCCCCTTGGTGAATTTCTAAATCATCAGCAGTAGTAGTTTCCCCTTGCAAGGCTCGCATGAGTGCCAACTTTTCTGTAGGGTAAATCTGATTGGTTCCTGCTTGATAAAGTTGATAAACTTCGGCTATTTCCTCACGCTCAGCTGAGGAGACAACTCCTTTACCGAGTAACTCAATCGCCTTCTGATTGGTGTATTGGGGTTTACCACTAGCATCAATTACCCCTACCCCCACTGGCATCGCTTCTAAAAATTGATTGAGCCTTTTGTGACTTGCTTGCACCTCAGTGTAGAGGGTGGCATTGGTAATAGCGATCGCAGCTTGCCCAGATAATAGTTGTATGACTTGCAATCGATTGGGAGTAAAGGCTCCACTAGTCAAATTATTCTCCAAGTAGACAATACCACTGAGGGTTCCTTGATTGAGCAGCGGCGCACACAAGATAGATTTGGTTTGATATTGTTGGATATAAGGAGCATTAACAAAATTCCCCTCCCTAGCCGCATCATCCAATACCACCGTTTCCCCAGTGCGAGCCACATAGTTGATAATAGATTTGGGTAGTTGGTTATCAAGAGGAATTGACTGCAATACAGTAATACCAAATCCACTTTGTAAATCCCCCTTATTTCCCCCAGCTCCCCCAGCTCCACTCACTACTCCCGAAGCTTCAATCAGCAATTTTCCCTCCTCCTTGCCTGACTCAGGTAAAAGGAGAAAGCCAACTTGTGCTCCCGCATTTTGGATGAGAATTTCCATCAAGGAAGCGAGTAATTTATCGAGAACAATTTCACTACCAATTGCTTGGGAAGCTTTCATTAGTGTAGCGAAATCTAAAGCTTCCTCTAACTGAGTGCTAGCGGAAGTGCTGATAGTTGTGCTGCGAGTTTCTGTTGTAGAGGTGGCTACTGATAAGGTTAATAACTGCGGGTAGCTTGCTTCTAAATCTTGAACCTTGGCCGTTGCTCCCCAGTGAGTATAGCAGTAGTGGGCATCACACAGATAGACTTTGGCAATCTTGTGTTTGTCCCAGTCAAGGTAGAATTGAGCAGCAAGTTCATTAGCCAGAGCTTCTTCTTGAAGATAACCATGTTCTTGAGCTTGGGCAATGGCGCGATCGTATAATGCCATTGCTTCCATGTTTTGCCCCTTAATTCGGTGGTATTCTGCTTCGACTAGCTCCCACTTATGCTGATAGTTCATCGGAGCATTAGCTGCCCAGTTTTTCAACTTCTCTTGATTGGCGACTACTTTGGCAAGCAAAGCTTCTTGCTCCGTTTTGGCTGCAGTAGCAGATGCGGTTATTCTTACCAAAGAGTCATAGAAATAGAACTCAGGAATATATACTGTACCAATGACAGCATCTAAATAGTTTTCTGCTATCCTGGCATTTTTAATAGCCTCACTCGTTTCTGCAAACAAGTAGCACAGTATCAATTTGTATAGATGCAGGGTAAATAGGGTAATTTGGTCATTAGTTGGTTGCTCGATCGCTAATTTTACTTGCTCATTATACGCTTCACCAATTAACAGACAAGGATTCTCACTACATCCCATCAAATTGAGGACATGTTCCCGTAGTAGCTCATTCCACTGCCAGACTGTTTCTTGCTTGAGTTGATAGATAGCTTGAGAGTAGGTAGCAATTTCTTGTTCTAGTTGAGTAAGTTCTTGAGAGCAAAAATAAGCATGGTAAGCATATATATGAGCCGCAATAGCTGCATCCTCCAACTCTCCTGTTTCCAGTGTCAATTGATAAGCCTCTAAAGCAAGATTAAGGTTGGCTTTGATGGGTGAGTGCCAATGCTCAACCCCTGCAAGCAATCTTGTCAGGGTTTTAGCTCTAATTGCTGTATTATCAAAACGCTCCGATAATTTGAGTGCTAGTTGTCCCAGTTCAACTGGAGTAAAATGCCCATTATTCTGCATTCTACATTCTGCTTCCTGCCTTCTATTAATATCTCCAACAACTCCACACAGCATTCCATAGGTAGCATAAGCAGGAGCTGATACAGGACTATTGCCGTACTCCAGGGATAAATTTACCATCTTACAAATAACCAGCGGCATAAGTTTAGGTGCTGCAATTACCAGAGCAGCAAAAACTCGGTTCATAATTGCCATAGCCGCTAGATGCTCAGGATTAACCATAGTTGGCAGATTGATTAACTCTTCAATCTGTTTCCCTGCTAGGTTAGTTGTTGTTGCTTCTAACTCCAATTGAATCTGCTTTAGATTGGGTTGTTGGGGAAAGGAAATACCCATCAGCTGTAAAATATCCAGAGCCAGCTTGACTGCTTTTTGGGGTTGATTTTGAGCTATATGGGTTTGTAGCTGAACTTCGTAAACCTTGACTTTCTCCTGTAAACTTTGAGCTCGCTCTAAGACAATCCCTGAGAGTTTTGCTACTTGCTCAAAGTTGGTAGTTAAGTATTGAGCTTCCAGTTCCTCTACTAAGAGATTGAGGGTAAGCTCATAGTTAGTGTGCCAACTATGAGCTACCAACAGTTTTCGCCCTGTCTGCAAATACCCGATAGCCTGTTCATAAGCAGTAGCAATCTTAGCTTTCTTCCCCGCCAACAAATTCAGCTGAGTTAATTCCTCCCTTTCCTGCTCGGAGTTAATTAGTTTCCAGCCAAGATTAAGCTGATCTACAATCTTAAATATTTGCTCTGATAAAGCTTGCTCCCTTTCAATCACTAGAAAGCTTGAATTATCGGCAGATTCTTCTAGAATCCCTCCTATTTCCTGCCTCCTGCCTTCTGCCTCCTGCCTTCTGCCTTCTGCCTTCTGCCTCCTGCCTTCTGCCTCCTGCCTTCTGCCTTCTGCCTCCTGCCTTCTGCTTCCTGCCTTTCCTTGTTCAATTGCAGTATGCTCTAACAATAGACGACCAATTTTTAAGTGAACTGCCTGTCTGTCAGCTTCACTTATCAAAGTATAAGCTGCTTGTCGTATCTGCTCGTGACCAAATTTAAAAGCTTGAATTAATAGCTGTTCATCTAATCCTGACTTGGGCAAAATTAATTGTAACTGCACTGCCACAAGTAAGTCTTGAAAAAGTGCGGCTGCTGATTTTTCACAGATAACCGAGAGGGTATGTAAATCAAACTCCTCACCAATACAAGCTGCTAATTGTAAAACTTGCTGGGTGGCAGGGGGCAGTTTCTGCAACTTACCAATCATCAACTGAGCCCGATTATCAGTGATAGCCATTGCCTCAATTTGGCTCACATCCCATTGCCAACTAAGGCAATCAAAATCAAAAGTAATCAGATGTTCCGCATGCAGAGTATGGAGAAATTCCTTGACAAAGAAAGGATTACCAGCTGTTTTACGCTTGACTAATTCTGCCAAAGGTTTAACGGATTGGGTATTTTGATGTAGAGTATCAGCAATTAGCTGGCTAATCGGCTCTAGTTCCAACGGTGCTAAATTAATCTGATTAATTGCTGCTCCTGCTTTTTGCAAATGCTTAATTGTCATCATCAAGGGATGAGTAGGACTAATTTCCTGCTCCTCATAAGCACCAATAAGCAAGAGATTGAGACAACTCAAATTTTGCCGGATAACTCCCGACGGGGGGCGCAAGGAATCAGTCAAATCCTCTTCCTTTGTGCCCTCTGTTCCCCTCCTGTTCCCCTCCTCGGAGGGGTTAGGGGTGGGTTGGGTTAGGGGTGGGTTCTGCCTATTGCCTTGTTCGTTCAGAACTTGGCTATTTCCTGAACTAATCATCACTTCGAGCAATTTGAGACTCTCGAAATCAGCCCACTGCAAATCATCGAGAAAGATGACTAAGGGATACTCCTTTGAGGTAAATACTTGCATAAAGTTTTGTAAAACTAGCTGCAAGAGATTTTTTGACTCTCTTAGTCCCAATTTAGGAACAGTTTGCTGTTTACCAATAATCAGTTCTAATTCTGGAATCAGCTCAATCATCACTGGAGCATTCACACCCAAAGCCAACAAAATTTGTTCTCGCCATTGATTTAACTTAGCCTTACTTTCCCTTAACAATTGACGCACTAATTCCTGACAAGCGCCGATTATTGCCGAGTAGGGGATATGGCGCTGAAACTGCTCAAATTTACCCCAGATAAAATAACCTCGATTTTGGATAATTAATGTTTGTAATTGTGCTACTAGTGTTGATTTACCAATACCATAATTCCCAACAATGAGCATTAGTTCGGTTTGGTTATTGGTTATTTGTTGTTGGTTGTTAGTTGTTTGCTTACTACTGGTAACTCTTGCCGAAGCCGCCAACAAGGTAGCAATTTCTTGCTCTCTGCCATAAAGTTTTTGCGGTATTTGAAACCGATCACAAATATCATGCTCACCAGGGATAAGAGCTTCAATCTCGCCTCCTGCTTCTAACTGCATCAAGCAAATAACTAAATCAGCTTGAATGCCCCAGGCATTTTGATACCTATCCTCAGCATTTTTTGCCAACATTTTCATGACAATATCCGACAAAGCCTGAGGAATTTCTCCCCTTTTCCCCATCCCCCTATCTCCGCGTCTCCGCGTCTCCGCGTCTTCGCGTCCCTTAAAATAGGCTGGTACTGGCTCTTGAGCGATATGACAATGTACCAACTCCATCGCATCAGTAGCAACAAACGGCAGCTTCCCCGTAAGCAGTTCATAGAAAGTGACACCAAGGGAGTAAAAATCTGTACGATAATCCAAGGAACGATTCATCCGTCCCGTTTGTTCTGGTGACATATAGCCTAAAGTGCCTTCTAAGAAATCCGGAGGCTCCAGGGTGGGATTTTCCCAGGCTAGTTGGGTAGACAAACCAAAATCGATGATTTTGAGTTGTCCAGTTTCTGGGTTAAGGACAATATTGGCGGAGTTAAGGTCTTTATGGATAACATTATTGTTGTGAATGTCGCTCAAAATTTCCGTAATTTTGATGGCAAGGTTGAGAAAATCCTTGAGGGAGAATTCCCATTCCCCTTCATCCAACAGTTGCTTTAAGGATTTTCCACCAAAATCTTCTGAGATAATAACTAAGGTTCTGTGATATTCCTCTAAGCCATAAACCTTAACTACCCCTGCTAAATTCAAGCTGCGGGTAATTTCATATTCCTGCTTATAGCGGGTGAGTTGTTGGGGCGTGGGATATTCTTGCTTAAGTACTTTGAGAATAACAGGTTGATTATCCTGTTCTCGCATGCCTCGATAGATGAGAGAATTGGAGCTCTCATCAATTTGAGATGTAACTGCAATGCCAGGTAGGGAGATCATAAGCAATTCACGTACTCAAAATTCAAATTAAAAGGCAGGAGGGAAGAAATTACTTTATTCTCATTTTAAAAATTATTTCTAAAGAAAAGGTGAAGAGAACAAACAAAAGTAGAAATACTCAGCAATAGTAGAAGTGATGGGAGTTAGATAACAACAGATCAACTCTCACGCATGTCAGCTATATCTTTGGGTAGAGGGGGGAGTGGGGCAGGGGAAACGCTCATGAGTAGTCAGAGTAATTTACGTCAACTGCTGCTGCAACTTAATGATTGCAGTTACAAAGCCTACAGAGATATCAAAGGTAGCTACAAATTCCCCAATTTCACCCTAATTATAGACCGTGTTCAAGGAGACCCCTTCGCTGCACCCAGCAAGCTAAGGGTTAAAATTCCCCAATCTGTTGCGGGCTTTCCCCCTCAACTCTATCATTCTCCTAGTCGAGAAATTGCCCTACGAGATTACCTAACTCGTCAGTTTGACGAAGCTGCAGCTGAAAGTAGTTCCTACCGGGGTAGTGGCAAAAGTGGACTGATTACCATTACCCAGGTAGGACAACAAGTTTTAGAGCGTACTTCAGTCTTTATGAGCCAGGAATGGGTAGAAGTGCGCTTTCTCGTAGGACTCCCGGCTCGTGGGCGTCGTATTTCCGGACGTCAGGCGGCAGAAATGCTTTGTGAAGATATCCCCCAAATTGTTGACAAATCCCTCAAGTATCTATCTTTGGATCAGCAAGAGATTCAGCAACAGGTGGAAACGATAGAAGATGCTGACTGGCTCCGTCAACAGTTAGCAGAGCAGGGTCTAGTTGCCTTTATTGCCAACGGGGCGATTCTACCACGCCGCAGCGGTGTTGACACCAGACCTTTAGTGGAAGAAGCTGTACCCTTTCAATCGGCACCCGAGTTGCAAGTTGAATTTACTTGTCCCAACCGGGGTTTAATTACCGGTATGGGCATTCGGGCTGGTGTCACCCTTATTGTCGGGGGTGGCTATCACGGCAAATCCACCTTACTCAGGGCAATGGAGTTAGGAGTATACAACCATATCCCTGGAGATGGCAGGGAATTAGTGGTGACAAATCCTACAGCTGTCAAAATTCGTGCCGAAGATGGGCGCTCTATTGCTGGGGTAGACATCTCTCCTTTTATCAACCAACTGCCTCAAAATCGTCCTACTACCAATTTTTCTACCCCCAATGCCAGTGGTAGCACCTCCCAAGCAGCCAATATCATCGAAGCTTTGGAAGCTGGTACTCAGTTGCTACTAGTAGATGAAGATACTGCTGCTACCAATTTTATGATTCGCGATCGCCGCATGCAACAGTTGATTGCCAAGGAAAAGGAACCAATCACCCCATTTATCGACAAGGTACGACAACTATACACCGACTACGGCGTCTCCTCTATCCTAGTAATCGGTGGTAGCGGCGATTACTTTGATGTGGCAGATACCGTAATTGCTATGGACAACTTCCAGCCAACTGATGTTACCACCCAAGCTAAGGAAATTGCCCAACAACATCGTACCGAGCGCACCTTAGAAGGAGGCAAACACTTCGGCAAAATTACCCCTCGTATACCATTACCAGAGAGTATCGACCCCAGTCGAGGCCACCGAGATATCAAGTTAAAAGTGCGGGATGTGGATGAAGTGGTATTTGGTACCGAGGAGATTGATTTAGGTGCAGTAGAACAAATTGTCGAAGCAGGGCAACTCAGAGCCATTGCCGAAGCGATCGTCTATGCTAAGAGACAGGATATCAACGGTAAGTATACCCTCCCAGAGATTTTGGAACAGGTTATGGCAGATATCGATGCTCAAGGATTAGATATCCTTACACCTTTTCCCCAAGGAGACTTAGTCAGGTTCCGTCGCTTTGAACTAGCCGCTGTCCTCAATCGTCTGCGTACCCTTAAAGTAAGATGAGACAGAATTTAGAATTTAGAATTTAGAATGCAGAATTTAGAATGCAGAAGGCTGTCTCAATGAAAAATTTCACCACCAAGGATTCTAAGTAAATTCTTCCCGATTCCCGATTCCCAATTCCCAATTCCCGATTCCCAATTCCCGATTCTCCATAACAAATCAGTAAAAATCTTCCTAATTGATGATAGTATTTAGCAGTTAATAATTGAGAGCTCTGATTATGTCTTCTTTCCAGAAGATTGCTAACCAAATTAAAACCTGGTTTCCAGCTCCCGTTGTCCATGCTCACTGTGATGGTCCTTGTGGAGTGTACGATCCTGCTTCAGCTAGAATTGCAGCAGAAGCAGTTTTATCAATGACTAAGAAGATCCTCGATTTACAACCTCCATCTGCCAGTGATGCTAAAGCGATGGCAGCCTACGAAAATACCATCACTCGGTATATCCAAATCAAAGAAGAACAAGCACAACTTGCTAAAAAAGAACTGCTCGTTTTGTGGACAGATTACTTCAAACCTGTGCATCTAGAGCAATTTCCAGATTTGCACACCAAGTTTTGGAACGTAGGTAAGCTATGTTCTGCCTGTAAAGTAGAAGTTAGCGTAGAACATGCCACTGAGTTGATGGATGCCATCAAAGAGATCCAAGAAATGTTCTGGGCTACTAAAAAACGCACAGATGTTCCCTGGTACACAGCCAGTTGAACTTGATGGGTTCTCAAGTTTAACAACATCCCAAATGCGAAACAGTAATTTTTGGGACGTATTGCTCTGGTTATTGAGGCAACGGCAGCGCTTTCGAGTCGTCGGCATGTCTATGTTGCCTCTACTACTGCCAGGAGATGAAGTCTTAGTCGATAGAAAAGCTTATTTGCGATCGCTCCCTACCTCAGGGGAGCTGGTCGTTATTATATCTCCTGAGCGACCAAATATCCGCTTAATTAAACGAGTGATGGCAGTCGCCCCCAATGGAGCTTGTTTTGTCCAAGGGGACAATCCGTCACAGAGCACCGATAGTCGAGTTTTTGGTTGGGTTGAACCACATTTTATTCTAGGTCGTGTCACCAGTCGATTTTTTTGATTACGTGGGATGAGCTTAACCAAAGTGGCGTTGTCCGACTATTCCGTAATACTATTAATATTGATTGCTATCTTATCCGGGTGACTTTGCCCCCAGCTAATTGTGTCATTATATTGTTCTTCTTCTTGGTCGAAATTCAATGGGCTATAACCCGATACTTCCGGTTGGCAATAATAAATTTCGTTTGCTAAATGACCGTCACAATTGTATTCCTTGAGTTCTTTAACAAATTCGGATTTTCTATCGATAAATCGTTCCGGATGTATCTTTTCTGCCGCACTCTTTAGGTCTACTTCACCTAGGAGTTTGTATACCTCTTGTTCCGTATTGGGGAAGTCGGGAGAAATAAAATAAATTTTATCAAATTTTTCTTCGTATGTATCAAAGAACTCCTGGAATCCCTTGAAAGCACCCTCGGTGCCGCCATCAGCAAAGCGTGCATCCACATCTAAGTAATGAGTGATTGGGTGAGTTTGAGCACCATCTTTGTAATAAAGTTTTTGAGTTTGGAAAGTTATTGGAATAGCGGTAGAGCACATTAAGGAAGAAACTAACTCAAGGTCAACGTGGTAATTCTTAATACTTTCATAAACATGATTTATACCTCTGGGAAGTTCCTGCGCAACTTTTGGAATATTAGTCAGCCAACATGTTTTTAAAGGAGGAACTAAAGTTATTGAAAGAGCTAGTGTAAGAATTGCACTCTCAAACGGTAAGTCTCTGAGTGTGTGATAATTTGCTTGTTTAGAGATGTCTGTTAAAAGCGAGTTGAGTGGAGAAGTGTCGCAGTCGAAAGGAATTGGTAATTCATTATTGTAAACTTGTTTGGTAGTCAGTGGAAAAAGAATGTCTTTCTTGAAATCTTCCCATATCAGAGGTGGGTTTTCACAAAAAGCGGCATTTACAATAAAGGTCATCAGTGCTCCTGAACTAAGACCGCCGATAAATTTTACATCTCGCTGGATGTTCAAATCTACACCTGGAACACCTTCAACATTGCCGAGCAGTAAGTCGAGAATTCCAGCTTCTTGGGCTATGTAAGAAGCTGCTCCATTGAACAAAATCGCCGTTTTTAAAGACATTGTTGATATCCTCGCAATTGGGGTTGTCAAATAGTGAATTATGTCTGATCTGGATTAGCTTAAATCCTTGTTGGGTCAAGGGAACAGGGAACAGAAGGAAAATTTAACCGAAAATCAAGGGTTACAGCTTCTAATTCACATTAAACGTGAATTAGTACAGACTAAGTAATATTTTCCTAATTGGCTACATTAAGTCAGCATAGCTCTCTAACTAAATTTTTAATTGACAATGTCTTCAAGTGTCAATATTCTGCCATTAATGTATTAACTTATTATTAACTTATTAATTTGCTGCTAACTAACTCCCGATTGAGCAACACTCAGATGTCCAATCTCCTGAGTTAGAAGTAAATTCTAAATTCTAAATTCTAAAACTTCTTGCTCTCGCCTCACTTGCCGCTTACGAGGTGGCTTGTTACCTTCAATTAAATTGTGCAACAGAAGATAGAAACAGGGAATAATAAATAGAGTCAACAAAGTTGCTAGGGATAAACCAGAAAACACCACTACACCCAATGGTTGCAGAAACTCGGAACCTTCACCAATACCTAAAGCCAGAGGAAACAACCCTAAAACAGTAGTAATCGTTGTCATTAAAATTGGTCGAAGGCGTTGGGGAGCAGCCTTTAAAATTGCCGTCTTGCGGTTAACTCCTCCGGTGTTATAAATCTGATTTGCCAACTCCACCAGAATAATGGCATTATTAACTACAATCCCCACTAATAAAACTGCACCTACTAACACTGTCGCTCCGATCGCAGTTTGGGTAAGATAAAGTCCCAAAATCCCCCCAGCTAGAGCTAAGGGTACGGTAAACATGATCACTAGGGGGTCAATTAGGGAGTTATACTGTACTGCCATGACCACAAATACCAAAAATGCCGCTAAGCTGCCCAGAATTTTCAGGGAATTTTGCAACTGCTGATTAGTTTGAGCAATGGAACTAGGTAACAGGGTAATACCATCAGGCAACTCCAAGTCTGCCAATACGGTATTGACTTGCTCCGTTGCCTCACTCAGAGTAGCTCCTTCATTGAGACTTCCGGCAATGAGAAAAACCTGCCGTTGATTAATCCGCTGAATTTCACCAGGAGCCTTACCTTTATCGATGGTGGCTACATCTCCCAGGCGAATTTGGCTGTTATTATTGACTAATAGGGGTAACTGCTCTAACTGAGATGGACGCTGTACAGTTGCCTGATCTAACTTTACTCTGACATCCACTAAGCGATCGCCTCGTTGTAGCTGAGTTGCTACTGAACCTTGAATTGCCGTTTGAATTGCCTCTCCCATCTCCTCAGTAGTTAGAGCCAATTGAGCCACCCGTTGCCAATCTGGTTTAATCTGTACTTCTGGTTGCTTTTTGTCTGCATCAGGACGAAAGCGTGCTAGGGTAACGCGCTCATCTAAGGCTTTTAGTACCCGACTCCCTGCAGCTTCCAGTTTCTGAGCATCCACTCCTTGCAAGGTAACATCCAAGTCTGCCCCCCTTAGTGGCGAGTTGTTAAGGATAATACCCCGCACCCTACCAGGAAACATGCGTAGGCGAATTCCGACTAAATTGAGCTTGTCGAATTCCTGAGAAACTCGTTCAACGAAAGCCTCCACATTAGTACCAGGCTTAAGGGTAATATTACTAGAACCACGCAAAGTATTTTCAATAGTAGAGCTACCAAAAACGAAGCCTCCGGAAGTGGTGAAAACATACTCACTCTCTGGTTGTTCCCGGATAATCTCATCAACAATCGTCATTACCTTCCGGTTAGTTTCCAGAGTAGTTCCTGAGGGAAATTGAGCAAACAATCTAGCTTGTCCAGTATTAATCTGGGGTAAGATTTCTTGAGGAATTTGACCGCCTAAAAACCAGCTACCACCACCGAGAATCAGCATAGCAGCAAAAATGACAATCAACGGATAACCTAATAACCAACCCAAGCAGCGCCGATAACTGTTGGTAGCTGCCTCAAAGCGACGATTAAACTGCCGCAACAGCCAAAATTTATGCAAACGACTAGACCAAGTTAATGCCAATAACCGTGAAGCCAACATCGGCACCACAGTCAAGGCTACCACCAAAGAAGCAGCCACAGCAAAGCTGATAGTGAGAATTAATTCATTAAACAGCAAGGAAAAGAAGCCACCAATTAGCAAAAAAGGCAGTACTACGACTAAATTGGTACTAGTGGAAGCCACTAGAGCTGATTCTACTTCCCTACTACTGCGTTCTGCTTGAATTTTTGTTTGGGAATTGGGAATTGGGGATTGGGAATTGGGGATTGGGGATTGGGAATTGGGAATTGGGAATTGGGGATTGGGAATTGGGGATTGGGGATTGGGAATGTTTCCCTTGTCTCCGCGTCTCCGTGTCTCCGCGTCTCCGTGTCTCCGCGTCTCCCCATCCCCCCATCTCCGCGTCTCCGCGTCTCCGCGTCTCCCCATCCCCCCATCCCCCCATCCCCCCATCTCCCCATCTCCCTTTTCACCAAGCCCTTTGGCAATATTCTCGAGCATAACGATTGCATTATCGACAACAATCCCTACGCCTAATGCCAAACCTCCTAAACTAAATACATTGAGGGACAAACCAAACAGCTGCATTAAGATTAATGCGGTTAAGGTTGCTAGGGGAATGGCTAGAATGATAATGAAAGTTTGACGTAACGAGCCGAGGAAGAGTAAAACTGCGATCGCAGCTAGGATTGTACCAGTTAAACCAGCACGGACAACATTGGCAATTGAGTTGCGGATAAAGATAGATTCATCCAAAGTGGGAAGCACTTCCATATCTTCGGGAATCACTCCCGACTCTCGCAGTTGTTCTAGGCGTTGTTTAATACCATCCACCACTGCTACAGTGTTAGCATCCGGCTGCTTCTGAATGCTGACTTTTAGAGCTGATTCCCCATTGAGCAAGACAAACACTCGCTGTTCTTCAGTGCCATCAATGACTTCAGCAAAGTCTCTTAGGTAAACAATTCGGGAAGGAGAAGTGGATATGAGGGATTGTTCTGTTGCTCCTGTGTTTACCTCAAAAGAGAGATTGCGAATTTCCTCCGCATTCTGGAAACGTCCCACTGTACGGGTTAAAGGTTCCGTATCTCCCCCACGTATCCTGCCCCCAGCCACATCTTGATTGCGTTCTTCCAAGGCATTTAAGACATCGGTTAAACTAATACCTAGGACTTGTAAACGATAGGGATCAATCCGTACCTGTACTTCTTCAGTAACACCACCAGAAATATTGACAGAGGCTACCCCTGGTACAACACTAAGTTCACGGTTAAGTTCTTCATCAGCAAATACCCGTAAGTCAACATCCTGCAAAGAAGAAGACTTGAGAGCAAATTCAGATACTGGCAGCTGCGAAGGATCGAATTTAAACAAGCGGGGCTGATCAACAATATCTGGTAAATTACCTTGAGAGCGGTTAAAGGTCGCAGTAGCATCATTTAAAGCTTGGTCAATATTTCCCCCTGGTTGGAAGAACAAATCTAAACGTACCCTTCCTTCACGAGTTTCCGAATAAATTTGTACTACTCCCTCAGTAGCAGTGAGAGCTTTCTCCAAAGGTTTAGTCACCTCTTCTACTGCCACTTCCGGAGAGAGGCCGGGAGCATCCAGTCGCACCCCAATGCGGGGATAAGTAATCGAGGGTAATAAATCTACAGGTAACTGGGAAAGGGAAAAGATACCTAGCACAATTACTGCTAGGGTAAGTACAAGAGTGCCAATATGGCGATGAATTGCGATCGCACTAAGGCTAAGTTTGGGCATTCGGTAATTTAGAATGAGTGAATCATGCTCTCCTTTTTCCCAATTCTAAATTCTAAATTCTAAATTCCCTTATCTAATATTGCTATAATCCAGTCCTTGAGTTGTATCTCTACCATAGAATTGGGTAGTAAGTCCAGTTAAAATCTCTAGAGTTTCTCTGACTTCTAGAGAAGTAATAGTATTCAGAGGTGTATCCGAAAGAGTTGCGATACCAGCTGCCACTCCTACCCCTTGTCCTTGGTAAACATTCACTGTCTGAATTCTACCCACTGATACTGCCATACCCACATAACCAGAAGAGCGACTAACAATTGCCAAATTATTGACTTTACTAGCCAAAGTATGCTCTATGCCGAAATTAAATATTGGCAAGGATGGTACTTTACCTGATAAACCCTTGACTCCTCCTCTTAAATCAAACTCATAAGAAAAACTACCGATTGAATTTTCCGGTAAAGTCCCTCCTTGAATAATTTCTTGACCAGTTAAGGGATCGACAACATCTTTAACACTCAATGTATGCCTGATATAAATTTCTGGTGGTATAATAACCTTGATATTTTCTTGGCCTGAAATTTCTTGTAGCCAAGCCTCAAAATTGACCATTTCCGTAATCATTTCCTCAGTTGGTTTAAATCCAGTTGCCTCTATTTGTTTTAGTTGAGCGACTGGATATTTAAAGAGGAGACCATTCCAAGACAAGGAATCTTCTGGCAGTACACAAATATTGTTTTTGTCAAATAAAAAGCCGTCTAAGCTAAAAGGATGATCATAATGTAGATGGTAAGCCGCTCCTAAAGCGATGCTGCGATTAAAATAGCCATCTAGATAAGCTTGATACATAGGAAAGTAAAAGTTTTTTAACCAAAAATTGGCCAGTTCTGGACTTTGCTGATCTTTAATACTAGTTTCAATTTTTGCCATCAGCTCGGCATCATTAATAATCTTTTGCTCAACAGAGCGCAATTCGCTGATAGTTAAACCAGTTGTTATAGGAATAATGGAAACTGATAAAGTTTCATTGCGCAGTTGAGGACTTTGAGATTCGTATCCTTGATAGTAAGATAAACCTGCTTTTTTTGCTAATTGAGCATCCTGAGTAGCGTCAATGTAGGAGTCTGCTTTAAATCGGATATTTTTGTCCTTGACATCAACATGTTGGATTTCTTGATTGTCAACATAAGGAGTAAGAGGAGAGTCAGAAATAACTCTCACTCCGGCTTCAGCTAACATTTCTTGGAGAGCTTGATCCACATTATTCGCTTCTACACAAGCTTCAACGACATTAGCTCTTTTTAAGAAATTACGGAAACATTGGGCAGCTGGTTGATAATACCAATTAGTTTTATCAAAATCGAGATAAGCTAAACCTCCCCGTGTAAGAAGTCCTCCTAATTGCTCATCCGCTGTATTAGAGCGAATTAAGGCAACTCTACCATTATCACCTAAAGTCCTCTTAGCCCAGATAGCTGCACATATCCCTGGTAATTCGTCTCCATAGATCACAACATCGAAGTATTCAGATATGGGAATTTCTGGGGGATTATTATTGTTATTGGTAACTTGTTTAGTTAGTTTAGCAAGAGTAGGGAAAGTTTTTCGTAGATAGTCAAAAGTACTACCAAAACTAAAAGCCATAATAATAGCTAGAAAACAGGTTAATAGTTTTAATTTATAGGGCATATAGTCTCAAGGGGTGACAAGGGAGCTGTAAAGTAGAGATAATAATGCTTTGAGCCAACCCTTGTCTAGAAAAATAAAATCCTCTTCCCTCGGAACCTCCTGTTCCCCAACGCCCCCAATGTCATTCTGAACACAGCGATAGCGGAGTGTTAGCGAAGCTCGGCGTTAGCCTAGAATCTCTCGAGATGATTCGTACTCAACATGACAATCAAGCATGGCAATGAATAGCGATCGCATAATGTAACCTATCCACCTAAGATTTTGAGGAACCTGCTCCTACCTATTTGGATAGGCTGAGATCTTCGCCAATGCCGATAACCCGACAGAGAATTAATTCCCTGTCTAATAGCGAAAGTCCTCTGAAGAGGACTAAACGTTGGATATGCAAGTCTTTGAGTCCACTTGAGTGGACTTGAGCTATGAGCCGTGGACTTATATCAAGTTCGGTAGAATACTTAAACTATAGGGAGAACAAGGCAGAAGGCAGAAGGCAGAGGGCAGAAGGGAAGGAAGAAGGTTGCAAGGTAGAAAGGAATGATAACCGTTTATCCGAACTTGATATTAATCAAGGAAATTCTAAACCTCAAAGACTGCAAATATTCCCACCGCCTCAAAGACTGCCAATAGCCGCACCGTCTCCGTCTGTACCTCCTGTACCCTGAATAAAAGACCGTGGGGCGCACAGCTTCAAAGCTCAGTTGATGTCTTCATTATGAAGGCAATGTTGCGATTTTAAGTGCCGTACGCTATAACATTAAGATAGATAAGTACTGATAAACAATGCTAGTTTACGAAGCAAAGTTGCAAGGTACACAATTAAAGTACGAACGGTTAAGCGAAGCCATTCGTACTGGTTCGTTTATCTGTAAATCTTGTTTTCATTATTGACAAGACGTTCATGCTAAAAGTAGCCATAATTTTTGTACAAGTATGTTACTCGATTAGTTTCAGATCATGATTTCCCCTAGGCTAGCAAGTTAAACTCAATGGCTCGTCAAGCTCTGGCAGAACCAACTTGGACTGCAACCTCTCGCTTCTTTGACAACTGCAAGCGGCAAATAGCAGGGAAGAGAGGTTATCCCAAGTACAAGAAGAATAGACTGAATCACGGTTCTGTTGAGTATAAAGTGACGGGTTGAAGATTGTTGAACAACAGGGACAGAATAACTTTCACGCTTTGGCTTTAAGGCTGGTAAGTTTAAGCTCTGTGGTAGCAGAGATTTAAACCATAGCGTTTCTCCTTTTTATGAGTACAGTGTTTAACCTTCAAAGTCTCCCTTTCCAAGGGGGATTTAGGGGTATAAGGATGTACCTCACTAATACAAGAACCGCTACATTATCAAGTTGAACAAATTAAGCGGGTTAGGGTAAGTACGTAAGGCTGATGGCTATTACGCTCAATTCTGCATCAACCATAACCGTGTGGAAAATAAGCAACCAACGGGTAAAACTGTGGGATTGGATGTTGGTATATCAGCCTTCTATCTAGAGTTAATATTACCGTGGCAAAAAAAATTCTAATTCTCACAGCCAATCCGAAGAATACAGACAACCTGCGCTTGGATGAAGAAGTCCGAGAAATTGAGGCAAGTTTGGAACGCGCTACAAAAAGAGAGCAATTTAAAATTGTCATTCGCGGGGCATTACGGGTTAATGACTGGCGTCGTGCTCTGTTGGATCATAAACCAAAGATTGTCCATTTTTCTGGGCATGGGGCAGGAAAAAACGGTTTAGCCCTAGAAAAGGATAATAATTCGGGAGAAATGCAACTAGTCAGTACAGAAGCACTGGCAGAGCTATTTGAGTTGTGTAAAAGTAAGATTGAGTGTGTTGTCTTAAATGCCTGCTATTCAGAGACACAAGCTGAAGCTATTCATCAGCATATTGATTGTGTAGTAGGCATGAACAAGGCCATTGGCGATCGCGCAGCAATCAAATTTGCTGTGGGATTTTATGACGCACTTGGAGCCGGAAAATCTTATACAGATGCTTATAAATTCGGTTGTAATGCCATTAAGTTAGAGGGAATTCCCGAGTCTATAACGCCAGTTATCAAAATTCGCCCAAAAAAAAAGGTTATCCCTCCTAAAAAAGAGGTTATCCCTCCTGTTGAACAAAGAAAGCATTGCCTAAATCTGCTCAAAGCACTGCTACCATCGCAGTTTGAAAATGTCGTTTTCCTATACGATGTAGATCCAGCTTACCTATCTTTAGGTACAGCACAAGCTCAACGGGCAACTGAAGTTGTTCGCTATGCACAACAGCAAGAAGGAGCAGCTCTTACTCGACTGAGTAAGGCTATCTACGAAGTTGCTCCACACCTCTCGAGTTAGTACAATTTGAGGTAGTACGATAATTGTGGTTGACCGGAACAAACTCCTTAATCACCTGCAAGAACTCAATCAAAGTCAGCTTGAAGAGGTATGTTTCCGTCTGGAAGTTGACAAATATTATCTTAGATGGGCTGGAGTCGCCCTCCAACAGACAGCAATCGATTTAATTGAGTACTTGAAGCAAAAGAAGCAAGGACTGCAACGCTTGCAAGAACTCTTGGAATCCGAAAAATCAGATAAAGATTCTCTTCCAAAATGTCCCTATCAAGGATTGTTTGCATTCCAAAAGAAACATGAAAAGTTCTTCTTTGGACGCTCTAAATTCATTGATAAATTAGTGCAAGCAGTCACAAGCAAGCCACTAGTGGCAGTAGTTGGTGCTTCTGGAAGTGGTAAGTCTTCCTTGGTATTGGCGGGATTGCTACCTCGCTTGGAAAAGGAGGAAAACTGGTTGATTGAATCTTTTCGCCCTGAGAAACAACCGTTTAATCAACTAGCTGCCGCCTTTGTACATCAATTAGAACCAAAACTTGGCAAAAGCGATCGCATTGATAAAGCGATTAATTTAGCCGACACCATTAGGCAACATGGATTTGCCTATGTTCTTTCGGAGATTCTCAAGGAGCATCCCCAAAAAAAGTTGCTGTTAGTGGTGGATCAGTTTGAAGAACTTTATACTCTCTGTTCTGAGGAAGAGTGTAAGTGCTTTATTGATGTCCTTTTAGCCGGAATCAAGGATTCTCTGGGACTTAAGGTTGTTTTGACTCTTAGAGCCGACTTTTGCGGACAAGCTTACGGCTACCGTCCCTTTGTTGATGTTTTACAAAGTGCGGATTTAAAGCTAAGTTCGATGAATAGGAAAGAATTGCAGGAGGCAATTGAAGAACCTGCTAAATTACAGGGAGTGCAATTAAAGAGAACACTCACAGAACAACTCCTAAAAGATGTCAAGCAGGAACCGGGAAATTTACCTCTACTGCAATTTGCCCTCACCGAACTTTGGAAAAAGCAGCGTCAGAGAACTTTAACCCATCAAGCATATGGAGAAATTGGTGGAATTGCAAAAGCGCTGGCAAAACATGCAGAAGCTGTTTACAAAAATTTAAGTGAGACAGAGCAAAAGCAAGCACAACGTATCTTTCTACAATTGCTGCATCCGGGGAAAGGAACCGAGGATACCCGACGTTTGGCTACTCGTGGGGAGGTAGGAAAAGATAACTGGGATTTGGTAACTCGTTTGGCAGGAGCAGAAGCCAGACTAGTGGTGACAGGACAGAATAAGCAAACAGAAGAGGAAACAGTAGAGATTATCCATGAAGCATTATTGCGGGAGTGGCAGCAACTTCGAGACTGGATAAAAAGCGATCGCACCTTTCGCGTTTGGCAGGAGGAATTGCGCTCTAGGTGTCGTCACTGGGAACAAAACAAGAAGAACAGAGAGGATTTATTAACGGGTTCTTTTTTAAAAGTAGCGGAAGTTTGGCTCAATGAGCGTAAAGCTGACTTGAGTCCCAAGGATCAGGAATTTATTCAGCTAAGTTTGGAATTGCGCGATCGTAGAAAAAGAAACATTTGTTTTGCGGTTGCTTCTATAAGCCTGAGTATTATGTTAGGTACTCTCTTCATCGTAGTACTTCCTATATCAGCTACTTTCTTTTACTACCGTGGTTTAGAGAAGTTACAATCTGGTCAAATAAAAGATGCTCTACAAGACTTTAATGTAGCACTAATAATTCAGCCAAATTTACCTATTATTCTTTATAATAGAGGAAAAGCTTATGAAGCTATCAAGGATTTTGATTCTGCTATAGAAGACTATGAAAGTGCTATGAGTAAAGGTTTCGTCCCAGCCGAGATTAATTTAGCTCGCTTACAAATAAAACATGTTAAGGATTATACAGAAGCGACTAAAATCCTTGAACAAGCTAGACCTTTAGAAAAAGACAATGCAAAACAATATAGTCTACTCAAGAATTTAGGTTGGGCACAATTTAAGTTAGGAGAATATGGTGAGGCTGAAGACAATCTTCGGAGGGCTATTATGTTAGATGAAGAACGAGGCTCTGCTTACTGCTTACTAGCACGAGTGCTAGAAATAAAGTCAAAAGCAGGAGCTTATAACCAGTGGAAAAACTGTATAGAATTTGGTGATCATAAGCATCCAGATGAAGGTGAATGGATTAAAATAGCAAAAATTAAAATCAATAAATAAGGGAGATTAATTGATTATGAAGTACTTAAAATTATTGTTTTCAATTCTTGTCGCAATTGTATTTCTAGTGTTGGTTAATACTCATACTGCTCAAGCAGAAACTAATACTACTCAAGCGGTAACTAGAAGTAGTGGAAAATGTTGTATTAAGACTTGGAGGGGGGTATTGTGTGGTCGAAAAGCAAAAGGAGGTGAAACCGATAGAATTGATCGCTCCGAAGACAAGAAGCCTCGTTTCCCCAACAAGAGTGGTTTCCCCGACGTCGATATTCGTCAACTCCATACTGAACAGTCTGAAGCAAGTTTTAGACAATTTATAGACATTGGTGTCAACATTGCCCAAGGACAAGCTAAAGTAGATGACTACTTCTTGTTCGCTTACCTAAATGCAGTAGATGAAAACTTTACCGAAGCTGAAAATAGCTACTCTCAAGCATTGGAATTGGCCTTAAAAAACAAAGATATTGAGGGACAGGCAGTAGCCCTTAATAACTTGGGAGAAGTATCTTTAGCAACTGGTAATATTAAAGAGGCTGTTTTTCAACTCAAATTTGCAAGATATATGTATCAAAGCTTAGGTAATGAGAAGCGTGTAGGTGAAGTTCAGCAACGGCTAGAAGAGATTGAAAGGCTGTTAAAAGTCAACCCGTCGGGAAGTAAAATCGAGCCATCCCAACTTCAACTTGATCTATCTCGAATATAACTTTAGAGGTAATAATTGTAATACTTTTGAGTAATCTGTAGTCAAATAAGAACCGCCAAGGATTCAAATCCCTGGCTAATAGCGAAAGTCCTCTTAAAGAGGACTAAAGTTTTTGAAGGCGATATTTGCGATCACCAAATCTATCTGATAAATTTCAATTCGCCGAAGAAATGCTTGAATTTTGATGAGATTTGCAGTTTGCTGTTGATAGTTCTGCACAATGAATTTGAGTTTTCCAGCCACAATTACACTGGTTGCGATCATGACATTTGCTCGACTGCGAAATGAAGGAACAGTGATTTGTATCGGGAGCATCTCACTTTGGAAAAAACATTACCAAAAGAACGACATGGCAAGAGTTTCAGCCATATTAAATGAGACAACTCGCCAAAATGGGATGCTCCCTTTGTATCGAGCAAATACACTTCTATAACTCCAGTGGTAAACGGCTTTGATGAACCAATTCCAGACATTCTCGGAGATCGTCTCCCTCCCAAGTACCTGCAAACTCTAACAGATCGGCAAGGGTAGAACCTTGAGTACTAGAGTTAGCCTTCGGCATAGACTCACGTATTTCAGTTTGGACAACCTCCGAGAGATTGTTTTGTGAAATAATCCCCCCCTTAAGTTGTTTCTGATTCAAAAATCTACAAAGTTAGCGACTAAAACTAGATGTTCTGGTGATAGTTGGTCAAGCCATTGGTTAATTTGATGTCGAAGTTCAACTGTGTTCATAATTCCAGGACTTAGAGAACTCCACAAAAAGAAATTCCCAATGTCATTCTGAATGAAACGAAGTGTAGTGAAGAATCTTTGAGATGCTTCGTTTCGCTTTGCTACACTCAGCATGACAAGACAGGATCATTTATTTTGTGGCTTACTCTTACGCACTCAAGTGTCATGCTGAGGTAATAGTGAAGCATCTCAGCCGTCTGGGAGATCCTTCGCTACCGCTCAGGATGACATAATTCCGTTACGGTGCGTAAGTCCTATCTATCTTTCACGCCAGGAGAACGGTTTTCCTCTGAATTGGCTGCATCTGCTTCCTCTGGAATAACAGGTTTTCTGATAACCTCACCCTCATTATCAGACTGTTCCGGTGCAATTGCATCCCTATCTTTCACACCAGGAGAACGTTTTTCCTCTGAATTGGCTGCATCTGCTTCCTCTGGAATAACAGGTTTTCTGATAACCTCACCCTCATTATCAGACTGTTCCGGTACAATCGCATCCCTATCCTTGCCAGGAGAATCGGTTTCCTCTGAATTATCTGCTTCCTCTGGAATAACAGGTTTTCTGATAACTTCACCCTCATTATCAGACTGTTCCGGTACAATCGCATCCCTATCATACACGCCAGGAGAACGAGGGTTTTCAGGCTTTTTGGGTTCAGAGTTCTCTATGCTCATAAATAAAGTATGGGTAGATGAGGAAATGTCTAAATAGACATCTCCAAAATTTTAACTTCAGTTAATACAAAGCTTTCTGATTAGTTTCCGGAAATATTTAATATCAAGTTAACCCAATTACCCATAATCAAAACTTCTCCGCGTCCCCGCTTCTCCCTGTCTCCGTTTCTCGTGGGGTTGGGCGTTTGCGAAGTACCATAGCATTTGGACAGATATACACTGGATTTATGTGCTTAAATTATCACCCAAATGCTACTCTAGCCTACGGCAACGGCTAAGCCGAACGAGAACGCTTTGCGAACGCCCTTACTGCCGGATACTTATTGCTACGATGAAAGAAGCTGAGTCGGAGGAATTGCAATGAGTATAGTTATTTCCGATGATATTGTACAAGTAAGCGGTTTGTCAGAACGCGAATTCTTGATAGAAATTATAATTATGCTCTTTCAGCAGAACAAAATTAGTTTAGGAAAAGCCAGTGAATTGCTGGGGATGCATCGGATGCAGTTTCAAACATTGCTCTCAGAGCGAGACATTTGTGTTCACTACGATGTGGCAGAATTTCAAGAAGACCTCAAAACCTTGCAGGAACAGGGTTGGTGATGATTGTTGTAAGTAACACTTCACCCATTTCAAATTTGGCGAAGGTAGGGCAGCTAAGGGTGAGCGAAATTTTGGTTGGGATTTTCGAGCTTTGTATCCTCTCAAATTATTAGTTCTCCTTTGTATCTCTATCTCCCCACACCTCCCACACTCCCCACACTCCCCACCCTTTTTTTCGCTC
>Ga0207422_1000457_pt1 | contig 128444 bp, 82 predicted proteins | sample MarCyaLeptolynsp_FD_187757 | JGI IMG/M metagenome (GOLD analysis project Ga0207422, IMG submission 187757) | Marine cyanobacterial communities from Panama - species 1 Leptolyngbya sp. (SPAdes) | ecosystem: Environmental > Aquatic > Marine > Unclassified | place: Panama: Panama City | collected...
CAGAGATGCGGCCTCGTGGCGAGGCGCGAAGAGCGGAGCTGGGTGGGCCCAGCGACCGATGAGCAACGATGAGGCCCGCGAAGCGGGCCGTCCACGGGGCCGCAGATCAAGCGACACCGGTCCAAGCTCGACGGATCGCGACACGAGTTCGGACCGCACGCGCGAAGGTTGACGCTCGGCACGGAGCCCTGCGCGCGACGCGTGCGATCAGCGGACCGTATGCCTGAGCACGGCCAGCCCCCATCGCGTAGCCCCGATCGTCAGTCGCCCGCCTCCTTCGAAGCCGAGACGAATACCGAAGCCGAGACGAATACCGAGGCCGAGGCCGAGGCCGAGGCCGAGACCGAGACCGAATCCGAGACCGAATCCGAGGCCGATTCCGAGGCCGAGACCGACCCCGAGGCCGAACCCGAATCCGAGACCGAACCCGAGACCGAACCCGAATCCGAGACCGACTCCGAATCCGAGACCGAACCCGATTCCGAGGCCCTACCCGGACGTGCGGTCAGTACGGGTGGTGGTGCCCGTCCGGCCCTGGCATGTGCGGGTGCGGATGCGGGTGGTGGTGGTGACCGTCGCCCTGGTCCGGGTGCGGGTGATCGCCGTGGGAGTGCGGGTGCTTTTCGTGCGGCGGCTTTGTGTTGGCCTTGGGCTTGGCCGGTGGCTTTCGCGGCTTCCGGGTTCGGTTCCGCTTGCGGGTCGTTTCGGGCTCGGGCTTGACGGTCGCCGCTTTGCTGTCGCCCTTTCCGCAGCCGGCAACCGCCAGCGCCAGGCAAAGTGCTATCGCGACTCGCACGTCAACGGCCCTTTCGCATCTTGCGTTTGAGCTCGGCGAGCTCGTCGTCGAGCGAGGCTTTGTTGGACGAGCTCTTGTTCTTCATGCGATTGAGCTCTTCGTCCACGGAGCTGCGCGGTGGCCGCGCGCTCCGACGCGGGCCGCCGGAGCCACCGGTGCGGCGCGGCGCCTGCTTTTTCTTCGGTCGGGGCGGCCGGTCGGCGGCGGTCTTTTCGATGCGGCGCGACTCTTCTTCCAGCTGCGCGAGCTCTCGCAAAGCGGCGTGCATCTTCATGCGCTCTTCCTCGGCCTTGCGCTCGGCGGCGCGCGCCAGGTCGCCATCGCCGGCGTCCTCGGCCTTGGTGCGGCGCTTTGCCCAGCTCTCGGCCGCCTGCTGGGCCTCGACCATGCGCTTTTGCGCCCGCTCCATGCGCACCGACACTTCGGCCTTGAGCCGGGCGAGCTCTTCGAACTCAATGTCCGGCGAGCCGTCGTCCTCGGCCGGGGCGTCGCCATCCCCTCCGAGGTCTTCCAGACCGCTGGCCGGGGCGTCCATGCGGGCGCGCTGGGCTCGGCGCAGGTCGTCGGCCGCCTGGGCGGTCGCGTCCCGGACCGCCCGCGCCTCGTCGACGCGCTCCTGGTCGCGTTCGCTTTCTTCGAGCACGCCTGCCCGGTCGAAACCAACCACGCTGGCAATGTCGGCCACGGCCCCCGCGCCGTCGCGGCCCTCGCGCGCCGACATGTCGCCGCGCAGGGCAAGTGCCTCATCGATGGCCGAAGACACCAGCAGCGCGCTTTTGGCGGTCGTTCCAAGGCCCCGCTCTTCGAGCTCGGCGGCGCGCTGCTCTTGTTCGAAGCCTTCGGGCGCCAGCGATACGAACCTGGCTCCGAGAATCAGGGCCCGGGCCACGAGCTCGTACGTCGGCGGAGCCACGACCACATCGGCAACGCGCCACAAGAGCGGCGCGTCTTGCGTCGCCCCGAAGAGCTTGGCGCGCATGTCGAGCGTGGGCACCTGGGCGCGCAGCACCGATGCGGCGTCGCGGTCGTTGCCGGCGTCGAACAGGGTCGTGAGCGAGCGCCCCCGCAGCGCGAGCTGCAGCGCCAGGCTCGAGGTCGCGTCGCCGCCCAGGCCTTCCACCGACACCAGCACAACGTCCGACGTCTGAATGCGGAACTTCTTGCGCAGCGCGTCGCGGCTCTTTTGCGCCGCGCTCGCAAAGACCGCGGGCGCCATGGGGCCCGCGGGCAAGATGCGGTCGCCGGGCACGCCGACATCGGCGAGGCGCACGGCGGCTTCGTCGTCGATGGTGACGTAGCGGTCGGCGTCGGTTTGGCTCCAGGCTTCCACGGGCTCGAGCTCGGGCACGACAGCGACAACCGGCGCCATGGAGCGCATGGAGTCGCGCTGTTGGCTCAGGGCAATCACGGCGGCCGGGTCGAAGCCCATGGTGACCTCGGGCGGCCGGGCGCCGAGCTCGCGCAAGAGCCGCCGGGACGCGCCCCCGCCGGTGACCGCCCGAAGGATCTGTTCGAGGGTACCGGCATCGGCTCGCGCCACCCGGCCCAGGTCGGCGAGCCGAACCTCGAGCCCCGCCGCCTCCAGCGCTCGAACCACCGGGTCGGCCACCTCGACGGGCGCCGCCTCGCTGGTCGCCACGAGCACGCGCAGACGACCGTCGCCGACCGAGGAGGTCGTCACGGAGTCCCCTCCTTCGGGGCGGCGCCGCGCAGCGCCGGCGCGACCGACGGATTGACGAGAGTGGCGGGGCGGCGTCCTGCCGCGACGTCGCGCACTGCTTCGAGACAGATTTCGACCATGCGAGCCCGGGTCGTAGTCGTAGCCGATCCGGCGTGCGGCGCCAACACGACGCGCGAACACTCTTGCAGGCCGCGCTCGACGTCGGGTTCGCGCTCGAAGACGTCCAGCGCCGCGCCGCCGAGGTGACCGGACCGCAGGGCCGCGACCAGCGCCCGCTCATCCACGCACAGGCCCCGCGCGGTGTTGATCAGGATAGCGCCGGGCTTCATCGAGGCGAGCGCCCCGGCGTCGATGATGTGGCGCGTTTTCGGCACCAGCGGACAGTGCAGCGACACGAAGTTCGACTGACCGAGCAGCTCGGACAGCTCGACTCGCCGGGCGCCCGGGGGCGCGGCCTCGACGTCCCGAGGGCTGCTGTAAAGCACGTTCATGGAAAACCCGGCCGCGCGCCGGGCGACCGCCTGGCCGATGCGCCCCATGCCCACGATGCCCAGGGTGGCGCCGGCGATGGGAGCGCCGAGTAGCTGGTCGATCTCCCAGCCTTGCCAGCCGCCGCCCCGCACCAGGGCGTCGCCCTCGACCACGCGCCGCGCCGCCGCCATGAGCAGGGCAAACGCGAAGTCGGCAGTCGCGTCGGTGAGCACTCCCGGCGTGTTGGTCACGGCGATGCCCCGGGCCGTCGCGGCATCGACGTCGACGTTGTCGTAGCCAACGGCGCAGTTGGCGACCAGGCGCAGGCCCGGAGCCGCGTCCAGCAGCTCGGCATCGACGCGGGTGCGCAGTACAGTGATAACAGCATCAGCGTCCGCCACCTGGCCGAGCATGGCGTCTCGGTCGAGCCAACCGCGAGCGGGAGCGCGGAACTCGAAGCCGCCACCGAGCGCCGCGGCAGCGTCGTACGGCAGGGCCGCCGACGCGATAACTACCGGTCTCACCCGACGCATCCTAGCCCAAGGCCCAGGCGCGCGGGGCGAGCCCCCCACCCCCTGTCGCAGCCTTCTGAGAAGATTTCGCGGCAGCGGCGCCGGCCCGCAAGTCGCCGAACAGCAACGGCGCCACAGACCGCCCGCGGCCCCGAAACTGCCTGAAAGAATCAAGCAGCAGCCGTCCGTGAAACGCCCCTTGACAGGCGCTCCAACGCCGGACTAAGTGACCCCGTTCGCACGTAGTGTGGTGGTAGTGCGCCGGGGATCGGGGACCGAACAATGAAACGTCGCGCGGGTCAAACCCACAACAACCTAGGAGTGCCGCAAGTCCAGGTCGACGACCTGTTTCCAGACAGCGGCGAGGTCACCCGGATCTCCACCACTCCGTACGAGCTGTCGCCCCGTTTCGTCGGCCGCACGGAGGCTCTGGCGACCGTAAATCGGTGCTTCGACGAGGCCCGCGACCACCGCGAGCTCGGGTTTGCCACGGTCGTTGGCGAGCCCGGCATGGGCAAGTCGCGCCTGGTGCGCGAGCTCGCGGACCGGATCAGCCGCGAGGGCGCGGCCGTCTGGCGCGGCGACTGCGACGGCCGAGGCCACGCGTTCTCGCCGATCGCCCGGCTGTTCGAGCAGCGCTTTCGGGTGCCCGCCGGCGCCGGCGCCGAGGAAGTGCGCGGTCTCGTGCAGGCGGGGGTCGCCGAGGTGCTGCCGTCGTCCCAGGTCACCGAGGTGGCGCACCTGTTCGCTCACCTGATGCGCGTGCCGTTCCCCAACAGCCCGGTGGTGACGCCGCTGGTCGAGCATCCGCACCAGCTCGAGACGCGCACGTTCATCGCCGTGCGCCGCTTCTTCAAGGCCGACGCCGAGCGCGCGCCGCTGGTTCTGTGCCTCGAGAACCTGGAGCTTTGCGGCCAGGAAACCGTCAACCTGCTCCACTACCTGGTCGCGGGTCTGCGCAGCTCGCCGGTGCTCGTGCTGGGAACCGGCCGCGCCCGGCTGTTCGAACGCTTTCCCGCGTTTGGCGACGGCGACGTCCCCATGGCGCGCATCGACCTCGACACCCTCGACGACGGCGAGGCGACCGAGCTCATGCGCGAGCTCTGCCAGCCCCTGGACGGACCGGTGCCCGAGCGCTTGCTCGCGCAGGCGCGCAAGCTTCGCAGCTCGCCGCGCGCCATCTTCGAGCTGGTGCGACTCATGCTCGAGCGCGAGATCATCTTGCGCTCTGGCGCCACCACGTGGCGCGTCGATCGGGCGCGCCTGGCAAGCGCTCAGCTGCCCGACAACCACGACGCCCTGGTCGAGGCCCGGCTCGACGCCATGGACCCGGACGACCGGGACCTGCTCGAGCGCGGCGCGGTCATCGGCGAGACCTTCTGGCTGGACGCGGTCGTGGCCCTGATCCGCCTGGACGAATCCACCACCGACGATCCCGACGGGCCCAGCCTGGCCGAGATCGCGGCCGCCGGCGACCGCACCCGCATGCGCGCCGCGCGCACCATGGCCAAGCTCATCGAGCGCGAGTGGCTGGTCGAGGCCAGCGAGCCCGGCCCCCGCGGCGAGATCGAGTACCAGTTCGCCTATCCGCGGCTGTGGAAAGCGACCTACCGGCGCATCGACGGCAGCCGGCGGCAGGGCATGCACCGCATGGTCGCCCAGTGGCTCGAGCTGCGGCCCAAGGGACGCGACCCGGTCGCCCAGGAGGACGTGGCTCACCACCTCGAGCTAGCCGGTGACGCCAGCGGGGCGGCCGCCCGCTATCGCCGCGCCGCCGACGCCGCCCGGCGCTCGTTCGACAACGAAAAAGCCGTGCGCCTGTACTCGCGCGCCCTGGCGTGCCTGGGCGAGGCCGACCTGGCGTCGCGCATTCACCTGTGGCACGACCTCGGCTCGGTGTACGAACTCAAGGGCGACTTCGATGCCGCCCTCAGCGCCTTTGAGCGCATGCTGCGGCTGTCGTGGCTGGTCGCGTCGCGCGCGAAGGCGGCGGTCGCCTTCAACAAGATGGGCCGGGTGTGGCGGCGCAAAGGCGACCTCAAGCTCGCTCTCGAGTACCTCGAGCGCGGGGCCGACCTGTTCGAACAAATCCGCGACGAGCGGGGCGCGGCCGGATCGCTCGACGACATCGGCAACGTGCTGTTCCTGCTCGGCCGTTACGAAGAGGCCTACCAAAAAGTTACCCGCGGCCTCGCGGCCCGGGGGCGCGGGGGCAACGAGCTCGCCGTGGCGGCGTCGCTGTCCACGCTGGGCAACATTCAGCATCTGCGGGGACGCTTCGACGAAGCGCGCAACTGCCACACCGAAGCCCTCGAAATCCACGAGCGCGCCGGCGACCGGGCGGGCGCCGTGCGGTCGATCAACAATCTGGCCGTACTGTCGTTCGAGGCCGGCGAGACCGCCGAGGCGCGCGACGGCTGGGAGCGGGCCCTTCGCGAAGCGGAAGACATCGGCGCCCTGCCCCTGCAGTCCCTCGCCCTGTCGAACCTCGGCGAGCTGGCGCTCAAGCTCAATTGCGAAGAAGAAGCGCGCTCGCGCCTCGACGAGGCTCTGGCCATTGCCCGCGACATCGACGACCGCCAGCTCCAGGTCGAGTCCCTGCGCAACCTGTCGCTGCTCGAAAACCGGGGCGGCAGCACCAGCCGGGCGCGCGAGCTGGCGGCCGACGCGCTGCGCATCGCGCGGCAGTCGGGCCTGCGCGACGGCGAGGGCCGCGCCCTCATCGCGCTGGCCGAGATCGAGTCGGGCAACCTCTACGACACGGCCGCCGACGAAAGCGTGTCGCGGGGCAAATGGGCATCGGCCGACGACTACTTTGCCCGCGGGGTGTCGGTGCTGCGCGACATCGGCAACGAGTGCGAGCTCGCCCGCGGCCTCGAGTCCTACGGCCGCTACAAGATCGAAAAGGGCGACACCGCCGGCGGCAAAGACCTGCTGCGCGAAGCCCTGGCCGTCTTCACCCGCCTCGGTCTCGACCGCGGCGCCGCCGTCCAGGACATGCTCCGCGCGGTCTAAGCACCGGCCGCCGCCGCGGCCGGCTAGCTCTTCTTCTTCTTTACGCGCTGGGTGTACGAGTACGGGCGCTTGGTGCCGCCGCTGCCGGTGCGCGGCGCCGACGACGTGACGGCGCCGTCGTCTTTGTCGTCCACGGGCTTCTCGGTTTCGGTGGGCTCGCGAAACTTGATCTCTTTGAGCGGATTTTCGCCGACGAGCACCTGGGTCTGCTTGTCGAGCACGTCGCCAAGGCCGTCGACCTTGTCGAAATCGTCGAGAATCGCGTCGACGGTGGCGTAGCGTTCCGAGCGCGCGTCGCGGGTCATCTTGTCGAAGATGTCGTCAATGGCGACCGGAATCTTCGAGTCGATTTCCGACGGCAACGGCGAGCGCCGGCCCGGGAGCTTTCGCGTGAGCAGCTCGTAGAAGATGATGCCGAGGGCGTAGATATCGGTCTGAGGCCCCGAGGCCGCCGGGTCGGTAAACAGCTCCGGCGCCATGTAGCCGACCGAGCCAACCCCGACGTACACCTGTCGAATCACCGCGGCGTCCCTCTCGACGATGCGCTGAAAACCGAAGTCCGAGACCTTTACGTTGCCGTAGTCGTCGATGAGCAGGTTCTCGGGCTTGAGCCCGCGGTGAAACACGCGAGCCGAGTGCGCGGCGCGCAGAGCGTGCAGCGACTGCAGCAGGTACTTGATCGCCAGGCCGATCGGAATCTGCTCGGCGTCGTTGATGAGGCGGCGCGCCGACCCGTTGGGAGCCAGCTCGCTCACCACGTACGGGAACTCGCGGTCGAGATTGACGTCGTGCAGCGGCAAGATGTTCGCGTGGCGCAGCTGCGCGGCGGCCTGCACGCACTCGGTAAAGCGCCGGATAATCTCCGGCCGCTGGGTATCGCTCATAAAGCCGAACAGCTCGCGAATCTCCTTGAGCGCGACCTCGCGGTTGAGCGGCCGCTGCCGGGCCCGGTATACGGTACCGATACCGCCGCTGCCGATCGAAGCGAGCTTTTCGTAGCGCGAGTCGACGATCTCCCCGTACGTGTGAATCTCGCCCCCCGCGGTAGCGCTCATGCGGCCCGACGACGTCGTCACGTTGAAGCGCGGCTCGTCTTTGCCGCTGTCTTTGTCCTTGTCCTTCGAGCGCTTTCGCCGCGCCTTAAAGTACGCGACCGCGCGCTCAGCGAAGTCCGACAGGCCGTCGCCGTTGGCGACCAGGCTGCCGTCCGAGGTGACCTCGAGACCGTCGCCCTCCGAGCGACGCAGGTAGCCTTCGGATTCGAGAAAGCCGACGTACTCAGAGAACGGCAGCGTCACCGCGTTCTCGCAAATGCGGCGAAGATCCTCGAACGTGTTTTGCCGGGAGAAGCGCCCCTCGGCCAACACGTTGGCAAGGATGAAGCGACCCTCTTCGGTCAGGATGTCTTTGGTGACCTTGGTCCGGCCTTCCATGTATGCAGAATCATATCCGCACGCCGGGATCGACCGCAAACTCAGCGCGGATTCGCTTCCGCCACCAGGCGCTCGACCAGGGGTGCGTCGGCGGGCAGGATGTCGTACTCGGACAGCCGATCTCGCCCGACCCACGCAATGTCGGCGACTTCGACGGGTCTGGGCTCCTGCCCCGGGGCAAGCTCGCACGCGTAGACCAGCATGACGATCTCAAAGGTCGGATAGGCGTGGTGCAAGACATCCCACACCCGGCCAACATCGACCTCGACGCCCAGCTCCTCCCGCAGCTCGCGCGCCAGCGCGGCCTCCGGCGCCTCCCCGGACTCGACCTTGCCGCCGGGGAACTCCCAGTAGCCACCGAGGGCCTGATCGTCGCGGCGCTTCGATAAGAACACCAGGTCGCCGCGCGTTAGCAGACCGGCAACGATGAGTTTTCGCGGCAGCGGAGACTCCGACACGGGCGCAGTCTAACCCGGCGGGCTCGCTTGACACTGTCGGACCGGACGCCTAGCCTAGCGACGCACGGAATGAAGCTCTACGCCGGAAAAATCGACCTTATTGCGGCGGACGTGATTCGCACTCTCACCGGTGACGGAGACATCGAGGTAGGCGACGGCGGCGAGGCCGAGCTCGACGTTGCATCGGTGTGCAAGGAATACCTGCGGGTGGATCGCGAGCTCACCGAGCGCGCCAAGGACATTCTCGAAATCCGCGGCATGAGCTACAGCGCCTTCGGACGCACCAAGCGACAGCTGGCCGACCAGCGCGACTTCGGACTCGGCGACGAGGGGATCAACTGGATCGCGACCCAGCTGATCGAGACCTTCATGCAGTCCAACCACGTCGACGAGATCTTCGTCGACGACGCCATCTTGCGGCGCAAGCTCAAGACCATTCTCCGCAAGCACACCGAGATGGAAGAGCAGCTCGACCGCGAGGTTCGCGAGCGCATCAAGAACCTCGAAGAGGGCACCGCCGCCTGGGACGTGGAGTACAAGCGCGCCATGGACCAGGTGAAGGTCAAACACGGCATCAAAGAGTGACCCCGGGTCCTCTACCTCCGCCTACGTCCTCCGCCTACGTCCTCCGCCTACGTCCTCCGACAGCATCTTCTGACCGACGCGCCCGCTAACGGCGGGGATGCACGAGTGAAATTGGGGCGGTGGCCCCCACGCTGCCGGCGATCCTTCGAGCCTAAGTTCTCGAAGCCATTGGCGTCACGCTGAGTACGGCGCTTGCATAGGTAGTCCACTGGCATCGGCCAGCCAAAGGACAACCCATGAAGTACTTGTACGGCGACACCACGCCCTTCCCCCTCGAGGAGAACTTCATCGACACGCTGCAAGCGGTCACCGACTGCTGCGTGAGCTTGCTGCGCATCGACGGCGCGGCCGAGTCTTCGCGGCGCGCGGCCGAGCAGGCCCGCGTGCAGGCCAACGAGGAAATCGCCGACCTGGAGGACCTGGGCACGGCGGTCAAGAACGCCCTGTCCAAGCGGCTCGGTCGCACCGACCACGCGAAAAACGCCGCCGAGATCTCGGCGGAGCGCCTGGCCATCGCCCTGGACAACACCCTCAAGCAAAACCGCGCCGCCGTGCTGCGCAAGCGCGACCAGGCAGTCGCCAGCGTCGGCCTGGACCGCGCCGGCGACCAGGTGCTCGAGGCGCTGGGGCGCTTTCTCAAGCAGAACCAGCTGCCGCACACCGAGTGGCGCCTGCGCTGGAAAGCCGGCCTCGACTCCGCCGAGGCCCACGTCAGCTGCACCGCCGAGTGCGGCCTGCAGGCGGTCATGGAGGTCGCGATTCCTCCGGAGCACCCCTGGTGCAAAGCCCTCCCCGTGGCGCAGCTCGCCTCGGGCCTCAGCCTCGAGCTGCCCGCCGAGCGCGGCTGGCTGCGAAGCGGCACCAAGCTGCGCCGCGAGTCCCTCGACCGAATGACCATCAGCCAGGTCGAGGTGAGCAAGGACCGCAAGGTGCTGGTTCTGTCGCGGGGCAAGCGAGAGCTCACCAACGCCTTCGAAATCGTCGTGCGCGCCAAGGGCACCGTTCGGCCGACCCTCAAGCGCCTCGACGGCGGTCCCGACGAGATCATCGACCTCGAGGGCCACAACGCCGACGCCATCGCGCAGCTGTGGACCCGGGTCGAAGACACGGTCACCGAGCTTTCCCACCACCGTGCCGGCATCGTCCTGGCCACCCTGGATAACAAGTCGGTCCGCGACATTGCCCGGCCCCAGGACATCGCCGAGTCCATTCTCGATTCGGTCGGCCCGCTGGTCCGCGAGATGCGCCGCCGCAGCCGCATGCCGGGCGAAATCACGCTCAAGCGCGAGCTGGGCTGCGGCCGCCGCGAGGAGCTGTTCATCCCCAAAGAAGACCTGCAGCGGCGCTTCGGTGACCTGGCCCCGCACTACCGCGACCTCTTCGAAGCCTACGGCCTCGACGCGACCAGCGAAATCGTGACCACCGAGCGAGCGCGTCCGGTCAACGTAGACGACCTGCCCGAACTCGTCGCGCCCAAGAAAAAGCCGGCGAGCCCGCCCCCCGTGTCGCTGGCCAAAGCGCGCTCCGCCCGCGGCTCCCGCAGCCCTCTGGGCGCCCAGCTACCCAAGGTGCCGCAAATGGTGCCGCCGGCGATCGCGGTCGCAGGCACGGGGCCCAAGACCGAAGTGCTCGACGACAGCTTTGCCGACGACACCGACGACGACGCCGAGACCAAGGTCCCGGTTCCCAAACCGTCGGTCCGCCTGGCCTCCGCCGGCCTGAGCTAGTTTCGTCGGATTCGGGGTCGGACTCGGTCTCGGATTCGGCCTCGGTCTCGGATCCGGTCTCGGATCCGGTCTCGGTCTCGGTCTCGGCCGCGGATTCGGGCTCGGGTTCGGCCTCGGACTCGGATTCGGATTCGGGCTCGGCCGCGGCCGCGGGTTCGGCCTCGGTCACGGATTCGGCCTCGGTCGCGGGTTCGGATTCGCCCTCGGCCTCGGTCTCGCCCTCGCCCTCGCCCGACAGCCACCTACACAGCCCCCCGGGCCCGTCCTTCGCGAAAACATCGCGCTTGGGCCCCATGACCGCCGGCGATACGATTAGCGTCGATGCTCAAGTTCGCCGGGTTCGGTCGGTCGCAAATTCCCTTCGACATGTTCGATGTCGCTCGGGAGGCCACCTGCGCCCGGCGCTCGGTCAAGCTCGCCAGCCTCTACCACAAGGGACAGGACCTGGCCTGGGACGGGCGCGAAGTCCTGTCGGGCCTGCTCGAAAAGCACGGCGGCGTCACCCTGCCGGCCCGCGAACGCGAGGCGCTGTCGCGGCTGTTCGCAATCATCCTGTGGGGTGAGCTCGCGGCTTGGAAGATCTCCACCCAGCTAGCCGACCGCATCGTGCCCCTGGAGCCCAAGATGGCGGCTACCAGCCAGGCCCACGACGAGGCGCGCCACTTCTACGTCATGTACGACTACCTCACGGAGCTGGGCGAGGTGCCCACGCGCATCGATCGCCCGTCGCGCGCGGTGCTCGACCTGGTGCTCGAAACCGACTCGATGGTCAAAAAGCTCGTGGGCATGCAGCTGCTCGTCGAAACCCTGGCCCTCACCATCTTTCAGATTGTCCGCGAAACCGGCGTGGAGCCGGTGCTGTGCGACCTGCTGCGCTACTACGAAAAAGACGAGGCGCGCCACGTCGGCCTGGGCGTGCAGTACCTGCCCGAGATGATGCGCGGCATGACCCGCGCCCAGACCGCTGACCTGGTGACCTTTCAGCTCAAGATCGTGTTTTGGACCCTGGCCGGACTGCGCGTGCTCGAACCCGACCTGCGCGTGCTCGGCATCGACCCGCGCCACGTCATCGCCGTGGGCAAAGGCAAACAGATCGCCGCCAACGAGGCGCTCTGGAAAGAGACGGGTTTCGAGCCGCCGCCGCGCGACAACATCGAAGCCGGCGTGGACGCCATCTCGGAGTTTCTGTTTCCACCCGACGGCAACCGCCGCGCCCTGGCCCGGCGCCTCAAGAACGCCCGACGCGTCTTCCGCATGGGCGGTTTTCAAATCTCGGCCGGCGTGCTCGACGACGGCTCCGCCCTGCCCGGCCTGGGACGAGACGCAAAAACTGCGGCCCGGGCCTAGCGAACGGAAACGGTTGCCGCCAGGGCCGGCCGAATGGGGGCCTGAGCCCGTGTTTCGGCTGGCGCAGACTCTGCATTGAGACCCGGCCATGGTTCGACTGGCCCTGCTCTTCGCCGTCCTGAGCACCCTCTCGCTAGCCCCCGTCAGCTGCGCAAAGCGGTCCGACAACCCCGCTGCCGAGCAGCAAGCCCCCGTGGCCCCCGCCGCCAAGCCGGCCGAGGAGGCGGCACCGGTAGCACCTTCGCCTGGGGCTCAAGACCCCGAAAAGACGAAGGACACGCCGCGCAAAGGCCTGCGTACGCCCGACCACCTGCCGCCGCTGGCGCGCCGCATTCTGCACGAGCAGATGCTGCGCCACGGCGACCACGCCGAGAGCCTGCTGTGGTCGGCGCTCATGCTCGACCACGAAGCGGCCCAGGAAATCGCCGGCTGGGTCGCCAGCGAGGTCACCATCGCCCGGCCCATTGCCGGTCACGAAGACGCCCTCAACTCGCTGCTGCCGGCGGCGTTCTTTGCCCAGCAAGACGCCCTGCGCGCGGCCGCCAAGCGCCTCGGCGACGCCGCTCGCGCCCGGGACGACGCCGCCCTCGGCCAGGCCTACGGCGAGCTCACCCAGACCTGCGTCGCCTGCCACTCGCTGTATCTCAGGCTCCCCGCGCCGGCCGGCGACGAACCGTAGCGCCGCCGAAGCGGCCGCGTAGCCCGGTGCTACTGTGCCGCCATGGCCGACGATGAGCTGCTCTCACTCGACGCAACCGCCCAGGCCGAGCTCGTCGCGACCGGCAAGGTGAGCCCCGCCGAGCTGGTCGACGCGTCGATCGCCCGCATCGAAGAGCGCAACCCGGCCCTGAACGCGGTGATTCACCCGCTGTTCGACGAGGCGCGCCGGGCAGCCCGGCAGCCCGTACCGAGCGGCCCCTTCGCCGGCGTGCCCCTGCTGCTCAAGGATCTCGACGGCGCCGTCGAAGGCCAGCCGCTGCACATGGGCATGAACCTGCTGCGCAAGCGCGCCTACACCGCCCCGCGCGACAACTTTCTGGTGCAAAAGCTCCGCGCGGCCGGGTTCATCGCGGTCGGCAAAACCAACACCCCCGAGCTGGGCATCTTGCCGTGCACCGAGCCCGCGTCCCACGGCCCCAGCCGCAACCCGTGGGATCCGTCCCGCACGCCGGGCGGCTCGAGCGGCGGCTCCGCGGCGGGGGTGGCGGCCGGCATGGCCGCCGTCGGCCAGGCGTCTGACGGCGGCGGCTCGATTCGCATTCCGGCCAGCTGCTGCGGCCTGGTGGGGCTCAAACCAAGCCGCGGCCGCGTCTCGCGCGGGCCCGACGTCGGCAGCGGCAACAACGGGCTCACCGTGTACGGCGCGGTCACGCGCAGCGTTCGCGATGCCGCCGCGGTTCTCGACTGCATTGCCGGCGCCATGCCCGGCGATCCGTGGACGGCACCGCCGCTGGCCCGCCCGCTGGCTCGCGAAGTCGGCGAGGCGCCGGGCGCCCTGAAGATCGCGTGGACCACGCGCAAGCTCGACACCGACGGCTCGACGTCTGACGCCCACCCGGACTGCTGCGACGCCGTGCACTCGACGGTCGAGCTGCTCGGCTCGCTCGGTCACGAGCTGGTCGAGGACGCGCCGCCGGCGCTTTACGACAGCGACTACGTCATGCAGTTCCTGGGCGTGTGGGCCGCCGGGGTGTCGCGCGACATCGTCTCTCTCGAGCAAGAGCTCGGCGTCGAGGTCAGCGAAGACGACGTCGAACCGCTCACGTGGGCGCTCCACATGATGGGGCAATCGTTTCCCGCGCCGGCGTACATGCGCTCGTGGGACTGGCTGCAAAGCAACGCGCGGCGGCTGGCTCAGTGGTGGGTCGACGGCGGCATCGACCTGTTTCTGACGCCGACGGTCGCCGAGCCGCCGCCGCCCATCGGCACCTTCGACGTCCCGCGCGGCGCCGGCGTCATGGGCATCTTGCGCGCCGGCTCCTTCACGCCCTTCACCCCGCCTTTTAACGTGAGCGGTCAACCGGGCATTTCGCTGCCCCTGCACCAGGCCAACGGCTTGCCCATCGGGGTGCAGCTGGTCGCGCCGTATGCGCGCGAAGACCTCTTGGTGCGCGTGGCGTCGCAACTCGAGCGCGAGCGAGGCCCATTCCCGATGCTCGCGCCGTGACAGCCGTTTCGCGTTAACCCCGGTAAAACCCCGGTTAAACGGTCGTTTGCGGGTTCAACGCCCCGACGGGCGTATGTTATTCCTGCGCGGTGAGCGACTCGATGCACCCCAAAGACGCCCTGTTCGAGGGCGAGTCTCCGTTTCCCGTCATCCCGTCGTGCGAGCACTTCGCCGGCAGCGAAAAGCTCATCGGCAAGGCCTTCGGCCTGCAGGAAAAGCTCGGCCCGATCTTCGACATCACCATGGACTGCGAGGACGGCGCTCCGGCCGGCCGCGAAAAGCAGCACGCCGAGATGGTCGTGGCCATGCAGAAGTCCGAGGCCAACGTCCACAAGATGGCGGGCGTGCGCATTCACGATTACTCGCACGAGGCGTGGAAGCAGGACGTCGACATCGTGGTCGCCGGCGCCGGCGACACCATCGCGTACATCACGATCCCCAAGCCCACCGCGGGCAGCCAGGTCGCCGAGATGATCGCGTACATCCAGGAAGTCGCGAAGAAGAACAACATCCAGCGCGAGATTCCGATCCACGTGCTGGTCGAGACCCACGGCGCCCTGCGCGACGCGTTCGAGATCGCCGCGCTGCCGTGGATGCAGGTCCTCGACTTCGGCCTCATGGATTTTATTAGCGGCCACCACGGCGCCATTCCCGCGTCGGCCATGAAGTCGCCGGGCCAGTTCGACCACGCCCTGGTGGCCAGGGCCAAGGCGCACACCGTCGCGGCGGCGCTCGCCCACGGCGTGGTGCCGGCGCACAACGTCACTCTCGATCTCAAGAACGTGTACCAGACCCACGCCGACGCCAGCCGCGCCCGCAACGAGTTCGGCTTTTTGCGCATGTGGTCCATCTACCCGGCGCAGGTCAAACCCATCGTCGACGCCATGGCGCCCGACTTCTCCGAGGTCCAGCAGGGCTGCGAAATCCTGCTGGCGGCGCAGAAGGCGTCCTGGGGCCCCATCCAGCACGCGGGCGATCTTCACGATCGCGCGACGTACCGATACTTCTGGGAGCTGATTCAGCGGGCCCACGTGTCCGGGCAGACGTTGCCCGACGACGTGAGCGGCTGGTTCGCGTAGGCGGCGCGCGCCCGTCGCTCCGGGGCAGCCTGGCTGCCCCGGACGTCCGGTCGCACCGTTGGCGAGGTCCTACAGGACTTCGCTTTTAATTTTTTCGATGACCTCGGCGTACGAGGTCGACTTGACGACCTCGGACAGCTCGCGCGTGTAGCGGGTCACCAGGTCCATGCGGTCGCGCTCTTTGGCGTCTTTGAGCGCCCGATAGAGCGTCACGTAGGCGCGTTCGGCGTTGATGAAGTACTCGACGGCGGCCACCACGGTGCGCGACGCCGACGACGCCAGGGACCGCGACGCGTCTGAAAAGTCGAAGCTCTTGCCTTCGGAATTGATGGCGGTCAGAAACACTTCGCCGACCGCGTCGGTGCCCGAGCGCTCGGTCTTGGTGTCGAACTGCGACTGCACGGTGAACTTCGAAAACTCGACCGTCTTGAGCGACTCGTACTCGGCCGAGAACCGCTCGATGAGCGCGTGCAAAAGGGCGTTGATCATGCCGCAGCCCTCGCCCTTGAGGGTGATGGCGTCGCTTTTGCCGTCGTTGAGAACAAGACTCACGCGGCTGGTTTCGGTGTCTACGTCTTCGTCAATGACGAGCTTGTGAATCTTGTGCTCGAGATAGTCGGGGCCGAGCACCTGGCGAATGAGCTCCAGGTTGGCGTGGGGTCGTTTGGTCATGGTTCTCGTTCGGAACGGGCGGCGGCTACCGGCCCGGAAAAGTGGGGAGGAAGAACAACTATAGCGCGCTCAGGGGCCCGTGAAGGTGACGGTTTTCGACTCCGAGCGATGACGCAATTGGCCAATTAGCCCCACCGAGGTGTAGCCTTTGTCGCGCCGTGTCACTTCATGTCACCGAAGACAAGCGCTGCATCGAGCTTCTCCGGCAGCTGGTCGGTTTTCGCACCGACAATCCCGGCGGCGACGAGCGCGCGATCTGCGACTTTTTGGCCGAACAACTCACTGAGCGCGGCGCCGATGCCGTCGATGTGGTCGACGTTCCGCGCCGTCGCAATGGCGTGGACTTGCGGGGTGCGTATGTGTTTGCGCGCTTCGGTAACCCGCGCACACTGCTGAACTCACACGTCGACACGGTGCCGGCCAACCGGGGCTGGACGTCCGATCCCTTCACCGCCGTGGTGACCGACGACCGCGTTGTGGGGCTCGGCACGTGCGACACCAAAGGCGCGGCGGCCGCGATCTTGACCGCGCTCGAGCGAACCGAAGCGCGGGACATTGGCGTGCTGTTTTCGGGCGACGAAGAGGCCCGCAGTACCGTCGTGCCGGTGTTTCTCGCGTCCGAGCACCGGCGCGGCATCGAGCGCGCCATTGTGTGCGAGCCCACCGGCCGGCGCGCGGGCGTTCGCCACCGCGGCATCATGGTGTTTCACGCCTACCTGCGCGGCCGCGGCGGCCACTCGTCGGCGGCCGACCATCTGCCCAAGCCCCTCGTCGAGCTTTCGAAGCTCGCCGTCGCTCTCGACGAGTTGGGCCGCAGCTACCTGCAGCTCGGCCCCGACGACATGAAGGGCATCTGCTTCAACATCGCCCAGATGGACGGCGGCGTCGCCGCCAACGTGGTTCCCGAAGAGGCCACGCTGACCGTGTCCCTGCGCCCCTACCCCGGCTTCGACGCCGAGCAGTTTGCGTTTCGCATGGCCGAGATCGCGACCGAGATCAACCCGGCCATCGAGGTGCGCGGCGACCTCGCCCACCCGCCGTTTCAGGCCGACAACCCCGACTGGTTTCGCGCGCTGCTCGGCGATGCGCCGGACGACGTCGGGCCGCTGCAGTTCTGGACCGAGGCGGCTCTGTTTGACCACGCCGGCATCGACGCCGTGGTCATCGGCCCGGGCGCCATCGAACAAGCCCACGCCGCCGACGAGTTCGTCACGCGCGACGACCTGGCCTGGGCCACCGAGATGTTCCACCACGTGCTCGGCGTGGCCGCCCAACCGGATACAGACCGGTGACCCCGGGCGCCGACGTGGTGCTGCGCTTTTTGCGCAGCGTTGGCCAGCGGGCCGAGGTCGACTTCTACGTCGATCTGTTTCGCTCGCAAGAGGACGGCTCGTTTGCGATCCTGTCGGTCGCCGGCCCCATCGACCGCGACTTGCTCGACGTCGACCTGCGCTACCTGCGCCAGCTCGGCCTCGAGCCGGTGATCGCGGACGACCAGGCCGACCTGGCCGCTCTCGCCGTCGAGCAGCGCGCGCGCAAGGTCGTGTTTCTCGGTCCATGGCGCGGCCTCGAACCCGCGGGGCGGCCGCGCCCTTCGCTGGTGGACCTCAACACCGAGTACGACGCGCTTCGCGCCGAGCTCCCCGCGCCCCAGGTGCGCCTGCTCGACGAAGCCCAACGCATCATCGACGCAGTGCCGCCCCCGATCACCGTGGCGGTCACGTCGCCGCTGCAGCTGTTGCGCGAGCTGTTTACCGTCAAGGGGTCGGGCACCCTGGTGCGCCGGGGCGCCCGCATCCAGCGAGTCGACAGTTTCGACCAGCTCGACAGCGAACGCCTGGGCGCCGTGATCGAGTCGGCCTTCGGTGGGCCCGCCCCGGCCGAGCTGTACGAGCGCCCGGTCGAGCGCGTGTACATCGCCGGCGACTACCGCGGCGCCGCCATCGTCTCGCCGTCGGAGATAGGCCCCTACCTCACCAAGTTCGCCGTGGACCGCGGCGCCCAGGGCGAGGGCATTGGCCGAGATCTCTGGCGAGCCCTCGTTGCCGATTGCGACAGCCTGCACTGGCGTTGTCGCCCGGCCAACCCGATCGCGAGCTGGTACGCCAAGCAGTGCGACGGTCTGGTGCGCACCGATGACTGGCACGTGTTCTGGCGCGGCGTGCCGGCGCAGCGAATTCCCGACGTGATCGAACGCTGCCGATCGCTGCCCCGCGACTTCGCCTAGTGACCTGGAACAGATATTCGTCGGATAACTCTCCGGGCCCCTCCCCGCGCTAGCGTCGTTGTTCGTCGGTCACTTGGGCCCACCAAACTTCCTCCTCACGCCTCGCCATCACGCGGATGGGCTGCGGACATTTCCCAACAATACCTATTCCAGGTCACTAGCCGGCCCACGGGCGCGGGGCCCGCGGCCTCAAGTTGGGAACTTCGGACACCAGCCTGGCTCGTGGGTCGAACGTGGTTTCAGGCATCTAACGAGTGGCCCGGTTCGTGCTCTATCCAGGTGCGTCGGCACCGTTCGACACCTACCCACGACATACCGGTCGCGCGCTGACCCCTTCCCATCCTTCCCCCCTGGCCGCGACCGACTTTTTCACGGCGTCGCTGCTTCCCCCCTCCCTTCCCCCTCCGAGCGCGACGCCGTTTTTTCGTTTCGGAGTTAGACTCACCCCGTGTCTGCCCGCGCTCGCGCGCTGTACCTGATCGCCGTCGCCATCGGCGTGTTCTTCTTGCCGGCGCTGTGGATGGTGGGCGCGGCGGCTGCCGTTCACGCCGTGGCGTGGCTGGTGGTCGGCCTGGGTGCCGGCCGATTGCTTCGCCAGCTGCGCAAGCTTGGCGTGTTCCTCGCGGTCATCTTCGTCGCCTACAGCCTCGTGGCCACGGGCGAACCCGCCGACCGGTGGATCGAGCTGGACTGGCTGTGGGGCCTGCGGATCAACACCTACGGGGCCGCTTTGGGGCTCACCATGGTGCTGCGGGTCGTGACCGTCGTGCTCGCCTCCCAGGTCGCGCGCGCGGGCGATCCGCGGGCGCTCGCCGCGGGGCTGGGTCAGCTCGGGGTGCCTCGCATGGCCTCCCTCGCCATCGATGCCGTGCTCGCGCTGTTCGGCTCGGGCGGCGGTGGCGGTGGCGGTCGTCGTCGAGGCGGTGGCGGCGGCGGTGGCGGCGGAGGCGGTGGTCGTCGTCGCGGCGGAGGCGGCGGAGGCGGTGGCGGCGGTGGCGGCCGCAACCGCGGCGAGGTCCCCGAAGGCTTCGACCAGGAAGCCGACAGTTTCTGGGACGGACTCCGTCGCCTTGCCCGCGGCGACGTGTCGATGATTGCAAAGCGGTTACATACTCAAATCGATCGAGCGACTGACTACATCGTCGCCAACACCGGCGAGAGTGACCGCGAGCTCGCGCGCGACGTCGCCGTGATCACCGGCGTGGCGCTAACGATGTTGTCCATCAAAGTGCTCAAGCTGCTGCCCGGTCTTCCGTTCGCTCCGGGCCACAAGGGCGTCATCCTCATCCCCCTGTACTTCGTAGCCGGCCGCCTGACCCGCTCGCGCGCTGGTTCTACGTACACCGGGCTCACGATGGGCGCGGTTGCCTTTCTCATGGGCGACGGTCGGTGGGGGGTATTCGAAATCCTCAAGCACACGGCTCCCGGCGTGCTCGTCGATCTGCTCGCGCCCGCCATCGCGCGTGCGCGCGGCATCATCGCGTGGTCTTTCATCGGGCTCGTCGCGGCGCTCGGTCGTTACGCAACCATTACAATTATCGCGCTGTGCGTTCAGCCGCCCGCAGTCGTGTACGCTGTCCTCATTCCAGGGCTACTAGCCCACGCAACTTTCGGCGTCCTGTCGGGCGTCGTGACCGGACCACTATTGCGCGCCATCGACGAGCAGCCGCCGGTACCAAGCGAGTCGCGCGCGCGGCATGAGATTCCAAATGGAACGAAGGACGAGACCCAATGAGTGACCTGGTAGGCGGCGACGGCCGCACGCACATCGAGTCCAAGCTTATGCGCGAGTCGCTGCAGGACCGCGGCGTCGTCGCCGGAACCGACAGCGACCGAGACCTGCAGATCTTTCCCGACGTCGCGTTGGTAAGCGTCGGCGGCCAAAGCATCTTCGACCGCGGCAAGGACGCCATCGTCCCGCTCGCCGACGAGATCGGCCGCATTCACCAGACCAACAAGAAGATCGTGTTGGGCGTGGGTGGAGGCACCCGCGTGCGCCACACCGCATCCATCGCGTTGGACCTCGGGCTGCCCACCGGCGGCGTCGCCCAGCTCATCGGCGCCATGGAAGAGCTCAACGCCATCATGCTCAACGCGCTGTTGGCCAAGCACGGCTCGATCACCATGCCGCGCGACCACTTCTGGGATCTCCCGCTCTACTTTTCGAGCGGCATTTTGCCCATCGCCATTTCGATCCCGCCGTACCACCTGTGGGAGCCGCCGTCCCGCGAGGGCGCCCTGCCCGAGCACGGCTCCGACTTCGGCCTCTTCCAGCTCGCCGAAGTGCTCGGCCTCGGCAGCCTGATCTACGTCAAAGACGAAGACGGCATGTACGACAAGGACCCGAAGAAGCACGACGACGCCAAGCTTCTGCCCAAGCTCACCCTGCAGGAGGTGCTCGACAACCCGCCGCAGGAATCGATCCTCGACCGGGCGCTCTTTCCGCAGTGGGCCGAGAGCAAAAACGTCAAGGAAGTGCGAATCGTCAACGGCCTCAAACCCGGCCAGCTTTCCCAGGCGCTCGCCGGCGAACCCGTCGGCACCGTCATCACCAAGGACTAACGAGGAACGACCACCATGGAACGCAAGACCATCGATAGTCCGCTGGCCAACATCAACATGTCCGAGGCGGGGTCGCCCGGCTTCGAGTACAAGCCCGTGTCGGTCATGCCCGACGTCAAGGTGCTCAAGCTCGGCGGCCAAAGCCTGCTCGACCGCGGCCGCAAGGCGCTTTTCCCCGTGCTCGACGAAATCGTCTCGGCCCGCAAACGCGGCGAGCAGCTGCTCGTGTGCACCGGCGGCGGTACCCGCGCCCGGCACGTCTACAGCATCGGCTCCGAGCTCGAGCTGCCCACCGGCGTGCTCGCCGCCATGGGCGGCTACGTGCCCATGCAGAACGCCCGCATGGTGCAGATGCTGCTCGCCAAGCACGGCGGCATCTACATCCTGCAGGACGACTTCGAAAAGCTCGCCCTGTACATTCAGCTCGGCTGCCTGCCCGTCATGACCGGCATGCCGCCGTTCGCCTACTGGGAAAAGCGCGAAAAGGGCAGCCGCATTCCCCCGCACCGCACCGACGCCGGCGTGTTCCTGTCCGCCGAGTTCCTCGGCGCCAAGCGCTGCATCTTCATCAAGGACGAAGACGGCCTGTTTACCAACGATCCCAAAAAGGATCCCAAGGCCGAGCACATCGAGCGCATCAGCGCGCAAGAGCTCATCGAGCGCGACCTCGCCGACCTGGTTCTCGAGCGGCGCGTCATCGAGTACCTCACGTACAGCAAGTCGTGCAAAGAGCTGCAGATCGTCAACGGCCTCAAGCCCGACATGGTGCGCGCCGCCCTCGCCGACGAGGACGTGGGCACCATCATCTACAGCGAGACCTAGCCGTGGGCCCCGCGCGGGCACACCACCTCGGCCCCGGCCGTCCGGCACTCCCCGGGCGGCCGTCGGCCCGGCCGGGCGCCCTCGGCCGGGGTGCCCCCATGGCGGCAGTGCTCGGGGCTGCCCTGGCCCTCGCGCTCGTGGCCGCGACTCCCGCCGCCTTTGCCCAGCCCCGGCGGGCAAAAGCCAGCCGCCCCGACCTCGCGGGCCTCGCCGTGCCCCCGGGCTCGCGCCCGGACTCCAAGGCCCCGGGCGCCTATCGCAGCGGCCGCGCCCTGCGCCCAACCATCGAGTTCTATAAGCGCCTATTGAGCAAGCGCGGCCTCGAATACCGCGAAATCCCGCTCTACCAGCGCCGTGGAGTGCTCGTCACCCGCCTGCTCGCCAGCGCGCCCGGCAGCCCCTGGGCGGCGATCCACATCTGGAAATCCGGCAGCCGCACCCGGATCGCAATCGTCCCCAATTCCGGCTTGACGCCCGCCCAGTGATTCGGTACTTAACCGGTCCCTGGCTGGCAGCCACCAGTTAGGGCCACCTTCCCGGATCGTCTAACGGCAGGACTCGGGTTTCTGGTACCCGCTATCTTGGTTCGAATCCAAGTCCGGGAGCGAAGTACAAAAAATGGCCCCATAGTCTAGCGGTTAGGACGTCGGCCTCTCACGCCGAAGTCCCGGGTTCGAGTCCCGGTGGGGTCACAACTCGAAACGCAAGACCCGTCAGCCAACGCTGGCGGGTCTTCGCCGTTTCGGCCGACCACCGTATGGCCGGCGGCCAAATCACGCGCCATGAACCGGCCCGGGTTCGAGTCCCGGTGGGGTCACAAGCTCTAGCAAGACCCGTCAGCCAACGCTGGCGGGTCTTCGCCGTTTCGGCCAACCACGTATGGCCGGCGGCCAAATCACCCGCTATGCACAGGCCCGGGCTCGAGTCCGACTCGTGTGCCAAGCAGGCCCGCCAGATCGGGCGATGAGCACGTCGATGAGGGCGGACTGGAACATAGATCTCACCTGCTCAAGATGGCGCGGAGCCCTCCCCGGTCGAATCGAGACCGAGTACCGGCACGCGCTTGCACTCACCGTCGTTGGATAGGCCTCGCATGACGCCTGCCCTAAGACCACTAGTCCGTTGTTGGTCCCCACCCTCGGCATACGATCCGCAGCGACGCGAATGACGACCTGCGTTCCCAATTCTTCGCCTAGGGTAGTTGGGTGCCCAGCGAGACACTCACTGACACTGAGACAACGCGCGCAGGCGAAGCCCCCCCTTTGCGGGTAGACGGCCGCTACGAAATCCTCGGAGAAATCGGACGTGGCGGAATGGGCCGCGTGTTTCGGGCTTATGACAGATTGCTGGAGCGCGAAGTGGCGCTCAAGGAGTTGCTTGAACCAACCCCCGGTCTCCGCGAGCGCTTCCTGCGAGAGGCACGCCTCGCCGCCCGACTCCAACACCCGTCGATCGTGCCCATCTACGAAATCGGGGAGAACGAGGCGAAGGAGCCCTTCTACGCGATGCGGCTCGTCAACGAGCCTTCACTGCGAGATCGCATCGGAGAGGCGGACGATCTATCGAAGCGGCTCGAACTCCTCCCTCACCTGCTCGCGGCTACGGATGCCATGGCCTTTGCGCATCGCAGCGGAGTAATTCATCGAGACCTGAAGCCTTCGAACATTGTAGCCGGTCCCTTCGGCGACACCCTCGTCGTCGATTGGGGGCTCGCCAAGGAAATCGGCCCCGATGCCCCGACCTCTGGCCGCGATGACGTTCCCAAAGCCGGTCGTGCCCCTGAGCTCACAAGAACAGGGGCGATCCTCGGAACGCCTTCGTACATGCCACCTGAGCAAGCGCAAGGCGAAGACGTGGGCACCGAAGCCGACGTCTACGCGCTCGGCTCTATCCTCTACCAGCTGCTCACCGGGACTCCCCCGTATTCGGGTGCGCGCGACGCGATTTCCGCCGTCCGCGCAGCGCCGCCCAGCCCCATCGTGTCGCTCGAACCCCAGGCGCCAGCGGATCTCGTAGCGGTTGCCGAAAAGGCAATGGCTCGCCCCTCCGACCAACGGTATCAGGACGCACGGGGAATGGCAGAAGACCTTCGACGATTCCAATCCGGGCAGCTCGTCTCAGCGAGGCACTACCCGTGGAGTTCGATCGCCTGGCACACTCTTCAGCGCTATCGAGCTGCCGTCGCAGCTTTGAGCACGGCTGCTATCGTCGTGGTTACTGGCTTGGGCCTATGGGTATCGCGTGAGCGCGCCGTCGCACAGCAAGAGCGAGACCTTCGGTCATCGGCGGAACATCAGCGCGAGCGCGCGGAAAAGAATACGGTGGACGCCATCCTCGAACAGGCGCGCTCTTTACTCCCTATCGATCCCACAGCGGGGGTACTAGCCCTCAAGCAACTGCCACCTGTGTACGGCGACGCCGAGAGTCAGGCGCGGCTGATTGCGACCGAGGCTCAGGCTCAGGGCGTCGCCTTCGACTCCGTCCGCTTGGCAGAGCCACCAGACCGCGTGCGGTTTTCGTCGGATGGAACGTCGCTCCTGCTCCTCGGGGCCAGAACAATGAGCCGCTACCGGATAGAAGGCGTCGGCCGCCTTTCTCGCTCGCCGTTCGCCAAGCCAACGGGAACCTCGTGGTTTGACGACATGACCGAAGACGGGTGGCTATTGGCCGACGAGGGCCCAGCCGACCAAACATCTGGACGTCGGAGACTCTTAGCCTACAAAGCCGGGCAGACGCGGCTCCTCGATGTTGGTGCCGATACCTCTAGCAACGTTCCCGGCTTCAATCACCAGCACCGTCTCCCCTTCGCGACCGACAAGGCGTCGATTGCGGTTGGGCTCGCGAACGGGCGGGTCTCCTTCCTGGAAAGCATCGAGAGCCCCCCTCGAGTCATCGAGCTGGCTCCAGGGGAGTTGCTCCAAGACCTTTGGCTATCGGTCAACAGTGAGTACCTCGTCGGCATCACGATGGATGGCGACGCCTACGTCGGTGGCCTCGACCAAAGAAAACCTCAGCGACTTCCCATCTCCGACGACGACAGTCCCTACTTCATGCGGCGCCGCTCCGTCGCGTTCACGAAAGACACAGCAGCCTTTGCACTGGCGTACGCCAGTGGCGTCGTGTTTTTCGACCAGAAACAAGTCGAAACGGTTCAGCGTGAGGAGGCGACCGGAGTGATAGCCGCGACAGGGGTGATAGCTCTGCCCTGGGCCAGAGAACGCGTCTCCTACGCGGTCGCCTGGCAGGACGGGCTGGTGACCTTGCACGGGCGACACGGCGAATGGCAGCTGCAATGGCCGGGTCATGGCGACGGGCTATGTAGCTCGTCGAGAGCTACCTCCGGCCAGTGTCTCGCTACAACACCTGACGGGGCACTGTGGGTGGGCGGCAGCGATGGAACCGTCCGCGAACGCCGCAGCCTAGGTCGGCAAGGGCGCACACTGCGGGGTCACCGACTCGCGGTCCAATCTTTAGCGGCCCACCCCGACGGGACGAAACTTCTCTCAATCTCATCGGAGGGCGAGCTGCGACTCTGGCGGCTAGACGAAGCTTTTTTTGCGCCCACCGCCGACATCGTATTGGAGAACGCTACTCAAACCTGCGCGGCACCTGTGCGAGACCTCGTTCTCTCCGCCTCTCTTCAGGGATGGGCAACGGTGGGCCTCGAAAGCAAAGGCTGCCACTTCAACAAAGGTCAGTGGCACGTGGTACCCGGCGCCGAACACGAGCCAGAGCCGGCTATCTCCAACGATGGACGCCACGCGGCGTTCCTAGCCGAAGACCGTCGAACTATTCTGATATCAAGCCTCACGAATGGCGCCCAAAGCCGTCGGAGTTGGACTCACGACGAGTACGTGATGGATTTTTCCTTCGCGGGAAACGCGCCTGAACTAATAATCGCCGATCGTCGAGAGCGTCTACTAACCCTCGACACTAAATCCCTCGACGTCAACGCAAGCTGGGATCTTGGGGTCGTAGCCACCAACATGGTCGCCGGCGGGGACATCGTCGTCGTGGTCGACGGACAACAGGGAGTCACCGTAGCGGACCGAAACCAGGGAACGCGCCAGCTGTTTCCGGCCGACTTGCACTACGCAGCGGCAGTGCACGTATCGGCAGACCTCCGCTTCGCCGCCGCCGTTGGCGGCAGCGAAGACATATTCGTTGTCGACATCAGGACCGGCACCACGTTCTGGCTCAAGGGCCATTCCAGCGCCCTCGCGGACGTGGCGTTTCACCCCTCGCGGCACTTCATCGCCTCCCTCTCGCGTGACGACGTTATTCGCATCTGGGACCTCACCACGAAGACGTCGATGACCGCCTCTGCCCCAGCTCTCGCTTCGCGGCTTGCATGGACTTCGGACGGGCTCCATGCATTTTCGTACTGGGGGCAACACACTCACCGCGTTGAGCTTCCGACGCTGCTAGATCGAAAAACCCCGCTCCAGGACCACCTCCGGCGCCTAACGCACATCAAACAACCGTCTGTCGACCTTGTCCAGCGCCGCGGCGAGGACGCGGCCGGCACTCCGGAGCCAATGCAACCAGCGTCCAAGCCGTCACCTCAGTAGCTAAATGCGGTCGCTTCCGGCCAACCGAACCACGTGAGGTCCGCAGGTGAGTTCGCTGATGAATCTGGACCGCAGCATTACCCGCCCGTTGTGCTCGCGACTTCCAGTTCTAGGCACCTTTCCAGGTCCGGCATCTCCTCGCACTCAACCTGCGACTCGCAGAGTTCGCGCGCCCCGTAGATCCGCCACCTGGTACCACCACACCGAACTAGCGCTGGCCGATGACGAGGCATCCGAGGATCACGCTCGAACACCTGGGTCTTCGGGTGAACGATGAACTCTTCTCCTCTGGGAAGACGGCAACGGACCTTTGTCGAGCACTGGGTTCAGACAGTCGCCTTGTGGAGCTGCCTGCAGCTGGGGGCCGAAAGGGCCGCAGCTGGCACGTGTTTGACGAACTCGGAATTCACGCTCTCGAGGATCATCGGAGCGACCACTTGCTAGCGATCACGGCCGTTTTCGTCACAGAAGATACCGTCCCAATGCGGGCGCGCCCTGTCCAGCCTTTCAGAGGCGTCGCTTCGGTGGGCTCGGTGAGCCTGACCGCAGAGTCCACCGGCCGGGAAGTCATGGCCCAGGAGAAGCTGCGGTTCGAGCCCGTCCTGAGTGGATGGCGTGCTCAATGTGAGGGTGCCGTATTTCACCTCGGCACGAGGAAACGACGAAACCAGTTCGGGCGACGAGTGGGACAGCGCCTCGTTGTCGAGGTTTCCGCGAGTTTCTGAGACCGCCCCTAGGTGCGACGGTGCCCGGCGATTGCGTTACCCTGCGGTGTGCCTGACGACGCGCTTCGGTACGCTTGCAGAGATTGTGGAGCTCGAGCGACTTCGCAGGCGCAGCCGTGCGCCCGGTGTGGCTACGCGCCGCTGATGGATCTGGACGATGCGGAACAGCGGGCGCTTCTGGTTGAGGAGCGAAAGCGGGGCACGGACCGGCGGCTGCTTCGGGTGCGCGCGACGGCCGGGGTTGTCTTCGCTGTCGCGATTCTGGTGACGTTTTTCGGCGGGCTGGAGTCGGGCCGCTGGACCGAGAGCGACGCCGGGTTTGGGAACGACATGCGGATGGTGAGAATCGTCCTGGGTGTCTTGGTCGTGGTGGGCTTGTTCTTCGGGGAGCGGTGGGCAAGGCGCGACCGCTTCCCGTACCTCGGGGAACGTAGCTAGCGCGTCTCCTTGCCGACCTCGGGCGCCGACAACGAACAGAACGCATTCGTGACGCTCCTCGAGCACCCGACGCGGCGGCAGACGCCGTAGCGCTTCACCGGGATCGCGGACGGCGCGAACGGCTGGCCGGTCTGGCCCACGGCTGGCGTCCTACTTGCGGTCGCTGACGAGCTCGTTGGCGGCGGCGCGTACGCCGGCGTCGTCCCAGCGTCGGGCCCAGGCGAGTGCCGCCTGCAGGGCGCCCTGCTCGTCGGCGGGTTTGCCGGCGGCGCGGGCGGCGGCGGCGCGTACGACGGCGATATGGCCGTGTACAGGGTCTCCGGGCCACAGCCGCGTGGCGATGGCCTCGGCGTGGGCGACGGCGTCGACCGCCTGGTCGGGGTGCGCGGGCAAGGCGAGCCGGGCCCGGTCGAGCCACAGCCGGGCGCGCAGCTCGGGGATGTCGGCCCTTTCGGCGGCCCAGATCGCGGCGTCGATCCCTCGGCTCTGCGCCTCGGCGTCGCCGAGACCGGCGTGGCGTCGGGCCGCGGCGAAGCGCGCCCAGCCGGCGATGGCCCAGTCGCCGCGCTCGACGGCCGCGGTCTCGAGGGCGGCGAGCGCGCCGGGCAGGTCGGGCCGGGCCGGGGTGAGCGCGGACTGCACGTCCAGCCGGGCCAGCTGCTCTTCGTGCGACGCGGCGGTGCCGGTGATGACCCGGTGGTCGCACATCGGGCCGCGACCGAGAGCGTTTGCGAGGCGAAGGCCCTGCAAGGCCGCGCGGGGCGCCAGCTCGATGAGCTCGTCCAGGCCTGCTCGAGCGCCGGCCAGGCAGGCGCCACGGGCCGCGTGGGTAGCCGGCGCGAGTTCGTCGCGCGCCGCGGCCATGCAGAGCGCCCGCCGTTCTCCCGCCCAGGCGACGGCGGCCCGGTCCAGCGCGGCGATGAGCGCATTGCCGCTGTCGCCGGGAACCTCGCGCGCGAGCGCCGCGCGCCGCTCGGGTGACCAGGTCGCATCGATCGCGCGGGCTTCGCGATCGCAGCGAGTCGCCACCGACTCGCTGCCGATCCACCAGGCGAATCCCAGGGCGACGGCCACGGCGGCGACCACGGCGGCCAGCGCGACCCGGCGGCGGCGTTGGCCCCGGCGCAATCCACGGGCGAGCTCGGCCATGGACGGGAATCGGTCCTCGGGCTGCCAGGCAAGGCCGCGTCGCAAGAGGCGCCGCTGCCACCTGGGGCCATCGACCACCGGCGGCCAGGTGGCCGTGGGCGCTGCCGGAATGTCCGGTCGCTGCCCGGTCAAGGCCGCGACGAGCGACACGCAAAGCGAAAACTGGTCGGCGCGGGCGTCGACGTTGGCGTTGCCTCGCTGCTCCGGCGCCATGTAGCCCGGCGTCCCCGCCACGGTGTCCGCCTGATCCAGCGACCGATCACGGTCCGACGTCTCACGGCTCGACGCGGGCGCAGGGTGTGCCAGACCAAAGTCGGCCACGCGCACGCGACCGTCGTCGCCGACGAGCAGGTTCGACAGCTTCACGTCGCGGTGCACCAGATCCCGGGCGTGCGCGGCGGCAAGGCCATCGGCGGCCTGGGCAAACACCTCGAGAATCTCGGCCCGCGAGCGGGGCGCGGATTTGAGCCAGTCGCGCACCGTTTCGCCGCGCACCAGCTCCATGGCGATGAACAGCTGACCGCGATGCTCGCCAATGTCGAAAATCGACACGACGTTGGGATGACTGATGCCCGCCGCCGCTCGGGCCTCGCGCACAATCAGCGAGCGTTCGCGCTCGGGGGCGCCGCGCTCGAACAGAACCTTGAGCGCGACGGGGCGCTCGAGGTCGGGGTCGTACGCGCGAAAGACGACGCCGAGTCCCCCGCGGCCGAGCTCGCCCTCGAGCACATAGCGGCCAATGAGGGTGCCGGGAGCCCTCTCGGCTGGGGCGGCGGGTGTGGGCTGGTCGCCCGTAAACGTCAGCGTCCGGTCGGCGTCCGGCCCGGGTGCGCGCTGCGTCGGGGACGCAGCCGCCGGGGATTCGGACTCGCCTCTGCCAGCATCGCCCGATTGCTTTCGGCGGGACGGCGGGTTGCTCATGGCGCCGTGTCGCGGTCGGTCAGCCAGGTATCAAGCGCCCGGCGCGGGTGTCCGACGTCGGCCGACGCGGGGCCAATCTCGTCGCGCGCCTGGCGCGCGTACGCCAGCGCTTGCTCCCGATCGCCGGGGCGCTCGCGCCCCCACAACGCGCGCGCGAGCGCAAAGCGCGTCTCGCCAACCCAGCTGCGATCGCCGTCCTCGACCGTTTGCTCGGCCAGCTTCATCGCCTCGGAGGCAAAGTCGACGGCGCGGTCGAAGCGCCCGGCCGCAATGGCGACCCGCGCGCGGCCTTCGAGTCCACCGCTGAGGCCCGAGGCGCCTTCGAGCTTGTTCTCCAGCTCGCCGGCCTGGGCGAAGCTGGCGTCCGCTTCGTCGAAACGCTCGAGCGACAGAAGGATTTCGCCGCGCCACGACAGCTCGCGCGCGGCCCGGGGATGCTCGGGGCCCAGGGCGGCCGCCGTGGTCTTGATGGCTTGCTCGATGTGCTGCAAAGCCTCCTCGTTGCGTTCGAGCGCGTGCAGGGCCGCGGCGACGATGCGGTGGGAAAACGCGGTATACGCGTTGTCTTCGCCGAGAACCTTGGTGCGCAGGGTCAACGACTTGTTCGCCGCGGCCAGCGCCTCGTCGAACTTGCCCTGGCGACGCAGCGTGTTGGCGAGGTTGTGATAGCCATTCGCGGTGCGGTGGTTCTCGGGACCGTAGTTGGCGACCAACAGCTCGACGATTTCGCGCTGCATCGTTTCGGCTTCGCCGAGGCGATCCAGCCCGGCAAGACTCGAGGCCAGGTTGTGCATGATCGCCGCTCGCCGGGCATCGTCGGGCCCGCGCAACTCGTCGGCGAGCGCCAACGCGGCGCGCGTATCCCGTTCCGCGTCGGAGAACCGATTGAGCCGAGCGAGCGCGGCGCCGCGGACGTCGTAGAGATAGACCAGCCCGTCGGGATCAGCCGAGTCATCTGCGTCATCCAGCCCGGTGCTGGCAATCTCCACCGCGCGCCGATACTCGCCCGCGCTGATGTGCGCGGCGGCCACCGAATACAGCGCCCGCAGTCCAGCCTTGGTTCCCGGGGGCAGGGTTTCGGCGACGGCAAAGGCGTGTCGAGCGTGCCGCAGCGCCTCTTTCGGCTGCTGGTGTTCCCACGCCAGCTCGCGCGCGCGTTCGGCCCATGCCTCGGCGCGCACGGGCGCGGTGGCGCCGCGCTCCGCCGCGAGAATCGCCTGCAGACTGGCTTTCAGTGACTCTTCGTGGTCGTTCGTGTCGCGAAGCTGAACTGCCAAAAGACGCAGCGCCCGCGCGTGCAGGTTCGGGTTGTCGACAGCCTCGGTGCGGGAAACGATGGCGCGGGTGGCCGGCAACTCGCGGCCGTCGCGGTGGGCGGTCATGGCCACGCGAATGCGAGCAAGCTCGCGCTCGATGGCGAGCTCCTCGCCGGAGACCGGCGCGCCGGGCAGATCGTCGGCGGCGAGCGAAATGCATTCCAACGGCGCAGGCAGGCCGTCGATGAGCCGAGTCGCTTGCGGCAAGAAGTCGGGAGTCGGCGACGCCAGCTCGCGCAGAGTCGCGTCGAGCTCGAGCTGGCGCATCGCGGCGCAGTGAGAGCGTCGTTCCCGCTGGCTTGCGCTGGCGGCTGCTCGGCAGATCGAGCCCCGGGCCTGGGCCAGGGCATTCGTGTAGCGCTGCACCGACCGTTCGATCGCCTGCCACTGAGCCGGCTGGGCGCCGATGCCCAAAAGAGCCTGCTCGCCCCCCGACCTCGCGGCCTCGGTCCAGCGGTCGCGAACCTCGGTCTCTAGCTGGGAGCAACTGGCCTCGCGACTCGCGGGCAAACCGATCGCGACCGCGGCCACGGCCAGCCCCGCCAGGGCCGCCGCGCCCCCGACGATTCGGCGACGACGAGCGCGCCGCCGCGAGCCTAGCTCGTCGAGCAGGTCTCGCATGCTCGAATACCGAGCCTCGGGATCGCTCGCCAGGCCGCGGGCGAGCACCGGCGCGACCCACCGGGCAAGCCCCAGCTCACTCGCCCGCGCATCGACGGGCGGAAGCTCGCCGCTCAGCGCCTCGGCGAGGGCAACGCAAAAGGCGTACTGGTCGCTCCGGGCATCGACCGGCTCGCCCCGGCGTTGTTCCGGCGACATGTAAACGGGCGTTCCCAGCACCGCACCGGTCTGGGTCAGGCCGGACAGGGGCGACTCACCGTCGCCCCGCGACGAGTCAGGGGCCCCGGGCGGCGCGCCCTCTCCCTCCGGCCGAGCCAGGCCGAAGTCGACCACGCGCACGCGGCCGTCACTGCCGACCAGAGCGTTCGAGGGCTTGAAGTCGCGGTGCACCAGGCCCTCGGCGTGGGCGGCGGCCAGGCCCTCCCCGGCCTCGACAAATCGATCCACGATCGCGCGGGCGCTGCGGCCCGAGGACGCAAGCCACTCTTTGAGGGTGGGGCCATCGATGAGCTCCATGGCGAGAAACACACCGCCGGCGTGACTGCCAACGTCGTAGATCGCGACCACGTTGGGATGGGCCAGCCGGGCGATGGCCTGTGCTTCGCGCACCATGCGGGCCCGGTTCCCGGGAAGGTCGGCCCCCGTGGGCTTTCGCCACAGCTTGATGGCAACGTCGCGCGCCAGCTCCGGGTCGCGCGCGCGGTAAACGACACCAAGCCCTCCGCGTCCCAGCTCGGACGCGAGCACGTACCGACCAACCAGGGTGCCCGACGCACCCGGCACTCCCCCAGCGCTCGGCTCGCCCGACGGGCCCTGGGTGGATCCGGGGGCGCTAGTGCCCGATGCTGCGGCATCGTTCGCGATGCCATCGCTGGCTTCGGACGCTGGCGGCATCTCTTTGTCGCTCGACATCTCTGCGCCGAAATCTGGCCTATGCCGGCCCAGGGAGCAAGATCTCGCGGCATCGAGCCCCTCTGCGCGCGCCGGCGAGGGGGCCGCCGCCGTCCAGGCGTCGACTGCCGGGACCTGACCGCGGACGCCGTTCGCCGCGTGTGCGCGGCCGCGGCGATCGGCTCAAACCAGGTTGCTCCCCGGCTTCCGAATCGGGGTTTTTCCGCGTTCCTGCCGCTAACCAAAGAGCGGTATCTGTGAACACCTATTCCGCTGGCACGATGCACTCGTTCTGTTAGCCAAAAGCCAAAATCAGCACTACCGCCCGGCGGACTGCCTTCTCTAGAGTGCGCCGAATGAGCAACAGATGGACGTATGTGCTGCTGACCGGGCTGGTCCTGGCGCTGGTGGGCGGTTGTGGTGGTGACGATGGCGATTCGACGGCCGATGGCACGGGCGACGGCGACGGCGACGACGGTCTCGAAAGGCTGCCGCTGCAGCCGACCAAGCGCTTTGTCGTCGGCGCCACGTTCTACCTCCCGGCATCGCCCGATGGCTCGTGGGTGCTCGAGACCGCGCCTGGCGACAACGCAAACGACGTGGTCGAAGGCGCAGACGGGTACGCCCGTTTTACGCCCCACGTCCCGGGCGCCTACGAGTTTCGCGTCGACGGCACCGACGTTCGCCGGGGCTTTACCGCGGTCGCGAACGCCCCGTTCGAAAACTACAACTACTACCCGAGCTCGTCGCTGGCGTCGGTCGGCGACGACGTCTGGGTCGCCCACACCTACGACCCGACGGTGAGCCGAATCGATTCGGCAACGGGCGAGGTCACGGGCAGCATTGCCGTGGGCCCGTGGCCGGTGGCCCTCGCCCATGCGGCCGAACAGGGGGTCGTGCTGGTCGCTCACAAGGCCGGCGACACGGTTGGCTTCGTCGATGTCGCGGCGGGTCGGCTGGTCGACGCGGTCTGGGTCGGCGACGAACCCGGAGACATTCAGCTGTCAGCCGACGGCGCCACCGCGTACGTCGCCCTTACGACCGAGGACGCCATCGCGGTTGTCGATATCGGTGCGCGCGAGGTGGTGAACCGAATCGAAACCAATCCGACGCCCATGGCCATGGCTCTGTCGGAAGACGGCGCGACCCTGTTCGTGGCCAGCTACCGCTCCAGCGTCGGCGACCGCCTCAGCTACGGGGAGGATAAGCGCGGCGACGAATTCGACATCGCCGTGGTCGACACCGCCACGGGCGACGTCCGCGACTACATCCCCGCGGTCGGTTCGGTCATCGGCGGTCTGGAAGTGGATGGCGACGCCCTGTACGTGGCGACGACCCGGGTCGCCCTGGCCGAGCTGTCGGGCACGGAAGGCATGACCGCGTTTCGCCACTCGGTCGCCCGCTACGACGTCAACACCCTGGAGGAAGTCGCCGCCGTCGACCTCGGGCGCCAGGACACCAGCACCGGCCTGGCCGTTCGCCCGTACGGCATGGCCATCGCCGGTGGCACCCTGTGGGTCGCGACCGAAGGCACCGACAGCGTGGTCGGTCTGGATCTCGGCACCCTCGCCGAGGTCGATCGCTTCACCGCCGAGGGCCGCCCGCGCTCGATCCTCGCCGCCGGCGACGCCCTCTACGTGCACGGCGGCCAGGCGTACGCGGTGACGACCGCGACCGCCGCGGGCTCGGCCACCGGCTCGGTCGCGCTGGCCGGCGACCCGCGCAGCGCAAGCGCCGCCGTCGGCCAGGCGCTCTACACCGGCACTGGCGCCCGCGGCGGAACCAACCACAGCTGCGCCGACTGCCACCTGGACGCGCTCACCGACGGCAACGTGTGGTCGGCCGGCGGGTTCTCCGAGTCGTCGAGTCGGCCCATGTTCTGGATGGAGGGCTCCGACCCCATCGGTTGGGAAGGCGACGCGGCCGACCTGTTTTCGTATCTGTGGGGCAGCCCGGGGCCGACCATCGGCGTCGAGATCGACACCCGCAGCCACCGCGGCGTGTACGACTACCTCGCGTCGGTCGTGCCCCCGCCGGCCGGCAATGGCTTTACCGCCCGCGACGGCAGCCAGACCCCCGATGCCGATGCCGGCGAGGCCCTGTTTGCAGGCGCCGCCGGCTGCGTCGGTTGCCACGCGGGGCCCATGGGAACCAACGGGCTGCGCCTTGACGGCGGCGGCACCCAGTCGGCCCACCCGACGGTCGTCCCCGGCCTGGTCGGCGTGCAGCGACACTCCTTCTGGCTCGTCAACGGCGCGGCGCGGACTCTCGACGAGGCGGTCGCCGCCATGCTGCCGCTGGCCGGCAGCACTCTGTCCACCGACGAGATCGGCCAGGTCGCTCGCTACCTGGAGCAGCTCACGAGCCGCGAGTTCTTCGTGCTCAAGGGCTGGCCGCAGCCGGGCACGACCCCGGTGGCGTCCCACGCCCCCTTGCGCCTCGCCATGTCGCACCCGATCTTCGACAGCCCGGACAACCTGGCCCTCGTCGAGCTTCGCGATGCCGACGGCGCTCCCGTGGACGCGGCCGTCGACGCCGACGGCCGATACCTGACCGTGACCCCGAGCGCGGACCTCACGCCGGGCGCCACCTACACCCTGGTCTTCGTTGAAGGCTTCGAAGCCTTCAACGAGCTCGCGTTGTCCGGCGATGTCTCGCTGTCGTACCGGGTCGCGGCCGCGCCGCAGCTGATGCTGTCGGGGCAGTACCAGATCGACGTTTCTCACCCGAACCTCGACTTCCCCAACCGCCGATACGACCCCAGCGTGATCGTTCCGGTGAAGCTCACGCTCACGGCAACGCCAACGCCCTCGGGCGCCGTTCTGACCACCGACATCACGGACATCATCGCCGGCGAGTACGAGGTGATCATCGACGGCACCACCGCGCACCTGCCGCCGTTCGCCATTCCCATCGGCCCGCCGGGCTTTCTCAACCGCACGTTTCCGACCGCGATCGAGCTGCGCGACTCCAACGATGACGGCGTCGCCGACGGCGCCGACGGTGCGTCCGACATTCGCAGCCCGGGTCTTTACGCGCCCGACGTTGCCTTTGCCCTGAGCCAGGCCGGCGACGCCCCCGACGATTGCTCGGGCTCCGAGGGAACCCACGACGTCACCGTGACCATCGAGGCCGACGGAACGCCGACCATCGACTGGACCGCCGACGTCGAAGGCCTGGGCTACTACGTGACCAGTCCCGAGGCGCGAACGCCCACCGGCCCGGGCCCCGTTACCGGCGGCACGACCTACTGGGCCATTGGCACCTCCGCCTTTCCGGCCGGCTTCGCCGGGCCCGTGGCGTACGGCGAGGTTCCCGGCAACGCGACCGACGTGAGCGAAACGAGCGGCGCCCCCGCGGGCGGCGCGGATCTGCCCGCCGGCGAGTGCATCAAGCTCACCATCGCGTTCACGGACTTTTCGACCACGACCGTGCTCTACAAGTAAAGAGGCGGCTCGTCCGCGAACGGGATACCGTTCGGGGTCTTGCGCCAACGTTTCGGGCCCCGCCGGCATGTGCTGGCGGGGCTCGACGCGTTTCGGCCGTCGCCGCCCTCAGTAGTTTCCCTTGACGGCAATGCGGCGGCCGTCGAGCCAGTCGTCGAGGTTGCGCGGGCTGAGGATCTTGCCGACGACCCGGTAGTTGCTGGTAGCGATGGGCATCGCCGTCGCCGCGGCTTCGTCGACGACGGTGCCCGTCTCGAACGACGCGTGAATGAAGCGCAGGTCAGTCTCGGTTTGCAGCAAAAAGCCGACGTGAAAGTCCAGGCCGATGATGTACAGCCCGGGCCCCATCTCGCGCACGCTGGCCAAAAAGGTGTCCATCGACCGGTTCGAGAACTTTCGGACGCGGCGGCCGCCGACAAAGCTCTTGATGATGAGCTGCGACGGCTGGCGCTGCAGCTTGCGCACGTTGACCACGAAGCCCAGGTCGGCGAGCACCAGACCAACGAAGGTGCCGCAGTTGACCTTGCCCACCTGCGGCGTGCGGGTTTGGGGAGCGCCCAGGCCCCAGGGCGTACCGAGCCAGTGGGCGGTCAAGCCTCTGAAGGCGTCCAGAAGGAGGCGCTGACTTTGGCGTCGGCTTTCGGCCCGGCCCACCGCGATTTGGGCCAGCCGTTGTCGGTCACTGGCGATGCTGGATTTCGCCCGTTCGTAGGGCGACGGGTCGGCTTTCGCCGGCGGACACAAGGCGGCCAGGAGGAAAAGAGCACAAAGAGTCGTTCGCATCTTCGTGGCAACGGCGCCGAGCGCCCGCTGGATCTACGGATTGGCGTTGTTGCGCCAATCGCGGCCGCCGGGCCCGCCGTCCGGCCCCAAAAACGACCGGCCGGCTAGCCCACACTGGGCTGCCGACCGGTCGACGGGTGGCGAATCGCTGTCGGCCTCGCGCCGCTACATCCAGCGACTTTCCACGAGCTGCTCCAGGTAGCCGCACAGGTCCGGGTGGCCACAGGCCTCGACGTACTCGCGAAAGGAAACCTCGGCCTCGGTCTTGCCGCCCTGCTCCACCACCACGTGGGCCAGGTGCTTGATCACCGTGAGGTTGGTCTCGCCCCAGACGTGCCGGGCGATTTGCACGATGTGCTCGTCGCCCACCGGCGTGAACCGAAGGGACTCGGCGGCCACCTCGCGAATGCGCACCACCGGATCGCCCAGCACGGCGCCGAGCAGCGCCTCGCGCGCCTCGTCGCTATCGACGTGGCGCAGCGCGGCCACCGCACTGGCGCGGACTTCCGGGTTTTGGTGGGTCAAGTAGGGCGCGATGACGTCAAACTGATCCGGCATGCCGATGTTGCCGAGCACCCGAAGCGACCGGGCGCGCGCGTCGTCGTCGCGCGCATCGCCAAGGCGGGCGACGGCCTCGCCATAGATCGCCGCCGCGGCCGCCGGATCATCGTCGCGCAGCTGGTGGGCGGCCGTACCGAGGGCGAGCCGAGCGGTGCTGCCGAGCCGGTCGCGGCCGCTGTCGGCCACGGCCCGCAAAAACGCCACCGTCTCGGCGCTCGGCGTCTCGGTCATCGACAGGTGCGGCAGCACCTGGTTTTGCCCGTGCGCATCGCCCTCGAGCTGCTCGTACAGCGTGCGCAAGAACGCCTGGCTCTCCGCGGACCCGGCGGCGGTCGCCGCGGTCATCACGTGACCACAGCCGACCGACTGAGACCCACCCTGGGTGCAGGCGCGGGCAAAGTCCGCGAGCTTGTCCGGATGCAGGTGAAAGAACGCCTTGAGCTGCTGGTAGACATCCACCGAATCGTTCATCGACGGCGAATCGATGGTGCCCAACGCCGCGAGAAGTTCGGGCACGCCGACGCCGCCGAGCATCTGCTCGTAGATACGCCGCTGCTGATCCGCTCGCGAGGTCGAGCCGCGCACGTCTTCGCGACGCAGGTCGCGAAGCGCCAGGGCCGCCAGGGGAGCGACCGCCCCGGTCTGCGACCGCAGCTCGAGCACGGTCCGGTCCCGGCTCACCGGCGCCCCGCGAAAGCGAAAGGTCCGCTCGCGCTGAACGTCCACGGACACCCAGGCGCTGTCGTCGGGCACCACGTACTGGCCGGTAAACCCGTACGAGAGCTCCGGCTCCTCGACGCGGGCACTCTTGTGAAAGGTGCTCGAGTCGATTCGCGTCCACTGGGCCGCAAAGGTGCGGTCGTGCGCGGTTTCGGCCGAGTGCCAGCTGACCGTATCGCGCTCGATGGTCGCGTCGAGCAGCGCGAACACGTCGACCAGCACCGGCGCCAGGGCGTCGAAATCGCCATCGCGCAGGTGAAACGCCTCGACGTGCGTGCCGTTGACCAGGGTCACCACGCCGTCGATGCGGTCCCTGTCGATCTGGTCGAACTGGCCCATGTGTTCGCCCTTCCACGCATCGATGTGCAGCGCAAAGCGGTAGTCCTGGCGCGGCCCGAGCGCAGGTCCTTGCGGCTGCAAAACCAGCGCGCCCGCCAGCTCGAATGCGACCGCCAGGTCCGCCGCCGGCGCCCCCGGAATCGACGGATGCGCGTGGCGCGTGCCCGATTGCCGGTACGAAAGCCGCCACTGCCGGGCCTGGGCCGGCGTCGTCGCCGCCTCGCGGTCCGCGTCGCCGGCGCCCCGCCACACCCAAAGTGCGGCCAGGGCGCCGGCCGCAACCAGCGCGAATACGATGAGTGAACGATAGCGATTCATTGGCCTGTCCTCGTCCTAGCGAAGGGGCGTGTTGTCCACGACCTCGGCGAACTGCTCGAGGTTGAAGACCAGCTGGTCGCTGTACAGAGCAACCTCGTCCGACCTCTGCAGCGCCGCGGCGTTGTACTCGGAGTTCAGATCGACCCGCAGACCGTCGAACAGCGACGCGGCCCGGGCCATCAGCAGCTGCTCGCGCTCGGCCAACGCGCGCTCGCGCTGCTCGAGCAAGATGGCCTCGTCGAGGTCGCCGGCCTGCTCTCGGTCCTCGCGGTCGATCAGGTCGCCCTTGAGCACCGTGCCGTGCCGGCCCACTTCCAGGCCCCAGTTGAAGATGGCCTGCTCGACCTTCTGGCCGGGAAAGCGGAACAGCTCGACCGTGTCGCGCTTGAGCTCCCAGGGCGGAAGGCTCACTTTGGGCACCGTGTACTCGGCGTAGGCAAACACGTTGCCCTTGAGGTACTCGTAGACCGCGTCGGCGCGAATCTCGAGGTTGATGTACGGGTAGTCGGCCTCGTCCCAGCGCAGCCCGGCCTCGCCGGTGAGCGGCGCTTTGAGCTCGAGAATCACCAGGTTGGCCCCGGCGCCCACGGCGTACACGCCACCGACGCCAGCTTCGAGCTCGGCAAAGCCGGCGGCGCTCGCCCGAGGAACGATCTTGCCGTAGATGCGCGTGGTCTCGATGCCCGCCTCGTAGCCGAGGCCAATGGACGCTCGAGCGCCCATGTTGACGCTTACCGGGATGAAACCGATAGCGAACGAGTACCGGTATTTCTGCTCGAGCTCGTACGAAAACAGCGAGTCGTCCTTTTTCACGATGCTCACCGACGCCTCTTCGTTGACCGGCTCGAACAGCTGCTGGCCGAGGGTCTGCATCTCGATGCGCAGCGCCAGGCGCTCGGGGCCCACCTCGGCAAATCCAAAGCCGCTGATCAGGTTGACCTCGTTGTTGACCAGGTAGGCGCTGGCTTTGCCGTAGGCCTCAAAGGTCCGGGTGTCTTCGTTGCCGCGCACCTCGGTGTAGGCCATGGCGCCAGTTCCGACCAGGCGCCGGTCGCCGAAGTCGAAGCCCTCCCAGTCCTTGCGCTTTTTGACGTCGAGGTCCTGGCGCGTCGGAGGCTCGACCGCCGGAATGTTGGGCACGGCGGGAATCTCGAGAGACTCCGGCAGCTTGGCGTTGAGCTTTTGCCGCAGGCTTTCCAGGCGCTCCGGCCCCGGAAACTCCTTGGCCGTCACGAGGTCGTGAATGTCCTTGGCGATGGCCGCGTACTCCTTGACCTCGTCGAGCGACACCAGGTTGAACGCCTTGAGATACGACGACAGACCGAGCTCGGCGAGAATCTCGTCGCGCTTGCGCACCAGCCGCTCCATCAAGTCGTCGAGGGCGCCGTCGGCGCCCGCGCCCGGCGACTCGAACTCGATGAGGTCGGCCACGTCGAGGGCCGAGAAGCCCAGGGCGCACAGCACCCGCTGCGAGTCGTTGAGCTTGCGCAGCGTGCCTTTGAGGCGCTCGAGCTCGGCCGGCGCCCGGTCGCGAACGGCATCCGGCAGCTCGTCGATTTTGTCGGCGGGCAAAAGCGGGCAGTCGTCGCCGACCAGCGGGTCGCGAATGCGGTCGATAATTCCGGGTGCGTAGGTGCCCAGGGCGTTGAGCAACGCCACCCGCAGCTGGCGGATGTTGGTGGGAATCTCGCGAAACAGAAACTCTTTGACGTCGTCGCGCAGGCTGTAGCCCTTTTCGGCCAGCTCGGCTTCGATGCCGTTGAGGTATTCGACGTAGTCGGTGACGGTGCCTTCGAAGAGCACGATCTCCCGCTCGATGTCGCCGACGAGCTCGGTCTTGACGTAGCGAATGATCTCGTCGCTCTGATAGCGCTGCGAGCAGCCTTCGGTACCCGCCGTCTTGCAGATGTCTTCGAGCGTGAAGGGGACGAAGGGAAGCGGCTCCTTGCCGTCTACGACGATCTCGAGGGGGACCTGGCCGTCGGGGAAGTCGACGTCCACCTGGGCGGAGGCCGACGGGACCCACGCCAGGGCGGTGAACGCCACCGCCGCCAACGCGGTATGCATGGACTTACTCATGGTTTTCATTCCTCTGCGGGGGCGCACCGGCTACTGGACCGGGGCGGCGGGGGGCAGCGGACCGAGCTTGGCTCGCTCCAGGGTTTGTTCGATGTAGGCCAGGTCGGCGTCGTCGAGCTCGCGCAACATGCGCGACGAAAAGCCCGCGATCGTTCGCACCAGGCCGCAGTCGATGTCGGTGGGCGCCGGCGATGTCCGGCAGCGATGCACGAGCCCGTTGGGCCGCGACAGCATCTCGCTTCGGTAGTAGCTGGCGAAGCGCCGAGCCAGCGACTGAAACTCGATGTCGTCGGCCATGCTCTGCTGGCGACCGCCGATCAGGTTGGCGATGCGCGCGAGACCGAGCTCGCGAGCGCTGTCGCTCACCGTCGCGGCCGCGAGCTCGGCCTTGGCCCGCTCGCCGGCTTCGACGAGACGCTCGAGCTTTGACTGGGCACCGAAGACCCGGCCAGCGCTGAAGTCGAGGGCAATCTCGCCGTCGAGGTCCGCCAGGCGACCGACGATTCGATCAACCGTCTGGACCGACGCCAGCGTTTCGGCAACCTCGTTGAGCACTGCCTGGAGCTCCGGAAAGTCGAGGCCCAGCAGCTTGATCTTGGTCTCGACGAGCTCGGACATCACCGAGACGATGTCCTCGAGCTCGGCGCCGAACTGCGCCGACATGAACTCGATGGACCGCGCGGTGTCGGTTTGCAGGTCGATCACCTGGCGATTGAGGCCGCTTATCTGCGCCTCGTACTCGGGCAGGTCGCGACTCGGCACGCGCTCGAGCTTGCGCAGCTCGCCGGAGATGCGGGCGCCCTCGACGACGATGGCCTCGTGCTCGGCGAGCAGCCGGTTGAGCTCCTCGACCTGGCCGCGGAGGGCCTCGTGGGCCCGCTGGCGAACGTCGGGGCTCGCGAGCTGGCTGCCCGACAGCGTGTCGAGCACCGGTTCCCAGCCGGACAACCAGCTGGCGGCGTCGCCGAACCACCGGGTGACGCGCGGGTGAAAGCCGCGGGCGCCGTTCAGGTAGTGGTCGCGCAGCGACGCGAACCGGCCGTAGGTTTGGGCGACCGCGTCGAGCACGGCCTTCTTGGCGGAAAGCTCACCGTCCTTGACCGCGAGTTCGGCTCGCTTGGCGGGCGACGCGAGGGCCGGTCCACCGAGCAAAAGAGTGGCGACGGCGGCGATTCGGAAAAAGCGAAACATTACTGGCACCCCGCTTCGGCAACGGTTCCTTCGGAAACACCATCGAGGCAAATCCCCGATTTCTTCTCGATTGCAACGTCGAACAGCCGGTCGATCTGCAGCTCGACTTCGTCGTTGAGCGAGCCCTTCAGATAGTCGCTCTGGCGCAGAAATGCCTCGACCCGAGCGACGACGCCGTCGAGGCGCTCGCGGGCCGAACGCTCGCTGGCAATGTCCTCGGTGCCTTGAATCACGACCTCCAGGGAGCCTCGGTACGACAGCAGCTGCTCGAAGAGAAGTTCCGCTACGTCGGTGTTGAGGCTCGCGATGTAGATGTCCTCAAGGTAGTCGAACCACTCGGCGCGGTCGGCGTCCCCGAGCGGCCACTGAATATCGACCGGCTCGGTCAACGCGTTGTCGGGGCCCGGTAGCAGGGTCTCCACGGGCGCAAAGAGCCCGGCGACGACGGTGGGCTCGTCGAAGGCGACCAGGTCGAAATCGGCGGGCTCGTAGAAGAACTCGTCGCTAAACAGTGCGTTCTGGGCGCGCTCGACGATGCGCTGCTTCTGCACGTCGATCTCGGCCAGCTTGCCCGGCAGCTCGTCCTCGGCAAACGACCGGTCGGTGCGCGCGCGTAGCCAGTCGGCAAAGCTGTCCTCGAGCTGCTGGGTGAGCTCGGTGGCGCCCTCGCCCAGGACCTCGAGAGCCGTGGTAGTCGGGATGACGTTGACCGCGTCGATGCGGAACGAGCAGCGGTCGTCCGGGTCGATGCCCAGCTCGGCGACGAACGCCTGGTCGGGCTCGGCGAAATCCAGGTTGCCGACGCTGAAGCTCAGCTCGGACAGGCCGCGCAGGTTCTGAAACTCGACGGTACCGCTTCCGCGAAAGCCCGAGAGTTTGCGGGTGAGGTACGTCGCGGTCGCGGGGCTGCGCGCCTGAATGCCGAAGTCGATGTTCTGCCGCGAAACGGTCTGACAGTCGGCGGTGTAGCGAACGCGCACGTCGTAGCCGAGCGCGTTGCCGGCGGCGGAGTCGATGCCGGCGTACTCGAAGACCGCGCCGCCGAAGTTTTCGACGACCGAGACCGTGCCGAACTCCTTGCGCGTGAAAAGGTTGGCGCCGTGCATGACGCGGGTGCCGTTGGCGACCGAGCGCTGGCGCGAAAAGTCGAGGCCCACCTCGGCGGGAACCCGGGTCTGGCCCTCGGTGTCGCGGCCCCAGCACTCGACCTGCTGGTCGGCCTTGCCAATGGCGCAGGTAAAGCCATCGCCGGCGGCCAGCGCCGAGACTTTCGTCAGGCCGATGGGCTTGAGGAGCTGGCGGTACTCGTCGCTGCCCCAGCAGGTAAAGGTGTCGTCGGCGAGAATGGCGCAGGTGTGGTCGAATCCAGCCTCGAGACTCGCGACGGCCGAGGAAAACGCGGGCACGTCGAGCTGGCCGAGTGCGTTGTCGCCCCAGCACGAAACCGCGCCGGCTTCGGTGAGGGCGCACGAGTGGGCGCGGCCGGCGGCCACGGCCGTGACGGTGCCGAGTTCGGCGGGCACCCGGGCCTGGCCGAAGCTCGAGTCGCCCCAGCAGACGGCCTCGCCGTCGGTGCTCACGATGCAGGTGTGGTTGGCGCCAGCGTCGATGGCCGAAGCCGTCGGAAGGGTCGCCGGCAGTCGGGTCTGGCCCAGGGCGTTGTCACCCCAGCAGACGACTTGATCGTCCTCGCGAATCACGCAGTTGTGGTGCAGGCCCGACACGATGACGCGGTTGATGAGCACGTCGGCGGGGCCGTGCAGCGAGCCCTGGCCGGCGTAGTCGTTGCCGCGGCACTGCAGGTAGCCCTGCTGCAAAAAGCAGCTGTGGTCTTCGCCCAGCGAAATCGACTGGGGCCCACGAACGTAGGGCGCGTTTTCGATGTCGAGCTGGGTGTCGATGTCGAACAGCGTGCTCAGTCCCCACTGGGTGAGCACCGCGTCGCGGCGGCCCCAGCAGGTGGTCTTGCCTTCCGCGTCGATGGAGCACGCCGAGGCGGCGCCGGCGACGATGTGCTCAGCGGCGTGGCCGGGGAACGGATCGAAGGGGGTGCCGCCGAACGACCAGCACAGGAGCTCACCGTTGGGCTGCAGGGCGCAGTACTCGCGGTCGCCGATCACGACCTTGGTGGCCTTCTGCGCGGCGTCCGGGTAGATGTTCTCGCCGCTGTTGACGTCGCCAAAGCACTCCTTGTTGAGTCCGTTGCTCCGCAGGATGCAGGCGGTGCGGTCGCCGATGGCGATGTCAGAGATGTCGCTGAAGGCTACGTCCGGCACGTTTGCCGTAATCGGATTGAACGCCGGATTGCCGTCGGTAAAGCACGACAGCTTGTCGTCGTCGAGGACGGCGCAGGCGACGATCTTGTTGGTGTAGAGCTCGCGAACGCGACGTCCTTCGGGAATGGCCGGACGCGCCGGGTACGCGCCGTAGCACTCCAGGCTGTCGTCCTCGAACACCACACAGAGCGAACCGCCGACGCTTTCGATCTGGCGGATCGGCGCAAGATTGGCGGGCAGCTCGAGGTTGAGGTCCGTCACGCCGTAGGTGCCCCAACACTCGAGCTCGTTGCCCGGCTCGAACCCGTCGGCCCGCAAAACGCAGACGTAGTCCTCGCCAACCGACAGGTCGCGGGCGGCGCCCGGCGCCGTGAACTCGGCCGGAATGTTGAGCTGCTTGCGCTCGTTGTTGCCCCAGCAGCGAACGCCGTGCTGGTCGTCGAGGCCGCAAGCGGACATAAAGCCCATGTCGATGTTCGACATCTCGCCGACCAACGACGGGTGGTTGGCCCGCCCCTGGGACAGGACGTCGTCGTTGGCGGCCCAGCAGTGCAGCGCACCGCTTTCGTAGGTCGCGCAGAAGATGCCCTGAAAGCCGAACAGGTCGGTCACCCGGTTGGGCGGCTCGGGCGGCAGGCAGGCGTTGGCGAGGTCGAGGCCACCGATCGGGTAGGTCTCGACGCGGCCGTCGTCGCACGTGACGACGAAACCGCCGGCGACGGGATCGAAGTCGACGCTCACGACCATCTCGCTTTGCTCGGTCGCGATGTCGAATTCGGGGGGCGCCGAGTCGAGGCATGCCGGCAGCGCCAGCAAACACAGAACGAATCTCAGAAATCTTTTGTGCATGGGTCTGATGGGGGTTGGGGGCTTGCGCGTCGCGGAGATCGGACGCGTGGAAAGAGAAAGACCGGACAATCCCGGCGAAGGGTTTCGCGCCGGCATTGAGCAACGCCGATGCCAACGCCCGGACGCGGGCGGCGAACGCGTTCGGCCGCGAACGCGGGCGAATGTTCTTCGGCCGCAAAACCGCCGCAGAGCCGGCGTTTGCGAACATCCCGGTGCCGGGTGGACGGCCCCGGCGGCACCGGCCCGAGCGCCGCGTTGCTCGCCGGCAACACGTTCCCTCGAGGCAACACCCAGTCGCCTCGAGGCATCTCCCGGGCAAAACCCGGGTTGCGGCGACGCCTTCAGAACCGTCCGAGGCGACGGTTTGTTGGAAGTTCGAACACGGTTCTACGAACCAACGCTCGAGCCGGCGCGACTCCGGTGCGCGGTTTGCCCGACCGAGGAAAATCAACCACTAGACGGCGTTTGAGCGGCTGCTGTAGGGTGCGCCGATGTCCCGAAACCACACACCTCTGTGCGACACAGAGGAGGCGGCGGCAGCCTTTGCCCGGCCCAAGCGGCAGACCGAGCAGCTCGGCGACTCGGAACGCCCGGGCGCTGCCGAGAACCGCGAGCTGTCGCCGGGGCAGGCGGTGGATCGGTACATCGTTGTCGGCCTGCTGGGCGAAGGCGGAATGGGCAGCGTGTACCGCGCCCACGACCCGGAGCTGCGCCGCGAGATTGCCCTCAAGGTGGTTCGGGTTGGCGAGGGATCCGGCGCGACGCCGCGCCTGGCGCGCAGCCGCCTCATCCAGGAAGCCCAGGCTCTGGCCCAGATTTCCCACCCCAACGTGATTCCCGTGTACGACGCGGGCGTCGCGGGCGACGAGGTCTACGTGGCCATGGAGCTTGTCGCCGGCCCGACCCTGCGCCAGTGGCTCGAAGGCGAGCCGACGCCGGCGGAGATCGAAGCGACGTTCCTGGCGGCCGGCCGCGGACTCGCCGCGGCTCACGACGCCGGTCTTATCCACCGGGACTTCAAGCCCGACAACGTGATGGTCGGCGACGACGGGCGCGTGCGCGTGCTCGACTTTGGCCTGGCCGAGGCGATCGCCAACCTGAAGCCGGCCGCCGGTCGCGCTCAGTACGTCGCGGGCACGCCACCTTATATGGCGCCGGAACAGTTCGCGGCCGAGGCGGTCGACGCCCGGGCCGATCAGTTCGGCTTTTGCGTTGCCCTGTACGAAGCCGTCTACGGCGAGCACCCGTTTCCGGCGAGCGACTTCGAGGAGCGGGCGGCCCGAGTCGCCGAAGGCCCGGCGTTTCCCGGCGGCCGCGTCGGTTCCGACCGGGTGCGCCGCGTTCTCGAACGGGGGCTGCGGGCCGACCCAGAAGAGCGCTACGAATCCATGGAGGCCGCCCTGGCCGACCTCGAGCCCCGGCAGTCGCGGGCGCGGTGGTACGCGGCCACGGCCGTGCTGGCCACCGCCGCGGTCGCCGCCATTGCGGTGGCGAGCTCGCGGGGACCGGCGGCCGTGTGCACCAACGCGCGGGGCAACCTCGATGGCGTCTGGGACGACGCCGCCCGAGCCCGCGCGGCGTCGGCGTTCGAGCGCCACGGTGAGGACGTCGCGCCCTTTGTCGCGGCCATGGACAGCTACACCGATCGCTGGGCCGAGGCCCACACCCAGACCTGTCGAGCGACCCACGTGCTCAACAGCCAGTCCGACGCCATGCTCGACCGGCGCATGTGGTGCCTGCAGGGTCGGCTGGCCCAGGCCGACGCCGTCGTCGAGGACATCGCGGCGTCCACCGACCGCGACTCCATCGAACGCGGGCTCCTGTCCGCCTACGAACTCGACTCGCTCGGCTTGTGCGACAACCTAGAGTCGCTGGCGCGCTCGGTTCCCCTGCCCGAGTCGCCCGAGACCCGCGAGTCGATTCGCGCCGCCGAGGAAGAGCTCGCCCGCCTGGCGGCGGCCAGCGGCGATGACGCCGTCACGGAGAGCGATGCCCGCGAGGTTTACGAGACCGCGCGCCGCCTCGGCTACCTGCCGCTCGAAGCCGACGCCCTGTACGCGGTCGCCGACGCGCGACTGCACTCCCGGGCGATCGCCGAGTCGCCGGAGCTGTTTCGCGAGGTCGCCCAGCTGGCCGCCAGCGCCCGCGACGACCGCCGCGAAGCCCGCGCCTGGCTGGCACTCATGCGGGTCCAGGGCGACCTCGGCGACTACGAAGCCGTCATTACCCTGGGACCGGTCGCCGACGCGGCCATCCGGCGGGCGGGCGAGGACGCGGTCTTGCGGGCCCAACGCGGCAACCACCTCGGCTGGGCCCTGCGCGAAGTCGGTCGCTACGACGACGCCCGCGCCGTCTACGAAGACGCCCTCGCCCGGCTGGCCGACCGACCGCAGCACCCAACCCGCGGAGCGGCACTCAACGGCCTCGGCGTCGTGGCGAAGGAGCAGGGCAAGTACCGCGAGGCCGAGAGCCACTACCGCGCTGCCATCGAGATCTTCGAAGCGGCTCTTGGCCCCAATCACTCCAAGACCACCACGGCCCGCAACAATCTCGGCGTCACGCTCAAGGTCATGGGCAAGATGGACGAGGCTCAGGCGGAGTACGAGCGCGTGCTGGGCATTCTCGAGCGCAAGCTTGGCCCCGAGCATCCCGACGTAGCCCTGCCGCTGGCCAACCTGGGGTCGCTTCACCTGAGGCGCGGCCAGGGAGCCGAGGCCGCCGGCTACTTCGAGCGGGCGCGCGCTCTGTGGGTCGACGCGCTAGGCGCCGACCACCCCAACATCGGCAAGATCTCCATGGACCTGGGCATGAGCCGCGCGCACCAGGGGCGCTTCGAGGAAGCCGTCGACCTCATACGCGGCGGCATCGAGATCTTCGAAAAGGCACTGGGCGCCAACCACGCCCACGTCGGCCAGGCGTACATCCGCCTGGGCACCACGCACCTGGACGCCGGGCAGCCCGAACCGGCCCTCGCCGCGGCCGAGCGGGCCATCGCCATCGTCGAGTCGGCGGGTGCGGAACCGCGCCGCATGGTCGAGGCGAAGTTTCTCGCGGCCAAGGCGGTGCGAGCCCTGGGGCCCCGCGACCGCCGCGCGACGAAGCTTGCCAAAGAGGCCCGCCAGCTCGCGGCCGGTATCGTCGGCAGCGAGAACCTGCTCGCGCTGATCGACGAGTGGCTGGCCGCCGACGGCCGCTGAGTCGCGCTTTCCGCGTACCGTATCGGCGTCAACTGCGCTTGATGCCGAGCCGGTTCATGATTTTGTACACCGACACGCGATCGATGCCGGTCGCGCGGGCGGCCGCAGCGACGTTGCCGCCATGGGCGTCGAGCAGCGCGCTCATGAAGCGCCGGTCGAACTCGTCGACGAATTGCTGCTTGGCCTGCTTGAACGGAACGGTGACGTCGACGTCCCAATCGCCGGCACCCGCTTGCTCGTCCGCGACTTCCCGCGTGCGCAGGGGCAAACCGGGCAGCGCGATCGCCCGCTCGACAGCGTTGCGCAATTCGCGCACATTGCCCGGCCAGTAGTACTCCTGCATGGCCGCCAGGAGCGACGCGGGAAACCGCGCCTGAGCCCCGCCGGGAAGCGTGTTGCGAAAGTGCTCGACCAGCAGCGGAATGTCTTCCCGGCGCGAGCGCAAGGGCGGTACTTCCACCACCGCCACGGCCAGGCGATAAAACAGGTCCTCGCGAAACGTACCGCGGTTGACCTCGATGGCCAGATCGCGGTTCGTCGCGGCCACCAGTCGGACATCGCAGTCGATGGTTTTGCTGCCGCCGACCCGCCGCACCCTTCGCGACTGCAGCACCCGCAGAAGCTTGGGCTGGAGCTCCAGCGGCAGCTCGCCGAGTTCGTCGAGAAACAGGGTGCCGCCGTGGGCTTGCTCGAACAGGCCGGCCTGGGCCTTGTCGGCCCCGGTGAAGGCGCCGCGCTCGTGGCCGAAGAGCTCGCTTTCGAACAGCGTCGGAGGCGTGGCCCCGCAGTCGACCACCACGAACGGCCCCCCGGCCCTGGACGAGGCGCGGTGAACGCCCTCGGCAACCAGCTCCTTGCCGGTCCCGGTCTCGCCCTCGATGAGGACCGTGGTTTCCGTGCGCGCGACGGGCCCCAGCATCCCGAACAGCTTGCGCATCGCCGGGCCGTCGCCGACGAGCTCGGGAAACGCGGCGTTGTCCGCCAGGGGCAGCTCGATGCTGTCGTCCAGCGGCACGAAGCGAAGCTCGGTCTCGCCAATCGAAATGGGCGTGCCCGGCTGGATATGGACCTCCTTGACGCGCATGCCGTGGACGAACGTGCCGTTCGTCGACTCCAGATCGCGCAGCAGGTAGCCCTGTTCGTCTCCGCGAATCTCCAGGTGGAGTCCGGAGACCTTTCGGTCGCTCAAACACAGATCGTTGCTCGGCTTGCCGCCGATGCGCAAAAGCCCGTGGGCAAAGGTCTGCGACAGTCCGGCGTCGGGGCCGCGCACCACGTCGACGCGAAATCGCCGCACGTGCACCGCCGGGTCGCCGTCGCCGATTCGGGTTACCCACATGCTCGACGCGAGATCTTCGGGTCTCACGGGCGGCACGGTAACACCGGGGTCGATGGGGCGAAAGCGGCAGCGAAAGCCGGCGGCGCGCGGCGACCGAGACAAACCTCGATTTGCCGCAACCGAGGTGGCGGTCTAGCTTTGTGGGGGCGCCCAGGTCAACCGAGGCCGAGACCGAGGCCGAACCCGAGGCCGAGACCGAGCCCGAGGCCGAACCCGGCTCCGAGCACCCAACTGCCATGGCTGCCTACAACCTCATTGTCGTGCGCGCGCCCTGCCCTTCGTGCAAACGACCTTCCGAGATTCGTTGCCAGACGCACGTGGCGTCGAGCTTCGACGGCGATGAACGCGGGCGTTTCTGCGCGCGAACCTACACGTTGGGCGAAACCATGGCGTGGTGGGGCCCCGGCGATCCCCGCTTCGAACAGTGGTGTGACGGTGCCCTCCCCACAACGCCGCCGTTGTACGAAGAGGCGTGCTACTCGACCTGTGCGAGCTGCCAGGCGGACCTGTGCGTTGTCATCGAGTTCCGCAACGTCGTACCAACCCGTGTTGTGGGCGTAACGACCGAACAGAACTGGCCGGCCGGGCATCTCCGCTAGGCACTCAGGTCACACAGGTCTTCTGCGTGCGCGGCCACGGCCCGAGAAGCCGGGTTCGCGTTCTTTTGCGCCAAAGTTTGCGCGGCCGAAATCGTTTGCCCGGCTCGTGCGTTGCTGGCCTACACGATGATAAATAGCCGGCGATTCACGGTTTGGTTAGTGGCCCTCCTGGCCCCCTCGGCAGCCCTGGTGCTGTCGATCTACGTCGCGTCGAGCACGTGGGAGCGCGTGCGGACCAAACCCCAGCAGCGCTCGCTGCGCGTCACGGGCTCGGCCAAGCAGCGCATCGTGTCCGACCTCATCGAGTGGCAGGCCGAGATTCGCACCGAGAACGCCGACCGCACCGAGTCCTACCGGGCGCTCAGCAACCACGTCAAGGCGACCACCGCGTACCTGCGCGAGCAGGGCATTCCCGAGGACGCGATTCGGGTGTCGGCGGTCTCGTCGGTGGAAAAAGTCGCGACCGAGCACATACAGGTCGGCGACCAGTACATTCAGAAGCGCGTGCCCAAAGGCTGGGCGACCTATCAGACCATCTCGGTCCGCTCGGGCGACATCCCGACCGTGGAACGGGTGTCTCGCGAGGTGACCGAACTCCTGGAACGCGGCATCTCCGTGTCGTCGCGCACGCCTCGCTACCACTACACCAAGCTGGGCGAGCTCAAGATCGACATGCTCGCACGCGCTTCCGCCAACGCCCGCGAGCGCGCCGACCGCATCGTCGAGTCGGCCGGCGGCGAAGCCCTCGGCAAACTGCTCCACGCGGACATGGGCGTCATCAACGTCAATCCCGCCAATTCGACCGCGACGTCCTGGGAAGGCAACAACGACAAGACGTCCTACGAAAAGGACATCATCACGATCACGCACCTAACCTTCGAACTGCCCTAGGCGGCCGCACGGCCTCGGGACGGTTCGCGACTCGCGAAAAAAGCGCCCGGCGCGCAAGTTGGCCGGGTACCATGACGTGGTGGTTCGCGACCCGGTAGTAGACGCCCTGCAGCGCGAGCTGCGGCGCAAAGGCCGGTGGGTTGGCGCTGCCGCAGTCGTCCTTGGCATCGGCTACGCATCGCCGGCCCTCGGCATGAGCGCGCTTTCGCCCCTCATCGTCCTGGGGTTCGCCGCCCTTGGTTGGCTGGTGCCGCAAGCCGCCCTCGCCGGCGCCGACCTCGCCGACGCCCGCCGTTGTCGGGGTGCCATACCGGCGGCGCGCGCCGGCCGAGCGACCCGCGCCCAGCCGTCGGCCGCGGCGCTGCCACAGCGAGCCGAAAGCCGGGCACTGCTGGCCGCTGGCTGTGTGATCGTCGCCGGAGCCGCCTGGCTTTCGTTCCTCGTTGGGCCCCTTCTCGAACTAGCGCACACCGGCGCCGGCGTCGATATTGCGATCGGGACCACCGACGCCCTTACCCTGCTGGGGTCGTTCAAGGCGGTGATGCTGGGATTTGTGAGTGCCGGCTGGCGCGCCAGCGCAATCGCGCGGCGCCTGCGGCACCTGGCTGACTCCGAAGCGACGGGTCGTGCCGCGTCGAAATCAGGCGTTTGAACCGCCGTCCGGGGCCTAGCGCGCCGGCCACTTCCAGGGTGGCAGATCGATTCGGCGCAGGCCGGCGACGGTGGTTTCGCCCAGCTCCTTGTGCAGGGCGATGGACCGACAGCCTTCGTTGGACTCGAGAACGTCGCGAATCTCCGCCGAGTGCGTCACCACCCACAGCTGGCTGTGCTCGCCGGCGCGCAGAATCAGCCGGCCCAGCGCCGGCAAGACGTCCGGATGAAGGCTGGTCTCCGGTTCGTTGAGCACCATGAGCTCGGGCGGGCGCGGCGTCAGCAGCGCGGCCGCCCACAGAAGGTAGCGAAGGGTCCCGTCGGAAAGCTCGGCCTGAGACAGAGGCCTGAGCAAGCCCTCCTGGTGAAACAGGAGCGAGTAGCGCCCGCCCTCCTGGGTGACTTCAATGCGCGCACCGGGAAAGGCGTCTCTTACGGCCTGGTCGAGGCCGTCGTGGTCGCCGATGGCCCGAATGGTTTGCAGGGCGGCGGCGACGTCGCGACCGTCGTTGGCCAGTACGGGGGTGCGCGTCCAGACCTGGGTGCTGCGCGCGGGGGCGTCGGCGTCGGAGCGAAAGCCGTGATAGAAGCGCCACGACCGCAACCGGTCGCGCATGAGCATCGCCGCCGGGGCGAGCTGCGGATCGGCGATCTCGGTGAGCACGCTGTCGCACACGTCGACCTCGCGATCGATGTCGTGCCAGTGGCCGTGGCCATCGCGCGCGCGAATCAACGGCCCGCGCCGGTCGACCAGGGCCGCGGCCGGATGAAAGGCGCCGCCGGCCCAAATGACCTCGCGCTTGAACTCGACGTCCTGGGCAAAGGGCCCCGGATACTTGGGCACCCCGAGCTCCGCCGAGTAGCTCAGGTCGTCGGCGGTAAACCCGACCCGCAGGCGAGTGCGGTGTTTGCGACGCGTGCCCTGCACGGGCTGCTCGCCCCGCTTCATGGCGCGAGACAGTTCCTCGGGCCCGGCCCACTGCACCGAGCCAAACCCGCCCTCGCGCGCGAGCGAACCGATGGCCCGGCCGTTGGCGGTCTCCTGCAACAGGCTCAGGGCCCGGTAGATGTTCGACTTGCCCGATCCGTTGGGCCCGGTGATCACCGTGAGCTGGCCGAGCGGTATCACAATCTCGCGCAGCGAGCGGTAGTTGGAGATGGCGAGAGTCTCGAGCATGGAGCGCCTCCGGCAGCCTAGGGCGTGTTCCTGGTGTCGAGGCGGCTCGCGCGAAGTCCATGAAATGTCAGACGAGGCGCGAGGAGGGAGTTGGTTGGCCACCGGGGACCGAAGAGCAACGCCGTTCGAGGGGTCAGGGGCATCGTGAGTGTGGTTGGGAACGAGGGACACACCCTAGCGTCCGGTGCCCACGTTCACGAGAGCGCCGCGCGGGGTTACGGGGCCGGGGACTCGGACGCCATGCCGACGAGGACCGCGCGGATCGCCCGCCGCAGGTCGCGCTCGAAGTCTGCGCGAAACGGCTCGAACTCGGGGCGTTCGAGACTGCTGTGAAAGCAGCGCGTGCTCTGTTCCATCGGCCAAAGCCCCGCCGCCAGGGCCTGCAGGTAGCGCTGAAACTCTTCGGCCGCCCCGGCGGGCAGGCTCGGGAGGGCGCCGTGCAGCAGCTCGGCGATCCGCCGGGTCACCGGCACCAGGCCGGTCTTGAACGCGACAAAGGCGTCGGGCGTGATGTTCTGCTCGATGACGCTCGAGAGCACCGACACCAGGGCACACAGCCGAGGGCGCCTGGCGGCCGCCACGGCGATCCGGCCCGCCACGGCAGCGGCGTCGTCGCTGCCCGCCAGGGGCGTCAGGTCGTCGGCCAGCGCGCCGACGAAATCGCCGTAGTCGTCGGCAACGAGGGCGAGAAAGATCTCCTCACGGCTCGAGAAATACCTGTAAACATTGGATTTCGCGAGCCCTGCCTGGCGCGCAATGGCGGACAGACTGACGCCGTCGAAGCCGAGCTCGTCGAACAGCAACGCCGCCGCCTGCAGGATGTGGGCGCGGCGCTGCTGCTTTTGCTCGGGGCGACGCGCCCGCTGCCAATTCGAGGAGGCCGGTGCCTTTGCCATTGACAAGAGACTAGCAGTCTCTTAACTAGAGACCAACGGTCTCTTAATACGAGACCGACATTCTCTTACGAACCCGGGCGACGCGACGCGCCGCCGAAAGGAGCCCGCCATGGCCGCATCCCCCGCCGAGTCTCTCGTCACCGTCACCGGAGCTTCGGGCTTCATCGCCCTGCACTGCATTCGCGAGCTGCTCGAGCGCGGCTACCGGGTTCGGGGCACGTTGCGCAGCCCCGAGCGCGGCGCGGGCATCGTCGAAACGCTGAGCAAGCACGGCGCCGTGGGCGACCGGCTCGAGTTCGTGGCCGCCGACCTCACGCTCGACGACGGCTGGGGCGAGGCCATGCAGGGTGCCCGCTACCTGCTGCACGTAGCATCGCCACTGCCGCGCAAGCCGCCCAAGCGCGAAGACGACCTCATCGTGCCCGCGCGCGACGGCGCCCTGCGCGCCCTGCGCGCGGCCCACGCAGCCGGCGTCGAGTCCGTCGTGATGACCTCCTCGGTCGCCGCCGTCGCCTACGGCCACGGCAAAGCGCAGTCGCGCGCGTACGACGAACGCGACTGGAGCGAGCTGGTCGACGAAGTCGGCGCGTACGAAAAGAGCAAGACCATCGCCGAGCGCGCCGCCTGGGATTACGTCAACGCACTGCCAGCCGAGTCGCGGTTTCACTTTGCAACGGTCAACCCCGGGCTCGTGCTCGGCCCCGTCCTCGACAACGACCACGGCACGTCGGGCGAAGTCGTGCGCAAGCTGATGACCCGCGAGCTACCTGGCTGCCCGAACATCTCCTACGCAACTGTCGACGTGCGCGACGTTGCCACCGCCCACGTCGCGGCCATGACGACTCCCGAAGCCAACGGCAAGCGGTTCATCGTCGCCAACGAGTTCACGACGTTTCAGGGCATCGCGCGCATCCTCGACGACGAGTTCCGGCCCAAGGGATACAAGATCCCAACCCGGTCGCTGCCCGACTGGATGATCCGCATCGCCGCACTGTTCGACAAGACGACGCGTCTGGCTCTCGGAGAACTGGGCTACCAGCGCGAAGTGAGCTGCGACCAGGCCCGGCAGGTCCTCGACTGGCAGCCGCGTTCGCTGCGGGACATGGTCGTGTCGATGGGCGAGAGCTTCATCGAGCACCGGGTCGTGTAGCTCGCGCTACCGGTAGGGCGGCGCAGCGACAGCCTCGCGAATGAGCGTCTCCAGGGCCGCCTCGTCGATGTCGTCGGCGCTTTCGATTCGCACGTGGCGCACGTACTTCGCGCTGCCGCGCAAGACACCGCTCGGGTCGGCCAGCTGGGCCCCGGCGAAGAAGCCGAACTGCAAGTGATCGCCCGCTGCGTGCAGGAACAAAAGCGGTAGGTGGCCCGCGAGCCAGCAGCCGTTGCCCCATTTTGCGCCTTCGACCAGGGTGGGGGCGACGCGAGCGACGAGCGTGCGCAAAGCGTCGACCGCGGGAGTCTCGCGCGCCGACCTGGCGGCGTACCACGCGTCGAACGTACCGAAACGCCGCATCGAGTTCGCTCGCACAAACCTGCCGCCCATTCGCGAACCCTACCAGGCCCCCCGGGCGGGCCGCCTGCGTCGAGCAATCTCGGGCCGTTTCAGCCATCCCGGGGCCACGACCAACGTGCCGGGACGTTGGCGCAGAGCTGGAGACTCGCCCCGAACGGTCGGGGGCAAGGGACCGGCGCGCCTGGCGCCGTCGGCCCAGATTGGGTCAATCGCCAGCGGTCGGGGTACGCTTCCACGGCAATGCGGTGGCGGCACGTAGGAGCGTTTTTGTTCGCCCTGGGCTGCGCTTGCTCGGGCGCCGACGAGGGACCGTTTTCCATCGATGGGGCGGCCCGACTGCCCGACTGCTCGGCCCCACCGGCGTTCGATCTCACGGGTCAGTGGTCGATGTCGGGCGACGTGACCATTACCAGCGCCGGCTGCTTCGACACCGCCGTCGACGAGTCGCTCGCAAGCTGCCCGCTCACGTGGCAGCTGGAGCAGACCGGCGCGGACCTGTCGATTGTCGTCGACAACGAGTACCTGATGCGCGGTCGGGTGTGCGGCACGGACGTGTTCTTCGAGGGTGGATTCTGGCTGCCTGTGCGCGACGGCAACGACTGCACCTACGAAGAAGACAGCGCCGCCGAGGTGGGCATCGACGCCGGCAGCCTGGCCCTCGACGACACCGGCGACGAGATGACCGGAACCCTCGCGATTCGCGCCGACTGCACCGCCGACTACGCGATGACCCTGTTTCGGTTCTGAGCCGCGGCTAGGGCCGTCCGAACGACCTTGGCGAGCTGCCCGACGACCAGCGGCACCAGGCTCATACCTGCGACCAGGCCCCACGCGCTCGCCGTGGGCGGTTCGACGTGGAGCACGTTGGCCAGCGGCGCAAAGTACACCGCCGCCAGCATGATGAACGTGCACAGCGCCAGCGCGGCCCAGACCCACCGGTTGCGCGTGATCTCGTTGACGAACACCCCGCTATGCTCGCGACGCATGTTGAGCACGTGCCAAAGCTGGCAAAACGCCAGGGTGAGAAACGACACCGTCACCGCCCCCGTGGCCGACAAGTCGAGCGGTCCCAGCGCCACCGCGAACGCCGTGAGCACCGACGCGGTCATGACGGCGCCGTGGGCGACGATGGCAATCCAGTGCCGCACGGCCACGACCGGCTCATCGGCCGCCCGGGGCGGGCGCTTCATGATGTTGTCAGCGCCCTCGCCCACCCCGAGCGCCAGCGCCGGAAAGACGTCGGTGACCAGGTTGAGAAACAGAATCTGCAGCGGCAAAAGCGGCAGCGGAAGCTGAGCCGCCGCGGCCAGGGCAACCACGAGCACTTCGCTGATGTTGCAAGACAGCAGATAAACGACGAAGTTGCGGATGTTGTCGAAGATCGCGCGGCCCTCGGCGATGGCGATCTGCAGGGTGGCGAGGTTGTCGTCCTTGAGGACCATGGCGGCGGCCTCGCGCGCCGCCGCCGTGCCGCGGCCGCCCATGGCCACGCCGATGTCCGCCTTGCGCAGCGCCGGCGCGTCGTTGACGCCGTCGCCGGTCATGGCGACGATCGCCCGCTCGGCCTGGTGCAGCCGAATCAGATCGAGCTTTTGCTTGGGACTCACCCGGGCAAAGATCGCGGCGTCGAGCAGCCGGGCGCGCGCCGCCCCAACCGACGTTTCCGGGGGCTCGATCTCGTCGCCGAGCACCGCGGTGTCGGTTTCACCCTCGCCCACCAGTCCCGTCGCTCGAGCGATGTTGCGCGCCGTTACCGGATGGTCCCCGGTGACCATCACCACGCGCACGCCGGCGCCGCGACACGCCTCGATCGTCCCCCGAACCTCTGCGCGCGGCGGGTCGAACAGCGCAACGAGGCCGACCATGTCGAGGCCCTGGTAAACGTCGCCCTCGAGATCGACCGTGTTTTTTTCGGCCAGCGCCAGCACGCGCAGGCCGTCGTTGGCCAGCTGCTCGGCGCGGGTGACCCAGCCGCGTCGCTCGTCGTCGGCCAGCTCGCATCCGGCCAGGACCGCCTCGGGTGCGCCCTTGACCGCCACGCGAAAGGGGTCGCTGCCGTGCACCGTAGCCATCATTTTCACGTCGGGATCGAACGCGACCTCGCGCCGCTCGGGCTGCTCTCGCACCAGAGCCTCGCGATCGACGCCACCGTCGTGCGATGCCGCCAGCAGCGCCACTTCCATCGGGTCGCCCACGCCGTCCGGCTGGCCGGGATGGAGCTCGGCGTTGTTGCAGAGCGCCGCGATTTCGAGCGCGCGACGCAGCCGTTGGTCATCGGGCGCGGGGGCGCCGTCTGCCGCGCTGCGGTCGACGACGACGCGCTCGACGCGCATGCGGTTCTCGGTCAGGGTGCCGGTCTTGTCGGTGCAAATGACGCTGGTCGCGCCCAGGGTCTCGACGGCCGACAGCCGATTGACGAGCGCGTTCTCCCGGGCCATGCGGTGCATGCCGCGGGCGAGCGCGATGGTCGCGATTACCGGGAGGCCTTCGGGCACCGCCGCCACCGCGAGTGCGATGGCCGTTTCGATAATGAGCAGCAGGTCCTGCCCGGCCGCGTACCCGGAGCCGGCAACCAGCGTCGCGATCGCCAGGGTCACCCACACGAGGCCCTGGCCCAGGCGATTGAGGCGCTTTTCGAGCGGCGTGGTCTCCTCCCGGGCCTCCTCGACGAGCTGCGAGATCCGGCCGAGTTCCGACGCCATGCCGGTACCGACGACCACCGCTTCGGCGGAGCCGCGGGTCACGATGGTGCCCTTGAACAGCATCGAGCGGCGCTCGGCCAGCGGCGCGTCCGCCGGCACGGCCTGCTCCGATTTGCCCGTGGGCAGCGACTCGCCCGTGAGCGTGGACTCGTTGGCCTGGAGCTTCGAGCTGCGCACGATGCGCAAATCGGCGGTGACCACATCGCCGCCTTCGACGAGCACCACGTCGCCGGGAACCAGGTCGGCGGCGGACACCACCGCCGCCTCGCCGTCGCGGCGCACGGTGGCCCGGGCTCCGCCCATCTTGCGCAGCGCCTCCATCGAGCGGGCCGCCTTGAGCTCGGTAACGAAGCCGAGCAGAGCGTTCACCACCAGTACCGCACCAATGGCCCCCGCTTCGACCCACTCGCCGAACACCGCCGCCGCGATCAGGGCAGCGGCCAGCAGCGCGACGAGCAGGCTGCGGAACTGCCCGGCCAGGATGAGCCAGGCGCTTCGGCTCTTCACCTCCCGCAGGACGTTGGCGCCGTGAACCGCCAGCCGCCGGGAAACCTCGCCGGCGGTCAGTCCGGCGCGCGTATCCGTTTTAAGCGCGCGCGCGACGTCCTCGGGCGCGGCGCTCCACGGTGAGCGCGGGTGCGAATCCGGGTGCGGGTGCGAGGGGTGCATAGCGGCGACGTCTATTTGACTCAAGGAACGGCACCCTTGTCCCGACGCAAGCCGCGAAGGAAATGCGCGCGCGCCGATCTCGAGCCCTGGAAAGCCGGTTCGTTGCCGGCCCCATTGGCGCCGACCGCTACGGTGTCGGCGGAGCGTAGTGGACCAGCGCGGGCGTCGTCTCGGCCGCGCCCGGCCCCCAGCGGGCGAAGGCCCCCCGGGGCACCCCTGCGAGGCAGTCGGCCGATCCGCCGTCGACGACGCACCGGGCGAACCGACGGCTGCGCAGGACAAACTCCAGGTCGACCGGGTGAGGGTCGACCTCGTAGTCGGGCCCGCCCGTAAACGACAGATGCTCGGACAAGTAGCACCGGTAGTTTCGGCGGCAGTTTTCCAGCCGCTCCGGGCACTCGTAGCGAACGCCGCGCGCGCCGCGAGTCACGCACGCGTGGGGAATCACGAACGCCGCCTTGTGGCGATCGCGCACGGAAATACGGTGGTACAGGCGCGCCCCGGTGCCCCAGGTGTCTTCGTCCCCCATTCTGGCGCTGGCCTGGGCGCGCAAGATGAGCACCGGCGTGTCTTCGGCGATGCCGGCGAGAGCGACATGCGTGAGCCCCAGACCGCTGTCGTCCTTGGCGAAGGGGTAGCCGGCAGGATCGAGAAAGATCAGCGCTTCTGGTGCCGGCGGGCCCGGGCGTCCCGAGCGCTCGGCCGAGCGGCCCAGCCGCGACGCCAGCAAAGCCGCGGCGTGAGTGCCGATTGAAAACCCGGCGAACACGACCGGGGCTCCGCCCGTCGACTGACCGCCGCGAAGCTGGCGCCAGGCCACGGCGTAGGCGGCCGCGGCATTGCCGGCGTAGTCGTTGGCAAAGGGCGCGCAGGCGAACCGGTCCGGGTCGCAAAGCTCGAGCCAGAGCACCGTGAAGCCGGCGGCCGTGTACCAGCGAGCAAAGTGCCGGGCGGCGCGGGGCCGGGCCTTGGCGTCGTATCCGTGAAAGAACACCACCATCGGTTGGTGTCCGGGGTTGCGCGCGCCCGGGGCCGCGTAGGCGATCCAGCGCGTCCCGGCGCCGGAAGCGCTGCCCTGCGCGACAACCTCGGCGTCGGGCGGCGCGGGCTCGGTCATCGCAAGCTGCGGCAGGTCCGCGCGCTCGGTGTCCGTGGGTTCGATCTTCGACACCGCGGGCACGCACGACACGGCGACCAACGCGACAGCGGCGGCGCAGCGGCGGCGTGGCGAAAGAGCTGTCGATGGACGCGACCGGGGCACGAGGCGACAAACCTAGCGCACCTGCCCGCCAGAGCGCCGATTCGCCCCGCCGGTCGTTATCGGGCGGTCGCTCGCGCCGAGCTCAGCGCCGAGGCCCCCACAGCTCCAGGTCAGGCGCCAGGCGGTAGTAGGGCTCCCAGCCGTAGGTTTCGATCCAGCGCCGGCGAACTGCGCTGTAGGGCTTTCCGCGATAGCCGGGCCGGTCGCTAGTGCGCGCCAGCTGGTCCTGCAGGCGGGGGTTGACGAAATGCGTGGCCCCGCCCGTGGGGTCGGCCATCGGCGGCGCGCCCAGCACGTACTCGGCAAGGCGGCGGTCGCTGTCGTTGGCCCCCAGCTTCGACGAGACCGGCCGTCCGCGCTGCTGCGGTCCGCAGGGCGCACAGACCATGGCGGCGATGCCCTGGTTGCGAAACTGCGCCAGGTTGCGCGTGGCCCAGGCGATGTGCAGCTTCTGCTGGCCCGAGCACCGGCCGCACTCGCTGTGAATCACCCGGGCCAGGGCTTCGCGGTCGTCGACCAGGGGCACGTGGTCGCGCACCAGCACGAACGCGGCGATGCCCGCGCCGACCAGCGCCAGCAAGGAAACGAGTCGCTGCCGCGGCGTTCCCTCGACGAACCAGCGACAGGCCGCGGCCAACCGGCGCGCCGCCCAGCGCACGAGGCCGCCGCTGCCCCGCACGGCCACGGTCCACGACGACGTGAGCGCCGTATGGCCGAGCTGCTCCACCCGGTCCTCCACGGTCGGGGCGCGCTTTGCGCGCTTGCGCGACCGCTTCGACGGTTTGCGCGACGCGCGGCGGTTTTTCGGGGACGAGGGCACCAGATCTAGAGGTCGACACCCGATATACCCCGGTTATTCCCGGCGACGAAAGTTTGCGCCGCGGTGGCCGTCTTGCGGCAACGCCGCCGCACTAGCGCACCTGCAGCCGGTCCCCGAGCGACACCGCCCCGGCCTCCCCCGCCGCAACCTCGAGCACCTGCTGCACGCCTTCGTGACAGCGGGCCCCGGCGTCGCCCGCCGGAATGCCGCGCTCGACGGCACGCACCTGGCCGTCGGCGGCCGCGTAGACCGCGTCGATGGCAAACGAAACGCCGTCGTTGAACAGGCACACCTCGCCCTCGACCGGAAAGTCGAGCAGCAGTCCCGCGCCGGGCGCAAGGGGCGGCTGACCGCGCAGCCCTTGCCGCCGCTCGTCGGCCGTGCGGGCGACGTCGGCAACGACGTCGAGCACCACGGCTTCGTCCGACTCGATGACCACGCGAACGCCCGCCGGATCACCACCGCACGCCCACAGCCCTGCGCTCGCCACCACGGCGACGAGCGCGGGGCTCACAGGGACTCCAAAAACGCCAGCAGCGCCTGCTTCATCGCGTCGGGCAGGTCGCTGTAGAGCTCCCGCGACGCCTCGGCTTCCGCGGCGTGCGCCAGGATGGCCTCTTCAATGGTGGCTGCACTGCCGTTGTGCATGTACGGCGCGGTCGAGCCCAACCCCCACAGCGGCGGCGTGCGGAACTCGCGCATGGTTGCCTCGCCGGCCTCGATGCCTTCGAACACCAGCGGCGCGACATCGTGAAGCAGCAGGTCGCTGTAGAGGGCCACGTCGGCGCCGCCGGCCGTCTGCAGCGAGGGCGTGTGGCAACCATCGCAACCGACGGCGGCAAACACGGCCTCGCCCTCATCTTCGAGCTCAGGTCGGGTCGACACCCGGGGCGGCGGCGCGAGCTGGGCCATGTAGAACGTCAGGGCTTCGATGTCGCCGACCGCGATCTCCGGATCGGCTACGTCGTCTGCGTCGGTGGCGAAGCCGAACGTAAGCCCCGGCTGGTCGGGCAAGGTCAAACCGAGCTCGTTGGCGAGCGCGTCGCGCGAGAACTCGGCCAGCGACGGCACGTTGGCCTTCCAGCCGAGCCTTCCGAGGCGCTGGTCGTCGAGCACGTTCGCCCGACCGCTGATGCCGTCGTCGTTGGCGTCGTCCGGGTCGGCGTTGGCCAAAATGACCTCGTCGGGGATCTGGTCGATCAGCCCCAAACCGAAGATGGCGGGGGTTTGGCGGCGCTCGAAGATATTGACGGCGGCGACCACCGCCGGCCGCTCGTCGCTCGCGGCCGCGAATCGGTGGGCCAGCGGCCCCGTATCGGGCACGGTGAACTCGCCGCTCAGGGCGTCGTAGATGCCTTGCTGAATCACGTCTACGTCGCTCGGCCCCGAGCCGCCGATGACCGGGTCGAAGTGACAGGCCCGGCAGGCGTCGCCGTTAAAGCGAGGCCCCAGGCCCTCGACCAGGGACCGGTCGAAGTCGAACACCGCCCGGCCGCGAACGAACAGCGCCGTCTCGTCGCTGTCGAGGTCGGCAATGGGACCGCCGAACTCGCCGGTTGGCCGCACCGGCGCGTTGGGCGGCACCAGGCCATCGCTGCGCTGGCTGCGGCCGCCCAGCGACTGCAGAAACGCGATGACCAGGCCCCGGTCGGCCTCGGACAGCGCGGCGTACGCGTCGGCCGAGGCCTCGGCCTCGCCACCGTGCCAGCGAATGGCCTCGTCCAGGGTGTCGGCGCGCCCGTCGTGCAGGTAGGGAGCGACCGCGTCCACTCCCCACAGCGGCGCCGTTCGAAACTCGCTGCCGGTGGCAATGCCCTGGGGCGTGCCGTCGGCGAGCTCCGGGCCCATGTCGTGGACCAGCAGGTCCGTGTACGCCGGAATCAAGCCGCGCGGCCCGCGCAGGGCGGCGACGTGACAGCCGATGCAGCCGATGTCGTCGAACAACTGCCGTCCGGCCTCGGACTCGGGGGTCGGTTCGTCGGGGCGCGGGGCCGCCATGAGCATGGAAAACGCGATCAGATCGAACAGGTCATCTTCGGCGAGCTCCGGGTCGGCGACCCCATCCTGGTCTTCGGTCGGTTCGTCGGGCGCGCCGGCCTGGGCCTGGCGGACCGCGACGATGTCGCCGGTGATGGCGGCGCGGACCGTGCGCGGGGAGTCGGCGCCGGGTACCGGCAGGCGCCCGCGAGACTCCGCCGACAGCGGGTCGGTGGTGATGCCGAGATGGTTGAACAGAGGCCCCCGGATGAAGGACTCGATGGCGACCGACTGCGACTTGCGGCCGAAGCGCCCGACGAACCCGCGGTCGAAGTTGGCCCGGCCGCTGATGCCGTCGCCGTCGGCGTCGTCTGGGTCCTGGCGGCTCAGAATCTCTTCGTCGGAAATCTCGGCCAGCAGCCCGACGCCAAAGAACGGAATGGGGTTGCGCGTCGCCACCACGTTGGTGCCCTCGGCCGTTTCGATGCGCGGCGTGTTCACGCCGAACTGCGGCTGCACACCGTTGACGCCGGTGGGCGTGAACGACCCGTCCGACAGGCGCTGGCCCACGAGCAAGAAGTTGCGGTATCGCCCCGCACTGCCGCCGAACACGGGCTTTTCGTGGCAGCCGGCGCAGAACACCAGGTTGAACTGGGGCCCCAGCCCCTCCGCGGGAGCGAAGCGCCGCAGCGCGACGTCGCGCCCGCGGGCGAACGTGGCCCGCTCTTCATCCGTCGCCGACGGCATGACCTCGCCCAGGTCGGCAAAGATGCCCTCGGCGATCTCGGGGTCGTCGTCGCAGCCGCTGGCGACCAGTGGCAGGGCAAGCGCTAGCACCAGGAAACGTGTCATTCGTCGTCCCGCAAAAGTCGTTGGTAGGCCAGGCCCTCGTAGGGACCAGAGGTAAAGCCGAGGGTGCCGCCCACGGCGTAAAGCGTGTTGCTGCCCGGCGGCGAGAACACCGCGTGAAAGTCGTCGGCGGCGCCGCTGGTCTCGGGCACGACCTCGAAGGTGGTCGTGTCGAACGTCACAAGGGTGCCCGCAACGCCGACCGCGTGGGCGGTGCCCGCGCTTCGGGTCCAGATGCCGTTGAGCCCCGGTGTCGGTGCCAGCGACTCGGTCCGCCACTCGGTGCCGTCGAACACGCTGGCGATGCCCACACCGCGCCCGCCCACGGCGACGACATGATCCGGCCCGGTTCCCCAGACCGCGATGAGATCGTCGCTGGCGCCGACGAGCTCCTCGGTCCACGTCGAGCCGTCGTAGTGCAGCACCGCCCCGCGTTGGCCGACGGCCCACACGTCGCTCGGCCCCGATCCCCAGACTTTGAACAGCGCGTTGACGTTCGGCCGCTCGAGCACGGGCAGCTCGACGCTGGACCACTCGGTGCCGTCGAAACGCAACAGAGTGGCCTGGCCCGCCTCTCTGCCGCGGCCGCCCACCGCCCACAGGTCGTCGGAGGCGACGCCCCAGACGCCCCAGAGATCTTCCTCGGTCGGGGTTTCCTGGCTGGTCCAGGTGGCGCCGTCGAAGTGGAGAACGGTGCCGCCGTTGCCGACCACGGTGACGTCATCGACCGCGAGCGCGTGCACCCAGTTGAGCAGCGGCACCTCGGCCGGCAGCGGCTGCTCGGTCCAGGAGGTGCCGTCGAATCCCATCATCAGGCCGTCGTCCGGCGTGCCGCCGACGGCCCAAAGAGCGTCGGCCGAGGCACCGCCCACGTTGAGGAACCAGCCCAAAGGCTCGGCGTCGAACGCCGGCGTCCACGCGGGAGCCTCCGGGTCTTCGTCGCAGCCGACGACCGCCAGCAACAGCGCGAGCGAGAGACGAGAAATCGCCGTCACGCCTTCCAGAATAGCGGGCGTCGACGGCCTCTACAACGTGAGAGTTCGCACGGTTACGACGCAAAAACCGCGTCCCGCGCCGGGCGAAACCGGCCGCTCGGGCCAAGCGGACCGAGCGGCCAGCGGTCCTACGATTCGTGGATCTGCTGGGCGAGGTAGTTCTGGACGCCGACCTGAGCGATCAGGTCCTGCTGGGCCTCGATCCAATCGGCGTGCTGCTCTTCGCTCACCAGAATGCCCTCGAGCAGGTGGCGGCTGGCGTTGTCGCCTTTTTCTACGCACAGCGCGATGCCGTCGTTCAGGCGCTTGATGGCCAGCTTTTCGACTTCGAGATCGAGCTCGAACATCTCCGGGACCGTCTGGCCCACGTTGACCTTGCCGTACCGCTGCAGGTTCGGAATGCCATCGAGGTACAGGATGCGCTCGATGAGTTCGTCGGCGTGCTTCATCTCGTCGATGGACTCGGCGCGCAGGTATTTCCAGAGCTTCTCGTAGCCCCAGTTCTGGCACATCCGGCCGTGAACCCAGTACTGGTTGACCGTGGTGAGCTCCGCGGTCAGGACCTCGTTGAGCAGATCGATGATTTCCTGGTGACCCTTCATCGAGGATAGTCATAGGCCATGCGCTAAAATTTCGCAAATGCCGTTTTCGAGGTTTTTTCCCGGTTTTTTCCCGCGAATTCGAATTTGAAAGTGAATGTCGATCTCTTTCGGCACTCGCCGCGTCGGCGAGCACCCAGGCACCTTCCGGGGATCGCGACTCGGCTTTTTCGGCATGGGGCCTGGACCGGCCGCTTCCCCGGATCCAAGGTCCCCGGGTAGTCGCAGTTCGAACGTTCGGAACCACTCCAAAGGAAACCATCATGGCAATTCGACTTGGCGATACCGCGCCCGACTTCGAGGCCGCCTCCACGGCCGGCACGATCAAGTTTCACGAATACCTCGGCGACAGCTGGGGCGTCCTGTTCTCCCACCCGAAAGACTTCACCCCGGTTTGCACCACCGAGCTCGGCACCGTAGCCAAGCTCAAGCCCGAATTCGACAAGCGCAACGTCAAGGTGCTCGGCCTGTCGGTAGACTCGGTCGAAGACCACAACAAGTGGGCCGGCGACATCGAGGAGACCCAGGGTGCCGCCCTCAACTATCCGCTGCTCGCCGATCCCGACCGCACGGTCGCAACCTTGTACGACATGATCCACCCCAACGCGAACGACACCCTGACGGTCCGTTCGGTGTTCGTGATCGGTCCCGACAAGAAGGTGAAGCTCACCCTGACCTACCCCGCTTCGACCGGGCGCAACTTCGACGAGCTGCTCCGCGTCATCGATTCACTCCAGCTCACCGCCGACCATCAGGTCGCGACGCCCGCCAACTGGACCGACGGCGACGACGTCATCGTGGTGCCGGGTCTTTCCGACGAGCAGGCAACCGCCAAGTTCCCGAAGGGGTTCAAGACGGTGAAGCCGTACCTGCGGGTGACTCCGCAACCCAACAAGTAACCGCGAAACCTTCGCGAAACAGGACAGGCGCCGGAGTTCGCTCCGGCGCTATTTTTTTTCCTTCGCCTCGGAGCCGCCGTCCAACAACTCATGTCCGCCGGGCAGCCAGGCGCGGCAATGCCCCTGCGGAACCGCGTGCCGCAAAGGGCCCCCGCCGGCGACGGAGCCCGAACCGCGGCGAACACCGACCGGTGCTTCCCGTTGGAATCCAGGCCGTTGGCGCAGCGAGCTGCGGCATCAGACGCGGCCGACCCGAAGCCGCGAGCGCCCACCCGCGATCGCGTCCGGCGACGGGCTGTGGCGCGCCTGGCAACGGCCCGGTGCAGGACGGGTAACCGAGACAACAGAGCTGTCACGGACTTGATACCCCCGAGCATCGATTCTGCCGTTGCGAAGGTTGGTTCCGCCGGTGGCTGCCAGAAGTGGCGCGTGGCGAATCGGTGCAGACAGATGCGAAACTGCCGACATGTCGTGCCTGCGAGCATTGTTGTCGATCGCGCTCATTGGACTACTGGCCTGCGCCGAAGGTGCCCCCCTCGAGGGCAGCGGGGACACCACCGGATTCGAAACCGGTGACGAGGACCCGACCACGCCCCCCGGCGATGGCGATGGCGACGATCCAACCGGCGGCGACGGTGACGGCGACGCTCCAACCGGCGGCGACGGTGACGGCGATGACCCGACCGGCGGTGACGGCGACGGTGACGGTGACGGCGATGGCGATGGCGATGGCGACACGACGGCCACGGCGGGCGATGGGGACGGCGACCCGGACCCCGACCCGGATCCCGACCCCGACCCGGATCCCGACCCCGACCCCGACCCGGATCCCGACCCCGACCCCGACCCGCCGATGCCGGTAGCCATTACCGTGGCTCACAACAACACGGACCGCATCGAAGCGGGCCTGTCGGACAGCTGCGACGAGGCCAGCATGGAAGACGTCCACCTCGACAACAGCTACTACCGAGTCTTCGCCCTCCAGGACTGGAAGATTCCGGCACCGCTCACGACGTCCGAAGTGTACGTCGGCATCGAACTGGCTGACGCACCGTCGGGCAGCCAGCCCCTCGAGATCTACCTCTACACGCTCAGCGGCCCGCTGCAGGTCTCGAACCTGACTCCGGTCGCGAACACGACGGTGACCGTGAGCAACAACGCGGTCGAAGCCCGCGTGCCGATCACGGCGACGTTCCAGCCCGCCGACACCGTGGTGGTCGAAGTTCGCACGCCGCCGTCGGCAGCCGACAACCGGCTGCTCATCGGCACCAACTCCGACGGGCAAACGGGGCCTAGCTACATCCGCGCCGCCGACTGCCAGGTCACCGAGATCACCGACTGGGTGAACATCCCGCCGGACCCGGACCAGGACGTCACCGTGATCTCGTACGTCCTCAAGCTCACCGGCGAGTACACGCCGCCGGCCCCGTAGCGCCGCCGCACTGGCCGCCGCGCAGCGCACCCGGCTGCCCGCGGCGGCCCGGTCGCGACCGGCACAAAACATTCCGCGGGCCTGGCGGCGGCGAGCCGCTGCCTCTAGCACGGAGTTGCCGGCTCGTCCGGATCGATACGCCAACCGCGAGACGTTTGCTTGCTCGCAACGTCCAACCCTGTGCGCGCTCCTTGAGCGCCGGGTTCTCAGACCGGCGCCGCAGCCGCGCGGAGGGACAATGCCGGACATACAACAGAGGGCGTCGGTCGCCGACGCCTGCAACGCGGGTCAGACCATGCCGGTGCTCGCCGAGCAACTGACCGACCCGAGGCCGGTGCTGGAATCCATGGTCGAGTGCCTGCCGGCCTACGTGTGGACAGCCGACGTCGACAAGCGCTGCTCACACTTCAATCGCGCCTGGTGCGAGTTTCGCGGCCGCACGCTCGTCGAAGAGCTGAGCGGCAGCTGGACCGAGGGTATCCACCCCGAGGACCTCGACCGCGCGGTCGAGCGCTACGTCCACGCCTTCGACCGCCGCGAAGTCTTCGAGTCGGAGTACCGGGTCAAGAACGCGGCCGGCGAGTACCAGTGGCTGCTCGACAAGGGCGCCCCCGTGTACGGCCCCAGTGGCGACTTCGTTGGCTACGCCGGCACCTGCGTCAACATCCACTCGCGAAAGCGGGCGCAGCAGGCGCTGCGCGAAAGCGAAGAGCGACTGCGCGCGACGCTCGAGTCTCTGTCGGACCTCATCGTCGTGTTCGACACCGAGGGAGTCATTTTCTCCGTTCACAGCCCGGTCGAAATCAGCCGGCAGCTGGCCATTGACGTCGCGTCGCCCCCGCGAACGCTCCTCGAAGTGTTCGGCTCCCGCGCCACCGAGAAACTTCGGGCCGCCGCCCTGTCGTCTCGCGACCGCGGGGCCTTCGAGGACCTCGAGTTCGACGTCGATGGGATCGACGGTCGGCGGCGCGTGGTCGCGCGGGTGTCGTCTCACGTCTCGGGCGACGCCACCACCGCGGCAGTGCGCGACGTAACGCGGCAGCGGGCAGCCGAGTTGGCCCGACGCACGGCCGAGGCAAGCCTGAACCGCGCGCAGCGACTCGATACCATCGGCACGCTCGCCAGCGGCATTGCCCACGACTTCAACAATCTTCTGACGCCGATCTTGATGGCAACCGAGTTCGCGCTGCTGCACCTCGACGACGACAGCCCGGCCCGCAACGACCTGGCGCTCGCCGCCCGCGCCGCCGTCCAGGCTCGCGAGCTGGTCCATCGGCTGTTGGCGTTGAGCCGCGAGTCTGAACCAGCCCTGCGCCCGACGCGGCTTTCTCCGGTCGTGGCCGAGGCCCTGCAGATTGTGCGCGCCTCCTTGCCGACGACGACGACCCTCGACTCCGACCTGAACGCGGACCCCGCTCCGGTGCTGGCCGACGCCACCCAGATTCAGCAACTGGTTATCAACCTGTGCATCAACGCGCATGACTCTTTCGGTGGCCAGGCGGGGACGATCCGCGTCGGCACGTCAACCAGGGCGCTCGCCGGGGACAACCCCGTCGGCCTGCCGGCCGGAACCTACGCCGTGCTCACGGTTGCGGACAATGGCTGCGGGATCGCAGAAGCCGAACTCGAGCGCATCTTCGACCCGTTCTTCACGACCAAACCCGCGGGCAAGGGCACCGGTCTTGGACTGGCGGTCTGCCACGGCATCGCCACCGGACACGGCGGCGCTCTGCGCGTCGACAGCAGCCCCGGCGTCGGCACCGCCTTTGAAGTCTATCTCCCCGTCGGTGGCCCGGGCCGGCCCAACGACCGCAACGGGAGCCACCCGTGACGGTCGCGCTGCGCGAGTTCGAACACGGTTACCTCGTCGCCGTGCGGGGCTTCGTGTCGGCCGAGGTCGCTCGAGAGGTGGTCGACGCGGTCACCCGGGTTCTTCGCCGGCGAAACGACGTCTACGCGTTTCAGGACTGGTTCGAGGTGACTGGCTACGAGTCCCGCGCCCGACTCATCGTCAGCGACGCAACCGTTCGATTCCGCAAGCGGCTCCGGGCTTTGCACGTCGGCGTCTCGCGAGATCCCATGGTCTCCATGGGAGCGAGCGTCATCAACGTCGTCGTCGGCGGCTTCATCGAGATTCACAGCTCTGCGCAATCCTTCGCTGCTGCCCAAAACGAGCTACTCGGAGCCGAGCTCCAGGCTCCGGGAAGAGCTCCCACGGGGCCTGCAGACAACCGGTAGTCGCGCCCGTCGGACGGCGCCAAATCGGTCTAGACTCAGGGGATGGAAGCCCCGCGAGGGGATAGCGCGTCCTGGCGCGCCAATCTGCACGAAGTCATCTTCGAAGCCGACACGCCCGCGGGCAAGCGGTTTGACGTGCTGTTGCTGGTCGCCATTGCCGCCAGCATCCTGGCCGTCATGCTCGAGAGCGTCGGCTCTATCCGCGCCGAGTACCAAACGGAGCTCCTCGTCACGGAGTGGGTGTTCACGGCACTGTTCACCGTCGAGTACGTGCTGCGGCTTCTGTGCGTCGAACGCCCCACACGCTACGCCCGCAGCTTCTTCGGCATTGTCGATCTGCTGTCGATCCTGCCGACGTACCTGAGCCTGCTGGTACCGGGCACGCAGTCGCTGCTCATCGTGCGCGCCCTTCGGCTGTTGCGCGTGTTTCGCGTGCTCAAGCTGGGGCACTTCCTGTACGAGGCCAACGTCCTGGCCGAGGCACTGCGGGCCAGCACCCGCAAGATCATCGTCTTTTTGGGCACGGTCATCACGCTGGTCATGATCGTGGGGGCGGCCATGTATCTCATCGAGGGCGAAGCGGCGGGTTTCACCAGCATTCCGCGCAGCGTCTACTGGGCGATCGTCACCATGACCACGGTTGGCTACGGCGACATCGCCCCACAGACCGTGCCCGGCCAGCTGCTGGCTTCGTTCGTCATGGTCACCGGGTACGGCATCATTGCGGTGCCCACCGGCATCGTGTCGGCGGAGCTGGTGACGGCCAAGCCAAAGGTCACGACCCGGTGCTGCCGCAGCTGCAGCCTCGAAGGCCACGACCCCGACGCCAAGTTCTGCAAGCACTGCGGCGCGTCGTTGCCGGCGGTTCAGCCCCAGGCCGCTGCCTAGTTATTTTAGGCACTTCCGATTTCTTCGCGGGCCACGGTCAAGCTTTGGCGCCAGCGGTCGATCCGGCTTGTTTGGTGATGGGACTTGCTCTGCTTTTGGCATGCTCGGCGGCTCTTTGGTGGTTGCTGTCGTCGAGACGCCTGTCGGAAGACAACCACACGCTCACCGGTCGGCTCGGCCGGGCCCACCGGCGCTGCGACGAGCTCGACGTGGGCGAAGCGGTCGCGCGGTCCTTTCTCGACGCCGGAGAGCTGCTGCCCGGCATGCAGCGCGCCCTCGGCGCCATAGGCCAGCGCACGGGCATTCAAACCCTGGCACTGGTGCGCGACCGAGCCTTCGCGAGCAGCGGCGTGTCCCGACGCCTGGCCGACCGGGCGCGCACAGCGTTGCTCGCCGGCGATAGCGCCGAGAGCGTCGCCCGACTGCTGACGTCCGAGCTGGGCGCGACCGCCACGGCCGTGCCCATTCGCGGCGCCGACGGCCACAGCGCTCATCTCGTCATCGCGTCCGCGCGCGCGCACGACCTGCTCGCGTCGCCCGCGGTCCGGGACATCGCAACCAGCCTCGCGCGCTCGATCGATTCACTGCTGGCGCGACGCCGCGAGCGGCAGCAGCTGGCGAAGGCCGACCTCGATTTCGTATTCGCCCGGCGCCCCGTCAACACGCAGAAACTCCGCGTCGTTGGGGGTCACTAGGCCGCGGCCGTCGCCGACGTTGTCGGGCTCCCAGCTAATGACCGCCAGATCGTCGTACGCGACCTGACCGACGCCGTCGTCCGGCGGCGACTGGCGAAGAAACAACCGGACCGCCCGGGGCTGCGCGGTGGAGGACCTCGACGAAACGCCTTCCTGGTCGTCGGGCACGTCGAGGTCGGCGACGAGGGGCAGCCAGTCGGACGACCCCGCCGCCAGTTCGAAGGCAATCTCTTCCCCAAACACGCGTCCCCCCGACGAAGAGAAATACCGCGCGACGATCGCTACGTCGCCGGCGTTTTCGCGATGCAGGTAGCCGTACAGGCTGATGTCCTTGTTCGGTGTGCCCTCTGCGTGGCCGACGAACCTCACCCGGTGCCGAAACGCCAGCACCGAGTCCGAGCTGTTGAGCGAGTCGCGAAACGAACAGATGCCGGCGATACCCGTGCGAGCCCGGTGAAGGCACACCTGCAGCGAATCGCGCGATAGGTCCCAGCGCTCGGCCTCGGCAAAGTCGCCATCGGCGTCGTAGTCCTCGATGTCGCCGTACGTAAGCAGGTCCCGGCCCACGCGAACGCGGTCGATGCCGTTCGCGCCCGCGACCGACGCGAGTGACTCGTTGGGCTCGATCACCTGCCGAAGATCGACGATGCCCACGCCATTGTCCCCCACCGCAACGGTGACCGTCGCGGTGCGCTCGACCACCGCGGCGTTGTCGTCCAGGTCAATCCAGCCGCGGCCGCCGTGGGGATACACCGCCACGCTGTCGGAAAGCGCACCGAAGCGGCGCACTTCCCGGGCGTTTAGGACCCCGCCAATCATCCGGGGGCGAAAGTCCTCGAGGTACACGGGCACGCCGAACGCGGTCGTCGCGCGCCCGTTTCGCATATCGACCACCGCCGCGAGACCGAGCATGGTCTCCAACCGCGTCTGGTCGAAGGCGAAGTTGCCGAGCGAATGGAACACCAGGGAGTCGTCGGTGGCGTCGATCCCCTGGGTCACGTGCGGGTGGTGGCCGATGACCAGGGGCGCCCCGGTCGACAGGGCCAGGTCGAAGAAACTGCCGGGCTCGGTCTCGGCGCGCTGACCGTACTCCGTGCCGGTGTGGAGCTGCAGAATTGGCACGGAGCCGGCGATGGTTGCGTTGTCGACCGAGGCCTGCAGCGCGGCAGTATCGCGCAGGTCGGCCGCCCCGCCCTTGCGCTCGGCGGCGACGTAGTCGATCTCGTGCTGATCGCCTACGACCGATGTGGCCGAGACCAGGTCGTACGACGCGCCACCCAGCTCGACTCGGTGCGGCGCGAACGCGGTTGCGTCGTCCTGACCGGCACCGCTGTACGCAATCCCGACCTCGTCCAGGGCGTCAAACGTGTCGAACAGGCCGCCCTCCAGATAGTCGTAGATGTGGTTGTTGCCCAGCGACACGTAGCCGACGCCAACGTCGCGCAGCGCGGGCAACGAGCCGGGAAGCGTAAAGAAGACGAACGACTTGGTCGGGTGGGGATTGTTGGGCGAGTCGGTGACCGGCGACTCGAGATTGACCACCGGGTAGTCCACCGACGCGAACAGCGCTGCCACGTGCTCGAACACGGCCGAGCTTCCCGGACCGGGGTCGGCCGTCGAAATCAGCGCCGCGTCGTTGGGCACCGGGACTTCGTCGAGGGGCGAAATCTCCTCGGGGTCGATAAAGCGCCGCCCCAGGGCGACGTCGCCGGTAAACAGAAACCGCGTTGTGCCGGCCGGGTTGGCATCGACGATGAAGGCGTCGAGAACGACCTCCGCGACGTCGGTCGGCACGGCCAGGACCGCGACGGCCAGGGCCGGCCGGCCCTCGTCGCTGGCGACCGACACCAGGCGATTGCGACGCTCGAGAGCCGCGAACGCAAACCGACCGTCCGCGTCGGTCGCGACGGATACCGAGTCGAGGCCGCCGCCGGACAGCGCGACTTCGGCTCCCGATACCGGCTCTCCGTTGGCATCGAGCACGCGCCCGACCAGCGAGACCGGCGCGGCGTCATACGCATCTCGAGCGCGCTGCTCGAGGGCGTTGAACCGGTCCGGATCGACCACGGGTTGGCAGGCGGCCAGCGCTGCGGCCAGCCCCCCGGCGATTGTGTACCTCCACCCCCGCAACCCCTGGATCTTAGGATCCCGACAGACGCTTCGCCAGCCAGCCGCCTTTTTGTCGGGCGACGAGAGCCCGCATCTCTCGCTGAGCGCGAGCGTGGGATATGCGACCCGCGACCAGATCCCGCGACACGCGCTTACTCGCTCGATACCGACGCACGCTGTCGATGTAGTCGATGGCGCCCTCGATCAATCCCGCGATGCGGGTCATGCGCCGCCCGGTGGTCGCGGTGCGCGCCAGTCGATCCAGGCGCTCGCGCCACAGCTCGTCGAGACGGTGCCGCACGACGTCGCGACGGCCCTGCTCCGCCGCTCCAATCGTGCGCTGGGGGTCGGCCGCCAGCACCGCATGGGCCAGGCCGGAGTCGATCAATCCGTAGTCGCCAAAGCCCTCGAGGCTATCCAGCGCGGACTGACGGCGATCGGAGCGTCGATGCTCGAGCTGCTCGAGGGCGTTGACGACCGTGTCGAGGGCAATCCAGCGATACACGAAGTCCAGGCCGGTGCCCTTGATGTTCTGCATCCCGACCAGGGCAACGCGCGCCCCCGGCGGCGCGAGCCGCGCGCATCGGTCGGTGATCTGATCGCCGCTCGCTCCGGCGTCTTCGACCTCGACGATGTTGGCCCAAAATAGCGACCGGTAGGCTTCGGTCATGCGCTGATTGAACGCCCCGACACCGGCATCGGAGCCGGCGGCCAACAGCTCGTCCAGCTCGCGATCGATGGTGGCGCGCACGCAGCTGCGCGACAGCTCGTCCAGCCAGCGCTCAACGACGTCTTCGCGCGTCGCCGGCTCGACGGTTTCGATCGAGTCGAGAGCGGTCGGCGTGTCGACCGGAGCGTGTTCGGCAAGGGCGTCCTCGACGGCCGCGCGCAGCTCCTTGTCGCGTTCGAGCGACGCGCGCACGGCGTCGACATCGACGTCGGAGCCGTTCTCGAGGATGGTCTCGACTCGGTCCTGAACCGCCGAGAACTCCCCCGCCGGGTCGAACCCCGCGCTCTGCGCGTACAGGCGCAGCCGCGCCATCGCAGCGTCGACGGTGCCCGGCGGCGTCCGCAGTCGGGCCAGCTCGCGCGCCACGCGCGCCTCGGCCAGCGCGCGACCGCCCGGGTCGGTCAGGTCCTCGGCCGCCACCACCGCAAGCCCGCGCAAGTGGTCGTCGAGAGCGGCCTCGAGGTACCCCTTTAGGCCCTCGAGGTTGGTGCCGATGAGAACGAACCGATCGACCGCGACGTCCTGCACCATGATGCGCGCGAACACCTCCGATCGACTGATGCGATCGGCCCGGTTGTTGACCACGCCGATGATCATCTCGCCCGGCTGCTCGGCCGGGTCGAGCTGATGCAACCCCATGCGCTGCCAGCTGTTGACCAGTCCCGTGCGCTCGTTGGCCGAGCAGCAGTTGATGAAGCGCAGCTTGCGACCGCGAAACGTGGCGGTCGGATACTCTTTGAGAACCCCGAGGTCGGGCACCACCGCTTCCGCCATGGTCGCGATGGCGAGCATCGGCTCCATGCCGAGCTGCTCGGCCATGGTTGCGACCAGCGCGATGTTGCGCGGGTGTTCGCGGTAGGGAAACGTGTCGAGTACGTCGTCGCAAATAAGCGCCGCCTGGCGGTCCTCCACCGCCAGAATTGCCGTGTCGCGTTCGCGGCACACCTGCTCGAAAAGCGGCAAGAAGTTGATCTCGCTGGTCACCAGGGTCGACCGCGGAGGAATGAACTCCGAGATGGTGCGCGCGACGTCGATACCGGCGGGCCCCTGCACGTCTTCGTGGTCCGGGTAGGCGTTGGTGAGGGTCACCAGGTCGTCGCGCATCCAGTCGTGCTGCAGCAAGCGCACGTAGCGCGGGTTGAGCGCCATGCATTCCCACAAAAAGACGTCGGCGCGCAGGCGCGACGCCAGGTCGATCATGTCGTACTGCTCCCAGATGGTCGCCTTGTCGTAGGGGCGATAAATGAAGATCTCGACCGGGGCCTGCCCGGCGGCGGCGTGCAGAAACATGGCCTCGCAGCCGGTGGTCTTGACGAACACGTCAAACCCGAGCCCGCCGAAAAGCCCGGCCTTGAGCCGCTCCGTGCCCGACTTGCCGCGGGTGCCCCAGCCGCCGACCGACAGCGGAATGGATGCGCGTTTGCGCTCGAGGGACCGGCGCACGGAGTAGCCGCGCCCCAGAAACAGCGCCGCGCCGACCCCGGCGAACAAAGCCAGCGCCTCCTGGCTGTTTTCCTGCAGCGACGAAAAGTAGTAGCTGTTGACCGAGAACCAGTCGCGCAGGGGTTCCAGGGATCCCGGCAGGGCGAACGCCCCAAGGCCGAGCGCGCGCGACTTCGGGTCCGACGGAAACAGCGCGCGCACGTGGTCGGCCACCGGCCCCGGCTCGCCGCCGTAGTCGTGCGGCTCGAACACCATGCGCACGTCGAGCTTGTGGGCCAATTCGACCGCGTAGCCGGCGCGTTCGCGGGGCTCGTCGGCGGCCAGCGACGACTGTCGACGGGCCGCCAGGCGCGCGTAGCCGGTGGTGACCCGCCACCAGTTGCGCAGCCTCGCGCGCACCGTCGGCGGCGCCTCCAGCCGCGTCACGCCGTGACTCGAAAACACTCGCACCGGTCGTTCACGCCACACCGGCATGTCGAGCAGATCGTCGACGGTGGGGAGCTGGCGGCCCCAGTCGCCTTCTCCGTCGACGTGCACTCGCTCCCCCGGCACGGTGGTCGCGGTGGCTTCGTCGAGCAGCTGCGGATGGGCGCGAATGTCGCCGCGCAGCCGACGGCCCACGGTATGGGGATGCCCCTGGCGCTTGTTGGGCGCCCGGTTGCGAAACTCGTGCAGGATGCGCCAGGCGCGCCGGCGGTAGGCGTCTCCCCGCCAGAGGGTGAGCCGCTCGCCGACGAGTCGCGCCGTGAGCCCCCAGCCGTTGCGAGCCACCAGCGAAAGCGCCCGCCCCAGGTCGGCCGGCGACCGGCACAGGGCGGCAACGTCGTCCGCCAGCGAGGCCAGTGCCACCGACCGCGCGCCGCCGACGGGCACGGCCGCGCTGGCGCGCTCGAGCCACTCCACCAGGGCAGCCCGGCGCTCGTCGACGCAGTGCTCGATGGCCTCGGCGGCGGCCGCCGCGCGCTCCACAACCGCCGGGCTGACGTCGTCGCGCGAACGCAGGCGCTCCAGCGACCGCAGCCACGCGGCCCGCTGGCTGCTCAGGGCGCCGGCGTCGAGCCGAGCGAGTACCTCGATCTCCTCGCACGCGGTCACCAACACCAGCGGGTCGTCGTCGGACATGGCGCCCGTGACGAGTTCGCCGGCGCGCTCGATGCCGCCGTGAGCGCGCGCCGCGGCAACCGCGGCCTCGACGGCGCGCGCGCGCACGCGAGCGCTCGGCTCGGCGGTCGAAACGCCGTCGACGATGACGTCGAAGGCAATGTCGGCGGGCAGCCCGCCGGCCGCGCGCACGGCCTCGCACCGGACGAACTCGCTCGGGTCGTCGTCGAGCACGTTGATCAGCAGTGCGGCGGCGGCGCGCGGCGGCAAGCGCCGAATGGCCGCGCCGCACGCCAACCCGCGCACGTACATCTCGGTCGCCCCCTCGCGCACGTCGAACAGGCGCTTTTCAAGGCGGTCGAGGGCGGACTGCTCGACCGGGCTGCCCTCGCCGGCCTGCCCGGCAGCACGTGCGCCCGGCTGTCCGGCCGCCCCCACCAGCGTCACTTCGAGGGCGCGCGCCTGCACCCAGGCGTGCAGGTCGCGGTTGTCGGCGACAGCGCCAATACGCGTGCGCACGACCCGGTCGAGGCAACCCGGGGCCCGCTCGCTCAGACCCAGCAGCCCGTCGAGGGCCGCCAGCCGGGTGGTAAAGCGCTCGCCCTCTTCGGCCCAATCGATGAGCATGGCCACGGCGCCCACGTCGCGCAGGGCCGCTTCCGCCGCGGCGGGCCCCTCTGCCGCCGCGGCGACGACCACGGCGGCCTGGCCGCCGAACCCCACCGCCACTTCGATGATGTTGCCGAGGCTGTGAAGCTCGGCCGCGGCGCGCTCGCGAATGGCGTCGGCGTCGAGGGCGCGCTCGACGGCCGCGAGGTCGGCCGCCAGCGTCCGGCGATCGGCCGCGGTCTCGGTCAGATAGTCGGCGATGAGGTCGCGACGGGCGCGCTCGTCATCCAGCCGGGCGTACAGCTGGGTGAAGTTGAGCAGCCGCCGACGCACGACCCGCTGCTCGTTCGACAGTTCGGACACGACCTGCACCACCCGCGACAGCAAGAGCACCAGCTGCTCGGTTTCGCCCGCGCTCACCAGGGGCTCCGGGCTCGACTCGAGCATCAGCACGCGAATCGCCAGCTCGTCGATGACCCGTCCCCGCACCTTTTGCTGCAGGGGCGGCGCGTGCGTGCGCAGCAGCGTTTCGACCAGAGCCCGATGAGGGGCGCGCGTCGCCTCCGCGCGCTCGTCCCGCATGCGGAAGCGACGCGCCTTGCGGTCCTCTACCGATAGGCGCCCCATAGCCTGTGCTCGATAATATCCTCAAAGTCTCGCTCCGTTGGCGGCAAGTCGCGCAGCGAGCGCTGTCCGGTCCAGTCGAAGCGCACGCCGACGCGCACGGCGGCGCGCGACGCCACCTCCGTCGACAGGTAGAGATCGTTGTCCAGCGAGAACACGAAGCGCCCCGCCCGGCCCGTCCACACGGTCCAGTCGAAACGCAGCAGGATGTCGTGCCGCACGAACGACTCGCGCCGGTCCAGGTCGGCAATGCGCAGTGTCGGCCGATACACCACCCGGTACTCGGGACCGCTGAGGTCGCCCACCTCGATCACGCCGCGCCAACCGACCAGGGCGTCGAAGCGATCGACCGTCGTGAGATCTTCGTTGCTGGTCACTCGGACCATGGCCCACCCCGTCTGGTCGACGAACGGGGTCCAAAACTGGGTCCAGTCCAGGGCGATGCTCTTGTCGTGGGTGGTGCCAAAGTTGGTGAACACCAGCGGATCGGGCGCCGTGCCGTCGACCAGATCGCCCTCGGTCAAGGAGTAGTGGCTGAGCTGCACAGACACCGCGGGGATGCCGAACGTGGTCGGTAGGAAGGAAAGACTGCGGTCGAAGCGAGCTCGGGTCAAAATCCGGCTCTCGAGCCGGTCCGCGTAGTCCTGCACGTAGACCCGGGCGCGGCCGTTGAGCCGAACACCGAGGGGCAGACCGCGAACGTACGTATCGGCCCCGACGTTGAACGACGTCGAGTCCGACAGGGCCCGCATGCCGAGCTGCGCCCCGACCCACCAGCGGCTCGGCGCCAGCTGGTGGCGCCACCGGGCGGTCACCTCGAAGCGATTTTGCAAGCGGTCGTCGTCGTCGCCGCGCCCCGTTCGATCGTCAATGCCGGCAACCGTCGCCAGCGACAGGGTCGTGGGCAAAGACCGCGGCGTTGGCGGAGTCGCGTCGCCCAGCAGTCCAAGCTCGCTGCCCGCCCAGGCCGACGCCGGCGCTGCCGGGCGGGCTTCGGGCGCAACGCCCGGCGTCTCGCTGCCCGCCGCGGGCTCGGGAATGGCGGCAACCCGCGTCACGCGCAGGCCCGCAACCCCGGCGTCGGGCTCGACCGAAAGCCGATAGCGGCCCGCGCGAGGCAGGGTCAACAGGCCGTAGCCGGGCTTGCGCAAGACCGGCATCGCCGCGTCCTCCATGGTCACCGTGGCATCGCGCGCGCCGGGCAGTGAAACCACAGTCCGCAGCGCCGGGCCGGAGTCCGAGCCGCTCGGGGCCGCCGAGATCCGGAGCTCGCCGGCAGCGCCGGCGGAGCGGCCCTCGATCCAGAGAACGGCCGGACCCACGACCGCAACCGAAGCCGGGTTGTCGGCCGCCGCCAGCTCGAAACGCCGTCGGCGCGGCTCGAACATCGGCTTGCCGTCGGGGTCGACCACGGCGGCGCTGGCCAGGCCGCGGCCGCTCGCGAACTCCACCTCGACGGCGTGCTCGCCCACCGCCACGGCGACGGGCGGCCCGAAGACGATGCTGTCTGGCTTTGCTTCGAGCTCGCCCGACGCGTCGCCGCCGATGCGCCAGCGCAGGCGGCACGTCTCGGCGCCGTCGAGGGGGCGACACCACACCCGCAGCCGCAGCTCCGTCGCCTCGAACGCCCGCACTCGACCGCTCGACCGCGCCCCCGAGCGAACCGGCAGCGCCACGTCGCTCGGCCAGGGCGGCGACGCCCCGCGGTGACCAAAGATCGACCGCGGCCCGCGCTCGCGCGCCGAGCGGCCGCCAAAGACCCGCGCAAACCCGGCGGGCGCGTCCCAGCCGCGCAGGCGTTCGGAGCGGGTGTTCCGCGACAGCTCGACGACGCCGCGCCACACGGTGGCGAGGGTCGCGCGGGTGGCGAGGTCGAGGGCCAGGGAATACAGCAACACGCGGTCCTGAAGCCGCCGAGGCAATCGCCGGCGCGCCGCCGCGATCGCCTCGACCGCCACCTGCCAGACCCCGCTGTCGCGCGCCAGCTCCGCCAGCGCCCGCGCCGCAACCAGGTGCCGGCCCTCGCGGTCGAGAGCCGTGGCGCGGTCGTAGCGCTCGAGCCAAAGGTCCGCCTGCGGCGACGCCCGCAACAGCGCGCCGCGCGCCGGCCACACCAGCTCCACCGGCTCCCAGTCGGGCTGGAACGGCCAGTGCGTCGCTCCGCCGCGGGCGGCCAGGTGATTGACGAAGTGGCGCACCGAGTACGGCCGCCGGGCCGGATGCGACACCGCGTCGTCCAGCTGCAGGCGGTCGTGCCGCGCGAGGTCGATGGTCGCGGGGTCGTCGAACGGCTCGGCCGCCTCGGGCTCGGCTGGCTCCGCGGCGGACGCAGCGGCGGGGGCCGCATCGGCGCGGCGTATCGCGAACGAGCACCAAACCGGGGCGTCGCTGGTAATGCGCACCGTCCCGGCGTCGTCGGGCAGCCACAGGGTCGCGTCGACGGCCCCCGACACGCGCCGGGCGCCGCGCTGGGGCATCCAGGTCGGGTCGACCGAGCCGGGCCGGAGCAAGAGCTTGCGCGGTGGCTTTCCGTCGATGGACAGGCCCAGCTCGATGGGCTCGGTCCCGGGCGCGCTGGGCGCGCGGAGCTCGAGTCGAATCAAGCCGGGCAGTCCGCGGTCGGGCAGCACAAAGTCCAGGGGCGCGTCCGGCCCGAGCCGCCAGCGCGACCGCGTGGCTTGCGCTCGCTCGGACCGCACGCCCGAGCGCTCGCGCGGAACCGCGACAAAGGCCATCACCCCGGCCCCCGCCGTGAGTTCGACTTCGTGAGGGCCCGGGGCAACCGCCAACTCGAGCACCGCGGCTCGCCCCTCCATCGCGATCGGAAAGGTCTCGGTGCCGACGCGCACCGTCGCGGTCGCCCCCGGCGGACCAACCGCGAACAGGCGAACTCGCCCCGGTCGATTGGGCGCCGTCGTCAGGCGGCCGACGTCGATCGCCTGGGCTCGCCCGGATGCGAGGGCGACGATCCGGTGGTCGGCGAGCTCCCGACGCAGGGGTCGCGCCGGCCGAAACCACCACCGCTCGCGGCTGGCCTCGGCGTTGGCCTGGGTCGGCGTCAACGAGCTCCACCCGGTGCGGTCGAACCACAGGCGCAGCAGGGTCGACCGAATGGCTCCTTCGAGGGGGCGCTGCGCCCACGCCGCCATGACCCCGGCCAGCGTTCGACTGCGCCGCCCGGCGCGCTCTTTCTCCGGCACCGCCAGCGCGAACGCGGCGACCGCGGCCGGGCGCAGGGGCACCGGCGAGCGCGACAGCAAATCTTCCACGCTTTCGCCCAGGCCCCAGCGTCGCCCCGCCCCCGCCAGGTCGATCTGCGACGCCGCGACGAGATCCGGATCGTCGTCGGGCGATAGCGACGCGATGAGCTCCGCGGCTCGATCCAGTACCGCCGCGCGGCCCTCCGGCCGCCTCGGGTCCGAGTACGCGACGCCGCGCGCGAGCAAGGCGAGCTCGAGCAGCGGGGGCCAGTCGGCCGACACGGTGGCGCGCTTGCCCTCGAGGGTACCGACGAGCGCCTCGAGAAAGTCGCGCGGATCGGCGGCGGCAGGCGCGCGCTCGAGGGCTCGACTCGCCAGGCGCCCGGCGTGTTGCGTGCCGCCCACCAGCCCGCGCAGCCGGGGACGCCGCCGCCACAGGCGCGCGTCGACCAGCATCGGCCCGCCGCGCACGTCGAACTCGTAGGTGTGCGTGCCGAGCAGCAGCGGCACCACCAGCGTTTGCTTGGGCGACACCCGCTCGCCGCGGCCCGTGACCAGGGGCTCGTACGCCGGAAAGGGCTGCTTCCAGTGGTCGTCGCGGGTGACGCGCAGGGGCGACCGAGTCTCGCGGTCGTGGGCAACTTCGACGCCGTCCACGGCAACCGACAGCTCGAGAATCCGCTCTCGACGATTCTCCGGCCAAACGGCGCGCACGCTGAGGTCGATGACGCCGGGTCCGGTAAGGGTCACTCGCCAACGCGCGCGCGGCCGGTTGACCCGGTGGTACTTGTCGCCGGAATGCAGCCGGTCCGTGCTGCCGCGATAGATCTGCTCGGTGTCGCCAAAACCGGCCCGGCCACCGGCCAGATCGCTGGCGACCATGTACGGCGGGTGAAGGCGCCGAACCTTGGAAAGAGCCACGTCGGCCGATGCTTTGCGCCAAAGCCGCAGGGCCGGCCCGACCTCGCCTTTGCCAAAGTGGCCCTCCGCGATGCGGGCCAGGGCCTCGTCGGCGCGCAGGCGCACCAGAAGCTCACTGGCTCCTCGCGAGGCCGGCAGGGCTGGCAGCTCGCCGGCCCCATCGATCCAGCGAAAAACCTGATCGCGAACGGTCACCCACACGAGGCGCTGGGACCTCTGCACGGCGCGCTCGACCACAACGGTCACGGGCTCGCTCGCCTGGATGAACCAGACCGTCCCAACGGGCGGCGGCTGCACCAGGTACCAGCGCCCGGGGCCCAGGGACTGGGGGCGCTCCTCGGCCAGCAGCGACGACCGCACGGCCGCATCGCCCTCACCGCGCACGAGGCGCCCAAAGCTAACGGCCTCGGCGTTGCCCGCCACGACGCGCACCCGGGCGAACGACACTGGCCCCAGGCGAAACGCCGCCGCCCGCCCCGGAGCGATCTTTACCGGGCCCCGCACGTCCTCGCCCTGCCCGCCATCGAAGGGCGCCGAGGGACTCAGGAGTTCCGGCCGCACCGGAAAGCGCACGGCCTGGGCTTCCCAGATGGTGCCCGCCGCGGCGCCCTCGGCCGCTGCCGCCAGCGGCGCGAACGCCGCGACCAGCGCCAGCGCCGCCAGCGCGACGGCCGCAGCCCTACCCGCGGTCGACAACCGCTCCCCCCGCCCCCGCTGCGGTCACCGATTCGTCGCGCCTCCCGCTTCGAGCGCCGTCACGAGGGCGTCGGCAAACGCGTTCATGTCGTCGCGCGACGTAGCCAGCCGCTCGCGAAACTCCAGGCCGAGCTCGACGTGCAAAAAGCGCGCGCCGCGCCGCTCGAGAATCGCTACCGCCTGCGCGTTCTTGGTGCCGCCGAGGCGGTCGGCCTCGTCGGGATACAGCAGGGCTCCGCGGCCGAAGCGCGCGTGAAGCTCTTCGACCAGGGCCGTCGCGAGCGGCGTCGCGCGGTCGCGCAGGCCACCGCTCACGATCGCGTACACGCCGTTGGCCTGATCTTCGCTGGTCACCGCAAAGCCGTGCAGCTGCACCACCGTCGTTCGCTCGTAGCGACGGGCCACCGTGTCGGTCGCAAAGGTGAACCAGTGCTCCGGGTTGTGGCAGACGTCCGCCGGACTGTCGTCGGCCTGAATCCGCTCGCCGGGCTCGTTCTGATAGCGGTGCAGGCTGTTGGCAAACAGGCCGTCGAACGCTCGACCGCTGCGGCCGAAAAACAGATCGCCCGCGATGGTCGCCGTGTGTTTTTCGAAGTACGAATGCGGCGCCTGAATCAGCACCGGCCGTCGGCGCCGGCCGGGCCGTACGACGTAGGTACCCGTGCCGCGGCGCGCGTCGTCGGGTTCCGAAACCGCCCAGAACTCCGAGCGACCGACGCGCCAGCCCGACACGTCGAGGTCGAGGGACCGCGCGAGCCGGCGCGCCCGGGTGCGCAGCTCGCGATCGGCCTTGCGAGGCGCCGGCAGCCCGAGAACCTCCTCCACGAGGTCCTCCATGCGCCTTGCCTCGGCGCTCGACGGCCCCGCGTAGGCCAGGTCGCGGGTCGACTTGCGCCACACCCGGGCCTGCGCCTCCGACCGAGACAGGCGAACCACCCGCCCGCGACGCCCCGGCGGTTCGCCGTCGTCGGTCAATTCCTCGAAGTCTTCGTCGGGTGGCTCCTGCAAGACCACATCATCACCGTCATCGTCGCCGCCGCATCCGCGGCAGCCCGTCGCCGCAGCGGCCAACAGCGTCGCCGCCATCACGGTGTGCCCCCATCTGCGTAGTCGGTTGCGAAGAACGAGACCCATAGACGTTGTTCGCTCAGATTGCGTAGCTCGAGTACGTGCGGCCCGGCTGCGAGATCATCCCCGATCGGTACCGAGACAACCCGACCGTGGCCCGCGGGCGCGCGGCCGGGGAAAAACTGCGCCAAGGGCCGATCCGATGGCGGCACCCGCTCCACCCGATCGGCAATAGTGTAGCGCGCCAGCGCCCGGCTCTCGACGCGGGTGGGGTTGCCACCATCGAGAGTGAATCGGAGGGCCGGCGCCACCAGGGGCTGCGCCGGACCGTAGACCCGAACCGACACGCGATCGATACCCGCGCCGCGAAACCGAACCTTGAGCGGCGCGCGGCCCAGGGGGTACACGGTGCGCGCTCGCCATACCCCCGCGCGAGGCCCGGCCGGCGGTCGGTCGATAAACGCCCGCAGGGAGGTCGCGTCGCTGCGCACCTGCACCGCGCGCCGGCCCTCGTCCACCGGCGGTAGCCGCAGCCGACCGCCGGCGCCACGAGCCCGGCCGCGCGCCACCTCAATGCCGTCGACCAGCACGGTCAGCTCGGCGCCAACGTCGTCCGGAGCGACCGCGTAGCGCACGCTGGCCGAGTTCGCGCCCGCGGCCGCGAACCAAACCCGGGTGTTCGCCACCTCGGTCCACGACCCGGCCGGCCAGCGGGCGACCACGTCCGCCCGCCGATCCACGTCTTTGACGGGCTCGAACACGATTCGCTCACCGGCCTTCGGAATCGGCGCAAGCGAGCGGTACGAACGCCGCACCGGCGTGTCGGGCTCGAGCCCGACGTCCTGGGGCTGCCACAGCAATCGAACCTCGCGGCCTCCATCCACGAGGGAGTCGATGTCGTTGGGCACCACGGTGAACCAGAAGCGCGCCGCCGCGTCCGTTGCGTCGGCGCTGGCTTCGTCGCCCGCGGCCGGCGGTTCGGGCGCTGGCGCGGCCGCGAGCGAGGCCTCGATGGTCGGCGCCAGGTACAGCAAAGCGCGCGCGGCGATCGCTCCGCCCTCCGACGTCACCTCCACGCCCCTGGCCCGCCGCGGCGCAACGATGCGCACGTCTGCCTCGGGCCCGACGGGCCAAAGTCGCGCCTCGCGATCCAGCACGCCGGCGTCGAGCTCGGGCGCCTGGACCGGCACGGCTCCGTCATCCGCGGGAATCGGCACACGCTCCTCGGACACAACGGCCCCCTGAGCATCCACGAACCGAACCACCGCCGCCACATCGGGCGGCCCGCCGGCCGGCCCCCCCGATACGACCCGGCGAGCGATGAGCCGAAACGCCCGGGCGTTGACGTTGGCGCCGGCGCCCTCGGTCTGAATGGTAAAGCTCGCCGAGGCCGCGCCCTCGGCCCCCGGCCACGGTCCGAGCACGAACGCCTGGCGCTGCTCGACCTCGCCCTGGCCCGCGGCGGCGAGAAGAAGCAGCGGCTGCTCGGCTTCTTGCTGGGCGTCGCTCGTCGGGGTGCGAAAGCCCGTGAACCAAACGGGCCGCGTGAGAAAGTCGGCGCCCGAATCGCCGACCGCGGCCAGGCGCTCGAAACGGTAGCGCAGGCGCTCCAGTCGCTCCCACACGGGCACCAGGTCCCAGGGCGAATACGTGGTTCGAGCGATGAGTTCGTCGCGCTCGCCGGGCGCCATGGAGCGAAGCGCCGCCTGGCGATCCACCCCGGACCGCGTGGCCCGCCGGTACGCGCGCACGACCACTTCATCGACCGATCCGAGCTTCGACAGGCGCAGCCTTGCGCCAACCGGAACCAGGTCGGGCAGCGCGACGAGCAGGCTCCGGTCGTCGGCAACCTCCACGCCGGGCTCGAGCGAAAACGCGTTCTCCTGCATCCAGACGCCGTCCAGGAGCCGCCCCTTGCTCTGCCGCGACCGCGTCCACACGTCCGACGACCACAGCAGTTCTCCGCCCGGGGCCCGGAGCTCGCAGCGAACGCCGTACTCGAATCGATCGGCCGGGTCGTAGCCCCGGTTGCCCGCCACGATGGCGTGCGTGAGCAACTTGACCACTTGCTCGCCGCCGTTGAGCTGAAACGTCACGTCGGCGTCGCCGACCAGGCGGTAGTAGAGCACGCGGTCGGCGAGCTCGACCTTGCGCTCGAGGGCGGCCGCCGGCCGGGCGAGCTGGCGCAAGACGAACAGCGTCGCGCCGGCAAAGGCCGCCGCGGCTAGAAGGAACACCACGTGGCTTTGCCAGCGCCTCACGGATGCACCTCGGGCGCCGGGTCCTGGGCCACGACGATCAGTCGCCGACATCGCCGCATCATGGCGGCGGCAACGGTAGACACGGCGTCGCAGGTAGCGGCGTCGCCGCGGGCGTACACCACCACGCGCTCGGTCGGTGCTTTCAGGGCGACGTAGGCGCGGCCGCCCTCGGGATCGATGCCCGCGAACGTCGCGACGCCCGCATCCTGCGCGGCCCGGGTCAGGAGCGACAGCGCGTGCACGTTGCGGGTCACCGCGAACGCTTCGGCGCGGTCCACCAGGCTGGCGACGGACTCGCCCGGAGCCGGGCGCGTCGGTCGCTGGGCCCCAAGCCACTGCCGCGGCGGCTCCGGCAGCGGGGTCATGCCGAGGCGGGCAAAGACCTCGCGGGCGCTTTCGTGAGCCAGGGTGGCGTAGCGCTCGCGCACGCGACGGGAAAACCACATCACGGCGATGTCGGTGTCGCCGGCCGAGCGCGTAAACGCCACCTGGGGCTGGCCCTGGCCGGTGACCGCCACGAGTTCGGCGGCGCCGTCGGCCCAGCGCGTCCGGTCGGTCAGAAACCCGAGGGGCCCGCCGTCTCCGAGCATGGCCTGGGCGCGGCCGGGTTTCTGCCGCTCCTGGAGCACGGGCGGACCGACCGACAACACCAGATCGTCGGCAATGCCTCGTTCGTCGGCCAGGCCACGAATCTGGCCGATGAACCCGCCGCGACGCTCGGCGAGGCCGCGGTGCACGGCCTGGTGAATGGCCTGAAACGCCGTCGATACCGCGCCAATGGACGCCGGGTTGGGCCGGTCAGTCGCCGGATCCGCGCCGTGGTCGACGAGCAGGTAGCGCGCGCGCTCGGCGCGCCACAGGGCGGCAGCCAGCGCCGAGCTTCCGGCTTCGATTCGCGGCCGAGGTACCTCGAACGCCACCGGCTCGACTCCTTCGCCGCGATCGCGGACCACCAGCAACGCCCAGCGCAGCTGCGAGGCGCGCCGACGCTCGACCAGGGACAGACACGGCAACCCCGGCCCCTCGCAGTCGCGCAGCTCGACGATCTCGTGGTCGATGAGCCCGGCCAGCCGATTGCCCAGCTCGAGGGCGCCGCGGGTGCCGCGCACGACGGCGGGGACCAGCCGGGTCTCGATAAAGCGCAGCTCCGTTTCCGACGGGGCAACTCCGGCGCCCGGCCCGCGCGTGCCGACGAACCCGGCCACCCACTGTTCCACCGACTCGCCCGCGACGCGCCGCAGCGGCTGGCCGTAGCGGGTTTCGACCAGACGGCGCAAAGCCGCCGGGTGGGCGCGCAGCACCACCGAGCTCGCGTCGCCCCAGGACGCGGGCGCGTCCGGCGGTCGGCTCCACACCAGCTCCAGGTCGCCCGGCGGCCACAGCGACGCCAGGTCGACCCCGGGGGGAATGGTGTGGCGCAAGTGCAGCGCCACCGCCCCGCTGTCCATTTCGACGGCCGAGCGAACGGCAATGATGGGCGCGCTGCGAACCTGGCGCAACGCCACCCGAAGAGTCGACCGCGGATGCCCGACGCCGTCCGCGATGGTTCGCCCGTCGTCGTCGCGGTCGAGGCCGGCGACGATGAGACCACGGCACTCGAGGGCCTCGCACAGCACCGCCGCCGCTTCGGGGGTCAGGGGCTCGGACAGCGGCCGGGGCACTTCGAGCACCGGCCCGGGCGCGCCCGGCACCAGCAACGCGGTGTCCCACCCGGTTTGGTGGCGCAATCGCTCCTCGGCATCGAGCAGGGCGAACGCCGCGCGGCCGGCCACGGGCGCCTCGACCGGGACGAGCGCCAGGCCGAGCCGGCCCGCTCGCTCGCGCACTCGCTGCTCGGCTCCGGCGCCCTCGATGCGGCCGATCCAGCGATCGATTCCGCGCCACAGTCGCGCGTACTCACCGAGCACGGCGCCGTTTCGCCCCTCTCGAAGTTCGAGGGACGCCAGGGGGCGCGCGCGTACCGCCCCGGCAAGGGCCACGCCGAGCGGCGTGCGAACGAGAGTCCGGGTGGGCGACGCGGCCTCGTCGAACGCGACCCGCGGGCCCGCCCGCTGCGGCGCGACCTGCTCGAGGCCATAGCCCACCAGGCTGCCCACGGCAAACGCAACCAGCGACATCTGCAGCGTGGGCAACAAGACCCGGCCGATCTTGTTCTTCTGCAGCATCTTGACCGCGAGCAGGCTGGTGAGCACGTAGCCAAACCCGAAGAAGTCGGTGATCTGCAGGCCGGGCAAGCGGTCGCCGAGCGCCCAGCCACCGGCGTACTTGATGAGAAAGCCGATGGTGAACACCAGCACGACCTTGCGCGGCCCTTCCAGGTTGGCGGTGCGCAGCCCGGGCAGCTTTACCGCGCCGCGCGCCGCAAAATACAGCAGCAGCGCCTCGATCAGCGTAACGCCCACCGTCAGCGGGTTGAACCAGGTGAGCGCGAGCAGCGACGGGACGAGAATGCCGTTGTAATCCCAGCCGTATCGCAGGTTGCTGCGCGCCGACAGATAGGCGCCGGTGAGCAAAATGATGTACGCCTTGGCGCTGCCGAGAAAGTCCAGGGCGACGTTTTCGTAGGTCAGCTCGAGCGCGGCGAACGACAGGTTGGTGTAGCGCAACAGCACCAGCTGCAGCGCCGCGTACGTAATCACCGTCGGCACGCCGACCTGAACCAGGCCGCGCCGGACATCGAGCTTCCAGAACATGTTGGCGACCAGCGGCACGAGCACCAAACCGATGCTCGAAAGCTGGCGCGTACCAACGAGGTTGGTTCCGGCAAAGTCGTCGATCGGGGCGGCGATGGCGTCGAGCAACCAGATTTCGCTGTTTTGGCGCACCACCACGCTCACCAAAACGATCAAGAAGAACCGCTCGCGCCCGAAGAACGGGCTCCAGGCGCCCGAGCGCGACAGGGTGTCCGACAGTGCGCGAACGATGACGTAGGTGACGAGCGCCTCGAAAACGACCGCGGCGGCGGCGGCCGGGTTCACCACCATCACCGAGGCCAGGTAGCCCGGCACGACGAGGCCGACGAACACCCAGCCGTACGCCTCGACGAAGATCGCCAGCGACAGCATGCCGACCATGACCGCCAGCAGAATCGACTGGTCGAGGCCGCGGCTCGGCAGGAGTTCCAAAACCCCTTCCCCCACGTCGTTAGGCTACCGCTCTCTGGGCACCTTGATCACTACCGTCGTGCCACGCTCGAGGTCGGTATCGACCTCGACATCGCCCCCGAAGGGCTCGAGAAGCTCGCGCGCCCGGTCGACGACCACGCTGGACTGGCTCGCGGGCAACGTCACGGCGGGGTCGACGATGCGAATCACGACGGATCGATCGTCGTGACCCACACGCACCCACCCGGGCGGCCCCGAGCGCTCCGACGCGATCTCGGCCACGATTCGGTCGAGAGCGTCGCGCAGCGCTTCGGGGTCGACGCGGGCCCGGGGCGCGCGTTCGGGCAGCTCGAGCACCAGGGGCTGCTGATCTCCGGTGCCGACCTCGAGCTCTTCGATGGTCCGCCGCAAGATCGCGCGCACGTCCACTCTGGCGACATCTTCGGCCACGTTCTGCTGCCACTCCCACTCGACCTCGACCATTTCGCCGGCGCGCACCTCGTTGACCGAAATAACGAAGCCGGCCGGCAGCCGCCCCTCGTCGGCCGAGGGCGCCATGGGCACCAGCCGAATGTGGTAGCGGGTCTCGCTGCCCAGCGCGCCGCGGGCGGTGCCTACGAGATCCACCGGCTCGCGGTCGATGAGCTGCTGGCGCAGCACGTCCCTGGCGTTGTCGCTGCTCTCGCCCGAGATTCGCGAAAGCAACGCGACCAGGTCGATGCGACGAGGCTCGGCAACCCCGAACACGGCGACGAACCGGCGCATCTTTTCGTTGGCCAGCTCGATTTCCCCCCACACGTTGGCAACCAGCACGCCGACCGGCAGCCACTCGACCAGGTCGTGCAGCTGCTGGCGGTCGCGAGCCAGCGCGTCGGCCAGCCGCCGGGCGTCGCCAATCTCGGCCACCAGCCGCCCGTCCGCCGGCGCCGAACGACCGGCCGTTACGCCGAGCCGCGCGAGCCGACGCCGCTCGAGGGCCAGCGAAAGCTGCGCCGCCAGACCATCGATGATCTCGAGGTCGCGCTCGGTGAGCTCCGAGGTCTTGGGGACGTTGATGATCCAAACGCCCAGCAGCCGGCGCAGGGCCACCAGGGGCACGATCAAGCTGCGCTGCTCGAGGTCCTCGTTGAGGAACGGCCGCGACGACCAGGTCGGCCGCTGACTCACGTAGGCCTGGCGAAACGGCTCGCGTCGGACGTCGCGCCGACGTTCGAAGATGTCGCCGGGATGCAGGTCGAGATAGACGCGCACCTTCAGCCGCCACGAGTCGGGCGGCAAGTCGGCGAAAAGCGCGCTGGTAAAGTCGATGTAGCTGCGGCTCGCCCGGGCAAAGCGCTCGAGGAACTCCTCGTCCGTATCGCCGGCGTGGCGCTCCTGCGCGTACAGCGAAAGCCGGGTGCCCACCGTTCGCACGAGCGCGTCCATCTGGGTGCGCGCCAGGCGGCGCTCGATGACGAGGGCCGTGCCCAGGCCCAGCACGGCGGCCGATGCCGGCCCGGTGGCGCCCACCAGGGCGGTGCCCGTGGCGAACAACGTGAAGTCGGCGATCGCGACGCCCAGCACCATCGTGCCGAGCCACAGCCCCGCCTGAAGCTGGCCGAGCCGCGGCACCAGCACCAGCCCCATCATCACGAGCAACGCCCACAAAAGCCGCGGCAGCCACCAGGGAACCGAGGTCCAAACGACTCCGTGGGCCAATCCGAGCAGGGCGTGACCGTGTACCTCGGCCGGCGACATGGGCCCAACCGGCGTCGGAACCTGCGGTGCGAACCGCTCACTGCGCAGACCGATGATGGCGATGCGATCGCGAAAGGTCGACGGCGGAATCTCGCCGGTCGCAATGCGATGGGCGGGCACTGTCGGCAACGTGTCGGGCGGCCCGGCAAAGTTAACGAGCATCGTCTCGCCGTCACCGGGAGCAACCAGGCCCGCCGCCGCGATGGCCTCGGCCGTCACGTTGGCACCCGATACGCCCCGAAGCCGCACGGCGCGCACGCTGCCCCGCTCGTCGACGACCAGCTCGGGCTGTTGCAGCCCCGGGGCCGGAGGCGGAACCACCACCGACGATACGCTCCCGCGCAGGGCCCGGGCGTCCTGGTCGGCCAGCAAGCGCGGGCCGGGCTCGAGCACGGCGATGACCCGCGGCGAGCCGGCCGCGATGGCCTCGAACAAATCCAGGTACTGGCGCGACGACCAGGGAGGTCGGCCCCAGGCGGCCACGGTCTCTTCGTCGATCGCCACGAACACGACGTCGGTGGGTCCCTGGCGCGCGCCGCGAATGCCGTAGTACAGGCGCCGCAGGTTTTCATCGGCAGCCGAAACGAGTCCGGTGGCCCCGGCCAGCTCCAGGGCGATCAGACAGCTGACCGTAGCGGCCAGCAACCGATACCAGCGCCGGCGGCCGACCCCTCCAACGCCCGCTCGGTCCTGGTAGGGACCGTGTACTGCCAACACCCGATCGTAACAGGGAGCCGCCAAACGATGCGAATCGACAGCCCCGGGCTAAATAAGCGCCTATTGAAGACCGGGGGAGGCCCCTTGCAATGAATGCGGCGCCGACGCAGAGTGCCCCGCATGGCCAAGGCACCGCTCATCAACGACGTCAGCACTGACCTCGAGCGGCCACCGGCGTTTCGCCTGGCGCGCCATGGCGACTTGCCGTCGAGGTTCGTGCCAATCATCCGAAACCACTACGCAGATCTGGAGCCACTTCGGACCAAGCACGAGCCCGCGGCGGTGTTCCAGGCGGCCCAGGCCCTCGCCAGCGAGCGCAAGCGCTGGCGCATTACGGTCAGCGATTCAAGCGCCGGCCACCTGGAAGTGATCGCGATCACGAGGGTGCTTCGGTTCCGAGACGACGTGGTCGTCCGCGTCGCGGCCGGCGACATCGGCGAAACCGTGGTCGACATGCGGTCGACGTCACGCCTGGGCCGAGGCGATTTCGGCGCCAACGCGGCCCGGATTCGCGCCTTTGTGGCCGATCTTCGCCAGCGCCTCGAAACCGCCTGACCGCCCTCGCCCGCCCCCGCGCGCGGAAAACGGGGGGTGCGGCGGAATGCGCCGTGAAGGCCTGGACCTGCGAATCGCCATCGTTATGCTCCGGCTATGCGCTTGGCGTTGGCTGCACTTTCCCTCGTGTTTTTGTCGTGCGGGGTGGAACCCCTGTCAGAGACCTGCGCGGGCGACCAGGAGTGCAACATCGGCTGCGCCGGCGGAGCGGGATGCGAGCTCCGCTGCACCGACCAGTCCATTTGCCGCAGCTCGTGCCCGAGCGGCGGCTGCACGTACAAGTGCTTCGACCAGGCCGACTGCGATTTCGTGTGCTCGGGCGGCGGCTGCGAGATCGATTGCTTCGACAACGCGCGCTGCAACGTAGACTGCGTGGGCGGCAACTGCGACTTCGCGTGCAACACTGGCACCGACTGCACCGGCACCTGCGTCAGCGAGACCTGCGTGGGCAACGGCTTCTAGTGATCCGCCGAATACCGCTGGACTCCGGCGCCCGCGCGCCGATCGCTACCAGGGCAGCTCTTCGCCGCTCTGATGAAAGAACGCCCCGGTGGTGTCCATGGTCATGGCGTCGATGCGCTGCCACAGCCCGGTGGCCGACTCGGCGGCCGTGAGATGACCGCTGTTGCCCGTCATGTCCGTCTGTACCCAGCCGGGGTGAAGCAGGTTGACGGCAATCTGCTTGCCGGCCAGGTCGAGGGCCAGTGATTTGCCGGCCGCGTTGACCGCCGCCTTCGACATGCGGTAGCCGTACGAGCCTCCCGACGAGTTGTCGGCGATGGAGCCCATGCGGCTGGTGATGATGGCGACCTTGCTTCCCGCGGCCAGCTTGCCAACCAGGGCCTGGGTCACCCGCAGCGGCCCCACCGAGTTCACCTCGAACTGCGCCCGCACCGAGTCCCAGTCGAAGCTGCCAAAGGAAGTGCCCTGCAAAATGCCGGCGTTGTTGATGAGCACGTCGACCGCGCCGTCGCCGACCACCTCGCCCACCGCCGCCGCGAACCGCGCGACCGACTCATCGGAGGTCACGTCCACGTCGGCAACAACGCGACAGTCGAGGCCGTCGAGCTCGGCCGAAGACCGGCGCACGCCCGCGATGACGGTGTCGCCCCGCCCGCGCGCCTGGCGCGCCAGTTCGAGCCCAATGCCGCGATTCGCTCCGGTGATGACGATGTTGGCCATGGGCGCACGATAGCGCGTCGCCCGCTGACCGCCACCGCCGGGCGCCAAAAGAGAGGCGCTGCCGCCTACAGACGCACGCCGGCGAACGCGCCGGGCCACAGCCGCAGCTCGCGATCGCCAGCGGTCAGCATGGCGTCGGGCCCCTTGGTCAACAGCCCCTCGGGATCGTCGGACGAAACGGCCACGTTGAGCGACAGGCCGGCCAGCAAATGGACGAAGTCGGTCGCCGCGTACACGGCCTTGAGCCGGGTTTGCCCCCACCAGGCGTCGCGGTCGGCGATGTCGTAGCCGAAAGTCACGTAGTGGGCCAGGACGTCGACCTCGACCCCGAGGTCGCTGGCGACGTCCGCGTGGTAGCCGAGCCCCAGACCGAGGGTCAACACGTCATCGTCGTCGGGCGCCGGACGCAGGCCAACCACCCCCATGCTGTACACGCGGTGGCTTCCGAGACGGGCGCCGACCGCGATAGGCGTGACGGTGCTGGTCCACAGCTCCGCGTCCTTCGGCCCGTCCTCGACGTAACTCACCAGGCCCAGCGGCGCGCCGTCCACGTGGCTGGCCACGTTGACCAGGCCGACCTGCGCGCCGTTGACCCGGTCGGCAATGTTGACCAAACCGACCTGCAGGCCCTCTATGTCGCCGCCGATGTTCACGAGCGACAGCTGCACGCCGGACAGTTCGTCTTCGGCGTAGTTGACCACGCCCGCAACCTGCACCCCGCTTCCGCCCCCGGTGCCGCTGACCAGCCCGGCGACCTGCAGCCCCGACAGCCGGCCGGCGCCCGCCACGCCCGCGGCCACTTGAACCCCCTCGAGCTCGCCGGCACCCGCAACCACGCCCGCGACCTGAATGCCCTGCAAGGTATCGCCCGAACCGGCGGCCAACCCGCCGATCTGAATGCCCGTGACGTCGTCGCCGGCGCCGGCCAGCAGGCCGCCCAGCTGAATGCCCGAGAACTCGTCTCCGGTGCCCGCGACGAGCCCGCCGATCTGAATGCCCGTGAGCTCGTCGCCCGAGCCGGCCACCAGGCCGCCCAGCTGAATCCCGCTGAAGTCGCCGCCCGAGCCCGCCACCACGCCACCGAGCTGAAGCCCCGCGGCCTCGTCCCCCGAGCCGGCCACCAGGCCGCCGATCTGCGCCCCGCGAAAGCCCCGCCCGGCCCCGGCGACCAGACCGCCGAGCTGAATGCCGACGCCCTCGCGCTCAACGCCGGCAACGCCGGCGCTCAGCTGCAGGCCTGTAAGCCGGTAGGCGACGCCGGAGGCCAGCGACAGCGATAGATAGTTGTGGTGCCCTTCGCGCCCGTAGATCCGGTTGACGCTGAAGCGGTGCCAGAGGGCCAGATCGATGGGCACCACGACCTCGCGCACCGGCGGCTTGGCCGCGGCGCGGGGCTCGGCCTCGGGGTCGTCGGCGAGATCGCCGTCGTCGGCCCAGGCGGGCGCGCCGCTCAGAACCACACAGGCCGCTGAAATCACGACAGGGAAAACCCGAGGCCTCATGGCCGCACGTGACCCCAGCCGCCGCCGGGTTTCAAACAAAAACGCGCAAATCGCGGTTCGAAGTCGCGCCGCTACGCGATCATTCCGGGGATCACCCCGCGCTCGAGGCTGGCGTCGCCGAAGCTATCGAAATAGCTGCCGTCGTCGTTGCGAATACCGGCGGCGTTGATGAGCGTGTTGAGGAACCGGTTGTGGGTCACGTTGCCGGCGTCTACGTACTGGCCGGTCCGCAAAAAGCCGCCGGCCGAACCGGCGATGACCTGCGGAATGTTGCCGTAGCTGTGGGGCGGGCCGTTGGCCAGGTCGTTGGTCCAAAGCGCCATCGAGTCGTCGAGCAGCGTGCCGCCCCGGGGTCCCGAGTACAGCGAAAGCCGGTCGAGCAGGTGGCGAAAGGTCCGGGCAAAGATGCGGTCGATCTCGTGGTGCAGGATGTCGGCGCCGTCGATCTCCGGGCCTTCGGAACCGTCGCCGTCGATGCGGTGCGAGATGCGGTGGAACGTGTTCTGCAGCTGGCCGTTGACCATGTAGCGGGTGCCGTCATTGCCCGTGCCGATCTGCAGCGTCGCTGACCGGGTGGTGTCGCAGGCGAACGCCATGGCGATGAGGTTCATCATCATCTCGGCCACGACCAGGCGGTTACCGTTGTCGGCGGCCGCCTCGGCAACCGTCTCCATGGCGGCCACGTCGCCGTCGGTGAGACTGCAGCTGAGGTTGACCTCGAAGTCGCGAATGGACGCGAAGTGAGTGTCGAGCAGCTCTTTGTCGGCCGCCGACAGGTAGGGGCGCGACATCAGCTCCTGCATTTCGTCGCGCACCAGGTCGTTGACGCTGGTCCGGCGACGAGCAATCGCCTCGAGCACGGCCGGGTCAGCGTCCGACAGACCGACGAAGTCCTGGTAGACCTCGAACGGGTTGTTGCGCGCGCCGCGAAGCTGTTGCGGTCCGCTGTACGACAGGCCGTGGGCGATGTACGCCTGCTGGGGCCCGGACATGAGCGTGAGCGGCTCGGCCCCGTCCTGGTTGAGATGCTGAGCGAGAAACCAGTCGATGGACGGGCCATCGGCCAGCGAGTCCTTGCCGTTGCCCGTGACCCGGGCGGCCGTCAGGCACTGGTTGAGCCCGCCCGAGTGGCCGCAGTTGTTGCCCGGGAACGCAAACCGCGTTCCGCGCACGAGGAGCAGCTTGTCGGCGTAGCCGGCCAGCTCACTCACCGCCCGGTCGGCGTTGGCGTTGCCGAGGATGTCGGCGTTGAGAGCGCCCAGGTCGCGGGGCCAGAAGCGCTCGGGCTCACCCCGGCCGGGCAGCGCCTGCTGGCAGCCGTTGCCCTGGCGCACGAACACCGAGTACACGGGCGGCCCGTCGATCACGGCGGCGGCCTGGGCGCGGCGCGGGCGCAGGAACTTCACGCTTTCGAGCGCCGGCAGGGCGACGCTGGCTCCTGCGAGGCCGGCGAGAAATCGTCGTCGAGTAATCATGATTCGTGCTCTCTTGCTGTGCTCTAAAGGCTATCGCCTGCGCGGAAGCGGAAGGAGTCGCTGGTCACGGCGGCGATCACCAGCTCGCGAACGGTGAAGCCGTCGCTGACCGAACTGGCCGCCAGGCCCGACAACAGCGACTGGTCGCTCGCCCCGAGGTCGCGGCCGAAGAAGTACTCGAGCAGCTGGCGCGAGTAGCAGCTGTGCAGCTCGGGCGAGTCGGCGAGCTGACGGCTCAGCTCGACGCCGTTTTGAAAGTCGATGCGACGGCCGTCGTCGAAGGCGTACGAGTCGGACGCATCGACCGGAAACCCGTTGTCGAGGTCGCGCCAGCGACCCAGCGCGTCGTAGTTCTCCAGAGCGAAGCCGGGCGGGTTGATGATGTCCGCGTGGCAGCTGGCGCCGCAGGTTCCCTCGCCGGTGAGGCTGTCGATGCGCTGGCGGTTGGTATCGCCGATCGGGTCGAGCTCGTCCGGAATCTCGGGCAGCGCGGGCAGTTCGCGGCACAGCAGGTTCAGGTTGATGAACACGCCGCGGTGAATCGGGTCGGGCTCGGTGAGCGTAGCCTTGCGGGTGAGAAAGCCGGCGCGGGTAAGGAAGCCGGCGCGCTGCTCGGCCGGCAGGTCCACGGGCACGAACTCGGCGCCGAAGTCGCCCTGCAGGCCGTACACCGCCGCCAGGTCCGCGTTTACGTACGCGCGGGTGGAGGTGAGAAAGTCGCCGATGGCCCCGCCCTCGAAGACCACGTCATCGAGGAACAGCAGCATCTCGGTCTGCATGTTCTCGGCGAGCTCGCGGTCCCACTGCGGAAACACCTCGAGGTCTTTGTCGACGTCGGTGTACTCGCGCAGGTTGAAGGCCTGAAAGTGAAAGTGCGAGATCTGGTCGCGGGTCCGCGGGTTGTCGAACAAACGGGCGGCGGCGGCGCGAACGCCGTCAGCCGTGTCGAGTGCGCCGGATCGAGCGGCGTCGAACAGCTCGGCATCGGGCATGGTGTTCCAAAGCGCGTACGAAAGCCGGCTAGCGACTTCGTAGCCGCTGAGCTTGATGGCGGCGCCGCCCGTGCCCGCCGACAGCTCGGCGCGATAGAGAAAGTGCGGCGACTGCAGCATGGACTCGACGACCAGCCGGACGCCGGCCGTGAACGCGTCGACCTCGCCGTAGTGCTCGGTCGCCGAGGCGAACACGGCGGCGTATCGATCCACCTCGGCGGCGGTCAACGGGCGGCGAAACGCGCGCTCGCCAAAGCGCTCGACGAAGCCGCGCGCCCGCTCTGCCGGCTCGGTTGGCAGATCCGCCGGAACGACTCGGCCAAACACGGTGGCGTCGGCCACGGCGCGACTCGCCATCTCCTCGGCCGCCTGCTGGTAGTCGGCAAAATGGTTGGGCGTCACGCGAAGCCGGGCGACGTTGTTGTCGAACCGGCCGAGCGGCGGGTCCGGCTGAAAGCTCGCCGAAAGCCCCGGCGCCGCGTCCAGATACAGCAGGTCGCGAACCGTGTTCTCCCACTGAGCGTGGGTGAGCCGCGCAAAACGCGAGCCGTCGCCGACGCTATCGTCGTTGGCGGGTTGCTCGTCAGAACCCGCACCGTCACCGCTCGGCGAGATGGTGCCGGTGCAGGAAGCGACGACCGTAACGAGCAGGAGCGCTAGATATGTCTTTGGTTGCAAAACTCGCACTGGAATCCTCGGGGGAACGCAGTGCGGTTAAGCAAGCAAGGTGCCACGCATAAACTCCTGAATTACCGGAGATTCGCGTGGGGAGAACAGTCAACGCTTCCGCAAACGACTCGCCACGTCGAAAGTCGTAGCGGAGCCGTTTGTTCGGAATGATCTCGCTCGTCAGTCGAGAAAACCGGGCAGCAGCATCGCGGCGAACCGTTTTGGTTGGGCCACCGATTCGGAGCGAAGCCACGCGTCCGCTTCGACCACGAGAGCCCGGCCGCGATCGCCGCCCAGCAACGAGCCGAGATGTCGCCGGGCGCTAACGGCGTAGCCGGCGCAAGCGCAGGCGTCGAAGAGCTGGCTGGCGGTCTCGAGTGCGGTGGCCGCCGCCTGCTGGTCTCCGCGCAACCGGGCGATCGCCGCCCGCTTGGCCGCTGCGAGGGCACCCGCCAGCGGCGTCGGGTCCCTCGCCAGCCGATCGGTCGTCCGCTCGGCGATGCGCAACAGCTCGCGAGCCCGATCCGGCGGCGCGGTCGCGGCAGCCGCGATGGCCGCGCGCGCGCGGATATGCCGGGCCTCGCGGGCAATGGCGACGATGCGAAGCAGTCCCGACTTGCGCAACGCGCTCCAGGTTTGTTCGACAGCTGCGTGACCGCGCTGCGACTCGCCCTCGTACAGGTCGACCTGGACCCGCGCGTACAGGGCCCAGTAGTGCACGAGGTGAAACCCTGGATACGACCAGCGCTTCTCCACGTCATCGATAACCTCCCGGCCGGCCTGCGCCTTGTCCTCGACCAGCCAGGCCGAGTGCGCAACCCCCGTGCACAGGGTCATCAAGGCCGGCAGATCCGCGTGGGCCAGTGCATCCACGTGCAGACGGGCCACCCGTTGCGAGAGGCGACCGTAGGCCCCGAGGAAAAAATCGCACCACAGGACGCCCTCGTGGGCCTTGAGCACCTCCCAGTGCGCCCCCGGAACGCTGGCGGCGTAGTCGCCCGCGTTGGCGAACAGCGGCCGACTGCCTCGATAGTCACCGCTTTGGTAGTCCATGAATGCAGCGCTGTAGGCGGCGTAGAAGTTGGCGAGTGGCTCCTCGGCCCGTTCCGCCTGCTCGAGCGCGCGGCGACACCACGACGCGGTCTTGTTTCTCGCCTTCGGCCCGGCGAGCGCCTGAAAGTTCGCCTCCGCCGCGAGCGCGATGGCCGCGTGGCGAGGATCCCCGACCTTCAACGCGGCGCGCAGATAACGCCCCTGCACGGCGAGCGCCTGCACGGGATCGACCCAGGCCAGCGAGGTGAGCGTCTTGCGATACAGCTCCAGCCGCTCCTCGGTCGCCGAATCGAGCTCGCCGGCGCTCGACGAGACCTTCGCCCCCCACAGGCCGATGCGCAGCCGCTGCAGGCCGATCGCTCCGAAAAGCGCCGCCCGCGATTTCGGCAACGGCTCGCCGATGGCCGCAAGCACTTCGCGCAGGCGATCGAGCCCCTCGTCGATGCGGCTGCTGCGCAGCAATTCTTCGGCCTGTTTTGCCCGGTAGCGAAGCGCGTCGGACGCGTCGGCGCTGTCGGCCGCTTCGCCGAACGCCTCGGCGGCCCGACCGCTCTCGCCCCCGTCGCTCAGGGCGTTGGCCAGCTTCGCGTAAACGGCGGTCCGCCCGGCGCCCCGGAGCGGAGCCAGGGCGATCGTGTGTTCGAAGTGGGCGACGGCGCGCTCGAACGCCAGGGCCGCGGCCGCGCGCTCGCCGGCGCGCTCGTAGTAGCCGGCCGCGCGCTCCGCCTCGCCGGCTCGCTCCCAGTGGACGGCCAGCGCCTCGACACCATCCGGCTCCCAATCCTCGAGAGCCACGGCGAGGTCGCGGTGGCGCTGGGCTGCCGCCCGCGCGCCGAGCGTCGATGCGTGGGCTTCGCGAATGCGGTCGTGGTAGGTCTCGATGGCGTCGGTCTTGGGGGTCTGCCAGCGCCGCGCCAAGCGGGCGGCCGTGAGCGCCTTGATCGCAACGTGTCCGCTGCCGGTAATGCCGGCCGCGGCCAGCGCCGTGCTGCGGTCGACGTGGGTACCCGCTACCGACAGCACGTCCATCAGCAAGCGGGCCTCGGGCGGCAACGCCTCGACTCGCTCGGCAACCAGGTCCGACAGCCGCATGGCCCCGCCCGACAGCGAGTCGCGCTGGGCCGCCGACGCGGCGAGCTCGGCGAGCAAAAGCGGGCTGCCCCCCGCTTCCGCGACCACCTCCTCGGCCAGGGACGGGCGGCCGCCGTGGGCTCGCAAACACGCGCTCGCCAGCTCGAGGGCGTCGCCGGGCTCCAGTGCGCCAATCTCGACCTCGTCCGTGGCCACCGCCAGGGTATCGAGCTTGCGCAAGAACGCGCTGGCCTCCGCCTCGTCGGTTCGGTACGAAACCAGCAACAACAAGCCAGCCACGCCTCGCGCGCCCAGCCCGCCAACCAGCGCCCGGGCGCTGTCGCGGTCGCCCCACTGCACGTCGTCGACGTGCAGGATCAGCGGTGCGTCCTCGGCCAGGTTGGACAACAGGCGGTGCAGCGCGGCAAAACCGCGCCGACGACGCTCGGCCGCTGACTGGGCGGCGTTGCCGGCCGGCGCCGGCTCCGCGGCAATCGCCTCGACGGTGCCCAGCACCGGAAACAGCTGGGCCGCGGCGCGTATATCGGCGGGCAGAAGCTGCGCGACTCGGTCCGGCGGCATGTCCGTCAACGCCGTGGCGATCGAGTCCACCAGCCCGTCGAGAGCCTTGTACGGCACCACCTCGTGGGGGCGGCAGCGGCCCGTCAAAACCAGCGCGCCGGCGGCGGCGGCGTCGCGCAGGAACGACTCGACCAGCGCCGACTTTCCCATGCCCGAGACGCCGTGCACGCGAACGCAGCGGGAGCGCCCCGACGCCTTGACCGCCTCCAGGGCCGTGTCGAGCCGGCTTCGCTCGGCCCGGCGGCCAACGAAGCGCGGCGCAAACACCGACCGGGGGCGCGCCGGCGCTGCCGCCGCGCTGTGCGTGAGCCCCTGGCGAATCCCGGCGACGTCGGGCCGGTCTTCCGGCTCGATGGCCAAAAGCCCGTCGCACAGGTCCGCGAGGTCGTCGGGCACTTTCGGCGCCAGCTTGCGGCAGGGCGGAGCGGGCAGTCCGCACTTGGTCGCCAGCACCGTCTTGCTGTCGCCGGCAAACGGCCGGGTCCCGGTGATCGCCTCGAACAGCATCACGCCCACCGCGTACCAGTCGCTCGCGTGGGCGGCGGCCTGGCCTGCGGCCACTTCCGGCGCCAGGTAGGCCGCCGTGCCCACGACCTCGCCACTCGCGTGGCTGCGCGCGATCGACTCGATGATGCCGAAATCCAGCACGACCACCCGACCGCCATGCTCGACCAGCACGTTCGACGGCTTGAGATCGCGGTGCAGATAGCCGTACGCGTGAATCGCCTCGACCCCGTCGCACAGCTGGGCGAACGACGCGCGCAAACGCTCGAACTGCGCCGGCGCACTCAGAGGGGCGCGCTGGGTCGCCGGGCTGGGGCCCGACGCAGCCCCCGTCGGAGATGTCTCCGGCGAGGCGCTGCCCGTGGCGACCGTCCGGGTCACTTCAGCGCCCGAGGGCGTGGCGCCGTCGCGAGACGCGCGTCCGTCGCGCACGTGGCTCATCAGGTCGGTGCCGTGGACGAGCTCCATCGTAAAGGTCCACCGGCCTTCGTCAGCAACGAGGTCGTACAGCGTGACCAGGTTCGGGTGAAGCACGTCCGCCAGCGAGCGAAACTCCTGCTTAAAGCGCAGCAGCGACGACGCCGTGTGCGAGCGCAGCACCTTCAGGGCCACCACCGACTGCAGATGCGTGTCGTACGCCTCGTAGACCACGCCCATGCCGCCAGCGCCCAGGCGACGCCGAACGGCGAACCGACCGCCCACGACCTCGCGAAGCTCCAACTCGCGAGCCGCCGGCCGGGCCTCGTCGCCCCACTGTCCGATAGCCCCCACTATCCTCCCCCGAGAGTAGCGACTCCCCCATGTGCGCCGCACGGACAAACCGACGCCGTTAAAGCCGTTTTGCCCGGCTTACATGTACGCAACCCTCGCCGGGACACCACCCACGCGCCCGACCGCCCCGCCGCTCAACTCAACCAAACACCACACGTCGCAAAACCCGACGTCGCGCCGATTGGGCAGCCGGGGTCCGTTGGGATGTCGCCCTCCGTCACTCAGGGCGAAGCTCTCGCCTCCAGGTGTTCGTTCTTCGCCGACGTCTCGGACCAGACTCAGTCAGGACGCAACACTCTCCATTCCGATGCTTCGATCTCGTCGCCTCGCGCCGGCCTCAAGCGGAGCTTTTGCGCTTGGAAAGCCCTCTGAGAGTCAAGATCGGCCAAGCAACGAAACCCCGACCAGCACGCCTCACAACACAGAAAGACTCCAGTTTGCGGACCGGCGCGGGCTGCCACGACCGCAAACAGTCGGCCGGCACGACAGCGGTGACACCACTCCAGCGGAGTCGCTTCTCGAAGCACTTCGGCGTTGTGTTCGATGCGACAGGGAATCTCGGGCTCGTCTCCAAAGCAGAAGGAACGAACCACTCGAACTACAGGCTTGAGAGCCCACTCAGCCCGGTTCTCAAACAACCATTGCCCCAAGCCTCCCAGAAGCATTCCCCGGTCAAGTGCTTCCCCAGGTTCGAAACCGACCACAAACTCTGCGTTGGCATGGGGCACACGCAAAGAGACGCGATACTTCCCATCGATCTCAACGATCGACTCAAGCTGAACCCAAAGTGCGAAGTCTTCCAGCTCGCCCAGTGCCACCCTAGGACCCCCCGCCAGGCAAGTGGCCAAAGGGGCGCGACACCATCAGACCGACTTCTGACCGCCCCTCAACCAGTCCGTTTGCGTGCATGCGTTGAAATTTCATGTCGTCCGCTTTCTGCATCAACGCAAGCCCTGCGCGATCAGCCAACGCCGCCAAGCCGGAGCGTCGTCACCGAAGTCCTGCCCCGTGAGTTGCTTCAGCTTTCGGTAGGCCTCTTGCTTGGGAAGGTACGCCCTGCCCCCTCGCACTTTGCCTTCCAGGTTGAGCAAGAGCCCCTGGTACAGGGTTAGCCGACTCACGGGGCGCCCGGGGTTTGCGCGGGTGGCTGCGTCGCGTGCTCGTCCTCGCGAGAGTCACCGCGGCCAGTTTTTCCTTCGTCGGCCCAGGTGATCACGTTAGCCGTCGCGGGCACAGCGCGTTTGAGTTCCGAACAATCGACCGGCTGCAGCGAGCTGCCGCGGTCCACGTGGCCGAAGTAGCAGTTGCGAAGATTGGCATCGACCACGTACTCGAAGACTTCGCCGAGAAGAAAACGATGAATGCCCCGGGACGCGTCGTCGTCGCCGCGAACCACCCGCGGTTGCGCAACGCATCCGCCCGCAAGAGCGAACGCGATCGTGGCCACCAATGCTCGAATCATAGCGACCAGCCTACGATGCAGTGGCCCTCTCCTTACAGGGGCGCGGCCGCGCTCCTCACAGAACCAGCCCACCGTGGGCTGCCGTCGGCCGTCCACTCGACGTGGGGGGGCGGCGCCCGAAACGAAAAAGGCCCGCCGGGCGAACCCGGCGGGCCTGGTGCGTACTAGACGCGGGCGTGGTTAGCGCTTGCGGCGCGGACGCACGATGAACGCGAGCGCCAGGAACAGGCCGACCAGAAGCGGAGCCCTGGGTGCCGGGTTCGACACCGCGCAACCGCCCTCGTCGCCGCCGCCACCGGAACCGCCGGTGCCGTCGCCAGTGCCGTCGCCGTCACCAGTGCCGTCGCCGTCACCGGTGCCGTCGCCGTCACCAGTGCCGTCGCCGTCGCCAGTGCCATCGCCGTCGGTGTCGCCGTCGCCACCCGTGGTGTCGCCGTCGCCATCACCACCACCCTCGGTGGTGCAGGTGGCCGAGCAGCCGTCGCCGTCGTCGTTGTTGCCGTCGTCGCACTCCTCGCCGTCGTCGGTGTTGCCGTCGCCGCAGAACGCGCCGCCGACGAAGCCGACGACCTGGACGTCGTCGAGGTTCCAGCCACCGAACTGCAGACCGGCGTCCGACGTCAACGACACCTCGAGGGTCACCGAACCGTCCTGAGCCAGGTCGGTGATGTCGATGTCGATGAAGCGCCACTCGCGGTCGCGGTGGTGGAAGTCGTTGTCCGGGTTGTTGTCGCCCGGAAGCTCACGCGAGACGTTCTGGAACACTTCCTGACCATCGACCGTGATGATGGCCTGGTCGAAGATCGAGTCCTCGACGTTGAGGAAGCGACGGTACTGCAGGCGAATCGACTCGTAACGGCGAGCGTCGAAGCCGCTCACGGTCACGCTGGCCGAGATACCGGCGAGGTCCGGGCTGTAGTCCAGGCCAAGGCTGTCGGAAAGGACCGCCGTGCCGGAGAACGCCTCGGCCGGGTCGCCACCCGGGCTGCTGCTGGTCGCACCAACCTGGAAGCCGTTGAGGTTCCAGTTGCCCGAGCCACCCTCGAAGTCGTCGAAGAACAGCTCCTCGGTCGGGCCGAAGTAGAGCTCGTACTCGGGGTCGGCCTCGTTCTGCGGGAAGTTCGTCACGCCACCACGAGCGCCGCGCGCCGTGATGGTGTACTCGATGACCGTGTTCGGCTCGAAGACCGGCAGGTCGCCGACGAGGGTGTCGCCGTCAACCGTGAGCTGAATCGAGCCGCTGTCGGTGCCGCCGCGAACGACCCAGTCGAGGGTACCGCCCTCGGCCGCTGCGTCGTCGCAGCCGTCGGGGAGGGTGAACGGAACGGTGACCGACACTTCGTCCACGATGGGCGTGAGGAAGCGCGGGTCGGCAACGGCGCAGTTGCACTCGCCGGGAAGCTCGAAGCCGTTCTGGGCTCGCGGGCTGCGGCCGCTGGTAAGCGACGCCGCGTCGGCGCCGAGGCCGAACTTCGCGAACGCGTCCCAGATGAGGCAGACGTCTTCGCCGTCGTTGAGGGCGCGCGCAGCGGCAAGAATGCCGTCGCGGTTGTTGATCATGTTGGCCGGGCAGGCCATCTGCTTCAGACCCTCGTTGAGGTAGAGCATGGCGCGCTGGTTACCCGCGCCGCCCGTGGCGTCGTAGATGTCCGGGTCGAAGCCGTACTTGTCGATGAGCGCCCACATGACCTGCCACCAGGCCTGGCCCCAAACCGAACCAACGCCGTGCGGAATCGCCTGGCCCTGGATGTTCTCGTAGGTCTGCGTACCGGTGGTGCTGTAGCGCCAGGGGCGGATGCCCGCGCCGGTGAGCGGCTGGTAGCGCGCGTAGGTGCCGATGCCGCGGGCGTCGTCGCCGCTATCCTCGGGGCGAATCGTGTACCAGTAGCCGATGCTGTCGGCGAAGCCCTCGCCGAACTGCTCGGCGCTGCTGAGGCAGCCCGAGTTGCCGGGACCGCCGGTCTGGCGAATCGAGATACCGTGGCCAATCTCGTGGGCGATGATGACCGACGAGAAGTCGCCGTCGCGGTCCTGCTGGCCGTTGCGGCCGTCCCAAAGGAACATCTGCATGCGGCCGTCGGAGCCGTCCGGCGGGGTCGAGAAGTTGGCGTTGTTGGTGCCGCTGCCGTCCTGGGCCTCGGCCTGCACGGCGTCGCCGCCGCGACCGCCGCGGCCGAAGTTGTCGTCCTGGAACGCGCCGCCGGCCTCGTCGAAGCCGTAGTGCCACTGCACGTCGTGGATGATGTTCGACCAGTAGAAGACGTTGGTCACCGCGGCGCCCTGGTAGGTCAGGGGCGAGCGGCTGAAGTCGACCGGGAAGTCGCAGTTCAGGTCGTTGCCGGTGCCCGAGCAGGTCGGGGTGGCCGGGTCGCGACGGTTGTTGCGGTCGCGGTCGAGGTAGGCGTCGACGTTGTTGCCGCGGGTCTCGCTGGTGCCAGCGGCGACCCAGCCCTCGGGGGAAGCCTCGGCGTCTTCGACGTCGGCGACGAAAACGCGGCCGTCAGCCGGCTGCGGCGGGTTCGAGTCGTCCGGGTTCTCCTGCGGAACCGGGTACACCTTGAAGCCGGCCGAGTACGTCCAGTCGATCTGGCTCCAGACGGTGCCGGTGCGGGCATCGACGATGGCGTCGTACCAGTGCTGGCCGTCGTTGGTCTGGACCTCGAAGTTGTAGGCGGGCTCGACGCGGCCGGGGCCGACCGGGACGAGACGAAGACGGGGGCGCATGGGAGCCGTGGACAGCTCCGGCGCCGAAATCTCGGCGATGGCCTCGCCGGGAACGAGATTGGAGAAGCGCTGCAGGACGGTCGGGCTCTGGGTCAGCTCGACGCCGGCGTGGGAAGCGAACGCGCGAATCGCCGTCGAGGGCGAAATCGCCGGCTCGATGGCGGCAACCGCCTCGCGCAGGTTGGGCACGAAGCCGCTGTTGACGCTGAGGATGCGGCCCTGGGAGTCAACGGCAACGTTGAGGTTGGCGTTGTAGACCGGAATGCCCTGGTGGACCTGACCGAACCAGACGTGCGTGACGCCCGTGATTCGCGAGTACACCTTGTCGGTGATGACCATGTTGTCCAGGTCGAACACTTCGAGGCCCAGGATGTCGGCGTTGGCCCGCGCAAACTGGGTCGCGATGTCGACCGGGGTGCCCGCCTGCGGATCGGTCAGGAAGCCGACCGGGACGTTGAGCGACTTGACCCCGCGGGTCGTCGCGTGAGCCTGCGCCATGACGTTGCGGCCGAGGCGCGCGCTGGCGTCGATGGCGTAGGTCTCGGCCAGCTCATTCAGAGCCACCGGACGCTCTTCGGTCCGCTGGTCGAAGTTGCCGTCGACGAGAATCTTCTCGGGCATCGGGAACGAGGGATCGTCGCCCGTCGGGGCGCCGTCCGTCGGCGCCGCCGCCTTTTCGGCGCAGCCAGCCGCGCCGAGCGCGAGCCAACCTGCGGCCAGCCAGTGAAGCGCCCTCGGGCGCCTCGAGTTCGTTGTAGTCATCACGCTGCTCCTCTTGCGTTCCTGTTGATGAGGCCGGCCTAAGCCAGCTCATGGACTTACGGAAGGGCTGCATGATGGCGAGCGTTGGATCGCCCAACAACGGGCTAGGGGTAACCCCCTTTAACAGCGAAAAAACACAAAAACCCAATGTAAAACGTTGAAACTATTCGATTCGACGTTCTGTCCCTTTCACCGTTTGCGAACTGAGAGCAGCACCCACGCAAGACGACCTGCGACCACAGTAAGCGACAACCTGCGTATTGGTCGGCTCGGACGAGATGCAGTGAGGCCTGTAGCCCCCAGGTTGGATAGCGGGATCGCGATTGGCGACGGCCCGATTCTCAAAAACGGTCTGGATCGATAGCGGTCGGGTTCGTTCTGGTCCTGCCCTCGTCGCGTCTGCCCTCGGGTCGGCCCGGGGCTGGATGCGCGCCTATATAGAGGTGAGCGATGCGGAAACAACTTCTGGGACTCGCCGCCCGGTGTGGTTTGAGGAGCACACACCGAGCGGCGGACCCAGACGTTGGTGGTTGTGTTTCCGAGGCAGCTACGGAGATGACCGGACCCGTTTCACTGCCTCGGAAACACCTGGTTTACAGAGGAGCGGTTAGCGCTTGCGGCGGGGGCGTCGCGTGATGAACGCCATCGCCAGGAACAGGCCCGCGAGGAGGGACGAGCTGGGCGCCGGGCTCGACACGGAGCAGCCGCCGCCGTCGTCGCTACCGCCACCGCCGCCGCCACCGGAACCGCCGGTGCCGTCATCGTCGCCGCCGGTGGTGGTGGTCGTGCCATCGCCATCGCCGTCGCCGCCGTCACCGTCGCCGCCCGTGGTGTCGCCGTCGCCGTCGCCACCCGTGGTGTCGCCGTCGCCGTCGCCATCACCGCCGCCATCGCCATCGCCGTCGCCGTCGCCGCCGCCGTCGCCGCCGTCGCCAACGAAGCCAACGACCGCGACGTCATCGAGGTTCCAGCCGCCGAACTGAAGGCCGGCATCGGACGTCATCGAAACCTCGAGGGTCACGGCGCCGTCCTGGGCCAGGTCGGTGATGTCGATGTCGATGAAGCGCCACTCGCTGTCGCGGTGGTGGAAGTTGTTGTCCGGGTTGTTGTCGCCCGGCAGATCGCGCGACACGTTCTGGAACACTTCCTGCCCATCGACCGTGATGATGGCCTGGTCGAAGATGGAGTCCTCGACGTTGAGGAACCGGCGGTACTGCAGGCGAATCGACTCGTAACGAGCGACGTCGATGCCGTCCACCGTCACGCTGGCCGAGCTGCCGACGAGATCCGGGTCGTAGTCGCGGCCGAGGCTGTCCGACAGGACGGCCGAGCCGGAGTAGGCCTCCGCCGGGTCGCCACCCGGGCTGCGGCTGGTGGCGCCAACTTCGAAGCCATTGAGAGTCCAGCCAGCGGAGCCCGCCTCGAAGTCGTCGAAGAACAGCTCGTCGGTGTCGCCGAAGTACAGTTCGTACTCGGGGTCGGCCTCGTTCCTCGGGAACGTGGTGACCGCGCCGCGAGCGCCGCGAGCTTCAATCGTGTACTCGATGACGGTGTCGGGCTCGATCGCCGGGAAGGTACCGACCAGTTCCTGACCGCTGACCGAAAGGTCGATGGTCCCGCTGGTGCTCGGGTCACCCTTGACGTTCCAGAACAAGGTACCGCCCTCGGCGGCAACGCCGTCGCAGCCGCCCGGAATGGTCCACGGGACCGCAATCTCGACCGTGTCGACGATGGGCGTCTCGAAGCGCGGGTCGGCGACGGCGCAGTTGCACTCGCCGGGCAGCTCGAAGCCATTGGTGACCTGGCGACCGCCGTTGCCCTCGTTGGCGTCGAAACCGATGCCCATCTTGGCGAACTCTTCCCAGATGAGGCACACGTCCTCGCCGTCGTAGAACTCGCGAGCCGCCGCGACCAGAGCGTCGCGGGCCTCGGGGAACGTCGGGCTGCAGGCCGTGAGCTTCTGCATCTCGTTGACGTAGAGCATGGCGCGCTGGTTGCCCTTGCCGCCCATGGCGTCGTAGATGTCGCCGATTCCGTACTCGTCGATCAGACGCCAGGTCACGAGCCAAAGAGCCTGGCCGAAGACCGAACCGACGCCGTGCGGCACCGTGTAGACGTTGCTGCGAATGCTCTCGTACGTGGTGCTGTTGAGCGTCCGGTCGGTGCTGTACACGTCCGGGCGAATGCCGTTGGGGCGCCGCGGCGCCCAGTCGCCAACCACGGCGCGCGAGCCGTCGTCGTCGTCCTTGACGCTGTAGAGCAGGCCCCACCAGTCGGAGGTGCCCTCGCCGTACTGCTGCGTGCCTACCAGGCAGCTCGAGTTGCTCGGGCCGCCGGCCTGGCGAATCGAAATGCCGTGGCCGTACTCGTGGCCAATGATGACCGTCGAAAAGCTGCCGTCGCGAATCGGTCGGTCCGTGTTCCAGATGAACATCTGCATCTGCGGCTGGCGACCGTCGGGCGGAGTGCTCATGTTGGCGTTGTTGGCCGAGCCGGAGTCCCGACCGTCCTGAGCCTCGGTGCGAATGGAGTCGCCGCCGCGGCCGCCGCGACCGAAGGTGTCGCTCTGGAAGTTGCCGCCCGGCTCGTCGAAGCCGTACTGCCATTGGACATCGTGAAGGATGTTGTTCCAGTAAAACAGGTTGGTAACCGACGCGTCCTCGTACTGCTGGGGCGGCGAGTTGAGGTCCAGGGGAAAGTTGCAGTTCAGGGTCGGGCCACAGTCGGCGTACTGGCCGCTGTTGTCGGGCGGCGCCGCGCCGCCCGCGTCGCGAGCCTCGAGGTACGACTCGACGTTGTTGCCGCGGGTAATGGTCTTGCCGGCGGAGATCCAGCCGTTGGGCGACGCTTCCGGGTCGGCCGGGTTGCTCACCACCGAGCGCGAGCCGTCGGCCGGGTCGGCGATGGGCATCGCGAACACGTTGTAGCTCTCGGCGGCATTGGCCAGCGGAGCCTGGGGCTCGATCGGGCCGCGGTGGTCGTGACCGCGATGAGTTACGCGCGTGTCGCTGGAGTTGTGCGTGTGCAGAGCGGCGTGGGCGTTGCGCAGCGCCGCCTCGTGATGGGGCGCGTGCTTATCCGCGCCGTGGGTCCAGTCCCAGCGGCTCACGATTTGCCCGGTTCGCGCGTCGACGCTGATGTCGTACCAGGCCTTCTCGTCGGTCGTCCTGACCTCCATCTGGTACACGGGAACAACCTCGCCCGGCCCGGTGGCCTGGAGCATCACCCGCACGTTCATCGGCTCGAGCGACAGCTCGTTGGCGACGACGACCGACACCGCGTTGGGGCCGAACCCCTGGGAGGTGAGTTCCGGGGCCGCCGTGAGGTCGACACCCAGGTGCGAAGCGACGGCGCGAACGGCCGTCGCCGGCGAGATAGCCGGGTCGATGGCCTTGGTGGCCTCGGCGACGTTGGGCACGAGCGTGCTGCCAACGCGCATGACCCGACCTTCGCGGTTGATGCTGACGCCCAGGGACGCGCCCTGGAAGGTCAGGTCTTTGTAGCTCTGCGAGTAGTAGAGGTGCGTGGCGCCACTGACCTTGGAATAAACTTGGTCGGTGAGCTCAAGGCCGCTGATGTCCGCGGGCTGCAGGCCGAGGATATCGAGGTTCTCGTTCACAAAGCCGAGAGCGATGGTCTCGGGCGCACCGGCCCGCGGCTCGCTCAGATGGCCCATCGGCGCCGTGATCGACTTCGGCGCCAGCGTGATCGGGTTGACCGAAACCCGAGCCGAGCTCAGGCCGAGCCGGTCCGCGACTTGCGCCGAGTACGCTCGCGACAGCTCCGAGACCTGCTCGACCTCGCCCTTGACGCGCGCGTCGTAGTCGCCCGCGGCCAGCACCCTCTCGGGCATCGGCACGTCCACATCGTCGCCAGCTGGCGGCGCGCTCGACGCCGAGTCAGCGCAAGCCGCCGCCCCGAGCGCGAGCCAGCCAGCAGCCAGCCAGTTGAGCGCCCTAGGGCGCCTTGAATTCGTCGTTGTCATCGAGCTCTTCCTCCTGCCTTCCTGTTCAACCAACCCGGCAATCCGGTCGTTGAGGGGCTTTCACTGCGTCCACTTCGCCAACCCGCCGCAAGCGGGCTGAAGGGCACCCGGAGCACGGCCACAACGAGGCGTCGTCTTTCGACGGCCCCTGAGCCTCACCGCAAGCACCCTGCTCCTGCAAGTTCATTGCAACAGGGATCCTATAGGCAAGACTCGTCGCGAGTTCAACAGCGCGGCCCTTCGCCGCGGTCACAACGTCCCCGCAGTCACTGACAGAGCCCTGGCCGCAATTGCGACCGCGGCGTCTCACTGGCGGTCTAAACGCTTCGCTGTGTGATCAAGCGAAGACACGCCCGGCCGGCGAACTCTTCTATATGTACGAAACGCTCCCTCAAGCCCGCTATCGTTGAACGAGCACCATCGAGCGCTTTGGGCGAGGACGGCTTGCAGCGCTCCGCCGATAACTTCCAACGATCGCGCCCGAATCGAGCAAAGCCGAGCGGAGGTTCGACTGCATCCTCAACGAAACCTGGGAACAACCTCGGCTCGCTGCAGCTCCCATGGCGCCCCTTCGCGCCCACTCATGTTTTTGCAAGTACGTTGCAAATATGGACAGCGACGCCAGGTCATCAGGTTGCGCCGCCAACGCCCACCCGCCGCGGGCGGCCCGGCGCGGTGCGGGCGCGATCCCCCGGCCTCGTTGTCCCGCAGGTCGCTGACGCGCTCCAAGTGCAAGCGAACGAGTCCGGCGACAACGAGTTCGCGCGCCTGGGACAAGCCGGGGACCGCCCCGAGCGCCGTCCGCTTATAAGGTTAGGCCATCGGGGACTGCCCCGGTGGCCTGCCTGGCCCGCGCTAGCGAGCCGCGATGGCCGCGGCTGAGCCAGGGTCGCGAAAGGGAAACGCGGTCATGGTGCGCTGGACAGCGCGGCGGACCTGCTCGCGATCGAGAACGTGGGCGGGCACCCGGATGCGGCCGCGCCACAGTGAGCGGCCCGTGTGCGCGTCGCGCAACGAAAGGTGCAGCGTCGCCGACGACGGCCGGTCGGGACGCGCGCTTCGGGCACCGCAGCGGGCCTTGCGGTAGCTCAGCGGCACGAGACAGCGCTGTACCGGAACGTCGCCACGGTGTTCCGCCCAGGTGTCGTCGCCGATCCAGGCGTCCACTCGAACCTCGAGGATGGCGTCGGCTCGGCCCCGGGGTTCGGCCGTGAAGCCGCGCGACTCGAGTGACACTTTGACCAGGTCGTTCGTCAACTTGGCGAGCAGCTGCTCGACATCCTCTCGGCCCGATGGAAGATGAACTGCCGCGTCGACGTCGATCGCGGCGGGGCCAGCCGCGACGTGCACGCGGCGAAAGCCCGTGGACTGCTGGACGAACTCCAGGCTGGAACCGTCGTTCACCGCGGGGTACGCGGGGCGGACGCAGTTGACGAGCAGCACACAGACGGCGCAGAAAGCCAGGCGGAAAAGCAACATGCTCCGCCCCACTGCAAAGGGGCGGCCAGCACACCGCGCCATCGCCCGCGGTAGCTCACGCCGGGCTAATGCGGCGCCCCGGGAAACCGGGCTTGTCTGACCTACGGCAGTCGGGTACCGCGAACGTTGATCACAATGTGCATGTCGGGAAAGCCGAGCCCGGTGAGCGTGCTCATGTCGAGCACGTCGCAGCTGGGCGCAACGATGTAGCCGGGACTGCTCTGGCCGTCGGCGTTGGACCCCAGGAAGAAATCGTGCCCCGTGGTCTGCCCGTCCGGCACGGCGATTTCGACGACCAGCGTGGACCCTGCCGGCACGATGCTCGAGATCGGTGCGGAGAAGATCGAGAGGGTCTGGTCCGGCACCGTGAGGTTGGCCGTGGCCAGCGGAGTCGACAGGTTGGCCAGGGTGACTCCGGCGCCGTTGAGCGTGTAGAGAACCACGTTGATGGGCTGGCTTCCGCCGCTGCCCGACACGGCCCGCTCGATCGCGAACTCGACCGTGGTCACCGTGAGGTCGGTCGTGACGCCGAGCGACGGCAGGTTGAAGACCCGGAAGTAGCGGTTGGCTCGGGTGAACGTGCCGTTGGTCGGTCGACAGGCGATCGAGTTGCCCGAGACCACCAGCTGGGTCGTCGAGTGGGTGAGGAACACGTCGATGGGCATGGGCGGCGCATCCGGCGGTGGCGCGTCCGGCGGCGGAGCCGCGTCGGGAGGCGACGGTGCGTCGGGCGGCGGTGCCGCGTCCGGCGGCGGAGCCGCGTCGGGAACCCCGGCATCGGGCATACCGTCGCCGTCGCCCCCGGTCGTGTCGTCGCCCGTGGTGTCGTCCCCGGTCGTGTCGTCGCCCGTGGTGTCGTCCCCGGTCGTGTCGTCCCCGGTTGTGTCGTCCCCGGTCGTGTCATCCCCGGTCGTGTCGTCGCCCGTGCCGTCTCCGGTCGTGTCACTGGTAGTGTCATCAGTGTCGCCGTCGCCGGTGGTATCGCCCGGAACGTTCGGGTCGTCGGCGCCCCCGAATCCCCCGTCGTCGGGCGAGCCTTCGGCGCATGACAGGAGCGAGAGGACAACAGCGGCCAGAAAGGCGAGACGCATAACCCGGCGAACCTAAGGTGTACCCGCCGCAACCACAACCGCTACTTTCCTCACCGCTCCTTCCCGAACTACTGTTCGCTTTTGCGAGATTTGCCCTAAAGGTTTTGGCCACGGGCCGAATCACCAGAGCGGTTATGGAGATCGTGGAAATTCTGGAGGTTCACCGGCGACTGCGCGCGTTCGACCCGGCCTACGCGGCCGACTCGGTCGGAGCCCAGCCGTTTGTGCTGCCCGCCGACGAAGCCGACGCGGTCGCCAACGACGAAACCCCGAAGCGCGCTTCAGCCCTGGCCCCCGACATCGTCACCCTGATTACCCAGCAGCGGGCGCTTCGCTAACGGGACACCCGTCGCCAGCGACCCGCGACGCCCGGTCGCCCAGACTCGCTACGGGCGCACGCGCTTGTAGCGGCAAAACTCCTCGTAGCTGGCCGCCGTGAGCGCCGGGTTGTTCATCCGCTCCCAAAACAGGGTCGAAGTCGGCGTCGGGCCGTAGTCGTGCCCGGGGTACAGGCGAGTTTCTTCGGGTAGCCCGCCGAGCACGTGTTGCAGGCTCGCGTACATGGCCCGCGCATCCGAGTTGCCGCCGCTCACGCTGCCGCAGCTGCCGACGAACAGAACATCGCCAGTTACGACGGCCCCGGGGCGAGGCAAGTAGAAGCAAACGCAGCCGGGCGTGTGCCCCGGCGTGAAGAGCGCCTCGATCGAATGCTCGCCAAGCGCGATCTGCTCACCGTCCGAGAGCGGCTCGACCCGGTCGGCCTGTTCGCGCGCGCGATCCAACTCGAACGGGTGACAGCGCACCACCGCGCCCGTGGCGGCGGTTGCCTCATCGAGGCCAGCCACGTGATCGGCATGGGTGTGGGTGAGCAGGATCGTGTCGACGGTCCATCCGCGCCCAGACGCCACCCCCAGCAGTCGATCGACTTCGAACGCCGGGTCCACGAGGGCCGCGCGCCCGGTCGTGGGGCAGCCAATTACTTCGCAGAAGTTCTGTAGGAGGCCCACCTCCATCTGGACGATCTCGAGATCGGGAACGTCCTTCTTGGAGTCGGGCTCAGGCACGCGGGCAATGTACACTGACATCGAATGGGGGACGGACAACCGGCCACGCTGGGTCGATACGAGCTGGTCGACAAGCTCGCGGTCGGCGGCATGGCCGAGCTGTACAAAGCGCGGGTGCGCGGCGCTCACGGCTTCGAAAAGCCGCTGGTCATCAAGCGCATCTTGCCGCACCTGGCCTCCGATCCGCAGTTCGTCGAGATGTTCATCGACGAGGCCAAGATCACCGCTCGCCTGACGCATCCCAAAATCGTTCAAGTGCACGACTTCGAACAGGACGGCGACCAGCTCTACATCGCGATGGAGTTCGTCGAAGGCACCGACGTACTCCGGTTGGTGCGCAAGTGCATGGCGGCAAAGACCCCCCTGCCCGCCGCTCTTGCCATTCACGTGGCCATGGAGGTGCTCGACGCCCTCGACTACGCCCACGGCGTCAAGGCGACGTCGGGCGAAGACCTGGGCATCGTCCACCGCGACATCTCCCCGGGAAACGTCATGGTCTCCAAGGACGGCCACGTCAAGCTGGCCGACTTTGGCATCGCCCGCGCGGCCGAGCGCAGTTATAAGACCCAGACCGGAACCCTCAAGGGCAAGTACGGCTACATGTCGCCCGAACAGATCATCGGCAAGCCGATCGACGGCCGCTCCGATCTGTTCTCCGTCGCCGTGGTTCTCGCCGAGTTGCTGATGTTCCGCCGGCTCTTCACGGCGCCGAACGACCTCGACGTTCTCCTCATGGTGAGGGACGTCAACCTCAAGCGACTCGACCAGTACGGCAAGCACATCGCCCCGGACCTGCGGGCGATCGTCGACCACGGCCTGCAGCGCGGAGCCGACCAACGCTTTCAGAGCGCGGCCGAGTTTCGAGACGCCCTCGGCGACTACCTGTTCGCCATCAACAAGCGCGTCGGCCGCCGACAGCTGGGGGAGTTCCTCGCGGACCTCGATCGCAGTGAGTCCGAGAAGGCCCGGGCCAAGGCGGCTCAGGCCTCCCAGATAGCGGACGCGCCCGACGAGGCCAACTATCCGAGCGTCGGCACCATGAGCGGGCCGCGCACCAAGGCCAGCAAGCTCGCCGCGGAGCAGCGAGCCCGGGTCGGGCGACAGCTCTTTCAAACCCACGGCGAGTCGTTTCAGGGAACCCGCAGCACCGGCGGTGGCGACCGCCCGGGCTCGGCCCGACCGGTTCGGCCGAGCACCGAGGCTCCCGGCCGCGCCCCGTCGCCGGTCATGGACCTGGACGACCCGGACACCCCGATTGGCGCCCACACGGGCGAGCTCTCCGGCGAGTTCGAGATTGTCGAGGGCGACGCGGTGTCGGCGTCGGGCCCCTCCATCGCGATCGATCCGCACATCGACCCGCGCCTCGACTCCCACAGTGACGCGCCGCCGCGCGGACAGAGCGCCCCGGTGCGGCCCGCCGAGCCCGGCCTCGGGCGGCCGGACAGCTCGGGCTCGTTCGAGCGAGCTTCGCCGTTCCGGGTGCTTCACAACATCGTCGCGTACCGCCTCGATGGCCTGCTGGTCGTTCAGCGGGGCGACATCGTAAAGGAAGCGTTCTTTTCTCAGGGGCACCCGCAGTTCGTGCGCTCCAATCAACCGACGGAGCGCCTCGGCGAGTACCTGGTAAGGAAAGGTGTTCTCAGCGCCGAGCAGCTGCAGCGAGCGCTGTCGTTGATGCCTCACTTCGGCGGCCGCCTCGGCGACACGCTCGTGGGTCTGCAGCTCATGCGCCCGCTCGACGCGGTGAGGCACCTCAGCCAGCAGGTCCGGGAAAAGCTGATCGACGTCTGCACGTGGAGCTCTGGGGACCACCGGTGGTACGCCAACCGGGCCAACCCGTGGCCGACGCTGCCCCTGCATCTCGACAGCTGGGACGTCCTCGGCGGCGGCGCGCGGGCCCTCGATGCCGATCTCCTGTCGGTCTGGGCTCGGAGAAACGAAGCTCGCACGGTGGTTCCCGGGCCGACCACCATGCGCCTCGAGCTCCTGGGCCTGGGAGCGCGCATGAACCAGGTAGCCGATCGGCTCACCGCCCGCGTGAGTCTGCGCCAGCTGATCACGACGTTCGCCGGACGGCAACGCGCGGACGCGGCGCGCTGTCTGTACCTGCTCAACGAGCTCGACGTCGCGCAGCTCGCTTGAGCGCGAGATCACCGCTTCGCGATCTCTTCTTTGCCAAACCGATCCCGGTGCCGGTCGTTTTGTTCGCAAAGTGCTGGATTGACGGCGGCCGATAACTGGACACGATCGATCGCGTACCGATACTGGAGGACGTGGCTTCGGTTCTGGCTTGGACGGGTGACAGCACCCGCGGCCGCGAAGGGGAACCGCGGATCGCGCAGCGTTCGTTTATCCCTCGCGCCCGATTGTTTAGTGAGTCGATCTCCGTCGACGTCAGCGACAGCTGGCGCGCCGACTACCGCGAGGTCGAGACCCCGCTCATCTGCCTGTTCTTCGACTACGACGGCCAGCTGGTGCGCTGCTCCGACCGGCGTGCGCGCCTGTTCCGCCGCGAAGACGGCAACTTGATCCCGCGCGAGCGCGATCTCCAGGGCGAGGCGCGCGCGATGGCGCTGCTCGAGAGCTTTGGTGCGGTCGAGATTAGCTATCTCGACGAGTACGGAGCGGCGCCCGACAGCGACGCCGACTACGTCGTCCAGGTCGATGGCGACGCCAACTCGCAGTGTGCGTTCACCGCCTACGCGGTGCCGAGGCTCCAGGCTCTCGGCTGGCAGGTCGATATCGCCGACGACTACCCCTTCCAGGTCGTCGACACCGCCGTTCCCTGGTACGCCAACGTCGATTCGGACGACGAACAGGCCGGCTGGTTTTCCCTCGAGCTCGGCGTCGACATCGAGGGCGAGCGGGTCAACCTTCTGCCTGCCTTGCTCGAGTTGCTCGAGGGTTGCCCCGACTCGGCCACCCTCGAGGCCCTGGCCCGGCGGGCGCGCAAGTGCGTCGCCCTGCCCCTCGACGACCGGCGCTACGTGCCGGTGCCATCGGGCCGCCTCAAGTCCCTCTTGCAGGTTCTGCGCGACCTGTACGACGGCGACCCCGACCTGCGGATCCCGGCGGCCCGGGCGACCTGTCTCTCCGGCCTCGACGAGGTGTTTTCGTCGGACGAAAGCGACGGCAGCGACAGCGCGAGCAGCCTCGACTGGAGCGGCGACAGCGACGCCGTGCGAACCCTGGAGACTCTGCGCGGGGCGCAGCCGCGGCCGGTGGACGATCCCGTCGATCTGCGCGCGACCCTGCGGCCCTACCAGAAAGAGGGCCTGGCCTGGCTCACCCACCTGCGCGACGCGGGCGTCTGCGGCGTGCTCGCCGACGACATGGGACTGGGCAAAACGCTGCAGACCATCGCCCACATCGTCAACGAAAAGCAGCTCGGCCGCGCGCGGCAACCGGTCCTGGTCGTCGCGCCCACCAGCCTGGTCGGCAACTGGCAGTCGGAGCTCAAGAAGTTCGCCCCACATCTGTCGGTGAGCGCACTGCACGGCCCGGGGCGGCATGCGCGCCGGGCTCGCGCGCTGCTTTGTGACGTGGTCATCACGACCTTTCCCCTGCTGATTCGCGACCTCGATGAGTTCGCGGGCAAGCAGTTTTCGATGGTGATCCTCGACGAGGCGCAAACCATCAAGAACCACCGCAGCCAGGCTCACAAAGCGGTGTGCGCCATCGAGGCCGACCATCGGCTGTGCCTGTCGGGCACGCCGGTCGAGAACAACCTGGACGAGCTGTGGTCGCTGTTCCACTTTCTGATGCCCGGCATGCTGGGCGATCCCGCGCGCTTTCGCACGTCGTTTCGCCTGCCCATCGAGCGCGACGGCGACAGTGATCGAATGGAGGTACTCCGAGAGCGGGTATCGCCCTTCATCCTGCGTCGGCTCAAGAACACGGTCGCCCGGGACTTGCCCCCGAAAACCGACATCGCCCTGCCCATCGAACTGGCGGGCGCCCAGCGCGAGCTGTACGAGAGCATTCGCGTGTCGGCCCACGACCAGGTGCGCCAGGCCATTCGCAGCAAGGGCATCGCGGCATCGACCGTGCAAATTCTCGACGCGTTGATGAAGCTGCGCCAGGTCTGCTGCGACCCGCGGCTCGTCGCCCTGGAGGCCGCGCGGCGGGTCGAAAACTCGGCCAAGTTCGAAACGCTGTTCGAGCTGCTGCCGCAACAGCTGGCCGAAGGCCGACGCGTGCTCCTGTTCTCGCAGTTCACCAGCATGCTGGGGCTCATTGGCGACGAGCTGCGCAACCGCGGCATCGCGCACGTGGCTTTGACCGGTTCGACCGCAAACCGACAGGCTCCCATCGACGCCTTCGAAGGGGGCGAGGCCGACGTGTTTCTGATTTCGCTCAAGGCCGGGGGTACCGGTCTGAATCTCACATCTGCCGACACCGTCATTCACTACGACCCGTGGTGGAACCCGGCCGCCCAGGCCCAGGCCACCGACCGCGCCTACCGGATCGGGCAGACCCGCCCGGTATTCGTCTACAACCTCGTGGTCGCAGGCAGCGTCGAGGAGCGCATGGTGCGCCTGCAGCAGCGCAAGCAAGCCCTGGCGAACAGCCTGCTCGCGGGCCCGGACCAGCGGGCCGGCGGGGGCCTGTCGGCGGGCGAGGTCGACGGCCTTTTCGCCCCGCTGTCGACCGCGTCGGAAGACTAGTAGTCCCGGCCCGATTGGGCCGGGCGACTCAAGATTCGCGCCCTCGACGCCGATAGGCGAGACAGCCCATGACTGTCCTGGCGCCGAAATACATGGAGCGGTTCCGATGCATCGGTTCCGCCTGCGAAGACACGTGCTGTAGCGGCTGGCGGGTGACGCTCGACAAAAAGAGCCACGACGCGCTCAGCGCCGCGATGGCCGAGTCGCCCGAAACCCGCGCGGAGTTCGAGCGAAACGTTCGGCGGTTGCCAGTGGCGCAGGCCACCGAGATGACCTACGCCACCGCCGAGCGAGACGGCGAGGGAAACTGTCAGTTCGTTCGCGACGACGGCCTCTGCAGCATTCAGTCTCGCTATGGACACGAGCTGCTGTCCAACACGTGCTCGCTGTACCCGCGACAGATTCGCGTTAGCTCCGCGGCCGTGGAGCTGACCGCCCAGGTGTCGTGCCCGGAGGTCGCGCGCCAGCTCCTGCTCCACGAAGACTCGATGGATCTGGTGTCGCTGGACGACTCCGTGCTCGAACGCCGTTTGGCCAGCGAACAAGTTGCCGAGGGCGACCTGTACGGGCACTACGTCGACGAGGTGCGCCACACGATGATTCAGTTCGCTCAGCTGCGCGAACGCCCCATGCGGGACCGGCTGTTCTTCATGGTGTTCTTCGCACAAAAGACCGCGTCGTTCTTTCACCGAGGTGTCGAGCAGGACCCCGGCCCCGCGCTGTCGGCGGTGCTCGACCGCATGGCCAGCCCCGGCGTGCTCGACGCCATCGCCGCCGAGCTTCGCCGCGTGGAGGTGCCGCTCGCCCTGACGTCGACGCTCGTGGGCGAGATCGGCCTGGTCGGACAGCCGGTGTCGCCGAGCTTTGCCAGGCTCGCCCAGCGCGTGTACGCGACCCTGGACGAGTGTCGGGCAACCGCTTCGGGCGGCGCCGTCGCCGACGACGACCGCGACCGGTCGCAACCGCCGGCCGCCCCCTCGTTCGATCCGGAAAAGCTCGCGGCTCTGCACCAACGGCGGCAGCAGCGCCTGTACGCCGTCGCGGGAGCTCGGCTCGATGGCTACACAGAGAGGTTCGTGATCAACTACTGGGTCCGTCGCTGGTACACCGCGTCGCCCGACCTGCTGCAGCACGTGCGCGACCTGCTCATCGAGCTGGCGGTGGCTCAGTTGCTTTTGTGCAGTCACCCGGACGTGCTCGCCGCGCTCGAACGGCCCGAAGCGAGCGGCCCCGACGGAAACGCCGCGCTCGACGAGGCGCTCGACCGGGCCGCGGTCGAGACCTTTTCGCGCACGAGCCGCTGCGTCGAGCACTCCCAGCTGCGCCCGCTGGTCAATGAGCGCCTTGCCGAGATGGGGCTACCGGCGTTCGCCTCGACCACATGCCTCCTCGCGTTCGCTTCGGGAGCCACCGCGGCGAGTGCCAGCCCACGCTCGCTTCAGCGGGCCAGCTAGCCTCGCAGTCGTCGGCGGCCAGCCGGCCGCAAGCCGGCGCGGGCCTAACGGTCCATCCACTCGCGAAACCGGCGCGCGTTCTCCTGGCTCACGACAATCGGCTCCGCGAGCCCGTCGACCGCTGCGTGAACCCGGCCCTTGTCAAACGAGCGAAAGCTCTTGATGGCCTCGAAGTTGACCAGGTACTTGCGATTCGCCCGAAAGAAGGCGCGGGGATCCAGGTCCTTGGCGACGTCGTTGAGTGACCCGTCCAGCAGGAACTCGGCATCGCGGGTAACGAGGGCGACCAGCTTGTGCTCGGTCGTGAAATAGCGAATCTCGCGCACCGGTACCGAGACGAAGTCGAGGCCGCGTTTGACGAGGAAGCGGCTCTTCCATCGACCGGCAGGTTCGGAATGCCGCTGCAAAAGCGCTTCGAGCCGGCCGGCGAAATGCTCGCGCAAATCGCGATACTTGGTGAGAGCCTTTGCGAGTCGCGCCTGCTCAATTGGCTTGAGCACGTAGTCGATGCCGCCGGCGGCAAAGGCCTCGGTCCAGTACTGGTCGTAGGCCGTGCAAAACACGACCGGGCAGCGAACCTTTACTTGTTCGAAAATAGACAGCGCAAGTCCATCGGCAAGCTGGATGTCGCACAACACCAGGTCGGGGGCCGCGTGGCTGGAAAACCAGCGAACCGATGCCTCGACGCTGTCGAGCGCGACCACGACTTCGATGCCGGGGTCGAAGGCGGCGAGCGCTCGCTCGAGGTGCTCCACCGCCGGGCGTTCGTCCTCGATGATCGCGACCTTCACGCGGCGCTCGCAATGGGCAACGTGACGCAGAAACGCTCGCCCCGCTCGACGCGAATGGACGCGCCGAGCACCAGATTGTGGCGCATATCGAGGTTGTGCAGACCGACTTTGGACGACGCCCGTATTTGCTTCGGCCGAAGCGGATGGGAGACCGTCACGTCGGAAACGCCGATCTCGACGTCGATCACGAGCGGCCGATCGACGCTGAACACGTTGTGCTTTACAGCGTTCTCGACGAGGGTTTGAACCGACATGGGCACGGCCAGGGCCGCGCCCGCCCCCTCCTGCCGACCGGCAAAGCGCAGCGACAGCGCGGCACCGAAGCGAAGCTCGAGCAAGAAGAAGTAGTCGTCGACCAGGCTCAACTCGTCGGCCAGCGGAACCAGGTCTCGCTCGCGGTGCATCAAGATGTAGCGATACACCCGGGCGAGAGTTTCGGTGTAGGCCCGAGCCTTGTCGGCCGACGTGTCGATCAAGAAGCTCAGCGTATTGAGCGAATTGAACAAGAAGTGCGGATCGATTTGCGTGCGCAGCGCGTCGAGCTGGGCCTGCGTTCGCGCTCGTTCGACCCGCGCCAGCTGCACCATGTCGGTGCTTCGCTCTTTGACGAGAAACGCGGTCTCGTACACGTGGGTAACGAACACAACGCACACGACGTTGGCCAGGGTGGTCACCTCGATCGCCGGTAGGTCGACGGGCAATCCCACGGCCCGGTACCAGACCACGAGAGCGCCAACGGTGAGCGGAGCCGTAAAGCACACGATGGCGAACAGCAGCAGCACGATCTTTTGGATCGGATGGGAAAACCAGTCGAGGTGACGCCGCTGGGCGAACAACAAGTAGCGATTGCCGTGCCAGATGGCCGCGGCCAGGGCGATGAACCAGACGTAGCCAACCCAGTACGCGCCGTCGCCCGGGCCCAGCGGACCGAAAAGGCCAGCTGCGTTCGGAATCACAACGCCAAAACCGGGAACTCCGAGGAGACGCAGGACGCCGTCGTCGAGGGTTTCGTGCCGCGCTGGTCCGCCTTCGTCCGGCTTTCGTCCGGGTTCGGGCGGTCTGTCGGCGCCGCCGGCGCCGGTCTCGGGCAGGGTGCTGTCCACGATGAATCCTACGGACGTCAACTACTTTGCCGTGGCGGTTGCAGCGCTGTCTACCTTCTTGATCGGAGGGGTCTGGTACTCACCGCTTCTGTTTGCCGGGTCCTGGGCCAGGCTTGCGGGCCTGAGCGAGGAAGAACTTCAGCGCGGCAGCCTGCTCAAGATCTTTGGCGGGGCGCTCGCCATCGCCGTGCTGATGGCGCTGAACCTGGCGATGTTCATCGGCCCCGACGCGGGCCTGGGCTTCGGCGCGTTCGCCGGTGTGGCCGCCGGTTTGGGCTGGGTCGCGGCCGCCATGGCCATCACGTATTTGTTCGAGCGCCGGCCATGGCGACTGCTCGCGATCAACGGCGGCTACCACGTCGTGGCGTTCGCCTGCATGGGAGCCATTCTCGGTTTGTGGGCGCCGGCGGGGCCTTCGCCCGCATCCGCGAACGAAGACGCGATGCAGACCTACTACGCCGTGCTGCTGCGCCGCGGGCCGAGCTGGACGGCTGCCCAATCTCCCGAGCTGCAGCAGCTACACCAGGCACACCTGTCGAACCTGCGAAGACTGGCGAAAGACGGCCACCTCCGAACCGCCGGGCCATTTCTCGAACAAGAAGGCGACGGCGCCTACGCGGGCCTGCTGGTGCTGGCCGTCGACTCGCGAGCGCAGGCGGAGAGCCTGGTGCGGGCGGACCCGGCGGTGCAGGCAGGTCGGTTCGACTACGAGGTGTTGCCCTGGATGAGCGAAGCGAACCTTCGCGCCGGGCCGACCTCGCGTACCAGAGCTGCCCCCTGACCGACGGCGCCCCCGTCGCCGCGGCGAAAAAAAACCGGCGCCCGCAGGCGCCGGTTCGTCTCGCTGGTTGCGAGCACTGCGCTCGCTGATGTGGGGAACGATTCGCCGGCGACTGCCGGCCACGTCCCCGGCGAAGCTAGCGCTTTCGCCGCTTGCGGGGCGGCTCCCAGCCGCCCTCGTCGTAGATCCACACGTTGCCGCGTCGGCCCCACTGCCCCTGGCGAAAGATCTTGCCGGGCTGGTCGCGAACGTACGAGCCACCCTTCCAGACCCACTTGCCGCCGACCCAGTCCCAGTGACCGTTTTGCCAGGTCCAACCGGGACGGCGCTTGGGCCGTTCGGGCTTGGGCCGCGGCGGCGGGCTTGTGGGGTTTCGCGACACCGGGCGATCGACGACCGGCGTTCCTGGAAGCCGCCGTCGGTCGCCCTGGGCGGGGCGGTCGCCGACGGGCGTTGTCGGGCGACCAGGCACCGTCGGACGATTCGTCGGCCGGTCGCGGTCACCCACCGGGCGATCGCCCACCGGAACCGTCGGGCGGCCTACCGGCGGACGACTCGTCGGCCGGTCGCGGTCACCCACCGGGCGATCGCCCACCGGAACCGTCGGGCGGTTCGTCGGGCGGCCTACCGGCGGGCGGTTCGTCGGGCGATTGCGGTCACCCACCGGGCGATCACCCACCGGAACCGTCGGGCGGTTCGTCGGGCGGCCTACCGGCGGGCGGTTCGTCGGGCGATTGCGGTCACCCACCGGGCGATCGCCCACCGGAACCGTCGGGCGGCCTACCGGCGGACGACTCGTCGGCCGGTCGCGGTCACCCACCGGGCGGTCCCCCACCGGGCGACCCGGCGTCGGCGCTCTCGGCGACCCGGTCGCCGGCGTCCACTGGCCGTCGCGCCAGTACCAGCGACCGTTGCGCTGCTCCCAGCGACCGGGCACCCAGCGCGAACCTCGACGCTGGCGCTCGTAGCGGCCGCGCTTCCACTTCCAGCGGCCACGGTCCTTGTACCAGTGGCCGGCGACCCAGATGTAGCCGCGGCGCGCGCGCACCGGCTCGCGCTGCGGCGCCGGCGGACGATCGGAGTAGCCGCCGTCATCGGGCAGCGGAGCCGGGCGCGCAATCGTGTCCCAGCGCCCGTCGACCCACACGTAGCGGTCGCCCTGGCGCTCCCAGCGACCGGCTACCCAGCGCTGATTGTCGCGCGCGCGCTCCCAGCGACCGCGCTGCCACTCGTAGCGGCCGTTGTTCCAGGCCCAGTGACCTCGAATCCAGACCTGGCCCTGCCGCGGGCGCGGGCGCTCCCACTGCGGTGCCGGCGGAGCCGACGTGGGAAAGCGGGGCAGCTCGACCCACTGGCCGTCCTGCCACTCGTAGCGATTGCCGCGCCGCACCCACTGGCCGTAGCGGTACTCAAAGCCGCGGCGCTCGCGCTCCCAGCGGCCCTGCTGCCAGCGGTAGCGACCGTTTTCCCAGTTCCAGCGGCCGCGCACCCACACAAATCCGCGGCGCGGCCGCGGGTTCTTGTACTGGGGCGCCGGCGGAGGCTGGGTCGGAAACTGCGGGATCGCCTCGATCCAGCGACCGGGAACCCAGACGTAGCGATTGCCCTGCACTTCCCAGCGGCCCGCTTCCCACTGGCGGTTCGGCTGGGCTCGCTCCCAGCGACCGCGCTTCCACCGGTACCGACCGTTTTGCCAATCCCAATGGCCGCGAATCCAGACCTGGCCCCGGCGCGGACGCGGGTTTTCAAAGCGCGGCTCCGGCGGCGCGTAGGTCGGAAACTCGGGCAGGCGCTCGATCCACGTACCGGGCAGCCACACGTAGCGATCGCCCTGGTGCACCCAGCGGCCCTGCTGCCAGGCGTAGTTGTTGCGCTGGCGCTCCCAGCGTCCGGCTTTCCAGCGATAGCGGCCGTTGCGCCACTCCCAGTGGCCGGGCACCCAGATAGAGCCCGCGCGCGACCCCGGGTTTTCCGCCTGGGGCGGCGGCGGCGGGTTCACCGGGTACTGGGCGGCCGGCACCCACTGGCCCGACATCCAGCGCCAGCGATCGCCCTGCTGGTCCCAGTACCCCGGCTCGTAGGTAAAGCCCGTGCGCTCGCGCGCCCAGCGACCGCGCTGCCAGCGCCAGCGGCCATTGTTGAGCCGCCAGTGGCCGCGAATCCAGGTGTAGCCGATCCGCGGCTGCACCTGCTCGTACTGCGGCGCCGGCGGCGGCTGGCTTACCCAGTCGCCGTCGTAGTCGTCGACGGGCGGCGGCTGGGGCGCCGGCTGCGGCGCCGGCTGCGGAGCGGGCTGCGGCGGCGGCTGCTCATACACCGGCGGCGCCGGCTGCGGCGCCGGCTGTGGTTGCGGTTGTGGCGGCGGCTGATAGCTCCGGTTCGGAGTGGTTCCGCCCTGCTGCGCGGGTTGCACGAAGCAGCCCGCCATCAGCGCGGCGATGGCGCCAAGACTGAGTCTATTGATACTCATTCGATCTCCTCGAGTTCGTCGCCTGGCATGCGGCGTCGCGAGTTTGGACGCGCGAACGGGCGCGCAGATTCACTCGCCCGATTTCCCCCAATTTCGGCAAATTGTACCGCCCGCGTCGCCGCGATGTCCCGGTGGGAGCCGCTACTTTGCCGGCTCGCCGGCGTCTCCGGCACAGCGAATGCCGACCATGCCCAGGCCGCGATCTCGCGGGTTCATGTGCCTGTAGGCGGCGCGAACGCAGTAGCGCGAGTTGCCCCAGCCCGCGCCGCGAAGAGAAACAAAGTCAGGTCGCCCGGGAAAATCGCTGGCCGTCCACTCCCACACGTTGCCGGCGAGGTCCCAGAGGCCCTGCCGCGACACGCCGTGCGGGTACTGGGCCACGGGGGCGATCCGCTCGAATCCGTCGATCGCGTCGGGCGCGCAACAGTCCATCGTCCCGAAGTTGCCGCGCAAGGTGCCGCCGCTTCGAGGTGGCTCATTGCCCCACACGTAGGTACGGCCGTCGGTGCCGCGCGCCGCGAGTTCCCATTCGGGATCGGTGGGCAAGCGAAGCCCGTGATGAGCGCAAAACGCGACCGCGTCGTTCCACGACACCTGCACCACCGGATGCCCGGCCGCGTCGGCGATGGACGAGTCGGGCCCATGCGGGTGCCGCCAGTCCGCCCCGGCAACCCAGCGCCAGCGTCGGCCGCGCCACACGCTGCCGCGCTTGCCGCGCTCGGCGTCGGTGACGTAGCCGGTCGCGTCGACAAAACGGGCGAACTGCGCGTTGGTGACCTCGAATTTCATCAGCGTGAAGCCCGGCACCGTCACGGTGCGCGGCGCTTCGTTGGCGTCGCCCTCGGGGTCGCCCATCACAAAGGTCGCCCCGGGAATCTCCACCAGGGCCGCCGACGGGTCGTCCAGGGCGGCCGCCGGCACGGGCCGCGCGGTTCGCACTTTCGCGCGAGCCTGGGCCTGCGTGCGCGACGTTGCGGGCGTTTTATCGGCGCCGGTCGCGCAGCCAACGAGCACCAGCAAGGCTGCGATTGCCGACCGCACGGTTTCATTATATGCACGCGTCATGAAACGCCTGGTCATCGCGCTCGTCACGACCGCGGTATTTGCAGCCTGCGGCGCGAAATCGCCTACCGATACCACCCCGCCCGTCGGCCCCACCGGCAGCGACGGCGCTGCGGCGCCGACCGAGAACGAGCGGCTCGACGCATTCTTCGAAGAGGTGTTTCAGCGCAATATCGCTCGCAGCCCGCAAACCCAGACGTATCTCGGCATCAAGACCGACTACGGCAAGTGGGACGACGTCTCTGACGAGCGCGCACAGCAAGACAACGAGCTCACCCGGGCCGACCTTCAGCGCCTGCGCACGGAATTCGACCCGACCAAGCTCACGGGCCAGGCCAGGCTTAGCTACCGACTGTTCGAGTACAACGCCGAGCGCAGCCTGGCGGCGTTTCGCTGGCGATTTCACAACTACCCGGTGAACCAGATGTTCGGCGTGCACTCGGGCACGCCGGCGTTCCTCATCAACTTTCACCGCATCGACGACGAAAAGGACGCGCGCGCGTACATTCAACGCCTCGCCGGCGTAGACGAGCTGTTCGCCCAGGTCCGGCGCAACCTGCTAGTCCGGGAAGAACGGGGCATCTTGCCGCCGAAGTTCGTCTTCGCCCACGCGCTGCGCGACTCGCGCAACGTCCTCGCGGGCGCACCGTTCGACGACTCCGCCGATGACAGCACCCTGCTGGCTGACTTTCGCAAGAAGATCGCGGCCGTCGAGAGTCTCGACGACGCCACCCGTGAAGCGCTGGTCGATGAAGCAAAGGCCGCGCTCCTGTCGTCGGTTCGACCGGCGTACGCCAGTCTCATCGAGGTGCTCGAGCGCCAGCAGGCCGTCGCCACGACCGACGACGGGGCCTGGAAGCTGCCCGACGGAGCGGCGTTCTACGACGCGGCTCTCGCCCGCACCACCACCACCGACCTTACCGCCGACCAGATTCACGACATCGGACTCGCCGAGGTCGACCGCATTCACGGCGAGATGAAGGCGATCATGAAGAAGGTTGGCTTCGAAGGGACTCTGGCCGAATTCTTCGTGTTCATGCGCGACGACGACCAGTTCTACTACGCCAACAGCGAGGAAGGTCGCGAGCAGTATCTCGAGCGCGCGCGCCAGATCATCGACACCATGGAAAGCCGCCTCGGCGAGCTGTTCGTTACGACCCCCAAGGCGCGCATGATCGTCAAACGGGTCGAAGCGTTTCGCGAAAAGTCGGCGGGTAAGGCCTTCTACAACTCGCCCGCGCCCGACGGCAGTCGGCCCGGCATCTACTACGCCAACCTGTACGACATGCGCGACATGCCGACCTACCAGATGGAGGCTCTCGCCTACCACGAGGGCATTCCCGGCCACCACATGCAAAACGCCATCGCTCAGGAACTCGGCACGCTGCCCAAGTTCCGGCGGTTCGGCGGCTACACCGCCTACGGCGAAGGCTGGGGGCTCTACTCGGAGCTGGTTCCGAAAGAGATGGGCCTTTACGAAGACCCGTACTCCGACTTTGGCCGGCTGGCCATGGAGCTGTGGCGCGCGTGCCGACTCGTGGTCGACACCGGCATTCACCGCAAGAAGTGGACGCGCGAGCAGGCCATCGACTATCTGGTGGCGAACACGCCCAACCCGCGCGGCGACTCGGTCAAAGCCATCGAGCGCTACATCGTGATGCCGTCTCAGGCGACCGCCTACAAGATCGGCATGCTCAAGATTCTGGAGCTGCGCGAGCTGTCGAAAACGCGCCTGGGCGAGCAGTTCGACATTCGTGAATTTCACGAGGCCGTGCTGACCAACGGACCGGTGCCGCTGTCGTTTCTCGAGCAGCAAATCGACGAGTGGCTGGGCCGCC